>JGI2924J29684_1078784_pt1 | contig 424778 bp, 345 predicted proteins | sample BenlonsequencITS_FD_29684 | JGI IMG/M metagenome (IMG submission 29684) | reverse complement strand
AAAAAAAAAAAAACCCCGCCACATCGGCGGGTCTCTCAGAACTGCGAAAACTGTTGGAGCACCGGGTGGGGATCGAACCCACGAATACTGGTTTTGCAGACCAGCGCGTTAGCCACTTCGCCACCGGTGCTCACTTACTCTGCGCCAACCGCGTGCAGAGGAACTTGGGAGCCACACTTACTCCGATGCGGAGACCGGAGTAAGTGCAGCCTGGAAATTTACTTCGGCTGCGCCGTCGTACGCAGGTACGGCTTCACCGTCTTGTAGCCCGGGAACTTCACGGCCGCATCATCGTTCGAAACTGCTCCGGTAATGATGACATCGCCGCCCACCTTCCAATTCGCAGGCGTCGCCACCGGGAACTTCGAGGTTAGCAGCATGCTGTCCAGCACGCGGATAATCTCATCGAAGTTACGGCCCGTGGTCATCGGGTACGCCATCGTCAGCTTGATCTTCTTATCCGGTCCAATGATGAAAACAGTACGTACCGGCGCGTTATTCGCGGGGGTACGACCCTCACAGCTATCGCCCTCTTCTGCCGGCAGCATGTCATACAGCTTGGCTACCTTCAGATCGAAATCACCGATGATCGGAAAGTTCACATCCGCACCGCTGACATCCTTGATATCTTCCGCCCACTTACCGTGGTCACTTACCTTATCGACGGAAAGTCCGATCACCTTAACGCCGCGATTCGCAAACTGCTGCTCCAGCGTAGCAACAGCACCCAGTTCCGTAGTGCAGACCGGCGTAAAGTCCTTCGGGTGAGAAAACAGAACAACCCAGTTATCGCCAATAAACTCGTGGAAACGAATGGTTCCCTGCGTGGTTTCCGCCGTAAAGTCCGGGGCTACATCATTGATGCGAAGTGACATCGAAAGCTCCTCTGAAGAAGTAAGTATGAGTCCAACAACAAACCCACCAGGCTTGGCCGGTGGGCGGGGTTCATGCGATTCGCTGCGGTAGTTTGCGGCGCGCTACAACCCTGCCTGGGCAAAAAGACAGCAGCGGCAGAGGGTCGAATTCGAACGCGTCATCATCACCTGCAACAATATGCGCGAGGTGATGGTATGTCAACGTGGTTTACAGCAGGTCGCTCTCTTGATTGGGTTCAGGTCGATGTCTTCGCAGAACGCGCGTACGAAGGCAACATGCTCGCTATCTTCACCGACGGCCGCAGCCTGAGCGACGAACAAATGCAGTCTCTGGCACGCGAGACAAACCTGTCAGAGACCACGTTCATTCTGCCCGCAACACCCGAAGAAGAACGCGAACACGGCGTGCGCGTGCGTATCTTCACCGTGGAAGAAGAATTACCCTTCGCAGGCCATCCAACGCTCGGCACTGCTAGCTGGTTGTGGGCAAACCACCCCCTCTTACGCGGCGGTGACGAGGTCCGGCTGAAGCTGAACGTCGGCACCATCGCCGTACGCTTCCGCACACCGGCAGAGGACGAAGCCGGCGTCTACGGCGAGATGAGGCAGCGCGATCCCGAGTTTGGCCCCGCTCCTGACCGCAACGAACTCGCAGCCGCTTGCGGCCTCGCAGTAAGTGATCTGCACACAGCGCTCTACCCACAGGTCGTCAGCACAGGCCTGCCCTTCTGCATCGTGCCACTGGCCTCACTGGATGCCCTGCAGCGCATGCGCGTCGATTCAGCGCGCATGGCCACAGCACTCGCTGGCACGGCCGCGAAGTTCATCTACGCCATCACGCCGCACGATGGAGCGTGGCGCGCACGCATGCCCTTCCACGGTGCCGACGATCCAGCAACAGGCTCTGCCGCAGGATGCGCCATCAGTTATCTCGTGCGGCACAACGCTGTGCCATCGCAAGCCGCGATCACAATCCATCAGGGCATCGAGGTGCATCGTCCCTCAAGGATCGACGTACGTGCTTCGTTACGTGACGGTGCAGTGACAGACGTGTTCGTTGGAGGGCGCACCATTCCTGTTGCATCGGGAACATTTACGCACCCGTAATACAACGGCTTTCCACGAGCGTTGCACAGGCCAAGCTACTCACTCTGGGTGAGTTGATAGTTGCTGTGGAAACGCAAGCGAAATGTTCGCACAGCTTTCGCCTCATCTTCGCTGTTGCACGAGGCCGTCGCGCTCCGTACTGTTGGGAAGCGTTGGACAACGGATCCCTGAACGACCGTTGAATCCACGCAGTCGCCGCGCGGCTTTTCGCGCGCCTTACAAGACATTCTGTACCCTGCACCGCATGCCTCCCCAGCATGCGAACCATCCCGGCTGCGCGCATTTTTTCTGCACGCGAGCCGAAAGAATTCCTGCGCCCTGAAACGCGCAAAGAACGCCGCCCCGCTAACCCGCGAGGCTCTGGAGAACGACGGAACATGCGCCCAAAGAAGATCATCCTGTGTGTCGACGACAACGAACAGACACTTTCCGTCCGCAAGTTCCTGCTTGAGACTCGCGGTTATCGCGTGATCAGCACCACCAGCTCCCACGAGGCGCTTGAGATTATCGACAGCCACGCACCCGGCGAACTCTCGCTGCTGCTGTGCGACCTGCTGATGCCGCAGATGGATGGCGTGGAGCTGATCCGCCGCGTGCGCGAGATGCAGCCTGGGCTGCCTTCCCTGATGGTGTCGGGCACCGTCACATCGTTTGAGCGTGGCAGCGGCGCAGACGTCTTCCTGCCCAAGGGCGCATGCTCGCCGACGGAACTCTTGGAGCGCGTCCGCGTGCTGGTGGCACGCAAGCGAGGACCAAAGAAGCACGTGCAATCGGTGCCTCTTCGCGCGATACCTGCGGCATCGGCTCCCACGCTGGCGCAGGTCGCTTAGATCTTCTGAGCGCCGATGCCTGCGTGAAACCCCGCATGGCATCGGTGACTTCCACTCGAATCACCCTACGCTTCCACCAGTCCATACCGCCGCTGCCAATGCAGCTTCAACTGTGTTCGAACGATGGCTCGCTCGTCTTCCGTAACGTTTTTTGTGCGCAGGTTCGCGAAGTCCGAAGCCTCGCTTTTCGCAAGCTCCAGCAGGCGACGATCGCGCACAAGATTTGCCACGCGGAAGTCCGGAAGCCCCGCCTGGCGCGTACCGAAGAACTCACCCGGACCGCGCTGCTGCAGATCAAGCTCGGCAAGCTCAAACCCATTCTGCGTACGCACCATGGCATCCAGTCGCTGTTCTGCCTCCGGAGAGACGCGGCCGCCCGTCATCAGGATGCAGTAACTCTTCGCAGTGCCGCGGCCCACACGACCGCGCAACTGGTGCATCTGCGCCAGGCCGAAACGTTCCGCATGTTCAATCACCATCAGTGAGGCGTTCGGCACGTCGACGCCAACTTCAATTACCGTCGTTGAGATCAGCACATCGATATCGCCACGCTTGAACTGCTGCATGATGATCTCTTTCTCATCGGACGGCAGACGTCCGTGCAAGAGACCAAGACGCAGACCATGCAACGCACCATGACGCAGCTCCTCATACATATCCGTCGCAGCGCGCAGGGAAGGCTTCTCGAATAGCTCGTCGTCTTTCTTTGTCTTCGCCGACTTCTTGGCAGATTTTTTCGCGGCGACTTTCTTCGCTGCTTTTTTGGCCGGTGCTTTCAATGCGATCGTTGGTGCACCGGTGTTCTGGCCCGCTGATTCGCTTGGATCCTTCGGAAAGTCCAGCTCCGGCTGATCATCATTTGCACCTTCAATGACTGGATAGACCACATACGCCTGCCGGCCCGCAGTCACCTGCTTGCGCACAAACTCCCACACGTCATCGGCGCGTTCTTCGCTGGTGCGGCGGGTAATGATGGGCGAGCGGCCCGGCGGCAGCTCATCAATGACACTGACCTCCAGATCGCCGTAGATGGTCAGCGCCAGCGTGCGCGGAATGGGCGTCGCCGTCATCACCAGTACATCCGGCTCCGTCGCTTCATCCTTCTTCATGAGCGTGAAGCGCTGCCGCACACCGAAGCGATGCTGCTCATCCACAATGACAAGACCAAGGTTCGCGAAGTCTACCTTCGCCTGAATCAGAGCTTGTGTACCGATGATGAGTTCTGCATCGCCCGAAGCAATGCGACGTCGCGCACGGCGCTTCTCCGCCTCGTCCAGCGAACCGGTTAACAGCGTTACCTTGTACTGCCGCGATGAGCGCTGCAGCAGTTTTCGCGCAGAGAGGTAGTGCTGCGTCGCAAGGATCTCGGTCGGCGCCATCAACACCGCCTGGTAGCCGCCTTCGATGGCCACCAGCGCCGCCTCCAGAGCCACGATGGTCTTGCCGCTGCCCACATCGCCCTGCAGCAGGCGCCGCATCGGCTGCGGCTTGCGCATGTCTTCCACGATCTCGCCAAGCACACGCTTCTGCGCCGCCGTGGGACGGAAGGGCAGCACCTGCTTGATGGCGTTTCGCACATTGTCATCGGCAGTAAAAGCGATGCCGGCGCGGTCGCGCAGACGCTTGCGCTTCAGCTCAAGCCCCAGCTCCAGGTAGAACAACTCTTCAAAGATCAGCCGCGCATGTCCCGGTGTGGTGAAGGCCTGCAGATCGCCCATGCCTGTGCCGGCTGGCGGAAAATGCGCCGCACGCAAGGCCTCCAGCCGGCCCGGCAGCCCCAGCCGCTTGCGCAGCGAGTGCGGCACGGGATCGATCAACTGCGGCCCGGCGGCAAGGTCATCCAGCAGCCGCCACACCACCTGACGCATCCATCGCGAACCCAGCTTCGCCCCCCACGGCGTCGTGCCGCCCAGCGACTCATAGACCGGCACAATGCGGCCCACCTCGAGCAGCACCGCCTCGTTCTCATCCTCCGGTCCGGGCAGGATCTCAAACTGCGGCTGCACCATCTTGAAGCTGCCCACGGTCGACCGCGACGACTCCAGCTTGCCGTACAGCGCCACCATCTGACCGGGTCGAAACTTTCCCTCGAGGTACGTGCCGCGGAACCACATCGCCTTCAGCGTGCCGAGCCCCTGCCCGACCGTCATCTCGAAGATGGGCATGGACCGCGCCCGTAGCGTCGCCGTTCCGCGCACCTCGCCGATGACCGATGCCATCTCGCCGGCCTTGAGCGCGCTCAACGGCTTGGGATCCAGGCGGTCTTCATAGCGAAAGGGCAGGTGGTACAGCAGGTCTTCTGCGGTCTCGACACCGCGCTTGCGCAGCGCCTCCGCATTGCGCGGCCCCACACCTTTGATCAACTGCACGGGCGTGGCGAGATCAAGCATGCTGAAGGCGATGATAAGGCAAAGACTGCGCGCCACCCAGTGACGCAATCGGCACTGCTATTCTCATCATCGAGGGACTTCATGCCGGTCATCCACGTGCACATGCTGGGCGGCGCCAGCCACGAACAGAAGGCGCAAATCGCAAAAGAATTTACGGACACCCTGGTACGCGTGCTGGGCAGCAATCCGCAGATGACCCACATCATCCTGGACGAGCAGAATCCTGAAAACTGGGCCAATGCGGGTGAGTTAATCTCCGACCGCCGCGCGAAGCAGAAGGCATAAGCGCATGGCAACGGTTGTACTCGACAAGATTCGCAAAGTCTATGAGACGAAGGTCGCGGTCGAGGGCCTGTCGCTGCGCATTGAACCAGGCACCATGTTTGGCCTGCTGGGCCCTAATGGAAGCGGCAAGACATCGTCCATCCGCATGATGATCGGCATCACCGTGCCGGACAGCGGCACCGTCACCCTCTTCGACAAGCCCTTTGAGCGCGATGCTCTGAAGCGCGTCGGCTATCTGCCGGAAGAGCGCGGCCTCTACAAAAAGATGAATGTGATGGAACAGATCACCTTCATGGGCCAGCTTCGTGGCCTGTCCGCCACGGAGGCCGACAAGCGCGGCAAGGCCTGGGCCGAGCGTCTGCAGATCACCGAAGCCCTGCCCAAAAAGACCGAAGAGCTGAGCAAGGGCATGCAGCAGAAGATCCAGTTCATCACCGCGCTCATCCATGAGCCGGAACTGATCATCATGGATGAGCCCTTCAGCGGCCTCGATCCCGTCAACGGCGCCCTGCTGCAGGACACGCTAATGGACCTGCGCCGCGAAGGCAAGGCCATCCTCTTCTCCACACATCGCATGGATCAGGTGGAAAAGATGTGCGACGCCATCGCGCTCATCCATCGCGGCCGCATCGTGTTGGAAGGCAATATGCGCGAGATCAAAAGCCGCTATCCGAAGAATCGCGTCGAGGTCACTTTCGAGGGCGACAACAGCTTCCTGCGTAACGCAGAGGTCGAGAGCGCGGAAGAGTTTGGTGGCGGCATGGCCAGCGTGAAGCTGCGCGGCGATGGCATCACCACCATGCCCGATGCGCAGCCGCTGCTGGCCGAAGCCGTCGCGCGCGGCACCCGCATCTCGCGCTTTGAAGTGAAGGAGCCGACGCTGGAAGAGATCTTCATCGAACGCGTCGGAGGTGCCGTCGATGCATAACCTCGCTGCCCTGACATCGACCCAACAAAGGAGCCTGCGCGATGCGTAACATCTTTCTGATTGCACGCCGCGAGTATCTGGAGCGCGTCCGCACCAAAGGCTTCATGATCGCCACGATCCTGATCCCGCTGCTGATGGGTGGCGGCATCACCGCGTCGATTCTGATCGCGAAGCACTCCAAGTCCAGCTCGCACATCGTCATCGTCTCCCCCGACCTGGCTTTGGCGAATGATGTGCAGGATCAGCTCAACCGCGACACCGAAGGCGAGATGTTGCTGAACATCGTCGCACCGCCCAGCGCCAATACGCTGCCGGGTCTGAAGGCATCGCTGAAGTCGAAGGACATCGACGGCTACCTGTGGATCACGCCCGCGGCGCAGAAGGGCGCGAAGCCGAAGATCGAGTACCGGCAGGGTTCCTCCGCCGATCTCGCCACACGCAACACCGTACGGGACGCTCTGGACAAGGTGCTGACGCGCGATCGCCTCGTAGCGCAGGGCATGAGCAAAGCCGACGTCGCCGACATGATGAGTCCCATCACCATGAACGCCGCGGATGAGGAGCAGGACAGCACCAGCGCAAACTTTGCCGGCGCCTACGTTCTCTTCTTCCTGATGTACATGGTCATCATGCTCTACGGCATGAACGTGGCACGATCCATCATTGAAGAGAAGACGTCGCGTGTCTTCGAGGTCATGCTGGCCACGGTCAAACCCGCTGAGATGATGGCGGGCAAGGTCATCGGCGTAGGCTCGGTCGGCCTGACGCAGGTCTTCATCTGGATGGCTGCTGCGGTAGTCCTGACGGCAACGCCGCTGCTGACGCACTTCCTGGGTGGCGGCACGCATATCTCTCTCTCGGCCGCGCAGGTCGGCTACTTCATCGTCTACTTCCTGCTGGGCTACTTGCTGTACTCGTCGATCGCCGCAGCACTGGGCGCCATGACAAACTCTGAGCAGGAGCTGCAACAGCTGAACATGTTCCTGGTCATGCCACTCGCCGCATGCATGGTGACGCTGCCGCTAGTACTTAACTCGCCCAACAGCATCTACGCGCGCATCCTGTCGCTGATTCCCTTCTGCACGCCGCTGCTGATGTACATGCGCATCTCCGTGTCACCAGTGCCCTGGTACGAGATTGCGGCATCGATCGTGCTGATGGCCATCACCATCTACGTCGTCCTGTGGATCGCCAGCCGCATCTACCGCGTGGGCATCCTGATGTACGGCAAGAAGCCGAACCTGCCGGAGATCGTGCGCTGGATGAAGTACAGCTAGACACATCACATCCACACAAAGAAGGGGCACGGAGCAATCCGTGCCCTTATTCTTTTCTCATGAAGATCCGCATGCTGTGGAGCATCACGCTCATGGTCAGCGCAGTCACACTCGCCAGTGCAGCACAGACCGCTGCAGCCGCAAAGCCAGAGGCGGGTATCGCTCACGCACTCGCTCAGTCGCGGGCCGCGCGCATCTCCGACTTGCACTATGACTTGCACCTGGCGTTGCAGCCGCATGCAGAGACCATGCCCGGCGCGGAGACCGTCCGCTTCCTGCTCCGCGACGCGTCCACAGATCTTCCCATCGACTATCGCGAAGGCACCATCACGGCTGCGCAACTCAACGGCCAGAGCATCACGCCGACGCTGGTGAACGGACACCTGATTCTGCCGGCGTCTCATCTGCGCAAGGGCGGCAACACCCTGGTGACCAGGTTCACCTCGCGTGTTGCAAAGGCCGGCGCCGCCATCACGCGTTACGAAGACAAGGAAGATGGCAGCGAGTACTTCTACTCGCTCTTCGTTCCCATGGATGCGAGCATGGCCTTCCCCTGCTTCGATCAGCCGGACCTGAAGGCACGCTTTACGCTCGACCTGTCCACCCCTGCGAACTGGGTCACCATCGCCAACACGGCACAGACAGGCAGCAGCACTGGCGGCTCTCGAACCTTCGAGGAGACGCGCCCCATCTCCACCTACCTCTTCGCCTTCGCAGCGGGTCCGTGGGCAAAGCTCAAGGGCAAATCCGGTGAACCTGATCTCTACGTGCGCAAATCGCAACTCGCCCGCGCGCAGAGCGAAGCGCCGCATGTGCAGGAGATGACCGCACGCGGAACCAGGTGGCTCGAAGACTACTTCCAGCAGCCATATCCCTTCCCCAAGTACGACCTCGTCCTGATCCCTGGCTTCCCCTTCGGCGGCATGGAGCATGCGGGCGCAACGTTCCTGAACGAGTCAGGCGTGCTCTTCCGCTCGGCACCCACGGCCAACGACCGCTTCACGCGCGACACACTCGTTCTGCACGAACTCACGCATCAGTGGTTCGGCGACCTGGTGACCATGCGGTGGTTCGACGACCTGTGGCTCAAGGAAGGCTTTTCCCAGTACATGGCTTACCGTGCGCTCGCCGATCTTGAGCCGTCCTCACTGCCCTGGAAGCATATGTACGAGGGCATCAAACCGCTTGCCTACGGTATCGATGAGACCGAGGGCACGACGCCCATCTTCCAGGACATCCCAAATTTGAAGGATGCCAAGAGCGCCTACGGTGCCATCGTCTATCAGAAGGCGCCAAGCATCCTGAAGCAGTTGGAGTTCAAGCTGGGGCCAGATGCCTTTCGAAACGGCCTCCGTGCGTACCTGAAGCAACACGCCTACGGCAATGCGCAGTGGAGCGACCTCGTTGGTGCTTTGCAGGCAGCAAGCAAACAGGATGTGCAGGCATGGGCCAACGCATGGGTGCTGCAGCGCGGCATGCCAGAGATCACCACAGCCTGGAGCTGCGACAAGAGTGGCCGTCGGGTGCGACGTGTGACACTCTCGCAGACCGACGTACTGAACGACGGCTATCGCTGGCCCATCACCAATGAGGTGCTGCTGGCCTACGCAGACCACGCACCCGAACGCGTGCGTGTGGAGTGGAACGGTGCCAGCGTCGATGTCCCGGGCGTCGCAGGCAAGGCCTGCCCGAAGTATGTCTTCGCGAACGGCGGCGACCAGGCCTACGGCCGCTTCCTGCTCGATGCGAAGAGCGAAGCCGCGGTAAAGGCCACGCTGCAAAGCAACGCAGCAACGTCCGATCCGCTGCTGCAGACCATGCTATGGGGCGCACTGTGGGAGAACGTACACACCGCCCGCTCCGCCCCGCGTGGCTACGTCACGCTGGCGCTGCAAAACCTGCCGCACCAGGAGGACGAGACACTCGCTCGGCTGCAGTATGCGCGCGTCAGCGGCGCGCTCCAGCGCTACATGAGTGACAACACGCGCACGCCGCTGGTCGCCCAGCTTGAAACCGTTGCGACGGACCGCATGCTGCACGCGCCCGAACCCGGTCTGCGCATCGTTGCCTTCCGCACCCTGACCTCAGCCGCGGAGACACCTGCCGCCCGCGACACACTCAAGTCCATGCTGGATGGCAAGACCATCGTCCCCGGCGTCGATCTGCGGCCGCTGGATCGTTGGAGCATGGTCGGCCGGCTGATCGCCGTGAACGACGAGGAAGGGCCCGCACGCCTCGCAACAGAAATCAAGCGCGACAACACCGACGACGGCCGCAAGTTCGCCTTCGCCGTGCAGGCCGGCGCACCGGACGCAGCTACCAAGGAACGTTACTTCACCATGTACCAGCAGGCTCCGACTGCGGCCGGCGCGCAGCAGGAAGACTGGCTCTCGCAGAGCCTGGGCTCGTTCAATCAGGTGCGGCAGGCGTCACTGACACTGCCGTATCTGCAGCGCAGCCTCGATCAGTTGCCGGAGATCAAGCGGGATCGCAAGATCTTCTACCTGGGCGCCTGGCTCGGTGCATTTCTCGGCGGGCAGACCTCACCACAGGCAGAGGCCGTGGTGAAGCAATGGCTCGCACAGCCAGGCATCGACGCCGACCTGCGACGCAAGGTGCTGGAGAACGCTGACCCGCTGGAGCGAACCGTGCGGATACGCACAAAGTTCCCCGAGTAGTAGTTGAAGTGCCAGTGATCACGCAGATCTAAGCGCGAATCGCGATCTTCGCCACGCCTTCGTCCGTAGCCTCATTGCCATCGCGGACGGGGCTCATGTAACGGCGCCACCACTTGGTGTTCACAGCCTCGCCCGTAAACTCCGAAGGTGCGCCCGGCTCGGGCAGCCAAAGCGGAAGGCCCGCCTGGGCCGCCAGATCCGTGATGCGCTCCGGTGGCTGGAACCAGTCGTGGAAGGCCAGGTTGAACAGGCCCCAGTGAATCGGGAACAGCACCTTCGCCTGCAGATCCATCGCGGCGCGCATGGCATTGTCTGGCCCCAGATGGATCTGGTCCCACAATGGATCGAAGGCGCCAATCTCAAGCGTCACCAGGTCAAACGGGCCAAAGTGTTCGCCGATCTCCTTAAAGCCCTCGTAGTAGCCAGAATCCGCGCCGTGATAGATGCTGCGCTCTGCCGTCTGCAGCGCGAACGACGACCAGAGCGTGCCGTACCGCTTCAAAGACCGGCCCGAGAAATGCCGCGCCGGTAGCGCCGTCACGGTCAGCGGCGTGTTCCCGATACCGGGCAGAACGGTGCTGTCCATCCAGTTCAGTTCACGGATCTTCTCCGCCGGAACGCCCCAGCGCCGCAGGTGTCCGCCCACACCCATGGAACAAATAAAGGCTGGCGCACGTTCTATGAGTTGTTGCACCGCAGCGGAGTCCAGGTGATCGTAGTGATCGTGTGTCAGCAAAACGGCGTCCAGCCGGGGCAGGTCGGCCATCGGCAGCGGCGGCGCGTAGAAGCGTTCCGGCCCGAACCACTGCACAAACGACGCACGCTTGGAGAAGACCGGGTCGATCAGGACAGTGGTGCCATCTACCTCAAACAACAGCGACGAGTGCCCAAGCCAGGTAATCCGCAACCCCGAAGCGGGAGCGGTGCGGAAGATCGCCGGATCGGTGTGGAACGGCCCCAGCGGCCGGCGCGGCACGCGCTCTTCCTTCCCGGTGATCAACCGGCGCAGGATCGTGGGAAAGTGTTTCGTGGCGCCCACCTCAGTGGGCACGGGGTTCAGGTAGATTCCGTTTTCGAAACGTGCAGGCCGCAGGAAAGACATCGATTCGTTGGATGCGCGGAAGCGGCACGGGCCGCAAAGATTCACACGAAACGATCTATCTCCGCATTCGCAACGAAGAGTACCCTTGGGAAACGGGTGATACATGCATTGGACTGAGGCGCTGAAGCTGGCGCTGCAATCACTTTGGGTCAACAAGCTGCGCACGGTGCTGACGCTCCTGGGCGTCGTCATTGGCGTGGCCGCGGTCATCAGCGTCGTCACACTGGTGAACGGCGCCAATGCGTACGTGGACGCCAAGCTGAACACCTACGGCTCCGACGTCTTCACCGTCTCGAAGATGCCCAACCTGATCACCAGCTTCGCGGAATACACCCGGTATCAGAAGCGTCGCAACGTCATCGCCGAAGACTTCCGCATGATCGAAGCCGGCTGCAAGCGCTGCAAGCTGGTAGGAGCGGGGCAAGGCAAGCAGGTCAGCGTCAAGTCCGGCACCGACTCCGTCACCGGCGTCAGCCTGCGCGGCTGGACCGCGCGCATGCCCGAACTGAACAACATCAACATCACGGAAGGCCGCATCTTCACGCCAACCGAGGTGGAGCACGGAGCGCGCGTCGCCGTCGTGGGCACAGATATCCAGGAAAACCTGCTGAAGGGCGACGACCCCATCAACAAGGAGATCCGCGTCGACGGCGTGCCGTACACGATCATCGGCATGGGCGAGAAACAGGGCAAGACGCTGGGCAGCAGCCAGGACAACTACGTCATCGTCCCGCTCACCAGCTACCAGCACACCTACGGCTCATCGAAGACGCTGACCATCTACGTCAAAGGCCCGGGCGCGGGCGCAGCGCTGGAAGAGACGGGCGACGAAGTCCGGTCCATGATGCGTAACGCGCGCCACGACCGGCTGGGCGAAGACGACAGCTTCACTCTCGATTTGAACAACACCTTCCTGTCGCTCTTTAAGACCGTCACAAACCTCTTCGGCGCCATCGCCATCCCGGTCGCTGCCATCTCGCTGATCGTGGGCGGCATCGTCATCATGAACATCATGCTGGTCTCGGTAACGGAACGCACCCGCGAGATCGGCGTCCGTAAGGCGCTGGGCGCCCGCCGCCGCGACATCCTTCTGCAGTTCGTCATCGAAAGCGGACTGATGGCCACGGCAGGCGGCATAATCGGCGTGCTCTTCGGAGTCGCCGTAGGCTTCGGCATCTCAACCGTCGCAGGCTTCCCCATGAGCATCGCCTGGTGGAGCGTCGCCGCCGGGCTCTTCGTCAGTACCGGAGTAGGTGTCTTCTTCGGCGTCTACCCCGCTCGCCAAGCGGCAATGCTGGATCCCATTACTGCGCTGAGGAGCGACTAGCCATGCGCAGCCACAGCTGTCTATCGCACGCGCAAGCGCTGAGGAGCGACTAAGTCATGAACTTCTCAGACGTAAAAGAGACCATCACCATCTCGCTCGATACCCTGCGCGCCAACAAGCTGCGCAGCGGCCTCACCGTGCTCGGCATCGTCATCGGCGTCCTCACGGTCATCATCATGTCCAGCGTGATCAACGGACTCAATGAGAGCGTCAACGGCATCATCTCCCAGCTTGGCTCGAACAACCTCTTCATCTTCCGCTTCCCCGTCTTCGGCTCGCGCCCCACGCTGGAAGAGCTCTCGCGCAAGCAACTCACCTACGACGACATGATGTCGCTGCAGGGCCTGCCACACGTCGTCGCCGCCTCTGCCGCACTCCGTTTCGCCAGCTTCGGCGACTTCGGCGCCGCCGGCATGACCACGGTCAAAGGCGGCGGCAAGAAGCAGGAGAACGTCGGCCTCGGCGGTGAGAACTTCACCTCCGCCATCGTCAATGACTGGCACCTCGCTCGCGGTCGCTTCTTCACCGAGCAGGAGCAGCAGCGCTACGCGAAAATCGTCATCCTGGGTCATGACACCGCCGAAACACTCTTCGGCTCCGAAGATCCCATCGGCAAAGAGATCACAACCTCCGGCGTTACCGCCACCGTGATCGGCGTCCTCGATCCCGTAAAGGGCCTCACCCCCGGCAAGAACCCGAACGACAGCTTCCTCTACTTCCCATTGACGACCTTCCACTACATCCACCCGGAGATCCTCGACTACTGGGTGACCCTCAAATACGACGACGCAAAGAACCGCACCCTCGTCGAGGAAGAAGTCCGCGAACGCCTGCGCGTCCGCCGCAAGGTTCCCGTCGACAAGGAAGACAACTTCGCCATCTTCGGCTCCGACTCACTCACACGGCTGTGGTCGCAACTCACCGGCGGCCTCTTCCTGCTGATGTTCGCGTTGAGCAGCGTCGGGCTGATGGTGGGCGGCGTCGGCGTGATGAACATCATGCTCGTCTCCGTGACGGAACGCACACGCGAGATCGGCGTGCGCAAAGCCATCGGTGCCACCAAGCGAACTATCCTGCTGCAATTCACGCTGGAGGCCATGGTGCTGTGTGCCATCGGCGGCATCGTGGGCATCGCACTCGGCTCACTGATCGCGCTGACCCTGCACGTCTTTCTGCCATCGATCCTATCCAGCGCATGGGTCATCGCGGCATTCACCATCTCCATCGGCATCGGCCTGGTCTTCGGCATCTATCCCGCGTGGAAGGCCGCCAGCCTGAACCCGATCGAGGCGCTGCGTTACGAATAGGTTCTCTGCAGGGCGCATAGACTTGAGTTGTGACTGCCGCAGAGATCATTGAACTCATCACGACCGTGCTGACCCTCGCCGGCCTGGCTTACCTGCTCATCGCACTCCTGGCCGCGCGTGCCTTCCGCCGCGAACCGCGATCACCCGAGCCGACCGCATGGCCAACCGTATCCGTCTTGAAGCCCATCAAGGGGATGGACCCGCGGCGCTATGCGGCCTTCGCCAGCCACTGCACCCAGCAATACGCCGGCCGGTATGAACTGTTGCTCGGCCTCTCTGACCCGGCCGACGCAGACGTCCTCGCAGAGATCGAACGCCTCAAAACCGAGTTCCCCACAACCGCCATCCGCGCTATCGCATGCGGCGAACGCCTGGGCACCAACGGCAAGGTGAGCACGCTCTCGCAGATGGTCCCGCACGCCCTCGGCGACGTCATCCTGATCAACGATGCGGACATCCTCGTCGGGCCGCAATACCTGACACGCATCGCCGCCGACCTCGCACAACCAAACGTCGGCATGGTCACAACTCCTTATGCCGGTCGCACGTCGGATAAGCCCGGCTTATGGGCCCGGCTCGAAGGCCTCGGCATCGCAACCGACTTCCTGCCCGGCGTCCTCACCTCCCGCCTGCTCGACCGCGGCGTCCGCTTCGGCCTGGGCAGCACACTGGCCCTGCGCCGCACGACACTGGAAGCCATCGGCGGCATGACTCCCCTCCTGGAACATCTCGCCGACGACTACGAACTCGGCGCACGCGTCCACGCCATCGGGATGCGCGTCGTCCTCTCCCCCGAGATCGTCGAGACGTATGTCCCGGCCTACGACTTCGAAGGCTTCTGGCAGCACCAGTTGCGCTGGGCTCGCGGCGTCCGCGACGCGCGGCGAGCGGGGTATGTGGGCCTCGCCATCACCTACGCCATCCCGTGGGCGCTGGCCAATGTCATCGCCACCGGCTTCGCTCTGCCCAGCTTCACCCTGCTTAGCCTGGTACTGCTGGCACGCGTAGCGCTGGCGCTGGGTGTCGGCGTGGGCATCCTGCGCGATGGACAGGTCCTGCGCGACCTCTGGCTCATCCCATTGCGCGACTGCTTCGGCCTGCTCATCTGGGCATGGAGCTACGCAGACGACACCGTCGTCTGGCGCGGCGAACACTTCCGCCTCAAACGCGGAATCCTGCTACGCCCGTAGCAGGATTCCTTGTTCTCAAATGCTTTCTTTGCCTACGAAGCCGAACCAGCCTTGAAGATATCTTCCGCGTAGTAGTTCTCAACCTTCGCCTGATCGCGCAACATCTCCAGGTAAGCACTCTTCAACAACTGGCTGCGCGTGTTGCGCAACTGGTCGCGAATACTCTGTTGCACCGCCGGATTGTTCAGATCACGCTGACCTGCCACTTCGCGACTCACCAGGTGGTAGATCACGTATCCGACAGGAGCCTTCGCGCCCGGCGGCGTAATCGGCATCACCGGCGTGTTCTCGCCAGCCTTCAGCTTGCTGACTTCCGCCCACACCGGCACATCCTGGCGTAGCTGCGACTCCGCCACAAAGCCCATGTCGCCGCCATTCGTAGCCGTCTGCGGATCCTCAGAGTAGTTCGCCGCAACCGCCGCAAAGTCCGCGCCGCTATCCAACTGTGCCTTCAGCGTTGCAATCTTCTTCCGCGCGTCGGCATCGGTAGTCGCCTTGCTGCCCTGTAGATTGGGCGCGCCCTGAGGCGAAGCCTGCGCCGTCACGATGATCTGCGCCAGGTGCAGCTTGTTCTCGATCAGGTTGAAGTCAGCCTTGTGGGTGTTGTAAAAATTGCCCACCTCGCCGTCCGTCACATTGATCTTGCTGTTGATCTCTTTGTTCAGCAGCTTGTCCAGCGTGATCGACCGGCGAAGATCGCGGCGCACCTCGTCGATGGAGCGGCCACTCTCCTTGAGCATCTGGCTGAACTGCTCTTCGGTGTAGTGCGACTTCATCTCGGTCAGCTTGCTGTCGACCTCTTCATTGGTAGCCGTCAGATTCATCTTCGCAGCGCGCTGCTCAATGATCTCGCCGTCGATCAGCGTCCGCAGGATCGAGAGCTTGTCGCTCTTCGCCTGTTCCTCAGTCTCCGGCTGCTGGTCCTGCTTCGAGCGCTGTGCGTCTTCGAAGTTCTTATCCAGATCCGTCCGCATGATGGCGTGGCCGTTCACGCTGGCCACCACGTCAGCACCATGCTCCTTCTTACAGCCGGTTGCAGCCAGCGAAAGGACGGTGAGAGCGGCAACGAACAGCCAGGGTGCGCGGGTGCGGGTCGAGTTGGGGGTGTTCAAGTGCATGCCGTGTCATGGTATCGCGCCCGGACCGAAAGATCACTTCCCGGACGATGAAATGACTTCTTCCCTACTGTGCCTGCGAGGCCGCCGGCGGTGCCTGCAGGTCCGGAAGCGCGACCGGCGGAGGAGGAGTAACGCCCTGCGCCGTCAGCGCATCGTCCACGGCACGGTAGACAAATTCAATAGGAATCGCGCCCGTGATCATCTGCCCGTTGACGAACAAAGCGGGAACACCGCTCACCGTCAGGCCGTCGCCCTCTTTCATCGAAGCGCGAACAGCCGTCTCATCCTGCCGCTCGATGCATGCCGAAAGTTTCTTGGTATTCACCTTCGCACGAGCGCCTTCAGCCAGCGTCTCCTTGTCGATCTGCTTCAGGGCCACCGGCAGCGCCTTGTCCTTCACCGCAGGCGTCGCCGGGTCCAGACCGATCTCATCCAGGTGCGCATGCATGTAGTCCACCATGTTCCAGTACGCGGTCGGACTCTCCTCCGCCAGGCAGTCCGCATTCACCGCGGCGTGGATCGCCCAGGGATGGATCTGCGCCAGCGGAAAGTCCTTGTACGAGATGCGAACCTTATCGCCGTACCGCGCCAGCAGCGCAGGAAAGATCGCCTGGTGCATACGGGCGCAGAACGGGCACTCCAGGTCATCGAAGACCACGATCGTGACGGGAGCCTTGTCCTTGGCGCCACGCGCAGGACGCCCCGCGTCTGACACCAGCGCGCGAGGATCCTTCGACATGTCAAAGGTGTTCATCTGCGCCAGCGTCTTCTCATCCTTGCTCAGGAGGAATTCCATCGGCTTCATCGGCTTGCCATATTCGCCAAGCAGAACCGTCACCTCGTCGTAACCGGTGTACGGGCTCGGTTTCCGCTCGCCCACCTTCACGTCATAGTTGAACGGCAGACCCGCCTTGGTGCGGATCATCAAGGCCACACGCCGCGCCGTCTCGGGCGAAAGATTCGTCGCACCACCAGCACCCGCCGCAGGCACCTGCGCCCGGCATCCCGTGACACACAACGCTGCAGCCAGCAGCAGGGAAGCAACAGCGCGTACAGACCGGGGATGGCTGGAAAGGGGACGAATCATGCTCTCTCGATTATCTCAGGCGGCTCCCACCTGCTGACCGAAACGGGAAGAAGCATACGTTTTCATCACAACTTCGTGCAGCGTGGTGCCAAATGCAGAACGGACGGTGTCTATAGCTGCACCCGCCGGTAGCGGGCATGAGGTTCTGTGATGACACGCACCCTTCCCTTGCCGCTGGCAGCGGTTTTGATGGCCTTCCCGCTCGTCCTGACAGCCCAGCCGTCACGCCCATCCGCAGCCCGCGCGACCTCCCAGGGCAGGCCGGAGACCCCTGCCTCGCTGCCCATCCGCCGTGTCGCGCTCTACAAGAACGGCGTCGGCTTCTTCGAACACATCGGCTCCGTCTCCGGCGACGGACGCGTCACCATCGACTTCACAACAGCGCAGCTCAACGACGTCCTGCAGACGCTGACAGCAGTCGACCTGGGCGGAGGCCGCATCGCTGGCGCGGGCTACAACAGCACCACACCGGTCGAGCAGCAGATGCGCAGCCTTCCGCTTTCCTTGGGAGCCGACCCGACCGCGGCGGACTTCTACACCGCCATTCGCGGTGCACGTGTGGAGGTGACGGGCCTGGGCGCCGCCGTCACAGGACGCATCCTGAACGTAGAGTTGCGCAGCACTCCCTCAAGGAAAGACAACGGCGAAGCCTCGCCCGTCGTCGAGCACCACTTCCTCACCGTCATCTCCGACGCAGGCACCGTCCACACCTTCGAACTCAACGCGAAGACCAGCGTGCGCATGCTCGACGTAACCCTGCACAACGACGTAAATCGCTACCTGCAGATCCTCGCCGACAACCACAAGGACGGCCTGCGCCACCTCACCCTCTCCGACAATGGCAGCGGCACGCGCGAGGTCCGCGTCTCCTACATCTCCGAGGTGCCGGTCTGGAAGTCGACCTACCGCATCCTCTTCGACAATCGCGCCGGCACCGGGCCAAAGCAGGCCACGCTGCAGGGCTGGGCCGTGGTCGACAACACCGTCGGCGCCGACTGGAACAACGTACAGCTCTCACTCATCGCAGGCGCGCCGCAGAGCTTCATCCAACCCATCTCGCAGCCCTACTACTCCCGCCGTCCGGAGATCGGCCTGCCGCAGGAGGCGCAACTGAATCCGCAGACACACGAGGGAGGCGAACCCGCAGATGCCTTGGTCTCACCATCGCGGGTTGCCGGCGTCGTCGGTGCAGGTATGGGCAGCGCAGGTGGCGCTGCAGGCGGCATCATGGGCGGTGTCGGTGTGGCCGCTGAACAATCTGCCGTACCGCCCGTTCCCATGAACGGGCGAAACCTCAGATCTCAAGCGCTCGCCGCACCAGCCGCCATCGCCTATGAAGATTCCGCAGCAGCATCCATCGCAGCCCGCACCACCACCACCAGCGGCTTCGACGATTTCTTCGAATACAAACTAACCGAACCGGTCACCATCGCGAAGAACCAATCAGCCCTCGTGCCGATTCTCCAGACCAGGGTCGACGTCGATCCAGTGACGCTTTTCTCCGCCAATGACCGCACGGCTCTGCGGGCACTCTGGATTAAGAACACCAGCAACCTGACGCTCGACCGCGGATCGTTTTCCATCCTCGAGAGCGGCAACTTCAGCGGTCAGGGCCTGCTGGAACCCATCCATCCCGGCGAGCGCCGTCTGTTGAGCTACGCCACCGATACCGCCGTCCGCGTCACGCGGGAATCACCCGCAGGCGCCCGTGCCAACCGCTCCCGCCGCGTCCAGCAGATCACCGTCTCCAACGGCATCCTGACGGAAAAGGCGGGCGAGGTGGAAGAGGTGGAGTACCAGGTACACAACGCCGCCAGCGAGAGCCGCGCCGTCATCGTGGAAGCACCGCGCCTGCCCGGATGGGACCTGGATAGCGAGCTAAAGCCCGAAGAGACGACGCCCACGGTCTACCGCTTCCGCGTCGTGACTGCGCCGAATCAGACCGTGCGTCTGCGTGTGGGTCAGCGCCATACGCTCTACACGCGCTACGGTGTTGCTACCGTCGACGCAGGACAGATTGAGGCGCTGCTGAAGACCGACGGCAATCCACCCAGCGTCGTCGCAGCGTTGCGGCCAGTGTTGACGGCCAAGCGCCATCTCGCGGAGGTCGATCGAAAGATCGCGGCAAACGACAGCGCTACGAACATCCTCATCAACGACCAGAACCGCCTGCGCCAGAACCTTGCAGCGCTGAAGGGCTCGGCAGAAGAACGCTCCCTGGTGAAGCGCTATACACAGGAACTGAACACACAGGAAGACACACTCAACACACTCAAGACCCAGTTAGCCGCTCTGCAAACAGAACAACAAACCGTACGCGAAGAGTTGAACGCAGCGGTGACCGCCCTGCAGGTAAGCGCCGACATGCCCTAGATCTGGCTGTTCGTCTGACGGACCTAGCTGGTCGTGTGGTCCAGAATGATCTTCCAACCCTGCGGTGTCTTCTCCAACACCAGCGAGAAGACGCCGCCGACGTTGCCGCCATGCTTCTTGTCGCGCTCCAGTGCGAAGCGGCCCGTCAGTGTTGCAAAGCGCTCGTCCAGCAGATGCGGCTCCAGGTCGCTGAAGGTCAACCGGCCCATCGTTGCGCGGTCCGGATAGTTCTTCTTGTAGGTTGCGACCATGCCTTCAAAGCCGCGCGTCACAATGTTGCCGATAAACAACGTGTCCGGCGAGTTCTTGTAGCTCGCCGTGAAGTCTTCCATGTTGCCGCTGTTCCAGGCGCGCTCCTGCGCCATCAGCACCTTCACCACGTCCAGTTCGGCCTGCGGCAGAACGCGCATCTGCTCGCCTTCCTTCTGAGCAAAGGCGGAACGAGACAGCGTGGCAGCAGGCAGGCTGACCAGCGCCACAACAAGTGCAAGGCGAATAAGGGAACGGCGCATCGTCAGGGCTACTCCTGTGATTTGAGCCTACGCAATACTGACTGGGACTTCTACAATCATCCCATGCCGTCGATGACCACGAACGGAGCAGGTGCCACCGCGTTTTCACACGATGAAGACGGGAAGCAATCGCTGGCAGAGACAACACCACGCACACGCGTCGTACACACCACCTGCTCCCTCGACTGCCCCGATAGCTGCGGCGTCCTCGCCACCATAGACCTCGGGACAAATCGCGTCGTCCGCATCGCAGGCGATCCCGCGCACCCGGTCACGCGCGGCTTCCTCTGCGGCAAGGTCACGCGCTATCTCGATCGCGTCTACTCCCCCGACCGTCTGCTCTATCCCATGCGCCGCCGAGCCGGCGTCGCAAAGGGATCGCTGAAGCCCGGCGAAGAGCACCTCGCCTTCGAGCGCATCTCCTGGGACGAAGCGCTCGACACCATCGCCGCGCGGCTCCAGCAAATCAGCGACACCCACGGCCCCGAATCGATCCTGCCCTACAGCTACGCGGGCACCATCGGCCAGCTCGGCTACGGCTCCATGGACCGCCGCTTCTTTCACCGCCTCGGAGCCTCGCAACTCGACCGCACCATCTGCGCCAGCGCCGGCACAGCCGCCTTCAACTCCGTCTACGGCGTGCGTGTTGGACCGGAGCCACAGAGCTTCGCACACGCCAAGCTGATCCTCGCCTGGGGCGCAAACCTGCACGGCAACAGCATCCACCTGTGGCCCTTCGTAGAACAGGCACGCCGCAACGGTGCCCGCCTTGTCGTCATCGATCCCTACCAGACCAAGACCGCGCGTCTCGCCGATCAACACATCGCCATCCGCCCCGGCACCGACACTGCCCTCGCCATGGGCATGATGCACGTCATCCTCCGCGATGGCCTGGAAGACCGCGACTACATCCGCGACTGCACGCACGGCTTCGGAGCACTGCGCGACCGCGTCATGACCGCCGACTACGCGCCGGAACAGGTCGCCATTACTACCGGCATCGACGCCGAAGTCATCGTCGCCCTGGCCCGTGCCTACGCGACAACAAAGCCCGCAGTGATCCGCGTGAATTACGGCATCCAGCGCACCGACAACGGCGGCACGGCCGCCCGAGCGGTGGGCATGCTGCCCCTGATGACCGGCGCCTGGAAACATCACGGCGGCGGCGTCATGCTCTCCACCTCCAACGCCTTCGGCTTCAACAGCGCAAAGCTGCAGATGCCGGAGCTCATGCGCGCCAGCCCGCTCGGCCGCGACGCACGCACCCTCAACATGAGCCAGCTCGGCGAAGCCCTCACGCAGGTAGACGATCCTGCGGTGCACGCGCTCTTCGTCTACAACTCAAACCCCGCAGCCGTCGCACCCAACCAGTCCGCCGTACTGCGTGGCATGCGTCGCGACGACCTCTTTACCGTCGTCCACGACTGCTTCTTCACCGACACCGCCGACCACGCGGACATCGTCCTGCCATCGCCCAGCTTCCTCGAACAAGACGACGTGCAGGGCGCCTACGGCCACTACTTCGCCCAACTCTCCCTGCGCGCAATGGAACCCATGGGCGAGTCCCGCAGCAACGTCCGGCTCTTCGGCCAACTCGCTCAACGCATGGGCTTCCCCGAACCCTGCTTCCGCGAAACCGAAGAAGACCTCCTCGCACAGGCACTGGACACGCAACATCCCTGGCATCAGGGCATCACGCTCGAAGCCCTGAAGCAGCAGCCGATGATCGCCCTCACCCTGCCACGCAACGACCGCGGCGAGTTCCTGCCCTTCGCCGACGCCACATGGTTCCGCACGCCAAGCGGTCGCGGTGAGTTCTACTCCGCATCGCTCCAGCAACAGGGACTCGACCCACTCCCCGCCTACGCGCCCACACCCGAGCGCAACGACGCCACGCAGCCGTTGCGCATGCTGGCGCGCAAGGCCGACCACTGGATGAACTCCACCTTCGCCAACATCCCGCAGCACCGCAACATGGAGCAGGCGCGCATCGGCCTCGGCACGCTGGAGATCCATCCCGACGACGCCGCAGAGCGCAACATCGCACAGGACGACACCGTCGCCGTCGCCAACGATCGTGGCTCACTCAACCTCACCGCCTCGCTGACGCACCGCGTCCCACGCGGCACCGTCGCAGCTACGCTCGGCTGGAACAAGCTCGCTGCCGACGGCAACGGCGTCAACGTCCTCACCAGCGAACGCCTCACCGACCTCGGCGGCGGCGCAACCTTCTACGCCACCAACGTCGAGGTGCGCCTGCACACAACCGCAACCACGCCCACGTCCAGCGATCCCGTAGAAGCCGCCCTGGCATAGCGCAGAAGATCTCGCACTTCGAAATACCGTTGACGCGCCGGTCCATGAAGCGTAGGTTTTCGGCATTGGGAGGCAGCCGCCGTGAAGTACCGCGATGTTCTTGCGCCGCTGGTACTGCTCTGCAGTCTGCATGCGGCACTCAGCCAGACCCCACCCCCTCCAACACCTGCGCCTGCGCCCACCGAGGAGACGCTGACACTGCGTGTCGCCTCGCGCGTCGTCGCACTCTCCGCCGTGGTGCGCGGCAAGGACAACATCCCCGTCCAGGGCCTGACCAAGGACGACTTCGAACTGAAGCAGGACGGCAAAGACGTCCCCATCCGTTACTTCTCTGAGGCCTCGGAGCTGCCGCTCACCTTCGCCATCCTGGTCGACACCAGCGGCAGCCAGCGCACACTCCTCTCCGACGAAGTCCTAGGCAGCGACGTCTTTTTCCAGACCATGCTCGGCCGCCCGCAGGACCGCGCCATGCTATTGCGCGTCGACGCAGAGGTGGACGAACTCGTCGCCATGACCAGCTCTCCAAACCGTCTCCACCTCGGCCTGCTGGGCCTCTACTCCCGCTCCTCCACTGCCAATGGCACACGCCTGCAGGACGCCATCTATGACGTCGCCAGGCTCAAACTCTCCAAGCAGACCGGCCGCAAAGCCATGATCATCCTCAGCGACGGCGGCGACAACGGCAGCCGCAAATCCCTCGACGAAGCCATTCACGAAGCGCAGCAGCACAACGTGCAGATCTACTGCATCGAGTACAGCGTCTTCACGCCGGGCGCATTTACCAGCGGCGGCATCGGCATACGACGCAGCAACGTGGACGAAGGCGCAAAGATCCTCAAAGCCCTCGCCGAACAAACCGGCGGACGCATGTACACCGTCGGCAAGATGAGCCTGCGCTCCATCTACGAACAGATCGGCAGCGACCTTCGCACACAGTACGAACTCGGCTACACACCACCACCCGACCTCAAGCCCGGCAGCTTCCACCGCCTGGAACTCCGCACAAAAGACAGGAAGCAGATCGTGCAGGCGCGCAACGGCTTCACCTTCGAGCCGTAACGCATCACACAATTCATGTGCGGACGCTACCAGCGACGAAGTGACAAGCAACGCATCGCCGAAGCCATGCGCATCGACGGCCACGTCTTCGAAGACCCGCTCGCACCCGACGACGACATCCGCCCCACCACCATGCAACCCATCGTGCGCGAGAACCGGGACACCGGTCAGCGCGACCTTGTGCTCGCGCGCTGGGGCTTCATCCCGCCCTGGCAGAAACCCGGCGAAAAGCCGCCGCCCACCACCTTCAACGCACGCAGCGAGGGCGTCGAAAAAGCCGGCATGTGGAAGCGCGCCTTTGAGCGGCATCGCTGCCTCGTCCCAGCCGACGCCTTCTTCGAGTGGCAGAAAATCCGCCCGCGCAACAATCCCAAGTTCGCCTTCACCCTAGACGGCACCGCGCCCTTCGCCTTCGCCGGCCTGTGGAGCGCATGGAAAGACCCCGCCAACGGCCACTGGCTGCAAAGCTTCACCGTCCTCACCACCGACGCCAACGAGACCATGCAGCCCATCCACACCCGCATGCCCGTCATCCTGCAGCCAAAGGACTACGCCCGCTGGCTCTCCCGCGACGAATCCGCGCAGCCGCCCCTCGACCTGCTGCGCCCCCTCCCGGAAGGCCTGCATTGCGAACCCGTCGAGAACGAACCGGGCATGGCGACGAATCCAATCGCACAAAAAGACATTCCCACGAAGGGCGCAGATGCCGACCAGCCGGGGTTGTTCGGGGATTCGCTGTAGAGCCTCAGCAGATCGTCTCTGTTCCGCCTCCGAAGCCTGTCATCCTGAGCGGGACGCAGCGCAGCGAAGTGCAGTCGAAGTGCAGTCGAAGTGCAGTCGAAGGACCTGCATTCTGCTTATGCCACTGCAAATATGAATTGAGAGGAAGGGCACAGCTTCAGCTGTGCCAAAAGCCTCCAATACTCAAATGGCTTTAGCCGCCGAGGTTTAGCTTTGCGCCGCGACAGGCAAGAAGCTCGACCTCAGGGCAAAGCCCATCTTCGACACGTGCGTCATTGGCACAGCTGAAGCTGCGCGCTTCCGAACGGAAGACTTCTGCAGCCTGGAACAAAGCGCACGTCCATTCCACAAGCTTTGAGGAAGGCATTCCAAAGCTGGGGGAAGGGTTCGAATGCGCTTCGCTCAGGATGACAAGTTCTTGGGGGGCGCAACGGAATGCAAACGGAACCACAACCACCGCACTGTCGTATCTTCGATTCGAGGCAGAACACCGCCACGGAGGCAAGAAACACACCATGCAGTCACGCATCCACGGCACCACCATGCCCGCCATTGAATTCCTTCTGCAGCCCGGCGAAACCGTCATCTCGGAAGCCGGCGAACTCAGCTGGATGTCCGCCTCAATCGGCATGCACACACATACCCAGGCGGGCGGCGGCGGTGGCTTCCTCGGAGCCATCAAGCGCATGGCTGGCGGCGGCACCCTCTTCATGACGGAGTACACAGCGCAGGGCTACCCCGGCGAAGTCGCATTCGCCACCAAGGTCCCCGGCCACATCGTGCCTGTTGAACTGCACGGTAACGGCGACGAGTACATGGTCCATCGCCACGGCTTCCTCTGCGCCACGCCCAACGTCGGCATCGGTCTGGGCTTCCAGCAGTCGCTGGGCGCCGGCATCTTCGGCGGCGAGGGCTTCCTGCTGCAGAAGATCTACGGTCACGGCACCGCATGGCTCGAGCTCTCCGGCGAAGTCATCGTCCGTGATCTGCAGCCCGGCGAAACACTCCGTGTCCATCCCGGCCACGTCGGCGCCTTCCACGCCGGTGTCAGCTTCCAGATCACACGCGTCCCCGGCATTCGCAACATGTTCTTCGGTGGCGACGGCATCTTCCTCGCCGCGCTCACCGGCCCCGGCCGCATCTGGCTGCAGACGCTGCCCATCAGCAACCTCGCCCACAAACTGCAGGAGTACCTGCCCGGCCCCGACCGCGAGACCCGCGTTGGCCTCGGCGGCGGCCTCGTAGGCGGTGTCATCGGAAGCATGTTCGACGACCGCTAGGCACTTCGTACCGTACTCGACGCCTTCGGCGTCTTCCCGGCGCAGACGGTAGGAATGATCCGGGCCTCGCGCCCGGATCTTCCAGCTTTATCGAGTGAGATTGTGGCAAGAATTGATCGAACCGGGAGTGGTCTAATGCGTAACTACGGCATGTCGACTCGTCGCCCAGCCCTAGCCCTCCTGGCCTTCGCCCTTGTCTACACCGCTCTTCCGGCACAGAGCACGCAATCGCATATTCGCGCCGTCGAGTCAGGCCTGGGTCCCGTCGTCACCATCGTCGGCCGTCCCGTCGACCATCGGGAGATCCTCGCGGAGATGCAGCGCCTCCACGTCCCTGCCGTCAGCATCGCCGTAATCCACGGCGGCAAGATCGAGTGGGCAAAAGGCTACGGCACGCAGAGCGAAAGCGGCGCTCCGGTCACAACCGGCACCCTCTTCCAGGCCGCATCTCTCAGCAAATCCCTCACGTCGATGGCTGCGCTCAGGCTCGTGGAACAGCGCAAACTCTCCCTCGACGCGCCCGTCGAAACCGAACTCAAGAGCTGGATTCTCCCGCAGACAAGCTTCGCTGCGCAGTCACCCGTCACACTGCGCAAGCTGCTCTCACACACCGCCGGCACAACCGTGCACGGCTTCCGAGGCTATGCGGCAGGCGAGCCGGTGCCGACACTGACGCAGGTCCTCAACGGTACAAAACCTGCCAACTCCGATCCAGTCGTCGTCGCAGAGGTTCCCGGTACGCACTACAGCTACTCCGGCGGCGGCTACTCGATCGTGCAGCAGATGATGATCGACCAGTCCGGCAAAGCCTTTCCGCAACTCATGAAAGAGTCCGTCCTCGGCCCCGTCGGCATGAGCAGCAGTACCTTCCAGCAGCCGCTCGACCCGGCCAAGCGGAACAAGGTCGCAATGCCCGTCGACAGCCAGGGCAAGCCCATCCCCGGCGGCCCACACACCTATCCCGAGATGGCGGCAGCCGGTCTCTGGACCACACCATCCGACGTCGCGCGTTGGGTCATCGAACTGCAGCGCTCGCTCACTGGCAAGGCGAACCACGTCATCTCCGCGGAGATGGCGCGAACCATGCTCACGCCAATCAAAGAAGGATACGGGCTGGGTGTCGGCGCAGAATCCCCCAGCCACAAGCCCGCCATGTCCCACGGCGGTGGCAATGAAGGCTACCGTTGCATCTACTTTGCCTACCAGGACGGTGACGGCGCGGTCATCATGACCAACAGCGAAAACGGCGGGGCGCTCTACGGCGAGCTTCTCGGCAGCATCGCCCGCGTGTACGGCTGGCCCGACTACCGTCCTCAGGAGCGCACACTCGCAACCGTTCCGCTCGCCCAGCAACTTCAGTTCACCGGCAACTTCCAGATCAAGGACGGTCCGGCCATGGCAATCACTCCAGCGAAAGATTCCCTGCAGTTGTCGATGTACGGCAGTGCCCCCAATTCCCTGTTCCCCTCATCGCCCGCCTCCTTCTTCGTGACCGACGACATCATGCAACTAACCTTCGACGGGCCGGACCACGGCGTAGTGATCTTCGGAGAACGTCGGGATCCCTTCGAGCGGGTGAAGGACGCGGCGAAGCCGTAATCCACTCAGACCGGCGCGGACCTAAACCAGGTGACAGCACCACCGGTCGCGGAACCGATGATGCTGTCACGCGTTCAAACCGCCTGCTGGTTCGCGTGCGCCTGGACTGCCTGAAGGTGTGGCGCGAGGAACGTCGCACGGTCTACCTTGCCATGGTTCACCGCCTGGACACCGCCGGCCGTAAGGAAGGTGGTATCCGTCACGCCCAGAAAGCCAAAGACCGAACGCAGGTACGGCTCGACAAAGTTGAAGGAAGCCATCTGCGTCTGCGCATCGTAGATGCCGCCCGTCGCCACGACAAACGTCGCCTTCTTCCCGACGATCAACCCCTTCGGCGTACCGTCCGCGTAGCTGAAGGTCTTGCCGACACGCGCAATCTGATCGACCCAGAGCTTCAGCACCGAGGGTGGGCCGAAGTTATGCATCGGCACGCCGACCACATACTCGTCGGCCTCGAATAACTCAGCCAGCAGAGTGTCGGAGAGAGCCAGCGTCTGCCTCTGCTCTGCGCTACGGGACTCTTCGGGGGTAAAGACAGATCCGACCCACGCGGCATCCAGCGGCGGAATCGTGGTGGCATTGAGATCGCGCACGATCACCTTGCCTTCTGGGCGTGAGGCCTTCCATCGGGCGGCAAACGCGCTCGTAAGTTCACGAGAGATGGAACCGCCGTACAGCGGACTGGAATCGACATGAAGCAGTGTGGACATTCGGCATTCTCCTTGGTGGACATATGACCATTAATGGACAAGTGTCTTCTAACGATAATAGACAGATGTCTACCTCGTCCCGAGGGTTCAGAAAAGCTATCCTAGAAAGATGGCAGCCCCGTCCGCACAACCCGAAGTTGCGGAACCGACGGATCGGCGAGCCCTCCGCAGCCGCCAGTCGCTGATGGACGCACTCGGCAAGGTGCTCAGGAAGAAGGACTTCAACGACATCTCCATCCAGGAGATCGCCGACGAAGCAAATCTGACCCGCGCGACCTTCTACCTGCACTACCCGGACAAGGACGCCCTGCTCCAGGCCATGACAGCCGTTCGTTTCGGCGAATCGCTGCGCAAGCGTCTTGATTCCTCACCGGACTGCGCAGGCGGTCTCCGGACGATCGCATTAGGCGTCTGCGAATACCTCTCCCGCGCCACCAGCTGCCCCAGCAGCCTGAGCAAGATGTCGCTCGAGCGCTCCGTGATCCCCGTCATCGAGGGAATCATTCATGACGGCTTACGGAAGTTCCACATGGCCTCCGGCATCGATCCGGAGATCTTCGCAACGACAGTCGCTTGGGCCATCTTCGGCGCGGCAACCCGTTGGGCAAAGACACCAGACCGCATCCCCGCAGAACAAATGGCAGACATCATCGACTCGCTCGTGAATCCGCTCTGGCAGAGCATCACTGCCGGCCGGGCGCACTGAGTGTTAATTCCAGAAGCAAGGGAACTCCCGCGATAGCGCGGCGCCCCCGTCGGCTTAGCATCGCCAGCTTCAACATCCACGAAATTTCTATTGCACGAGCCATTCCGTACAGGCATCCTCGTAGGGTTCCAATTCCACCCCAACGGAGAGTTCCCAGATGGCCACGGATGCCCAACCCTCAAAGCCTATGTTCTGGATCGGCTGGGTACTGACAGTGCTGCCTGCACTCTTTCTGCTCAGCGGTGGCGTTACCGCCGCCCTGCAACTGCCCATGGTCAAAGAAGGCCTGGGCAAGTACGGCATCAACCCTGCCCTGCTGCCCGTCTTCGCAGCCCTCGAGTTGGCTTGCCCCGTGTTGCTCCTCATCCCGCGCACCGCAACGATCGGTGCCATCCTGCTCACCGCCTACATGGGTGGGGCAGTCCTCACGCATCTGCGCGCTGGCGAACCGCAGTGGATCGTCCCTATCGTCTTTGCCGCCGTCATCTGGCTGGGTCTGTGGCTCCGGCGCCCAGCGCTTCGTCAGCAAATGCTGGGCGTCTGACCTCTCGGGTGATACTTAGACAGATGCGCATTGGTTATTTCGGCGGCACCTTCGATCCACCGCACCGGGCGCACCTGCTTGCCGCACAGGCCGCGGCCGATGCTTTGCGCCTGGACCGCGTCCTCCTAGCGCCTACCGGCGTCCAGCCATTGAAAGATGCCGGCCCGCACGCCAGCTTTGACGATCGCCTGGCCATGACGCGCCTGCTCTGCAGCGATGACCCACGCCTGGAAGTCTCCGAGATCGACGCGCCGCATCCCGACGGCTCGCCTAACTACACCATCGACGCCCTCGCTCGGCTGCGGGCGGAGTACCCCTCCGCGGATCTCTTCGTCATCGTCGGCGCCGACAGCTTCCTCTCGCTGCCGCGTTGGCGCGATCCGGAAAAGCTGCTCGCCGCGGCCGAATGGATCGTTCTCTCAAGGCCCGGCTTCGATCTGAATAGCATCGACCCCGACCACAGCGGCGACGGCATCGCAGCGCTCAATCTCACATCAGAACAGCGCGCACGCGTCCACCTCGTCGAGACTCTCGACGAAGACATCTCCGCCAGCGGCATTCGCGAACGCCTGCGCGTCGGCGTCTCCTGCGGTAAATCGCTGACACCCACCGTCGGCCTGTACATCGCACGCATGCACCTCTACCACGCCACGTAACCCCCACTACGGAGAGCACTCATGAGCGAAAAACGAATCGACTACTGGAAAATCTGGCCTGAGGGCGTCGAGGCGCTCACAGCCATGGGCAAGGCAGTCAACCAGTCCGGCCTCGAATCCTCACTGATGGAGCTGGTCAAGCTGCGCGCGTCGCAGATGAACGGCTGCGCCTTCTGCATCGACATGCACACCAAAGACGCACTGGCGGCCGGCGAAACCACCGAACGCCTCTTCGGCGTCACCGCCTGGCGCGAGACCCCCTTCTTCACCCCACGCGAACGCGCCGCACTCCAGTGGACTGAGAGCCTCACCGACCTATCCGACGGCCACGCCCCCGACTACGCCTACAACGAAGTCCTCGCCAACTACTCGCCGGAGGAAGCCGTAAAGCTCACCTTTGCCATCGTCGTCATCAACTCCTGGAACCGCGTCGCACTCGCCTTCCGCAAACCAACCGCAGGCACTTACCGCGCCCCCGCCGCCTCAAAGGCGCCCGTCGCAGAGACCGCCTGACGGTGATCTCTGCCAGGTTGCTGCAGACCAGACTAGGCGCAGCGCCGTCATTGGCCTATCCTTAGGCTGACGGAGAGAACGTTCGCCCGGTAACCCCGTGGCGCGCTCTTCGAAGGAGATCAATGCCCTCACTGGAATCCAACCAGCTTCTCCGCGCCGCGGTCGATGCCTGCGATAGCAAAAAAGCAGAAGACATCACCATCCTGGCGCTGGACCCCTCGGAAAGCTCGCTGACGGATTACTTCCTCATCTGCAGCGGCACCAACGAAAGACAGAACGCCGCCATCGCCGACGAGATTGAGTTCCGTCTCAAGAACGACTTCGGCGTCTATCCCAACTCCGTCGAAGGCCGACGCCAGGGCGAGTGGGTCCTCATGGACTACGTCGACTTCGTCGTCCACATCTTCATGCCGGAAAAGCGTGCCTACTACGGCCTCGAACGCCTGCGCCGCTCCGCAAAGACCATGACCATGGACGACCTCAACGACGAGATCAAGGCAGCCCTCTCCAAGACCCGCGCCAAGTCCGCGAAGAAGGCCGCAAAGCCCGAACCCGTCGACGACTACGCCGAAGCCAGCAGCGGCTCCGCCTCCGGCAAACGCCCGGCAGCAAAGCCAATCGCGACCAAGGCAGCCGAGACGAAGACAGTCGCAACCAAAACTGCGGCAAAGAAGACGGTCGCCAGGAAAGCAGTCGCCAGGAAAGCAGTCGCCAAGAAAGCCGCACCTGCGAAGGCCGCCAAGGCTGTCGTGAAGAAGGCAGTAACGAAAGCCGCCGCAAAGCCCGCGAAGACAGCCGCACCAAAGAAAGCTGTCGCCGTGAAGAAAGCTGTCGCCGCGAAGAAGGCTGCCACCCCCAAAAAGACCGCAAAGAAAACTGCAAAGAAGTAAGATCCGCAAACGCGACAAACAGAAGGGGCCCGGCAACAGCCGGGCCCCTTCTCATGCCTCTTACACATTACTTCTCCGGCGTCGCAGCCTTCGGACGGATCGCCATCGCCTGCTTGCGTGCGACATCCCCCTCCGTGTGCTTCCCCGCCTGGTCATCCAGCTTCGCCAGTTCGGTATAGAGCATCACGTTCAGGGGCTGCAACTTGCTCTGCCGATCCAGCAAAGCAATCGCCTGCCCCGGCTGCCCGGTCGTGACCAGAGCCTCTGAAACCAGCGTCAGCGTCGCCATATCCACGGCATCCCGGAACGCAGGACGCTCTGCCAACTGCGCCGTCTCATGGACCTTGTGCTGCTCTGCCAGCAACGTCGCAAGCCGCCCCAGGCTCCGAATATTCTGCGGATGCAGATCCAGATCCTTCGTCAGATAAGCAATCGCATCCTGATTCGCTCCACTCGCCTCGGCTGACAACGCACGCTTCATCTCTTCCTGCTGCGGCTCCGGCGGGCCGTACGCAGACCAGCCCGCAGTCGGAACGCCAGTCGGTTCCACCCGCAGCGTCATCGTCCCAAACGCAGCAGGACTGCCCGGCTGCGTCGCACGAATAATCACGCGATAGTTCCCCGGCTCCAGCCCGTCCGTGTGAAAGGTGTGACCGCTGGCAAAGTTACCACCCGCATCCGCATTCGCCGGATCGACCGTCTCATCCGCCTCGTCCATCGGCTTTGCACCGGACGCAGCAGATCCGTAATAGAAGTGCATCGCCACCGGCTGCTTGTTCCAGGTGCCGTCCGCATTGCGCGGCAGCCAGAGTTGAAACACCGCCTGCAACGGGTCACCCGCATGCAGCGAGATCGTCCCCACACCCACCGGCGCAAACCGCACACCCGCATAGGTAAACGGCAAACGCTGTCCGGCAACCTGCGCAGGATGCCCCGCAAACGCCACCGGATCCGACACCGCAAGCGACTTGCTCCGAGGCGGCACCGTGAGCGTGCTGTTCACGCGATACGCCTGCAGGTTGATGTTGTTCGTCAACGTCGTCTGCACCAGGTACTTACCCGGCTCCAGCGGCAACTGGTCCTCTGCTGCAAACACCTTATGCCGCGCAACATCCAGCGCAGCAGGCGGCAACGGAGCAGCAATCGTGCTCACCGTGTCATACACCGCCCGGCCATCTGCCGTAGTAATGTGCTGCTGCAGCGTCAGGTCATAGCCGCTGCCGCCCGACTTACGCGCGCCCGCAATCCCCACATCCAGATGCGAAAGACGCACAAACACATCCGCCGTCGCATGACCGTTCTCATCCCGCACAATGGCGTACTTCACCTCGGGAGGAGCATCGCTGGACAGGATGCTCGTCGTCACCTTCTCCCGGCGATTGCGGTTGACCCGCGCAATCTCCAGCGGATTATCCGCAAGACCGCGAATATTCGCCAGCAACGCGTCCGACATCATGCTCGGCGAAAACTCCGAAAGATTCACCGGCTCGGTAGGAATCAGAGAAACCGCCGTCCGCGCCACCTCACTCCCAAGCGCCTTCCGCAACTGCTGCAGACTCCGCGCCTGCTCATTGCCAGTCTCCAGTCCCGTGACCAGCCGGTTTGGACCATCCTGATACGGCGAGTACAACGCATACTCCTCGCCCGTACTCCGCTGGTAAAACATCACAGAGAAGTAACTCTGCAACGCCGGCGTCGGCGACTGATAGAACCAGATAATGATCGGCCGAACATTCGCCCGGTTGGGATACGTGATCTTCTGCTTCGGCTCACCCAGCGTGATCCAGATCATGCCCTGATCGGTAGCCCAGCCATCGCGCGCTTCATAGTTTCCAAAGTGCTCGTTCGCATAGGCGAGCCGCTTGTAATGCTCTTCCTTGTAAGTGTTGATCTCCGAGCCGGGATCGGGATTTCTGGAATCCCAGAAGCTCTTCATAAAAGCATCCCGCTCAGCATCCGTCTTCAGCGAAAGAAACTCCTCCCGCTCCGGGCTCTCGATGATGTAATTCACCTCCTGCGTCAGCCAGTGCCGATAGACCGGCGGCAGCTGCTTCACACTGACAGCACGCATCGACTGGCCGGCCAGAAGGAAGGCCAGAACAACAAGAAGAACGGAGCGAAGACGGAACAAGGGCACTCCTGGCCGGGCTGCAAAGCCCAGGGCTCAAAGAAAATTATAGGCCGCTAAAGACGCGGCAAACAAAGCGGGAGAGCCCAGGGGCCCTCCCGTTTTGACGTTTCAATGTGCACCTTAGTTAGAACTCGAACCGAACCGAACCGCGGGCGTAGAACGGTGCCTGGAAGGCTGTTGGACGACCGTAATCCGTGTTAATCGGTGGTGTAGATCCGACTACCAGGTAGCCAGATGCGGTCAGCTGCGAGGTCTGGACGCTTGAGCTCTGAAACTGGCTGTTCGCTACGTTGAACATGTCCCAGGTGACGCGGAGACGGCTTGCTTCACCTGCAATGTGGCCAAGTGGTGCAGCATACTCTGCGTGCAGATCGAGCTGGTTGCTGGCTGCCGTACGGCCTGCCGCACCACGGCCGCCGATCGGCACTTCACCGGTATTCCAGTAGACCGGGTGATCGCCCAAAACGCTGAGCGGCACACCAGACTGTCCGCGGGCACCAAGGCCAAGCGTAAGCCCCTTCAACGCGTTGCTGACGAAGCTGTTTCTTGAGCCACCAGCGAAGTTATAGCTCAGGAAGATGTTGCCAACCGCGCGGCGATCCGTGCTGAGAGGTCCCGGCTCGAACTGGCTACCCAACAGACCGAGCTTGCCCGAGGTGAAGTCAAACAACGAACTGATACCAGGATCGGACTGACCGTTGTCGTTGCGGTAGGCACCCTCGTAGTTACCGTACAGATTGCCCCAGCGGAAATTCGCAACGGCAAGCCAGTGATTGCTGAAACGCTTGTCCACCTCGAACTCGACCGAGTTGAAGCGACGGATAGGCTTCACGAAGCCGTCAGGAATACCGTCACCACCGTTGTTGTTCACGGGGTTGTCAGACGGGTTCGCTGCGTTTCCTGAGGTACCGATATTTGCCATATTCGTAACGCAGGCACCGCCAATTGTATTGTTCTTGCCGTCGACAAACAGGCCACCAGTTGCAACCGAGGTGTCGTTGCTGTACTGGGTGGTCTTGCCTGTGGTCGCATCCGTTATCGTGCCGATGCAACCTGCGACTGGAGCAACGTACGCCCCACCAATTGACCGAGCCTGGGCCGCCTGGTACTGCGCTGCGGTATAGGTAACTACCTGCTCGTTGACCGCGATATCCGTCGATGGGCCGGGGTTAGTGATACCACCATTAAATCCAATCTGCGGAAGAGTCGAGCCTTCTGGAGACTGCGAACCGACGTCCTCGATGATGCGACCAAGGCGACGATCCGTGTAACGCGCCTTGAAGACAAAGTCCTTACCGATGTTGCGCTCGTAACCGATGACGTACTCATCCTCGTACTCTTGCTTCGTGCCGGAGAGAACCCCCTCTCCACCGAGCTGGTAAGTCGGTGGGGCAAAGTTTCCCACGCCATCGGCAGTTGTGCGGCGCGGAGTTCCGTTTAGTGCGTGTGCCTGATCCGGCACAATGGTGAAGCTGCCATCTGCGTTGACCACTGGCGCAAATGCCATACCGTAAGAGTCGACTTCACCGCCCAGCGAGCGGATGGCGGCATCCAGCGGGGCTGCCCAGAAGTTCCGGCCGAAGTTAAAGAAGAGCTTGCTCTTCCGATCGCCCATCGGATCGATGTTGACACCGATGCGCGGCGACCAGCTTGCGCCGTAGTTATAGCTCTGCACGGGTGCCGTCATACGCTGCTGCTCCCAGCGAACACCCAGATTGAACGTCATGTACTTGTTCATCTGGTAGACATCTTCGCCGAAGGCCTGGTGATAACGACCGAGTGCGAGGATATTGCGGCCGGCGTACTGGCCGCGCGTGGAGATGGCGTACACGCTGACACCATTCACAATCGGGCACGCTGTGCAGGTGTGGTCCGCGAGATTAGCGCTGTTGATTGGCGCGATCGAGAACTGACCGTCCGTCAGGACGCCGTTCGGCACATAGCTCTTCGCAGCGACAGCGCCTCCTAGGTAATTCGTCTGGACTACCGGAAACAGATTGCCCGAACGCGTCGGCAGATCAACGAAGTTCGTATGGTCATAGCCGTAACCCACTGCGAAGGTATGGGTGCCGAGCAGATGGACGATCTTCGACGTATTAGCCGCGATGCTGTACGTGTTGTTCTTCGAAGGCTCGTATGCGCCCAGGCCCGTGGTCACAGAAGCTCCGCCGAAGAAGGTAGGCACCGTATTCGTCACAGCGTACTGATTGAAGGCTGGGGCCTCAGAGAAGTGGTTGTGATTGTAGGAGTAAGCAAGATCCACCGTCCACGAGTTCGTGATGGCGGTGTCCAAACGTGCCAGTTCATCCTGCGAACCGTAATTCCAGGAGCTCTTCGTCGAGTTCGGGTTCGCGCTGGACAGAGACGACGGAACGGTGTTGTGACGCGACGGATCACCAAACGCAGTAAGTTCCAACGTCGAACGGTCGTTAATTCTATAGGTCAGTTTGCCAGCGTAGTTCATGCTGCTGGCCGTTGTCGCGAAAGCACCCAGAGCGACCGACTGCGCGGGCGCATTGGGATTTGCCTGGATCATGCTGCGAGTGAGGGATGGATCAAAGGCGCCAAAGAAAAACAGCTTGTCTTTCAGGTGTGGAATATAGCCACCGATTTCGATTGCCGCGTCGAACGCAGGGCTCGAAAGCGTCTGCGAAGGCGCCGAAAGCTTGTAGCCAAAATTGTAGAACTGGTAGCGAGGCGCGTAAAAGACGCCCGGCGCGAAGTATGCCGACACAGCACCATGGAAGGTGTTGCCACCGGACTTGGTAACAATCTGGATGATTCCGCCGGTGGCCTTGCCGTACTGCGGCTCAAAGGCGTAGGTCTTGACGTCGACTTCCTTAATAAAGGCAAGATTGATGCCAGTGCCAAGCGAGCCGTGATAGCGGTTGAATGTGCCAATAGATCCGAACGCCTGGTCTGTGATGGTCACGCCGTCCACAACGTACAAATTCTCAAGACCGGAGGCGCCTCCGATCGACGGGTTGTTCGCACCAGGACCATTTTGGTTCGCCACGCTGTTTACTTGACCGGCCTGCACGCCCGGCGCAGCATAAAAGATTGCCGACACGTTACGCGGCATGGGGATCGCGTTATAAAAGGTGTCGGTCAATGTCGCGGTGATCGCGGTGTTTTCCGTATCCACGGGAACAGCCTCGGCCGTAACCTGCACCGTGGTGCTCTCAGAGCCGACATTCATCTTCAGGCTCAGCGATGAAGACACCGAGACGTTTACTTCGTTATGCACAGCGGTCGTAGTGCTGAAACCAGCCTGCTCAACCTTCACGTCGTAATAACCGGGACGCAGGGTGGTAGCGCCGAAGCGACCGTTCTTATCAGTAGTCGTTGTTACGGAACCCTGGGGTCCAGTGATCGTGACCTTTGCGCCCACAATGGCTGCGCCACTCGGATCGGTCACGGTGCCATTCAAGCCGCCAGTAACCGCAGACTGATCCTGCGCAAAGGCGACCGGAGAGTAGAACGCCGCGGGTGCAGATACGAGGCAAGCAGCAAGCGCCAACCGAACGAAATGCTTAGTCATCAAGGGGGCCTCGGAAAGAACTAATTGGTCGTGAGCAAAGGTAAGTGCGTCAAAAAGACGGCATTACCAAAAAGTGGTATTCAGTAACCCCCACATATGCAATGCTTCTGCCAAAATCTAAGAAACCGAATTTTGGCGCGATGTGACATCCCAGGACGCTCCCTGTCGTCACTGACAGAAGAAATACCTCTTATTTTTCATAGAATTCTCAAGGGTTCTATTGAAAATTGTTGATCTTCCTTTAATTACCTGTTCGCGGAGATGTCATCGATGGCCCTGAAAGTTTCGCTGCTGGCCGTCCGCGCCGGTGCTGCCGATAAGGCAGTCGAATCACTCGCACAGGACTATCTCAAGCGGTGCGGCAGAACGCTCCCCGCCGCAGCACGCACCTTTCGCACCGAAGCAGGTCTGCTCGAGAACGTGGCAGACGAACGGAAATCGGGCGCCACACTCTTCTTCATCGCGGACTTGGGCGGAGCGTCGCTGGATAGTCTGCAGTTCGCAGACAAGCTGCGCTCCGCCCGCGACAACGGCGTCCGCCACGTCGTGCTGGCCATCGGACCTGCCAGCGGATGGAGCGCGGAGGCACGCGCAGCCGCAGACCTGCGGCTGTCGCTGGGAGCCATGACACTGCCGCATGAACTGGCCTGGTTAATCCTCGCCGAACAGATCTATCGAGCCAGCACCATCCTGCAGGGGCACCCGTACCACCTGGGTCACTGACGCCGCTTTAGAACTCGATACCGCGCTGAGCCAGGATACCCTTGGTGTAGGCATGCTTCACCTCGCGCATCTCGGTGACAGTATCCGCCAGCTCCACCAGCAGCGCATGGGCGTTGCGCCCCGTCAGAATGACGTGCAGCATCGGCGGCCGGGCCTCAAGCGCCGCAGCGACCAGCGCGGGGTCCAGCATGCCGTAACCGATCGCATAGTTGATCTCGTCCAGCACCAGCAGGTCCCACTCACCGGAGTGCATGGCGGCGACGGCATCGTCCCACGCCGTCTGCACCATGCGAAGATCCTCAGGGTCCGTCTCTGCCCCGCCCACCTTCACAAATCCGCGGCCCATCTGCCGGATCACCAGGTCTCCGCCGAACCGCTCCGCCGCATCCAGCTCGCCGTAATGCCACGACCCCTTCAGGAACTGCAGCACAAGCACGCGCATGCCATTCCCAGCAGCACGCATCGCGGTGCCGAGTGCAGCCGTAGTCTTACCCTTGCCTGCGCCAGTGTGGATCAGCAGCAGACCGCGCCGCTGTGTGCCTGTGGGATCGTCGATTGTCATAAGGAAAGCTTACGGCTGGATGTCGTCCATAGGCAGCGGCAGGAAGACATCGAAGATGGTGCCATGGAACTTGCCGGCGGTCCGTGTGCGCACACGAACGCTGCCACGATGCTTCCCGATCACCTCAGCGCTAAGCCACAGCCCCACACCAGATCCCTTCGACTCCTTCGTCGTATAGAACGCCTCGAAGATCCGCGGCAGAATCTCTTCCGGAATCCCGGGACCGTTGTCGCTGAACAGAAAGCGCACACCGCGGCGCCCCGTACTCACTTCCGTCGATTGAATGCAGCGAGCGCACAGCCGGCTGCCGCGTGTCCCGCCCAGGGCATCCAGCGCATTCGAAATGATATTGCTCAGCACCTGCCGGATCTCGCCCGGATGCACCATCAGCGAAACCGCGCATCCCGTCTTCGCATCCAGATCCACACGCCCGTTCAGGAACATCGAGCGGAAGATCGCCAGAACGCTCTGCAAAATCTCGTCCGAACGCGCCATCACAGGCTGCGACGATCCGCGGTGATACGCCAGCACCTGCTTGGTGATCTGGCTGATACGCGTCAACTCCGAGGAAGCCTGGTGCACATAGTCCTGCACATCCTCAGGCGGTGTCGACTCCATCTGCGCCAGGTACAGGAGGTTCTGCATCGCCTCCAGAGGATTGTTGATCTCGTGCGCGATCACATGCGCCAGCCGCCCCGTAGCCGCCAGCCGCTCGCTCAGCTTCAGCGTCTCCTGCAACTTCTTCTGGTCCGTGATGTCGGTAACCAGCAGGATCAGACCGCTCTCAATATTCGCGTCGGTACGGATGCGGTCATAGCGCACACGCAACCAACGGTCGCGATACACGATCTCCGTCGGTGCACCCAGCGCACCCTTCTGCAAAAATTCCGCAAACGGGTGCGTAAATTTCTCCTCGAAGATCTTCGCCAGCAGAGTCCCTTCCGCATCGGAAGACACCATCTCCATCAGCGAAAGAAACGTACTGTTCACCCGCACCAGCACGCCATCCGCATTTGCCAGCGCCACGCCATCGCTCAGCGCGTCGAACGTCGTCTTCCACTGCAGCGCCGAAAGCGACGACAGGCTCTCCGCCCGACGCATCCGCAGCAGCGCATTCACCTGCGCCACCAGGACCGTCGCCTCTACGGGCTGCGTCAGGTAACTGTCCGCGCCACCATCCAGCGCCTGCACACGGCTCTCATCACTCACAAACGCCGCAGAGATCTGCAGCACCGGGATGTTCAGCGTCAGCGGATTCGACTTCAATCTGCGGCTGACGTCGTACCCCAGCATGTCCGGCAGATTCACATCGCAGATAACCAGGTCCGGCAGCATCATCGCCTTCGCCATACCCTCGCGACCCGTCTCCGCCTCCTCCACGGTGTAACCCGCACGAGTCAGAATCCGCCGAAACACATACCGCGTCGCCTCCTGATCATCGATCAGCAGAATCCGGCCGGAACCGCGATCGCTAGACATGCACGCCGCCCGGCCGGGGATAGTGCGCGGTCACCGTCTGGATCAGCTCGGTCACACGCTCCGCTGCATCCGGCGTCGTCAACATCTGCTTCGGAAAGACGGTCACACCATTCGCCCGAAAGAACTCCTGCTCCGCCGGCTCCAGCATCTTCGTCGAATGCAGCACCACCGGGATGTCCTTCAACGCATCATTGCTGCGCAGATCCTTCAGCACCTCCATGCCGTTCAACCCCGGCATGTAGAAGTCCAGGAAGATCATCGCCGGCTGCACCGTCGCGGCCATGCGGATCCCCTCACGGCCGTCCCGAGCCTCATGCACCTCATACTCCGTATCCGCAATCTGCCCGCGCAGCACGTACCGTGAGACTTCGTTGTCATCGATCATCAGGATCGGCACGCGCCCCGCCGGCGACGTCAGCCGCGAAATCACGGCGATCATCTCATCCGGCGCAAACGGCTTGCTCAGGTAAGCATCCGCACCCGCGCCGAAGATCCGCCGCTCGTCATCCACAATGCTGATCACCAGCACCGGCAACGGCTGCGGCCCCGACTTCAACTCCCGCAGAAAATCCCACGTCGTCTCCGCCCGCAACATCACATCCAGAATCACGGCAGACGGCTGCACCTTCGCCAGGATGTTCTTCGCATACTCCACCGACGGCGCAGCATAGGCCTGGTAACCAGCATTCGCCAAATAACGCGCATAGATAAACGAAGTCTCGGCGTTGTCCTCAACAATCAAAATCAGCTTCTTACCCGGCTCAAAATCCGGCAGCTCAATCTCCGGATCCGGCGCCAGTCCGCCATAAACGCCCGGCAGCGTCAGCGTAAAGACGGACCCCTCGCCCACGGAACTCGTCACCCGAACCGAACCGCCCAGCAGCTCCGCCAGCTTGCGCGACAACGGCAGCCCCAGCCCCGTGCCCTTCACCCGCTTCTGCAGACTGCTCTCGATCTGACCGAACTCCTCGAAGATGATGTTCATGTCCGTCGGCGAGATCCCGATGCCCGTATCCGCCACATCGAACTCAATCTCACCATTCGCACAAGCCCGAGCCAAAACCCGAACCTCACCCCGCGGCGTGAACTTGATCGCGTTCGAGATAAAGTTCCGCAGGATCTGCGAAACCTTCTGCTCGTCCGTGAACAGCACCGGCAACTCTTCCGGCTCCTGAAACACCAGGTTCAGCGAACTGTCCGCAAGCAGTGGCCGCAGCATGCCGCGCAGCGCGCCAAACAGCTCATCCACGCGGAAGCTCTTAGCCTTCACCTCAAGCCGCCCGGCCTCTACCTTCGCCAGGTCCAGCAGGTCATCCACCATCTCACTCAGCTCACGTGCCGAGCGCTGGATGAACCGCACCTGCTGCTCCTGGTCGCCATTCAGCTCGCCGTCCATGCGGTCCAGCAACATGCGCGTCAGCGCCACAATCGAGTTCAGCGGCGTCCGGAACTCGTGCGACATATTCGACAGAAAGCTTGTCTTCAACTCCGAAGCGCGTCGCAGATAATCCGCACGCTCATCCAGCTCCGCATACAGCGCCACAACACCGCGGTTCGTGTCCTGTAGCTCTGAGTTCAACTGCAACAACTCTTCCTTGCGTTCGCGAAGCTCATTCAGAGTCTTCATCAACTCGCGGTTCTGCGTCTGCAGCTCTTCCACCGCTGTCGCCGGATGCTGGCGAGCCAGCACGCCCTGCAACTTCTGCAGATCGGAGCCATCCATACCGCGACGATGCGCCGGCAGCGACTTCCCAAACTGCACCGACGTTCCCGCAGGCGTCGTCGCAACGTTGAACTCGTCCATCAGCCGCTTCGTACCCAGCAGCCCCATCCCCATGCCGGTGCTCGACTTATAACCACCGCCCAGCACCTGGTCCAGGTGAGGAATACCACCGCCCGTGTCCGTCACACCCACGCGAAACATCGCAGCATCAGGGTCCACCGCAAACTCCACGGCGCCGCCCTTCGCATAACGAAACGCATTCCGCGCAATCTCGCTGACAGCCGTCGCAATGCGGATCTGGTCATGGTGATCGAAGCCCAGCGCCTCCGCGATCGAACGCCCACGCTGCCGTGCGCTCACAACGTCACGCTCACTCGCCAACATCAACCGATGCAGTTGCTGCGTCATGCGGGCGTCCCCTCCAGGGCAGCGCCCACTGGCGCCACCAACACCGTCGCATCGTCACGACGGCGCGTGAAATCCCGGTACAACAAACCAGCCATTAGCATGGGATGCCGATGCTGCACACCGGCGTAACTCCCCAGCTCTGCGCGCGTATTCAGACCGTCCGAAAACATCAGCAGCAACGCATTCGGCTCAATGGGATACGTGTACTCCTGCACAACACGCGGCAGCACCGCACCCAGCGTACCGTTCTGAGAAACCATCGTGCGGCTGCTCGTCCCTGAGACCAGCATCGCCGTCACATTTCCCACGCCTGCATACGTACAGATCTTCCGGTCATGATCCACAATCGCAACCGACATCGCCGCACCACGCGTCTTCTTCAACGCATCGTGCGAGCGCTGCACCATCTCCGTCGCTGTCTCACCGGAGTACTGGCGCACGGTTTCGATCGCCTCCAGCGCAGCCTCGTTCGCACCCACACCATGGCCCAGGCCGTCCACCACCATGTACAGCGATCGCGTCGCCTCCGGCCGCAGCAGGTATCCATCCCCGCACTTCGTCTCGCCCTTTACCGGGATGCTGACCACACCCAACTCCGAAACAACCGGCGGCCGACCCAGCCGGAACCGGCTCCAGCTCACCGTACCCTTCCCCACCGGAGAGAAGACTGAACTCTCATCCGCCAGCCGCTGCACCGCACCCAGACCCTGCCCGGCAGTCCCTGCGGTCGAGAAGCCATCCTCCATCGCACGAGCCATATCGCGTATGCCCGGCCCTGCATCCAGCGCCAGCACATCCAGCCATACCGGGCCGCCGTCCTCGCCAAACGGACACAGCAAAACCTCGCCACCACGCCCGTGGAGCAGGACGTTCGTCGCCATCTCCGTAACGGCAATGCCAATATTGCTGCGCCGCTCTTCGTCAAAACCCAGTGCCTGCGCATGCTGCACAGCCACGCGGCGTGCCTCACCCACAGAGCTTTGATCCGTGATCATCGTGGAGCTATGTATCTGCGGCAAACGTCTCTCTCTTACTTCCAGCGAATGATCGTCACAGTCGTTCCGTGGCCGGGCTCACTCTGAATGTCGAATTCGTTCACCAGCCGCTTGCTGCCGCTCAAGCCCAAACCCATGCCGCCGCCCGTCGTGTAGCCGTCGCGCAACGCCAGTTCCATATTCGGAATGCCTGGTCCTTCATCCTGAAAGACCAGCTTGATGCCCTTCCTCGCGCCGTTCTCCACCATGTGCGCCGTCATGCTGCCGCCGCCGCCATGCTCCAGCGTGTTCCGCGCCAGTTCACTCGTGGCCGTGACAAACTTCGTCATATCCACCAGGCTGAACTTCAGCTCGCCGGCCCACGCCCGCACGATCTGCCGGACACGCACCACATCATCGGACGTCCGCACCGGAAACGTCTCAGACTTCAACGCCATCGGCCTCTTCCAGCTCGCGGTTTTCGCCGATGTACTCAGCCAGCAACTGCATCCCGCGCTCCACATTCAGCGCGGTTTTGATGCCCGGCAACGACATGCCAAGCTCCACCAGCGTGATCGCAACTGCCGGCTGCATGCCCGTCAGCACCGTCTGCGCATCCAGCACGCGTGACATCGCCGCAATGTTCGCCAGCATCCGCCCAATGAACGAATCCACGATCTCCAGCGACGAGATATCGATCAGCACACCGCGCGACGCATACTTCGAAATCTGCGACGTCAGGTCCTGCTGCAGCGTCATCGCCAGCTCGTCGTGCATGTCCACCTGGATCGTCACCAGCAGACACTCGCCAACCTTCAGGATCGGGATACGGTCCATAGGCCTAAGCTTCCTTCTTCTCTGGCTTCGCGACAGACTTCAGCGAAACCACCGCTTTACCAACCCGCTGCAACGCAACGGCAAAGGCATCCGAGAGCTTCGCCTTCGTCTGGATGTCCGCCAGATCGATGCCCAGGTGAACGATCGTCTGCGCAATCGCCGGACGGATACCGCTCAGGAAACAGTCCGCACCCATCAGCCGCGCCGCCGTAATCGTCTTGATCAGGTGCTGCGCGACCAGCGTATCCACCGTCGGCACACCCGTAATGTCGATGATCGCAACCTGGCTGTTCGTCTCCACAATGGCTGACAGCAGCGACTCCATCACCACCTGCGTCCGTGCGGAGTCCAGCGTTCCGATCAGCGGCAGTGCCAGTACGCCATCCCAAAGCTTCACCACCGGCGTCGACAGCTCCAGCATCTCTTCCTGCTGCCGCGCGATCGTCTGTTCGCGATAGCCAATCGCCGTATCCACCGTCAGCATCGACAGCTTATCCAGCAGATTGCCCACAGCCCAGTTCTCATTCAGCAACTCCGCAGGGTTTGCCTTCAAGGCATCCCGCAGGGCATGGAAGATGGGCTGCTTCAGCGACAGCACAAACATCGCCGTCTCAGCCGGCGTAAACCCACGCTCCATGCGCGACTTCGCAATGTCCTGCAGGAAGGCCCGGATCGGAGCAAACGCCTCAGACTGAATATCCTGACTCTTAGCCGACGCCTCGCCAAATAACCGCAGCAACTCACCCGCCTGCTGCTTCAGATCCGTGTTGTTCATCAGGTCGCCGCGCCGCGTAGCGCTGGCCATCTCATCCAGCCAACCGGAAAGGATGGCAGTTTCATTCGTCTGGATCACCTGCTGAAATGCGCTCACGTAGGCCCTGCCTCTGAAAATATCTTGGGAATTGCAGTCCGTATTGTAGCGCCGCAGAATCGACGGCGCCGTTCCCAACGGCACACCTGTACCTTCCATTCCCGCACGAAAGTCCCGTCCAGAGATGCAGAAGAAGCGGGTGCACCACGTCCCGCTTCTGATCCATCGGTGCCACGCGGACAACTGCACACCGAAACACTCCAGCACCACCCTTGTGATCCGACCTCACCACAGGTAAAGTCCGGCTATGCGACGCATCCTGTCCCTGGCCGCTGCGGCCCTTCTCGTCACAAGCCTCCACGCACAGAAACCCGACCCGGCCCTCGCCGCGCACGTCCGCGCCGACATGGACTTCCTCGCCTCCGACGAACTCCACGGCCGCGGCTCACTCACCCGCGATGAACACCTGGCTGCGCAGTACTGTGCCACCGTCTTCGAAGGCCTGGGCCTCAAGCCCGCCGGCGACAACGGCACCTATCTCCAGAAGATCCCCGTTGACCTATCCAACATGGGCCCCCGCAGCAAACAGCGTCTTGCCGTCTATGAAGACGCGCCCCGCACCGAGACCTGGAACGCCATCGCCATCCTTCCTGGCACCGATCCGAAACTCAAGGACGAGGTCATTCTCCTCACCGCGCATCTCGATCACCTGGGCGTGCTGAAGACCCCGGTCAACGGCGACGCCGTCAACAACGGTGCCGACGACGACGCCAGCGGCACCACCGCAGTCCTCAACCTCGCCCGCGAACTAGCCGCAGGCAAAGCGCCCAAGCGCACCGTAGTCTTCGCACTCTTCGGCAGTGAAGAAATGGGCGGCTACGGCGCAAGGGGCTTCCTCGCCAAACCGCCCGTACCGCTCACCAGTCTCGTGGCCAACCTCGAATTCGAAATGATCGGCCGCCCCGACCCGCTCGTCCCCAACGGCACCCTCTGGCTCACCGGCTACGAACGCAGCAACCTCGGCCCCGAACTCGCAAAGCACGGCGCAAAGATCGTCGCAGACCCGCACCCCAAAGAAAACTTCTTCATGCGCAGCGACAACATCGCCCTCGCACGCAAAGGCATCATCGCCCAGACCGTCTCAAGCTTCGGCCTGCACACCGACTACCACCACGTCACCGACGAGCTGAAAACCATCGACTTCCCCTACATGACCAGCGCCATCGCAGGCATGGAGTCCAGCATCCACTGGCTCACCGACACCAACTGGAAACCAGACTGGCTCCCCAACGGCAAACCAGACCCCAACCCACCCGCGCCAACAACACCCAGACCGGCGGCACCCGTACCAGCAGCGAACCAGTAAGTCAGACACAGCCCACATATCAGAGCGCGTGAAGAACCCCACATCTTGAAGCGGCCAGGAAATCGGGTGCCCCACGTCTCGCCTCTGAGACGTGGGTTCCAGCCCGTACGGCACGCACCGTAGGTCTTGAAACTCCTCAACTTCAAACCCTGTCAAGCCCCGAAACCGCCTAACCAACTCATTCCAAACGACATAAAGTTGGCGGGTAATTACCCGCGACTCACTACAATAGAAGTAGGCCCAAACAACCCGCAACCATCGGCGTCGCGTAAGTCCTTTGTTATCTAATTTTTGCCCGTAACCCCAATCGAATCTAATTTTTACGGGCACCGCAAAACCTAAGTCCTTTGTTATCTAATTTTTGCGAAACCAAGGGGGGAGGGGTACCCCCCACCGGACGTGTAGAACGAGTGAGTGGTATATCTAACTCATCCCCCGTTTCTGCTGTGCATCTTCGCTTCTCTGGAGTGACGTATGCCGTTCCGGTTCGCCACACGCGCCGCTGGCGCACTTGCCGTCGTTGCCGCAGCCGCCGGTCTAATGGGCCAGTACGGTGGGGCACCCATCTGGTGGGAAGCAGGCAGCAATGAACGCATGCCCTTCTCCTCTGTCTTCAAAAACAACGCAGGCGACCTCCTCGTCTACAACGCAGGCGGCGAGACCACAGCAGGCACCCACCCCTTCTTCACCCCGCTCGGCTCCAACGGCCGAGGCTGCATCACCTGCCACCAGCTCTCCAACGCCATGAGCGTCTCGACCGACCGCATGCAGGAGCGCTGGGCCACCACCGGCGGCCGCGACGCCGTCTTCGACACCATCGACGGCGCCAACTGCCCCGATCTGCCGCAACGCGAACGCGCCTCGCACTCGCTCCTTCTGGAACGCGGTGTCTTCCGCATCGACCAGCATTGGCCCGCGGCAGGCGTCACGCCAGACTTCACCATCGAGGTCGTGCGCGACCCAACCGGCTGCAACACCAGCGCGAAGTACGGCCTGCACGCCGCAACGCCGACCATCAGCGTCTATCGCCGCCCACGCATCACCGGCAACCTCAAGTACCTCGACGCAGGCGCAGCCTTCACCGCAGACAGCCGAGCCACCACGCTGGAAGCGCAGGTACTCGACGCCATCCAGAAGCACGAGCAGGGAGCAGCCATCGCGCCGGAAGACATCAAGCGCATCGTGGACTTCGAGCGCGAGATCTACGTCGCGCAGGGCCGCGATGAGACCGCAGGAGATCTAAGCACCTTCGGCGCGCCCCCGCTCCTCGGCGCATGGAGTCTCGGCCGCACCAAACCGGACTCATCGGCCTCCGGTATGATGACCGTCGCAAACTGGGCCGGCAACAAGCCCTCGGCAGAGACCGACTTCCGCCGCTCCGTCGAACGCGGCAGCGTCCTCTTCAGCACACGCACCTTCGCCATCACAGAGACAGCGAACCTGCATCGTGGCAACGGCCGGACACCGGTAGAAGGCACCTGCGCCACCTGCCACAGCGAACGCATGACCGGAGCAAACGCCCAGCAGCCGTGGATGGACATCGGCACCACGTCGCTGCCATGGTCAGGCGACCAGAAGGATCTGCCGCTCTTCAAGGTCACCTGCGCCGCCAACGCAGCACCGCATCCCTACCTCGGCCGCGTGATCTACACCAACGACCCCGGTCGCGCCCTGGTCACCGGCAAGTGTGCCGACGTAGGCTCGCTGGTCATGCAGCAGTTACGCGGCCTCGCCGCACGCGCGCCCTACTTCACCGGCGGCTCGGCCAAGGACCTGCGCGCCGTCATCGACTTCTACGACCGACGCTTCCGCGCCAGGTACACCGAGCAGGAGAAGCAGGACCTGGTGAACTTCATGAGCGTGCTCTAGACCAGCCGCAGTGCGCGTTAAGAGTCCTTCAACCGGCGCAGCCGCGCGCACGCCTCATCCAGATCACCATCGCGCTTCGCAAAGCAGAAGCGAAGCAGGTTCTCGCCACCGCCTTTGCGGAAGAACGCTGAACCGGCGACCGACGCAACGCCAGTGCGCCGCAGAAGATCACGTGCCTTCTCCGCCGATGTCGTTCCGTTGAGCGGCGTCGCATCAGCCAGGATGTAATACGCTCCATCTGGCGTATGCGGCGTGAGACCAGCATCGGTCAGCGCAGCAAGTGTCTTCGCACGCTTCACCTCATGGTCGCGAGCCATATCGGTGTAGAAGCTCGGCGGTAACTGCTCCAGCCCCGCAGCGCAACCGTGTTGAAACGGCGCCGGCGCGCAGACATACGTCAGGTCGTGGAAGTAGCCAATCGACGGCGTCCACTTAGCATCCGCCACCACCGATCCAACACGCCACCCGGTAACGCTGAAGGTCTTCGAGAACCCCGACAGCGTAATCGTGCGAGCGCGCATGCCAGGCAGCGTCGCCATACTGATGTGCTCGTGGCCGGGATAGACGAAGTGCTCGTAGATCTCGTCCGAGAAGACGAACAGATCATGCTCAATGGCAAGCTCGGCCAGCGCCTCAAGCTCCGTGCGTGTGAAGACCTTGCCCGCAGGATTCGACGGTGTGTTGATGACGATCAACCGCGTCTTCGGCGTAATCGCCGCGCGCACCACATCGATATCCAGCGCCCACGAGCCATACACAAGCGGCACAATAACCGGCGTGACACTCATGCTGCGCAGCGTGCCAGCGTGATAGCCGTAGAGAGGCTCGAACAGGATTGCCTCATCGCCCGCATCCAGCAGCGCCAGCGCAGCAGAATAGAACGCGCCCGTCGCACCGCTGGTCACCATCACCTCACGCTCCGGATCGAGCGTGATCGCATTCCGTCGCTGCCAGTCACCAGCGATCGCTTTACGCAGCCGCAGGATGCCATCCTGTCGCGTATAGATGTTGTGGCCCTCATCGATCGCAGCCTTCGCAGCCTCACGCACGACAAGTGGAACTTCTGTATCGCAGATGCCCTGCGCCATGTTGATGCCGCCGACCTCATCAGCCAGCAGACTCATCGCCCGGATCTCGCTCTGCACCGACCCCGGCGCAAGCGCACTGGTTCGCAGCTTACTCATGCAGGCCATCTTACTGCGGTAAGCGAACTCAGTGCAGCGCCTGCACCATCCGTTGCAACGCCTTCCGAGACGAACTGGCAGTGTCGCCAAGCATCGCCAGCGATTCGTCATGCGCGACCTGCCAAAGCGGCATGGCCTTCGCCAGCCGCCGCGCGCCCGCGGCCGTGATTGCATAGATCGTCTGCCGCGCATCGTCCTCATTGGGTCGAGCCGCCAGCAGCCCTGCATCAATCAGCGGCCGCACATTCCGCGAGAGCGTTGTCTTGTCCAGGGCCAGCCCCTCGGCCAAGGCGCGGCCAGCGCTCGGGCCCATGCCTTGCAGCATCGCCAGCGTCTCAAACTGCGTCGCGGTCAGGCCGGCCGGCGCCAGCGCCGCATCGTAACGAGCAGTCAGAGCGCGCGCCAGACGACGCGATTGTGCGCAGAAGCAGAACATGTTGGCGGATCTCCTGTCTCTATCCTGTCATCCCGCGCCTGACAGCGGGTTGCCAACGGTCAAGACATTACTTCGCCTGCGAATTCGGCAGCAAATAGTTAAGCGGACTCAACGGACCGATCGGGATGAGATCGAACTTCATCAGTCCAGCAACGCCAAGCGGCAACTTCTCCAGCAGCTCATGCGCTTCGTCCACAGTCGAGACATTCATCAGGAACACAACACCGCGCGTGTCCTTACGCACGTACCAGGAATCGATCTTCCCCGCGAGATACAGCCGCACCGTAGCTGGAACCTCCTGCGACATCATCTTCGTCGCGGCAGGTCCCGCCTCGGCGGTCGTCATACTGCCGATCGCAAGTACTTTCGTGGTGGGCACGGCTGCCATACCCGGCAGAGCCTTAGCAGGTGCCTGCGCGACAGCCGCAGGCAAAGCAAGTGAGCCAGCAAGTAAAGCAAGAACGAGACGCATCAGAGATCTCCTTCGACAAACTAGTTGCATATGCAACTAATTACAGGAAGCGAGATGTGAGCGCAACAAAAATCGATCGGCGATCTATTCAAACTCGAGGCCGACCTCGTCGATGTAGCACCAGCCCCAGCTTTCGCCGGGCTCAATGGACTGCATGATCGGGTGCTCCGTCGCGCGGAAGTGCTTCGTCGCGTGCTTGCCGACCGAAGCATCGCAACAGCCGACATGGCCGCACGTCAGGCAAAGCCGCAGGTGTACCCATGAGCCGCCAATCTTCAGGCACTCTTCACAGCCATTCGTCTTCGGCGATACATCGTTGATCTGGTCGGTGTGCGTGCAGCGTGCCATAAGGTGCCCCTGATTCACTCTAGCGTAAGAGGGATAACGGAAGCCGGAGCGGGTCTCCCAAGACACCCGGAAGTTTTTGCTGGCGTTGCGCGCCGGCTCAGGAACATAATTGGCCGAAATTCATCTCCACGTTTCTAAGTTGCAGACTCAGGAGTTCTTATGGCGAAGAAGATCATTCTTTGTGCGGACGGTACCTGGAACGCTCCGGCAGGAGTGGATGACACAGGTGGCGGCACCAACGTCTGGAAGCTCTACTGTGCCATCCCGGACACGCCCGACCAGTTGAAGTTCTATGACAGTGGCGTAGGCACCAAGGGCAATCCCATCGACCACATTACCGGCGGCGCCATGGGGCAGGGTCTGTTTGAGAAGGTGCAGGACTGTTACTCCTACCTGTCCCATGTCCACGACCCCGGCGACAGCATCTACCTCTTCGGTTTCAGTCGCGGCGCCTACACCGCACGCAGTGTTGGCGGCATGATTGCCGGCTTTGGTGTTCCCACAAAGAACCTGTCCAACGCCACTACATCGGAGATCTTCGCTGCTTACCGAGAGCGCGATCCGCAAAAGCGTGCCGCCCTGAAGGCGAAGGTGACCGAGGATTACGGCCTGCAGCCAGTCACCATCGCCATGGTCGGCGTGTGGGATACGGTTGGCGCCCTTGGCATCCCGGGCGTGATGTTCCACTTTCTCAACGATAACGAGTATGGCTTCCTGGATACGAAGCTCAGCGACTGCGTCTCAAGGGCCTACCATGCCATCAGCATCGACGAACGGCGCGCAGCGTTTCAGCCGACTCTATGGACCGACCCGGCCGGCGGATTTCTAAAGAACAACGAACGTGTCGAACAGGTGTGGTTCACCGGCGTTCACTGCGATGTCGGCGGCAGCTACCCGGAGGCACAACTCGCCGACATCACCTTGGGATGGATGATGCACAAGGCCATCGAAAACGGGATCGAGCTGCTGACGAGCGCTGACAAATACCTTAAGGTCGATGTGCCGCACCACGCCGGTCCTGCGCACGACGAGTGGAAGCTCGTACCCTGGGGGCTCGCGAAACACCGCGAGGTTCCCGAAGGAGCACATCTGGCCAACAGCGTCTATCTCCGCTGCACCGATCCAAAGTACCGGCCTCAAAACCTGAAGTGGACTAACAATACCCTGTCCGGTTATGAAATCACGCAGGTCATGCCTTACAAAAAACCCGCCTGGGGCTAGTTTCTCAACTCCACCAGCGTCGCGCCCTGGCCGCCTTCGTTATACGGCGGCTCCGTGACGCCGATGACATGCGGATGCTTCTTCAGGTACTCGCGCAAACTGCGGCGCAGGATACCCATGCCGGTTCCATGGACGACGCGGATCGTCCCACGGCCCGCAAGAAATGCCTGGTCGAGAAACCGCTCGACCTCATCGCGAGCCTCGTCCGCCGTGCGCCCGATCACGTTGATCTCGCCCGGCACCATGTCCGGCTCGCGTGCGACGACGTTGATCCCGCGTTTGCTTGCCGCCTGAATCGGAGACTGCTTCGGAGCGGGCACCGTCACCTTTGCGATGTCATCCTTGGGCACACGCATCTTCATAGGACCGATAGAGACCTCGAAGGTCTTGGCATCGATGACGCGCTCCACCTTCGCCTCGCGCCCCATGGACTTGAGCAGGACCGTATCTCCAACGGAGACCTCGCGCACCACATGCGGCTGCGCTGCGGGATCCTTCTTGTCCGCACCGGAGACGTGTGCGACCACAACCTGGTTGAAGCTCTCCTGGAACTCACGTTTCAACCGCGCAATGCGGCGGTCGGCCTCGGCACTTGCCTTACGCTGCGCACTCTTGTCCTCGATGCCCTTCACGCTCTCGCGCATCTGGAACTCGAACTCCTTCATCAGCGAGCCCAGCTTCACTTCCAGCTCGCGCGCTCGCTGCCGCTGTTCCACCTTGCCCTCGGACTCCAGGCGCTGGCGTTCGCGATCTACCGCAATCTCACGCGCGCGAATCTCAGCGCGTTCCTTCCCGACAGCCGTGAGCTGCGTATGCAGCTCGTCCAGAAAGCGTGCGATGTCGGCAGATTGCGTCGTCACGGACGCGCGCGCGGCGCTAATCATCCCCGCGTCAAGTCCAAGTCGCTCAGCGATGTTGATACCGCTCGAAGCACCTGGAACGCCCATACGCAGTTCGTAAGTAGGCGCCAGTGTCCGTTCGTCGAATCCTACGGCCGCGTTCACCACGCCATCGTGCTTGGCCGCGTAGATCTTCAGCGACGTAAGGTGCGTCGTGATCATGCTCCACGCACCCATCGTCAGGAAGCGCTCGCTGATGGCCACGGCCAACGCTGCGCCCTCTTCCGGATCGGTCGCCGAACCAAGCTCATCCAGCAGCACCAGCGAACGAGGATCGGCCTCACGCGCGATCTGATTCACATGCGAAATATGCGCAGAGAACGTCGACAGGTTGCGCTCGATCGACTGCGCATCGCCAATGTCCGCATACACAGCGGCAAAGATGGGAAGCCGCGCCAGCTTCGCCGGAACGGGCAGGCCAGCCTGCGCCATCAGCGCCAGCAGACCAACGGTCTTAAGCGCAACGGTCTTACCGCCCGTATTCGGACCACTGATGATGAGCTGCTTCGCAACGCCTGGCAGTCCCAGAGTCAGTGGCACAATCTTCGCCTTCTCCGACCGCATACGCAGTTCCAACATGGGATGGCGCGCGGCTTCCAGGCTCAAGGCAGCATCGTCGCCATGCGGCTTGCCGTCGGTGAAGATTGGCCGAACGCAATCCAGGTCCTGCGCAAACTTGGCATAAGCAAAGTGCGCTTCGACCTCCGCAAGAACCTCGGTGCCCCGCGAGAGCGAGCCGGCCTGCTCCCCAACCGCCTGCGTCATGGAAATGAGGATGCGGTGGATCTCAGACTGCTCCTCGTCCATCAGGCGCACAAGTTCGTTGTTAAACTCGATGGTCTCCATCGGCTCCACGAAGACAGTCTGTCCCGACGACGACGAACCATGGATGACGCCCGGCACCTTGCGACGAAACTCCGCCTTCACCGGGATCACGAAGCGTTCGCCGCGGATGGTGATCAGGTCTTCCTGCGTTCCGCCGGCGTCGCTGACCGCGCGCAGCTGCCGCCGCAGGCTCTCTTCAATGGCTTTGTGCTGGCGATCCATCGCCTTGCGAATCCGCGCCAATTCCGGCGATGCGGAGTCGGCAAGCGTGCCGTCCGCCTCAATCTTGCCGCTGATCGCCTGCAGCAGCTTGTAGTAGTTCGCGATCAGCACCGGGTGCGAGAGCGCCGTGATCGCGGGCCACTTGCCGGCAATGTAGTCGGGTGGCTCCGTAACGACATTCCGCCAATCGGCAATTAACTCCGCCAGCTCCGCGATCCGGCGCAACTCCAGCGGCTCAAGCGCGGCGTTCGGAATACGGGCCTTATCGAGCAGAACATCGGCGTCGAAGAGGCCCTGAAATCCAAGCGTGCCGCCGCCGGCCAGATAAGTGCGGAGCTCCGCAGTCAGGTTTTGGGCACGTTCGATGCCCTGGATGTCGCGGGATGGCTCAAGCGCAAGGACGCGGGCGCGGCCCAGTGGCGACTGGGTACGGCCGGCCAAATGGTCGCGCAGGCGCGTCCATTCCAGGGCGGCGGCGCTGGTCTCGCGGAGCGGGGTGTAATTCATGGTCACAGGGGAGATGGTATTCGCTTGCACAGGCACAGTGCATTAGACGCTCGCCACCGCCGCGGCGACGCGGGCCATGCGGCTTACACTGGTGCCATGCACTTTCCCGTCACACGCATGCGTCGTCTCCGCAAAACCAGCGCGATGCGCTCGCTGACGCAGGAGACCTTCCTGCAGCCGTCGCAACTCATTTACCCGCTTTTCCTGTGTCCAGGCGAAGGTGTGAGAAAGCCCATCAGCAGCATGCCGGGGGTCTTTAATCTGTCGATCGATGAGGCGGTAAAGGAAGCAGCCGAATGTGCGGCATTGGGCATTGGCGGACTGCTGCTCTTTGGCCTGCCGGAGAGCAAGGATGCCGAGGGCAGCGGCGCCTGGGCCGAAGATGGCATTGTGCAGCGGGGACTCCGTGCGCTGAAGGCAGACGCATCGCTGCGGTCACTCGTCCTCATCGCCGACACCTGCCTGTGCGAATACACCAGCCACGGCCACTGCGGCCCGCTGGAGGGCGAGGGCGTGGACTGCACCGTGAACAACGACGCCACACTGCCGCTGCTTGCACGCACGGCCGTCTCGCAAGCGCGCGCCGGCGCCGATATCGTGGCACCCAGCGACATGATGGACGGCCGCGTGGCCGCCATGCGTGACGCGATGGACGAAGCCGGCTTCGCCGAGACACCCATCATGAGCTACGCCGCAAAGTTCGCCAGCGCTTTCTACGGACCATTCCGCGAAGCAGCAGACTCCACGCCACAGGCAGGCGATCGCCGTGGCTACCAGATGCAGAGCGCCAACATCCGGGAGGCAATGCGCGAGATCGAACTGGACGTCGCAGAGGGCGCAGACATGTTGCTCGCCAAGCCGGCCGGCCCGTACCTCGACGTGATCCGCGCAACACGGGAGCGCTTCGACCTGCCGCTGGGCGCCTACCAGGTCAGCGGCGAATACAGCATGCTGCACGCAGCTTTCGAGCGCGGCTGGCTTGATCGCGACCGCGCCACGCTTGAGAGCCTCTTTGCAATCCGCCGCGCTGGTGCCGACTTCATCGTCACGTATTTCGCGAAAGACGCCGCAAAACTCTTAGGTTAGCTTCCAGCGCAAGATTCCAATGGTTCGCACTGTTGCGTGGGAGTATGCTGGCGATTCCGCCATGACTCTGACGTGGGATGCCCGTGAGAGTCCGAGCTCCCTATGCTGGTTCGGATAGCTTGGGCCTGCCCGCGAACTTGCAGGTCATCGGCATCGTTTTTGTATCTGGAAAATTGGTACAAGTGGAAGCGAACCTCTTCGATCTGGCGTTGCTGTCGGTCTTGATCCTGTTCTTTGGGATTCTGCAGTCGCATCGTTCTCAACGCGAATATCGAATGTGGCTCGTCGCCTGGATCGTGGTGATGGCGAGCATGCTTGTCTACTCGCCGGCGCTCCGTTCGACAGGCTGGCAGATGGTCACGGAGTGCATGCGGGTCGATCTGCTTGTGCTTGGCGGTCTCGTCTTTCTTCTCTCATTCGTCGAGCAGCAGACGAGCCGAAACCGCCTGATCCGGGATATTGCCCTTCTTTGGGTTCCCTGCTGCGTTCTACTCAACCTTCTCTCCATCTCTGTGGCTTATCCGTGGCTCTGCGTTGCCGTCATTCTGGCTGGCGAAACCGTTGTGATGTACCTGGCGGAGCAGCTCGTCCCGGAAGGCCTGCCGCGACAGCTGATCCGTCTGGAAGGCCTGTTGGGCACGGTCGCTTTATTGGTAGCGGTCTGGTCAGGAAACCCCAGCATGGCTCTGAGCGTGGTGCTGGCCGAGGTTTTCATCGCCTGCGCCATCCTTCTTTCGGTAAGCCGCAACAGTGATGGCGCCGGAAAATGGACGAGCGTCTCCGGGTTCGTCGCATGGGGCGTGCTGTATGCGATCTATCAGATGACCGACATCTGGCCTTCAGTCTCCATCGTTCTCGGCCATACGTGGAGTCTGCCGAAGTACATGGTGGGATTCGGCATGATCCTGATGGTCGTGGAAGATGACACGGAACGAATCTCCAGCCTCAGCGAAGAGTATCGGCTGCTGTACGAGAGCAACCCCCATCCGATGTTCATCTTCGATCCTGCAACGGCCCGCTTTCTCTCCGCAAATGATGCGGCGGCCGCCGCATATGGCTACAAGCTGGAAGAGTTCCTCACCATGACGCTCTTCGACATTCGACCCACCGAGGATCACCAGAAGCTGGCCCTGGAGCTGGCCCAGTTACATGGTGGGAGACAGATATGGCGCCATCGCCGGAAGAATGGCGAAGTATTCGAGGTTGAGATCACGGGGCACGACGTTTCCTTCGGCGGGACCAAGGCGCGCTTTTCCATGTGCATCGACATCACGGAACGTGAACGGCTGAACCGGGAACTGATCTACAGCGCACAGCACGACGTACTGACCGGTCTTGCCAACCGTCTCCTGCTGGAGGAACGCGCGCAGCAGGCTCTGGCCCGCGCCGCTCGTGACGGCAGCAAGATGGCAATCCTGACCATCGACGTCGACCGCTTCAAACAGGTCAACGATACCTACGGCCACATGGTAGGCGATGAGTGCCTGAAGGGCATCGCAGCACGACTGATGACCCGCGTACGCGAAGCCGATACTCTGGCTCGCACCGGCGGGGAGGAGTTTACGGTCCTGATTGGAGGACTTACCTCCACACGCGGTGCGCAGGCGGCGGCAGCATCGCTGCTCGGCACACTCGTGAAGCCGCTAACGCTGTCCGACAACGAGATCGCCGTCTCCGTCAGCATCGGCGTTGCAGTGTACCCGGATGACGGAGCCGATCTCGAGACCATCCGGAAACGTTCCGACAAGGCCCTCTACGCGGCCAAGCGCATGGGCGGCGGTCGCGCCTTGATGACCACGGACGAGCAGGCCGGCGAGGAGGAGTCCGCCGTCAATATCGAATCCGCTCTCCGCGACGCCCTGCAGACGGGCGGCCTAGAACTCGTCTATCAGCCCATCTTTGACGCCACCGGCCGCTTCGCACGGGTGGAGGCTCTCGTCCGTGGCCGGGGAGACTATCTGCGCAAAGTGGGCCCCGGAGCTTTCATCCCGGTCGCGGAGGAGAGCGGTCTGATCGTCTCACTGGGCCGCTGGGTTCTGGAAGAGGCATGCCGGCAGATGGCGGATTGGCGCGAGCGCAACCTGCCGGTCTTCGACTTCGCCGTCAACATCTCGGCACGCCAGCTCGTCCAGGCCGACTACACCGATTCGGTACTGCAGACTCTCGAGAGGTACGGTATACCGCCAGCACTTCTCCACCTCGAGTTGACGGAAACCACCCTGATGGGCGACTTCAGCGCGATGGCGCGGATCATGAAGCGCCTGTCCGAGGCAGGAGTGCTCTTCTCCATCGACGACTTCGGCACCGGTTACTCGTCGCTCGCCCGCCTCAGCGAACTGCCCATCTCCACGCTGAAGATCGATCGCTCGTTCGTGATGAAACTGCTGGAGAGTGAGGCAGCCGTCGGCATCGTTCGAGCCATCGTCAACATGTCCCGGCATCTGCGGCTGGAAGTGGTTGCAGAGGGCGTCGAGCGGCCCGAACATATCAAGCTGCTGCTGGCCCTGGGATGCCACAAATTCCAGGGCTTCTACCTCAGTCGTCCCCTCTCGCCGGAAGCGCTGGAAGCAGCTGCCTTCGCTGGCGACACCGCCTTCGACCCATCACCCTTCCGCGGGTATGTCCCCGTGGAGGATCTGGATGCGATCGTTTCGGCCTAACGAAGGACGTCGCCGGGTTCCGGATGCATCGTTCGATAATCGCAAGCATCTTGACGTTGGGCGTATCCTTTAAGGGATGTGCGGGCTAAGGTCCGCGCCTGCAGGCCGGCCCCGTAGAACCAACCAGGCTTGCAATTTGGAAAGGGTTTTGTGGCAGATACGATCTTTGATGTGGCCGTCGTTGGCGGCGGCCCCGCCGGTTATTCCTGCGCCTTCCGCGCTGCACAGTATGGACTGAAGGTCGCACTGGTCGAGACCAGCGACAAGCTGGGCGGCACCTGCCTGCACGTGGGCTGCGTTCCCACCAAGGCGATGCTGCACTCCGCCGACATCTTTGACCACGCGAACGAAGCCACCATGTACGGCATCGACGGCATCGGCGGCGGCACCGTGAACTGGCCCAACGTGTTGAAGCGCAAGAACGACATCATCAACAAGCACGTGGGTGGCCTGCAATACCTCGTGAAGAAGAACAAGGTCACGCTGGTGCGCGGCACCGGCAAGCTGACTGGCCCCGCAAAGGACGGCGTTCACACCCTGGACGTCGCTGGCGTCGACGGCACAGCATCGCAGGTCAAGGCCAAGAAGATCGTGCTCGCCACCGGCAGCGATGCGCGCATGATCCCGGGCTACCAGCCCAACGACAAGATCCTGACCAACGTAGAGATCCTGTCACTCGACAAGATCCCGCAGTCTCTCGTCATCATCGGCTCGGGTGCAGTGGGCGTCGAGTTCGCGAACGTCTTCAACAGCTTCAAGTCCAAGGTCACCATCATCGAGATGGCCGACCGCATGGTGCCTGCGGAAGATGCAGACATCTCCAAGGAATTCCTGCGGCAGTACAAGAAGAAGGGCATCGACTGCCACCTGTCCGCAAAAATGGACAAGATCGAGGAGACCGCCGAAGGCGTCAAGGTCCACTTCAAGACCAGCGACGGCAAGGACAACATCCTCGAGGCAGACAAGGTCCTCATCGCCATCGGTCGTGCACCGCGCACCGCGGCCCTGAACCTCGAATCGACCAAGATCGAGCTCGATCGCACCTCCATCAAGGTCGACGAGTACCAGCAGACCGCTGAGCCCGGCATCTACGCCGTCGGCGACATCGTTGCAGGTCTGCCGTTGCTCGCACACAGCGGTTCCATGTGCGGCGCCATTGCGGCTGCGCACATCGCCGGCAAGTACGCCAAGCCCATCCAGCGCAACCTGATCCCGGGCTGCACCTACTGCGAGCCGCAGATCGGTTCCGTAGGCCTGACCGAGGCCATGGCGCGCGAGAAGGGCCTGAAGATCAAGGTCGGCAAGTTCCCGCTGGCCGGCAACAGCAAGGCCACCATCCTGAACGCCCACGACGGCTTCGTAAAGGTCATCGCGGACGAGCAGTACGGTGAAATCCTCGGCGTGCACATGATTGGACCGCAGGCGACCGAACTGATCTCCGCAGCCGTCGTCGCCATGCAGAGCGAGATGACCGTGGAAGAGATGATGTACACGGTTCACCCGCATCCCACACTGTCGGAAAGCCTGCTGGACGGCTACTCCGCGGTGTACGGCATGGCGCTGAACGCGTAGACAACTTGGGGAGAGGCGATCGCCTCTCCCCAAAACTTTTAAGGAGGTTCGATGCGATACAAAGTCGAACTGATCAAGTCAGAAGAAGGCTATGCCGTGAGCTGCCCGGATCTGCCCGGCTGCTGGTCGCAGGGCGAGACAGAAGAACAGGCCCTTGCCAACATCAAGGAAGCAATCAGCGAGTACCTCGCTTCCGTCGCAGAGATGGAAGCGCGCAAGGAAACCCGCTACGTGGACGTCCTCGCCTCCTGATGGGCAAGCTCCCGGGCATCCAGCACCAGCAGGCGATCCGTGCATTGCAACGCGCCGGCTTTGAAATCACACGCCAGAGCGGCCATGTGGTCATGTCCGATGGCCGACGAACGATCGTGATTCCCAGAAACAACCCCATCAATGCCTTCACTATGTTCGGAATCATCAAGGACGCGGGACTTACCGTGGACCAGTTTCGAGAGCTTCTATGAACTACATCCATCTCCTCCAACTCGGCCGTGTCCCCTACACAGAAGGCCTGCGCATCCAGGCCGAACTCATCGCCGCGCGCAAGGCGGGCACCATCGGCGACACACTCGTCCTGCTGGAGCATCCACCCGTCCTCACGCTGGGCCGTAACGCCCGCCGCGACAACATCCTCGCCTCGGACGAGTTCCTTGCAAGTAAGGGCGTGGAAATCCATGAGGTCAACCGCGGCGGCGACGTGACCTATCATGGTCCCGGCCAGCTCGTCGGCTATCCCATCGTCGATCTCCGTGGCGACCTGCCCGGCAAGAAGGGTCCGCACCTCGGCCCGGTCGACTTCGTCCGTCTGATGGAAGAAGCCATCATCCGCGCCTGCCGCAACTTCGGCGTGCAGGCCCAGCGCATCTGCGGACGCACCGGCGTCTGGACCCTCGCGGGCGGCTCCGTGCTTGAGAAAAAGGTCGCTGCCATCGGCGTGCACGTCTCACAGGGCGTGACCTCACACGGCTTCGCCCTGAACGTCACAACGGACCTGCGCGACTTCGACTGGATCGTCCCCTGCGGCATCACCGACCGCGCCGCAACCTCGCTCGAGCTTGAGGTCGACGACCCACCCGCGCTCGCCCCGACCATGGAAAACGCGAGCAACGCGATCTCCCGAAACTTTGGCACCGTTTTCGAACGGCAGATGATCTTCGCCGAGTCGATGGAGAGCATCTTACATCCGGCGATACTCGGCGCGACTGTGCGATAACCGTTCTGGTTCCGTCGGTTTACGCCATCCGCTCTATAATCTTCTGGTCTGCAAAAGGCCCGTCTGCGCCGCCCTGAACCGGCTCGCACGGGCTGTAACGACGGCGAACGCGGCCGGTCATCACTACAAACTCTGCGCGAAGGAATCTCATGGCAACCGAAGTCGTCATGCCCCAGATGGGCGAATCCATCACCGAAGGCACACTCACCAAGTGGTTGAAGCAGGTCGGCGACACCGTTGCGCGCGACGAGCCTTTGTTTGAAATCTCCACCGACAAGGTGGACGCGGAGATCCCATCGCCCGCCGCGGGCATTCTGACCGAGATCAAGGTCCAGGAAGGCGCGACCGTCTCCATCAACGCTGTCGTCGCCGTTCTGGGTGGCGAGGCTGGCGGCTCCGCCCCGGCTCCCGCCGCAGCGGAAGCACCTGCCGCAGAAGCACCGAAGGTTGAAGCGGCACCCGCTCCGGCCCCTGCCGCCGCTCCTCCCGCTGCTCCCGCCGCAAGCTCCACGGAAGTACCGATGCCCCAGATGGGCGAGTCCATCACCGAAGGCACCATCACCAAGTGGCTCAAGAAGGTCGGCGATACCGTCCAGCGCGACGAGCCCCTCTTCGAGATCTCCACCGACAAGGTCGACGCAGAGATCCCCTCGCCCGCGACCGGCGTCCTCACCGAGATCAAGTCCGCTGAGGGCACCACCGTCAGCATCAACACAATCGTCGCCGTCATCGGCGGCACCGCAGCCGGTTCCTCGCCTACACCCGGCGCTGCCGCTCCTGCTGCCACCGCTGCCCCGGCAGCCGCCGCACCCGCTGCCTCCGGCGGAGCATCCACCGAAGTCCTGATGCCTCAGATGGGCGAGTCCATCACCGAAGGCACCATCACCAAGTGGCTCAAGAAGGTCGGCGACAGCGTTCAGCGTGACGAGCCCATCTTCGAGATCTCCACCGACAAGGTCGACGCCGAGATTCCCTCGCCCGTCGCCGGCACACTCACCGAGATCAAGGCCGCGGAAGGCACCACCGTCTCCATTAACACCGTCGTCGCCATCATCGGCGGCGCTGCTGGATCCACCGGAACATCCGCTCCCGCAGCAACACCCGCCGCAGCTGCACCGGCTGCCGCAGCCGCTGCGCCCGCAACGCCAACCGGCGAAACGCCACGTTCCTCGCCGCTCGTCCGCAAGATGGCAAGCGACAACGGCATCGACCTCGCCGCCGCCGGTATCTCTGGCTCGGGTTCCGCAGGCCGCATCACGAAGAACGACATGGTCGGCTACATCCAGGGCGGCGCCAAGCCTGCCGCTGCTGCAAGCGCACCGGCTCCCAGCGCACCGGTCGCGACACCAGCCACAGCTCCGGCCACCCCAGCGGTCCAGCCCACCGCGTCCGCAGCCGCACCGGCATCTGCTCCCGCACTCGGCGAGCTCGTACCGATGACCAAGATGCGCGCGATCATCGCGAAGCGCATGGTGGAATCGAAGGCGACCGCGCCGCACGTTCACTCCACCTTCCGTATCGACATGACCCGCATCGTAAAGCTGCGCGAGAAGGAAAAGAACAAGTACGAGCAGCGCAACGGCGTGAAGCTCACCTTCATGCCCTTCATCACCCGCGCCACCATCGAGGCGCTGCGCAAGCACCCCGTCGTCAATGCCGCCATCAAGGGCGATGCCATCCAGTACAACAAGAACATCAACATCGGCATTGCCGTCTCGCTCGACTGGGGCCTGATCGTCCCCGTCATCAAGCAGACCGAGGAGAAGAACTTCCTCGGCGTCGCACGCGGCATCGTCGACATCGCCAACCGCGCACGCAATAAGAAGCTCGCTCCCGACGACACCTCCGGCGGCACCTTCACCATCACCAACGCAGGTATCTTCGGCGGCGTCTTTGGCACCCCCATCATCAACCAGCCGCAGTCGGCCATCCTGAGCATCGGCGGCCTGACCAAGGAAGCCATGGTCATCCCCGACTCGGACGGCAACGACGTCATCGCCATCCGTTCGGTACAGTGGTTCACCCTCGGCTACGATCACCGCCTCATCGACGGTTCCGACGCCGGTAAGTTCATGAGCGACTTCAAGAACATCCTGGAAAACTGGACCGAAGACATCGGCTAAGCAACAGCTTCAACGCACAAAAGAAGGCGGCAGACTCAATCGAGTCTGCCGCCTTTCTCTTGCACCTCTCTCCTCGAATCCAGACCCGCAGCAAGGCGAAAACTTTCCGGGGCAGGCCGAAAGCCCGCGCTGTCCCAGCCCAGAGCAACGCCCTGGGTTTACGGCTTCTAGGACCGGATGCCTTGCAACAGCCGCTCCATACTCTGCTGCTGCACACGAATCAAACCCGACCGAGGACTATCCAGGTCATAGACCAGCGCCAGCGCCGCTGCCAGCACCACCGGCAACACAACCCTCAGCACAATCGACCGTGACTGCAGGCTGGTCCCAACGATCAGACTCGCCACCGATCCCAGGAACAGCAGCATCGCCCACGCCGTTGTGGGGATCCGATCTTCCAGTGCAGCCGTCCGCTTCTCCGTCACATCGATGCTGTCGTTCAGCGCGCTGAAGAACAACGCCGTCTCTGGATCGCGCCGCATGGTCGCCTCCGCGCTGGCAATCCGCCACATCTCAGCCTGCAGAGCACTCGTCTGCTGTTGATCCCGACTCAGGAGCAGCTCGGACGTACCCGCTGCAAGAAAGTTTATGCGCACCGGCACATAGCGCCGCATCAGATCGCGCTCTGCCTCACGGCCACTCTCGCTCAGCAAGGAAGTCCGCAGCCAAAGCGTGCCAAGGTTGTTCGCCTCGGCAATCTCAAGCTCCTTGCGATGGTCGTACCGCGAGACCGCCATGGAAAATGTGAAGCCAAGCAACAGCCCCAGCAGCGCCAGCACCGCACCCTCCAGCGTCTTCAGCGATCCACTCTCACGCTCAATCGCATCACCGTGTCGTCGACGGATCCAGAGTCCCGCAAACGTCGCACCCACCAGTAGGCAGAGCACGAAGACGAAGAACAGACCGGGAGCCACACGTGACATGCAGGCAGTGTATTGCGTACCGCTCGACCTGCATCGCCCTTTTCCTTGTGCAGGGTCTTCCTAAGCCCGGTGTCGCACAAATGTGGGAGAGCGAAGTCACATTCATCCCGCACACATGTCATGGAAGATTCACACCACATGACGCCATTTGGCCTCGAATCTAGGGTCATGTCTGCGCGCGCAGACCATCCAAACGAACAACCTGTGAACAGGTAAAAAGAGGAGCTTCAGACAGCCATGATCAACACCATCGAAGAGACCGAGACCGTGCCGATGAACCTGCTGCAGGATGACGAAGACAACACGCTGCCCGAAGCTGCTGTCGATCCGTCCGCCGATCCAGCCGCGGACGACGATGTCGAAGACGACGACGAAGAGTTCGAAGACGACGACGAGGATGAGGACGACGAGGAAGACGACGAAGAAGAAGAAGGCGAAGAGATCGACGAAGACGCCGATGACGAGGATGAGGATGAGGATGACGAGGAAGAAGATGACGACGAAGAGGTCGGCGTTCCTCCCACCGCAACCCGCAACTAGTTCACCGGATCAAGGCTGGGGCGCCCTACGCGCCTCAGCTTCGAACGGCCTACTCCGCAGCCATTAACGCCAGGCCATGCGCGACGCTCGTAAACGCCTCACCACCAATTACGCGATCCGCCCCGAAGCGCTCCGTAAAGACCTGCCGCACCGCCGGCACCAGCGACGTTCCGCCGGTCAGAAAGACGCGATCCACGGCATCCGCTCCGGTCTTCGTCTTCTCCAGCAGATCATCCAGGCTCACGCGAATGCGCTGCAGCTCGGGCGCGATCCAGCCTTCAAACTCCGCACGCGTCACCGGCGCTCGCAGGTGCACTGTCTCCGCATTCAGTACAAACTCCGTCTCCATCGCAGACGATAGATCGATCTTCACGCGCTGCACCGCCTGGTGCAAACGATAGCCAAGATCGTGCTCCACCACAGCCTGCAGCAGCGCAATCTTCTCCGGCTCTACAGCCCGCTTCAGCGCGGTGCGCAGCAGCTCCGTCACATTGCGTGTACGCAGGAACGACAGCGTGTGCCAGCGCTCAAGATTTGCATAGATCCACGCCGGCAGCGCAGGCAGCAGCTTGTTCAGCTCGCGACCCATCGTATCCGCACCCAGTGCGGGCGAGATCAGGTAGCGCACGATCTTTGCGTCAAACGCATCGCCCGCCAGCCCAACGCCGGTGGTGCCCAGCACCGTGCGTTCGCCCGGCCCCAGCTTCAGCAGTGAGAAGTCCGTGGTGCCGCCACCGAAGTCGCCGATCAGCACATTCTGCGGCTCGCTGACGTCCGCCGCATACGCATACGCCGCGGCCACCGGCTCCATGGCAAAGGTCACATCGGTAAAGCCGGCCTGCAGGAACGACGCACGCAACCGCGCCTCGGCAAAGTCATTGTCGGCATCCACATCCGCTCCGACAAAGTGCACCGGCCGCCCTGCAACAGCGCGCGTAATCTCCACACCCAGCGAGGCGCTCGCGCGCGTACGCAGGTCGAGCAGCATCTTCGCAACCAGGTCTTCCACACGGTAGTTGCGGCCGAAGATCTCCGTGCCCGTGAAGGTCCGCGAAGACAGGTAACTCTTCAGCGACTGAATCAGTCGGCCCTGTACCTCGTCCTCGTGCGAGTCGGTATCCAGGTAGCGGTCGATCGCCTCCGGCCCGCTCCACACCGCTGCCGGCTTGCGCGACTCCACCTTGCGCTGCAGGTACAGCACCGACCGCGACGAACGCGTCGTGCTGCCCGCCGAGGGAAACTCCGCCAGACGCACCGAACCGTCCGGCAGCCGCAGGGCGACCGAACTGTTCGTCGTTCCAAAGTCGATACCGACGACCGGGCTTTGTTCTGCAGCTGCCACGTTCGTTACAGCCGAGCCTTCGCGGCCAGCACGCGTTCGCGCGCCTCATCCGCCGTGGCGCCCACCGCACTCAGGTGACCCATCTTGCGGCCCTTGCGCGGCTTCAGCTTCTCGTACAGCGTCAGGCGGACGCCGGGGATCGCCAGCGCCTGGTCGAACGCCGGCTGCTTCTCCGTACCGTCGTCGTTCAGCCAGACATCGCCCAGCAGGTTTGCAATAGCGGTCGGCTGCACCATCGAAACATCGCCCAGCGGCAGGTCGCACGCCGCGCGGATCGCCTGTTCAAACTGGCCCGTGGTGCAAGCGCGTTCGCTGCCGTGATAGCTGTTGTGCGGCCGCGGTGCCAGCTCATTCACCAGCAACTGCCCATCGGTCGTGATGAACATCTCCACAGCCAGCAGGCCTTCCAGTGCAAACGTATCCGCGATCTCGCCGGCAATGTTCTGCGCACGCGCCGCCAGCTCGTCCGGCACGCTGGCAGGAATCACGCTCCAGCTAAGGATCTGGTTTTCATGGAAGTTTTCCGCCGGCGGATAGACCCTCACCTCGCCGTTCGGCGCCCGCGCCACCATCACACTGATCTCTTTCGCCAGGTCCAGTGCGCGTTCCGCAACGCAATCTGTAGCGCCCACATCCTGCCACGCCTGCAGGATCGCGGCATCGTCCACTACGTCGCCGCCAAAGCCCAGCTTCGCCTGTCCGCGACCGTCATATCCGCCGCGCGCCGACTTCACGAACACCGGCCCGGCAAGCTCCTTCACAGCCTCTCCGAGCTGCTCTTGCGAGCGCACGGCGCGGTAAGGTCCCGTCGGAAAGCCATGCTTGTTCAGCCAGTCCTTCTGCTCCACACGATCCTGGATGATGGCCAGCATCGCCGCTCCGGGACGCATCGGCGCCCATCGCGCGGCCTCATCCAGACTCAGAATCGAGACCTGCTCAATCTCAAGCGTTACCGTCGACGACTCCCGCGCAAGGTTCGCCGCGGCCCAGCGATCGTTCCAACCAGCCTCAATCACCGTGTCCGCGATATAGCCGGCGGAGCACGCAGGATCGGGGTCCAGCACATGCACCTTGTAGCCCATGGAGCGCGCTGCAATGCCCATCATGCGGCCAAGCTGACCGCCACCGAAGATACCGATCGTGCCGCCCGGCAGTACCGGTCCACTCAATTTTTCCAAAAGGTCTGCAGGCGTATCGATCACGCGTTCCCACCCTCATCCAGCGTCTCGGCCAGCACCAGTTGCTCCCGCGCAGCACGCCACCGCTCCAGCTTGTCGCCCAGCGCAGGGTCCGTCGTCGCAAGCACCGCAATCGCCAGCAGGGCAGCATTCACAGCGCCCGCCTCGCCAATCGCAAGCGTACCCACGGGGATGCCCTTCGGCATCTGCACGATCGACAGCAACGCATCCAGACCATTCAGCGACGTCGCATTCACTGGAACACCAAACACCGGCACAATCGTCTTCGCCGCCAGCATGCCCGGCAGATGTGCCGCGCCGCCCGCTCCCGCGATAATCGCGCGCAGACCACGGCCGCGTGCCTCCGTGGCATACATCCACAGCAGATCCGGCGTGCGATGTGCGGACACCACACGCGCCTCATGCGCTACACCAAACTCCTGCAACGTGCGCACCGCCGCGCCCATGCAACTGTAGTCACTCTTCGAGCCCATCACCACGCCCACAAGGGGAGACGTCGCCATAAGGTTTCGATTATATCGGCGACTTATGACGACGCACCGCACGTCAACCTACGACTTCGACCAGAGGCTTGCATTCAGGCACGCCACAACACCATCGATGATGGTGCCCAACCCGGCGGAAAAGCTGTCTGCGTCCAGAATCGTCTTGTTCGCAATGGCATCCGTCATCTTGACCGCAGCCGACACAACCTCCAACGCGGCCGACTTCTTCTGGTCGCCCGTCTTCGCTCCATAGATAGACTCAACGCCCTGGATCAGGCTCGGCAGGATCGCAATACCGCGTAAAAACAGCTTCAAGAAATTCATTTCCTCTCCTAAATAGTTAGGAGCCGCGCCCTCTCGGCGCAGCTCCTGGTTGTCTTTCGTTTCCTCATCCCAGCCTCAAGCGAGCGGTGGAACGGGTGCCCCATTCATGACAGTTCCATCGTCATGGGTGGGAATCGCGCCATGCGCAACCGCTCTCAGCGCCGCACAAAATCCAGCGCAAGATGAAACAGCGTCAGCAACACACTCAACCCGCCACCAATCCCCTTCATCCGCTGCACCGCTCGCTCATGCCGCTCCACGCGCTCTTCCAGCAGGTGCAGCCGGCCCGGCTGGCCGACGCCCAGAAGGGCGTCCATCTGGCTCTTCAGGGCGCTCAGCTCACTCAGCACCTTTGCTTCAAAGTCCGTCATACTCATCTCCATTCGGTGTATCGCGCACGCCGCTACGAACCATCGGGCAGGCTGGTCAACACCACGCTCGACACCGCCGAATACCTCGCCGGGGTCGAGCCGTCATACATCCGCACATAAAAGCGCTCCGCAAACGCCGCACGCGGCACCGAGAAGCTCCGCACCGGGCTCCGCAGCACCAGGTCCGCCGTGCTCGCCGAACCGAAGTTCGCATCGCTGCGACGCACCTCAAATCCGCCGCCAAGTGGCGCATCCACGCCACTATCCACCTGCAGTGCGCTACCCGTCGCAATCAGCACCTGCAGCCCTCGCAATCTCTCAGGCAACGAAGCACCATCGACCGTCACAGCAATCGGCTGCGGCACATCCTCAGCCAGCCCGCTGCCGACCGTGAACGACATCGACTCCGCGCGGCTCTGCCCGAAGGTCGCCGTGTAATGCAGCAGCTCCGGTGCACAGTTGCCGGCAACCACCGTCACCGACTGCACCGGCAACATCCGTGCGGCGCCACCACTCTGCACGACCAACGTATCGCGGGGCTGCACATCCGCCGCAATACCAGCGCCGCGATGCCACGCCACGCTGCCACGCGTGCCCGTTGCAGCACCCGTAGCAAGCGCCAGCAAAGCCTGTGCCGCCGCAAGACAATCCGCCGAGCTACGCGCAGCCGGCCGCAGCACATGACCACTCCACTGCGGCAGTCCCGGCAATCCCAGGTCACTGCGCAGCGTCACAGCCGCAGCATCCTGCGCGCGCGCCACCGATCGCCGCGGCCGGCGATAGCGCACGGTAAGCAGTTCCCCCGGCTGCGGCACACGGCCAGGATCGAACGTCAGCGTACCCGCCGAAGTCGTCGCATAGTCCGCGCCCGTACCCACCGCACCCTCGCGACGCGTCGTCCGCGAACCATCCGTCGCCGTGCTCACCACCCACGCCGATCCCGTCTGCGAAAGACCGACACTCGCCACGCTGCCGACCAGCGACGTGCTGTTGACCGGTGCAAAGACGCACTGCGCCGGTGACACCGCCATCGCGCCGTCATACAGAACAGTCGGCAGCGTGCTCGACGCTAGGCCAGGATCCGCAACCTCAATCACCACCTGCATCGCGGCATCGACCGTGCCACCGCCAAACTGCTGCAGCACGCCATCCACCAGCACCTCGTAACGCGCACGAACCCGCTGCATCTCCGCACAGTGCAGCCGCACGCGCAAGGCATAGCTGTGCCCTTCGCTGAAGCTATAAGTCGTCGGCTGTTCCACACCATTCACCACCGCCACCAGCGCATGTGCACCCGCAGCCCCCTGCACGCGAACACCCGCGACACAGTGCGCATGTCCGACCGACGTCTCGTAGAAGCCCATCAACAAGCCATCGCTGCCCGTCCCAAGCATCACGCCCTGCGCCTCGGCAACCAGCGTTCCGCCCATCTCCACCGGCTTCGCAAAGGCCAGCACCGTCGCGCCGTCATACCCCGAACCGCCACTCATCCGCAGTCCGCCACCGCCCAGCGACAGATACCCACCCGTGTCCGTCCGCGTCCACAGCGCCGCATTCAGTGCGCTGTCATCGAACTGCTCCCGCAGAATCGCCCCACTCCCTGCCTCACGAAAGGGCGCATGCAGGAGCGAAAAGCTCGCCGTCGTCCCATCGCCGCGGAACAACTCCGTCACATACGCCCCAGCCTCCGTCTCGCCGGTCAGCATCACGTCCATAGCCAGATCCTGCGTCGCCAACGTCGCCACAGACTTCAACAGAACATCCCGTAAATCCACGCTGCTCTGCACTGCCGTAACCGGCTGCAGAGCCTCTTCCGGCGCAGCCTCCGTCAGCCACTTTGACTCCAGCGCATGCATCCTCGGCCGTTCTTCCGCACCCTCACTCGAAGCAGCCGAAACAGCCGCCTGTGCGTCGCCTTCCACGAAGCCCTGAAAGAGCACGGACTGCGCCGCATCCAGCACCAGCACACGCGCGCGCGTCACCGGCATCGGCAGACCACTGCCCAGCAGATCCAGCCCCACATCGCAGCTCGTCCACGCACCGCGTCGGCGAGTGATCGTCAGCGGCGCATCGAGCAGGATCGCCCGCGTGTAATCCAGTCCGCCAAGCCCGTCGTTGTTATCGATGAAAAGATTCATACGCCTCCCTTACACCGCACGCATCGGTGCCGGCAGATACGTCCGGAAGCACACCGCGGCGTCGCCACCATTCGTGTCCGTCACCGGCAGCGCACGAAACTTTGCCGTCGGCCGCCACCGATCCACACCCGGCGCCAACTGCGTCACCACCTCGGCCGCCGCATCGCCCGCTGGTTGCAGCCGCGGATAATGCAGCAGAAGCCGATCGCCCTGCACACCATCGATCACCAGCAACGCCGACCACTCCGGCACAAAGCCGCCACCGGCGCGATCCACAAATCCCATCACCACATCCACCTTCATCGCCGTCGTGGGAACGCCCGCAGGCAACGGCTGCGCCAGCGTCACCGCACCACCCGTCACCTCCGCCACCACACCCACGTTGAAGCTCACACGCCGCGTGTAGTGCGCATCGACTACCTCCGGAACGTCCTGCACAAACGCACCCGGCGCACCGCTCCCCAGGTACCCCGTCGTCCCGGCATAGTCCACATCCACCACCACCACATCGCCCACGCTCAGCGCCGATCCCGCAGCCACCTGCAACACCGACGCCGTAGACCCGGCAAGCACCGGGATCGAAGCAGCCGCAGTGCCGCCGGAATAGTTCGCACGGCCATCCGCAGTCGTCCGCAACAGGTTCAGCGTCGGCGCGCCGGAAGACAGCGCCATCGCCACCCGCGTCCACGCCGGAAACGTCCACTGCACCGTCTCCTGCAACAGGCTCCGCGCCTGAGTCTTCACCGTCGCCGGAGCACCGCTCAACACCGGCGTCAGACCCTGCTCGGGCGACCGCACAAACCCTGCCACGACGCCTGCATCCAGCCATCCCGCAGCAGGCACTCCCGCTGCGAAACGCCCCATCGACGCCGGATCAAACGGCCACGGCCACGCACTCGCACGATCCACCGGCGAAACATACAGCCGGACAGCACCGCCAAACAACGACCCCGCCGCCAACACGCTCTCGCTCATGCCTCCCCCGCTTCCTGCAACGCGAAGAGCGTCACCGTCGCCGTCCTGCGAATCCGATCTGCCTCCATCCCGACTGCTCCAAACACCGGTGCAGACCAGAAGATCTGTGTCGCCATCACGACCTCTGGACTCACATCGAACCGCCGCTTCGCCACCGCCGAAGGCTGCAGCATCCGCCGCAACTCCCCATCCATCGCATCCAGCACACGGCCGCGATCCATCCCCGAAAGCTCCGGCGTGCCACGCTTTGCATACTCGATCTCGCACACGGCACTGCACAGTCCCATCGGCTCCGACTCATCGAACGCCGTCGCCTTCCACGTCATGACAAACGCCTCGACCAACGCAGAGTCTGTCTGCTCCAGCTCGTTCTCCGCAACCACCACCGCAGGCCGCAACGCACCGCGCACCTGCACCTCCCGCGACGGGTTTAGCGCAGCCAGTCGATCCCGCAGCGTGACGTAAAACGTATCCTTTGCGTTCTGCATGACTACACCACCTCCGTCGGCGGCAGTCGCAGCAACAACCGGTACAGGCAAGCCCGCCCCATGCTTGCAACAGCTTCCGTCGCCATCAGCACATATGCCTCGTCGCCCACCAGCACCGTGGTCACGGCACGGATCGCCGTCTCCACCGCACCATCGCCCTGCACGCCCAGCAGTAGCTCAAGCGCGTCCGCAGGCACCGTCACCTCAGCACGCTTCGCCTTCAACCGAACGGCCACCGGCGACAACGTCAAACGCTGAAACTCCGGGGATCGCAGACCAAGTTCCTCGCCCGCATCACCCGCGATCGGCGGCGCCGGGATCATCAGCACTACCGCCGACGCACCCATCGATCGCACCATCGCCTCCGCACCACGACGAGCCGCCTCTGCAAGATCGCTCCGCATCTCAGCCCATCCTCTCTGCCACGTAGGGCGCCAGCAGCCGCTGCACTTCTGCATCGACCAGCGCGCCGCTGAAGTACTCCATCGCCATACTGTCCAGCGCCTGCCGCTTCACATTCAGCGCGGGCATCGCCTGCGCATTCCGCACTATCTGCGCACACGCCACCTTCACCGGCACCGGTATCGCCGCATAGCCGGCCGTGTACGTCACCTCTGCCTCATCGAACGGCACACCCAGCAAATGCGGCGTAAAAGTGACCGCCCCCGTTGCGGACACATCCAGCGTCGAAGCATCCACGCTGCTCCACGTCCCAGTCGGCGCAAAGGCAAGCACCTCAGCGGACCACGGGCTCACATCCGAACCAAGCCTGCCAAAGCGCACACGCGCCGACACAATGGCAGCAGCACCATCCGTCAGCGGCAGGTTGCTCAACTGGATCTCATACCGGCCACGCGCAAACCGCAGCCGCTCCACATACTGCGTCACGCCAAGGGAAGGCCTGCGGCAGAAGGCGTCGATCATGGCAGACGCAGCCGTGATCAGGTCATCGCCCGTCTCCTCCCCCAGCCCGAACGGCACATACTCCGCCGCGTTCAGATACTGCATCGCTCACAACCCTTCCTGAGCCCGAAGACTCATTTCCATATACATCAAAACGAAGCTGCATTCATTTCCATAAAGATCGAAATGAAAGCCGAGCGAAAAAAGAAAAAGGGGAGCGGCATCAAACCACTCCCCCTTGTCCTTCACGCGACTCCTAGCGATCGACCAGCACCTGGTAGTGCGCATAGCCCGCGCCCTTCACCACCAGGCCGCCAAACTTGCACACGACATACTGCGAAGCCAGCGAACCCGGCGTACCAAGCTGAAAGACACGCGGATTCGGGTCGGTCAGCCAGTGGTACTCGATCATGTCTTCCGTCACGATGTACGCCGGCAGCACAGCCGACCCGGAACCCGGCGTGCCCGTATAACCCAGCGTCCACTCCGGAATCAGCGGCAGGTCACCCGCCTGCGTCGACAGTGTCTTCACCGTCACGCCGCCCTGCACCTCTTTGCTGCTCAGCACTACGTTGAACTCCGCCTTCATCTCGCGGTCGATCAGGTCCAGCAGCACCGGGTTCGCATAGATGGCCGTGGGCCGCACGGCATAGTTGCTGTTCGCAACCATCTGCGCCACGGCGCTCTTCAGGCCGTCCACAATGCTCGCCGTCGTGCCGATGGTGGTCGTGTTGCCACCCGCCACGATCTGCGCCGCGGCACCGAAGTACTGCGTGCTCGTCGGCGTACTCAGACTGGTGTCGGCGCCATTCCAAAGCGCCAGGTCATGCGTGCGCATGACGCCCTCCACCGTGTCCGCCAGGTCCTTCGCCTGCAGATACGCAAACTGGCTCTGCTGCGCGCCAATCTCCATATCGAACAGGTTGTAGTTCAACTGCGCGACCAGCGCCTTCAACGGCACCGAACGCTCCACACGCGTGGGCGCAACCACCGGAGCAACAATGTTGCGAGGGTCGACAAACCCAGCGGAGGCCGAAGGCGCCGGGATACCCATCTCCTCAAAAAAGCGCGAAGGATGCCCCGTAGCCGGCACCTGCTTGATCCGCTGACCGAAGACGCCCCGACGACGAACAATGTCCGTAATCTCCGTCTGAAAATGCGGTACTTCCAAAGCGCCAGGTCCGATGTAGTCCGCCGCTGCGTGAATGTCCTTGAACTGTGCGATCATGCTCTTCCTATCTCCCTTATCTCGAACAACAAAAAAGGCGCAGCCAAAAGCCGCACCTCGTACTACTAACCACCCAAACCGGGTGCCCCACGTCTCGCACCTGAGAGGTGGGTATCGCGCACGGCGCGACCCTTAAACATCGGGTGCCCCATACATACGCAAAGCGGATGTGTGGGTCTCGCGCAAAGCGCGACCTACCTTACCCCGGGTGCCCCATTCTTTGCGAAGCAAAGGGTGGGTTAATCGCGCAAAGCGCGACCTGACTTAGCGGGTGCCCCACGTCTCGCGTTTGAGACGTGGGTTATCGCGCGAAGCGCGACTTACACCAGCATCCCAGCGCGCATGAGCCCGCTCTTCACCGCAATCCGCTGCTCCAGACTCAAACTCCGCAAAGCCTCATCCACCGAACCCGCTTGCGCTTCGATACCCTTAGCCGCGAAGGCTGCCATGGTCTTCCGACCCACCGAACCCTCCTGCGCCTTCACACTACGCAGATCCCCAATCGCCGACTCCATCGCACGAATCCGGCGATCCAGCTCCGCAATCGCATCTTCTGTCGGCGTCGACTCCGTCGCCACAATCGGCCCAAGAACTTCCATCCTGATCTCCTCTTCCATCTCGATCTCCCTCATCTTGTTGCGCTGCGTTCTGTCAATACGGGCACAGGCCGCATCGCCGGCGCACGATCCTCACGCGGCCGCATCCGTCGCGTCGAACACGTTGCAGCCACACTCCCCGCACGCGCCACGCGAAAGCTCGTGTTCCGATACGCCGCCTTCGTCCGCAGCAGAATCGCCGCGCCCGTAAACGTTGCGCGCGTTAGCCGCCAGGTCTCCGCACGCATGTTCTCCACATGCGCATCGGCCAGCTCATAGCTCATGCCCAACGCCTCATCCCCATGCGCACGCATCTCCGTCATCATCTCGGCGAAGTCCCGCGCAAACAGGTAACCGCTCACATGTACGGCATTGCCCTCAATGTGTGCCGCCGTGATGATGCCGCACTTCTGCTTCGCATCATGCCCATCCCATCCCGTCTTGAAGTCGACAGCCATGCCCATCAGACTCGGCAACGCCGTCTCCGCAGCATCCCGCGTCAACACCACGCGATGTCCACGTGCACCACTCGGCGCTTTGTCACTCGGCGAATCCACCAGCGTCAACACACCCTCAAACGGCACCCGATTCGGATGATTGTTCACCGCCGGAAACTCCACTGCCATTCCGCGTAGCTGCACTGCTGCTCCCTTCGCCGTTTTCGTTGTTGTTACGGAAAGAGTCGCCATCGCCTGTAGCTGCACTCATTCCCCCATCTCCTGAACCATTGGGACCAACCGTCGACGCCTCCAGCCCACGCATCGCACGAACCTCCGCAACCGTGAGCACGCCCGCCTGTAGCAGCTTGATCTGCAGATCCGCCTCTTCGGTCGAGTCACGCGTCAACAGATCGCTGAAGACAAACTCAACATCGTCCCAACCCAGCGCCTTGCCGATGACGTCGCGCGTTATGTGCTCCGCCAGCAGCTTCGCAACCGGCACAATCGCCGACTGAAACGCCTGCTCGGCCATCTCACTCGCGGTGCTGCGATTCACATCGTGCTCCAGGCCCAGCAGCATCGGCGGCAGATCAAACGCATTCGCCACAATGCGCAGCAGAAAGGTCTGCCACTGCAGCCGCAGGTCTGCGTCGGTACCGCCGGCAAAGCGCAACACCTCAGGCTTCTTCGCGGTCGAAAGAATCGGCACCTGCCCCGTACCTTCCACCTCGTCCTGCCACCAGTGAATCAGCCGCTCATGCTGCTGCGGCGTCGCCTCATCCAGCCAAAGCGCATACTGCACCACACTGTTCGAGGCAAGCTTGCCCGCATAACGATTCGCCGTCAGGAACTGGTTCAGCGTCTCAAACGCAACCTCCAGCCTCCCCAGGCCAAACGGCGTATGTGTCCGCGGATTCAGCCGCACATACATCAACTCGCGATCCAGCAACGGCACACCTGCAGCCGCTCCCAACGCCGTCTGCACATACCGCGGCGCATCGCTGTCCCCATTCCAGGCCACATCCATGGCAACGGTCGCGCCATCCACCGGCCACAGCCGCACCGGCTGCAGCGCGTCGCCCGTCGGCTCCACCTCCGCCGCACCAAAGCCACCCACCAGGATGTCCTCCAGCACCGGCTCCAGCAACGTGCGAAAACTGTCCTGCGGATTCGGCTGCTCCAGCGCACAGCGCAGAGCCCTGATCCGCGCCGCCACCTCCTCCGTAACAGCCACATCACGCTTCGCCCGCACCTGCCAGTCCATGCTGCTGATGCGATCCTTCACCACGTTGATCGCACGGCGAGCCATCGGCATCTCCGCAAAGCGCCGCAGGTTCTGCGGCGTAGCCTTCGGCAGCGCATGCACGTTACCCGCAGGCCGCCATGCGCTTCGCGCCAAGGGCGTCAGCATTGACGGCAACATCGCCGTCTTCCGCACTCCCTCCGCTACTGCCGCCTCCAACCCATCACTCTTCCAACCGCGCAGCGCACCACGCATCCGGTCCACTACCCCCACTCGGAACCTCCCTTCCAAAACAAAAAGGCGCAGCCCATGGCCACGCCTCGTACAAACTCTCGGTCCACAAAATCGGGTGCCCCATTCTTTTGCGAAGCAAAGGGTGGGTTATCGCGCGAAGCGCGATAACCCAATACAAATCCCTAAACCCGCAACTCCTTACGAGCCGTCTCCGCCGCGCCCGCCAACTGCGCCACCGTCAGCACCCGCAACCCCTGCTCCTCCATCGTCTCCACACCAAACCGATACCGATCTTCCGCCTCACCACTGCCTTCAACGACCCCACGCAGTGGCTCCACAACCGCCGCCAGATCCAGCGAAGCATCCTCCACCCGCCGCACTCCCGCGCGCAGACGATCCGCCGAATAAGCCAGCACCTTGGCCGCCTCCAGATCGCCCTCCAGCGACACCGCCTGGAACATGCGGATCACCCCATTGGGTCGATAGCCACAATCGATCTTCAACGGATCACCAGGCCGCGTGTACTGGCTGGCAGCAATGCGCTTCCGCATCAGCTCCCAAACACCCGCACGCTCAAACGTCGACCGCATCTGCGCCGCAATCCCAGCACGCCCAGACTTACGCCGGACCACCCGCTCCCGCATCGGCTCCACATACAGCCGCATTAACTGCTCCATCTCGGCAGGCACGCTCTCCGCCAGAGCACCGCGACTCTCCGTCATCTGCACGGAGGTAGAAAGCGACTCCTCCAGCATCTGCAGCACCGGCTTCGACCCCGAGCCACCATCGCGCACCCGCGCTGCCAGTTCGCCCTCCATCGCCTCCAGCAGAGCAGTGTCCGCATCCGGATCCATGCAACGAACACGCGACCAGTCCCGCGTAAACCGCACGCGAGTCGTCTCCGTGCGCCCCGCCTCGCGAAGCATCACGCCAATGTTCACGAACTCGTTCTTCACCGCATCCGGCACATACCGCAGCAGGTGAAACTCGCACTGAATCCGTTCCGGCAAACATCACCCCAAATCAAGTGTGCGGTGTCCATCACGCCCGAAGGGCGTCGAGAACAGCACGAAGTGCCTACATAACAAACTTAGACTCCACACCACCCACCCCAAACCCAACCGGCACAACCACCCGCCCAACCGATCCCCAATTCGGGAATGGCATCCGCGCCGACTCCCGAAACGCCGTGATCAACTCTCGCACACGCCCGCGCCGCTTCAACATCTGCTCCATCAACACTTCCAACTCAGCAGGATCGCCACCATACCACTCCGGAGGAACCACCTCCGCAATGCTCCACAGGATCCCCGGCTCCATCTCTTCAACGCGCGAGATCCACGGCTCAAAACTCTCCCATCCAGTCACCGCCTCATACACCGCATTCGACGCATACACCCCACGCAGCGGCGAATCCGGAAACCGCCACTCATTCGCATGAAAACAATATCCCTGGTCGATAAACACCGCCCGATACTTCCGTTCCCGCGGCCCACGCGCAAACACAGCTTGCCGCCCATTGCTGTTCCCAGTCCACTTATCGATGCATAACATCCCCGCGAACTCCCGCACATTGCGCAGCTCGCTCACCTGCTCTGCCGGCAGATAGTCCACCACCTGCCCCGGCATCAGCCCACCCACAAACTGCGACCCAAACGCCAACCCCTCCGCACACAACGTACGTTCCCCGCGACCCACATCCACCCACATCTCCGGCGAGTTTCGAATCAGCCATCCGCTCACATCCACCGCATCGCACGCAGGCACGGACAGTCCCGCCGCCTCCGCCAGCCGCGTAGCGATCAGCTCATTCGCCAGCACCCGCGACCCCTGCGGATTGTTCCGAAACTTCACCACCCACAGCTTGCCATCCGCTCCCAGCATCAACTGGCTCTGCGCCCCACCGCGCATTCTGCGTATCGCCTGCACTGCCTGAACGGCCAAATCGAAAATCCTCACCGGCAGCATAGCAACGCACACGCCATCCATCTGCCCGATGCGAATCGCTATGCAGCATTCATTCCGCGCACCGCCTGTGCCATCGCCATACTCATCACCAGGTCATCATGCGACCCACGAGCGGCCGCCGCCCGCCCCCGTTCATCCGCCACAAAACTCCGACACTCCGCCAGCAGCCGCTCGCTCCGAAACAGCTCCGGCCGCTGCGACAGCAGTACCGCCAGCTCACTCAACATGCGCGGCCGCGAAGCCGCATCCGTAGACCAGCCCGGCAGACCATCCCGCCCCGCATACACTGTCACGCCGAGCTCCTGCTCCAGGTAAGCCAGCACCGCCGAACCGATACTGTTCCGCTCCACCACCAGCGTCGCGCCGTTGTACTCACGAGCGAGATCTGCCGCAGCCTTAGCCAGGTCGCGCGTCGGCATCCGGGCCTGCAACTCCGCACACTGCATCCCCGTCGCAAGATCGATCACCTGCACCGCGCTGTAATCCCCCTCGCTCCCACCACCCGCTGAATCCACACCCGCAACATACTTCCTTCCAGGCACCGCCGGCAGCCACACCTGCAGCGCCTTTCCGCGGCGCAACTCCACCGGTGCGGCCACCTCTTTCATTCGTTCCACCAGCACCTCCCGGTCAAAGAAACACGCACCACTCTCGCGAAAGCAGCTCACCGCATCCTCCGCAAACTCCTGCGGCCGCATCGCCCCAAACCGCCGCGCCAGCTCCCGTCGAAATCCGATCTGCCTCGCCGACAGACGATGCTGCGCAGCCAGCACGGCTTCCTCCTCCGTGGTCTCCGCAACCGGCGTACCCACATACGCCGGCTCCCACCACCACGGAAAGAAGTGCCGCACCATGCCGCTCGCCTCCGCCTGCTGCCACTGCTCGTAGAAGCAGCCGTACGCACCATTCGGCGTACTCTCCAGCACCAGCTCACCCCCCGGAGCCAGCGCCGCCCGAAGCCCCGCCAGCGTCTCCGCCGCATCGCCCGTCCATCGCGCCACCTCACTGCAGTGCAGGTGATGCACCGTCAGTCCGCGACCCGCATTCGGCTCCGCCGCACTTGCAATTCGGAACTCCGAATCCACCGCCGGAAACGTAAACTGCCCCAGCCGCGCGCGGCCGCGCACGCCGACACTCTCGCGCAGATCCGTGGGCAGGTTCTCCCACATCCGCGCGACCACCGCAAACAGTGCCTCCGCACTCTCCCGCGTATGCGCCACCATCAGCGTCGTCGTCCCTGGCACCAGCATCGTCCGCAACAGAAACCGCGCCGCGATCCACGTGCTCATCCCCATCTGCCGCGCCTTCAGCACGATGTTTTCCGTGCCGCGACGCCTCGCAAACGATCGCTGAGCGCGATTCGCGATCAGCGGCACCGCACCGCCGCATTTATCCCGCACCACGATGCACTCCTCCGCAAACAGCACGCTGCCGATCGGGTCATCGAGCACCCTGCGCAACTCCTCCAACCCATCCGCGTCCATCGCCGTCCACCTTTCTAAAAGGCAGCCAGTGCGGCACGCTTGATGGTGTTGGTCGCCGTACAGACGTAGTGAAAGTTCGCATCGTCCCACGACTTCCCGGCAGTGCAGCTCTCCGTCGAGGAAGCCGGTGTGTACAGCGGCTGCACCAGGTTCACACTGCTCGTGCAGCTTCCCGCAGTGGTCCCCGTCCCGCTGCTGCCCGAGCACGCAAACGAAGCTCCCGCCACACCCGTACTCGTCTCCGACAACAGCATCGACGAGCCATAAGTCGTCGACGTAGCACCGCCCCCTCGCAACCGCGCACCGCTGCTGAAGTCGACCGACGCCGTATTCGCCCCGGCCGACGCCGTCCCATTCGCAACCGAGATCGTTCGTCCCAGAAAGTTCGCCGAAGCCCCACTCAGCGCAAGCGTTCCCGATGCATTCAGACTCGCCCGCTGCGTCCACGCCTCGCTTCCGAAGGCCGCCGCCGCAGCGGAGAACCAATAGAAGTTCGTCGCACCATCCACGCACGTCGCGCTCGCACGAACGGTCGTCCCACTCACCACCGTCCAGAACCCCTCGCAGCTCAGCCCCGGCGAGATACCGGTCGAGCCGGGCTGCGTCCCCGTCCCGGCCGCGTTCGTCGCCGTAAACCACTGCGTAAAGTTCTGCGTGCTGTTGGTATCCGCGGCAATGCGCGCAACGTTCGGCGCAGTCACACCAATCGCCGTCGGCGAAGCAAGAGCCGTAGCAAGTCGCGCCACCGGCAGATTCCCGCTGCTGATGTTCGCTGCGTTCGTCGCATCCACCGTCGCCGACGCCGCAAAGGCAGCGCCTGCCGACTTCGTACACGTCAACACACCCGCATTACTCGCGCTGCAATCGCCCGACACCACTGGTGGCAGACCCGTCGTCTGCGCCGACGCCGGCTGCCCTGCGATCACCGCCACCCCAAAACAAAAGGGCAGCCATATGGCTGCCCTCAAGATCGCGCCTGTGGCGCCTGTCCCCAACTTACTCATTGATCGCTCCCGGATTCAGAAGAGTGGTACCGTCCGTGTCCACCACCAGTTGCTGCACCAGGTACTTGCCCGCCAGCGTGTATCCCGCCGCGCCACTGGTGCTGCTTGTAAGAAAGCCGCCATGCACATTGGCACTCCAGCCCACCGTGTACCCCGCCGTAGCACCCACCTGAAAGATCAGCGTGATGTGTTGTCCCGCCGCCAGACCGGTAAAGTTCTCCGACGTAACGTTGCCGTTCAACGGCACGTGGAAGGTGGCGTTCGCACACGTCACGGCAAACGTAGGTGTCGCGCTGTACGCCACATTGCTCGCGCACACGCCGTAGCCCGCAGGCAGACGAGCCGCATCCAGCGTGCCGCTGGTAATGTTCGAAGCATTCGTGGTGTCCACCGTCGCTGACGGTGCCAGCCCCGTCAGGTCCGCCGCGCTTCCGCTCGATGCCACATTCGCCAGCACGGACGCGGTCGCCGCAGGTCCCAGCGTCACACCGCCGATACTCGCCGATGTCGCCGCCTGCAGGCCGTTGATGCGAGCCACATTCAGTGTCGTCGCATTGATCGTCCCGGCAGACAACGCCGTCGGCGACATCGTGTACTGCGCCCCGTTCAGATTGAACGTCATCGTCGAGGTCGAAGGCACGTAATTCACCGTGTCATACTGCGATCCGTTCGACTGCAACGTAAACAGGTTGTACGCCGAGTTCCACCGGTTGCAGCCGTGCGAATTGCATCGCATCACGATCCCGTTCTGATCGCCCGCCTGCAGATCCAGCGAAGAAAGCCAGGGCCCCTTCACCGACATGCCCACAGTCGGCGCCACATGCGTCCCGCCATTGCCGTAGTACTGGCTCGCCGGCGCATTGTTCTGCACAGTCCAGCCCGTAACGCCAAGCCCCGTCGTCCCGTTGAACACAATCCCCGCGCCCAGCGCCTTGCTGCCACGAGGCATGTACTGCGTCAGGTAGGTCGTGTCACCGCTGATCCGCTGCGCATAGAAGTGCGGCTCCTCCACGGGATCACCCGCAGCCCACGCCACATTGTTCGGAGCAAGCTTCAGCGTGCCGTCCACCTGCGTCGTCGAGGCGTTCACAACACCCACCACCTCGACCATCGGGTACAGCACAAAGTCACCCGTCAGCACCGCAGCCGTACCGCCCGTGGTGGAAGCATTCGCTCCTGTCTGCGAAAACGTAAATTGATTCGCTGCATTCGTCGTTGCAGTAAACCTGCCATTAAAACTCGCATCCGCCGCACCGCTCACCGTTACCTGTAAGCCGTTGACGTCCCCCGGCAGATTCGTCGCCAGGTTCACCGTCACCACATTACCCGCACGCTGCATACTCGTAATCGCCGAAGACAGGTTGGTATAGGCGCTCGTCTGCAGCGACTGTCCCAGGTTCGTCGACATCAGCGACGAATAGAACAGCGACGTCGGCGACGTCGACGCAATCACCGGAAACACCTGCCGGATCCCGTTCACCGTGTCCACCGTCTGCTCGATGCCGTAACCGCAAAGACCGCCGATCGCAATCGTCGTCGCCATGCTGTGCGGCTTCGTCAGCGTGAACTGGATGTGGCTGCCGTCCACCACCGTGTACGGCGCCGTCTCAAAGTAATCCGAAGCACCCTGCGTATTCGCAAGACATGCAATGCCCGACGCCGCCGGCGCGCTCGCCGTGTTCGTCGAGTAACCGCCCGGCACACCACTCGTCGCAATTGCCAGCGTCACCGTGCCGGGAGCCATCCTCGTGCTCTGCGGCACCGCCAGCGACGCCGTACGGAACAACGTACTCACCGGAAACGACGTTCCAGAAAACTGCGCCGTCGCATGCAGCGTCCCCACACTGCCGCCCGTAATCGCTCCCGTCGCAATCGTCTTGGAGAGAGCCTTGTTGATCACAAACCGGCCCTCGCCCTGCGTCCCCGCACCCGACGTAGCAGTCACAACGATCTGCGTCGAACCCGTGCTGCATCCCGTCGCACACGTACCCTGAAAGACCGCCGTGTCCTCTGCAACCGAGATGTCGAACGGATGCGCGCCCTCATCCGCGTTATCCCGAGTGCCACCCGAACTCGTGATGAACTGTCCTCCAATCAGACAGTCGCCAACGCCATAGCACTTCTGCTGAAAGCCCGTCAGAACGTGTTGCCCCGGTGTGTAGTTCAGGCCAAGAAACGACTGCGCCGCATACGTCGTCTTGAAGTACGGGAAGGCCGCGCCAAGATCCTCCGGAAACAGGTTGTTGCCGCCCGCCAGCGCCACCTCCGTCGTCGTATTCGCCACGGCATGCGCACCGTACAGCAGATAAGCAGGCGTCGTCATATAACTCGTCACACCCTGCACCGGTCCGCCATTCAGTGGATTCAGAGAGGTATCCACCTGCACGCCGCCGCGCTCGTCCGTCAGCCGCGTCTTGTCCGCACGAAAGGAAAAGACATCGCTCCCCGGGTACGTCTGGTCGGCCACCACGCTGCACCCCGCCGCGCAGTCGCTGCTTGCGAATGCGTTCGCGATGCCGTCGTTACCGCCCTGCGACAGGTACTCCTTCGCAAACAATTGGCCGTTCAAACGGCTCGTCTGCAATTGCGTTCCCGTCGGCTGCATCACCGTCTGCGATGCCTGCGGAATCGTGCTCACCTTCTGCCCCAGCCCAGCCTGCACACCCGCAGTTCCGGCGTCGACATAGTTCTTCGTCGTCGCCTGCAGGCCCGACAAAGGATCGCCCGGCAGCGTCAGCGGACCCGTCATCGTATCGCCCGCCTTCTCCACGTACGGCGACGCATCCGCCGGTGCAGCTCCCGTAAGGACCGCGCGCGAAATCGCCTGGTCCACATACTGCTTCGTCACCGTCTGCATCGCCACACTGGTCGGCAGCACACTCGTGCGCACCGCCGTCAGCTTTACCGCAGAGGAGCTCACCGGCACCGTCCAGTACTCCCGGCTCACCGTGCCGTCATCCAGGTGATACACCGCCGTGTAATACGTTCCGGCCGGCGTCGCTCCTACATTCGGCGCCAGCGACACACTGAAACTGCCGCCCGCACCCAGCGTCACCGACGTACTGCCCTTCGCCACCGTCTGACCCGTCGACGTAGCGAACCCAGGCCAACTGATCAGCACCATACCCGCCGCCGCGCTTCCGTCCGCGTGATACACCGTGTCGCTCACCGCCGTCACGGCCACCTGCGCCTCCGCCGGCAGGCTCACACCCGCACACACTGCCGCCAGCAGCCACAGCAGCAGACCCGCCGCCAGTCGCGACGGTCTGCAACGCCCTCCGCTCGCTCTCATGCGCATCCACTCTCCTCGTTTACTCAAAACGTTGTTCCCCCCGGCGTCATCCCCAGCCGTCTGCAAAACCTGCAACCCTCATCGCCCATAGCCCGGACCTCAGGAACCGGCTTCCGCCTCCACTCCATCCGCCGCACCCGCACTCCGCTCCCGGAACTTCTCCACCATCCGCCGCGCGAATCCCACATCCGCCCGGGCAGCCTTACCCGTCTTCCCCGGCAGACGGTTCACGCCATACAGAACCGCCATCTGCAGCATCACCCGCAGCGCCATCAGGTTTCTTTTCTGGATCGTCTCTTCCAGCAGCATCTCGCAGATCGGCTCCAACGCCCGCGACATCTCGCGCTGGATCCGCTTTCCGCACTGCTCCGCAGAACTGCCCCGCGGCCGACGGATCGGTGGAGGCGGCGGCATCACAGGTCCCTCCGGCACCGGCATCGCACGGGCCTCGGCACACCGCCGAAGCACCGCACCCACTGACCGGTCTGTCTCCACCGCGCATCCCGCCTCCCCCGCAATCGTCGGCTTGGCACGAGATCTCCTCGCCCTTCCCGCAACCGCCTTCACCGCCATAGGCCCACCCTTCACGTCCGCAAAAACAAAACACGGGAGACGCTTGCGCGCCTCCCGTGCCGGTTCTGCCAGTTTGTCCGAGCCATCCGACCGGGGCGAAAAGCCCCGTGTCTCAACTCGCCTATTCAGGATAGCAATTGGCATGGAAATAACCCGCCAACTATTTTCAGCTCGTAACTCGTTTAAGGCGTATGACTTACGATCTTCGGCGACACCGCTCCCTCTTGACAGCGATTTCCACCGATCCGTTCCATCAGCCTCCGCTCCAGGAAGATCCCCGTCAGCTCATCCAGCGCCTGCAGGTAACGCCGCTCCGTCGAACGCAGACTCAGCCGCAGCATCGAGGCCGCCTCCTGAAAGGTGTACTCCTGCACACCGATCCGAAGGATCAGTCGCTGCTGCTCCGCCGTCAGCTGCTGGATACAACGCTCCACATCGTGGACAAAGATCACCACGTCGTCGAACGCATGCACCCGGTAGCTCGTCACCTTTCCCCGGAACATCTCCCGGCCCAGCAACGACGGCACACGCCCGCTCTCCAGCGAAAGCACGCCATACCGCCGCAGCATCGCCTCCGTATAAGTCCGATAAAACGCCGTGCCCGGAGCGAGTACCGTCCGGAAGACCGTCGCTGCCCGTTCCCTTTCCTGCTCCGCACCAGCCTCAGCCGCACCCGTCTCAAGCGTCAGGGCTGGCGAAGGAACCGCCTGCGGCCCCACCGAAGCCGCCGTCTGCGACAGATCCGCCTCCGCATGGATCAGCGCTACCGTACGCGCAAGGTTGCCGTCCGTGGCCCACACCTGGGGCAAGACACCACCCTCACCGTCCGCCGTACCTGCCACTGCTGTACTTCCAACATTCCGTACCGGCATCTGAAGAATCTTCACTGCGCACCCCCCTGGCTACCCTGCTGGTTCACTGCCATCTCCTGCTCGCCCGACGCCTGACGAACACCGCGACACGGTCTGCCCGGCCGCAGCCTGCGCCGTGGCGGCAAATCCGCCATCCGCGGGCTGCAGTGCCGGCAGTAAATGCCCGCAGACGCTCCGGTGCGGACCCACAAACCACCGCAGCCTTCACATACCTTCAAGTCCCTTCGCAAGTACTCCATCTTTGTGTCTCACCTTTGCCGCCGGTGCCCGCCCAGTCCGCCCCCAAATCGCGAGAGCTCTGCCAGGTCGGTCTCCAGGCTGGTTGTGCCCCCTCCATCGATCGGCTCTGCGGCCTCTCATCCGGAAGGAACGTTGCCTCGGTTGCACAGCACCCGCGCGTCTGGGATTGGGCATAAGGGGGCTTACGCCTGCGCAGGTCCTGCAGGTCAGTCCGCACCGCGTGCGGGGTCTTGATCGTCTCCTTGAGTTCCCAAAACCTATGCGGGCAAAAACCTCAAGTCAACGCGATTTTTATGGGAATCTCACCCGAAAGTCCTACGCCCGACTGGCAAAGGGCGGCGGTGGTATAGCTCGTATCTTAACGCCTTTTTCTTCGCCTTATCTTCGCTTTTCACTCCGCACTTGGCAAGCCTTATTCCTCCCGCACCATGAGGATTTCCCGATTCGGCACCAAGCCCTGTGCAATCACCACCCGAATCCGTAAACCTCATCCAGCCCAAGAGAAGATCCTCCGCAACTCCACGTCGGACCCGCCCTTTTCCTGCTCCTCCGCTTCGGTTGTGAGAGATTGTCTCTGTGAAGTTCCTCGGCGTCCTCCTCCTCTTGCTCCTGATCGCCGCCGGCACCGTCGGCTTCCTGGTCTACGCGCCCCTAACGCCTCCCGGCGAAGTCTTCCTCGACCTGCCCACCGGCACCAGCTCCTCAGAGATGGCGCAGAAGCTCCAGGACGGCCACATCATCCGCAATCGGTACGCCTTCCTGCTCCTGCGCGCCTGGAAGGGCGGCAGCCTCAAAGCAGGCGAATACCGCTTCGCCGACCCCGAAAGCGCCGCCGTCGTTTACGCCCGCATCGCCCGCGGCGACGTCCACACCCGCGCCGTCACCATCCCCGAGGGCTTCAACCTCTACGACATCGCCTCCGCCATCGAAGCCGCAGGCCTCGGCAGCCGCGCCGCCTTCCTCGAAGCCGCCCACACCAACGCCGACCTCGTAAGCGCCTTCGCCCCCTCCGCCAAATCGCTCGAGGGCTACCTCTACCCCGACACCTACCGCTTCAGCCGCCACACCACCCTGCGCAACATGCAGGACACCATGGTCCGCCGCTTCCGCAAGCAGGCCGCTACCCTCGGCCTCCTCACCACGCCCGACATCGCCCGCACCGTCATCCTTGCCTCACTCGTCGAGAAGGAAGTCCACTTCGACAACGAACGCACCGAGGCCGCAGGCGTCTTCACCAACCGCCTCGCCCGCAACATGCCCCTGCAGACCGACCCCACCGTCATCTACGCCGCGCTCCAGGCCGGCCGATGGACCGGCGTCATCCACCGCAGCGACCTCGACTTCGACTCGCCCTACAACACCTATCGCCACACCGGCCTGCCGCCCGGCCCCATCTGCTCGCCCGGCGCTGCCGCCCTCCGCGCCGCCATGCACCCCGCAACCACTGAGAATCTCTACTTTGTCGCCGACGCCACCGGACACACCCAGTTCTCAGCCGGTCTCAAAGAGCACGCCGACCAGGTAGCCAACTACCGCAAAAGCCTCCAGTAAATAGCTCCGGGTGCTAACGAGAAAGCCTCAAGCCGTACCAAAACCGTGTGCCCCATTCATGACGGCTCCATCGTCATGAGTGGGTTCTTCGCGCGAAAGCGCGAACCGGAGAAGGCAGTGGCCTTCAGGCCACGGAACCACACCAAACAAGAAAAGGGGCTTCAGCCCCGGCCCCTAAAGAACACAAACACAAGAAAAATCCATCGCAGAGGCCGCTACCGCCATCTGACCTATGAGCCCGAGACATCGCAGACCGCCGCAACCTCTCCGGAATACCTCTCGACTAGACTGGAAGTTTGGAAAAGACACTCAAACATCGAGCGAAGGCATTTCTACTCCTCTGCCTTCTGCCCGCACTCGGCGGGTGCCTGCGCAGCACGCGGTCGGTCATTCAGACCCACCCACCCGCGCAGGTGCTCTCATCGTCGTTGGAAGACATCGTCAAGGCCACCACGCAGCGCTACGACCACATCCAGACGCTGAAAGCATCCGTCGAAATGTCCGCCTCCACCGGCGGCGGCAAAGAAGGTAAGGTCGTCGACTACGCCTCCTTCACCGGCTACATCCTCATGCGCAAGCCTGGCGACTTCCACTTCGTCGGCCTCGCTCCGGCCATCCGCACCCGCATGGTCGACATGGTGACCGACGGCAAGACCTTCACGCTCGTCATTCCGCCCATCAGCCAGGCCACCACCGGATCGAACGACGCGCCCGGCAAAGAGACCAACAAGCTCAAGAACCTGCGCCCCCAGTTCTTCACCGACTCGCTTCTCATCCGCAGCGCTCAGCCCGATGAGATGGTCTCACTCGTCTCCGACGACCGCATCTACCAGCCCGATCCCACCAGGAAGTACGTCGTCGACGAGCCAGAGTACGACCTCGGCATCTATCGCACCGTTCCCAACAGCACCGAACTCAAGACCCAGCGAGTCATCCACATCGGCCGCTCGACCCTCATGCCCTACCAGCAGGACGTCTATGACGAAAAGGGACAGCTCGTCACCGTCGTCAACTACGACGACTACAAACTCTTCGGCGAAGAGACCTTTGCCTCGAAGATCACCATCCGTCGCCCCATCGACGGCCTGACCCTTCGCGTCACCATCACCCAGCTCGCCCTCAACGCAAAGCTGGATGACGAGCAGTTTGAAGTGCCCCGCATTCCCGCCACCTACAAGGTCGAAAAACTTCCCTAGTTTTCTTCACGCTATGTCGGCTGCGCTACATAAGACTTGCTATCGTGCATGTAAGTCTGTTAGCGAACATAGCCGTGACGGCGCGCCCTCAGGCGCTTTTTGCGACGGATTGTGAGGAGCAATGCTCCCAACCGGCAACTACCTGCTCGACAGTCTCTCTCTACCGCTACGCAGCGCAATTCTCGCGGTAGCCCGGCCTTGCGAGCTCGAACTCAAGACCATCCTAGTGCGCGCCGGCAAGGCGCCCACCAGCCTCGTCTTCCTCACCTCTGGCATGGCATCGCTCGTCGTCTCCATGATCGACGGTGGAGCCTCCGAAGTCGGCATGCTCGGACGCGATGACATGACCGGTTCCTCGACGCTCATCGGTCCAGACGTCAATCACCCCCAGTGCATCGTGCAGATTCCCGGCCAGGGACTACAGGTGCCCCGTCAGCTGCTGTACAACCTCTTCACCACCTCGCTCGAGTTCCAGAACAAGATCCTCGAGGTCGTTCAGCGGCAGCTCAATATCTCCGCACAGCTCTCGGCATGCAACCTGCGCCATGAAGCAGAAGGCCGATTCGCCCGATGGCTGCTCACCGCCTCCGACCTCATCGAATCCCCAACCCTCATCATGACCCAGGAGTTCCTCTCAGAGATGCTGGGAACCCGACGCACCACCATCTCCGCCATCGTCCAGCCGCTCCGAGCCCAGGGCCTCATTAGCGTCACACGCGGAACCGTCCGTATCCTCGATCGCCCCGGCCTCAAAGCAGCAGCCTGCGAGTGCTACGAGATCTGCCGCCGCTCCATGCACCCGGAGATGCTCCCAGCCGCCAACACCGGCTGGTCACTGAATCACAGGGCAATTCCCGCAGCTTAGGCCAAAAAGCAGTGGCCAAAGAAGTCGACTCCCAGGCCTACTACCGTTCTGCCAGAGCACCCTCGTGCCAAAGCCCCACGTTCCGCGCCAGCGTAGCGATCGCGCTCAACATCAGGATCACGCCAGCGCCCAGCGCCGTCACACCCGACACCTGCCCGCGCGGCAGCAACGCCAGGCAGCCCAGCGGCCAAAGCACCAGCAGCGCTCCCGTTACGTAATGCTGCGGATTGCGAAAGGTCCCCGCCAACGGGAACAGATGCAGCCCGACAATGACAGCAATCGCCGTCACCACGTACTCCCGCAGATGAAGGATGCTCAGGATCGCAACGGCTGTCCCAACCGACACCCACTGGATAATATTCACCGCCCGGAACATCCGTCGCGCACGCTCGTCCTCAACAGCATCCGGCACACCCGCAGGCAGTGCCTTCGCGCGTCGCAACAGCCCCAGGGCCGCCACCAGGCAAACCACACCCACAACCACGGCAACCATCTGCGCAACTCGATGCGCCCCAGCCACCGAGCCCAATCCCAGCAACAGCCACAACTCGCCAAAGCCAACAAAGAACAACGCGCCCATGGCACGTCCCCGGGCCTGACCGGCCGTCACGATACTGCGAACCTTACTCATAGGGATTCCAAAAGCTTACACCGCGTCTGCCGAACCATTAGCTCTCAAGCGGGTGCCCCACGTCTCGCTTCTGAGACGTGGGTGACAGACGTCACGAACGTCTCTAGGATCGTCGTCGGCACTTATGATCGGCCCCGTCCTCCCAGTTGTCATCCCAACTCAGTTCCAACGCGGATCCCGGGTAATCTCCACAAAATCCAGCGGAGCCTCGCCCCCCATACCCCGAACCTCCACCACGTCGCCCGACTTCAAACGGATCCCGTTCACTACAAACCGGTCCGCCAGCGCGCCGCTCGGCTCCCATGCACCGCCGCTCCCCGCAAGCCGCCGGTTCTCCCAGTGCGCCCGCGACTTCCCATTCACACGCAGCTCAAACTGCGACACGGCAGACGTCTCGTCGAAGTACCCAACCTCGACCCGGTAGACATTTTCCTCACCGCGAAAGTGCGTGGACACCGAGCACTCCGTCGCATGGCACACCGAAGCACTCCCACCCGATGCGTCCTCCGGCACCTGCGCACGCCGAGCCGCATACCGGATACTCTCCATCGCCTCCGCCTCCACGCGTGACGGATGGCTGCCTACAAAACCCGAAGCATCGGGCACGCCGCTCACCCGCAGCAGCCACTCCGTCCCGGCCTCTCGCCAGATCTCCGCACGCCGCGCAGCCTCTTCCAGCAGGCCGTGCATCACGCCGTAGCGTTCCCCATCCAGCAAGCCCCGCTCCACCAGCTCACGCGTCTGCTCCCACGCATCCAGAGCATTCGCCGCCTGTGACGCGCCCGCAAAGTGCGCATCGTAGAAACCCTGCGCCACCGTCTTGCCACTGCGCAACGTCGCCGTATAAGGAACACGATGCACCGCAAGCAGCCACCGGTCCGGCACGCGGGCAGCATCGCCCAGCTCCGCCGCGAACACCTCGGGATATCCCTTGACCGCGCCTTCGCGCTCCGCTCCGATTCCACGACCGTCCGCCAGCGCGGCAGCATCCGTCATCCGAGGCCCATCCCCCGCCGCGTTCACCAGCGGCGTCAGCCCAAACGGCGACACCAGCGCGACGTACGCCGCCGCACTCTCCAGCACAACGCTCTTCGCCACCGCAAACACACGGGCATCGTTACCCCAGGTCTGCCGCGCCCATTCATCCATCGCGCGCTCCGGCGTCAACGACGGCGCCCACGCCATCCGCCCAAACGCATACAGGTTCGCCTGCAACAGAGGATTCGCAAGCAGCACATCCGCAGCGCCCGGCTCCAATCGCCCCACCACACCGGTTCCCGCAACAGCATCCAGCAGCGTCCCGGCAGGCCGCTCCGGCGTCTGCAGCGCCTGCTGCCAAGACTCCATCGGCAACACCGGCATCCGCACACCACCCGGCGCAAGCGGGAACTCCGCAACTTGCGCGCCGCCTCGCCCAAACTCCGGCGAACCAAGCCCCGACATCGGCGACCAGGGCACAACCGCCTCACGGACAACACCCAGCTCCGAGGCCCCACGCCCAATCGGCATCAACTCTCGCGCAGCGGTCTCGGCCCACACATGGATGCCAAAGCTCCGCATCGTCCGCGCCAGCGGCTCCAGTGCACGGTCATCCGTGCCGCGCACCGACAGCCCATTCAGACCCACCGAAGCCATCAGCCGCGCCGTCTCTCGAACCTCACCGGCCAGCCGCCCGCTCTGCCAGTCCATGCCCAGGATGCGGTTCGCAATCTTCGGTGACTCCACCAACTCGTCCGGCAACTGCTGATCCGCCGCCACCAGTGCGGCGAAGCGATACGCCGCCCAAAGCTCCGCACGCGGCGATCCTCCCTGCAGAATCCACCAGTGCCGGATCCCTCGCCGCAGATGCACGATCCGGAAACCCTCCTCCGGCAGCGCCTTCTCCGTCCATCCCGGCAGCCGGCCCAGCCGCGCCCGGTGCACCGCATCCGTCGTCCCCAGAACGATCGCGTCCACTCGAGGATCGAACCGGTGCAGCAACATATCCGTCCCCGCGACCATATGACCCAGGCCGCGATCCAGCTCATCCGCCGCCTCGGTCTCCTCCAGCGCGGGCTGCCCGGCCGCGTCGCCCAGCACCACCACGGCATGCGGCATGTCGTGATAACGCGGAGGATCCGGCGGAATCGCATAGCGCAGCCACCCCACCGGGGCCGATGGCAACGACGCCTGTACGGACGTCTGCGCTGCCTGCGACAGACAACTCGTCGCAGCCATCAGCCATGCCACACACACTGCCGCGACCCGTCCACGCTGAACCAACCGCTGCATCAATCCCTTGCTCTTCCCAATTTGGCACTCACCCTCACCACGCAGAAGCGTAGCGCCGGGAACTCCTTGCGATGTTATGCGGTTTCCGCGACACTTGCCTGTACCACCGGAGCAACCACCCGAGAGAAGAAAAACTCCCGGGAAGGGCGGACGAAAACATACAATTGGCAGCAACTGGCGTAGCGGCGTATGCTCGGCTGGCGACAAACACGGAGACGGTCTCGGGCATGGAAGCTCTGCAGCACGCCGCAACAAAAAAAGGCCCTGAGCGCCGTTCCACCTTCCCCGCATATTGCGGCGAAGAACGTCGCACGGTCTCATCCTGGACTAACGGCACAGCAAAGCGATGCTTCGATTTCGTTGCAGCATCCCTCGGTCTCATCCTCCTGTCACCCTTGCTCCTCGTCGCTGCGGTCGCCATCGTCTGCACCTCCGAGGGCGAGGCCCTCTTCACACAGGAGCGCGTCGGGCGCGGCGAACAGACTTTCACGATCTATAAGTTCCGAACCATGTGCGACGGTGCCGAGTTCTGCGGCCCCTCCGTCACCTGCGAAGGCGACCCGCGCGTCACCACCGTCGGCCGCTGGCTCCGCTCCATCAAGCTCGACGAGCTGCCGCAGCTCTACAACGTCGTCCGCGGCGACATGAGCCTCGTCGGCCCACGCCCCAAACTTGTCTCCCACGAGTGCGGCCCCCTGCCCTGCCGTCCCGGTATCACCGGCGCTGCCACCCTCCTCTTCACCCGCGAGGAAGAACTGCTCGCCAAGGTGCCGGCCGATCTGGTCGAGCGCTTCACCGTGCAGGTGCTCAACCCCGTCAAGGCAAAGCTGGACGCACGTTACGCCGAGCACGCCACCTTCGGCACCGACTTCGGCCTCATCGCCGCCACGGTCTTCCGCCTGCAGTGGGACAAGCGCATGGCCGACCTCTCGGATCTCGTCGAAGCACACCCGGAAGAGCTCCTAAAGCGGGCCGTCGCAACTCCCATCGCCAAGCCGGATGCATTCCCCCACAAAGATCCCATCGCGGTCAACCAGGTAGCCTAGCGAACCGGTTTGCTTCGCTGACCAGGTCCCTGCGCATATCAGGCCGGTCGCTCCAATTGCGTAGACGCTACGGCGCCATACGCAGGAACACGCACCGCCCGCATGCCGGCGCGTGCCGCCGCCTCAAGTCCCTCCTCGGAATCCTCAAAGACCACGCAATCTTCCGGACTGACGCCAATCTTCCGCGCCGCCGCCAGGAACAGGTCCGGGGCAGGTTTCCCCTCGTTCACATCCTCGATCGTCGCCACCGCGTCGAACAGCGGCGTCAGTCCTACTGCCTCCAGCGTTGCCAGCACGCTGCTGCGATGCCCATTCGAAGCCACCGCCATCGGCACACGCCCGCGCCAGTGCCGTGCCACGTCGCACACCGGCGCGATCTGCTCCAGCAGGTGCAGGTTCCTGCCATAGTTCATCGCCCACGCGCGCAACACCTCGCTGTGCGGCACCGGGATTCTGCCCACCTCGTTGTCCACCGCCAGCAGCACCGTCGCCGGAGACTGCCCATACTTCGATCGAGCCCACTCCATCGTCGGTCGCACACCGTACGGAGCCAGCGCATCCCCTAGCGCCTGCACGTGCGCCCGCAGCGTCTCCACCAGCGTGCCGTCACAGTCGAAGATCAGCCCGCGAAAATCATCCGGCAGAACAGGAAGGTCCATAGCGTCGATCGTAAGCCAGGAATGTTGCTGCACCATTTTCAGTGCACCCGAAATCTACCTTCAAAACCTCATGCTCTCGGCGCGATTGCCGTTGCTGCAGCTACGTGGAACGAGTATTGACACGCGCGCTTCCCATCCCATACGCTTCCCTGACTGAGACGTCTCAACGGAAGTCGCGCTGCACGCTTTGCCGCACCCAAAAACCCGCTTCGCACCGCAACTTCGCGCAATCCCGAGACACAGTAAGAGGAAGCTACATGGCATTGGATCGCAATAAAGTCCAGCAGGCAGTCGAAGCTGGCAACGGCATTCTCAAGCTCGCACCGTCGTGGGTGCCCCGTTCTTTCATGATCCCCGGCCGCCGGCTCAAGCTTCATCCCGATGACATCTACGCCTATGGCGGATCGCGCGGCGGCATCAACGAACGCTGGTTCTCCTCGACCACAAAAGCAGCAAACGGCCCCGAAACAAGCGAGTTTGAAGGTCTCTCCTTCGTCGTCACAGACAGCGGCGAACAGTTCCTGCTGAAGGACGCCGTCGAAGTCGCAGGCGACCTCTTGCTCAGCAAGGAAGTCTTCGATCGCGAGCAGGGATGGAACATCCTCTGCAAGTTCTTCGACAACGAAGGCCCCATCCCGCACCACATGCACCAGAACGACGAGCATGCATCCGCGGTCGGATTCAAGGGCAAGCCCGAAGCTTATTACTTCCCGCCGCAGTACAACCAGACCTTCAATAACTTCCCCTTCACCTTCATGGGCCTGACCCCCGGCACGACGAAGGAACAGATCCGCGAATGCCTGCAGAAGTGGGAGCAGGGCGACAACGGCATCACCTTCCTGACGAGCGCCTATCGCCTCGAGCCGGGCGCCGGATGGCAGATCAATCCCGGCATCCTGCACGCACCGGGCTCGCTCTGCACCTATGAGCCACAGGTAAACTCCGACGTCTTCGGCATGTTCCAGTCCGAAGTTGAAGGCCGCATCGTGCCATGGGAGTTGCTCGTCAAGGACGTCCCCGAAGGCAAGAAGCACGACATCGACTACATCATCTCCATGCTCGACTGGGAAGCAAACGTCGATCCCAACTTCGCCGCAAACAACAAGGTTTTCCCCATCGTTGCGAGCACCGGCGAAGGCTATGAAGAGAAGTGGATCGTCTACGGCACCAAGTTCTACTCCGCGAAGGAGTTGACCGTGAAGCCCGGCGCAACCGTCACCATCACGGACGTAGAAGCCTACGGCCTCATCGTCGTGCAGGGCTATGGCGACTTCGGCGGCACGCCCGTCTCCACACCCAGCATGATCCGATTCGGCGACCTCACGGAAGACGAACTCTTCGTCACCGCCGCAGCCGCGCAGAAGGGCGTCGTCATCAAAAACCCCAGCACCACCGATCCGCTGGTCATCCTGAAGCACTTCGGCCCCGGCAATCCGGACGCAGCCAAGCTCATCAAGGAAAAGACCGGACCGACAAGCTGGAAAAAGTAAGTACTTATCGCGTAGAGTGGGCCGGCTTGTACAGCGGCCCATTCTTACGCCAGTGAAGAAGTTTTTAGTTGCTTGCTTCTAGTTTCTCGTCGGATCGCAGATAACGAGCAGTTACTAGAAACTACGAAACGAGAAACAAGAAACTCCCACCAGCACCCGAGGAACACCATGGCAACCACGCACAGCAAGCCCCGTCTTCACAATGCAATGTGGCCGGGCATCGTCGGCAAAGGTCCGGATACACCCGAACCCTTCATCGATCTGGACACCATGCTCGACCTGACCGCTGCGGCCGAAGTCGATGGTGTGAAGTTCGATGGCGTTGACCTCTTCATGTCGGATCCGCATACCTCCATCGACTCCACGGATGACGACCTGAAGGTGCTCGCCGACAAGCTCGCTGCGCGCAACCTCGTCTGCGGTTCGTTCGTCGCACCCGTGTGGGCGCCGCTCGGCGGTGGATCCGCGATGGGCAATGAGATGGAAGTCCGCAAGTTCCTGGAGCAGGTGCGCAAGGCCTGCGTCATCGGCCGCAAGATGACCGCCCTCGGCGTGCGTCCCAGTGGTGTCATTCGCATCGACTCTGCGGTCGGTCCGGACGAGTGGTACAAGGACCCCAAGGCAGGCACCAGCCGTATCGCAAAGACCTTCCGCGAAGCCGGCGAGATCGCCGCAGCCGAAGGTCAGCGCCTGGCTGCAGAGGGTGAGATCTGCTGGGCCGGCATGCATGGATGGGACCACATGGTCCGCCTGCTGGAAGAGGTCAACATGCCTAACGTCGTCGGCTTCCAGGCCGACATGGCGCACACCATGCTCTACACGCTCGGCTATAACTCGCCCGAGAGCCGCATCGCTCAGGAAACAGATAAGTCGCAGATCTTCGATGCCTTGAAGAAGGTGACGAGCGCTCTCCGCCCGTGGACCTTCGACTTCCACGTCGCGCAGAACGACGGCACAGTAAAGGGCCAGGGCTCGCATGACAAGACCGGCCGCCACTGCGCTGCCGATGATCCCAATGGCCTGATGAACATCGTGCAAGTCGCAGGCTTGTGGATGCGCGACGAGAAGGGCGAACCCACACGCAAGTTCGAGCACATCTGCTGGGACGGCTGCATGTTCACTAACGAAACCATGACCAACCCGCAGACCTGGAACAAGATCCTCGCAACCATGATCGAAGTCCGCAACGCACACGGCTGGGACTAAGTAAGTCGAGGTAGTAAGTCATCAGGCTGTAGATAGCCGAGTTAGTCAAGTCGAATCGAGACGCTGCAACGTTGGAACTTCAGATTGGCAACAGACTTCATGGATCGGAAGGGTACAGCTTCAGCTGTGCCGGGAAATGCAACAAAGCAGGTACGGCTTTAGCCGCTGAGGTTTGGCTTTTTCGGACCGCACGCGAAACCGCATGAATGGCACGAATCGTAAGGGCACGGCTTCAGCCGTGCCGCATACGAGCTAGGGCAACAAGGGCGTTAGCCTCGAAGAAATATCGGCACGGCGAAAGCCATGCCCTCACGAGTTGAATCTCCACAAAGAGATCGATTCCCAGGAGAAATTGATCGTGTCCAAGAAAGAACTCAACATCGGCCTGGTCGGTTACGGCTTCATGGGCCGCACGCACTCCAACGCCTTCCGCCAGGCACCTCAGTTTTTCGACCTGCCCTACAAGCCCGTCATGAAGGCGGTCTCCGCACGTAACGCAGACAAGGCACAGAAGTTCGCGGACAACTGGGGATGGGAGTCTGTCGAGACCGATTGGAAGAAGCTGATCGAGCGCGACGACATCGACCTCATCGACATCGCCAGCCCCAACGACACGCACGCCGAGATCGCCATTGCAGCTGCGAAGGCCGGCAAGATGGTGATGTGCGAGAAGCCGCTGGGCCGCACCGCCGAAGAAGCGAAGAAGATGGTTGACGCCGTGGAAGAAGCCGGCGTAGCCAACATGGTCTGGTACAACTACCGCCGCGTACCCGCAGTCACCATGCTGAAGGATCTGATCGACGAAGGCCGCTTCGGCCGCATCTTCCACTACCGCTCTCAGTTCCTGCAGGACTGGACCATCTCCACCGATCTGCCCGTAGGTGGCGAAGGTCTGTGGCGCCTGGATGCATCCATCTCCGGCAGCGGCGTCACCGGCGATCTGCTCGCACACAACATCGACATGGCGCTCTGGCTCAACGGCCCCATCGTCGAAGTCAGCGCAGCGACCGAGACCTTCATCAAGGAACGCAAGGACACCGCGACCGGCGAGAAGAAGACCATCACCATCGACGACGCCAGCGCCTTCATCGGCCGCTTTGAAAACGGCTCGCTCGCACTCTTCGAGGCCACGCGCTACGCCCGCGGACACAAGGCGCTCTTCACGCTCGAGATCAACGGCGAGAAGGCCTCTGCATCGTGGGATCTGCATGACCTGCATCACCTGCAGTACTTCGACTACAAAAACGAAGGCAAGCTCCGCGGCTGGACCGACATCCAGATGACCGACGGCGACCACCCCTACATGAAGAACTGGTGGGTGCCCGGCCTGCAGATCGGCTACGAGCACACCTTCATCCACCAGGTCGCAGACTTCCTCACAGGCCTCGGCAGCGGCAAGCCCGCAGCACCCAGCTTCCGCGACGGACTCGCAACCGAGTACGTCACCGACGCCGTCCTCAAGTCGGCGCAGACCAGGAAGTGGGAACCAGTAGAAACCGCATAACCACGCGGCAAGCGCACTTCACCTTTGGAGGCACGTACGATGTTCTGCAAGAATCGCATCACCTTTGCACTGACCGCAGCCCTGCTCGCGACCTCTGCCGCAGCCGTGGCCCAGGCACCGCCGGCAGCCGCAGCACCCAACCCGCTCCAGGCCGGCTTCCAGCGCATCGGCACGCCGCCGCCCATGAACAACTTCGCCGACAACACCGGCTTCACGCCACTCTTCGACGGCACGCTCAAGGGTTTCAGCTACGACCCGGCACTCTGGAACATCCAGGACGGCGCCATCCACCTGACCGCCACCTGCGAGAAACCCACCGGCACCGTCTACGCCGTCTCCACCGCGGGCGAGTTCGGCGACTTCGTCCTCAAGTACGAGATGAAGGGCACCGGCAACATTAACGGCGGCATGCAGTTCCGCAGCTACATCACGTCGGACAGCAACGTGACCGGCGGCCCCAAGATGGTCCCGGCCCCGCGCCCCGCCGCACCACCACGTCCCGCAGCCGCAGGCGCAGCAGCGCCGCGTGCGCCACGCCCCGCAGCCTGCGCCACCCCCGGCACCGCGCCCAGCAAGGAATCCCAGGCCAAGTACGACATGGCCGGCCCGCAGGCCGACTTCGACCAGGCCAATCACTACAGCGGCATGTTCTATGAGCAGAGCGGTCGCGCCGTCATCGCAACACCCGGCTACAGCATGTACGCCGACGCCACCGGCAGCTGGGCTATGGCTCAGATCGCCGACAAGGCAACGCACGACTCCTGGTTCCACAAGGACGACTGGAACCAGTTCGTCGTCGTCGCCCTCGGTCACTCCGTCTCCATCTACATGAACGGCCACCTGGTCACGCAGATCGTCGACATCGACCCGAAGTACTTCCGCGCTGCCGGCAAGATCGGCGTCGAGTCCGAATCCTTCGGCGACCTGTGGGTCCGCAACATCTCCATCAAGAAGCTCTAATAGCCGACACGCGGCGCCCCACGTCTCGCATCGGAGGCGTGGGGTGCAACGCCATCACGCCTGACTCACACACGAAAAGCTAAACTCAACCCATGCCGAAGACGACTTACCTCAACCGCAAAGCATTCAGCATTGAGAACGACGACCTCCGCGTCACCGTGACCGTCGAAGGCGGCCACATAGCCGAAGTCTTCAGCAAGGCCGCCGGCGTCAACCCGCTCTGGACACCCCACTGGACCACCAGCGAGCCGAGCGAGTTCGGCCCCGCCCAGGAAGAGCTCTTCGGCAACGGCGTTGAAGCCACGCTGCTCTGTGGCATCCTCGGGCATAACACCTGCCTCGACCTCTTCGGCGGCCCCAGCCCTGCTGAAGCGGCCGCCGGCATGACCGCCCACGGCGAAGCCTCGATCCTGCCCTACGAGATCACAGAAGACGGCAACACCCTTCACTGCCGCCTTCCCATGCCGCTCGCAGAACTGGACTTCGAGCGCACCATCACTCTCCACGGAGCCGACGTCCTCATCCACGAGAAGGTCATCAACCGCACCGCGATGGAACGGCCGCTCGCATGGACGCAGCACGTCACGCTGAGCCCACCCTTCCTTGACCCCGCAACCACGCAGTTCCGCACGACCGCCGATCGCGCCGCCGTCATCGAATCCGATCTCGGCGAAGCGCCATACCTGGAAGCGGGTAAAAAGTTCGCATGGCCGCACGCTCCTCTCGCCGACGGCAAGGGCACGCAGAACCTGCAGGACATGAAGCCCGACGCCCCCGCCAGCAGCTACGTGGCAGCGCGCATGATCTCAGCAGCCAAGGCTGTCAGTTGGACCGCGTGGTCCCCCGTCTCGCGCCTGGCATTTTCCTACGTCTGGCAGCCCGGAGACTTCCCCTGGCTCGGCATCTGGGAAGAGAACCGCAGCCGCTCGTTCAAGCCATGGAACAACACCGGCGTCGCCCGCGGCATGGAGTTCGGTACATCGCCCTTCCCCGAGTCTCGCCGCGCCATGATCGAACGCGGTCGCCTGCTCGACACCCCCACGTACAAGTGGCTGCCGGCACGCGGCGAACTTACCGCAACCTACTGGATACGAACCGCCGTAACCGACAGCATCCCAGAGACGGTCTCGATGCCGTCCGTAAAGTAGCGAGACACTCAGGCAGACAAAAGGGGATGCGCACGAGCGCATCCCCTTTTGACTTACTACTGACTCAACTACGAAAAAAGAAGATCGTCCTTCTTCGCGTCAAACTTCTTCGCATCCACGTTCGGCACCTTCTTCAGGTCGTCGATCGTCTTGTAGTCGCCGTTCTTCTCGCGATAGCTCACAACAGCCTTCGCCTCGTCATCCGTCAGTCCAAGATCCGTGGTCAACTGCGCCGCCGTCTCCTTGTTGACGACGATCTTCGGGTGGGCTGCATCCGCAGCGGCGCCGGCAGCAGCCGGCGGCGAATCCAGGCCGAAGTTCTTCGTCACATAATCCAGGATCAGGCCGAAGTCGTCATCGGTGCCCGTCGCGCCATAACCAACCATCTTCGTGATGGTTGCGGTCCATCCGTCACGGTCCTTGTGCTGGCCGGTCACGTTGCTGATCGCGTGACACTTAGTGCAGGTCGCCAGCGTGACATCGCGTCCCGGACCTGCGGGCAGCTCCGGATGCGCATCCTGCGCGTACGCCGCAGGAGCAGCAGCGGCAACCGCACTGCCTGCGGAAACACCCCAGACCAGCAGGGGAAGACCGACCGTAAGAGAAGCCAAAACCTGTTTCGCGTGTCTCATATCTTCTTTCGTCACCCGTGGTATGCGCCTGTCGAATAAAACCCTGAAGGGCGGCGATAGTTGCTGCGCCCTGGGTCTGACGAAGGCCGAGATTCCGGTCGCTGCACCAATGTTTCTGCCTGTACACGAGGGACAAAACCGTGCGTTGGCCGAAGCGGCGTCCGTATCTAAGTATATCGTGTCAGCTACGTTTTTTTGCCCGAGGCCGCGCCGTATGCGACCCTGCGGAAACTGGCTCGCTCGACGATTCACGCACCACAAGTGTCGCGGGAAGACGTACCGTTTCCAGCGGTGCCGCATCGCCTTTGCCACGAATCCGGCGCAGCAGAACCTGCAGCGCGCGCGCGCCAATTTCAAACGCCGGCTGCACCACCGTCGTAATGCCGGGCCGGAAGAACTCTTCGCCATTCAACTCGTCGAAGCAGACGACAGCCACGTCACGCGGCGTCTCCAGTCCTAACGCGTACAAACTCTTCAACATGCTCAGCCCGGTGACGCCATTTGTCGCGAAGACAGCGGTCGGACGGTCCCGTCCCCCCAGCATTCCCTCCTGGCAAACACGCGCAATCTCCGCCGGCTGAAAGCCTGCCTGCCACACCAGACGCTCCCGCACCTGCAGGCCGTGATGCTGCATCGCCGTGCGATAGCCGCGCAGACGCGCCTGCTCATTCCGCAGCGTCAGCGGCCCGGTCACAACCGCGATCTCACGATGTCCACGCTCGACAAGATGCGACACGGCCATGGCAGCAGCCCGAGGATCGTCCACACAGACCGAATCGACTGCAAGCCCCTCCGGCAGACGATCCAGGCAGACCAGCGGCGCCTGTGCCGTGACGGAAGCAGCAGTCTCCTTCGTCCAGCCATGACCACCCGCCGCCACCAGCAGCGTGCCCTCACTGCGCTGCGACCGCAGCAGCTCCAGCATGGCCGCCTCACGACCTTGGTCGTTTTCGCTGTCCAGCACCATCAGGTAGTACCCGGCCTCACGCGCTGCCGACTCCGCTCCACGAATGATCTTCGGGAAGAACGGCACCGTGATGTCCGGCACAATGATGCCCAGTGTCTGCGTGCGATTGGTGCGAAGGCTGCGCGCGATCAGGTTGGGCTGATAGTTAAGCTGGCGGATCGCCGTCAACACCTTCTGACGAGCGGTTTCGCTCACGCCAGGGATGCCGTTAACAACATTCGACACCGTACCCGCCGAGACGCCAGCGAGTTTCGCGAGTTCTTTCTGGGTTGGTGCCATGGTGCAGATGATTGTAGCGGTAAGTGACAGGAAAACTGCAACTCACCGATGTCACTCCGGCCCAGCTCGCAGGATGCGTGCCCCATTCTTTGCGATCGTCACGCGCAGATCCTGACTGGAACCGGCGGCACAACAAGGAAGGTTCACACATCGTGCCGGGTGCCCCATGTCTCGCTCCTGAGACATGGGTTCAGGTCTGTAGGGATCTAAAACGCAGTCCGCAAAACCCCGGCCCACTCCGCAATCGTCTCCGCATCCGCCGAGCTCTCCACCGCCGCCATCTGCACTGCAAAGTTCCCCAGCGTAGAAGACTCGGACGCACCCACAACAACCTCAAGCCCCGTAGCCTGCGCCGTCAATCGGTTCAGCAACGCATTGCGACTGCCGCCACCCACGATGTACAGCTTCTTCAGCTTCTTACCCGTGATATCCGCAATCGCACCCAGCACCTGTGCATAACGAGCAGCCAGGCTATGCAGGATCAGCGCCGTCATCGCGGGTGCATCCTCAGGCTTCGTCGAGATCTCGCCAAAGCCGCGCTCCAGCAACTGCCGATTGATGCGATTCGGCATGTCTCCCGGCAGCAGCAGATCGGGGTCATCCACATCCAACAGATGGTGCGGCGTATGCTGCGCCTCGGCCAGCGGCAGCAGCTCGTCAAAGCTCCAGTCCTTGCCCGCGGCCCGCCACACATCCAGGCAGCCACGCAGCAGCCACATGCCATTGACGTTCTTGTGGAACAGGATGCGGCCGCCCGCACCACCAAAGTTTGTCAGGTTCTCTTCGCGCGCAGGCTGCGTGTTGATCGCCTCCTGCAGCAGCGTCCCCACCAGCGACCACGTACCGCTGCTGATGTAAGCCCAGTCATCCGCAGCATCCGGGATCCCGGCAATGGCCGAAGCAGTGTCATGGCAGCAAGGCGCAACAAGCTGCGTATCCGCAAAGGCCGGCAGCGTCGCAAGCTCACCCGTCACCTTACCGACAATGGAACCCGGCAGCACCAGCGGCGCAGCCATCTCCGGATCAAGCTCCAGCCGCTCGAAGATGCCCGTCGCCCACGTTCCCGTGTGCATGTCGATCAACTGCGTGTGCGTCGCGTTCGTATACTCGCTGACGCGGCGGCCACCCAGCCGTTCCAGGATGTACTCCGGCAGATTCAGCCACGGCGCCTGGGGCCGGCCTGCGAGCTTGTCCGCATAGAGCTGATAGAGCGTATTGATCCGCATGATCCCGATGGCCGTCAGCACACGCATCTGCGCAGCAGGGATAATCGCGTGCACACTCTCTTCGCTGGTGATGTTACGTACATCGCGATAGCAGTACGGATCTTCCATGGCCTTGCCATCGTCATCGAGTCGCGCATAGTCCACAGCCCAGCCATCCACAGCGATCGAGCGCACACCTTCCGTCGCAATCGCCGCACACCTGTGCAGACCTTCCATCAGACCCGCTTCAATCGCATCGATCTTCCAGCGCAGGCCGTTCTCTGTCTCGACGGCATTGTTCAGAAAGCGATGCACCAGCGTGCACTGCGGTCCCGTCGGCAGCCAGCGCAACAGTGAGACGCGGCAGCTCTCCGCACCAAGATCGATAGCTACCAGTGCGCGTGTGTCAGTCGGTGTCAAAGCTGTTTCTCCTGGTGTTCGTTGCGATGTTCATAGATTGCAGCCCGGTTCTTCTCTCGTCGTCGAATCGAAGAATGGGCATGAAAACCGGGTGCCCCATCTTCGCGAAGCTAAGGTGGGATCGCTCCGAAGGAGCGACCGCGGTGCCAGGCCAGCTAACTCCGCTCAAGCCCGCCACCAACGCGGCACAAAACCCTCCGACCGGAACGCTACAGCTTTGCCATGCCAAGGAACCCTTGCAATGAAACTAAGGCCACCGATGCCCATTGCTCGGAAGGGCACAGCTTCAGCTGTGCCAATAACCCTCAAATCCAACTCGGCTTTAGCCGCTGAGGTCAGCTTTCTTCCGAGCCATCAGGAAAGCTGACTCAAAGGCTGGCCATAACCTTCACAAAGGGCTAGGTCTTTCACGACAAGCATCCACGTCAATCAACGATGGGCGCAGCCAAAGCCGCGCCCACCGTTGAACCGTTCCCAACTACCGCAGGAAAGCTTCCGGCAAACCACCATCCACCGGGATCAGGTGGCCACTGGTCACAGGCGCCTTCGGTCCACCGATAAACAGGATGGCCTCCGCGTTGTCCTTCGGATCGATCGGGATATGCGTCAACGTGCGCTTTGCGTAGAAGTGCGCCAGCTTGTTGCGCAGCTCGTCGTCGCTCTCGCTCTCCTCGAACGGCAGGTTGTACTTCGACAACGACGCCTTCACGCGATCACGCGGGAACATCGTCGAACCCTTCACCACCGTCGCCGGGCTGATGCCGTTCACACGCACATCGGGCGAGAAGGTGATGGCAAGTTCGCGCACCAGGTGGCTCAGCGCTGCCTTCGAGATGTCGTACACCTCGGTGCCCTTCTTCGGCACAACGGCATTCGCAGAACTCGTCAGCACAATCGACGAACCCGGCAGCGCCTGTGCGGCGAAGACCTTGTTCGCTTCATCGCTCAGCAGCCAGTTGGCCGTCACGTTGATCTCTAACGTCGTGCCCCACTGTGCGTCACTGATTGCGCCGGTTGGCGACGTCGGGAAGATAGCCGCCGTATTGATCAGGATGTCGAGACCACCGAACGCAGCAACGCACTTGTCGAGCGCTGCCTTGATCTTCTCGCGGTTGCGGATGTCGATCGTGGTGCCGATCGCGCACTCCTTGCCACCGATAGCCTGCGCCTCGGCGACAACCTTGTCCGCACCGTCCTGCGTCAGGTCGGCGACAACAATGTGTGCGCCGCGCGATGCAGCCAGCAGCACCGTCTCACGACCGATGCCGGAAGCTCCACCGACCACCATCACGATGCGGCGGCTCAGCTCCTTCTCAGGTGGCTGACGCTGAATCTTGGCCTCTTCAAGAGCCCAGTATTCAATGCGGAAGGCCTCGGAGGGCGGCAATGCCACGTAGTTCTCTTCCGTCGCAAACGCCGACGTAGGAGCAGCAGGACCAGCCTGGGGCAGCTCAGCCGGGCAGGTTCCATCGCCCAGTTGACCAGCGCCGTTCATCACGTGAATGGCATTCAGATAAAACTCACCCGTGATGCGCGACTCTGCCTTGTTCTTGCCGAACGAGAACATGCCAACGCCGGGAACCAGAACGACCGTCGGATTCGGGTCGCGCATCTTCGGCGACTCCGGCAGAGCGTGGTTGCTGTAGTAAGCCGCGTACTCCTCGCGATACGTCGCGAGCGCCGAGGTGATCTTCGCCTTCAACTCGCTCACGTCCGTCTTCGGATCCCACTCCACGTACATGGGCCGAATCTTGGTGCGGATGAAGTGGTCAGGGCACGAGGTACCGAGGTGCGCCAGCGTCTTCGCGTACTGCGAATTCACAAACTCCAGCACATCGTCGTGATCGCTGAAGGTACCAATCAGGCGCTGCTTCTGCGACACGCCGCCACGGATCACCGGCATCAACTGCGCTGCCAGCGTCTCGCGCTCCGCGTGGTTCGTGTGCTTCACGCCACCAAAGGCAGTCAGAGCCTTCTTCAGGTTGTGCGCTTCAATAAACTGGCCGATCTGGTCGATGATCGTGACGGTATTCAGGTAGCTCTCACGCTGCGTCTCGCCCCACGTGAACAAACCATGGCCGCCCAGGACGATGCCATCGCAGCCGGGGTTCGCTTCCACCGCGCGCTTCAGCATCATGCCCAGCTCAAAGCCGGGACGCTGCCACGGAACCCAGACGATCTTGTGGCCGAACTCCTTATTGAACTGCTCCATCTTCTCCAGGCCATTGGCCGAAGCGGCAAGGGCAATGCCCCAGTCCGGGTGCAGGTGGTCAACGTGCGGGAAGGGCAGATAGCCATGCAAGGGCGTATCGATCGAAGCAGCCGTCGGATTGTTGTTGAACGTGCAGAGAGGGTACATGGCAACCATCTCGTCTTCGTTCTCAACACCGCGGTAACGCTTGGTCAGCGACAGCACCTTGTCCAGGTACAGCGTTGCAAAACCACTGCGCTTGATGGAACCCAGGTCGCCGCCGGATCCCTTGACCCACAGCACCTTAACAGTCTCGCCCGTTAGGGGATCGACTTCGTCCAGCTTGGAGGAGGTATTGCCGCCGCCAAAGTTGGTCAGGCGAAGGTCGGAACCCAGCAGGTTCGAACGGTAACGGAGCAGCTCCGGGGCGTCCAGCTTGGAGGCGACTGCGTCGTCCCAGCGATCTTCCAGAAACTTGAGCTTTGCAGTTGCCATGAAATCCTTCCATTGCAGCCCAGCCGGCGGATGGGCCGGACCGTGGCGGTTTTGCCTCTGGGTGATTCGCCGGAATTATTGCATAGCGGGGAGACGTCTGGCCGCGCTGCGAGGCGAGAAACTGAGACGTCTCATTCTAAGCGCAATTCCCTTTCTCTGGCACGCACAACTGACACTTAACACATCACTCTCCCTCCCCAACACCTCACGCGATACAGTGGTTTCACGCATCCGGCGTAAGGATTTGGGGACTTTTCTCATATGAAGCTTTTTCGATACGGACAACGTGGCAGCGAACGCCCAGGCGTCCTGGACTCCGCAGGTAAACTGCGCGACCTCTCCAACGTGATTGCCGACGTCGCCGGCGCAGCACTGGCGCCAGAATCACTCGCACGCATCGCCGCGCTCGACCTCTCTACACTGCCCGAAGTTCCTGCAGGCGAACGCATTGGCGCCTGCGTTGGCGGCGTCGGCAAGGTCATCTGCATCGGCCTGAACTACGCAGACCACGCAGCGGAATCGGGCGCAGCCGTTCCCGTTGAGCCCATCGTCTTCATGAAAGCAACATCAGCGCTCTGCGGACCGGACGACGGCATCATCATCCCGAAGGACTCGCAGAAGACCGACTGGGAGGTCGAGCTCGCAGTCGTCATCGGCCTCGAAGCGCGCTACATCGACGAAGCGAATGCCATGGACTACGTGGCAGGTTACTGCGTGGCAAACGACCTCTCCGAGCGCGCCTTCCAGTTAGAGGGAACAGGCCAGTGGGTCAAAGGCAAGAGCGCCGACAACTTCGGCCCCATGGGCCCGTGGCTCGTCACCAAGGATGAAGTGGCTGATCCGCAGAACCTGCACCTGTGGCTCGAAGTCGACGGCCACCGCTTCCAGGATGGATCGACAGAGACGATGGTCTTCGGCGTCGCCTACCTTGTCGCGTACCTCAGCAAGTTCATGACGCTGCAGCCCGGCGACATCATCAGCACCGGGACGCCGCCTGGTGTAGGCCTTGGCCAGAAGCCCCCGATCTACCTGAAGCCCGGTCAGGTCGTACGTCTGGGCATCGACGGTCTTGGCGAACAGACCCAGAAGGTTGTGACCTACGAAAGCACGCTGTAACGAGAGTTCACGCTCTCCAACCTGCGGCAATTCATCAGCACCGAGCCCGACGCTTATGCGTCGGGCTCGGCTTTTTTTCGGGGAACAGACGAGCGCTCTGCCTTGGCCAATTCAAGACAAGACGACTTTAAGACATTCAGCTGAATGTCCAGAGCCCCTCAAGGAGGCTTTGGAGCGGTACTCTATAAGTACGAGCGCGACCCTTCACGGATACCGCAGCCGACGAGAAGAGCAACACAAACTAACAAAAGCAGAATGGTAAGCTTCCGCCCGCGCGCGGAAGCCGCGCCTATTTTGCGGAAAGCAGTATCTTGAACATCCAAACCCTCCGGTCGGAGGTCCTCGCGGGCCTTACGGCAGCGCTTTCTCTCGTGCCGGAAGTCGTCGGCTTCGCGCTGGTCGCGCACGTCAACCCCTTGAACGGCCTGTACGCCGCCTTCATCCTCTGCCTCATCGCAGCAATCTTCGGTGGGCGCCCCGGTATGATCTCGGGCGCTGCAGGTTCGATGGCCGTGGTTTCCGCTGCGCTCGTCGTCCAGCACGGCATCGACTATCTCTTTGCCACCATCGTTCTCACGGGTATTCTCCAGCTCCTTTTTGCTGTCTTCCGCCTTGGCAAGCTGATCCGCATGGTGCCGCATTCCGTGATGCTTGGCTTCGTGAATGGTCTGGCGATCATCATTGCTTCCGCTCAGTTCCAGCATCTGCGACAGCGCATGCCAGACGGCACGGAACATTGGCTACCCTCATCCGCCCTGCTTACGATGCTCGGGTTGATCGCGGTCACTGTCGCTGTAACCGTTCTACTTCCGAAGCTGACCAAGGCATTCCCGTCGGCACTTGCGGGCATACTTGCGGCAACAGCATGCGCACTTGCCTTCGGCATTCACACCAGAACCGTTGGAGACCTCTCATCGATCCGAGGTACGCTTCCCCACTTCCATCTGCCCGCCGTTCCATACACCTGGGAGACGCTGCGCATCACGCTGCCGTACGCACTTGTGCTGGCGACGATTGGACTTGTCGAGACGCTGCTCACCCTGAACCTGATCGATGAACTGACGGACACAACAGGCGAGCCGAACCGCGAGTCCATGGCGCAGGGCATTGGCAATATCGTTGGCGCGTTCTTTACGGGTATTGGCGGCTGCGCCATGATCGGGCAGTCCATCATCAATCTGAACGCTGGCGGCAAGCGCCGACTTTCCGGAGTTGCGGCCGGTGGTTTCCTGCTGTCCTTCATTCTTGTTGGATCGCGCCTGATTGAACGCATCCCACTCGCCGCACTCGTCGGCGTGATGTTCGTGGTGGCGGCGGAGACCTTCAACTGGCAGAGCCTGCGCAATGCCTTCAGCTTCCCAGGCCGCATTCCCAGGCATGACACGCTGGTGATGCTGCTTGTCACGCTCGTCACGGTACTGACCAATCTTGCCGTAGCGGTCGTCGCGGGCATCGTGATTGCTGCTCTTGTCTTCGCGTGGGATCACGCACAGCAGCTTGAAGTTGATGTACTGGAAGCCAACGGTCGAAAGACCTATCGGCTGCACGGCAGTCTCTTCTTCGCCTCTGCTGCGCAGTTCACAGCGTTCTTCAGCCCGAAGACGGACCCGGTCGAAACCTACCTCGAGTTCGACCACGCTCGCATCATGGACTCCTCTGCCCTCGAAGTCATTGAGTCCATTGCGAAACGGTATCGTGAGGCCGGTAAGGCACTCCACATCCACGGACTGAGCGAGAGTTGCGATCGCCTTCTTCGCCGTAAAGATGGCGCGATCCTTCTCGTATCAAGAGAGCCCGCCGCCAGCTCAACACAGGTCTTGTCCTAACGCGAATCGCGCGGCTGTAGGCAGAAGAACAACCCGCAGCCGCGCGACATTGCGTAAACCTACTTCTTTGGGACGGAGATGGTGATGTTGCGGTATGCGATCACACCATGGTGATCTCCCTGCAGGAAGAACGGTCCGGGCTCGGACTCATTGCTATCAAGAGCGCCGCCAGTCGGGCCGGGGATCTCAACGTTGTCGTGGTACATCTTGCCGTCGCGCAGGACGGTTACATGGCGACCGACGAAGGTGACGTCGAAGCTCGTCCACTTACCGAGACCCAGCTCAGAGCCAGCAGGCGGCGGATAGTGGCTGTAGATCGCTCCCATCTCGTGCGACGGCAGCTTGCCACCTTCGGTACCCACCTGAAGCTCATAGCGGCCGCGCAGATAGATGCCGCTGTTTCCGCCCTCGGGGCAGTTCACTTCGATGTGCAGCTTGAAGTCCTGGAACTTCTCGGTGGTTTTGATGTTTGCGGCGCCAGGTCCTCTGCGACCGGGTGTCTCGGGATTGTCGTTGACCAGTTCGCCATTGCGGGCAATCCACTTGTTGTTCTCGACGTTGCCGATGGGCTCCCAGCCCTTGAGATCCTTGCCGTCGAAGAGAGGCCGCGGCTTGGTCCATGCCTTCGGCATCGGGCGATCCAGCGAAGGCGCCTTGGCACCGGCGATGGTCAGTCCATCGGCGGCGTCGCCACGCTTCTCAATGCCCGTCAGCTTGCCTGCGGACGGGGTGGTGAGCTCCCAGGTGGTTGAGGCGGCTGCACCGGTCTCGCCCAGGTCGACGATCAGTTTGCCAGACTCGAGATGCGCGCCTGCAATCGGGTGCCATCCACCGCCTCTGGGCTGTACGCGGCCTTCCATCTTGCCGCCGTTCTCTTTCAGCTCAATCCATTGCGGATAGGCTTTGCCGGTGGAGGGAGTTACGGTCAGATCCCAGCGGCCCAGAAAGGCTTTGGAGTCTTGCGCGGCCATGGTGGAGACAAATGCGGTGGCCAGGAGCGAGGCGAACAGTATCTTGGTTTTCACGCGTTGAGTGTAACGGTTTTCACCCTGGGCATGTCGTAGGGAGCCGTTAAGGGCTCTTCAAAAGATGTGGCACCCGGCGCCGGCAACCCTAGTTTCGCTGCGGATTTGTCGGCGTGGACTGGGCCGTTGCCGCCACGGCATTCGGCTTGGTAGAAGGCACAGCGCGAAGGCTCAGGCTTGCGATCGCCGGCGGATCGGACTTGGCCCGCATCTGCAGCGTTCCAAGCACTTCATTCCCAGCGGGCGTCTGGTCGCGCAGCCGGAAGACGAGCACGCCCGGCTGCACTTCCTTCGCCGACAGCAGGTTAAAACCACCAGTCTGTGCCCGCAACACCATCTGCGCCGCGGCCGAATACACCGGCGCGACATTGGGCACGGCTTGCTCCAACGCCGTATCGCTGCCCTGGTTGAAAGCCGCAAGCCAGCTGTAGAGAAGACGACCGGACGGCGTGTCCGGGATCAGCCCCGCCTGCGGTCCGAAGCGTGGCAAGTGGACGAGGATGGTCGCGTGAACAGGGCTGATGTGGTCCTTGCGACGAGCCGGAACCGGCGCGTCAGCCGCGTCGCCCAACACGATGGTGTCTACCTGCGATGGATCGTCATCCTTGTCGTCTTCGTGAGGAGTGTCGCCCGGCTTCTCGTTCGGGTCGCGTGCGGCGCTGGATCTTCCGTCCGCGAGACGCGCTGCCTTGCTGTGATTGAGCCCGTAGGCGACCGCCGACGCAACGCTCGCAGCCATGACGAATGCAAGCAGAATTGCCGCAGGCCGTGGCGGCTTACGCTCAATGATCTGGAAGCTGGGAGCGCGTCGTGCAGGAGCGCCAGTGGCCACCGTAGGCTGCATATTGCGGAGTGCTCCTAATGCGTCCGGCACAACCGGGCTGAAGAAGTCCGGCGGCGTCGCCACCAATTTCAGTCTAGACGGCACGCTGGTCTTGCTGGGAAGCAGTTCTGATTGGCAAACGTTGGCAGGCTCAAAACGGCAGGACTTCTTTTGATGGAGGCAAGCGTTCTTGTCGCTATTCTGCTCGACTTAGTTCTGCATCAGTTTCTGCGAAATGACCTCCAACAGCATGGAAGGCTTCATCGGCTTCGGCATGATGTGGAGATTGGCATCGACTCGTTGCGCGTCCTGAACAAAATCGACAGTGTCAGCCTGGCCGGAAAACAAAAGAATCTTGCAATCAGGACAGAGGGCCTTGATCTGCAAGGCAAGATCGATCCCCGAGAGGATGGGCATGATGACGTCGGATACCAGTAAGTTGGGAGGGTCCACCAGCGCGTCTGCCAATGCTTCTGTCGGGTCGATGTAGTATCTCACCGCAAATCCATGCAGACGCAGAATCGCAGCTAACGTAGAGGCGACGATGACATCATCGTCCACGACAAAAGCCCGAACTCCTGTGAACTGCATGGCGGTCTCCTCACGCCGGTCGTTGAAAGTGGTGGCCCCGACCTCCGCTTGTCACCTGTTCCTCGTTGCAGACGCCGGGCCCGCTCAAAGAACGAGCGGACAAGCGTCGCGCGACTGCGGACGTTTCGTTGTGATTGGAATCACGCCCGGGTGACACACGGTGACGGCCGCACTTAACGCCGCGCGCTCAACCGATACATCCGCAAACATCCATCAATGCAAAGAGCTGTTGTAACTCATCGAAATCTGGCACATTCATGAGCCTTTTCTGTTCACTGCGAACTTCACGCGTCGCAGTGCGATAAGTCGAATCAGGATAGTCCCGGACGTAGTAAACGTCCAGCAAAGTTCCAGGGATTCTGGCGGCACGCTAAACCGTCTCTCAACATGGCTCAACCACCTACTGAGTTACAGGACGCATGAACTTCAATTCGGCGTGGGTGTCTCTTCGATGTGATCAATGACAAGCACCGAAACAGGGCGCTTCTCCTTAACCATCCGGATGCCAAGCTGCTTCTGCATCGCGTCGTACAGTGTCACTGCATCCGCTGAGAGGGCTTCCTCTGGCTGGCCCGGGGGCGGCGGCGGCCGCAGGATCGTCAGGGCCGCCGAGCTCCACGCCAGCGTAAGGTCATACCCGCCCGTCAGTCCGGTTTCATCCAGCACGGGGGTGTAGATGTAGCCCGTCGCGAACTGGGTCAGTTGTTCCCCCAGTTGCTTCATCGTGATGTTCTGGCAGGTTAGAAGCGCGGTGAGCATCGGATTTACAACGCGCGGATCCTTGCCATCCGGGCCCGGCCCCTGCTTGCAGTGAGTCCGCTTCGTCGGGTCGGCCTTCGTCAACTTCGGATGATCGGCCACCATCTTATACGCGAAGATGGGCCGGTCTTCCCTGTGGACTTTCATCTGGAACCGATCCATCAGGAGTGTCTGAAGCATCTGCCGGAACTCAACTTCGTAGAACTGGACCGGCGGGCGTCCGGGGATCTGCTCCGGCATGACAGCTTTCGCGAAGAAGTCGAACTTGTCCTTATCCAGCCAGGCAGGAGCGTTCGCCAATAACTGTGGGTCGTTCGAATTAAAGTCCCACACGAAGGAAAACAGATTCTTCAGCGTTGTGGCGGTTATGTTCATCTGGCCATTGGCCACACGTCCGCCCGGCTGTGCGTCGGGCTTGGCGGGCTTGATGGTGGAGACCTCGAACTCAGTCGGTGCAAGCGTCGGCAACTCTTTGACAACGGCAGGTGAATTCGGCGTCGGCTTCTCCGTCACGCTATCGACGATCCACACCAGGCGTGGCGCGGTCTTCAGTTCCAGCTTCAGCCCCAGGTCTTTCTCCACCGCGTCGAAGATCGAGACCGCCGCGGCCCCTGCCTTGGCACGCTCGCGCGGGCCAGTAAAGCTCAGCGTGAAGTCCCAAGCTCCCTCTAGACCTGTCTGGTCCAGAACGGGCTCGGTGAGAAAGTTCCCGGCCGCCTGGCTTAGGAAAGTTGCGATCTCTTCCGAGCTCATATGCGTGCAAGCGAGGACGAAGAGAGGCACTTCGCCTGGAGCCGGCGGAGTGGTGTCGGCCTTGCAGGATTTCGTTTCGCCATCTTTGCTCTGCTGCATTTTCGGCTTGCCGCTGGGCGCTGTCAGCAGAAAGGCCGGCATCGGAGCCTCGCCCTTGTGCACCACAAGCTTGAATCGGTCTGCCAGCAGCGCCTGCAGCATGCGCTTCAACTCTGCATCGGAGGTCTTCGGATCGGCCTTTGCCGTGACGTCGAAGCGCGGCAGCTCTAACCAACTGGGGCCACCCTGCACCATCTCCGGTTTCACGCCGTAAGCAAGCGCAATCATGTCCACAAGGGTGGCCTGATGCAGGCTGTACCGCTCTCCGCGTAGTTGCCCGCTGTCAGAGTTCGGGAATGACACGCGAGGGCTGGCGTGCACATCGGCAATGGTGAATGCAGCCTTGGCGGCTGCGGGTTTGATATCTGCGGGCTGTTGACCCCATGCTGCGGAACTCAGGACACAGAGAATGCTTAGCTTCGGAAGCAAGCGCTTCATGGAGAGGTCAGCCCTCGTTTGGAAAGGATTTGCCGCAACTGATGGACGAGCCGGAGTGCGCGATGTCAGATCTTGGATCGATAGTAAGCGGCAGATGCCGTCTTCTCTCGTCCCATTTCGGAATAATCGCGCTTCCCCGGCTCAGTCCGATTAGTGCGCATTGCCTTCCGAAAGGGACCGCGCCTTCACATCCCACGCGAGTCCAAGCGCACGCAACGCGCAGATGCCATACCAGTTGAAGTCGATCTCATACCAGGCAAGTCCGTGCCGCGACGACTGGGGATGTGCGTGGTGGTTGTTGTGCCAGCCCTCGCCGAAAGTCAGCATGGCAACCCAGAAGCTGTTGCGGGACGAGTCGCCGGTAGCAAAGCGGCGCGAACCCCACATATGCGTTGCAGAGTTCACAAGCCAGGTGGAGTGCAGACCGAGCACAGTACGGAAAAAGATGCCCCACAGCAGGAACGGCAGGCCACCCACAGCGAGCAGGACGAGCCCAAGAGTCGTGAGCGGCACCCAGTGCCAGCGGCTGATCCAGACGTGGAACTTGTCCTTGCGTAGGTCGGGAACGTACGGGAGCAGCTCGGCCGCGTCGTTGTGCATGGTCTTGCCGGTGACAAGCCAGCCGACGTGCGACCAGAAACCACCCTCGTTGGGCGAGTGCGGGTCGCCTTCCTTATCGGTGTTCTGATGATGTTTGCGATGCGTGGCAACCCAGAAGATTGGCCCACCCTCAAGCGTGAGCGTGGCGAAGATGGTCAGCAGATACTCCACCCACTTCGGCGTCTTATACCCGCGATGCGTCAGCAAACGGTGGTACCCGACACCAATGCCGAGTCCGCCAGCGACCCACCACAGCACCATGGCGACGAAGAATGCCTTCCAGGTGAAGAAGAACAGTGCGGCAATGGCACCCAGGTGAAACGCGACCAGGACAATGCTGGTCGTCCACGCGATGGGTTGCGAAAAAGTACGGTCGCGGGCGGTTAGTTCGGATGCTGGCATGGTGTCCTCAATGCTTAGGACGCTCAGGCCACGGTCGGCGCAGGTCGCGCAGCGTAATACTTGTGTCAGGAAGCTGAGAGCAGTTCTTCGGATCGTTACAGCGCGGTTACACCCACCCACCGTCGACCACGAAGCTTTGATTCGTGATGCCGGCGCTGTCGTCTGCTGCGAGAAAGAGAATCATGCGCGCAACGTCAGCGGGTTGCAGCTCAAACTTGAGCGCCTGTCGCGCGAGGATTTGCGCGGTGTACTCCGGCGTGAGCCATAGTCTGCGCTGGCGCTCAGTTGCAATGGAGCCCGGCAGCACTGCGTTGACACGTACGCCGTCCATGCCTACGCGATGCGCCATGGCGCGCGTCATGCCGATGATCGCTGACTTTGACGTGACGTAGACCGGCAGATCTGTTGATGGGATCATCCAGGCGATCGAGCTGAGATTGATGATGGAGCCACGCTTTTGTGCTCGCATGCCCGGTAGGAGCGCCTGCGCGAGGAAGAACTGATGCCGCAGATTCAGGTTCAGCGCGCCGTCCCACATCTCTTCTGTGACCGTTTCGAGGTCGTGCCGGGTGTCGTTGCCTGCGTTATTTACGAGCACGTCGACCGTGCCGAGATCCTCGGCGATCTGCATGCACGTCTGCTGGATTGCGCTGATATTGAGTAGATCGCAACGATAGAACTTCACGGAATGGCCGGAAAGCCGCGCCACTAGCGCGTTTGCAGCGTCGTCGAGGATGTCGAGGAAGGCCACTTGGGCGCCCTGTTCCGCGAAGGCTTCGACGATGGCTTCACCGATGCCGCTGGCGCCGCCGCTTACGACGACGACGCGTCCGCGGAGGCTTGGGTAGGTGGCAAATTGTTTGGGCTGAGACATGGCGCCGATTCTAAGCTTTGCGGGGTTTTCCGTAAAAAGGGCGCTTGTGTGTTGCCCCGGTAAAAGCCTGGAATGGCGTTCGCCGGGAGGCGGGTAGTAGCATGGCTGGGGACGAAAAGATGCAGTAATGAATCGTCTCAGTCTCACGAGGCACCGCTTGCGCATACATCTGTTCATCGCCTGCTACAACGACACGCTTTTCCCTCGGACCGGCATGGCAGTTGTCAACCTGCTGGAGCGCTTAGGGCACGACGTTGTGTTTCCCATGGCGCAGACCTGCTGCGGCCAGATGCACTACAACACCGGCTACCACCAAGAGGCGATGCCCCTGGTGAAGCGGCTGATCGACGAGTTCCGCGACGCCGAGACGATCGTCGTCCCGAGTGCGAGCTGCGTTGCGATGATGCGCGACCACTATGAGCTGATGGCGCACAACGCCAACGACCTTCGCATGATGGAGGACGTGAAAGAGTTTCTGCCGCGTGTCTTCGAGTTCAGTGAGCTGATTACGGACAAGCTTGGCCTTACGGACGTGGGTGCCTACTTCCCGCACAAGGTGACGTACCACCCGAGCTGCCACTCGCTGCGGCTGTTGCATGTGGGTGACCGGCCGATCCGACTGCTGCAGGGTGTGGAAGGTCTGGATTACACGCCCATGGAAGGCGCGGACCAGTGCTGCGGCTTCGGCGGGACGTTTGCCGTGAAGAATGCCGAGGTCTCGTCGGCCATGCTGGCAGACAAGATTGGCTGCGTTCGGAAGACGAGCGCGGAGTTTGTTGCGGCGCTGGATAACTCGTGCCTGATGCAGATCGATGGCGGGCTGCATCGTGAGTCGAATGGCAAGGGTGCCGAGGGTCGCATACGGCCGGTGCATCTTGCGGAGATTCTGAACAGTACGAGGGAGAAACCGCTGACTGCCGAGTCGCTGGCGTGGGAAGGGGCAACGGCATGAGCGTTCGCGTAGGCCATACGGCTGAGAAGGCTTCGTTCCCTATCCTGGCGCACGACATTCTGCAGGACGACCAGACGCGGCGCAATGTGCGGCACGCGACGGACGTCATCCGCAACAAGCGCGCGTTGCGCGTGGAAGAGATGCCGGACTGGCAGGATTTGCGCACGGCTGGCCATGCCATCAAGACGCATACCCTGCTACATCTGCCGCATTACCTGGAGATGTTTGAGCGCAACTGCGTTGCGGCGGGCGGGCAGGTGCATTGGGCTCGCGATGCCGATGAAGCGAATGCGATTGCGATTCGTTTGATCAATGCCGCCGCGAAGCAACAGGCGAATGCTCATCCTGAAGTCATCAAAGTGAAGAGCGAAACGGCAGGGACGCATGTTCCGCTTCGTCCTGAGGTCATCAAAGTGAAGACAATGACCAGCGATGAGATCGGCATGAATGCCGCGCTGGAGAAGAACAACATCACGCCGTGGGAGACGGACCTGGCGGACATGATTGTGCAGATGGGCCATGACGAGCCGTCACACATCGTGGTGCCTGCGTTGCACAAGAACCGGCACCAGGTGCGTGAGCTGTTCCTCGAGAACATGAAGCTCACGGAGCTTGGCACCGAGGCCGAAGACCTGACGCAGGCAGCGCGTCACTATCTGCGAAAGAAGTTTCTGGAAGTGGGCATCGGCGTGAGCGGTGCGAACTTTGCGATTGCCGAGACGGGCGGCGTGGTTGTCGTGGAGTCCGAAGGCAATGGCCGCATGTGTGTGACGATGCCGAAGACTCTGATCACTCTGGTGGGCATTGAGAAGGTCATCCCGAAGTTCGATGACCTTGAGGTCTTTCTGCAACTGCTCCCCCGCTCTGCTACCGGCGAGCGCATGAATCCGTACAACAGCATCTGGACGGGCACCACGGCGAACGACGGCCCGGCCGAGTTCCACGTGATCCTGCTGGATAACGGCCGGACACGCATGATGGCGAACGTGCGCGAACGTGAGACGTTGAACTGCATTCGTTGCGGCGCGTGCCTGAATGCCTGCCCTGTGTATCGCGAGACGGGCGGCCATGCGTATGGCTCGATCTACAGCGGCCCGATCGGCGCGATCCTTTCACCGCAGTTGAACGGCATGAAGCATTCGCGATCGCTGCCTTATGCATCGTCGTTGTGCGGTGCCTGCTATGAAGTTTGCCCGGTGAAGATCAACATTCCGGAGACGCTGATCCATCTGCGCGGCAAGATTGTGGCGGCTGATCAGAACAGCATCACCGGCAAGTTCTCGCAGGAGAGCATGGGCATGAAGATGGCCGCGCACCTGTTCGAACATCCACGCCAGTACGAGGCGGCGCAGCGCATGGCGCGCACGGGCCAAGGCATCTTTGAGAAGGACGGCAAGCTGGTTAACCTGCCCGGTATGGCCGGCGGATGGACGCAGTTCCGCGACCTGCGCGCACTGCCGGAACAGACGTTCCGTGAGTGGTGGAAGAAGAATCGCGCGAACGGTCAGAAGGGCGGGGACGCATGAGCGAATCTCGTTTGCATGATGATGCCCGTTTTCACGAGGATGCACGTTGGCACGAGGAAGACCGCCAACGGGAGGATGCCCGCTTCACGGTGCTTGATACGATTCGCCGTCAGCTTGCAGCCGATCCGGATATCAAGGACGAGCTGATTGAATCGCCGGAGGCAGCGTACGCGCGGATTCAGCGGACGTACCAGCGCTCGGCGCAGCTTGATCGTGAGGAGATTTTGGAACTCTTCTACGATCGTCTGCGCGACTATGATTCCGAGCTGATCTTTACGGACGAAGCGGGCATTGCGGATGCCGTTCTGCAGGCGATGAGCGAGGCAAACGAGACACTGCTGCTGGTGCCTACGGGCGTGCCGGATGCATGGCTTCCCTCCTCGGGCATCAGTATTCTGCGGGACGAGCAGCTTACGACATCAGCGCTGGATCAGCCGCGTGTTGTGCTGACTGGCTGCACTGCGTGTGTGGCGATGAGTGGCACGATCATCCTGGAGCATGGTGACGAGCAAGGCCGACGTGCGGCAACGCTGCTGCCGGATCATCACCTGTGTGTACTCTGGCGGGACCAGGTGGTAGAGACGTTGAGCGAAGCGATGCAGCGCATCACCAAGCGGACCGCGCCCATCACGACGATCGCCGGTCCATCGGCTACGAGTGATATCGAGATGACGCGGATTCGTGGCGTGCATGGTCCGCGACGTTTAACTGCGATTATTCTGTAGCGGCTATAGAACGTATAAGAGCAACCAGCAAGGCCGCCAGGTTCTCTGGCGGCCTTGTTAGGTGGATCTCGCATTATGATCCATGCGTGCGGCATGTCGATAATCCTTGTTTTACTGTGAGCGCCTTGAAGCTGCTTTTGCCGATCCTTTTGTTGCCGGCTTTGACGCCTGCCTGCGCTCAGCGTCCTTCCGCCGCGCAGCGGGAGTCGGTGGCGGAACGACCCGCGGTGTCGAAGAACCCGACGTATTTGTTCCGGTCTGTCTCCGTCAGTGAGGAGTGGGATCATGCAGCGGACGATACGCTGACGACGAGCGTTGAATATACGGAACCCTTCCACGATGCGGCCACGGCGGTTGGCGTCTCGGTACCGATTGCGAAGAGCGTGATCGGGCCAGCAGGCGAATCGTTTGGCCTGGGTGACATGAGCGTACGAGGCCAATGGATTCCGTATGAGACGCTCCATGACGGTGTGCTTCTGACGGGAACGTTCACGATGCCGACCGGCGGCAAGAGTGGAGGGTCTGGCAAGTGGAGATGCACTCCGAGCGGAGCGTATGCGCGCTTCTGGGGACCGCGTTTTCTGCTGGCACAGTTTGTGCAACAGGAGTTTTCGTTTGCGGGCGCGGCTGACCGGGACCGGATCAACCGAACGGATCTGGACCTGTATGGCGTGTACAGTTCGGCCAGCCAACGCTGGTGGATCAACGGAGACGTGAACCTTCGGGTGGACGAGGCGAACCGCAACAGTCTGTCATCAACAACAACCGTCAGCTACGGACGCGGCCTGCGCAGGATGATGGGCGGCTCATTGAACGGGTCGGTGCAGACGGGATTTGGTATGGGCGTTGGCAGGCCCTACAGCGAGGTCGTGCTGGTGTCGGTGTCGCTTGTCGGTTTCCACTGATTCCTTGCCACCGTGTCCAAGGCACTTGCTGCCCATCCTTCTTGTAACGTTCGCGCCCGATGCACGAGATGTGGATGCCCATGCAGGGCAGCTATCCATTTGGCGCGCGCTGTGAAACGACACCACAAATGGCGGAAAAACTCAGGCTTTACAAACCAGCATGATTTCTTCTACTGTGTGGAGGAAATGAGCGAACGCCTTCCTCTCAACGATTCCGACCTGGTAACACTGCTCGCGATTCTTCGGTTGGGCGACGAAGCGTACGGTGTGTCGCTGTGCAAGGAGATTGGGTCGATTACAGGAACGGGCGCTGCCCTGGCCAGCGTTTACAAGGCGCTCGATCGTCTTGAGCAGTCCGGATTGGTGGTGAGTCGCATGGGTGAGCCAAGTCCAGAGCGCGGAGGCCGCGCCAAGCGGCTAGTCCGCGTCACAGCGAAGGGTTTGCGCGCGATCGATGAAACCAGAGCAGCGTTGAATGACCTTTGGAGAGACGTCCCGGTTTACGGCTCCATTGCGCAGAAGGAGAAGTCGCGATGAGACAAGATCCGGTGTTGGGCGTTGCGCTTTGGCTGCTGACTGTTAGCTCTTCCGGTCGAGATGCGGAGGCATTTGCAGGCGATCTGCTGGAGTTATTTCACGCGGGATGCAGCCGTTGGTGGTGCCTGCGGCAAGCGCTCCTTCGCAGCGGATCTGTCACCGAGCAACGCCTCCGGGCTTCGCTGGTTCCACTTTGCTACTGTGCCGTCTTTGTCCTTCTGCATCCGCTTTGGCAGCAACTCTACACGCCCTCTGTTGCCGGCCTGCTCACGAAATACCGCGGCGCGATCCAATGGCCGGGTTCGGCGGTGCTGGAGATGATCGCAGGTCTGTTGCCAGCATTTTTGTTCCTGTATGTGGGAGTTTTTGTTTATTCGCTTCTGCGGCATCGTTCGTTGCAATCCCATCCCGTTGCAACATTGCTTTCGTTAAATGTCGGCGCATGCCTGCTGTTTGTAGCAATGCTGGTACGGCTGCATGTGCTGCACAATGATCTCCGCCTTCTGTCGCGTGCAGATTTCTACTATCCGCTGGTACATGGCCGATTCAGTGTGCTGCTGTTTCTGAGTTTGTTTGGTGCTGTGCTGATATTGCCGCGCACGGATCAACCACGTCGCCGCAAACCTTCGCATGTCGCGATGCGATCTATGGTGCAACGCATTGCAAGACGCTTTGGGTCAATGGCCCCTCCGGATGTGCCTAGGGCGATTCGCAGGCCACATGAAACGGCCACGAAGTCTTTGCTACTTTTCACAATGAGCGAGCGATAGTTTATGCGACTTACTTACAGCCTGCTTTTCTCAGGGTTGACGATGTTTGCGTATCCACTTAGCATGTGTGCGCAGTACACGACGCCACGATTGATGGCGTTGGACGGCAAGCCGTTGGAGTTTGATGTGGTTTCGGTGAAGCCGAGCAATCCCGGCGCCACCGGTATGAGGATCGGTTCTCCGCTGATGAGCGGCGGCTTCGAGATAACGAATATGCCGCCAGAAAATATCGTTCAGTGGGCATTCGGTATCTTCCTAAGTGATCAGATTGCAGGACTGCCGAACTGGGCGAAGCAGGAGCGTTTCGATGTGACGGCGAAGGTTGACGATGCGGAGCTTGAGACCTATCGCAATGTTACTGACCCCATCCGACGCGCACCGATGTTGCAGAAGATACTGATCGACCGCTTTGCGATGAAGTTCCACTACGAGACAAAAGAGTTGCCAGTGTACGCGCTGGTGGTGTCCAAGGGCGGCAGTCGCATGACGGAGATCGAGCCTGCGATTGGCCCGAATGGAATGAAGGATGGCGGTACAAGAGAGGTGAGGCGCGGGCAGATCCGGAGCATGGGTCAGCCGATGAAGCCGCTGATCAATCAACTCACCATCGAACTTAAGCGTGCCGTGGTCGACAGGACCGAACTGACAGGCTTCTATAACTTCACGTTGCGATGGACTCCAGATGAAGGTGCGACACCAACGAATAGTGCTCTGGAAGAAAATGCTGCGCCTTCCATCTTTACAGCGCTGCAGGAGCAGCTTGGATTGAAGCTGGAACGTACGAAGGCGCCCGTGCAGGTTCTTGTGATCGACCGTCTTGAGCGCCCCTCGGCCAACTGATCGCAAGAAGGCACAGAGGTAGGTCGCTACATCCGCCAGCGATCTCGAACGTCGTTAGAAGACGAAAGAGATGCCCATGGTGGCGCGTTGCTGGCGCATGACTCCGTCCATGATGGGTCCGATGACGGTGAGGCCGTAGCCCGGCAGATCGGCTGCGTCGAAGATGTCATCCTTTGACTTTGACCAGAAGTCCGGCTGGGCAGAGAGTGTTTCTTTGTAATCGGCGCGCAGGAGGATGCGGCGGGATGCGCGGTATTTCACTCCGCCACCGTACTGGAGGCCGACCTGAAAGATGCCGCCACCTTCGAGCGGCGGTATGGATGCAAACCGGTAGGCAGCAGTGATGGCGCCGACGGTGCTGAGGCCGAGTTTGAACCATGGCGAGGCGCGGGTGATGGGTGCTTCGGTGAGGTGCATGAGCCGCAGCGATGGGCCTGCCGAAACATAGGGGCGCCAGCGCGACTCGCGACGCAGGGGCAGGTATTGCAGGTTGTAGGCGACCTCGGTTGTGGAGAGCGTGGCCTCTTCAAATGCGAAGTCGGATTGCGTGGTGGGGTCGGTGTCCGGACCGGGCAACAGGTTGAGATCGGCAAAGCCCAGCATGAAGCCGGTGCGGTTGTAGTCGAAGGAGAACTCGTGCGAGAGGTGCTGATGCGAGTTGAGCGTGACGGACCCGCCGAGGTTGAAGCCGTTGTTGTGCTCATTGCCCAGAACCAGCAGGTAGGGCGGGTTGGCGACAGCGTCCTCGGGCAATAACAGATAGCCGATAGCGCCACCGTTGCCGCCGGCATAGCCTGCGAAGCCGCCATGGACACCGATTTCGACGGAGTATGGCGGGAGTCTCTTGGGCGGGTTCAGGGCGAGGTCTGCGGTGGTGCCGGCTTTGGCGGTCTCGACGAAGTCGCGCTTCTGCAGTTCGGGCTTATCGTCTGCCGTGGCCTCGGCCTTGCCGATGGCGTAGCGGTGCGCGTTGATCTCGGAAGAGACTTCCAGTGGCTGCTCGGGCGGTTTGGGATGCTTGAGTCCGAGTGCCATCCGGACGCCGCCGTAGGCGGAGACTGCAAGGTTGTCACGCAGGATGGTGTTGCGCAGGGTCAACGTGGTCTGCCGTGTGACCTGGACGAGTTTGTTCTGGTGAACGGGCATGGCTGCGGTTTGATCGACAGCCGGGACATTGATCGGCGCTTCGCAATCGTTCAGGCGGACGACTGCCATGCGGTTGTCGGTGACGATCTCTTCGCCGGTGCCGTTCTTGATGTCTTTGGGTAACCAGGATCGAGCGACGAGGTTCAGGCCGGTGACGCAGCCCGTGAGCATGAGGTCATTCACGACCTTTGCGCGTTCGTGGTCGATGTTGTGATCGATCTGGTGGATGAAGTTCTTCTGCGATGCGGAGAAGCCGATGCCGATGTCCTGCGTTGAGGAGGACAGCCAGACTCGCTGGCCCTGCCATTCCTCCTGCGTTGCGAAGACGCGCAGATGATGGCGCTTGGAGAAGGTGTCGAGTGTCTTTGCGAGGCCCAGGGTGGGCTTTTGACCTTCGAGCAGAAGCGTGGACATGGGGGCGGTACGGTAGGCCTGCACCTCAGAGACGGCGCGGACCGTGCGATAGGCGGACGTTGCATCGAGGGTGTCGACCTGTAACCAGCCGGCGGCCTGGAACGCTCGCAGGATGGCGGACTGGTCACCGATGAACATGAGGTTCGTCAGGTCAGACGGTGTGTGTTTTGGATCGGTGACGGTGCGATAAGGCTGCCTGCGGATGAGGCCGGTCAGAGCGCGTTCCGACTCTGCATCCTGCGCGAGTGCTGGCGCGGCGGATTCTGTGCCGTGAGCGATGGAGATGGGTTGGGTGGTCAGCAGGATGAGCTCAGTGTTTGCGGGGAGCGAGATCTCCGGGTCAGAGAAGCGAAGCAAGGATGCGGACGAGGCGGTGGTGAAGATGAGGGCGATGGGATTGCTGAAGGCGAGTGTGCCGACCGCGCCGGAGGTTTTATGGCTCAAGGTTGAGGTGGAACGGACGCCGGCGATGCGTCCCTGCTTGTTGATGACCTCGCGCGAGTTCTCAATCTGTGCGACACGCGCGGCGAGCGGAACGATGGTGCCGTCCGGCAGGATGATGCGCTCCATGTCGAGGCCGATGGAGGACGTCTCATGGGTGAAGCCGAGTCGCACGCTGTTGACGTGGACTACCCTGCCCTCAACCTTGCTGCCCATCGGCAGCACGATGCCGTCGCCTGCAAGGACGGGCGCAGCGATGATGGCGTGCACTACAGAGCCCTTCTTCGAGAGGCGCGTGGAGACGCGCTCGGTGAGGCGGATTTCGATGGGTGTCTGTGCAGGGATGACGAGCTGTGCCGCTGCAGTTGCAGCCGATCCCAGAGCGAGCGCGCTGAGAACCACTGCTTTTTGAAGCGTGAAGATCAATTGCATGTGTGTGCGGCCTGCTTGCTGTGGTCGGTATAAAGACCATAGTAGCGATCGTGCGGACGGCGGCAAATCCCCCGATGAGGGGACGGTTTTAAGAGGCAGTCATAAGCGAATCCCACGGCTTGTGCGGATGAGTCTGCGGACGTTGGTTCGTCGGAGGCAGGCGACCTGCAAGGCGGTCAGAGTGCGGCTCGATAGAATCAGAGCATGCTGGCTCTGATTGCGATCGTGGTGAGCCTTGCGGCTATTTTCGGGTTGGTCAGTTCGCGGTGGCTGAAACTGCCTACCGTGGTCGGCACCATGCTGCTGACGGTGCTGCTGTCGACGGTGCTTGCCTTCACAAGCCATAGCTTTCCCGCGGTGCATGCGTGGGCACTGCATTCTGTTCTGCGCATTGATTATGAGCGGTTCATTCTGCATGGGCTGTTGTCGCTGCTGTTGTTTGCCGGTGCGTTTCTGCTGGACCTGGAGCACCTGTCGCGCGAGAAGTTTGCGGTGGGGATGCTGGCGGGCCTGGGGACTTTGTTGTCGACGGGGCTGGTGGGCACTGCGTTGTTCTTTGCAGCGCCGCTGTTGGGACAGCATCCTTCGTTTCTGCAGACGTTGCTGTTTGGTGCGCTGATCTCGCCGACGGATCCGATTGCGGTGCTGGAGATGCTGCGACGGGTGGCTGCGCCGCGGTACCTGCAGGCGCAGCTTGCGGGCGAGAGCCTGTTTAACGACGGTGTGGGCGCGGTGTTATTCGTCACGATTCTTGGCATTGCTCAGAGCGGGCGTATGCCTTCAGCCTGGGAGGTCAGCGGAAGGTTTCTGCTGGATGCGGGCGGTGGACTGGCGCTGGGCGTACTGCTGGCGATGCCTATCTCACGCATGATGCGTGCGGTGAATGCGTATCACATCGAGATACTGCTGACGCTGGCACTGGCGTTGGGTGGGTATGCGATTGCGGACAATCTGCACCTGTCGGCTCCGCTGGAGGCGGTGGCTGCAGGGCTGGCCCTGCGATGGCAGAACAGCCGGCACCCGGCCGATATCTCGCACACTGCGATTGAGGGTTTCTGGACAGCGATTGAAGAGGTCCAGAATGCCGTGTTGTTTGTGCTGATGGGATGTGAGTTCCTGGCGGTGCCGTTCACGGTGGGATCAGTGAACGTTGGGCTGGTGAGCATTGTGCTGGTGAATGCGGTGCGGTTTGTGACGACGGGCATGGTGCTGGGGTTGGTGCGGCTGGTGCAGCCGGCACACAAGACTTCCCTGCTGATGATTGCGTGGGGTGGGCTGCGCGGAGGCCTTTCAATTGCGCTGGCATTGAGCGTACCGGAGGAGCTGGGGCGTAACTGGATTCTGGTTGCGACCTATGTGGTGGTAGTGTTTTCCATTGTTGTGAAGGGTGGGTCGATGGACCTGTTTCTGCAACGCTTTCGTGGGCATATTACGGATCAGGCTGCGTGAGTGTGTGCGCTGAAAGCGAGCCGCGCGGGTGGCGGTTTGCCTGCCCGCGTGGCTTGCTTTCTTAGTTACATTGGAAAGTCCGTGGAGGCAGAGACTGTGCGCCACTCCTCTACGTTCTTGGCGTCGCGTTGCAGGCGGTCTTCCATCCATGCGATAGCGTCGCTGCCCATAAGTAGATGCAGTGGCTGTTCCGGCTTGCTGGCGACATCCACCAGGACCTTTGCAAGCTTTGCCGGATCGCCTTCCTGCTGGAGGCTTTTGCCGTTGAGCCAGGCCTGCATCTGTTCCAGTCCCGGCGCGTACTCCGGTAGTGCAGCGTCGGTGTAGCGCACGGAGGTTGGCTCCAGGAAGTCTGTGCGGAAGAAGCCGGGTTCGACTGCCGTGACCTGAATGCCGAGTGGTTGCAGCTCGCCCGCGAGCGACTCGGACCAGCCCTCAAGCGCGAATTTGCTGGAGCAGTAGAGCGATGCCATGGGTCCGCCCTTGAGACCGGCAACGGACGAGATGTTGAAGATGCGGCCGCTCTTCTGTTGCCGCATGCCGGGCAGGACGGCGCGTGTGACGTGCATGGCGCCGAAGACATTCACGCTGTACTGCGCTTCGATGTCGTCAGCGGAGGCCTGCTCAAATGGGCCGAAGTGGCCGTAGCCTGCGTTGTTGACGAGCACATCGATATGGCCGAAGCGCTCGATGCCGGCTGCTACTGCTGCCGTTGATTGTGCCGGCACGGTCACGTCGAGCGCGACGGCCAGCAGGTGTTCCTGCGTACCCAGTGCTGACGTAATCTTTGCCGCGTCGCGCGCGCCTGCGATGACCTGGTCACCCGCTGCCAGTGCTGCCTTTGCGATCTCAAGACCCAATCCGCGGCTTGCGCCTGTGATCATCCAAACCTTGCTCATTTCGTAGCTCCTTCTTGCTTACCCTGCTGAGGGTATGGGATCTGGTAAGGCAAGCGGTAGAACGAAGCGTGCTGATCCTTGCCTGATCCGCTCAGAGGTTGAACAAGGGAAAGAATCCTGAGCGACGATGGCAGCGTCTGAGGAGTATGACTTCCCTGCAAGAGCTGCAGCGCCGCATTGTGGACCATGCGACCGCGCCCATCACGGTGACGGCGGTGCCTGGCCTGTCGCTTTATCACGCGGACAGCGATGCGCCGCTGAGTGCGCAACTGATCTACACGCCGATGGTCTGCATCATGGCGCAGGGCGAGAAGAAGGTGCTGCTGGGTGACAGCGTCTTTCGATATACGCCGGAGAGTTACCTGGTGAGTTCGGTTGATCTGCCTGTGACGGGGCGCGTGTGCAATGCAGCACCGGGCCGCCCTTACCTTGCGCTGAGTCTTGCGATCGACACGCGTCTGCTGTCGGAGTTGCTGATGACGCTGCCGCCTGCTGCGACCGAGACGGAGCCACGCTGTGGGCTGGCGATTGGCAAGGTGGATGCGGCGCTGCTGGATTGCTTTGTGCGGCTGACGCGTCTGCTGGACGAACCAGGGGCGATTGCGATGGTGGCGCCGCTGATCGCGCGCGAGATCCTTTATCGCCTGCTGCAGGGTGAGCAGGCGCAGATGCTGCGGCAGATTGCCACGCAGGAGAGCCGCACCTACCAGGTGGCGCGGGTGGTGCAGTGGATTCGCGAACACTATGCCGAGCCGTTCAGCGCGCAGGTGCTGGCGGAGGTGGCGAACATGAGCCCTGCTTCGCTGCATCGGCACTTTCGCGCGATTACGGCGATGAGTCCGCTGCAGTATCAGAAGCAGGTGCGGCTGCAGGAGGCTCGGCGGCTGCTGGTGACGCAGGGTGAAGACGCCGCCACCGCGGGCTTCCATGTGGGCTATGCGTCGCCGTCGCAGTTCAGCCGCGAGTACACACGCACGTTTGGCAAACCGCCCCGGCAGGACGCAGCGCATCTGCAGTCGCTGGCCGGTGCGGTTGCCATTCCGTGAGTCCGCTTACTTATCGAACTTGCGCCACCAGATGTCTTTCACGCTGATCTTGCATGGTTGCGATTCGATCTCGAAGCCGATGAGGCCCATCTGGTTGTTGGCGTCGTTGGGGTCGTCGTCGATGAAGGTGGCCATGAGCTGGCCGTTCATGATGTGCATCATGACGCCGCCGCGGGCGATGATCTCGTAGTCGTTCCACTCGTTGGTTTTGACGTAGCCGCCGAGCGCGAGCTTGTCGCCGATGTTGGCGACGAGGCGGTTTCCCTTGCCGGGGAGCGCCTGCGTGACCTGGCCGCGATAGGCGAGGATGCCCTGCATGGTGTTTTCGGAGTACCACTGGCCGGTGTAGTTGGAGGCGGACTGGCGGACTGGAAACCAGAAGTCAGCCTGCGGGCCGGTGAGCAGCCACTTGGGCGGCGTGCCGTTGGGACCGGCGCCGGCGGGCTGCGGACGTGTCCATGCTTCGCCGGTGTGCGAGCGGTACTGGATGCCGCCACCGCCGCCTTTTTCAATCTTCATCTGCAGCTTGAGGTCGAAGTCTTTTGCCTTGTCAGCGGTGTAGACGATGTAGCTGTTGCCCTTGCGTTCTTCCTCTTTGGTTTCGCCGATCATGACGCCGTCTTCGATACGCCAGATGGAGGGGTCACCGTCCCAGCCCTTCATGGTCTTGCCGTCGAAAAGCTGCGTGTAGCCGGCGTGGTCGTCGATGTCGTAGGGCAGCGGGTCGTGGAACTTGGGCATGCCAGGGAGCATCTTGCCGCCGGGGCCGGGAGCGGGTGGACGCGCCGCTTCGGATTCGAGGGCGGGGGAGACGGCCTGTGCCGTCATGCGCGTGGGGGTGGCGATCAGGAGGGCTGCGAGGGCGAGCGACAGGCAGGGAAGAGCTTTGTGCATGAGTTTGGGGCCTTCCTTTTGAGACGATTCAGCGACGTGCCAGTCTAGAACCGCCGGGAGGGGTTTGGCGATTGGTTTTGTGGATGAGTGAAGAGCGGTTCGCGCTTTGCGCGAATTCCCACCTTAGCTTCGCGAAGGTGGGGCACCCGGTTTGGTGGTTGCGCTTGGTGGCTTGCGGTCGCACGCGAACCCACCCTTTGCTTCGCAAAGAATGGGGCACCCGGTTTGGTGGTTGCGCTTGGTGGCTTGCGGTCGCACGAGAACCCACCCTTTGCTCGCAAAGAATGGGGCACCCGTCATTCGAGCCTATGCGGGGGAGGCTGCTGATGGGTTTGGTGCGCGGGACTGCATCTCGATGAGCATGTTGATGAGGGTGAGGGCGGCTGGGGTTACGCCTGGGATGCCGCTGGCCTGGCCGATGGTCTGGGGACGGACGCGGTCGAGCTTTTCCTGGATTTCGCGGGAGAGGCCGCTGACGCCTTTGTACTGGAAGGATGCGGGGATTCTGCGGGACTCTGAGCGCTTGAGTTTTGCGATGGCGCGGAGTTGCTGGTCGAGGTAGCCGGCGTACTTGATCTCGGTCTCTACGGCGCGCAGTTCGTTGCGGACGCGCGAGGTCATGGGCTCGGCTGCGTAGTCGTGGAGGCCTGCCTTTGCGAGGGGTTCGCGGAGGGAGAGGATTAGCTGCTCGATGCTGACTTCGGGGCGCTTGAGTAGGTGGGCGAAGGTCTGGCCTTTTAGGTTTGTGGGATCCCACATCGCTTCAGGATTTGGGGCTGTGATCTTCTTGCCGCTCCGATCCCACTCATCCGCGTTGCGTAGGAATGGGGCACCCGATTTTGTGGCTGCTTCAGGATCGGTGTCTTCTTCGGTTGCTTGCGGACGGGATTCGCTTGCTGCGCTTAAACGTTTTGATAGTTGCGCAACTGTCGAAGTGTCGATGCGGGTGGTCTCAAGGAGGACGGCCATGGCGGCCATGCGGGCCTGGCGGGCTTCGTAGCCTGCCCATGCTTCGTCGTCGATGAGGCCAAGGCGGCGGCCGTAGGGTGTGAGGCGGCGGTCTGCGTTGTCGATGCGGAGGTGCAGGCGGAACTCTGCACGGCTGGTGAACATGCGGTAGGGCTCGTTGGTGCCCTTGCTGATGAGGTCATCGATGAGGATGCCGGTGTAGCCTTCGCTGCGGTCGAGTGTGAAGGCGGACTCGCCCTTGACGTTCAAGGCCGCGTTGATGCCGGCCATGAGGCCCTGGCAGGCTGCCTCTTCGTAGCCGCTGGTGCCGTTGATCTGGCCGGCGAGGTAGAGGCCGTCGATGCTTTTGACCTTGAGGGAGCGGTCGAGTTCGGTGGGGTCGATGGCGTCGTACTCGATGGCGTAGCCGGGGCGAAGCATGGTGGCGTTTTCGAGGCCGGGGATGGAGTGCACCATGTCGAGCTGCACTTCGGCGGGCAGCGAGGTGCTCATGCCGTTGACGTAGATCTCGTCGGTGTCGAGGCCTTCGGGTTCGAGGAAGAGCTGGTGCTGCAGCTTGTCAGGGAAGCGGACGATCTTGTCTTCAATGGACGGGCAGTAGCGCGGGCCGATGGCTTCGATCTGGCCGCTGTACATGGGCGAACGGTGCACGTTGTCGCGGATGAGTTCGAGGGTGCGCGGCGTGGTGTTGACGATGTGGCAGGGGATCTGGCGGAGTTGCGGCACGCCCTGCGAGCGGAACGAAAACGGTGTGGGGTCGGCGTCGCCAGGCTGGACTTTGAACGGGGTCCAGTCGATGGTGCGGCCGTCGAGGCGCGGCGGTGTGCCGGTTTTGAGACGGCACTGGCGGAGGCCGAGCTTCTTGAGGTTCTCGCCGAGGTGGACGGATGCGGGTTCGTGCGGGGTGCGGCCGGCGCTGGTCTTCTGTTCGCCGCAGTGGATGAGGCCGTTGAGGAAAGTTCCGGTGGTGATGACGACGGCGCGGGCGTGGAGTTCGCGGCCATCGCGGAGTTTCAGGCCGGTGCAGCGGCGTGGGGATTCAGGGATATTCGATTCCCACATCTCAGAATCGAGATGTGGGGCACCCATATCTGTGCCGCTACGGTCCCACACATCCGCTTTGCGTATGTATGGGGCACCCGGTTTTGTGCCGCTGCGGTCGGTGTCAGATTCTGGGGTTTCGTCCTTTGCTTTCAACAGGACATCCACAACCTCTGCTTCGACGAGGGTGAGGTTTGGGATGGTGTTGAGAAGGTTCCGCATGTGGACGCGGTAGAGGGCTTTATCGCATTGGGCGCGGGGTGACCAGACGGCGGGGCCTCGAGAGGTGTTGAGGAGCCGGAACTGGATGCCGCTGGCATCGGCGATGAGGCCCATGACGCCACCGAGGGCGTCGACTTCGCGGACGAGATGGCCCTTGGCGACGCCGCCGATGGCGGGATTGCAGCTCATCTGGGCGACGAGTTCGATGTTGAGTGTGAGGAGGGCGGTCTTCAGGCCCATACGCGCGGCGGCCGCCGCGGCTTCACAGCCGGCGTGACCAGCGCCTACGACGAGGATGTCGAAATCCTGCGCGCTCTTTTCGTGGGTTTCGCTCACGAGTTTTATTTTACGAGGGTGGCGATGCAGCCATCCGGAGCCCAGAGCTGCTACTTCGCCGGTTCCGTGGTGGAGGTGATCTGTGGCGGTGCGAGCTGGTCGGGGTCGGGCGGGCGTTGGGAGAGCGGGCCGTGTTGAACGCTGGGGTCGAGTTTGGTGGGATCGGCTATGGGCATCGAGGTGCCGGCGGGGCGAATGAAGTAGCGTGGCTGGCCGATGCTGACGTTGAGGATGTGCTGGCCGGGGCCGAGGTTCTCTGGACGGTTGAACTCCACGATGTAGCGGCCGCGGACGAGTGTGACGAAGCGGTTGAGCGTTGTGGGCAGGGCGTGAGCGTCCGTTTCGAGGAGCATGCCACCACTGAACTCGCTCATGACGGCGAGATCGCTGGCGCTGGCTGGGGACTGCATGGGGATGGAGGTAAAGCCGCGGGATCCACGGCTGCCTGGGCCCGATGGGATGTACGAGGAGCCGGGAAGTGTGTGGCCGGGCGGTACCTTGCCGCGTTCTGCGACGGAGAAGATGGCGACGCCTGTGATGGTGGCGACGTTACGCGCTTTTTCCGAGCTGTAATCGTGGTCATTGTCGATGCCGTCCGTCACGGCGAGCAGGATACGGCGGCCGGGCTGCGTGGAAAGGCTGGCGGCGACGGTGGCGACGGATCTCCACAGGCCTGTGTTCTTCGAGCAGGAATCCATGGAGCGATTGGGCGGGGAGCCGGTGGCAGCAAACGCGGCGTAGGCCTGCAGCAGGGCTCGCTGCACGGGCAGCAATTCGCCGTGGCGCCGCAGGTGGCAGCCGTCGGTTTCGTAGAGGACGACACGATCTCGCTGACTGAGCAGACCGGGTGTGAGTGCAGCCAGTGCGTCGGCGAGCGCGGGCAGAAGACTGTTGGGGTGAGTGCGATCAATGAGGATGGCGAGCGTGATGGGGTCGTCACCCTGGAGACGAACGAGCCGCGGGCGGACGGGCTTGAGCTCGTCGAACTGGATGGTGAACTTGTTCGGATCGACTGGTTTTACCGGCTGCAGGAACGGATCGAGGATGAGGACCGGAATCTGGAGCAGGTTGGTATAGACGCGGAAGAGTGCGGGGTCGGAGTCGTGGTCAGAAGCAGGCGGCGTCTGCGCGTGTAACGCCTGACAGGCGCAGAAGAGGGCTGCCACGGCGAACGCCGTAAGCCAGCGCGGGCGGCCTGGAGCCTGTGTGAACAAGGGTATTGCTCCGACGTTGGAGAGCCGGGGGAAGTCTCACACAGGACGGATACGGTGGGCAAGCGGGTTGTTGCTGTTATTCGAAGCGAGGCAGGTGGCGCAGTTCGCCAGCCGGAACGGGTTCGGTTGGGCAGCCGGATTTGACCCAGGCTCGCAGCCCACCTTCGATGACGCGGACGCGGGTGCCACGGGTTTCCATGGCGTGTGCGATGCGGATGCTGGTGGCGTCGCGGACGCAGGAGCAGTAGACGTAGATGTCGCACTCGGGCGCGAGGGTCTCGCGAAGCGCGTCGAGTTCGGCACCGAGGCGGTTGGGTTCGACGCGGATGCTGTTCTTGATGCGCTGCATGCCGGGGTCGTAGTAGCCGTGGGAGCGAACGTCTGCGATGACGATGGGGCGCGAGGGATCGGGGTTTTCGAGGCGCTGGACGACTTCATCGGCGGAGACGCGCTGCACGTTGCGGTACCGGCGGTCGCGCATCTTGATGAAGGCCCACAGCGCTGCGTAACCCGCGAGCGCCACCAGGACGAAGCCGAGCGCGACGTGGCCGACGACGGCGAGGGCCTGGGTGACGAGCTTGATGTAGTGGCTGAGGAAGTAACCGACGGCGATCCAGGTGCTGACGTGGAGCATGGCTCCGCAGAAGTCGAGTGACCAGAACTTGAGCGGGCGCATGTTGAGGCTGCCAGCGAGCGGTGGCGCCATGCTGTTGAGGCCGGGGATGAAACGGGCAACGAGGAGGACGCGGGGGCCGCGCTCGTAAAAGAAGTCCGCCGAGCGGAAGATGCAGACTTCCGGATCGATGGTGAGGCGGCAGAGACGGCCGAGGAGCCACCAGCCAGTAAGACGTCCGCCGGAGTACAGAACCGTGGCGCCGATGCTCTCCGCGAGGACGCAGAGCGGGACGAGGATGAACAGGCTGAGTGAGCCGCCGTGAGCTGCAGCACCGCCCAGGATGAGGGCGAGTCCCGCGGGCAGAGGGAGACCAAGTGCCGAAATGAGAAGGAGGCCGGCGACGGAGAGATATCCATGCGCTGCTACCCATGCTGCCAGACTCATGGTTGTCCCTGTGTGTGCCTTCGCAACTAGGATGCGGAATGTGCCGAGGGTATGGCTTGCATTGCAGAATGACGTGACCGGCAAACGCGCCGGAGTTGGCAGCATCCAATTTGTTTCCGTGTGGCGGTTGCCCTGCATCCTGCAAGGGTGTTGGATGGGACACATGCGCCAAGGCGAACAGCCAGAGCGAGCGATGAGGCAGACGAGATGAGTACGAACCCGCCCCACGATCCAGAGCTGAACAGTTCCGGCGCGGAACCAGTGTATGGCCCTGCGTACACTGCGGCCGCCGGTACGGAGACGCAGACCACCGAGGGCGAAGGCAGGCGGTCGTCTGGAGAGCGCGCTGTTGCGCCGGAAGCGGAGGCGAGTCGCGAGGCTCGAACTCAGTCTGCGACGGACGAGGGGTCCTCACCGCCGTATACCGCACCGTATCCGCCCTACCCGTATGATCCGCCGCCGGCGTATGGCTTGCAACCGAACCTGGCGGCTGGCCTGGCTTATATGACGCTGGTGCCTGCGGTCTTCTTCCTGCTGGTGGAGCCGTACAAATCGAACCGGCTGGTGCGATTCCACAGCTTTCAGTCGATCTTCTTTTTCCTGGCCGTGGCGGCGTTGCATGCGATCGAGAATGTGCTGGATGCTTTGCTGCCGGTTGTGATGGCGTATTCGATCATCAGTGTGGTGTCGCTGGTGTGGCTGGCGACGTGGCTGGTGGCGGTGGTGCAGGCATTTGGCGGGAAGCCGTACCAGCTGCCGTGGATTGGGCGGTTTGCGGAGAAGGCTTCGAGCGGCGCGACGCTTTAGCTGCTCTACCAGTCGTAACGCAGGCCGAATTGCAGGCGGCGTTCCCGGTTCGGGCTGGCGGCGGAGCTGGTCGGTGTGCCGAAGGGTTTGCTGGTGAGGCCTTCTGCGGCGATGGTTGCCGCGTCCTGAAAGGTGAGCGGGACGATGCCGTCGGTGCCTGCGGTGCCGATGAGGAATGCGCGCTGTTGCACGGCGGTCAGGTTCACATGGTTGAGCAGGTTGAAGGCCTCAGCGGTGAGGCGGAGGTGTGCGCGTTCGCCGGTAGTGAGGGTGCGTGCCAGCCGGAGATCAAGCGTGGAAGACCATGGCAGGCGTAGCGTGTTGCGACCGACACTGGGCAGGTAGGTGGCGCCGCCAGAGCCGTTGAGGGACTCTCGTCCGCCGGTGAGCGCGGAGCCGCCGCTGAGTTTGTAGCTGTAGGGCCGGCCACTTTGTGCGATGACGACGGGTGCGAGAGACCAGCCGTTGATCACGGCGTTCGCCAGGCGAGCGCGTGCGTGTGGCTGCCAGACAGCGGTGGCGACGATACGGTGGGTGTGATTGAAGTTTGAGGGGGCTCGGTCGTAAAGCGGCTGGACGGGGTCGAGTTGCGCGTCTTCGTCGGGTGCAGAGCTGGTGCTGCGGAGGGTGTCGAGTGCCTTCGACCAGGTCCAGGATGCTCGCAGGTTGAGGCTTGTGGCGGTGCTGTGGTCGAGTTGCAGGGCGAGCGCGTTGTAGCTGCCGTTGCCGTTGGAGAGCAGCGCCGTGACTGGGCCGAAGGCGTTGGTGAGGCGTGCGGTGTAGAGCGGGATGTGGGAGACGTCGCCGTTGCGTGCGCCGGGTTCGCCACCGCTGCGGATGATGCGGAAGGCGATGTTGGCGGCGCTGGGAGCGATGTTGAGTTCGGTGGTGTTGGGTAGTTGGCGGTTGAGGGCGACGACGTAGGTTGCGCTGAGGGTGGTTCGGTCGGCGATCTGGTGCGTGAGGGAGAGTTCGCCGGTCTGAACGGCCGGGAGCTGGAAGCCGTGGGCGACCATGGTGGCTGCGCCTGTCTGCAGTGCGCCGAAGGGCGAGCAGATGAAGGTGGCTGGATAGCCGAAGTTGGTGCCGGCGCTGGCGCATGCGGGGTCAAGGATGGTGCGCGGTGTGAGGCGTAGGGAGACCTGACTTTTGGGTTGAGCGGTGTTCTCGAGCAGTTGCTGGAGCGTGCGGCCGGGCATGTCGCCGAAGTGATAGCCGTAGCTGACGCGCACCATGGTGCCGTTGCCGACGGCGTAAGCGATGCCGAGATGCGGCGCGAGATTGTTGGTGTCGGACGGCATGGTCGATGTGGTGGCGACGGTGCTGAATGCGGCGTCAAGCGCGGTGTTGGGTGTTTGTGTGGGTGGTAGGCGGAGGTACTCGTAACGTACGCCGGCGTCGATGCGGAGGTGCGGCGTGACGCGCCAGCCGTCGCCTGCGAAGACACTGAGGGCGGTGGTGTGGAAGCGGGTCTCGGGCACTGTGCCGAAGGTCTGCGTGAAGCTGCGGAAGCAGAAGAGGTGCACGGCCGCGTAGATGGAGGGGCAGCCGCCGTTGGGGTAGCTGGTGGCGGAGTAGGTGAAGTCGGTGATGAAGTCGACGAGACCTCCCGCGCGTCCGCTGGTGGTGCCGCTGGTGTAGTCGTAGGCGCCGCTGCTGGCTTCGCGTGCGCCGATGCGTTCGTCAGTGCCGTTGACCGCTGCGCCGAGCGTGATGGTGTGGGCGCGGCCGGTGTAGTTGAGGTGCGCGGCGAACTCGGTGATGCGCTCGTCGGGCTGGCGGCGCGCGCCGAGGGATGCGGAGCTGCCGAAGCTGAAGGATTCGGCGACGGCGACCTGGGGCGCGGCACCGCCGGGGCCGGTCTTGGGCTCGTTGATGAGCGGTTGCGGTAGCTGGACGAAGCTGGCGTCGCGGCTGTAGCTGGCGTGGGCCTGGGCGAGCCAACGGCGTGAGAGCGCAAGGGTGGCTCGCAGGAGTCCTGAGTCGGCGTGGACGAAGATGTCGCCGATGCTGCCGCGGCCGTGAGCCAGGACGGGGTCTGACCGCTGGCCGGAGGGTGCGCTGAGGCGGGTGTGGGCGAACTGTGCAGTGAGGATGGTGCGCGCGCCGGGGTGCCAGTCGATGCGCGGCAGGAGGGCGAACTCGTCTGCATTGCGGGGGATGGGGCCGGTGAGGCTGTCGAGGAAGGCGAGAGCACGAGTGGTGGCGGTGGCAGCGACGCCTCGGTTGGCGAGGAGTGCTGTCTGAATGGCGGTGAGGTTGAAGAAGGCTGGGTCGCTGGGCGAGGAGATTGCCGGGAAGCTGCGGCGCTGGCCCTCTGCCGCGAGGAAGCCGAAGAGATGTTCGTGGGGCAGGAGCGGGCCTCCGACGGAGGCTCCGAACTGTTCGCGCCGATCGCGTGGTTTGACAGGGGCGGTGGTGGGTTGGCCGTTGTTGTAACGGGTGCTGACGGCGAAGGGATTGGACGCGCCGACGCCGCTGTTGCGAAGGAGGAAGAAGGCTGAGCCGTGGAAGGCTGTTTCGCCCCGGCGGGTGACGGTGGTGACGGAGCCGCCGGCGTCGCGGCCGAGGGGAGTTCCGGCACCGATGGCGCGCACCTGGAACTCCTGCACGGCCTCTTGCGGGACGGTGAAGGGGAGGACGCGTCCACCGCGAGGTTCGCCGTCAAAGGCCCGGGTCATGTTGGCGCCGTCGAGTGTGTAGCGGTTCTGCGAGGGTGCGATGCCGCGGAAGCTTAGCTGTGGGGAGTCGGCGTCGGGCGACGCGGTGTTGGCTTCGTCGGGCGGGGTGTCTTCGCTGCTGACGAGTGGGGTTAGCGGCGCGAACTGCTGGAAGCGGCGGCCGTCGAGTGGCAGGAGTTGGAGATCAGTGGGTGAGAGGTTGGCATTTACTGGGGCGTCGAAGCCCGGGAGATCGTCTGCGGCAGGCACTTCGGTGGTCTGAGAGATGGTGCCGATTGTCAGCTTCGGATTGATGCGGAGTGTTTGGCCGAGGGCTACGTCTGCTCGGTCGATCTGCAGTGGGGCGAAGCCACCGGCGTTGATCTGGATGCGGTATGGGCCGGGTGGCAGGGCTGCGAGGAAGAACTCGCCGAGCTGGTCTGTGGTGGTGTGGCGGGTGGCGCTGGTGCTGTCTATGAGATCGAGCGAGGCTCCATGTATCGCTGCGCCGGTGGTGTCATGCACCAGGCCGCTGAGTGCTCCGGTGGTGGTGTCCTGCGCGTGGGCGGCGTGGGCACCGAGCAGTGCGAGGCCCAGCAGCGGTGCGGTGAAGCGGTGAGACGGGCGCACACGCGCTCTCCATGGATGACCTGTGAGGCAGGTCCTGGCGGTTTTGAGTTCTGATTTGCAGGGAGCGTATCAGAACGGTGTTTCGGAGTCCGCCCGGTGGAGAACGATGCGTCATGGGAAACAAAAGGGCGGTGGCCTAAGCCACCGCCCTTCCGATGCTGCTTACGGCTGGTTAGAAGTGGAAGCGGGCTCCCACCTGTACCTGGCGCGGGCTGTAGGCAAGGTTGCTGTTGACAGCGGTGCGCGTGCCGAAGGCCGAGTTGTAGACCAGGCTGTTGCCTGTGGCCGACGTGGTGACGTTGTAGGCCGAGGTATTCACCTGGGTGGTGTTGTAGTGGTTGAGGATGTTGAAGCTCTCGATGAGCAGTTCGAAATTCATGTTGTCGCGAATATCGAAACGCTTGGAGAGGCGGAGATCCGCAACCCATGTCCGGGGAAGACGGAAGGTGTTGCGGCCGAGGATGGGGATACGGAAGGCGCCGTTGGAACCGTTCACGCCGCCGCCGAGTGCGGAGAGTGCGGCACCGTTGTCACCGCGAGCCGTGGTGGGCGTTCCGGAGCTTGCGGCCGAGTAGGGCAGGCCGCTTTGGCCAGCGAAGCTCGGTGCAATCTCATACGAGTTCAACAGGTAGCCAAGCGGTCCGTGAACGAACTTCGGCGTGGTGTAGACGGCGTAGGCGACCAGGCGGTGCGGCACGTTGTTGTCAGAGTTGCCGTAGTCAAGGCTGGGATTCAGCGGATCGGTGAAGGCATTCGTCGAGGTGAACGTGGTGCTGTTTACACCGTTGTCCAGCGCGTGCGAGTAGGTGTAGTTCACGTTGAAGGACAGGCCCTGGTAGAACTGGTGCTTCGCTTCCACTACGACTGCATGGTAGCTGGAAGCTGCCTGACTGATGATGGCCGTGATCGCGCCGAAGCAGCCATTGGGACGGCCGCTGTTAGCGAAGGAGTTGGGTCCGTTCTGTGTGCAATTGGCACCCGTTCCACGCTGGTAGAAGCGCGTAGAGAACTGGCGGCCCGCTGCGAGCGGACCGGCGCCGGTTGCGTCAGCCACCGAGTAGGTCACGTTGTTCGTTGGCGTGGGCAGGTTGGCATCCACGAAGTTCGGCATCTTGCGGCCGAGAGCGCCGATGTAGCTGGCGCCGATCATGGTGTGCCAGCCGAGATCGTGCTGGATGGAGAGGTCGAACTGCTCCGAGTACGGATTCTGGAAGCCGGGCTGGAAGAAGGTGGAGGCGGGAGCCGCACCTGCTGTGCCGATGCTGCCCACAATCTGCGGGAACGAAGGAGCGCCCGCCTGCGTGGAGGTGTAGTTGAACGTAGCCTGCGAGACCGGCTGGCCGTTGACCTGGTTCAGGTTGCCGGTGCTGGTAAGCGCGCTGTAGATGGTGGAGTTGATGGTGCGGCCGTAGAAGATACCGAATCCGCCGCGGATGGAGGTCTTGCCGTTCCCGGTGGGGTCAAAGGCAAAGCCGACGCGGGGAGCGATGTTGTTCTTGTCCGACGGCATCTGGCCCGTCTGAGCAATCGCGCTGGATCCGAAGCTGGTGCCGTTGACAGGCACACCGGCGAAGGTCTGCGGGAGGAGCTGCAGCTCGTAGCGAACACCGTAGGTGATGCTGAGGCGCGGCGACGCCTTCCACTCATCCTGCGCGAAGACACCAATGTCGTGCGTGACGAAGTCGAAGGAGAGCGGACCGAAGGCCTGCTGGTAGCTGTTGTAGTTCTTCGCGCGTACCTGAACCGCGGGGTTGGTGCTCTGTCCGAGGATCAGGTCGGTGAAGTAGCTCTGCGGATTGTTGTAGCTGAAGGAGCCATACTGCGTGCGCAGGTTGGTGCTGAGGTCGTACGTGTGCAGGTAATCCACACCGAACTTGACGTTGTGCGAACCGCGTGACCAGTTGGCGGTGTCGGCTACCTGCCAGCGACGCTCATCCGGATACTTGGAGCGCTGCAGGAAGGTTGCAGTGCCGAAGTTGAAGCCGTTGGTGATGAAGACGGCAGGCGGCAGGCCCAGGGGATTGGTGTAATTGCCGGCACCGTTGCGAAGCAGATTGTTCTGCTCGTAGGGGGTGGACGGCGTCTGCGCAAACTCATACTCGAAGTCGCGACCGTACTGGTAACGCAACTGGTTTACGAGGCTGTTCGTGATGGTGGTGTCCAGCTTGGCTACGCCGAAGGTGAGCTTGACGAAGTCATCGCCGAAGGAGCGTGTGGCGTAGTTATTCGTAGCCTGCGTCTGAATGCCGGCGGGCGATGCCCAGTTGAGGCGGTTGACCTCAAAGGATGCGCGGTTGCGGCCGTTGATCTGCCAGTCGACCTTGGGGAACAGGATGGTCTGTTCGCCGGTACGGGGAACGGGTCCGAGCATGGTGTTGAGATCGGCCAGGCCGCCCGTGTAACGCGTGACTGCCTGCGCGTACGAGGTGACGATCCCGGCATTGCTGAGGTTCGTTGCCAAGGTGCAGGCGGCGGCGTCGATGGTGGACGGCGCAGCAGGATTGGTACCACCGGTGGTGGGGTTGGTCTGGCCGCAGACCTTGCCCGCCGGCAACACAGCGTCTGGCGTCGCGAAGAACGAAGCCGGGCTGGTGGCGATGCCGGTGCCGGGGAAGTTACGGATGAATCGGTCGCCAGCGAAGAAGAAGAAGAGCTTGTCGCGCAGGATGGGGCCGCCGATGCTGCCGCCAAACTGTTTGCGCCAATCCTTGGGCTTGATGACGTTGCTGACGAATGCGCCGCTGCTGTTCTGCGTGGTGAGAACGGTGGTCGGGCTCTTCGTACCCCAGCCAGCATCACGGTCGCGGAAGTACAGATCGCCGTGGAACTTGTTGGTACCGCTCTTGGTGATGGAGTTCACGACGCCGCCAACCGCGCGTCCGTATTCCACCGTGTAGTTCGAGGTGTTGACCTGGAACTCCTGGATGGAGCTCTGCGCCGTGGAGTAGCCAGCACGGGTACGTCCGCGCTCTTCACCGAAGAAGGCCTGGTTGTTATCTGCGCCGTCGATGGTGATGTTGTTCTGCAGGACGCTCTGGCCGCGGAAGCTCAGGAGGCCGAAGCCGTCCGTGTTCGACACGACGCCGGGCGTCAGGGCTGCGTAGCTGGACCAGCGGTAGTTATTCACCGGCAGGTTGCCAAGGATCTGCAGATCGATGACGGTGTTGAAGTCCGGCGAGGTGGTGTTGATGGCCGGGACTTCGCTGGTGACGGTTACTTCCGTGGTGGTGCCGGCGGGTGCCAGGTTCGAATCGACATTCGTGAGCAGACCGACCTGGACGACAACGGCGCTCGACTTATATCCACCGAATCCGGGTGCCGAAATTTCGATCGTGTAGCTGCCGGGCTGCAGGTGGATGGCGCGGAAGTAGCCCTGATCGTCTGACTTGACCGTCTGGGAGGCATTGGTGCCGTTGTTGGTGACGGTGATCTGCGCGCTGGGTACGATGGCGCCGGTTGCGTCGTGCACTGTGCCGCCAACGGCACCGTCAACTGCACTCTGCGCGTGGGCGGCGCTGCCGAGGGCTGCGGCGCTCAAAACGCACGCGAACGCAAGGCTGCGAACAAATTTCTGGTGAGTCATTGGGTCTCCTGAAGGTGTTACTGCGCGTGCTCTGCGGCACGTCGAACTCTACGGACATCCGGGGCAAGAATCGTACAGGTACGCCCGTCGGGGAGTTTCCAGCTTGGCATGTTTCTGTCAACGTCGCGTGAACGACCCTGGGGGTGGTTTAACAGCTGCTGGGCTTGATGATGCTGCCAGTATCGCAGTGACGAGGCCCTTTTTCCAACAAAGTTGCCCTTTTGCGCGCAATGAAGGGAGCGTTAGTCCCGTTTTTGCCCTGCTGGAGGCCGCGCGGCGCTAAACTAGAAAAAGGGCCAAAATGTTCATCGACGAAGCACGAATCCGGATTAAGGCAGGCGACGGCGGCAATGGCTGCATGGCGTTCCGCCGCGAAAAGTTCGTCCCGCGGGGCGGGCCGTCGGGTGGCGACGGTGGCCACGGCGGCGACATCCTGATGCGTGCATCGGAAAAGCACAACACGCTGGTGCACTTCCGGTTCAATCCGGAGCACAAGGCGCAGCGCGGCATCCACGGCGAAGGCAGCAACATGAGCGGCGCCAGCGGCGAGCACACGGTCCTGAGTGTGCCGTTGGGAACCGTTGTGTATGACGAAGACACGGGCGACATGCTCCATGACTTCCAGTACCCCGACGAGCAGATCGTTGTGGCTCGCGGTGGGCGTGGTGGTCGCGGCAATCAGCACTTTGCGACACCGACGCACCAGGCTCCGCGCGAGCATGAGCTGGGCCGGCCGGGCGAGGCGCGGAACCTGCGGCTGGAGCTGAAGCTGCTGGCCGACGTGGGTCTGCTGGGCTATCCGAATGTGGGCAAGTCGACGCTGATCTCGCGCCTGAGCGCGGCCAAGCCGAAGATTGCCAACTATGCCTTTACGACGCTGGAGCCGAATCTGGGCGTGGTGAAGGTGGGCGACTTTCCGCATGAGCAGTCGTTTGTGATTGCCGACATGCCGGGATTGATTGAGGGCGCGAGCCAGGGTGCGGGGCTGGGTATCCAGTTTCTGCGGCATATTGAGCGCACGAGCGTTCTGGCCCACCTGGTGGATGTGAGTGATGCCAGCGGCCGCGAAGATCCGGTGGAAGACTTCAAGATCATTGCGGGCGAGCTGAAAGAGTTTGGGCACGGGCTGGATAAGAAGCCGGTGCTGGTGGTTGCAGCGAAGATGGATGCGGTGAATCCAGACAAGCTGAAGAAGCTGACGGCCTTTGCCAAGCGGCGGAAGCTGCCGTTCTTTGCGTTGTCGTCTGTGTCCGGCGAGGGCATCGAGGCGCTGAAGTTTGCGCTGGGTAAAGCCGTGCAGGACTTCCGCAGCGGCATCCCCGTCGCTCCGCCGCCGCCGCCGCCGGCGAAGAAGCACAAGAGCCCGTACCCCGCCCCGCTAGCCAGCAAGAAGTCTTCGCGGTAGCGGGCGGTCTACGCTGCCTGGGCGGGCAGGGCGAGAAGCCCGCCAAAGGTCGCGGCAGAGACTGCTTTGCCGAAGAGATACCCCTGGCCTTCCTGACAGAGTTCGCCTCGCAGGAAGGTTCTTTGTTTCTCCGTCTCGATGCCTTCCGCGATGACCAGATAGTTGAGACTGCGGCCCATGGCGATGATGGCGCTGACGAGCAGGGCGTCACGCTCATCGTCAGGAATGTAGCTGACGAAGGATCGGTCAATCTTCAGCACGTTGATCGGGAATTGCCGCAGGTAACTGAGGCTGGAATAGCCAGTGCCGAAGTCATCGACGGCGAGCCGGATGCCCATCTGACTGAGCTTTCCGAGCACGTCTCTTGAGGACTCGATGTTGCGGATGAGAACGCTTTCCGTGAGTTCCAGCTGCAGGCGACGCGGGTCGTAGTCCGTCTCGTCGAGGATCCTCCGGACGTTGTCTACGAAATCCTTGTCGCGAAATCCGATTGCGGATATGTTCACCGCTACTGTGATTTCATCATTCCCCGCAGCCTGCCATTCGCGGGTCTGCCGACATGCTTCGCGCAGAACCCAAAGATCGATGGCGATGATCAGCCCGGAGTCTTCCGCGGCATTGATGAACTGGCCTGGGAAGAGAAGGCCGCGCTCCGGGTGCTGCCAGCGAACCAGGGCCTCTGCTCCGATGACCTTGCCGGTTTCTAAATCGACCTTCGACTGGTAGTGAATGACAAACTCCCCCAGTTGAACGGCACGCCGGAGATCCGAGTCGAGGTCTCGGATGCCGAGGGCCTGCTGCGCCAGTTCCGGTGTGAAGAACTGGTAGTTGTTCCGATTGCTGTCTTTCGCGCTGTACATGGCCATGTCGGCGTTATGCAACAGGGTTTCGGCATCTGCACCGTCGGTTGGGTACATGCTGATGCCGATGCTGGCGTTGATCTGGACCGTCTCGCCACCGATGATATGTGACGCTCTGAGTTTCCGGAGGAGCTTTTCGGCACTCTTGCCGGCGTCCGCAGGTGTGAGGATGTCCGGAAGCAGTATGACAAACTCATCGCCTCCCTGTCGGCTTACCGTGTCTGAGGGACGGACAACGGACTTGAGACGATCTGCGACTGCCTTTAAGAGTTTGTCGCCTACGGCGTGGCCTTTCGAATCGTTAACCGACTTGAAGTGATCGAGATCGATAAAGAGGAGGGCAAAGGGCCGATGTTCGCGATCAGCCCGTGCGATGGCCTGGGCGATGCGACTGCTCAGGAGCAGGCGATTGGGAAGCGTGGTGAGGATGTCGTGGTGCGCGGAATGCGTCATCTGAACGCGCATGGCGCGCGACTCGCTGGCGTCATGACAGACGATGACCGCGCCGATGACGGCGCCGCTGCGGTCATGGACGGGAGCCGCAGAGTCTTCAATGGGCGCTTCGACACCGTCGCGTCGGATGAGGACGCAGTTCGGGTTGAGGCTGACGGTACGGTCTGTCTGAATGGCGAGTTGCAGCGGGTCTGGCAACAACTCGCGCGTTATGCCGTCGATGATTTGAAAGACCTCTGCAAGGGGTCTGCCGAGTGCCTCTTCCCGGCTCCAGCCGGTGAGCTTCTCCGCGCTCTCATTGAGGAAGTTGATGTGGCCGTGGATGTTCGTTGAGAGGACCGCATCGCCAATGGAGTTGAGCGTGATCAGGGCGCGATCTCTCTCCTCGAAGAGAGCATCTTCGATGCTTCTGCGTTCGATCGCATTTTGGAGCGCGCGCGTAACCGTGTAGTGGTCGAGATGTTCCGGAATGAGGTAGTCGGTGGCACCTTGCTCAAGGGCGGTAACGGCCTGATCCTCCTGATCCGGGTCGCCGAGGACCACGATGGGGATGGTGCGGGCGAATGCGAGCATCTGCTTGAGGTTGGCGATGCCAGTCCCATCCGGCAGGGAGAGTGCCAGGACGGCAGCGGATGCGGTCTGCCGTTTGATCTCCGTTAGACCTTCTTTGAGGCTCTGTACCCGCTTGATGGTGAATGTTCCACGATCTGTGTTGCTGAGCGCTTCGTGGATGCACTCTGCTGCCGTGTCATCCGACACGACCAGCAGGATCTCCGACGGAAGGTTAGATCCAGCACGCATAGAACCTTTGCTGTGGAAGATGGGGAACACCTCTGAGGCCCCTAATCCTACAACGACATAACCACCTCAAAGTTCGATGGCGAACATAAGCCTTTTGGTATCGCTTCCAAATTTTGAAGCGATCGAATCGGAGGAGGTTTATTATTACGCCCGGCCCTGGACCCTTTGCGGTGCTTGAAACGGTGTCAACCGCTCCTGGGTGGTCGGACCTCTGATACAAAGGTTGGCGTGAGTGCATTTCCTTTCAACGCGCTGCGAGCCGCGCTCGCTGTGGCACTGTTGCCGTTTGCCGGCCTGGCGCAGGAGACGGCGAAGGCCACACCTGCTGCATTGCAGAAGGAGAACGTCGTGCGCGGGCAGGCGGTTTATGTCCAGAACTGCGCGGCCTGCCACGGCACGGGCGCCAACGGCGGCGTTGGTCCGAACCTGCTGACGTCGGTTGTGGTCCGGCACGACACGGCGGGCGAAGAGATCGGCAAGGTGGTCCACGAGGGCCGGATGGATAAGGGCATGCCCGCCTTCCCGAAAATTACTGACGCCCAGGTGAGTGACATTGCGGCGTTTCTGCATGCGAAGATCCTGCTGGCTTCGCGCGCATCCGCACTGACCGGATCAACCATTAGTGCGAGCAATCTGATGGGCGGCGATGCTGCGGCCGGGAAGAAGTACTTTGCCGCGAAGTGTTCGCAGTGCCACAGCGCTACGGGCAATCTGGCCGGCGTGGCGAAGAAGCACGACCCGGCCGAGCTGCAGACGACGATGCTAATGCCAAAGGCTGGTCCGTTGACCGGATCGGTTACGGCTGAGGGCAAGAGCTTTACCGGGACCTTCCTGCATCGCGACGAGTTCACCGTGACGCTGCGCACTGCCGACGGCACGACACACACGTGGATGACGAATCACGTCGGCATTAAGGCCGATGACCCGTTGAAGGGCCATCGTGACCTGCTGCCCACCTACACCGATAAGGACATGCATGACGTCTTCGCGTATCTGGAAACGCTGCGCTAACGCGGTGGCGGGACGGCCTGCCTTCGTGACACTGAGTTGGGCTTGCAGTCTGGCTGTTGTGGGCGCGGCGATCACGCTCCCTGCGCAGACGAAGCCTGCGCCGCAGAGCATTGCGAATGTGGGCGATCAGTGGACCACGTACAACGGCGACACGAGCGGTCGCCGCTTCAGTTCCTTGGCACAGATCAACAGCACCAACGTGAAGAACCTGGCGCTGGCGTGGGCTTTTCCGACGCGCGGGCTGGCGGTCAAGGGAACGCCGCTGGTGGTGGACGGCGTGATGTACCTGACGTCGCCCGACAAGGCGTGGGCGATCGATGCCGGTACGGGCGTGCAGTTGTGGGCATGGAATCGGCCCAGCGATGGAAACCACATTGCGAACCGCGGTGTGGCCTATCTGAACGGCAAGGTATACCTGGGCACGCCGGATGCGCACCTGATCTGCCTGGACGCGAAGACGGGCAAGCAGGTGTGGGATGTGGTGATTGCCGATTCAAAGTTCAGCTACTACACCGCGGTGGCGCCGCTGGTGGTGAAGGACAAGATCGTCGTTGGAACGAGCGGCGACCAGTCGGATATTCCGCACTTTCTGGCGGCTTTCGATCCTGAGACCGGCAAGGTGGTCTGGCGGCTGGACACGATTCCGAAGGCGGGCGAGCCCGGTGCGGAGACGTGGCCGGATGAGAATTCGCGGCAGCATGGTGGCGGTCCGCTTTGGGTGACGGGCACGTATGACCCGGCGCTGAACCTGATGTTCTGGGGTACGGGCAATCCGCACCCGGTGCTGGCGGGCGATGTGCGTAAGGGCGCGAATCTTTATACGTGCTCGATCCTGGCGATTGATCCGGATACGGGCAAGATCAAGTGGTACTACCAGCCGAGTCCGCATGACACGCACGACTGGGACGCGGTGGAGACCCCGGTGCTGTTCGATGGCATGTTCAACGGCAAGCCTCGCAAGCTGCTAGCGCATGCGAGCCGCAACGGCTACTTCTTTGTGCTGGACCGCGCGACGGGCGAGCACCTGTTGACGTCGCAGTTTGTGGCGACCGATTGGGCGAAGGGCCTGGATGCGAAGGGTCAGCCGATCAGCGATCCGGCGAAGGAGTCTCGTGCGTCTGGATCGCTGGTGCACAGCGTGGGCAATGGCAGCACGAACTGGATGCCGCCGAGCTACGACCCGCAGACGGGGCTGTTCTATGTGAATGGTGAAGAGGGCTGGAGCTTCTGGTACTCGGACCTGAATGCGCAAGGGAAGCCGGAGGATCACCAGGGTGGCGGTGCGACTTCGCTGCTGGAGAACACGGTTCTGCTGGCGCTGGACTACAAGACGGGCAAGGAAGTGTGGCGGCGGCCGGCGGGCGATGCACGTGTGCTGGCAGGCGTGCTGACCACGGCTGGGCACCTGCTGTTCAGCGGGGATACGCAGGGGAATCTGTTTGCGTTGGATCCTGCTACGGGAAAGACGCTTTGGCATACGAGGCCTGGAGCGAACCTGAGTAACGGACCGATGACCTACCAGCTGGGTGGGAAGCAGTTTGTGGCGATGTCTGCCGCAGATACGCTGTATGTCTTCGCTCTGCCGGAGTGACCGCACTAGACTTGAAGGCATGACGCCAACGCCACGATGGGTACCGATCTACGATGCCGCTGCGCGGCCTTCGTCGTGGAATGAGCGCATGGCTGCGGGTGAGTATGCGGTGCACTTTTCACAGTCCGTTGGGGATCTCGACTCGCGGAGCTGCGCGATTCTGCCTTCGCTGGCAGACGCCGAGAGCTTTGCTCACGAGCAGGTGGAGCTGCATCCTGCGCTGCTGTCCCGGATTTTTGATCATCACGGTTTTGTGGGTGCGCCTGCGCTGGAAGTTGCGGGCAAGGCATACAAGGGACACAACGACATCACGCCGCGGTTTCGGCGGTGGGTGGGGTCTCTACTGTTCTTTACCGGTTCGATCCTGTTTGTGACAGATTGGGTGGCGGACTTCCGGTTCGACTGGCCTTCGGTGCTGGGCAGCCGGTTGATGATTCCGGGGCTGATCCTGCTGGTGACCGAGGCGCTGGTGATGCTGCACAATCGGCGGAAGCTTGCGGGACTGGGAGCGGGGAACGCCGTGGCGGCGAAGCGATAGATGCTGCTGGCGATGGCCATTGTTCTGCTGGTGACGCTGCTGTGCGGACGCGTTGCGCAGCGGCTGGGGCAGGCACGTGTGATTGGCGAGATGGCCGGCGGGATCCTGCTGGGGCCGTCGCTGCTGGGGCGGTTTGCACCTGCGGCTACGGCGCAGATCTTTACTCCGGCGGTGCTGTCTTCGTTTGAGGTTCTAAGCGCGGTCGGGCTGGTGCTGTACCTGTTCCTGATCGGTACCGAGATGGACCTGGGGCATCTGCGGATGCAGCGTGCGACGGCTTCGCTGACGAGCCTTTGCAGCATTGTGCTGCCGTTTGGGCTGGCGCTGCTGCTGGTTGCGCCGTTGCACGCTCGCTTCCCCGCTGGCGTTGTCAGTCCGCTGGCATTTGCGCTGTTTCTTGGCGTGGCGATGAGCATCACGGCGTTCCCGGTGCTGGCTCGCATCCTGGAAGAGCGGCGGTTGACGGCTACGCCGCTGGGCGCGACGGCGCTGTTGAGTGCTGCGGTGGACGATGTGGCGGCGTGGACTCTGCTGGCGGTGGCGCTGGCGCTGTTGCCTCATGCGGCTGCAGGGCCGACCGTTGGCAGGCGGCTGGTTTGGCTGGTGGCTTACCTGGTGGTGATGGCTGTGGGCGCTGCGCTGGCTCGCCGTTTCCTGCGTGGGAACGGTGGTCGGTCCTTGTCGGTGACAGGCCTGGGCGTTGCGGTGGCGGTAGCGTTGCTTTCTGCTTATGCGACGGATGCGATCGGGGTGCATCCGCTGTTTGGAGCGTTCCTGGCGGGTGTCTGCTTCCCTCGGGTAGCTCGGTGGCAACAGGGCCTGCGCGAGCGACTGGATGCGACGGTATCGACGGTGCTGCTGCCGTTTTTCTTTGCGCTGACTGGTATGCGGACGCGGCTGGATCTGCTGAACTCGCCGCGCGTGTGGGTGTGGACGGCGGTGATTCTTGCGGTGGCTGTGGCGGGCAAGATGGGCGGCGCGGTGCTGGGCGCTCGGTTGACGGGCGAGCCGTGGCAGGCAGCGCTTGCGCTGGGTGCGCTGCTGAATACGCGTGGCCTGGTGGAGTTGATTGTGCTGAACATTGCCCGGAATGCGGGTGTGTTTTCGCCGACGCTGTTCACGATGCTGGTGGTGATGGCGCTGGCGACGACTGCTATGACGACGCCCTTGTTGAATGCGCTGGGTGTGCGCGGCGACTGATACACCCTACTCATGCGCGAAAAGCGCATGAGCGGGGCACCCGCCACATCATGCGATGAGACCTACTGCGGCGCGGGCCCTCGTACGATCTGGACGAGGTCGTCGACGCGGAGCTGGCGGTTGAAGGCTGCTTTTACGTCTTCGGCGGTGAGGCGGAGATAGGTTTTGGCGGCGTTGTCCTGTTCGTTGAGGGGCAGGCCAAGCTGGGCGCGGGCGAGCAGCGCACCGGCGACAGCTTCTTCACTGGATTCCTGCAGTTGCAGACCGCGCAGCAGGAGTGACTTCGCCAGGGCCAGTTCGGCGGGGGTGACGTTCTCCGTGCGCATGCTGTTCAGGTCACGTTCGACTAGCTGGCGTGCCTTGGAGACGTTGGCCGGCTCGGAGCCGTAGTCGACCGTGTAGGTGGAGCGCGTCTTGGTGGCGCGCAGGCTGACGTCGACCGTGTAAACGTAGCCGGCTACCTGGCGCAGGTCGTGATACAAGCGGCTGGCGTAGAAACCTCCGCCGAGCACGTACGTGCCGAGCTGCATGGGGTAGTAGTCCGGGCTGAAGCGGTTGATCTGCAGCTCTTCGCTGAGGGTGACGGAGTCCTGCACCGCCTGCGGATCGCCGACGTTGGCGGCGGTGGCCTTGTTCGGCGGTACGGGTGGCAGGTCGACCTTCGGTTTTGAGCCGGTGGCGGTCCATCCGCCGAAGGCTTTTTCGATCTGCGCGCGGGCTTCAGCGGGTGTGATGTCGCCCACGATGACGATGGTGGTGAGGTCAGGCCGGAAGGCTGCCTGGCGGTACGCCTTCACATCGTCGAGCTTCAGCGCCATGACGGTTTCCGGCGTTTGGTCACGCAGGGTTGGATCGTCCTTTGGCAACAGTGCTTCGCTGAGTGCGCGGCGGGTGCGGTATGCGGGTGATTTCAGTTGCCCGGCGGTGAGCTCTGCCGTCTGCTTCTGGACCACGGGGAAAGCCTCGGCGGGCAGACCTGGATGGAGCTGGTTGTCGGCGAGCAGCTCGATGCCGCGGGCGAAGTGCTCCTTGAGTACCTTCAGGCTGAAGGTGAAGCCCGAGCCTTCGGTAGCGCCGATGTCGTCGAGGGCCTTCTGGAAGGCGACGCGGTCGAGCGTGGTGGACCCGTAGCCATAGAGGTCTTCGAGGACGTCGGCGACGCCCTCCTTGCCCTTGGGTGTGTCCAGATCTTCGTTGTGCTGGACGGCACCGGTCAGGGTGACGGTTGGGCTGGTGCGGTCAGTGCGCACGATCAGGCGCAGGCCGTTGGGCAGAACTTCGTCGCTGGGCAGGATCGCAGCGCGCGGGAGGCGGAGTTCTTCCAGCGGTTTGGCGGCCCAGTTGGGCAGTTCGACTGCCTTGGTGGGCGAGGCAGTGAGTTTCTCGCCACCGCCGAAGCCTTCCGCAGCAACGGCTGCGCCGCTGGGTACTGGCTTCAGCGTGGCGGTGATGGTGTTGGCGCGCAGCAGATACTGCTTTGCGACGCGGTTGACGTCGGCGACGGTGACCTTCTTGATGGCCTCAGAATCTTCATCGGGAGAGTTGCGCCCCTGGGCCGCGAGCGCCTGCGACCAAGCTGTTGCTAGTCCGGGGATGGAGTTGCGGCGGAAGGCGGCGTCGGTCAGTTCGCTGCGTTTGGAGGCTTCGACCAGGTCTGCGGGAATGCCCTTCTCCGCGTAGTTCTCGATGATGCTGCGTAGCTCTTTCAGAGCGGGCGCGGCGTCGCCTTCACTGGGGACGGCGACGAGGCCGAAGCCGAGGCTGGCCTTGGCGTAGGTGCCGGCCATGCCGAATTGCGCTCCAAGTGCTTTGCCTGCGGGCACCATGGCGTAGATGTCGCCGCGCTGGCTGCTGAGTACGTCCGCCAGCACCTGCGATGCGGCGTAGTCCTTTGACTCTGTGCCAGGAAGGCGATAGCCGATGACTGCGAGGGTGTACGGCAGGTTGCTGTCGAGGGTAAACGAGTCGCTCTTGACTGCGCCGAGCTTGATGGCCGGGCGCGTGGGCACGGGCCGCTTTGCGATGCTGCCGAAGTGCTGACGCACCTGCGCAAGGACGGCGGCGGGCTCTACGTCACCGACGATGACGAGGATGCTGTTGGCGGGCGAGTACCACTGGTCGTAGAACTTGCGGAGATCGGCGCCGGTGGTCTTGTCGAAGCTGGGTTTGGAACCAAGGGCGTCGTGCGCATAGGGTGTGCCGGCGAACATGCCTTCGTTGAGGCGCGTGATGAGTTTGTAGGTTGGCGAGGAGAGGTCGCGCTGGACCTCCTGCTCGATGGCGCCGCGCTCCTGATTCCACTCGGCGTCGGAGTTGTCGATGCCCTGCATGCAGGCGGCTTCGGCACGGATCGCCACTTCGACGTCGGTCGAGGGGACCGTTGCGTAGAACTGAGTCACGTTGCCCTGGGTGTCGGCGTTGTTGTCGCCGCCGAGCCGGGCGTAGATGGCAGCGGTCTGGTCGGCGGTCATGCCGGTGCAGCCGCGGAAGGCCATGTGTTCCAGCGCGTGGGCCGTTCCGGGAAAGCCAGTGGGCGTCTCATTGCCACCGGCAAGGACATTCAGTTCAACCGTGACGACGGGAGCCAGCGTGTTGCGGACGACGACCACCTTCATGCCGTTGGGTAGCGTCTCGCGCGTCACGTTGGCTTCGGCTGCAGAAGCGCGCGCGGGCGCGGGCTTTTGCGCGACGACGTATGGGACGGTGAACACAAGGCTGGCGGCGACGGCGGCAGAGGCGAGCGAACGCAACATGTGGTGAAAACTCCTGAAACTTAGACTGTAACCAATTACGAATGCGGTTGATGCGGTACGTGAAGTTTTCCTTGGTCTCTGATGTGCGGACGGCATCGGCGCAAAAAGGCAGACTGTTATAGTTTCGGCATGCCCACAGCCTGCCTTGCCCCCCGTATTGCTGCGTCTCGGTATGCGGCGAATCTGCAGTGGCCTTGCGGCATGCCGGATGGTTCCGGTGCGGAGCTTGCCTGGGGCTCTGCTGCGCGATGAAACTCAAGCGACTGTTTAAGATCCTGCTGGCTACGTTTTTGAGCCAGGGTGTGACTGTCATCTCGCAGTTGCTGGTGCCGCCGTTTTTTCTGCGTTATTACGGCAGCGGCATCTCCGTCTATGGTGAATGGCTGGCTCTGAGTGCCTCCGTGAACTACCTTGGCATGCTGAACTACGGCATCCAGACCTACGCAAGCAATGAAATGACGATCCTGCACAGCGCAGGGGACAACGACGGTGCGAAGGCGGTACAGGCAAACGCACTGCGGCTGCTGCTTGGGATCATTGCGACCTTCGCAGCCGTCGGTGCATTGGTATTTTTAATACCCGTGACGAGCTGGCTGAAGCTGCACCATGTCACGCCGGCTGCAGCGCAGCTTGCGCTGTACCTGCTGATACTGCAGATCGCGGTCAACATGATGTTCTCGCTGCTGACCAACGGGTACATGATGGTGGGTCTGCCGCATGTGGGGAACCACATGGCCAGCGGGCAGCGGCTTCTTTCCACCTTTGGCATGGCGTTTGCGATTTACCATCACGCATCGTTCGCGGTACTTGCCGGCGTACAACTTGGCTCACTGCTACTGTTCTCGCTGGTCGTACTGATCCACGTGAGGTTCGTGGCCCCTGTGCTGATGCCGAATTTGCGCTATGGCAGCTGGAAGGGTGTAACGACCATTCTGAGACCCAGCGGCCACTTTGGCCTGATCTCACTGGGCGGCTTCCTGACGTGGTCCATGCCCGTGATCCTGCTTCAGCGCACGCTGGGCGCGGAGGTGACAGGCGTCTTCGGACTTGTTCGTACGGTCTTCCAGATGTCGCGGCAGATTCTGATGATCGCCAGCAGCACCATCGGGCAGGACATCACGGAGATGTGGGGTCGCAAAGACTGGGTGCAGTTGCGGCGGCTGTACGACATGTCCGAGCGCGTCGTGCTGTTCCTGATCCCGGTGGTGACGGTGGGCACGTTGCTGCTTTCGCCACTCTTGTTCACTGTCTGGCTGCACAAGCGCGGAATGTATCAGCCGGAGCTGTGTTTCCTGATGGCGGTGATCTCCGGCGTGCTGGGGATCAAGGAACACAAGACGCAGTTTCAGAGCGCCTCCAACGAGCACGACAAGCTGAGCTGGATCATCGTGATCGGCTATTCGGTGATGCTGCTCGCGGCACTGGCTCCCATTCACTACTTCGGCCTGGTGGGATACCTGGTGACGTGGCTGGTGTGGGAGATTATCCAGACGGGCATGGTGCTGCGCCTGAATGAACGGCTGTTCCCGGCAGAGTACCGCGTGGAGACCAAGCCGCTGATCAAGCTGGCAATCTTTACCGTGGTGGCGTTTGCAGCGGCGGCTTATCCCGCCTTTCTGGAGCAGCGGCTGTCGCTGCCCGCCGGCATTGGACTCGCCGTAGGAGTAGTACTGGTGCTGGGTGCAGCGGCGTACAAGGTCTTTGGCCTGGACGATGTCGCCAATCTGCTGCGGTCACGCATGAAGCCGCGCGCTGTCACCGCGTAGGTTCGTCCACCCGTAAGCAAGAAACAGTTACCAGTTTGCAGATTAACGCTGCTGCTGTTGTTTGAGCTTTTGCTCTTTCTGTTTTTGCTGCTTCATGCGCTGACGCTCTTCTCGTTGCTCTGCTTGTTGATCTTTCGGCATGAGCAGATCCACGCGTAGCTGCTCCGGCTGTTGTCCTTGTTGCTGCTCTCTTGCATGATCAGCCATCTGATCGGTCTGATCTTCTTCATTCAGTGCATGAGGTGTGTTCTGTTTTTTCTGCTGCTGCTCCTGTTGTTCCTGTTGGCCATATGCCGCTACGGACATTCCACCGATAGCAACACTGAGGACAAACATTCTGATTGGGTGCATTATCTTTCTCCGCATTACAGGAAGTGCCTCAAGCGCTGATTTAAAGCGCCAATACGATCATCGCAGGAAGTTTGATGCGCAAAGCGTCACATTTCGGCGGTATCGCTTACACATTGATTCAGCGCCGACGGATTTTTTCCTCGGAACACTTGCAGCCGCTGAAAGCCATGGCGACGTGCCATGCGGGCCAGTCCATGCCTCAAAGTTGTACGATGGAGGCGTTGAAAGGTGCTAAATGATCACACGCAGGAAGTTTCTTGAGAGTGCCGCGGCGACCGCGGCTGTTGCGAATTTGCCCGCAAAATCGCTGTTTGCAATGGCTGCACCCGTAGCGAAGGACGATGTTCTGCAGTGGGCTGATCCCAGGGTTGGAACGGGCGGGCACGGTCATACGTTCCCGGGTGCCAGTGTGCCGTTTGGCGCCATGCAGTTGAGCCCCGACACCTTCAATGAGGGTTGGGACTGGTGCAGCGGATACCACGTCAGCGATTCGTCGATCATGGGCTTCAGCCATACGCACCTGAGCGGCACGGGCGCCGCCGACCTGCTGGACTTCCTGGTGATGCCGGGCGTTGGTGTTGCGAAGCCGCAGCCAGGATCGCGCGAGAACCCGGAGAGCGGCTACCGCTCGCGCTTCAGCCATGCGAACGAGGTAGCGACGCCGGGTTACTACTCCGTGATGCTGGATACGTCGAAGGTGAAGGCAGAGCTGACGGCGACGGAGCGTGTGGGCGTGCATCGCTATACGTTCCCCGCGACCGACAGCGCATACATCATCGTGGATCTGCAGCATGCGCAGGCGAACAAGGGCATCAGCACGGTCGTCTCTGCTGAGCTGGAGCAGACCGGGGCCGATAGCATTGCGGGCGGCCACGTGACGAATGCGTGGGGCAGAGGGCGTCATGCCTTCTTCTCGCTGACGGTCTCGAAGAAGCCGAAGAAGGTCGTCTTCTTCAAGGACGACAAAGAGGTGCCGGTGGGCAAGCTGACGGGTGCGAACCTGAAGGCTGTTCTGTACTTCGACACGAAGGCGAACGAGACCATCCTGGTGAAGACGGGCATCAGCGCCGTGGGAGCGGATGGTGCGGCGAACAACGTCAAGATGGAAGTGCCGGCATGGGACTTCGACAGTGTCCGCCGCAGCGCCGAGGTCAAGTGGCGGCAGCAATTGGGCAAGGTTCATGCGGACTTTGCGGATGCGAAGCATAAGACGATCTTCTACTCGGCGCTTTATCACATGAGCCTGGGACCGACGCGCTTTGACGATGCAGATGGTCGCTATCGCGGCATGGATAACGCCGTGCATACGCTGCCAAAGGGTGCTGAGAACTACACGACCTTCTCACTATGGGATACCTTCCGCGCGGCGCATCCTGCGTACACGCTGCTGGAGCCGGAGCGTGTGCCGCAGTTTATGAACACGCTGATCCGTATGGGCGAAGAGAGCCCCGCGGGTGCACCAGTGTGGCCGCTGCATGGTCGCGAGACGGAGTGCATGACCGGCTTCCACTCGGCTTCCGTGATCGCAGAAGCCTGCAACAAGGGCGTTACCGGCGTGGACTATGCGAAGGCATACACGATGCTGGAGCGCGGCCGGAACGACGACAAGCTGGGCGAACAGCAGCACCGCGACAAGGGCTTTATCGCGGCGGACCAGGTTGAAGAGTCCGTCTCAAAGCACTTTGAGTATTGCTACAACGACTGGGCGATGGCGAACCTGGCGTCGAAGCTGAAGAACGATGTCGGATGCAAGCAGCACTTGGCGCTTTCGAAGGGCTACAAGAACAACTGGGACGCGAGTGTCGGCTTCATGCGGCCGAAGTTTGCGGATGGCACGTGGGCTTCTCCGTTCAGCCCGATCGAGATGGGCCACACGAAGAAGTGGCGCGACTATACGGAGAGCAACGCGTGGCAGACGACGTTTGCCGTGCAGTGCGACCCTGCCGGTCTAATCGATACGCTGGGTGGACAGAAGGCGTTTCTGGACAAGCTGAATCTGCTGTTCAACCAGCCGAGCACGCTGCCGGACGACGCTCCGCCAGACATTGCTGGTCTGGTGGGTCAGTACGCGCACGGCAATGAGCCTTCACACCACATTGCTTACCTGTACGTGTACGCCGGTGCGCCGCACCTGACGCAGTCGCGCGTACGCAGCCTGATGGAGACGATGTACAAGGCGGAGCCGGACGGCATGCAGGGCAACGAAGATGTTGGCCAGATGTCGGCATGGTTCCTGCTGAGTGCGCTTGGCTTCTACCCGGTGGATCCGGTCAGCACCATCTATGTTCTCGGATCGCCGCTGACGAACGGCGCGACGCTGAGCATGGGCAAGGGCCGCGTCCTGAAGGTAGAAGTGACGCGCAAGAATGCAGGCGATGCGTACGTGAGCGAGTTCTGGCTGAACGGCAAGAAGCAGGATCGCGCGTGGTTCCATCATGCGGATATTGCGAATGGTGGCACGCTGAAGTTCGTGATGAGCGACAAGCCCAACATGACACTGGGCGCGGATGCGAAGTCGATCCCGCCGAGCCAGCAGATCATCTAAACATGACAGCTACAAAGGCAAAGCCGCGTCCCCAGTGGGCGCGGCTTGCTGTTGTTATCGACCGACATCGTTTTTACGCGACCGCCTTCTTCTGTTTGATCTCCGGGCCGATGGTGCTTGAGCTTTTCGACGCGGCCGTGCGGATGAAGATAGCGGAAGAGACAGCGCCTACGAGGCAGAGGCCGGCGGCCGTGAGCATGACGCGTCGGAAGCCGGCAACGAAGGCTTCTGCAACGACGCGTTGAGCCTCAGGATCCTTCGTGTTAATGGCGGCCTGGTTATTGCGCTGCGACAGGACCTGCTGGCGAACATTTTCGGGAATGCGCGCTGACCCATTGTTGAGGGCGGTGACGAAGCTGGCATGCAGGATGACGCCGAATACCGCGAGTGCAAGCACGGTAGCCGCTCGCGAGACCGCATTGTTTACTCCGGATGCGGCGCCAGCGCGCGCCTCTTCCACCGAGTTCATCACAACGGTCGTCAACGGTGCAACGCTGATGGCCATGCCAAAGCCTAGAACCATGCCAGGGATGAAGAAGGTCTTCCAGTAAGTCCCACCGATGCCCGGGATGGCCAGCATGGCAAAGCCGAGCGCGACGATGGCCGGACCGACCACCAGGGGCAATACCGCTCCATAGCGTGTGACGAGTCCACCAGACCATCGCGAGAGTGCAAAGATCATCAGCACGACAGGCAGCAGAACAGCGCCGGCAGACGTGGGGGAGTAGTGCTGCACCTGCATCAGGTTGAGCGGCAGGTAGTACATGAGGCCGCTGAGCGCGCCATAGAGGAAAAGCGTCATCAGGTTGGCGCCGAGAAAGTTACGCGAGCGGAAGAGGTCCGTAGGCGCCATGGCGCTGCGTGAGCGCGACTCCACGAGAGCGAAGAGCGCCAGCATGATGAGGCCGACGAGTCCGATCCACAGGACGTGTGGCCCGTCGGTGGAAAACTGCATCAGCGAGTAGGTCGTCGCGCCAAGTCCCCCCGAGGCGAGTACTGCGCCCTTCCAGTCGAGGCCGTGGGAGTCATGCAGCTTGGTCTCGGGATAACCCTTCCAGGAGAGGACAAGGATGGCAATCGCGATGGGAACGTTGATGAGAAAGACCCATCGCCAGGAGGCGTGCTGGATCAGCCATCCGCCCACGACAGGCCCAACGGCGGAGGTGATGGCCGTTACTCCGGACCATATGCCGATGGCCTTACCGCGTTCCGCTTCAGGGAATGCGGCAGTGATAAGAGACAGGCTTCCAGGGATGAGCATGGCTGCGCCAACGCCCTGCACAGCGCGTGCGATGATCATGCCCTCGATGGTGGAGGTGGCACCGCACCAGATGGATGCTGCGGCAAATGACGCGACCCCGATGAGGTAGACACGCTTGCGGCCGTAGCGGTCGCCGATGGAGCCGCCGACGAGGATGAGGGAGGCCAGTGTGAGTGCGAATGCTTCCACGATCCACTGGAGCTGGTTGGCGCTGGCCTGGAAGGCATGCTGCAGAGCGGGCAGCGCTACGTTGACCACAGTGCTGTCAAGAAAGGCCATTGCTGAGCCCAGGATGGAGCAAATCAGCACCAACCGAGCGGCCGCAGGCGCCATGGCGGAAGAACTTTTTGGTCTCTTAATCTGTTGGGCTTCGGTCACGCATCCTCAATGGCCTTAAGCTGGCATTTATTCGATGCACGATGTTTGGGAAATGCGACGGCGCGGCGTGTTGTAATTCGAGCGTGATAGGTTGGCTTCGCGTTTCCGCTGTGATGCGGCGCAGCTTTCATTGAGGTGAGTTCGATGTCGCAATACATTCTTGCGCTGGACCAGGGCACCACAAGTTCACGCGCTATTCTTTTCGATCGCGTGGGAGCCCTGATTGGAACGGCGCAACATGAGTTCACGCAGATCTTCCCGGCGGGCAAGCAGGGGTGGGTTGAGCATGATCCATTTGAGATCCTGACCAGCCAGATGTCGGCAGCCGTTGAGGTGCTGGGCCGCGCGGGCGTGCGACCGCGCGATGTGGCCGCAATCGGCATCACAAACCAGCGTGAGACGGCGATTGTGTGGGATCGCGAGACGGGCAGGCCGGTCTATAACGCCGTTGTCTGGCAGGATCGGCGAACCGCCGACGCGTGCGCCGAACTGGTAAAGAGCGGCGCGGAAGATGATGTACGCCGGCGGACCGGGCTGCGGCTGGATCCCTACTTCAGCGGAACGAAGGTTGCGTGGATTCTGGACAACATCAGCGGCGCCCGAGAGCGAGCGGAGCGCGGCGAGCTTGCCTTTGGCACGGTGGACTCGTGGCTGATCTGGAACCTGACCAGTGGCAAGCGGCACATCACGGATCGCACCAATGCGTCGCGCACGTTGCTTTACAACATCGTGGAAGACCGGTGGGACGACGAACTGTTGCGGCTGCTGCGTGTGCCGCGGTCGATGATGCCCGAGGTGGTATGGTCCAGCGAAGCGCTTGGGCCGGTGAGCACGACTCTGGGGCTTGAGGGTGTTGAGATTGCGGGCATCGCGGGGGATCAGCAGTCTGCACTCTTCGGGCAAATGTGTACGCGGCCCGGCGATGCGAAGAACACTTACGGCACTGGCTGCTTTTTGCTGCAGCACATGGGCAGCACGTTTCGGCAGAGCGAGCATCGGCTGCTGACGACACTTGCCTGTTCGGTCGATCGCAAGCTGGAGTACGCGCTGGAGGGTTCCGTCTTCATCGGTGGCGCAGTAGTACAGTGGCTCCGCGATGGTCTGGGGATCATCGATTCGAGCAGTGACGTGGAGGCGCTTGCGCTGAGCGTGCCGGACAGCGGTGGCGTGATGTTTGTCCCGGCGTTTACTGGCATGGGTGCACCGCACTGGGATCCTTACGCGTCAGGCATGATGATCGGCATTGGCCGTGGCACGACGAAGGCGCATATTGCACGCGCCGCGGTAGACAGCATCGCTCTGCAGACGGCGGACCTGATGCGTGCGATGAATGCAGACACACCGGCGCCGCTTCGCGAGTTACGCGTGGATGGTGGCGCCGCGGCGAACAACATGCTGATGCAGTTCCAGGCGGACCTGCTGAGTGTCCCGGTGCATCGGCCCGCATGTCTTGAGACGACGGCGATGGGTGCGGCCTTCCTTGCAGGGCTGGCTGTCGGCTTCTGGCCCAACACGGACGAGATCCAGCGTAAGCAGGACGCGGGTACCGTCTTTCAACCGCAGCACGATTACAGCGCGCTCGATGCACGTTGGCAGGAAGCCATTGCGCGCGCGAAGGGATGGAACAGGCCGCTATGAACCGTGAAGCCATGATGCAAGCAGTGCGCGCGCAGGGTAGTGAGCCGTGGGACATCGTCATCATTGGCGGTGGCGCAACGGGTGCGGGTGTTGCGGTGGATGCTGCGACACGCGGCTACAAGACGCTGCTGGTGGAGCGCGAGGACTTTGGCAAGGGTACCAGCAGCCGCAGCACCAAGCTGGTGCATGGTGGTGTGCGTTACCTGGAGCAGGGCAACATCTCCCTGGTGATGGAGGCGTTGAAGGAACGCGGTCTGCTGCGGGCCAACGCGCCGCACCTGGTGCATGACATGCCATTCGTGGTGCCGAACTACGAGTGGTGGGAAGCTCCGTTTTACGGCATCGGCATGAAGGTCTATGACCTGCTGGCGACGAAGTATTCCTTTGGTAAGTCGCGAATTCTGTCGCGCGAAGAGACGCTGCAACGCCTGCCCACGATTGCGCAAGAGGGTCTGCGCGGCGGTGTGGTGTATCACGATGGCCAGTTCGACGATACGCGCCTGCTGACACACCTGGTGATGACGGCGGCGGACCATGGTGCGACGGTGCTGAACTACTGCTCGGCGGTGGAACTGCTGCGTGGTGATGACGGCTTTCTGAATGGCATTGTCGTCGAAGACCGCGAGAGCGGCGAGCGCATCCGTGTGCAGGCAAAGTGTGTCGTGAACGCCACCGGCATCTTTACCGACGAGACGCGCCGCATGGCCGAGCCTGCGGCGACGACGATGGTGTCGCCTTCGCAGGGAATTCACCTGGTGCTCGAGAAGAGCTTTCTTCGCGCAGAGACGGCGATCATGGTGCCGCGGACCAGCGATGGTCGCGTGCTCTTCGCGATCCCGTGGCATGGGCACACGGTTGTCGGCACGACCGATACGCCGATTGATGCACCGAGCTATGAGCCGCTGCCGCTGGAAGAGGAGATTGCCTTTGTGCTGGATACTGCGGGCGAGTATCTAAGCCGCAAACCCACGCGTGAGGACATCCTGTCCATCTACGTCGGCATTCGTCCGCTGGTGAAGGCGGCTGGTGGCGACGGCAACAAGACGAGTTCTCTGTCGCGCGATCATACGATCCACATCGACGGCAGCGGCCTGCTGACGATTGTTGGTGGTAAGTGGACGACCTATCGCCACATGGCCGAAGACACGGTGAATCACGCCGCGACGCTGGGCCATCTGCCCGATGCGCCATGCACAACGGCAACGCTGCGCGTGCATGGATGGAGCGACGCGCAGGACCTTGGCGAGCTGCTGGTCTATGGTGCCGATGCCGCCGGTGTTCGCGCGCTCGCGGATGCTTCGCCGGAGCTTGCCGAGAAGCTGCATCCGGCTCTGCCGTACCTTGCAGCGGAGATTGTGTGGGCCGCGCGCGAGGAGATGTCGCGCACGCTGGATGATGCTCTTTCCCGGCGAACACGTGCGTTACTGCTGAATGCACGCGCGGCCATTGCCATTGCGCCGAAGGTGGCGGAACTGATGGCGAAGGAGCTTGGTCGTGATGAAGCCTGGAAGCGGGAACAGGTGGATGCATTTAAGACGTTGGCACAGCAGTACCTGCCGCAGTAGAGTGGTGAGCTCTGGAGTAAGACATTGATCACACGCAGCCCGCTGCTGGGCGAATTCATGGGTACGTTTGTGCTGATGCTGCTGGGCAACGGGGTCTGTGCGGCGGTATCGCTGAAGCGGTCGAAGGCCGAAGGCGGCGGATGGATGGTGGTCGCTGCCGGCTGGGCGTTTGCGGTGCTGTGCGGCATCTTCGTCTCGCAGCTCTTCGGTTCGCCGGACGCGCATATGAATCCCGCGTTCACGCTGGCATTTGCTATCAAGGCGCAGAGCTTTACCAAGCTACTGCCTTACACGCTGGTGCAGATCGCTGGTGCGTTCTGTGGTGCGGCGGCGACCTGGCTGTTCTATCTTCCGCACTGGGCTGCGACAGAAGATCCTGCGACGAAGCTGGGCGTCTTTGCCACGGGACCTGCGATCCGTAACTATCCGCAGAACCTGTTCTGCGAGTTTCTTGCGACGTTTGTGCTGGTTCTTGTCGCTGGCGGTATGAGCAGCAAGCTGGTGCTGACCACGGGGGCCGCGTCGGGGTTAAGTCCGCTGCTGGTGAGCTTTCTGATCTGGTCGGTGGGTCTCAGTCTCGGCGCGACGACTGGATATGCGATCAACCCTGCGCGCGACCTCGGTCCGCGGCTGGCACACGCCTTGCTGCCCATTGCCGGTAAGGGCGGCAGTGACTGGGCGTATGCGTGGGTTCCGATCGCCGGCCCGATGCTGGGTGCGGGGCTGGCCGGATGGGTGCTGTTTCTGATCGGTGCGTGACAGAAAAGCGTCTTAGGGAATAGGCCTATTTAAGCTTCAGACACGCTGGATTTGAGTAAGTTGCGGAAATTTTTCTGGTTGTTGCGAAAGTTACAGCGTTCGCCAACGCCCGCGTCTTTACTGGCGATTTGATGCATTTTCTCGTTGACTGGACTGCGAAATCAACGGATGATCATGGGACTTTCCTCCTTGCATTACGAGCGTTCCAGAGATCAGCTCCTGGGATTCTCGGGCGGCGTCCGTACGGTGTGCCTCCGTCTCCATTCGTGATTTATCTGCCTGCTCCGTTTGCGGAGCGTCCCATCCCCCGGGGGTTCGTCTTGAAGTTCCAATCTCTGCTTGCAACTGTTCTGCTTGCACTGCCGCTGTCTGCCATGGCCGACCAGCTGGTGCCTGCCGGCTCGATTATCAACTGCACGATCTCTGAAGGCAGCATCTCGTCGAAGACCATGAATGTGGGCGATCCGGTGCTGTGCACACTGGGCCACAGCGAGGCGTTTGGTCGTTCCTCATTTCCCTACGGCAGCTACCTGATGGGCCACTTTGCCGAGTACAAGGACCCCGGCCACTTTGTGGGCAAGGGCTGGATGGAACTCGACTTCGACAAACTGATCGTGCAGCCGGACACTGTCGTTCCGCTGAATGCGCGCGTTGTTGCGACGCCGAAGAACAAGGTCGACAAAGACGGCCGGATCCAGGGCACGGGCCACGCTACGAAGGACACCGTGATGTGGTTGATCCCGGTGCTGTGGCCGATCGACCTGATCAACCTGCCTCGTCGCGGACCAACGCCGACGCTGAAGGCCGAGACGAAGCTGACACTGCGCGTGATGGACGACTTCGGCATCCCGACGCCGCAGGAAGACGCTGTGCGCAAGCCCGCGCTGATCGCCCGGCAGACACCGGACGAAGTGACCTACGAGACGTTCCGTCAGCAGGCAGCAGCACCGGTGGAGCGCCAGCCCGCGTATGCACAGCAGCAGCAGTACGCGCCGCAGCCACAGTACGCGCCGCAGTATCAGCAGCAGCCACAGGCTTCTTCACCGGTGGTGGTCAACTTCGTGACACAGCCGGCGCAGCAACAGCAGCAGCCGATCTACATTCAGCAGCAGGCACCGCAGCAGCAACAGCCGATCGTTGTGAACCAGGCACCGCCGGTGGTCTACAACCACTACCCGCCGCCACCGGTGTACGGTCCATACCGCTACTACTACCGCGGCTACTAGGACTTCGGCACTTCGTGCTGTTCTCGACGCGGCACTTCGTGCTGTTCTCGACGCGCTTTGCGCGTGTTCTTGCTGGTGCGGAGTGTCTCGTAGCCCGGCTTCGGGCCGGGCATCCTGTAGATCGCTTTACCGAGCTCCCGGAGGAGACGACGGCCACCCGCGAGGGTGGCCGTTTGTGTTGTTGGGGAGGGGTACCCTCCCCCCTGTTTGCTGTAAATATTACTTTCTAAAGCAGTTGACGATTCCCGAACTGGCAAAAATCAGATTCGAAAGGGTTTACGGGCAAAAATCAGATAACAAAGGAGTTAGTTGGATTACCGAGGCGATTGCTGCCGGAATCGCGCAAACGGCTCTTCGGTTGGCTCCGATTTTGTGGCGATCCTGACCTACTTCAAGGATAACAACCTGGAGATAATTCCCCGCCAACTTTATGTCGCGCAGAATCAGCAACTTAGGTGGTTCCGGGACTTGACAGGTTTTCTAGTGCCTGGCTTTGGGCCAGCCGCGGGATTTGTTCAGCGCGCGGTCCGGCCGGGATACTTCTGCCGGAATCTGAGACCGCGCGGGTTTGGAGGAGTGGGCTTGATGGCATGGCTGAAGCCATGCCCCTCCGAAAGAACTCCTACATGACTCGTTGAGCTCTGCCTATCCAGAGGCGATCCCGCACTTATCCGCGATCAACAAGATCCCCGAGTCGCCCACCGGTTCTTTGAACAATGCCCTTTGAAGGAAACGCAGTTAGCTGCTGGAGCTTTGTCCTCGCTACAGAAGCAGGACTGGATCTCTACGCGGCGGATGAAGCTATTGTCTCCAGAAAGTGAGGCTTTTTGATTTCGACCCGGGCCAGTGGGATGTCGTGCAACCAAGCTGTTTCAGTGGTGCCGGAGTTACTAGTTTTCGAAGCATCCGCAGGACAGTATAAATATTTGCTTTCTGCGTTAGTTTTCATTGCGTTTGACTATCTGGACGGTTAGTCTCCAAGACTCCATGACACATCCCTTTGTTCGACCTGCTTCCTTCCTGCGTCTGATTGCCTTTGTTCTTCCTGTTACGCTCCTCGGCTGCGCCGGCGGGGGCGGCGGAGGGTCATCGAGCACGACGACCCCGCCGACGACGACAACGCCGACGCCAACCTCGACAACGCTGAGTGTTGCTGCGGTCTCCCCGACGAACATTCCGGTGGGCGCGAATGACACTACCGTCGTTGTGACGGGAACGGGATTCACGACGACGTCTGTCGTTTCGTTGAACACCACGGCAGAGGCTACTACTTATGTCAGTTCGACGGAGGTCCATGCAACGGTACCGGCGGCGCAACTGAAGACGGGCGTGGTCCTGAATGTTTCGGTTGCAAATGGCACCACAGTTGCGAAGCTTGACCCCGCCGTCGCTGCTTTGTCCGTAGATAATCCCGTACCGTCGCTCACGCTGGTCGCGCCCACAGCGGTGCTGGTGGGTTCGGCGGCTGCAAGTGTGACCGTTACCGGCACCAACTTTGTCCCGGGTGTGGCTCTCTCGGTAAACGGTAGCCTTCGCACCACGACCTTTGTGAGTGACACGCAGTTGACTGCCGCGCTGACCGCGGATGATTTCGCGGTGTCGAAGTCGCTGCCGCTGAATGTGATCAACCCCAAGCCGGGCGGTGGCACCAGCGGCACAAATTCTCTTTCCGTAAGTAATCCCGTTCCCGCACTCACGTCGATCTCGCCGACCAGCATCGTCCAGGGTTCTACGCCGCCTACGGTCACGCTGACGGGCGGCAACTTCAATGCCTCTTCGGCAGTGTTGGTGAATGGCGGAGCACACGCTTCCACCTTTGTCAGTGCCAACTCCCTAAAGGTCGTTTTGACAGCCGCAGACATTGTGAACGCTACGACTCTGCCGATCACCGTGGTGAATGCCCAGCCTGGTGGTGGCACCTCAGCTGCTGCCAGCTTCGTGGTGACGGCGCGTGCCACCTCTCCGTCGATCAGCTACGTTTCCCCGACGAGCTTTTATACCGGCGCTGGTGACACGAACATTTTCGTGATCGGTGGAGGAACTTCATCGACTGCCACGGTCCAGTGGAAGGGCACCACGCTGACCTCAACCTATGGGGTCGGCAGTGTTTCTCTGAGCTACTATTCGACCTACAACGGGCCGTACATGTACGCGCGCGTGCCTGCGAGCCTGCTATCCGCGGCCGGCACCGCTGCGATCACACTCACGAACTCCACCTATCCCAATCCGACTTCGCTGCCTGTGACGGTCACGATCGTTGATCCGCCAGCACCGACGATCAGTTCCCTGGCGACAACTGCGGCACCTGTGGGGGCTGCGCTGGACCTAACGGTCTACGGCACAGGCTTCTCTTCCGGTTCGTATGCGAGCTTCAACGGCACGCAGGTGAGCACCACCGTGGTCAACAGCGGTCAGCTGACGGCACGTCTGACCACTTCGATGCTCTCGCAATTGGGAGCAGGCGTCATCCGCGTCTTTACACCGGCCCCGGGTGGCGGCACGTCAAATGCAGTGACGTTGCCCATCTACGCTCCGCTTAAGAACAACAGCATGGTTTACAGTCCTTCCACGGGCCTGCTTTGGCTCTCGGTCCCCAGCAGCGCCGGTGCGCCGTATGGCAACTCCGTCGTGTCGATGGATCCAGCAACGGGAGCGCTGGGGCGTCCTATCCCGGTGGGCAGTGAACCGAACAAGCTGGCCATCACCTCTGACGGTAAGTACCTTTGGGTTGGCCTGGACGGCGCCAATGGCGTGCGCAAGGTGGACCTGACGACCAACACCGCCGGGCTTCAGTTCGCATTGAACGCCGGCTCCGGCTCATCGCCCATTGCGCTCGCGCTGCAGGCGCTGCCTGGCGTTACAGATTCCGTGGTGGTGCTCCAATCGACCAGCAGTTATAGCTACTACGCGACACCCGCGCTCTACGACAGCGGAGTTCTGCGCGGCACGATGCCAACCGGAAACTACTACTCCTACTACGCCCTGCAAGTGGATGGCAGCCGCAACGAGATCTACGTTGGTGGCGGCGCGCTGCAGACCTTCACCTATAGCTCATCGGGCTTGACCGCGAAGACAACGAGCACAAACTCCAGCATATCGCTCGCCAGCAGCTCGCTGGATGACATGCAGCTAGCATCCGGCACACTGATCGGGAGCCAAGGCAAGATCTACGACGCGGAGGCGGGAACCCTGCTGGGCACTCTTTACCAGACGGGTACGGTGGCTGCAGTGGGTCCAACCACCTATGACAGCGCGCTTGGCAAGATCTTCGTGCTGGATAGCAGCTCGGCTTACTGCTGCAACAACTACACGCAAATCCAGGTATTCAAGGGTTCGGATTACACCGCTACCGGTGACCTGATCCCGTTCACCATTCCGTATAACCTTTATGACTCTACGGGGTTGAATACCTACCTGAATCCTTCGCGGCTGACGCGTTGGGGCTCCAATGGCCTCGCGGTGCGAACCGCGATCGGAGTCTTTTCACTACGGTCTAACCTGGTGAAGGACCTGTCCGCCACCTTGGCGGATCTGGGAGTGACGGCGACAGCCACCGGCGGCACGTCAACCGGCACCAGCACCACCTACACCTTCCAAGTGAAGAATGCTGGGCCGTCCACGGCAAAGGATGTCGCTCTGGCCATCCAGACTCCATCCACGGGGGTGTTCACCGGGGCGACCACAACAGTAGGCATCTGCTCTACGCAGACGGCCGGTTGCAACCTGGGAGACATCGCGAATGGTGCCACGGTGACCATCAACGTCACCGTGCTGGAGACGTCTGCAGGCACTGCGACGGCTACTGCGACGGCCATTGCTTCGAGCACGGACAACAATGCGGCGGACAACTCCGCGAGTGCTGCGGTCGTGGTTGCCGGATCCAACTACAACCTGCAGCCAACGCTTTCCTCTATCTCTCCCAACGCAGTCAAGGCCGGTAGCGCCGACACCACGATCACAGTGCTGGGAACCAACTTCGCCTCGGGATCGACAGTGATGGTGGGGAGCACAGCGGCTTCCACAACCTTCGTGAACGCCGGGAAGCTCACCGCTGTTGTGCCGTCGGCCAACCTCGCCAATATGGGATGGAGCAGCATCGGTGTGAGCACACCAGCGCCAGGTGGGGGCAATTCGAACACGCTACCACTCAGCGTCTACAGTGTTCTGTCGCTGGGTGTGAATCGAATGGTGTACGACCCCTACTCACGCAAGCTGGTGGCCGCAGTCTCCACCGGTTCTTCGTCGGTTGCGGGCAGTTCCTTGGTGGCAATTACACCGGAGACCGCCACCATCGGTTCACCCGTCGCACTGACCAACGTACCGACACGTGTAGCCCTAAGCGCAAGCGGGCAAACGCTGTGGCTGGCGAATGCCACCAACGCAACCCTGGCACGCTACAACATGCTGACCGGCGCCGTTGCTACTTCGACGCCTTCCGTAACGAGCATCTTCGGAAGCTACTACACACCCATCGTCGCGGACCTGGCAGTCCAGCCGGGCACGGAAGACTCACTGGCACTTGGTTTCGGGAACTACGTGTACAACTTCGGCATGTTCGACTACTCGTCCGCGTCGAATAGCTTTACGGAACGGTCCAGCTACTCTACCAACTACTACTACAGTTCGTGCATGCGCTTCCTGGACAGCAGCAGTCTGTTCCTGAATAACGACAGCACGGGCATGTACTACTTCGGCGTCGGGTCCAATGGCCTGTCCCCACTTAACCCCACCTCAACGACACTGAACCGGTTCAATTGCTTCAAGATCGCAAATGGGCGTGCCTATGCCGGGCTGGGCGGAGTCGCAACACTGGCAACTTCGGGCGCTATTTCCCAGACGGGAGGCTTCACGCTCCCAAGTAACTACAACAACACAGGCACCTCAGGATCGTTGCCGGTGGAGCCGGATGCGTCGGTTGGCGCAGCCTTTTTCGCTGCGTCCACCTCATCCACAAACAGCTACAGCAATGCGGATGGCGTCCTCTCCTTCGATATTGCGAACTACCTGCGAACGGGTGCGATGTCGCTGAACATGACGGCGATCGAAGGCACATCAAACTTCTCCGTCAACGACATCTTCCGCTGGGGACAGGACGGACTGGCTCTGAGCACGTCCACCGGTCACATCTACCTGCTGCGCGGGCCGTTCGTGGTGCCGCAGTTGCTCAACACCAACACGGCGGCGGTGCTTACTTCTGCTTCCGCTTCAACGATCACGCATGGTGCTGGCAACACTCTGCTGACGCTGACGGGCAGCAACTTCGTCCCGGGCGTGGCGGTCACGTGGAATGGCAGCTATCGCACCACGACCATCGTGGATGCGACGCATGTCACAGTTGCCATTCCTGCAGCGGATCTGGCGGCGGCGGGCAGTGGGTCGCTGGTGGCTACCAACCCTGGGGCGAGCGCTTCGGGAGCGGTGACGGTCACGATCCAGTAAACCGGAGCATGTCGACAGAAGCGAAAGGGCCACTCGGATTGAGTGGCCCTTTTTTCTGTCCGCGGACGCTGCCGCGTGTGGTGAGGGATTCGTGATCTGGAGCTGATCTCAGCCCCAGATCACTCTCTGACCGATGCAGCCATGGACGCCGTTCGACATTGGAGGGACAAGCCTTACGTTCTGGCAGGCGTTCCTACCGAGGTGGATACGACCATCACCGTGAACTTCTCTTTTAGCCGGTAGAGGCGTTTGCTAGGCGGTGAGCTGTACGAGGGTTTCGGCTGGCTTGTCTGGCTCTACGGTTCGCTTGAGCTGGCCGCAGGCGGCGTATATGTCGCGGCCGCGGGGGCGGCGGATGTAGGTGGGCAGGCCGTTGCGGATGAGCGTTTGCTGGAAGATATCGACGTGTTCGGGTGTCGGCTGTGTGTAGGCGATGCCGGGGCCGGGGTTCCAGACGATGAGGTTGACCTTGGCGTGCATGCCTTTGAGGAGTGCGAGGACCTCGTGCGCGTGCTGTGGCTGGTCGTTGATGCCGCCGAGGAGAACGTACTCAAAAGTGACCCAATCGCGCTTGGTCATGGGGATCTCACGGACGGCGTCGAGCAGTTGCTCGATCTTCCACTTGCGCGTGATGGGCATGATCTGCTCGCGGACTACGTTGTTGCTGGCGTTGAGGCTGAGCGCCAGGTTGGGGCGGATCGTCTCCTGGGCGAAGCGGCGGATGGCGGGCTCGATGCCGCTGGTGCTGACCGTCATGCGGGAGGCGGGGATGCCGATGCCCTCGACGAGGAGCAGGACCGACTTCATGAAGTTGTCGTAGTTCAGGAAGGGCTCGCCCATGCCCATGAAGACGAGGTTGATGCGGTCTTTCCCGATCTGTACGCGGTGGCGGTTAAGGACGGCGGCGACCTGGCCGGCGATCTCGCCGGCGGTGAGGTCTCGGCGGATGCCGAGTTTGGCCGTGAGACAGAACTGGCAGTTGACCGCACAGCCGACCTGGCTGGAGATGCAGATGGTGGCGCGGCGGTAGCCGGCTTCCGCGAGGGCGCCCCAGTTGCGCTTATCAACGGGCAGGCCTCGGGCGTCGAGCTTGCGGGAGCTGGTGAGTCGACTGTCGGCACGGTGGTCGGCGGAGTCTTCCGCGTCGTCGGTGTTCTCGACGCCGTCGCCGTCAGGCATCCAGACGGTCTCGACCGTTTCGCCGTCTGCCATGCGCATGAGATAGCGCTCGGTACCGTCGACGGAGACGGCGGTCTGCACCATCTGTGGCAGCTCAATGGCATAGTCGGCGGTGAGGTGCTGGCGGAGTTCGGCGGGAAAGGTGGTGATGTCGTCGACGGTATCGACACGCTGCCGGTAGAGCGCGTCCCAGAGCTGGCGGGCGCGGTAGGGCTTCTGCCCGAGCGCCGTGAGCAGCTCAGTCAGTTCTGGCAACGATTTGCCAAAGAGGGCGGCCATCATTCTTAGGATATATGGGCCGGGAGGGCTGCGCCGTGCAAAGGGAAGCGGCCTCCCGATTGGGGAGGCCGCTGGGCAATTCCGATGCCGTTGGACGTGACTTACTGCGCCACGACCTGGCCCTTCGTAGCCTTTTCTTCCTTCTTCTGCTCGTTGATCTTGCGAGCGCCCATTGCGTCCTGGCTTGCCTTCTCTGCGTTTGCGATGTCCGCCTTCACTGCTGCGGGATTGCCGCAGTCCAGATCGGCCTTGCGGCGCCAGGTAAGGTTCAGGTACTGCAGAGCGTCGTCATACGTGGTGTTCAACGTTGTCGCCTGCTGCAGGTGCTTAAGACCGTCCTCGACGAGAGCGGTGTTCTGCTCCTTGATCTTGGCGCAGGTGGCCTTGCTCATCTTCGGGTTACCGTCGCCAGCATCGGTCAGGCCGTCCGCAGCGAGTGCCTTGCGGGCGTTGTCGTACGCTTCGATCCAGTCAACGACGCCGATGGTGTAGTGGGCTTCCGCGTCCTGGGGATCGACAGCGATGACCTGCTGTTCGTAGTCCTTCGCTTCAGGGTACTTCTTGATGTTGCGATAGATCGAGGCAAGCTGCTGGAGCGAAACCTTGTCTCCGGGATGTGCAGCGAGGTAATCCTTGAAGCCGGTGATGGCCATGTTGGCCATCTTCATGTTGTTGGCATCTTCAGCATTGGGCACAACCTGGTACGAGTACGCGGTTGCCAGGTACAGCTTCGCCGTGTCATACGTCGGGTCGTACTCGATCGCCTTCTGAAAGGCGTTGGTCGCCTGCTCATACTGCGCATTCTTGAACGCCGCAACGCCCTTGGTGAGCTGGTCGCGTGCCTTCAGCTTGGCGCAGCCGGTCAGCATTCCAAGCGACAGCAGAAGAGCGGCCGTGGCGGATACACGTGCGTTAGCTTTCATTGAGCGAATGATCTCCTTCAAATGCCGCATACGAGCAGGGTAGGTCGGTAGAGACGCTGGGCCGGGGAAGGCCTTGCGTGGAGTGATTGTAACCGCAGACGAACACGGCTGACCAGCGGTGGAAGTACAAAACGCGGTGTGCCGAGAGGGCCAGACCGGCAGGTTTCTGTAACGTTTCAGCGCCGGTTACCGGAGCGACGGGAGCAAGAGAAAATGAACATCAGAACTACGCCGACGAAGTGTGAGATGACCCCTCACAGCGGTAGCCGGTAGAAGCATTACGATTTCGGAATCGGTACTAAGAGGTATATCAGGGAAACGAAAGAAGGGCGATGAAAGTCTCATCGCCCCTCTGTCAATTGTGATTACTTGCCGGATTCAACAGCGGGCGTGATGATGCCGATGTTATCGACGCCGGCCGCGTGGCCGTCATTGATGACAGGCAGGATCTGACCGAAGTCGAGGTCCTTGTCGCCCTTTACGAACATCACCTTGTCGTTGCGGACCGAGAAGATCTCAGTCAGCTTTTCCGTCAGCTGCGACAGGTTGACGACGTCTTCGTTGATCTTGTACGAAGGGCCGGCAGCACCGTTAGGCTGGACTTGAACGACGACCGTACGCTGGTCGGGCTCTTTGTCCTTATCCTGGTTTTTGGGCGGCTGAGGCACAAGCGTGTCCAAACCGCGAACCGTGTTGGGCTGGATGACCATGAAGATGATCAGCAGCACCAGAAGAACGTCGATAAGCGGGGTCACATTAATATCTGACCGTGCACCGCTACCGCCTCCGCCTCCCATACCCATGGTGTATCTCCTGTTGGCCGCGCTTGGCGGCCGGTTCCGAAACTTGTTCCTGCCCTTTTGAGGGCAGATGCTGCTGAAGTTAGATCAGCGGCTTGTCTGCGAGCATGCCGAGCTGGCTTACACCCGCTGCACGAATACCGTCGATGGCTTCCATGACCTTGCCGTAGTTCGCGCGGTTGTCACCGCGGAAGTACACGCGCTTGTCGGTCTTGTTTTCGAGCTTGGCCGAGATCTTGGGGCCGAGGTCGGAGCCTGTGACCTGGTCGCCACCGAGGAAGGTTTTACCGTCGCGGGTAACTGCAACGACGACTGAATCTTCCTTGTTGGCGTCTTCCATCACGACGGCGGCGGCGGCCGGCGGCAGTTCGACGTTAACCTTGTTGTTCAGCATGGGGGTGACGACCATGAAGATGATCAGGAGCACCAGCATCACGTCCACCATGGGCGTCACGTTGATGTCTGAGTTGACCTTCTTACCTTCGTCACGAGTTGCCTGTGCCATAGAAGCGACTCCGTCCTGATAAAGCTAATGTTGCTGTCGAGACCGGAGCGAGTGAGGAGGCGGCCTGCGGGGACTGTTTCCAGCCCCTGCAGGCCTCTTCGTTTCTCGCGTCGAGTCCGCTTCCGTTTAGCGCTGCGACTGCTTGATGAAGTAGTCGACGAGCTCCGACGAGCTGTTGTCCATCTCCACGTCGAAGGATTCAACCTTGTTCGTGAAGTAGTTGAAGCACATAACGGCGGGGATGGCGACGAGCAGACCGAATGCGGTCGTAACCAGAGCTTCCGAGATACCGCCGGCAACTGCGCCGATACCTGAGGTCTTCTGCGTTGCGATCTGCTGGAAGGCGTGAAGAATACCGATAACCGTACCGAAGAGGCCGATGAAGGGAGCGGTCGAACCGATGGTTGCGAGCGAACCCAGGCCGCGCTTCAGCTTGGCGTGAACGATGGCTTCCGAACGCTCAAGAGCGCGCTTGGAGGACTCGATCTGCTCGTCGGAGATAGCGCCACCCGAACCGTAGGAGCGGAACTCCTGCAGGCCAGCGGTAACAACCTCAGCGAGGTGCGACTTCTTCGAACGATCTGCAACCTTGATTGCTTCGTCGAGACGGCCATCCTTCAGAGCGCCTGCGACCTTCGGAGCGAACTCGCGGGACTGCTTGCGGGCTGCCGAGAAGTAGAGTGCGCGATCGATCATGACCGCGAGCGACCAGATCGACATGATGAAGAGGATACCGACGACGACGAGATCGATCCAACCCATGTTCTTGAGCATGCCCAGAACTGAGAAGCCGGAGGAGGCAGCGCCGCCCTCTTCCTGAAAGAACATGCCAAGGGTGGCGGGTACATGAGCGAAGCTTGCTGCTGCGTGAGCGAGAATCACGAGAATCAGTCCTCCTGAGTTGTTGGTGCGTAGAAGAAGGTGTGCAGGGTCCGGCCTGATAGAAAGCAAGGCCCTGCGAATCGAAGCATTTCCCTTGAGACGTTACGGTGTGGGGGCCGCTTACGTCCCTGCGGTCATTAACCGCCGAAGGAGAAGTTTACGGTGATGGTCGTGTCGACTTCCGTCGGCTCGCCGTTCAACATATAAGGCTTGTACTTCCAGGTCTGCACAGCGGCGATGGCGTTGGCGCGAAGCATTTCCGGACCGGAGACCACCGACAACTGTTCAACCGAACCGTTCTTGGAGATGATCGCGTGCAGGATCACCGAACCTGAGACGTGAGCAGCCTTTGCAATCGGCGGGTAAACCGGCTGCGTCTTGGTGATGACCTGACCAGCCATAACGCCGCTGGAGATCTTCGCCGGGCCCGTGGGCTTGGGCGGAGCAGCCTTCACCACCGGAGCGGGTGCAGCACCGAGACCGAGACCGCCCATGATGCCGCCGGCCGAACCGCCGGAGGCTCCCATGCCAGCTCCAGCAACACCTGCGACGTTAGCCGGCGGTGGCGGATCTTCATGGGTCATGTCGATCTTTTTCGGGATCTTGGTTGGAGCGGTGAATGCATCCATCACGGCCACAGCCTTGACCACCTTAACGATCTGCGCCGGTGGCGGCGGAGGCGGAGGCGGTGGGGGCGGCGGCGGTGCGGAGAGCATGGCCGTCATGGCCGTCTTCGGCAACGCGTCCGGATAGAGCAGCGGGATCAGAATCATCACCGCGACGATAGCGAGGTTGAAGGCGCCCGTAAGCCACATGTAACGGGTCGACTTCGACTTCAACTTTCCGGAGGACTCTACCAACGAATCTTCAAACATATGCAACCCCAATCTGCGAGAGGTAAAGCTGCGACTGTAGACACCGCGTGTTTCTAATTTGTTCCCGGCGGTAGAAAGATAATTTCTAAGAAGTTTCTCGGAGCACCGAACGACCGACGGAGGGTACGTCGAACCGATGAGCTTGACGAGAGGCAAATAGTATCGCGATGAACTTACATCTGGCAAATGCAGCGAGGTTAGCGCTTACTAAAGGCAAATAACGCGCCTGGTCAGAGATGTGTTTTGTTCGTGTTCCTATGGCGGTGGAGACTCAGCTTGCGGCTGCGTTTCCGTAGCTTGCGGGTGCTGGTAATTGTGTCTGGGCCTCGCGATAGCTTGCTACATTGCCGCGGAACAGCGGGTGACCGTCGAGGCGTGTTGCGGCTTCTGCAATCTTTGAGAGTCCGGTGCGACGCAGAAGGCGTTCGCCCGGATCTGACGCAGCGATGGCGTAGATGTTTCCGACTTGATCGATTGGGCAGAGGTGCGCGAGGGTGGTGAGGAATGTCTGCTCGAAGAGCCTGGTCATGGGTCTGCGTGCGCCGAGGAATGCGGGGTCGACGACGATGCTCTCCCAGTGCAGATCGCGGATGGCGTGAGACTCGGCGGCAGGAATGAGATCCTCAGGCCGGATGTCTTTCTCGAGAAGATTGCCGCTGACGAAGAGCTGCATGACTGCCGGACGGAGCGGCAGGATGTCGAAGTTGCCGATGCGCTGTTCGCCATGCCAGAAGGTGAAGAAGCCGTTGGGATTGCCGTGGAACCAGCCGAGCATGGTGGCTTCCGGGATGACGTCGAGCCCCTGGTAGACGCGTTGACCAAGCGCTGCGGCCCAGCGTATGTCCTCTTCGCGGGCGCGCCTTACCTGGTACAGCGATGTCGATGCGGCGTGTTGCATGGTGCTCTTTCCTGCTGCGGCTTGCTTACTTGTGAGCTGCCCATGTCTTTAGCTGCTCGCGCAGAGACGCGAGCTCTGCGGTGCCGTAGAACTGTCCGTCTGCTACGACGGCAGCGATCTTTCTTGTATTGCGGATGTCGACGAGTGGGTTTGCCTCGAGGAGAAGCAGGTCGGCGAGTTTGCCCTGCTCGACGGTGCCGAGATCGGCGCGGCGATTGAGGAAGACGGCCGGGTTGAGCGTAGCTGTTTGCAGCACCTGCAGCGGCGTGAAGCCTGCGTCTACGAAGCGTTCCAGTTCGCGGTGGAGGCTGGCGCCGGGGATGAGATCGATGCCAGCGGGCGTGTCTGTGCCGGCGAGGAAGGGAACGCCGGCGGCGTGGAGCCTGCGAACGATTCCCAGCTCGTGCGTGACGAACTGCTCGCGGACTGGTGCGGGGTCGGTGTCCATGGTGTGGGCGAGCGTCTTCGCGAAGCCTGGCCATGCTGTGGTCCAGGATGCCGGGGCGTAGGCGAGGTCAGGATCGTCGGCGTAGTGCACTTCATCGGCAAGCCACTGGCCGCTTTCCCAGAAGAGCGTGGGGCACTGCCAGACGTGGTGATCGGCAAGCTGTCGGATGATGGCTGCTTCGCGAGCAGCGTCGTAGGTGGCGAGGAACATGCCGGGCTTCTTGGTGCCCTTGGCGTAGGAGCTCTTCAGGTAGGTCGGTTCGTCGGGCGAGCTGGCTTCGAAGATGCCGATGAGGTGCTCAAAGCTGAGCTGGCCTGCGGCGACGGACTCCGATGCGCTGACTGCGTCGGGGACGTGACCGACGAAGGTCTTGCCCAGGCGCTTCGTTTCGGTGACCGCGGCGAAGTAAGCGTCGCGCGGCATGTCGGACTGGATCTTGATGAAGTCGGCACCGTGCCGGAGGAGGGTGTCAACGACCTTCACTGCGTCCGTGGCGTTGGTGGTGGCGATGGATCCCGCGTAGGTTTCGCCGGGGCCGTTGAGCATGGGGCCGGAGACCCACAGGCGCGGCGCGGTGAGGCGGTGTGCCGCGGCCTCGTTGCGGGCTTGCACGATCTTGTCGAGATCGCTGCCCATGTCGCGGATGCCGGTGACGCCGTTGGCGATGAAGAGCGGAAGGATGAGGTCTGTGCCTTGCGCGGCGGTTTTGCCGTAGTAGACGTGCGTGTGCATGTCCCACAGGCCAGGGATCAGGTACTTTCCGCGCGCGTCGATGATGCGGCCGGTTGGGTGTGACAGCTTTCTGCTGGGAGCGATCTTCGCGATGCGGTTGCCGTTGACGACGACCGTCCTGTCCGTCGCGATGTTGCCCGTGACGGTGTCGATGACGTTCACGTGTGTGAACGTGAGCGTCTGCGCGGACAGCGGGAGCGCGGAGAGCAGCAGCGCGAGGGCGTGGATGGGACGCAGCAGCATTTGCACCTGGGGTTCTCTGTTGAGGAGTCTAGCGTGGCGTTGTCTGTTTGAGGCAAAGCAAAAGGGACACCCGGAGGTGTCCCTTGCTGGTGTTTGTTGCGACGCTAGATGGTCGCCTTGCGACCCGCGGTGAGCTGCGTGCTCTTGCCCTTGCTGGCGCGCCAATCCTGGTAGGCGACGAGCATGGGTGCGGCGACGGCGATGGACGAGTACGTACCGATGAGGATGCCGACGACGAGCGCGAACGAGAACGCGTGAAGCACCTCTCCGCCGAAGATGAAGAGTGCGAGCACGGTGAGGAAGGTGAGGCCCGACGCAATGACGGTTCGGCTCAACGTGTCGTTGATGCTGCGGTTAACGATCTCGGCCAGCGACGCGCGACGCATCAGTTGCAAGTTCTCGCGGATGCGGTCGAAGACGACGATGGTGTCGTTCATGGAGTAACCCACCAGCGTGAGGATGGCGGCGACGACGGTCAATGTGATCTCGATGTTGAAGAGCGAGAAGAAGCCGATGGTGATGAGCGTGTCATGGAAAACGGCGATGACGGCGGCGGCACCATAGATGAACTCAAACCGGAACCACAGGTAGACGAGCATGCCGGCGAGCGACCACAGCACGGCCCAACCGGCCTGGCGCGTCAGCTGCTTGCCTGCCGTGGGACCGACTGTGTATGCGTCTTCGATCTTGTAGGACGAGTCGTGATAGTTGCTGGCGAGGGCGCCGACGACGGCAGTACGCGCGGAGTCCGCGTTGCTGTCATTGGACTGCGGCAGGGTGATGACCGCCTCGTTGCCGGTGGAGCCACCGCTGAGGCGCTGGATGCTGGCATCGTGGATGTTGGCACGGTCCATTGCCTGGCGCAGGTGGTCTTCGTTGGGCGGCGTCGGGAAGGAGACGCGCACCTGCGTGCCGCCCTTGAAGTCGATGCCCACGGGAACGTGGTGCCAGAAGAGCATGCTGAGCACGCCGGCCACGGAGAAGATAAGGCTGAAGCCAAGAAAGAACCACTTCTTGCTGAGCCAGTCGATTTTTACGTCGCGAAACAGTTCCACGTCTTTGAACCTCATGGGCCGCGCGATGGTCGGCGGCCTTCGAACTTAGATCGACAGTGCTTCGCCGCGCGTCTTGCGGTTGAGCACGCTGTCAAAGATCACGCGCGAGACGAACACCGCGGTAAACAGGTTGGCAAGCAGACCGAACATCAGTGTGACCGCGAAGCCACGCACCGGGCCCGTACCAACAAAGAACAGGATCAACGCCGACACGATGGTGGTGACGTGCGTGTCGAGGATGGTCGTCCAGGCATGCTCGAAGCCATTCTTCACGGCTGCGCTGGCAGGCTTGCCCGCGTGGATCTCTTCGCGAATACGCTCGAAGATCAGCACGTTGGAATCGACGCCCATACCGATGGTCAGGATGACGCCGGCGATGCCGGGCAGCGTGAGCGTGGAACCGGTGAAGCCCATGAAGCCGAGCAAGATGACCAGGTTGAGGATCAGCGCGAGATCTGCGTTGATGCCTGCGCCGCGGTAGTAGACCAGCATGAAGATCATGACGGCGAACATACCGACGACGGAAGCGATGATGCCCTGACGAATGCTTGCCGCGCCGAGCGAGGGTCCGACGGAGTGCGTCTCAAGGAAGGTGATGGATGCGGGCAGCGAGCCCGTGCGCAACATCAAGGAAAGGTCTGCAGCGGTCTGCTTGTTGAAGCCGCCGCCGCTGATCTGTCCCTGGTCGCGGATGGCGCCGTTGATGGTGGCGACTTCCTTCACACGGTTGTCGAGCACGATCGCCATCGACTTGCCGATGGAGGTGCTGGTGTACTGGTAGAAGCGGTCGCCGGCGCCGGTGGTGAGGCTGAACGAGACGTCCGGGCGGCCTGCTTCATCCTGCGAGGCGCGTGCGTCACGGAAGTCCGGGCCCTGCACGATGGCGATGCGCTTGAGTGCGTAGTAGTCCTGCGCCTCGGCCGTGTTGCCGCCCTGCACCAGGATGGCATCCGGCTGCATGGCTGTCTGTGCGTCCTGCAGGCTGGTGTACGGTCCGCCCTCAACTTCGTGGATCTCGAGGCGTGCGGTCGACTGGATTACGTCGCGGACGCGGTCGGGATTGTCGATGCCGGGCAGCTCGACGAGGATCTGATCTTCACCGAGGCCGTACTTCTGGATGACCGGCTCGGCCACGCCCAGCGAGTCGACTCGGCTGCGGATGGTCTCGATCGAGGTGTCGAGCGTGCGCTCGCGCAGATCTTTGATCTCCGCCAGCTTCATCGACATCTTGTAGCCGTCGGCGGTGGAACTGATGTCGTAGGCGCTGTACTCGGTACCGCTGAGCGCAGACTTGACGGCCTGCATCTCTGCGGAAGAGACGCCGCTGATGACGATGACGGGCTGCGATGCGTCTGGCTTGGTGGCCTTGGCGTTCGAGGCGACCTTGGCAACAGCAGCCTGCGCACGGACCAGGTCGTTGTCGCTATTGGCCGCGACTGCCTCCGCGGTGTGCACCTGCAGCACAAGGTGAGTGCCGCCGCGCAGATCGAGACCGAGGTGAATGCGGTCGGTCAGCGTCTGCTTCAGGGAGCCGTGGGGAATACCAAAGATCCCGTACAGGAAGACCAGGAGGATGGCGATGATGGCGATGATCTTGCCGTTCAGATTCTTCTGCATGTCTCTCTCAACAAAGATCGGAGGCTCGTGCGCGCCGCGGCTCAGGGTACCCGTTCATGACGATCGAAGGTCACGGCGGAGCAGAGCCGGGCGCTCGACGACTACTTCTCCGTCTCGTCGTCCTCCGTGGTTACGGACGCGATGGCGCTCTTCAGAACTTCCAGCTTGACGCCGTCGGGCAGGGTACGCACGATGACGGCGTCGTCCTTCAGGTTCAGGATGGTGCCGCGCAGGCCGCCGGTGGTGACGACGCGGTCGCCGGACTTCAGGCTGGCCAACATCGCGTTCCACTTCTTCTGCTTGCGCTGGTTTGGAATGGCTGTCAGCAGCACCATGCCGACGAGCAGCACAGGCAATAACAGACCAAGATTGCCGAATCCACCGGCCTGTAAGAAGAAGAGGGCAAACACTGCGTGCACTGGGAACTTCCTTGCTCTTGTTGTCTCGCGGCGCAGGCGGAAGTACGTACCGGCCCAACGGACAAATTGATGGCACCAGATATTCGGGATTTGCGCGGCACGGAACAGCCGCCAGCGGGGCGACAGAAAACACCAGCCGGCAAACAGACAAAGGGGTGCTAGTCCAATATCGTCGCGGAATCAGGGCGGGGTGTCAAGGATTACCGGCTTTGTGAATCACTCTTCACACCCCGGCTTTCCCTGCGCTGCACTCGCGTTGCTATGCTTCTCAGGAACCTGAAGGAGCTTTCTATGCGTTTGCTGAAGTGTGCGTTGCCGTTTGCGCTGTTGTTCTCCTCGCTGGCCTACGGGCAGGCAGACCGCCGGCCGCCGGCAACACCGCTGATCGCGCACGATCCTTACTTCTCCGTATGGAGCTTTGCAGATACGTTGACTGCGGAGCCGACGAAGCACTGGACCGGACACCCACAGCCGCTGGACAGCCTGGTGCGTGTGGACGGTAAGTCCTTCCGCATCATGGGCAACAACCCACGTGACGTGCCTGCGATGGAGCAGACTGGCAGCGAACTGACGCCGACGCACACGCGTTACCACTTTGCGGGCGGTGGCGTTGCGGTGGACCTGACATTCTTCACGCCAGCGTTTCTGAACGATCTGGACCTGCTGTCGCGGCCGGTGACGTATCTGACGTGGACGGCGCACAGTACGGATGGCCAGCCTCACCAGGTCTCTGCCTTCCTGAATGCCAATGACGAGATGGCTACGAGCTTCTCCGGACAGCCGGTGACGTACTCGCGGCAGCAGACGGGAAACCTGACCGTGCTGTCGGTCGGGACGCAGAGCCAGAACGTGCTGAACCGCTCGGGCGACGACCTGAAGATCGACTGGGGCTACTTCCACATTGCGGTGCCGAACGCTGCGGTTGCCAAGACTGCGCTGAGCGGACGGACTGCGCAGGCGTTTGCCAAGGACGGCATGCTCGCCCCGGCGGACGACATCGATGGTCCCGCGCCGAACACCAAGGCGAGGACGGAGATGGCAGTCAGCGTTCCGTTCGGCAGCGTTGGTACGCAGCCTGTGTCGAAGTTCGTACTGATCAGCTACACGGACACCTTTAGCATGGAGGTGCTGAACCGGCGGCTGCGGCCGTGGTGGCAGCGTGACGGCAAGCCTGTCAGCGAGATGCTGGAAGAGGCTCTGCGCGACTACGAGAAGCTGGACGCGCGCGGCGACTCCTTCGACAAGCAGTTGATCGCGGACATGACGAAGACGGCGGGCGAGCACTATGCGTGGCTTTGCACGCTGGCTTACCGGCAGTCGATCGCGGCGCACAAGCTGATCGCCGATACCGATGGACAGCCACTGCTGTTTTCCAAGGAGAACTTCTCCAACGGCGATACGGCGACGGTGGACGTCTTCTATCCGAGCGCGCCGATCTTCCTGTTCTTCAACCCGCGACTGCTGCATGCGCAGGTGCTGCCGATCCTGGAGTACGCTGCCTTGCCGAACCGCTGGCGGTTCCCGTTCGCACCGCACGACCTTGGTCGTTATCCGCTGGCGAATGGCCAGGATTATGGCGGTGGCGAGAAGACCGAGGACGATCAGATGCCGGTAGAAGAGAGCGGCAACATGATCCTGCTGGTGGACGCGCTGGCTCGGCTGGAGCCGAACGGCGACGGTGTGAAGCTGGCAGAGAAGTACTGGCCGCAGCTTACGCAGTGGGCTCAGTATCTTCACGCGCACGGTCTCGATCCGGAGAAGCAGCTGACGACCGACGATTTTGCGGGTCATGTGACGCACAACGCGAACCTGTCACTGAAGGCGATTGACGCGCTGGCTGCTTATGCGGACCTGAGCCGCCTGCTACATCACGATGCGGACGCGAAGAAGTACAACGCGGACGCGCACGAGTACGCGAAGAAGTGGATGGAGATGGATCGCGAGGGCGACCATTACAAGCTGGCCTTCGACAGTCCGAACACGTGGAGCCAGAAGTACAACCTGGTGTGGGACAAGCTGCTGGGCTACGACCTGTTCCCGAAGTCCGTCCGCGAAAGCGAGCTGGCTTTCTATAAGACCAAGCTGAACGTCTACGGCCTGCCGCTGGACAGTCGCAAGGACTACACGAAGCTGGACTGGGAGCTTTGGACGGCGACGCTGGCGGACGACCCCGCCACCTTTAACGCGCTGGTCGATCCGCTGTACAAGTGGGCGAACGAGACGACGAGCCGCGTGCCCATGACCGATTGGTACGACACGAAGACCGGCAAACAGAGCGGCTTCCAGGCGCGCAGCGTTGTCGGTGGGCTGTTCATCAAGGCTCTGGCGGACAAGCCGCTTGCGGAGAAATATCGCAGTGCTGTGAAGTAGATCCCTGTTCGAGATCTGACGCGAGGGGGAGGGGGGGTACCCCTCCCCCCTCTTTTTCGCAAAAATCAGATTCGAAAGGACTTAGCCTGCGGGGTATCGCTAAAAATCAGATTCGAAAGGGGTTACAGGCAAAAATTAGATTCTAAAGGAGTTAGCTCTACGGGCCCGAGCGTCGCCCGGAGTATGTCCCTGGGCTTCTCTTTCTATTGTAGTGACCCGGCGGAAATTACCCGCCAACTTGATGTCGTTTGTAATGTGTCATTTAGGTCCTGCGGGGGCTTGACAGGATATCCGCCGCTGCCTGGCGGCCGTGGATTGGTGTCTCTCGAACGGCCAGATCGGGTCCCGAATGCTTCGTCGACGCGCGGCGGCGGAGAGGACGGTCGGTCGATCTCCTAGGGCGATAGGGGGTTGCGGGAGGCAGGGTTTGCGCGTAAGTTCAAACTTCGGCGCGAGAGGAGACTGACGATGCCTGTGCTCGACGTGGAAGCCTGCAAGTCGTTCGTTTACGCCAACCGCATTATTGCCGACCACTTCAAGGCAACGGCGCAAGAGGTGCTGGAGGCGGTGCAGACGTTTGAAGATACCGACACCCGCCTACGTCTGGCAGACCTTTCCCGCACCGCGGAAGAGCGCGCAGCCCAGCATGAGAACCTGGCGGAGTTGCAAGAGCGGGATATGGGTGTCCGATGCCACTGCCCGAACGTTGCCGTACGCGCTGTGTAGGTGGCTTCTCGGACGGTCTTTTCCGCCTTTGAAATGCATCTAGATGTACCCACCTTCGTCGGACCACGGTAGATTTGCGGAGTGGGTGATGCTACGCTTTCGTCGGAGCAAATGAATATGTCCCCACAACTCCAAGCACTCATCGACGCAGCGCGTACCCGGCCCTTCAGTTCCGAGGAGCGGGAGGCGCAACGGCGCAGCTTTGCCTACGGCAACGCGAAGATCGAGAATGACCGCATTACGCGAGAGATGGTCGCTGAGCAGGATGAGATTTTGAAAGCGGAACTCCGAACCCGCTGATGACCGACCCGATTCGCCACAGCAAGGCTCGTGAAGCCGAACTGATTAGCGACCCGGACGACCTCGCACGACAAGAAGCCTTCAATGTCCTTCGCCAGTTCTCGACCGTGGTCGAGATGGTAGAGACCTTCGTTCTACCTGCGCGACAGCCGTTCCGCTTCCGCCCATCCCATATGTTGCACCTGCACAGGGCTGCGCTGGAGGGAATCTCCAGTTACGCGGGGAACTTCCGACCGTCTGCGATTGAGATCGGCGGCAGCAAACACCAGCCGCCACCGGCGCACATGGTGCCTGAGTTCATCGAAGAGTTATGCGACTACGTGAACGAGAAGTGGAAAGAGAAAAGCCCTCTCCACCTAGCCTCGTACGTGATGTGGAAACTTAACTGGATCCATCCGTTTACCGATGGAAATGGTCGGACGTCTCGCGCGGCTGCCTACATGATTCTCTGCACCAAGCTTGGCTACGTGCTGCCCGGCCACCGCACGATTCCTGACCAAATCGCAGAGAACAAGACGCCCTACTACAAGGCGCTGGAAGCCGCTGACTTAGCTTGGAATAATGGCGTCATCGATTTGACTGCTATGAAGGCTCTGCTGAGTTCCATGCTGGCGGAACAGTTGAAGGCTGTTCATGACGACTCGGGGATCGGTGAGGACTGACGAGCCAGGCGGCGTGCGATTCCTTTGCAGCGAGTGCCACATGATTCGCGGACAGGACCGTACTGGTGACGCAGCGGGACTTCGGGATGAGAAGCGCTTTAAGCGCTGACATTGACTACCTTACCGCTGCACTGCGGATGGATGTTTCAAAAGCGTTTGCGACATCGACGCTAACCGCTCCTAGATGGGGACACTGTCAAGCTGGCATTCGAACACTGTTACGCAAGAACTTCCCGGCTGAGGAGTTCCTGGACGCGGGTTTTTATGTCGTCGCGGATGGTGCGGACTTGTTCTGCTGAGAGGCCTTTGGGGTCCTGGAGGGGCCAGTCTTCTCTGCGTAGGCCGGGGATGTAGGGGCATTGATCGCCGCAGCCCATGGTGATGAGGAGTTGGGCTTCGCGGGCGAGGGCTTCGGTTAGTTTCTGGGGTTTGGCGTGGCTCAGGTCCATGCCTATCTCCTGCATGATGGCCTGCACCTCAGGGTGGACCCGTTCGCCTGGCTGCGTGCCTGCCGAGATGGCCTGGGCCTTTTGCGGGTCGGCGAGCTGATTGAAGAAGGCGGCTGCCATCTGGGAGCGGCCTGCGTTGTGGACGCAGGCGAAGATTACTTTGAACATGGGATTTCCCTTCCTTGCTTTCTTGCCTGTTGCGTTCAACGCGCACCCTGTCTTGTCCGTCAAGACCAGCACGCCACGCTGTCCTGCCCGTTCACGGCCTCGAATTGGTCACTCAATTTGTGTGGCGGGATGGCAGTGCTGGACGTGCCGGGGTGCTGGGTCCGAGGCAGCGGGATCGCTCACGGAATCGGACCCAGTTGCATCGGGATCAGTCGCAGCAGCCAGGGGCGCAGCATAGCTTTGTCGTTGTAGTTTCGGCGGACTGGGGTTTGATGGCGTAGACCTTGACGCTGGCGGCGGCTGCGTTGACGTTGTACTGGCTCAAGAGGTCGGTTAGTTCTGCGTGGAGTGTGGGCTCTTCCGTTTTGGTGATGCCACTGATTCCGATGGGCGTTGCGGGCGTGCAGCAGGATTCGCCTGCCATGGCGGGGGAGCAGCAGCCGGACTGGTTTTCGACCTTGGCGTAGGCGTTGAGGTCGGCGCCACTGTCGACGATCTGGACGTGCTGGAAGCCGGCGGCGAGCAGGCCTGCGCGGTAGTCGTCGATGAGGATGGCGCCGGCGATGCAGCCAACGTAGGCAGCCATGCTTTGGGCGACGGCTGCGGGCAGTTCGGATTTGAGTGCGATGTCGCTGACGGCGAGGCGGCCGCCGGGTTTGAGGACGCGGGCGATCTCACGGAAGACGGCCGGCTTATCGGGCGCGAGGTTGAGGACGCAGTTGGAGATGACGCAGTCGACGGAGGCGTCGGGCAGCGGGATGCGGTCGATGGTGGACTGGTGGAACTCCACATTGGTGTAGCCGCCAGACGAGGCGTTGGTGCGGGCCCGGTCGATCATGGCGGGTGTCATGTCGATGCCGATGGCGCGGCCGGTGGGGCCGACGAGTTTCGCGGCGAGGAAGACGTCGAGGCCGCCGCCGGAGCCGAGGTCCACGACGACCTCACCCGCTCTCAGGTGGGCGGTTGCCGTGGGGTTGCCACAGGAGAGGCCCATGTTGGCTGCGGCTGGGATGGAAGTGAGCTCTTCCGCGGAGTAGCCGAAGGCCTCTGCGACGGCCTGGACGCCGGCGTCGTTGTTGGTGAGCGTGCTCTCGGCAACTGCGCCGTATTTGGACCGAACGGAATCGAGGATCTCTGGCATTTGTTGCCTCCAACGTATCTGCTGAGGCGAATGTATTCCTTGCCTACACATACGTCAAGGCGTATACATAAATCCATGGCACGCACGAAACAGTTTGATCTGCCGCAGTTCTTCCAGGCGCTTGGCGATACGACACGTCTCAGGTTGCTGAACCTGATGGGCGAGCAGGAGGTCTGTGTCTGCTACTTCGTGGAGATTCTGGGTGGGCCGCAGCCAAAGATCTCGCGGCATTTGGCGTATCTGCGCAATGCGGGGATTGTGTCGGCGCGGCGCGAGGGTAAGTGGATGCACTACCGCATCGAGATGCCGCCGCATGCGGGTGCGGCGCAGGTGCTGCGACAGACGCTGGAGATGTTGAAGGACGATAAGGCGATGCTGGCGGATCGGACGCGGTTGGCGAAGGCGTGCTGCTCTCCTGCGCGGTATGCGCTGGATGGTGCGCCACTGCCGGTAGCGGTTGGCGAGTCGTGCTGTGAGGTGGCGCGATGACGCCGGTTACGCAGGGACGCGTGTGTGCTCCGGCGGCGCGGAAACAACTGTCGTTTCTGGATCGCTTTCTGACGCTCTGGATCTTTCTGGCGATGGCGATTGGCGTGGCCATTGGACACTTTGTGCCGGGGTCGGCTGCGTTTGTGAATCGGTTTCAGACGGGAACGACAAACATTCCGATTGCAATTGGCCTGATCGTGATGATGTTTCCGCCGCTGGCGAAGGTGCGGTACGAGAAGCTGGGCGAGGTGTTTCGGAACAAGCGGATCCTGGGGCTTTCGCTGGTGCAGAACTGGGTGATTGGGCCGGTGCTGATGTTTGCGCTGGCGCTGATCTTTCTGCGGGGAGAGCCGGCCTATATGCGCGGGCTGATCCTGATCGGCATCGCGCGGTGCATTGCGATGGTGCTGGTGTGGAATGAGCTGGCGGAGGGCGATACGGATTATGTCGCCGGGCTGGTGGCAATCAACAGCGTGTTCCAGGTGTTGTTTTATAGCTTGTACGCCTGGGCGTTTTTGACAGTGCTGCCGCGGTGGTTTGGGCTGGCGGGCAGCGTGGTGCCGATTGGCATTGCAGAGATTGCGAAGAGTGTGGGGCTGTACCTGGGCGTACCGTTTGCCGCGGGATTTGTGACGCGATACGTGCTGATTCGGGCGAAGGGCGAGGCGTGGTATCGGCTGCGATTTATTCCTCGGATCAGTCCCCTGACGCTGGTGGCGCTGCTGTTCACGATCCTGGTGATGTTTTCGCTGAAGGGCGACCTGATTGTTCGGTTGCCGCTGGATGTGGTGCGGATTGCACTGCCGTTGGTGATCTACTTCCTGATCATGTTCCTCGTGAGTTTCTGGATGGGCAAGAAGCTGGGCGCGGACTATGCGCAGTCTGCGACGCTTTCGTTCACGGCTGCCGGAAACAACTTTGAGCTGGCGATTGCGGTGGCAGTGGCGGTGTTTGGGTTGAACTCGGGCGAGGCATTTGTCGGGGTGGTGGGTCCGCTGATCGAGGTGCCGGCGCTGATTGCGCTGGTGAATGTGGCGTTCTGGTTGCGGCGGCGTTGGTTTGCGGGTGCTGTCTGAAGCCGGGGGCGGGCGCTATTGCGGGGTAATGCTGGCCCGGGTGTTGGAGAGGAAGTCGCCCATGGCGATGGGGCTTAGGGGGTGGGAGAGGAAGTAGCCCTGGCCGCTGTCGCAGCCCATCTCTCGCAACATGCTGAGTTGCGTGTTGTTCTCAATGCCCTCTGCGACGAGGGAGAGGTTGAGCGCGTGGCCGAGGGCGATGATGGAGCGAACGATGGCTGCGCTGCCTGCGTCTTCATGCATGTTCATGACGAAGCACCGGTCGATCTTGAGGGAGTCGAAGGGAAACTTCTGCAGGTAGGTCATGGAGGAGTAGCCGGTGCCGAAGTCGTCGAGATCGAGGCCGATGCCGATGGTCTTGAGGCTTTCGAGGATGAGGGCGGCCTGGTTGCCGTCGCGGATGAGCATGCCTTCGGTGACTTCGAGTTCGAGGCAGTGTGCGGGCAGGTTGTGCCGCTTAAGTTTTCTCTTGAGGTTGCTGAGCAGGTCGGGATCAGAGAACTGGCGGGCCGAGAGATTGACGGCCATGGAGGTTTCCGGCGAGATGAGGCCGGCGGCGCGCCAGTCAGAGAGTTGCTGGATGGCTTTGTGGAGCGTCCATCGGCCGAGTTGCTGGATGAGGTCGCACTCTTCGGCGATGGGTACGAACTCAGTGGGCGAGATAGGGCCGAGGGTTTCGTGGTTCCAGCGGGCGAGCGCTTCGAAGCCGATGAGGGTGTTGCTGGCGAGATCAAACTTCGGCTGGTAATGGAGTGTGAGCGCCTCCTCTGCGAGGGCTTCGCGGAGGTCCGAGGCGAGAGAGATGCGGCGCATGTACTGCTCGTGCATGCTGGCGGAGAAGACGGCGATGCGATGTTCGCTGGATTCCTTGGAGGTGTGGCGTGCGACCTCAGCGCGCTGCAGGAAGAGTCCCGCGCGGTTGCAGGAGGGATGTGAGACGGCGATGCCGATCTTTGCAGAGGTGCTGACGTTGTGGCCCTCGATCTCGAAGGGGTCTTCCAGTGCGGCGATGATGCGACGGGCGAGTGCGACGGCCTCTTCTTCGCCTTCACTGTGATTGAGGAGTATGGCGAACTCGTCGCCGGCGAGGCGCGCGATTAGTGCTCCTGGGATATCGCTGGCGAGGGCGTTGAGTCTGCCTGCGCATTCGACCAGAAGGAGGTCGCCGCCGGTGCGGCCGAGGCTTACGTTGACGCGCTTGAAGGAGTCGAGGTCGATGAGGAGGAGTGAGAAGCTGCCGTCTTCAAATGCGCCTGCGGTGGCAAACCTCTGATCGAGCGTGTGAAGCAGGGATGCGCGCGCGTGGAGACCGGTGAGCGGGTCGATGAATTTGCGGGCGGTGATGTCTCCGAGGGCACCCACGACGCGGAGAAGGTTGCCGGTGTTGTCGCGGACGGCGATGCCGCGATTGTGCATCCAGCGCCAGGTGCCGTCGGTGTGCGCGATGCGGTACTCGATCTCGTAATGGTCGACTTTGCCGTTGAGAAGCTGCGAGAGGTTCACGTTAGCCGCGGGACGGTCCATGGGATAGATGCGGTCGACCCAGTCCGACAGGGCGACGGTGCCGTCAACTGGCTGCTCACCTATAAGGGAGCGGAGACGGGCCGACTGGAAGATGGTGCCGGTGGCGCAGTCCCAATCCCAGATGCCTTCGGTGGTGGCTTGTGTGGCGAGCTGGTAGCGGGTGTTCGCTTCCTTGAGTGAGTTCTCCGCGCTGGAGATGCGAATGGGGAAGAGTCGCTCATCGAGTGCGTGGGTTGCGAGATCGGCGAAGCGGCGCAACTGGTCGATCTGCTGCGGTGTAAAGGTGTCGCGTGGGTGGACGTCAACGATGCAGAAGCTGCCGAGCGCTGCTCCCTCTCTGCCGATGAGCGGGCAGCCTGCATAGAAACGGACCTGCGGACCGGCGAGGACGGACGGGTTATTACGGAAACGCTTGTCTTTCGTCGCGTCAAGAACGATGAGTGGGTTGTTGCTGAGGATAGTGAAGGAGCAGAACGCTGTTGACCGGGGGCTTTCAGTGTAGGGAGTACCGTAGGCGGACTTGAAAAACTGTTTGTGCTCATCGATGAGCGTGATCAGGGCGATGGGTACGTGGAAGAGCGCAGCGGCCAGGTTTACAAGGTGATCGAAGGCGGGCTCTGGCGGCGTATCCATGACGCAATACTCGTGCAGTATCGCAAGCCGCCGCGCTTCGTCCGTTGGGAGTGGAGCCGGTTTGAACCCAAGGGTTTTCATGGGAGAACTCCACCGGCCCAGCGGACCGCATAGGAGATATTCGCTTTAGCAGACATAAGCGCGCAAATACGTTTTTTCGCGATATTGCCGTGTATTTCATCCGATCAACGGTTGATGTAGGTGGAGAGATTTAATCTCGGGAATTGTTCCATTTATGGTTCTGGTCGCTGGACCTATGGTGTACATGTCTAGCGGAATTAGAGAGGGTGAGGCCGAAGCCCCACCCTGTTCCCTTGATGTTGCGTGATGGTTAGAAGCCCTTTGCTTTGGGATCGGGTGCTGGTGTTTCGAGGCGTGGGAGCATGTCGGGCCGGGTGGCCGCGTTGTAGGCGAACCAGGCTTCGATCATGGAGCCCTGCATCACGTCACCCTTCTGTACGCGGTCGTAGAGATCCATGTTGCTGTGGTGGGTGCGGGTGCCGTACTCGAGCGGGTCCTGCATGAAGCCGACACCGTTGAGGCCGATCCATGAGAAGGATGTGGAGTCGGTACCGCCGGGTGCGGTGGTTGGACCGGCAGTGACGCCGGTGACGGTGGTGATCTGCAGGTCCTTGATGGGGGCGATCCAGGAGCGGAAGATGGCGGCGAGCTGGTCGTTGCCGAGGGCGGAGACACCCCGGAAGCGGCCGCTGCCGTTGTCGTCGTTGAAGTAGACGTCGAGCTTGTCGTACTCGGGTGTTTTGACCATGGTGGTGCGCGGCGCGAAGCGCTTCTGCACGTAGGCGAGTGAGCCGTAGAGGCCTTCTTCTTCACCGCCCCAGAGTGCGACGCGGACGGTGCGTGCCATCGGCTTCTTGAGTGTTGCGAGGATGCGTACGGCTTCCATGGCGACGGAGGATCCGGTGCCGTTGTCTGTAGCGCCGGTGCCGCCCTGCCAGCTATCGAAGTGGCCGCCAACCATCACAACTTCCTCGGGCTTGGTGGTGCCGGGGATTTCGCCGATGACGTTGAAGCCGTTCTGGTCGTCCCTCTGGTACTCGACCTGGATGTCAAAGGTGAGCTTTGGCTTTTCGCCGTGATCGAGCAGACGCACGACGCGGTTGTACTGCTCGGGCGTGATGGCGACCATGGGCGGGCCGACGGGATCGCTGGGGTTCTGCGAGCCACCGTACGAGCCGAAGACGGTGCCGCCGTCGCCGTTGTAGCCGGGTGTAACAGCTACGAGGACACCTTCCTCCTTGAAGAAGGTGTTGATCTTGTTGCGCAGAACCTGGCCGCTGGCGGCTGCGGTGGAGAAGGTGGAGGGTGTGATGTCGCCGGGGCGCGGTGCGGCTGCGTTTGGTGCGCCGCCGAAGCCGGAGCGTGAGGGATCCTGCGTCTGTGCGCGTGCTTCCACCTCGGCTTCGGTCAGACGATGGGCTTCTGCTTCGGTGTGGAGCGTGAGGGTGCGCGGCTCAAAGAAGAGGACGATCTTGCCCTTGAGTTTGCCCTTGTACTTGGCGAAATCGGCTTCGGTGTGGAGCGGCGCGAAGACTGCTTCCGACGTGACAGGGCCGTTGGTTCCGGGCGTCCATGCGAGCGGGAAGCCGATGAGTGCGGCGTATGAGGGGTTATCGAGCGAGCCGTAGTACTTCTTGATCTGCCAGCCGTAGCCGAAGGGTCCCCAGCTTTCGAGGTGGACATTCTGCAGACCCCACTCCTTCATCTGCTTCATAGCCCAGTCGGCGGCGGCGCGGTGGTTGCGACTGTTGTTCACGCGCGGGCCGTAGACCTCGCTGAGGTAGTAGAGGTTCTCCATAACCTGCGAGTGCTGGAAGGCCTGGTTTTTGATGGCGTTGAGCGCGACGAGATCGATGGGGTCGCCACCATTCTGCGCGTGTGCTGCGGTTCCGAGAGCCAATGCAGCCGCGCATGCGACCGCCGAGAGCTTGCTGGCAAAACGAATCACGGTGAGACTCACTTTCAGACGAACTTTGTACTGCGACAGAGAAAGGCCCGCTGCACCCTGCAGATGAGTGCAGACGACAGCGGGCCAATCGGTTTGAGAACGACTTCCAGGTTAGAAGCTGACCTTGAAGGCGAACTGCATGTTGCGTGGTTCACCCGGTCCAAGGCCAGGAGCAGAGGACGAGTTACGCGTTGCAGACAGGATGCCGAAGGACGAGCTGCTGAGCGTGCCGCTCGGGTTGGCAAAGTTTGCCTGGTTGGCAATGTTGAAGATTTCAGCGCGAAGTTCCGTGCTGATTCGCTCCGTGATCGGTGTGCGCTTGAAGAGGGACAGATCGACGTCGCCGAAGCCGGGTCCGCGGACGCTGTCGCGACGCTCGTTGCCGAAGGTACCGGTGGCGGGCGTGCTCCACGCAGCCTTCGTCATGTACGAGTAGGTACGCGTTGAAGAGGTGGCAGTGGTGACGCGTGGGACGTACGGCATGACACCGTCGACACGGTTCGGACGATCGCGGCTCGCTTCACCGGAACCACTGGTATTGGTACCCACGAGGATGTTGATGGGGGTGCCGCCAGCGAAGGTATAGAGAGCATTGACCTGATAGCCCTGCGTGAGGCGCGGTGCAAAGCTGGTGAACTTCGGCAGGGCGTAGCTTGCAAAGCCGGTCAGGGTGTTGCGCACGTCGAAGGTCGACGGGCCGTAATCCTGACGCAGGTTGAGGCTGTTCATCGGGGTTGTGGTGCTCGACGCAGTGTCAAGCGACTTGGCCCAGGTGTAGTACACGGTTGCCGAGAGGCCGTGATATGAGGCCTGCTTAAGCGATACCTGGAACGAGTTGTAGTTGGAGGTAGCGCCACTGTTTACCTGGTTGACCGCTGTCAGGTAGGGGTATTGTGCAGCAAGCGGGCGTACCCGATTGGCTGCGATTGGCGACACGGCGATCTGGTTGATGTCCGCCACATACGCCAGGCGACGCCCGACACTGCCGACGTAGGCAAAGGTCACCAAGGTGTTCTTGGCGAGCTGCTGCTCCACGTTGAGGTTGTAGTTCTGCATGTACGCAGCGCGGTAGTTGGGATTGACGGCAAGGATACCGAGCTGTGTCGTCGGCTGACCGTTGGCACCGAAGGCTACGCCAGAGGGAAATGTAGAAGTCCCGAAGGTATAGGAAGCACTCGATACGTTGATCGCTGCATTGGCATCTCCCGGGCTACCGAAGATGCCGGCGCTGGCGCCGTTCCCCACGCTGTTGTAAACGAACTGACCGACCGTGGGCTGATCGAAGAACCAACCGAAGGCTCCACGTACGACCGTTGCGCTCGAATCCTTGAACGGCGTCCAGGCAAAGCCGAAGCGCGGTGCAAAGTTGCTGAGGTTGCGCGAGTAGATCGGGGACTTGAAGTAACCGCGCTGCGGCGTGAAGTTATAGATGGAGTTGCGATCATCACTAACTGTGCCGGGGTAGCTCCAACGAAGACCGTAGTTGAGCGTGAGGCGGTTGGAGATTTTGAAGTTATCCGCGGCGTACGCGTCAATCGTGTTGACGATGTAGACGCGCTGCGGGTTGTTGCGCAGAATCTGCGCGCCTGCCGAGGTGCTGGTGGTTCCGGCGAGATAGTCAGCAACCTGCTTGGCTGTTGCGCAGAGCGACGTGGCGATGTTGGCCGTAGCGCATTCTGCGTCGGTGTACGGAACGATGGCGCCGCCGCTCAACTTGCCACCACCGCGCGAACCGTCAAAGGTGAAGGTGCCGCGACCGTTGACGTAGTAGAAGACATTCAGGTTGGCGCGGCGATATTCTCCGCCCAGCTTGATGTCGTGACGGCCCAGTTGATAGTGCAACTGATCCGTTACGTGGCCGGTTACGTCCTGACGGCCAAGGGGTGCAGTCGCACCCGTGTAATCAAACGATCCAACCTTAATCTGCGGAGCGCCCTTTGCCAAAACTCCCGAGAGACCAAGATTCAGGCCAACCGCCTGGACATCGAAGCTCTGATTTCGATCGTTAAAGTTCTGGTAGAAGGACGCCGCGGCAAAGGTGATCTGATTCACAAGCTTGCTCGAGAAGGTGCTGTTCTGCACGATCGAGAAGTTATGAATGTGCATGGGCGCGGACTGGAAGTAGTCGTCAAAGTGCGAACCTACGTCCGCCGACTGTGCGCCGGTCGTGCCCAGATAACGCAGCGAGAGCGTGTACTTATCGCTGAAGTTATGGTCCAACTTGATGAGTCCGTTGTAGCTGCTATAGGTGTTTCTGCCGTTGGAGACGTACTGGTTAGAGAAGCCAGTGGAGGTGCGGCTGGCCGCTGGGAAGAGCAGAGTGTAGAGGTTTGTCGATACGGGGTTAACCGCTACGCCGTGTGCCTGCAGCAAGCGCGTGCCAGCGGTGATCCAATCATTGTTTAGAACCGTGTCGGAAAGGCTGTTGTTCGCGTTGGCGATCTGAATTTCGCCGGCAAGGAAGAGGAAGGTCCTGTCCTTGATGATGGGGCCACCAAGGGTGAAGCCACCCTGGTGATTTCGGATCTGGGGGATGCGGCTGCCTTCCGCGACTGACGGGCTAAGCCACGCGAAGTATTCGTTACGGTCGTAATAGAAGACGTCGCCGTGGATCTTGTTGGTGCCGCTCTTGATCACCATGTTGCTGTTTGCGCCGCCGTTGCGACCCATGTCCGCTTCGCCCGCCATCTGCATGGAGAACTGGTCGATGGCTTCGATCGGGATGAGGCCACCTGCGACTCCGGCGATGCCGCCTTGGTTAGAAGCAACGGCATTCGACCAGGGGTCGTTGTTGTCCGCGCCATCAATCTGGAAGTTCACACCAGCGGTACGCGAGCCGTTGACGGTGTTACTGTAGGCGCCGACGCCCGCAGACAGCTTCGTCATCTGGGTGAAGTTACGGCCGTTAAGGGGAATCTCCTGCACGGACTTCGAGTCGACAACCGCAACGAGCGAGCTGTTTGTCGTGTCCAGCGTAACTCCGGCAGCCTGCACGTCGACTACCGTGGATTCCGAGCCGACCGACAGCGCGATCTGCTGGTGGTTCACCTTGGAGATTTCGATTGCGACGTTATCCAGGTTTTTTGCGGAGAAGCCAGGTGCGCTCACGAGCAGCCTGTACTTGCCGACTGAGAGTTCCGGGAAGCTGAAGTCACCAGCGCCGTTGCTCTTGCTGGAGAGAGTTTCGTTTGTCGCTGGGTTAGTAAGCTGTACGGTTGCGTTGGAGATCGCAGCACCAGTCGGGTCGGTGACCGTTCCAGAGAGCGTTCCGCGGAACGTCTGCGCTCCGGCGACAGTCGATCCGATCAGGACCGCGGTCGCCGCGAGTGAAAGTCTTTTGGGCCTCGAAAGAAACATGTGGTGCTCCTGTCGGCCTATTTCAGGTACGACGCGGCGTCCCCGCAGATACAGGTAGACCGCGATCCCCACAAGCTGGTCGTCAAGCTTACGGATCTGCCCCGAAACGGCTGAACTTTTAAAGGTTTGTAATGACCACACAATATATCGCTCAAAACTCGGGCGCAAGAGCTACTTTTGCGTTCGGGACGGGCTGTTGCAACGTATTAGGCAAAATGTCCTACTCTGGGAAAGAGTTTGCGGCCATGTGCACAGCTTGCGGTGCTTCGTTAGGCAAACGAATCAGTCCCCTGAAGATGGATGACTGTTTGAAGGCATAAAAAGGGGTGAGGCCCAAGCCTCACCCTTTCCTGTTGTTCTGTTGCGATGGGTTATTCGTGGCCCTTCGCGTTTGGATCGGGCGCGGGGGTTGGGATGCGTGGAAGCATGTCGGGGCGGGTGGCTGCGTTGTAGGCAAACCAGGCTTCGATCATGGAACCCTGCTGGACGTCCGGCTTCTGGACGCGGTCGTAGGTGTCGGCGTTGGAGTGGTGGGTGCGTGTGCCGTACTCCAACGGATCCTGCATGAAGCCGATGCCGTTCAGACCGATCCACGAGAAGGCCGTGGAGTCTGTCCCGCCGGGGCTGGGCGTGGGGCGGTATTCCGTGCCGCTGACGGCGACGATGTGCTGGTCCTTAATGGGTTCGATCCACGACTTGAAGATGTCGCCCATCTGCTTGCTGCCGCCGGCGGAGACGCCACGGAAGCGGCCGGAGCCGCCGTCGTCATTGAAGTAGACGTCGAGCTTGTCGTACTCGGGTGTTTTGACCATGGTGGTGCGTGGCGCAAAGTGCTGCTGCACGTAGGCGGTGGAACCGTAGACGCCTTCTTCTTCGCCGCCCCAGAGAGCGACGCGGACGGTGCGGGCCATTGGCTTCTTCAACGTGGCGAGGATGCGGACGGCTTCCATGGCGACGGCGGATCCAGTGCCGTTGTCGGTGGCGCCGGTGCCACCCTGCCAGCTGTCGAAGTGGCCGCCGAGCATGACGACCTCATCCTTCTTGGTGGTGCCGGGGATTTCGCCGATGACGTTGAACGCGTCGGTGTCTTCCTTCTGGTACTCGACCTGGATATCGAAGGTGAGCTTGGGTGTGATGTTGTGCTGCAGCAGGCGGACGATGCGGTTGTACTGCTCGGCCGCGATGGCGACGATGGGCGGCGGGACGGGCGCCTTGGGATCTTCATTGCCGCCGTAGGTGCCGAAGATGGTGCCACCGTCGCCGTTGTAGCCGGGGGTGAGGACGACTGCGGCGCCCTCTGCCTTCATGTAGGCGTTGACCTCGGCGCGGAGGGCGGAGTTCTTGGAGCTGGCGAGGGCGAGCGAGGTGGGCGTGTAGGTCCACGCGCCTTCCCCAGGACGGCCGCGGCCGCTGGGGTCACGGTCGGTCAAGGGATTGGGAGGGCCTGCGGCTCCGCGGCCGCCAGGACCGAAGCCGCCGCGCGGATTGCTGGCGCGGGCGAGGATCTCTTCGTCGGTGGGCGAGGGCTGCGCGTCAGCGCGGGTGTGCAGCGTGAGGACGGCCGGGTCAAACATAAGGACGATCTTGCCCTTCAGTTTGCCGTGGTATTTGGCGAAATCTTCCTTGGAGTGGATGGGCGCCCAGATGGGCTCGGCGGTGATCTGGCCGTTGGTGCCGGGGGTCCATGCGAGCGGGAAACCCTGGATGGCGGCATAGGCGGGAGATTCCATGGCGCCGTAATACTTTTTGATCTGCCAGCCGTAGCCGAAGGGCCACTTTTCGAGGTGGACGTTCTGGAGACCCCACTCCTTCATCTGCTTCATGGCCCATTCGGCGGCGGCGCGGTGGTTGCGGCTGTTGTTCACGCGCGGGCCGTAGACCTCAGACATATAGAAGAGGTTCTCCATAACCTGCGAGTGGTCGAAGGCCTCGGCCTTGATGGCGGCGAGCGCCTGCAGGTCAACCTTGTCTCCGGCGGCTTCCTGGGCGATGGCTGCCTGCCCAAACATGACTACTGCGGCCAACAGAGCGGCCGTCCCCTTGATCCCCAAACGTTTCACTTGCACTTTCACTCTCCGGGTTGCTGACGCAACGCCTCCATGCGCGAAGCGGCCGGCGCGGAACACCGACGGCTTGCGACAAGTTAAAAGGCGATGGTTCGGGAGACGCGGGGATGCGTTCAAAAGACGCATTCGTTTGCGCGTGCTGGGTGCGACTCGGTTGGTTTCGAGAACTAACGTAATCAATGAGTTGAGTACTTGCGCTGTCACTTTGTAAAGAATGCTGCAAATGTTGTGCAGAACGCTTCTTGAGTCGTTTTTTCTTCGCAATTGAGTTGCATTGTTACGCGTAGTTGAATACGGTTGCATTATCTCGACAATCCAGATGTTCTGTCGTCCGGAACCATGCGTTTTGTACTGATCGTCAGTGCATACGGGTGAGGTGTAGCACCTGAAGGTATGCCCTTCTGCGCGCGGATGCCCTTGTTTCGGCCGGCCCTAGCAGCAGCAAAGGGAGAGCACTATGAGTATGTATTCGAAGAGGTCGCGGCTTGGGCTCGTTAGCTCTGCCGTACTTGTGTCCAGCATGGTCGCTGGCGCACAGACCTATCGCGGTGGTATTGGCGGAACTGTCACCGACTCTACGGGCGCAGCGATTGCTCACGCCAAGGTTGTCCTCACGAGCACCGACAACGGTTCGGTTCGCGAGACGGAAACCACCTCCACCGGCGACTACGTTTTCCAGGATCTGCAGGTCGGTACTTACTCCCTCACGATCTCTGCTGCTGGCTTTGGCGACACGACGCTGAACAAGATCTCCGTAAATCCGGGCGCCGTGACTCCTGCAGACCCCAAGCTGTCGGTTGGCGGGACCCAGGTCACGATCGATGTTGCGACCGATACGAACTCCGAGATTCAGACTCTCTCTTCCGCGAACAATGCAGTTGTGAGCAGCAAGGCTGTCTCCGAGATTCCGCTGAATGGCCGCGACTTTACCCAGCTGATCAAGCTGGCACCTGGCGTCAATGGTGCGGGTTCGGTCAATGGGACCCGGACCAACCAGAACAACTATCAGTTGGACGGCGCGGACAGCAACGACATCTGGCAGAACAACACGGCAGCGAACCAGGGCGGCGTTGGCCCGATCGCAGGTGTGACGATTCCCGTTGAGTCGATTGACCAGTTCGCCGTGCAGTCGTCCGGCAATGCCGATGCAGGACGTAACCCCGGCGGCACGATCTCGGTCAGCATCAAGACGGGTACGAACAGCTTCCACGGTTCTGCCTACTACTACACGCGTAACGAGTTCTTTGCCGCTCGCGATTTCTTCCAGGCGGACAGCTCGCGTAAGCAGAAGACGCGGAACCAGCAGTTCGGCGGATCCCTCGGCGGTCCGATCATGAAGGACAAGCTGTTCTTCTTCGTGAACTACGAGCGCCAGAAGTATGTCATCCAGCTTCCCAGCTCGAACGCGACGGAACCTGGTCTTGCTTACGTCAACTTGGCGACGGCCCTGCTCCAGAAGCACGGCTTCACGGTAAACCCGCTCTCGCTGAACCTGTTGCGCAACCTGTACCAGGGCGGCCTGAACCCCAGCCTGGCCTCGACACCGAACAACTATGTTGAGCAGACGCCCCGCGTTGGTTACAGCGACAACGTGATGAGCAACTTGAACTACATCATCAACTCCAAGCAGACGCTGCGCGTACAGGCCTTCATCGGCACCGGCCGCCAGGTGGAGCCGGGTGGCAATACCTCCTGGTACTTCCAGGCTGCTCCGGATATCAATCAGAACTTCTCGATTTCCCACAACTGGGCTGTTACGGATCACTTCTCGAACCAGTTGCTGGCTGCCGTCGGTGTCTTTAACCAGACCTTCAATGACAACCGGCACGACTTCAACATGCCGGCTCTGGGCCTGAACACTGGCGTCACGAATCCTTCGCTGTTCGGCGCTCCCACGATCACGATTGCGGGCACAACGGCAGGTTCCAGCTTCGACGGTATCGGTTCCACTCAGCCGCTCGGCCGTAAGGACTACACCGGTCACATCACGGACTCTGCCACCTGGGTCAAAGGCGCGCACCAGTTCCGCTTTGGTGGTGAGTACCGCCGCAACTACATGGACATCCAGTACCAGAACGGTGTTCGTGGCAACTTTGCGTTCCCCGGTACGGCTTCGGCCAACATGGTGCTGGCTCCCGGACAGACGCCGTACAGCAGCAACGGTTCTACGGCGACCGTGTTTGCCGCTGACAGCGATGTAAACCCTGGTAGGCAGACAGAAGTACTGGGACTGGCCGACTTCCTTGCTGGTAACTTCAGCTCGGCATCGATCATCACCGGCAACCTGCGTCGCGATCTGTACCGCACGGATCTGGCATTCTTCTTTTCAGACCAGTTCAAGCTGACCCAGAGGCTGACACTGAACTACGGCGTTCGCCATGAGTACACCGGCGCCCTGTCGTCCACGGGACGGCTCTCGGTATGGCGTCCTGGTGCGGCGAACACGACCGCGAATGGTCTGCTCCGCGTTGGCAACTCCGGCTTGCCTTCGGTGTATAACCCGGGCAAACTGCACTTCGCTCCTCGCGTCGGCTTCAATTTCAATCCGACCGACAAGCTGGTCATTCGCGGCAACTGGGGACTGTACTTTGATGCTCCTCCGTTCAACGGCTTCGGCGACAGCGCTCCCGGCTTTGTGGGTGCAACGGCTCGCGGTGTCCAAGCGAACCCGATCGACGGCGTAGCGAACGTATCGCTGAACGGCGTGAATCAGTGGCAGACCGGCGCACCGGTATTTGCCAATGCAACGCAGGCAGCGACGGTAGGTCTCTTCTCCGTACAGCCAGACTTGCACATGGCATATGCGCAGAACTTTGGCCTGACGACTGAATACCAGGTGAGCCCTCGCACCGTCTTCACGCTGGCTTACAACGGTTCGCTCGGAACGCACCTGTACATCATGCAGGATGCGAACCAGGCAGCACCGTGGTCGCCATCGGCACTAGGAACCACGTCCGGCGCAGCGACGACCGCACCTTCGACGGCCTCAACCGGTTGCGCGAACGCAGCGAACGTTGCTAATACGAACTGCCTCCAACGTCGTCGTCCCTCTTTCAGCGCCTTGCCTGGTGTCGGTTCCGTGGTTCAGGTGTCCAGCAACGCGATGTCCAATTACCACTCGCTGCAGGCCAGCCTCAAGGCCAACAGCTTCCACGGTCTGACCAGCCAGATTTCCTGGACCTACGGTCACTCCCTGGATAACGGCTCGGGCTTCCGCAGCACCGGCCCGACCGACTCCACCAACCTGCGCCTTGACTACGGACACGCTACCTTCGACGTGCGCCACACTGTCAACGGTTATGCCGTGTACGAGATCCCGGGCTCACATGTCCTCCCCATCCTTACCAAGGGCTGGCAGGTCAACGCCTTCATGACCTACTACACCGGCACCCCCTTCTCCATCACCGTCGGTGACACCACCGGTATCGGTATGGCGAAGGATCGCGTTAACTACAACGGTGGCAACTACAAGACTGGCAGCTCCGATGTCACCCTGCGTACGGGCACGACGACGAAGATCGTGCAGTACTGGGTACCTCTTGCGCAGTCTCCGTTCACCGCTCCTGCAGCCGGATCGCATGGCAACAGTGCTCGCGATCAGTTCCGCGGACCGAACTTCTTCACGCTGGACTCGTCTCTCGTGAAGAACACCCGGATCCACGAGGGCGTCAGCCTGCAGCTGCGTGCTGAGCTGTTCAACGTGTTGAACCACCTCAACATGGCGAACCCGACCACAACCTACAACTCGGCCAACTTCGGTCAGGTTACGGCCGGTCGCTACGCCACGGCGATCTCATCGGGCGCGCCGTTCAACGTACAGTTCGCAGGCAAGCTGGTCTTCTAACTTGCTGCAAAACCGAAACAAAAAGGCCGGGGGCTTTGCCCTCGGCCTTTTTGTTTGTCACGTCCTGGGAAGTCCTTCAAGGGGAGGAGCACCGATTCCACTCGCTTATCTTCTGCCCTCTTCTTGTACCTGGTTCTTGCTGCAGCGAGGCCGGCTCTACAGCGACCCGTCGCGCAGATGCCGCATGGTCTCCAGGTAGAAGTGGAGGTTGTGGACGCTGGCAAGGGTTGCCGCTAACGGTTCGCCGGTGTGAAAGAGGTGGCGGAGGTAGGCGCGGGAGTAGCGGCGGCAGGTGGTGCAGTTGCAGGTGGGGTCGGCTGGGCCATGGTCTTCTGCGAATTTCTTGCCGCGGATGTTGAGGCGGCCTTCGCTGGTGAACATGAGGGCGTGGCGGGCGGCGCGGGTGGGCAGAACGCAGTCCATCTGATCGACGCCCATCTTTGCGTACTCGACGATCTCGTCGGGGTAACCGACGCCCATGACGTAGCGCGGCTTGTCCTTTGGTAGCAGCTCTAGCGTGTGGGCGATGATCTCTCGCGTGACCTCTCGGGGTTCGCCGACGGCGAGGCCGCCAATAGCGTAACCGTCGAAGCCGTTGCCGTTGGCGTCACGCATCTCGGTAAGGCGTGCCGCGCTTTCAGCGCGCAGGTCTTTGTACATGCCGCCCTGCACGATGCCGTAGAGGTTCTGGCGCTGGCTGCCGAGCTCTGCGAACCAGGGAACGTTGTGCGCGTTGGCGTGGAAGTGTTCCAGCGATCGCAGCGCCCAGGCGTGGGTGAGGCCCATGCTGTCGCGGGTGCGCTCGTAGGTTGCCGGGTGCTCTGTGCACTCATCGAAGGCCATGATGATGTCGGCGCCGAGTGCGATCTGGACGTCGATGGAGTGCTCGGGCGAGAAGAAGTGCTTGGAGCCGTCGAGGTGCGAGCGGAACTCGACGCCGTCGGGCGTGATCTTGCGAAGTGCTGCGAGCGAGAAGACCTGGAAGCCGCCGGAGTCGGTGAGCATGGGCCGAGGCCAGCTCATGAACTTGTGCACACCACCCGCGCGGCGAATGAGGTCATGGCCGGGCCGCAGGTAAAGGTGGTAGGTGTTGGCGAGGATGATCTCGGCGCCGCGGCCGTCATCGCCCAGCGTCTCCAACGTGTCCTGCGGGACTGCCTTGACGCTGGCGGCGGTGCCGACGGGCATAAAGACCGGCGTCTGGACGGAGCCGTGCGGCAGGTGTAGGGTTCCGCGGCGGAGGTTGCCGTGCGTGTTGTGAATCTCAAAGCGTAACGACATCACCTTTGATTGTAGAGACGGCGGCGGATGCCCGGGGCTGAAGCACCTTCTAGACGGCGTACGATTCAGGCGCCTGAAAGCCCCTGCCTTCTCCCTGCTCATCACACATTCCTGCCACGGCGTTGTCTTTCTTCGCGTCCAACGGTCATGACTTTCTCACGATCTCTTCTCGCGTTGGTGTTCCTTGCAGGCTCGATTCACGCGCAGACACCGCAGGCGCAGCGGCACACGAGCGCGCCGTATGCGGGCGACCTTTCGATCTTTGAGGAGCCGGGACGCGAGGAGAAGCTGCAGATCAACCGCGTGATGGACATTCTGCACATCACCCCGGGTAAGGCGGTCGCGGACATTGGCGCGGGTGGCGGCTGGTTCTCGGTGCGGGCGGCGCGGCGTGTGGGTGAGGGTGGCAAAGTGTATGCCGAAGACATCAACCCCGCGGCGGTGAAGGCGATCGATGCTCGTGCGGCGAAGGAGCATCTGCCGCAGGTCAAAGCGGTGCTTGGCACGACGGACGATCCCAAATTGCCGGAGAAGTCAGTGGATGCGGTGCTGATGCTGAAGGTGTATCACGAGATTGCGGAGCCGCTGGGCTTCCTGGCGAAGCTGAAGCCTGCGCTGGCTCCGGGTGCGCGCGTTGGGATCATCGATCGCAATGGGACGGGCACCGATCATGGGTTGAGCAGAGCATTTTGGAGAAGGAGATGCGTGAGGCGGGCTTCCGCGAGGTGGAGCACTATGACTTCACCAAGGCGGATGGGCAGGATTATTTCCTGGTGTTTGAGGTGCGTTGAGGGGAACTGGGGCCATGTCTCATGGAGTCGGTCCGTCGTTGTGCGTTTCGGTGACCAGGACTGCCGGATGAATAGACTTCAGCTCTGAGGTTCAGCTTCCCTCATATTCCGAAGAGAAGCTAAACCTCAGCGGCTGAAGCCGTTTCATTTCGCAGGGTCGGTGGCACAGCTAAAGCTGTGCCCTTCCGAGTCATTGGCCTTTGTGCGCGAGCGGCGGACGTAGGTCCTCCTTCTTATTTGCCGCGGTTCCAGTGTTAGCGCGCGCCGCCGGAGACCTTGACGATCTGTCCGGTGACCCAGCGGGAGTCGTCCGTAGCGAAGAAGACGACGGCGGCTGCGATGTCATCGGGCTGGCCGGTGCGACCGAGCGGCGTCTCTTCGACTGCCTTCGCCTCGAACGGGCTGCCGATGAAGCCCTTGCTGATGGCGCCCTCGGTAACGACCATGCCGGGGCTGACGCTGTTGACGCGGATCTTGCGTGCGCCGAGTTCCTTCGACAGCGACTGCGTGATGGTGTCGACGGCGCCCTTGGTTGCGCTGTAGACGGCGCCCTGTGCGGGTGCGAGCGTTGCGACGACAGAGCTGATGTTGATGACTGATCCACCCTCGGCCGGGAAGAGCGGCAGAGCGGCCTGCGTGGTCAGCAGCAGACCGAGAACGTTGACGTTGAACTGTGCGTGGAAGTGCTCGGGCGTGATGGCCTCGATCGGTGCGAAGTCAAAGACACCTGCGTTGTTCACAAGGATGTCGATCTTGCCGTAGGCCTTCCTGGTCTCGTCGATCAGCTTGGTGATCTCGGCGGGTTCGGCTACGCTGCCGCCGATGGCGACGGCCTTGCCGCCGGCCTTGGTGATGCGGTCGACGACGGTGTCTGCACCGGACTTGGACGATGCGTAGTTCACAACAACCGAAGCACCTTCGGCTGCGAGATGCTCTGCGATGGAAGCGCCAATGCCCTTCGATGCGCCCGTTACAACTGCTACCTTGCCGCTCAGCTTACCCATATCATTTCTCCGTTGTGTGTCATGCCGCCTTGGACTTTTTGACAACCATCCAATGGATGGATGCGGCGTACCCAAGGACTCCGAACATTTCGATGCACATCAAATTGTGCACAACCGGTGGTTTGCACTGTCATCCGCAGTCTGTTGCGGACTGCATAGATGTGGCGGTGGACGCGCAACCGAAGAACCTCCAGCGTGGCAGATTCTTCGGTTGCCTATGTGTGCCGTCCACAGCGGGTTAGGTGCGGGCGCCGCCGGCTACCTGCACTGCTTCGCCGGTGATCCATGCGGAGTCGTCAGAGGCGAAGAAGGCCACGACCTTACCGATGTCGGTGGGCTGGCCGACGCGGCCGAAGGGCGTCTGCGCGACGACAGCCTTCTCGAAGTCCGAGCCCATGAATGCTGCCGTGCCTTCGGTTGATACGAGTCCAGGATTGACGCTGTTGACGCGGATATTTTTGGGGCCGAGTTCGCGGGCGAGAGCGAGCGTGATGTTGTCGACTGCAGCCTTCGTTGCGCCGTAAACAGAGCCGTTTGGCAACGCAGCACGACCGACGACGGAGCTGATGTTGATGATGTTGCCGCCCTCCGGTCCAAACTCCTTCACGACGGCCTGCGTGGTCAGCAGAAGGCCGAGCACGTTGAGGTCGAAGTGGCGGTGGAAGTGTTCGGGTGTGATGGCTTCGAGGGGCAGCATCTCGTAGACGCCGGCATTGTTCACGAGGATGTCGATCTTGCCGTAGGCCTTCTTCGTCTCGGCAACAAGCGTGTCGATCTGCTCGGGCTTGGAGACGTCTGCGCCGATGGCGACGGCCTTACCGCCGGCCTTGGTGATGCGGTCGACGACGATGTCTGCGCCGCTCTTCGACGAGGCGTAGTTGACGACGACGGCGGCACCCTCTGCTGCAAGATGCTCTGCGATGGAGGCGCCAATGCCCTTCGATGCGCCCGTTACGATTGCTACCTTGCCACTCAACTTACCCATGTGAATCTCCATTCTGTGTCCTGTCCATTCGGAACAGTTCGACATCCATCGAATTGATGGGGTGGCGACGCAGAAGGATTCGGAAACATTTTGATGCACATGAAAGTGTGCGTTCGGGCAGCGGATTACAGCGCGATGAACGATGCGTTCAAGTGTCAGGCGGCGAAGGACTTGAGGTGCGCCAGGTAGCTCTTCCATGTTTTCTTGCGGAGTGTTGCGCGAACCAGTTTGCCGTCGCGCCGGGTCTCGATGAGGCCCGCGGTTTCGAGCTGTTTCATATGGTGCGACAGCGTCGCCGGGTTCATCGTCATGGCGGTGCGAAGGTCCATGCAGGAAGTGCTTTCCGAACAGGCGATCATGCGCAGGACTTCGACGCGGCGCGGATCGGCCAGGGCGCGGCTGATGGCGTGCATGGCTGCAGCGTCTTCCGCGATGGTGGTGGCTGCGGGTTTCTCCGGCTTGTCTTTCTTTTTAGACATCGCTTGCGCGTGATTATACGGCTGGGTCGGCCGCTGCAAGCAATTGTGCGATGGTGCGGTGGAGCAGCGGATGCGTCATCGCGGGGGCGATCTCTGCCAGCGGTTCGAGGACGAAGCGGCGCCGGTGCATCTCGGGGTGTGGCAGCGTGAGTTCGGGTGTGGCGAGGATGACGTCTTCGTAGAGCAGCAGGTCCAGGTCCAGGGTGCGTGGGCCTTTTTCGATGCCGTGCGAGCGGTCGCGGCCATGCTGCTTTTCGATGTGCAGGAGGGCGTGCAACAGATCGATCGGTGCGAGCGTGGTCTGGAACAGGGCTGCGGCGTTGAGGAAGCGTGGCTGGTCGGCGTAGCCCACGGGGTCGGTGTCGTAGTCACTGGATCGGGCGATGACTTCGCCGTGTGCGGCAAGGGCGCGGATGGCGGAGGCGAGCGTTGCTGCGCGGTCGCCGAGGTTCGATCCGAGTGCGATGGCTGCGAGGGGCAAGCTGCTAGGCGTGGGCCGGCGTAAGGCCGAGGCCGTGCAGGGAGGAGACGCTTTCGGACTCTTCGTCAAACTCCGGTGCCAGCTCCCATGCGGAGCGGTCTTTCAGGAGTTTGCTGACCAGTGCGGTGTGCATGGCGTGGCCGGCGCGTTCGGCGACGACGCGGCCCTGGATGCGGCGGCCGGCGAGCGCGAGGTCGCCGATGAGGTCGAGTACCTTGTGGCGGACGAACTCGTCGGGGAAGCGGAGTGGGCCATTCTGGACTTTTTTGCCGCCGATGATGATGGCGCAGGTGTCGTCTGCGCCGCGGATGAGTCCCATGTTGCGCAGCATGGGTTCGTCTTCGCGGAAGCCGAAGGTGCGGGCAGGTGCGATGAGGTCGGCATAGGCACCGGTCTCAAGATCGCCGAGGAAGCGTGACGAACCGATGGGTGCGGGGAAGTCGATCCGATAGTCGATGCCGTAGCCCTTGCCGGGGTAGACACCGATGAACTTCATGCCGTCCTTGGACGCCTCGGTGACTTCGACTGCCTTGAGAATGCGGAGATACTCGCGGCGGCGGCGCTGGCGCTTGATGCCTGCGGACTGGAAGGCTTCGACGTAGGGCAGCGAGGAGCCGTCGAGGATGGGCACTTCGAGGTTGTCGATCTCGACGATGACGTTGTCGACGCCGTAGCCGATGAGGGCGCTGAGTAGGTGTTCGGTGGTGGAGATGAGGACGCCCTGGCGCATGAGCGAGGTGGCGTAGGAGACTTTCGCCACGTTGCGGCCGTTGGCGGGGATTTCAAAGTTGTCGAGGTCGGTTCGGCGGAAGACGATGCCGGATCCGGCGGGTGCGGGCACCAGCCGCATGGAGACGGGGGCGCCTGAGTGCAGGCCAACGCCGGCGAAGCTTACCGCTTCTGCCAACGTGCATTCCGTATGTGCCTGCCGACCCAAGGGCAACCGCGCTCCTAACCTTCAGAAGGGCTGCAACGTGGGGCGCGCTGCAACCTAACGAGCGTTAGAGTACACCCGTGGTTCGCGGTGCAAGTGTTGCGGATTTGCCACAGTTATCGGTTTACATACTCCGAAAGAAAATTACGCGAGACGTACAATCGAGCGCATGTCTGGGCTTGGGAATGACCTTCGGGAGTCAGTAATCGCCGGTGCGGCGCGGTGGCAGGATCGCCTGCGAGAGCTGGTTCTGGTGGAGTCGCCGACGGAAGATGCGGCTGCGGTAAACCGTGCGATGGACCTGGCGGCGGGCTGGGCAGCGGCGATGGGTGCGCGCGTGGTGCGGCATCCGCAGACCGGCTTTGGCGATGTGGTGGAGCTTTGGTTCGGCGCGGGCTCCGCTAAACCGTTGATGCTATTGGGCCACCTGGATACGGTTTGGCCCATGGGGACGATTGCCGGCATGCCCTGGCGGCAGGAGCCGGACGCCGAAGGACGCGTGCGGCTGTGGGGTCCGGGTGTGCTGGATATGAAGGCTGGCGTCGTGATGGCGATGGCTGCTGTGGAGGCGGTCCTTGCGAACGGCGGGTTGCCGCGGCCGGTGGTTCTGCTGCTGAACCCGGATGAGGAGACCGGCTCCGAGGTTTCGCGTGGGCATACGGAGCGGATCGCTCGCGGATGTGAGGCAGTGTTTGTGCTGGAACCGGCACAGGGGCTGCCGGGGTCGGCAGATAATGCCGCTTACAAGACGGCTCGCAAGGGCGTTGGGGCCTACCGGTTGGACGTGACGGGTGTGGCCGCGCACTCGGGCGTGGACTTTCAGCGGGGGCATTCGGCTGTGCTGGAGCTGGCTCGTCTGCTGCAGAAGGTGGCTGCGTTTACCGATCTGCCGACCGGATTGACTGTGAACCCTGGGGTGATCGGCGGGGGTACGCGTTCAAATGTGGTGGCGGCGCATGCGTGGGCTGAGGTGGATGTCCGGATTGCTCGTGCTGAGGATGCCGCGCGTGTGGATCGGCTCTTTCAGGCGCTGACGGTAGAGGATCCTGCGTGTTCTCTGCGGGTGAGTGGTGGGATCAACCGGCCACCGATGGAACGTGGCGCGGGGACGGTTCGGCTCTTTGCGCAGGCACGGTCTTTGGCTGAGGGTCTTGGGTTCTCGCTCGATGAGGCTTCGACCGGTGGCGGATCCGACGGGAACTTCACGGCGGGGCTTGGGATTCCGACGCTGGATGGGATGGGCGCCGTGGGTGAGGGTGCGCATGCGGCGCATGAGAGTTTGTTGCTGGATGCGCTGGTGCCGCGGACGGCCTTGCTGGCTGCGATGATCGCTTCGACGTAGAGGTTCGGCAAAGGTGGAGCATTCGCACGAGCGCGGAACGTCGTATCCGTGAGGAAGAAGCACCTTTCTGGACTGTCCGTCTGGAGCGGACATCGCGAAAGCTCAACCTCAGCGGCTAAAGCCAGCATTCCATGGATGTCGTGTTGGCACAGCGGAAGCTGTGCCCTTCCACGTCATCTGGATTCTTACCTACCGCACCAACTTCAGCAGGGATGCGAGTTTTGCCAGCGGCAGGCCGACTACGTTGTTGTAGTCGCCCTCGATGTGTGGGATCCATTGGGCAGCGATGCCCTGGATGCCGTAGGCTCCGGCCTTATCCATTGGCTCGCCGGTAGCGACGTAGCCAGCAATCTCGGCGTCGGTCATGGCCGTGAAGAAGACATTGGTCGTCTCTGCGGCGACGTGGGTTTCTTCGCCGGTGAGGACTGCAATGCCGGTCGTCACCTGGTGTGCACGGTTGCTGAGCAGCCGCAGCATGCGTGCCGCGTCCGTTGCATCCACGGGTTTGCCGAGCAGATCGCCGTCGACTTCGACGGTAGTGTCTGCACCGATGATGATGCTCTCCGGATGCTTTACGAGGACGGCGCGCGCCTTCGCTTCGGCGAGACGCAGCGTGTAGGTGCGATGGTCTTCACCGGGCAGCGGTGTCTCGTCGATGTCAGCCGTGACGACGGTGAAGTCGACGCCGATCTGTGCGAGCAGTTCGCGACGCCGTGGCGATTGCGAGGCGAGGATGATCGGCTTGCTCACGACAGATCCGACGGCATGACTTCGCGAACACCGTCTTCACCGGCGATGATGGCGCGTTCGGCCATGCCGAGGAAGAGGCCGTGTTCGACGACGCCGATGATGCTGCGGATCTCCGCGGCGGTCTCCTCTGGATCGACGATGCCGGACGATGTGCAGTCGAGGAGGATGTTCCCTTCGTCGGTGATGTAGTTGCCGCTGCCGTCCTTTGCCTGCCGGATCTTCGGGGTGAAGCCGAGGTCGCGAAGCCGCGCGTCGACGAGCGGCACCGCCATCGGTATGACTTCAATGGGCAGCGGGAAAGCGCCGAGCTGCGCGACGAGCTTGGTATCGTCCGCAACGATTATGAAACGTTTGCAGGCGCTGGCCACGATCTTCTCGCGCAGCAGCTTGCCGCCGCCGCCCTTGATGAGCGACATTGCCGGACCGATCTCGTCGGCACCGTCAATTGCGACATCGATCACCTGGTGCTTCGTGAAGTCGGTGATGGGAATGCCGAGGCTGCGCGCGAGGTTTTCACTGTCCTGCGAGGAGGCGATGCCCTGGATCCTGAGGCCCTGCTTCACCCGCTCGCCCAGGAGCTGGATGAAGAGGGACGCAGTCGATCCAGAGCCGAGACCGACGACGTTGCCCGGCTCGACGTAGCGCAGAGCGTGCTGCGCTGCGGCGAGTTTTGCGGCTTGCTGTGCAGATGCTTCGGGCATGGTCACTCCTTGGATCTCAACGCTTTTTGTCGGTCAGACGAACCGTGGTGCTCATGCCATGCGTGGCGCCAGGCGCGAGCGTGATGCGGTCGTCCATGGCATTGACGGCCTCGACGCAGATGAAGTGCGTCCAGCTATCTTCCGCAAGATCCGGCAGGCCCGGCGTCAGGACAGTCCAGGGGTTCCAGATGACGGTCGTCTGTGAACCTTCCTTGGCGATGTGGATCTGCCGGTTCGTGTCGTGGATGGTGAGCGCTTCAGCCGTTTTGACATGCACCTGGTCGACATCGCGCGTGAAGCGGAAGAGCGACTCGCGCTGCACCTTGCGGATCATGTCATCGCGCTTGTCGAGATAGGTGCTGCCGCGCAGACCGTCGAGCAGGACCTCTTTGACATCGTCCACGGCGAAGTAGGTATGGAAGCCTTCTTCAAAGACCATGGGCTCTGCGCCGCGGTTGGTCACCGTAATGGCCATGTGCAGCTCTGCGCCGATACGGAAGTCCATCTTCGTCGCGAAGTGGTCGTAGCCCAGTGAGCGCGATGTTTCGTCGGGCGGGAGCGAGAGCGTGATGTGCACGTCGCCGTTGGGATCGAGGTGCGTGCGTTCCAGCGTCCAGACGGTAACGCGTGCAAAACCGTGCATGGGCGAGGTGACAGCGACAGCGTCTGCGTTCCAGCGCGGTCCGAACCACGGGAAGAGGACCGGGATGCCACCGCGAATGGGCTTGCCCGGCGCCAGCGCGGATTTGGGCGAGAGATAAAGGACGGGGCTCTGGCCGGTGGGCGTCCACTGCGTCAGGTGCGCGCCCTGCAGATAGAGCGTGGCCTCAGAGGCGGACGTGGCGATGCGGAGCTTCACCATGCCGGGCTCGTCTTCGTGGAAGGTGACGTGATCGCGGATGGCGAAGTGCTCGTTGAGTTCGGCGATGGTTTGCGACATGCCCTGATGATTTCACGGCTGCGCCCTGCGGGACAAAGGCGAGCGAACTAGCGGGAAGGCGTGTTGGTGGTGGGTGCTGCGTCGAAGGGCAGGAAGAGCGCTGCGACGGTGCCCCGACGGCCTTCGCGCTGGCAGCTGCGCAGGTGCAGCGCGCCGCTGTGGCGATTGACGATGTCGCGGCTGATCCACAGGCCGAGTCCGCTGCCGTTGATGCCCTTGGTGGTGAAGAACGCCTCAAAGACGCGTGTGAGGGTATCTGGCGGCATGCCTGTGCCGGTATCGGCGATGGTCAGCATCAGCCCCTTCTGGCCCGTTGCCCAACGCGTGGCCTCGCGGCTGCGTACGATCAGGCGGCCGCCCAGCGGCATGGCGTCGATCGCGTTGCCGACCAGGTTATTCAATACCTGACGAATATCGCCTTCGAAGATGCGAACGGGCCGGTCGGCACGTTTGCGTTCCTCAACTGTGATCCGGGAGTTTCGCAGTTTGCCCTCGAACATGCCGAGGACGGACGAAAAGAGGTCGACACAGGTGATCTCACGCGGACTGGTGGACTGCCGATGGAAACGCAGTGTCTGGTTGGTGATGACGGCGACGCGACGAAGCTCCGCATCGGCCATATCGAGCAGGCCCGCGATCTCTTCCTTGTCGGGCGTATGGCGCGCGATATAGAGCAGGTTCGTCACAGATTCGAGCGGGTTGTTGATCTCATGCGCGATGGAGGAGGCAAGGCGTCCGACTACGGCGAGCTTCTCCGTTTGCATCAGTGCGGCGAGTGCGCGCCGCTTCTCACTGATATTGCGGGAGAAAGTGACCAGCCCGTCCGCAGTGGGGTAGACCTCAACCTCAAGCCAGAGATTCCATGGTGCGGGATGGTGGGTCTCAAAGGATCCCGGTACGCCCTGATCCATGGCGCGGGTGTAGTGCTCCAGGTAGGGCGAACCTTCGTACGATGCGTCCGGAAAGGACTCCCACACGTCGCACCCGACGAGATCGCGTCCCTTGCTGTAGAGCGTCTCCGCGGCTTCGTTCAGGTAGCTGATGCGCCAGTCGCGGTCCACGCCGACCACGGCGTCCTTGGTCGCGCTGAGGAACTGGTGCATACGCGTCGCGATGGTGTCGCGCTCGCGCAGAGCCAGCACGGCATTTGTGGTGTTGCGGTGCGGGACGAGGACGCCGGCAATCTCGCCACGATAGCGCACGGGCACACGCGAGTAGGTCCAGTAATGGTCCTCCAACACGACGCCTCGGGCCACCGGGATCAGCACATTCTCATGCACTACCGTCTTCCCCGACAGATAGCAGTCGTCCATCTCCGGGCCGACGATGTCCCATGCCTCGAGAAAGACCTGGCGGTAAGACTCGCCCATCGCCGCTGGGTGCTTGGTGCCGAGCGATTGGATTGCCGCCTCATTGTAGAAGGTGTTGTACTCCGGCCCCCAGGCCATCAGGACCGGCAGCGGCGCATCGAGTACATGGAGGACCGTAGTCACCAGCACCTCTGGCCAGCTATCGATTGGCCCGAGCGATGTCGCGGCCCAGTCGTACGCACGCACCAGATCGTGCATCAGGCCGGTGCCCGTGATGCGGTTCACGCCTACGGGTTCGCTCGCGACTTGGGTGATCGTCAGAGACATCTTCAACTTTGGAGAAAGGGTAGCTTCGCTGGACCACGCTCATCCTACCTTGCAGATTGAAACGCATCCGTTCGCAACCGGGCAATACGTCCTTTGGGGCCTACGACGAAAGGGAGCGAGAGCGCATTCCAATCCTTGTCGGCGCCCGGCGCATCGCCCCTGGCAGGGTTGGGGAGCAGCGGTTGCCAATGGATGCCGTTATCCGTGGAGATGTCGGTGCCGTTAGGGCCCGTGGTGATCCAGGTCTTTGTCGTGACGTCGTAGGCGACGGTGCTGCGGTAGCCATGGGGTTGCGTCATCGCGGCGTGCCAGGTCTGGCCGTCGTCGAGGCTTACCGCTGCGGTCATGGTAGAGTTTCCGGGCTGCGTGTAGTCGCCGCCGACGGCAACGATTGCCTGCGAGGTTGCGATGAGTGCGAAGATGCCGGCGGCGTCACCCTCTGCCTGCAGAGGCAGGTGGATGCGGTCGAAGGGGAGCCGGTCGAGGCAGAGTTCGGGCTGGTTGTAGCTCTGCGATTGCGAGCAGCCGGGCCACGAGCCGCGGTAAAGATAACCCGCTCCCCCGCCGAAGATGGGCCCCGAAAGCGAGATGATGAAGGACTGGTTGCTGGCGGCGAAGGCGCCAATGTTTCTTGCGGGTGCGTTCAGATCCGGTGATTTGCTTCGCGTCCAGGTGGCGCCAGCGTCCGTGGTGCTGGCCAGGTAAAAGCTGCCCTTGACCGGGTCGCCCAGCAGCCAGCCCTCATCGCGACGCGTGAAGTACATGGCGTCGAAGAAGCCGTCGGGCGCGTCTGGATTGGTGAAGGCTAGTTGCCATGTGGCGCAGCCGTCGGTGGTTTTATAGACGCGGCTGAGGTCACCCTTACCGCTGGACATGACGATGGCTGTCTTCGCATCGAAGGCCTGGATGCCGCGGAAGTCGAGTTTCTCTGCGCCGGCGGGTGTGGCGCAGGCGCTCCAGCGGGCTCCGCCATCGAGCGTTTTTAAGACGGTTCCGCCAGTGCCGCTGGCCCATGCGATCTGCCCGTCCACGTTGGCGATGCCGCGCAGGCCGGCCGTGGTGTTGCTCGTCTGCAGCGTGAACTGCGCGGAGAGTGAGAGGGGCAGGAGAGCGGCAGCAAAGACGAGTTGGCGCATGCGTGGAGTGTATCTCCCGCATTGGGCTTGCTTCCGTACGAATTGCCCCGTCGTTCCGGGTTTCGGCTACGCGCGGACGACCCGGATGATGAAGCGGGCGTTGCCGGTTCGCGTCTCACGCGAGAAGTCGCTGACACCCAGATCGTGCAGGTTTTCGGCTAACTGAAGGCAGAGTTCTTCGCGCCGAAGTTCATCAGGGTCATCAGGTGAGTACAGATTTTTGGAAGAAGAGGGTTTTAAGTAGTACAGGTTCAGCTTGGACATACAGATAAAGAACGCTTGTGAAAAGCGCGCGGATTGAGCGTTTACGGGAAATATTTCAGCGGTGGTCCGTGGCTCTTCCGTCTCGTCCGACCCGAAACGGGTCGGCTGTGTGAAGATTGCGGGAATCTGAACCCTAAACAGTCCACCGCCGAAATTATGTTGCAAAAATGGTGCAACGCAACTATCGTGCGCGCGCTCCCAACTGGGCAGGACGCTGCATAGAGAACGCTGCACACAGAGACGACGGAGGACGCAACCATGACGGGATCAATCCGGGCGATGCGGTATGACGAAGTGGGACAGGTGTTGACGGTGGACTTCCGCGACTGGGCGGGCACGACGCGGTACTTTGAGGTGCCACCGGCCGAGTGGGCTGCGCTGAGCGCGGTCTTTCAAAAGGCGGCCTACCTGCAGCAGGTGCTGCATCCGCGTCACCGGTCGGAGCATTTGCAGGCAGCGTAAGCGCGCGTGTTGCGCCGAGCGTGGCATACAGTGGCTCTGGTACGCTCATCGGCACCATGAACTTCCGCCGCATTGCGTTTCTGACCACGCTCGCCATCCTGACGGCCACCGCCGCAGCGCGCGCGGAGACGATGCGCTTTCACGGCACGGTCGGCCAGCGAAGCGTAACGCTGACGCTGGATGTGAAGGATGAATTGGTCGCGGCGGCGAAGTACAAGTACGACAACGAAGCGTCGGAGGTACCGGTGCCGGAGAGTCGCCTGTTCGGATCGACGATGGTGCTGGCCGATGACGACGGCAACAACTTTCACCTGCACCTGCAGAATGCGGACGGCGGCAGTGTCACGGCCTTTGCCAGGACGCTGAAGCTGACGGGCACCATGCAACGCGAAGAACTGGACCTGCCGGTAAAGCTGGTTCTGGTTGTGGCCTCGCAGCGTTAGCTTGCGGCTATCGTGCGGCGGGGACCAGCTTGCGGCGCTCTGTTTCGAGGTAGGTGTAGCGGATGCGGTGGATGACCGTCATCGTTCCCAGGAAAGCCAGAACCCAGAGTGCAGGTGCCATGACGCCCCAGCGGTCGCAGAGTGCGCCCAGGATGACGAGCACGATGCGTTCCGGGCGCTCCATGAAACCGACCTTGCAGGAGCCGATGAGTGCTTCGGCGCGGGCGCGAGTGTAGCTGATCATCAGCGACGCCGTCATCACGAACGCTGCCAGCACCACATACACAAAGCGGTTGCCGCGCGCGTAATAGACCAGCAGGCCGAAGAAGATGGCAACGTCGGAGTAGCGGTCCATCACCGAATCGAAGAACGCGCCGAAGACGCTGACCTGGTTGGTCTGGCGTGCGACGCGGCCATCGACCATGTCAAAGAGGCCGGCGCCGATCAGAATCAGGCCCGCATACAGGAACATGCGGTGAGCGTTTGCACCGCGCGCATAGCCGAAGAAGAAGGCCGCGATGATGTTGATGATGAGGCCGATGAAGGTGAGCGTATTCGGCGAGATCTTCGACAGCGCCAGGCCGTTGACGATCTTCTGCAGCAGCCAGCCGCTGCCTTTTCCAAATGCGCTTGTCCAGGTGAATCCAGAACTCATGAGTTGATCGCCGTACCTCTTAGCAGTGTAACGTTTTGCGGCGTCTGGCGCGTCGGCGGGGTGATTCTGCTGGTACGGGCGCTGCTGCAGACCGGCTGCGCGACGGATGGCAACCACCAGGGCGTCGCGCGGACCAAGGTTTTCCTGGTCCTGAGAGAGGGCCGGTCGGGGTTGCAGGCGTGCTTCTGCGGCATCCGGGAAGAGCGGCAGCGTATCGATCATGGGTGCCAGGGTGCGGCGTGCGCGGGAGAGGCGGCGTGCCGTCCACCGTGTGCTGATCGGCGGCAGGCCGGCCAGATCGGGCGCCACCCACTGGCTGCGAGCTCGTTCACTGTTCAGCAGATCTGCAGACCAGAAGCTGTGTAGCGGGTTCCCTGTTTCGGGATAATCCGCCAGGCAATCCTCGAGCGTGCGCTCTTCCTGTGCGGCCAGCAGCAGCATCCATCCGCGGGTCATGGTCTCGTGATAGTGGGCGGGGTTGCCGGCACGCGCGGCGAAGGTCTGCAGGCCGCGTTGAATGCTGTCGAAGGCATCGTTGAATGGCAGGCGTTCGAGCAGCAGCCAGGCCAGGCGCAGATGATCGCCATGGTGGAAGCGGCCGGCGGGAATGTCACGGTCCTGAAAAGCGCGCAGGAAGTCCCCATCAGACATCTCGGCGCAACCAAATCGGGGCATACCGGGCAGTGTATCTCGCTGTTTTCGCGTTGCAAGCCCCATTTTGGGAACCGCCTGCGATTATGAAGGCATGCCCCGGCTCTATCTGCGACGACTTACCGGCCGAGAGCGGACGGTTTCGGCGAATCGTGCGCTGGCGCGGTTCCTGGCGTTTGTCGCAGGTGCGGCGAATGCGGGCGGCTTTCTGGCGGTGCGCCAGTACACCTCGCACATGTCCGGCATCACCTCGACCATGGCTGACGGACTGGCTGCGGGCAGCACATTGGTCGTCGGCAGCGCCTTCGCGGCGATCGTGTCCTTCACCGCGGGGGCCATCTCCACGACGCTGCTGATCCGTTGGGGACGGCGACGGACGCTGCACAGCGAATACGCTTTGCCGCTGGTAGCCGAGGCGGCATTGCTGGTCGTCTTCGGCTTGACCGGCCATGTCTTCGAAGGGCGTTCCGAGCTGGCAACCGTCCTGCTGCTGTGTTTCACCATGGGGCTGCAGAATGCGATCGTAACGAAGCTGTCGAATGCGGAGATTCGAACGACGCACGTGACCGGCATGATTACCGACATCGGCATTGCGCTGGGACGGATGATTGCGGCAGCGTGCGGCGACCGCACCGCAACCGACGCCATGGACGCACCGAAGCTGCGGCTGCTTTCGTCGCTGGTGGGGCTATTCTTCGCCGGCGGCGTGGTGGGAGCGCTGGGGTTCCTGCACGTGGGATTTCTCTTCACGCTGCCGCTGGCGGCGCTGCTGCTGTTGCTGGCCGCCCTGCCGGTACTGGACGACCTGCGACAGCTTTAGAGCGTGCTATTCGACGACGGGCGCGACGTCGTGGATGGTGTACAGCTTCAGGATCTCGAGGATGCGCTTGCCGTTGGGCGTAACCACCGTGACTTCATCGCCAAGCTGCTTGCCGACCAGAGCGCGGCCGATGGGCGACGTGGTGCTGATCAGGCCCTTGGTGACATCACTCTCTTCGCTGGTGACCAGCTTGTAGGTGAGCTCTTCTTCCTTGGTCTGGTCGAAGACGACGATGGTCGAGCCGAAGCCGACGCGGTCATTCGGGATGTTGCGCAGGTCGACGAGTGACAGCTCCGCCATGCGCTTCTTCAGCTGGCCGAGGTGCGCGTTCACAAACTCCTGCCGCTGCTTGGCCGAGTGGTACTCGGCGTTTTCGCTCAAGTCACCCAGTGCGACGGCGCGCTTGATCTCCGCCGGCAGCTCCGTGGTGAGCTCGTGCTCCAGTGCGCGAATCTGTTCTTCAAGCTTCTTGGTGACGTCGAGCATGGGCAGTGTTTCCGATCAGCGAAAAAGAGTCCGGAGCAGTGCTGCTGCACGCTGTGCGTGGCAGGGGCTCTTCGACTAATGATTATAGCGATTCTGCAGCATGAGACGCCGCCTGGCCGTCCAGCCAGTCCTGCAGAATGACAACGGCGGCGTACTGATCCAGCACCGCTTTGCGTCCGGGACCTCGCGGGATACCGCGGCGGTCCAGCAGCTCCTCTGCCGCCGCGCTGGTAAGCGTCTCTCGCTGCAGGTGTACGGGCAGTTGCAGTTCCTCCGCCACGGCCTGTGCGAAGGCCTGCGCCTTCTCCGCCTGCGGACTGACGTCGCCCGACGCGTAGCGGGGATCGCCCGAGACGATGGCGGTGACACCATGCTTGCGCACCATGCGCGCTATATCCTTCAATTCCTTACGCAGATGCGTCCGGCCCAGCGTCAGCAGCGGCTGCGCGGTGCCCAGCGCATCCGTGATGGCGATGCCAATGCGGCGATCGCCAATATCCAGCCCAAGGATCCGTGGATGCTCCTGCATGGTGACCTACTGCCTCCGGTCCGTGTTGACCGGCAGATCCGTGTGGCGCTCCGACTCCTGGATCCTGTCCAGGTTGCGCTCACCGCGCAGTACGGATTCCTCCGCGCCCTTCAGCTCAGATGCATCCGATTCCAGCGCGATCACGGTCGCAGCCTCTTCACTCAGCACTTCGAAGTAGCGCTGCAGAGCCTCCGCAGGGACGGGCTGCGTGAGCGGTTGTCCGACGCCCGTGCTGTATTGCGATTCAAAGGCATGTCGCCTCTGGATCGCCTTCACCTCTTCCGCATAGCTGGTGTTGACGCCGTTGAGCGACAGGTCCACCTCCGACCAGGCGCGAACGTCGTCCTGCGGCAGGCGCTCCAGCAACCCGCTGGCGCGTGCTGCGTGCCATGCAGGCATGTCCGGCAGATCGAAGTCGGCAAAACCCGCAGCGGCAGCAGCGGGCAGCGGCTGGTGCGATCGGATGGCAGCGCGCACCTGCGTCATGCGCGCGTTCAGCCATGCCATGCGTGACCGCTGATTCTGTAGCAGGCGATCCGTGTCTTCGACGGTGCGTTCGCCATCCTGATGCAGCGCCTCGCGCAGCTCCGATCGCTGATGGCGGTGATGCGCCATCTCCACCGACTGCTCCATCGCAATCGCGATCAGCAGACCAATGGTGACGATACCGATGTGCGTGAAAAACTCCCGCCAGGTGTGGATAGGGTGCTCTGGTACGTGAACTTCCATGTCGGTCTTGCGAGCCTCAGCAGGAGATACACGCAGGGTACATTGGCGGGAGTCAGGTGGGTATGCCCCACAGGCGGTATCGATGCCCCGGCGACTAGTTTGCGGTGGGCGGCTCAATGCGATCAACGACGATCGCGGGTACGGGCCCCTTGGACGGCGTTAATTTCAACCCGAGCTGATCGCGTACAGCCGTTGCCAGCGGCGGTGCGGGTTCGCCTGCAAGGCCCGCGTCCGCAGGCGTTTTGCTGGCGTCGTCCGGAGTCCATTTCAGGTCGATATCGTAGTCGCCCTTCAGTCCGGTGTTGTCGACGACGTAGCGCTCCAGTTCGTTCGCAAGACTATCGGCAAGCGAGCGGATGTCGGCTCCCTTGCCAACCAGATGGCCATCGTTCTGGCTCATGCTGCGGCTGCGGCGTGGAGCCGGCTTGCCGGCTTCCGGGGCGGGCAGGGAGGCGCTCGGTGTCAGCTTGACGCCCTCGGGCATCACCGTTAAGTCATACACGGGCAGCGTGCGCGTCTCCGCGTGCGCCGCCAGGTGGAAGCGCTCCTTCAGCAGGTTCTGCACCATCTGCCGTCGCTCTTCGTCGGAGAGAGCGCGAAGTGCGGCCATGTCCGGCTCGCTGACCTTCGCGTCCACCTCAAAGTGATCCGACTTAGCCCACGGCGGAAGCCCGCTTACAAGCCACGGCCTGACGTTCCATGCCAGGGCAATCAACTGCTGCGCGGTCATGTTGCTGATGTGCAGATTAGCCGGACGGAAGTTGACGGAGATGTCGCCGTCATTGGGATCGTGCGGTTTGACCGTGGAGATGTCATAGGTGGGCACAGCCTGCGCTGCCGCTGGGCCGGCCGCCAACAAGGCGACAGCGAGTACAGCGCTGCACGAGCAGAATCGGTAAGAGAGCTTCATCACGAGTAGGTACGCAGAAAGAAGGCCGAGGGTTGCAGGAATCTGCAGCCCCTCGGCCCTTTTTGCTTCCATTACTGTTGCGCTTGCGAAGATTACTTGACCTTGATCACCTTCGTTACGGAACCGAAGGAGTTGTTCGCCACCAGGGTGTACGTGGCGCCTGCAACATACGGCGTCACCGTCATGGTCTGCGAGTTCACTGCGGCTGCTTCCTTCACATAGCTGTACGTTGCACCCGTCACATTCCAGGTAAGGACCGTGTTGCCTGCGACCGTTACGCCCGTGAAGCTGTTGATGGCCGGAGCAGCGCCCTGGGGCGTCGCCTGGCTCTTGATCAGCGTGGTCGTCTGCACGACCTCAAAGTTTCCCTCGGTCAGAGCGGCGCTGATGTTCGCAACATCGTCCATGTCCCAGCGCGGATCGTTGTTGGCGCTGAAATACATGTTCGAGCCGTTGTCCGCGACGTACGCACCGTACTTCTTTAGCGCCGTCAGGATCACCTGGTTGGACTTGGAGTACTTCGAGATATCGAAGTTCGCCTTCAGGCGAATACGCATGCCGGGAATGGCTGCGTCCGATCCGTTGCCGGAGCCGTGCGTGGCTGGCAGGATGTAGCTGCCGTTGGTGTTGTTGAAGGTCACGCGCAGCGCGTGGCGGACAGCGCCATTCGCGACTTCGTCATAACGGAGCAGCAGCGGCAATATCGGCAGACCAGCCACATCGGCCGAGGTGTAACCGTAGGGGCGACGCTGCGGCAGGTCCGCGTTCCAAACGGTCTCACTGTAGGCGGAGTACGCGCCGTTGGTCAGCTTCGTCTGGTACAGCTCGTAGATACGGCCGTTCGTCTTGTCGACCTCGAGCGTATGGTGGTCGCTGTCGGCGTTCTTCGCGCCGGGTGTGCCAATGATGCCGTTTTCTGTGGCTGTCTGCGGCGATAGAGGCACCGGTGTTAGGTCACTCTCGTCACCAACCGTGACCTTGGAGAGCCTTACATAGGTGGGTGTGCTGGTGACGTAAACCGGCATGGTGTTGTCGAGATGGAAGTGGTCGCCGTTCGGCACGTTGTATTCGTTCAGCCAGGCCTTCGTCTTCGCCGTGTCGACTGCATTGCCGCTGATGTCGATCAGTGCCTCAGGCACCGTCTGGAAGAGATACCCGTCAAAGTTCGGATTCGTTCCTTCACCAATGCGTGCCAGCGCCGTCGGTGACGCTGGCGCAGCCGGCGTGTTGGCTGCCGGCGTAGTGGTCGCGGGCGCTGTGACAACAGGGGTCGTGGTGCCCGCTGCAGTGGTCACAACGACACTCACGGGAAACTGAATGGTCACACTGGACCCGGATGCCGTGGTGACTGCATTGCCGGTAGTAACAGTGACGGTCTGCGCCGGAATGGAGAGGACGCACAATGCCGGAAGGGCAAAAAGGAGAGGCTTCATTTGTAGTTCCTCGGCACGGGAGTTGAGCTGTGGAGTGCTCTGTGGTTCTAGTTTTTCTTACCCAGGTCGTAAGTCCTGTTTCGGGCCTGAGTCATTGTGGCAGAGGTACGTTACGTTCTGGTTGCGACTTGCGCATCACCGGTATGCCTAATCCGGTCAATGCCTCTGCGCCCTTTGTGTGAGAGATCGTTACCATTTCGCTACGTTTTGGCCGCAGGAATTTCATCGGCGTAGTTCTCCTTCACGTCTAGTGGGTCCGAGCAGAAAATGACTCCGTCGCACGCGACTTGCGTAAACGTGAGAACTATGCCGAACCGGCTAAATGATGCGTGTACAGGGTTTATATGCAAGCGGACTGCCATTGCGCTTGTAAGCTGATCGCGTGAAGAATTTGTCCCGTCGCGATGCATTGAAATTGAGTGGTGCGGTCGCCGCCGCGCTTCTGCCAGCTGCCATTCCGGCACAGCCAACAAGCACCGCCCAACATGCCAGTGTGCGCGTGTGGGAGATCTTCGAACTGACCCTCCAGGGCCCCCGCGAAGATGCCGTAATCAACCCCTGGAAGGTGCGCTGGTCAGTGGTCCTCTCGCAGGGGAACCGGCGGGTCTCCGTGGACGGCTTCTACGATGGCGATGGCAAATACAAGGCGCGCTTTATGCCGGACGCGAAGGGCCCTTGGACGTACACGACCGAGAGCGACGCGCCGCAACTGCGAGGACACGCAGGCCGCTTCGACGCAACGGATGCGAAGCCCGGCGCACATGGCCCGGTAGTCGTACACAATACGCAGCACTTCAGCTATGCGGACGGCACGCCGTACTTCCCCTTCGGCACGACGAGCTATGCGTGGATCCACCAGCCGGAGGCTCTGCAGCAGCAGACGCTGGCAACGCTGAAAGCCGCGCCATTCAACAAGATTCGCATGTGCGTCTTTCCCAAGCACTACGAGTACAACCACAACGAACCGGAGTTCTATCCCTTCGCACGCAGTGGCACGACCAACGATTACACCCGCTTTGACCCACGTTTTTTCGCGCATCTGGAGCGGCGGATTCTCGACCTGCAGGCGATGGGGATTGAGGCCGATCTGATCCTCTTTCATCCGTACGATCGCTGGGGCTACCAGTCCATGAGCGCGGAGACGGATGCGTTTTACCTGCGTTATCTGGTTGCGCGGCTGGGTGCTTATCGCAACGTGTGGTGGTCACTGGCGAATGAGTGGGACCTGATGAAGTCGAAGACGCTTGCGGACTTTGATCGGTTATTTCATGTGCTTGAGAGCGCGGATGCGCATGGGCATCTGCGCTCGATCCACTACTCAGTGACCATGTATGACTACGCGCGGCCATGGGTGACGCACGCCAGCCTGCAGACCGATGAGTTCGAGAAAGCGCCCGGCAGGCTTGCTGCCTGGAAGAAACCGATGGTCTTCGACGAGTGTAAGTATGAAGGCAATCTGAACAAGCGGTGGGGCAACATCAGTGCGGCAGAGATGCTGCGACGCTTCTGGCTGGGCGTGATCAACGGCTGCTACGTCACGCACGGCGAAACGTACCTGCCGGAGACGGACGCCGCCTTCAACGAAGACACAACACCTACGCTATGGTGGGCGCATGGCGGCACACTGCATGGCGAAAGCTCGGCAGGCATCGCGCAGCTGCGCAGACTCGTCGAGGAGAGTGCACCCAGGCCATCGTCACGCATGGGCTTCGATGCACCCGTGAACCCTTACTATCTGAATGCGATCGCCTATGCGCCCGATGGCAAGACGGCCGAGACCATCTTGTACTACCTGGATTCGCATCAGCCCGTCTGGTACGAGTTCCCTCTGCCGGATGCTTCATACACCGCCGAGTTGATCGATCCGGCAGCGAACACCATCACCATGGTGCCCGGAAACTTCCGCGGAAAGACTGCAAAACTTCGGTTGAAAGTAAAGCCTTTTCAGGCGGTTCGGTTCCGTCTGGCCGACACTGCGACCGGGTAATTCTTTCCGCCAGGCGGACTTTTCTTCGCAGTGCATTGGGTACATTCGGTGTCGGCTGAACGACAGTTAAACTCGTCATCCGACACGCCTTAGCAGGATGTAACAGCGTTGCAATGACTCCCGGGCGCACAGAAACTGTGCGCCCGGGGTGGGGAGGGTTATTGGTTTCTTAGAAGCGGTAGTTGGCACCCAGGCGAAGGACGTTGCCCTTGCTCTGGAAGGTGGTGTTGTAGCCCGTACCGCCGCCGCCGGAGCCTGCGATCACGGCGACATTCAGGGTCTGATCCTCAAGCTTGTAGTAGAGATACTCTGCCTTGGTCGAGAGGTGGCGAGCCATCTTGTACTCGGCGCCGCCGCCGACGGCGTAGCCGGTCGACATGCTGGAATTGTTCGCGGTGAACTGTAGAACGTTTGTTGGGGAGGGCCCGAAGAAATTCGCCGAGGACTCAGTCGAACCGTAGGCAAGACCGCCAGTGCCGTAGAACAGGACGCGGCCGGCAGCAAGACCGACGCGACCGCGGACCGTGCCGAGGGACTTCAGGTTCGAGCTGAATGTGTTGTTCAGGCTGGCCCCACCTGTCAGAGCGGTGGTGACGACGGTGCGCTGACCGGAGATGCCAGTGCCGGCCAGGTCCGTTTCGAGACCCAGGACGAAGTGCTGGAACTGGTGGTCATAGCCGATCTGGCCGCCACCGATGATGCCGCTGCGGTCGACCGAAGTGAGCGGGGTGCGTGCGCCGCCGTTCACGTTATTGACGTTTGCCGTCACCTGTCCGGTCGTCACAATGCTGTTGTTGCCGAAGCCGCCGCCAAGATTCAGACCGGCATAGAAGCCTGACCACGAGGTGTCGGTACGAAGCACCCGCGGGTATCCCGGCTGTGCGCTCTGGCCCATCTGTTCCGCTGTGGCAGCGAGGGGCAGAGAAGATGCGATGCCGAGTCCGGCGATTACGAGAAGCATTTTATTCATAGGACGTCTCCAGTTCTGCTCATTCCACGTTCAAATGATCTGGAAACTTAGACTGTCGGTATCTGTCAAAAACCGCCATATCGCGTCACATCCTGTTTCACGATACGAAACAGATGGGTGAGGTTTGCTTGAACCGTGCTGTATGTGCGCGGCCCCTAAAGGCGTGCGAAAGGCGCGAAAGTGGCTGGGAAGGCACGATTTTCGGCTTCAAACGCAACTGAGGGCCGCATCGGCGACCCTCAGTCTCAACTCAAAATAGCCAGCGGTCTATGTCCTGCCAAGAACCTCGAGTTTCACGTTGGCCAGGCCCTTCTGCAGCATGCCCAGTTCCATTGCGGCGGCGGAAGAGAGGTCGATCACGCGGTTGGGTGCGAGTGTGCCGCGGTCGTTGATCTTCACGATCACGGAACGCATGGAGTCTAGGTTCGTCACGCGGACGAGGGTGCCCAGCGGCAGCGTCTTGTGCGCGGCAGTCAGCTTGGTCTCATCAAAGGTCTCGCCACTGGCTGTCTTGCGGCCGTTCCAGACGGTGCCATACCAGGATGCGAGGCCGCGCAGCGGATTACTGTGCAGACCCAGAAAGTGATGGTGCGGCTTCGCAACCGCGGCGGTAGGCGGCGCGGGAGGCGCGATGTGTGGCACCAACTGCGCGGGCGCCAGTGCTGCGGAACGCATCTCCGTGCGGTGCGAAAGGACGATTTCGGTAGCACCGACTGCGCTGAGGGCCGATCCTGCGGCGACGGCAAGGCCGAGTGCCAGCGACGGACGGCGGCGGGCAACGCGAAGAAGCGCGCGCGCATGCAGCAGGGTGCGTGAGAGGGTGTTGGAACCGGCGCGGCGAGCGGCCGATACAGAGCGGCCGGCGCGAGCCAAGGAGGCAATGAAGAGTTCCGAACCGTTATCGGTGTAGTGGACGTTCAAGCAGTAACCTGCAAGACGAAAAGCGTAGCGGATGGAGTTGCGTCCCTGGTCTGGTTTGGACGCGCGTGTTTCATGATGCTGGTCACAGGGTTGGCATACGGTGGGAGTCTGACCCCTCAGAAAAACGAGGTACAAAAACGCACGAGTAATGTCCCTGAGCTCCGCTGTCTTCTTCGTCTTCTCTCGCGTTGGGATTTGGGCGCTCTTGGCGGCGCCTTGCCGATCTAACATTCAAGCGACGCTGAGCGCCTGCTCGATGCTGTCATTCTGTTGCAGCAAGTGGGTCGAACCCGCATTGGTGCCTGGCTGGCTGTATCCCCGTTTGCCGGTGTTGCCGGAGGAATACGCCGCCCTGTTGAGTCCAAGTGTATCAATCCAACGCGGGAATGTCCCACTTTTGCGGAACGCCAAATCACTACTGTGTTTGTTTTGAATGAGTTATAGGGAAAGAAAAGTGACGTGACCGCGCTGATTTACGATGACGGTGAGGGCTTTATGGACACTTCGATTGCCGCACGGCGTACGGAAGACATTGCGCTGGACCTGCTGAAATTCATCGCCTCCACCACCAACGTGGTCAAGAACCACGGCGGCGGAACGCCCGGCTTTGGTGGTTCCTCCAGCCCCAAGGGCGAAGATCAGGTAACGCAGCTGCTGGATCTGTACGGCAAGTGCCGTCAGGCGGTTGAAGCTCCGGCGAAGTAAGCCTCTCCCGGATGAGTTCCTCCTCAATACAGGTAGCGGTGGTAGGTGCAGGCGCCTTCGGGCGCAATCATCTGCGTGTCTACCGCGCGCTGGAAGCGGACGGCGTGCGCCTGGCGGCGTGCATCGATCCCAGCGAAGCCGCGCGGTCAGCCATCGCAGCCGACTACGGCATCCCCGTCTTCGCTTCCGTGGCAGATCTGCTCGCCGCAGGTCTGCCCATTGCGGCAGCCAGCGTCTGCACGCCAACCATCTTCCATGCCGCCGCTGCCACCGCGCTGATGGCCGCCGGAATCGACGTGCTGATCGAGAAGCCGATCGCCGGCACGCTCGAGGAAGCTGACGCGATCCTGGCTGCTGCGAAGCTGCATGACCGGGTCGTTCAGATTGGGCATCTGGAACGATTCAATCCTGCCGTAACCGCAGCCGTTCCGCTGCTCAATCGGCCCATGTTTTTCGAAAGTCACCGGCTCAGCATCTTCACGCCGCGCTCGCTGGACGTGGACGTCGTGCTGGATCTGATGATCCACGACCTCGACGTCGTGCTGACAATGGCCGCATCTCCCGTGCGCGAAGTCCGCGCCGTGGGCCTTCCCGTTCTTTCGCAAAAGACTGATATTGCGAATGTTCGCGTGGAATTCGAGAGCGGCGCCGTCGCAAACTTCACCGCCAGCCGCATCAGCACCGAGCGGGTACGCAAGCTCCGTTTCTTCCAGCCGCACCAGTACCTCTCGCTCGACTTCGCGCGGCAGGACCTGCTGATGATCGACGTAACGGCAGCCGCATCGCTAACACCCGCACAGATGCAGGCACTCTTCGCCGGCGGCGCAGGCATAACAGCCAGCGAGACGCACTCGAACGAAGAGGTCGAAGCGCACCTCGCGCAACTGCGCGCGGCCAAAGAAGGTGTTGCGGCCGATTCGCCCATCGCCGCAGACCTCGCGGCGCGCAGTGGGCTCGCCGCGGCCGCGGCACATCCTTCTGCGGGTCTGTCGCTGCGCAAGGTACCGACGGATCCGGGTGAGCCTTTGCGGCTGGAGATTGAATCCTTCCTCGAAGCGGTACGTACCCGCACAACACCCCGTGTCAGTGCAGAGAATGGCCGCGCTGCATTGGCGCTGGCGCTGGAGATCAACGCCGCGATCGCTTCGCATGCAGAGCGAGCCGGACTGTAGAGTACCCAGCTACTTCATTACCGACATGAACTGGGCCCACGGCCCGCACGCCTCGTTGTAGCGCTTGCCCATGACGCGTGCGATCTGTACGACGTGGGTCATGTCGTGGGCGGTCCATGCCCCAATGAGCTGGCGCGCGGTTACTTCGCCGAGGGAAGGGTGCATGCCAACGAGCGCTAGTTGCGCTGGCTGAAGATCCATTGCGCGGAGTTCTTCTAGATTCTTTCGGCGAAGCATCGCAAACTCGTCCAGCAGCCCATCCATCGTCTTGCCAACGGATTCGTGGAACATGGCTTCGCGGTCGAACTTATCAAAGGGCACACTGGTGCCGTGTTCCAGGATGCGGTGCAGGCGCGTGAGCCAGTCGCCATGTTCGCCGTGCACAAGGTGGCCGAGAACATCGAAGGGGCACCATGTGCCGGGGCCTTCAGTTGCCGTGATCCACGGCTCGGGCAGGCCGCGCAGCAGTGCGTCCAGCGCGGCGGGTGAACGTTCCAACAGGGCAATAGACTCAGCGAGAAACGTGTCGCTCATGCCGCCGATTGTACGAAGCAGCAGCAGGCCGCGCTACCGAATTGCGGCCATGCTGTAGCGGAAGAGCTGATCGAAGTCGGTGCGGATTGTGAGTTCAGTGGTCTCGTGTTTTGCGATGGCGGTTTCGATGGCCTTCTGTGCGGACTCGCGTTTGTAGCCGAGGTTGGTGAGCGCAGAGAGCACGTCGTCTATGACGGGGCCGCCGTGGAAGCCGGTTGCGCCCTGGACGGGCACGGCGCTTGAGAGGTCGTCGAGCTTATCCTTCAGTTCGAGCACGACGCGCTCTGCAGTTTTTTTGCCGATGCCGGGGATCTTCGTCAGGGTGGCGTGATCGCCGCCGCGGATGGCCGCCACGAGCGATGTCGCGGAGAGGCCGCTGAGCACCGTGATCCCGAGTTTCGGGCCAATACCGCTGACGGTGATGAGTCGCTCGAAGAGGCGCTTTTCATCGCGGTCGAGGAAGCCGAAGAGAGCGATCGCGTCCTCGCGGACCTGGGTGTTGATGTGCAGCGCAATCTCCGCCCCCTCGTCCGGGAGCGACGAGTAGGTGGGCACCGTGATGGCGACGTCGTAGCCCACGCCGCCGCAGTCGACGATGGCCTGGTTGGGTGATTTGCTGAAGAGACGTCCGCGAAGATGAGCGATCATGCTGTGGCTGATTGTAGAGGGTTTGGTGTGCGCTAAATAATCGCTGATCCAGCTGTTCGAGCGTATGCTGTCGGCATGGATTCGCTCATTTTCGAAGTACAGCAGGAAGATGACGGTGGCTACGTTGCCGAGGCGCTCACTGAGGACATTGTCACGCAAGGAGACACGTGGCCTGAGCTGTGCGCAAACGTCCTCGAGGCCGTGAACGTTTTTTACTTGGAAGATCCCTCGCACAAGCCTAAATCGGTTCGGTTGCGCCATGTACGCACCGAGGTCATCGACCTCTCGAAAGAAGAGCTCACGGCCGCATGAAGCTTCCACGCGGTATCAGTGGCGCCACATTTACTAATCTTTTGTGTGAGCGGCTGGGATACCGTGTGGTCGGCCAGGAAGGGAGCCACATCCTGCTCCGCTCTGAGTTGCCGCATGGTCATCGGTTACCGGTTCCCGCACACAAAGAACTGCGTATCGGCACGCTGGCTTCTTTAATCCGGATGGTGTCAAACCAGAAGGATCTTTCGCGCGACGAAGTGCTTGCCGCGCTGTTCGAACTCTAGCTGCGACGGCGGTAGAGGATCTGAAACTTATAGCCGTCGTTTGCCGGGAAGAGGCGGTTGACGGCCTTCAGGCGCTCGGCGAGGGCCGGCGCTGCGAGCAGCGGATATTCACGTTCGCGCAGGTCGGCGTAGTCGAAGTCCAGGTGCAGGCTGAGTAGATAGATCGCAAGCGCGTCGGAGAAGGCGGCGGCGTAGAAGTCTGACCGTGCCTTTTCGTCGATGCCGCCGGTGGCTTGGATCGGACGGATGCGGGCGCTGTCGCCATCCGGGATTTGCTTGCCCTGGGCTGCGGCGCGATCTTCCCATGCGTCCATGCTGGTCTCGCCGCGGACGTTAGCGACGACCTGCTGCCACGCCAGGTCTGCAAAGGCCGTGGGAGTACCGACGGTGTCGACGAAGTTGTGGGCGACGTTGATGAAGAACTCAAACGCCAAGGCGAACCGGTCGGTGTGCAGGCGACTGCTGAGGAAGACGTACTCTTCGCCGGCGATGCGTGCGTTGCGGTGGCAGATGGCCTTGTCGACGAGCGCGGCGCTGTATGCCGGTGCGATCAGCGTGATGTCCGAGACGGGAAAGGGCGCGACGGGCGCGGAGTCTTCGCCGGCGAGGCGCGCACCGGAGAGCGCAAGCGGAACGAAGAAGTACAAGTGTTTCGACAGGCCGCTGGCGATGGATGCGGGTACGGCGTTCACCAGCCGCGTGAGCTCTGCGGGGGTGGTTGTAGGCGAATCCAGCCGGCCCAGTGTGGCGTATCGAACCCCGTTGGGTGCGGTGGTAGCGGTGGCCTGCTCGGCTGCCTCTTCCGGCGTCAGCAGATCGGTCATCAGGGCATCTGGCATCAGCAGGTATTCTAACGGTGTAGCGCCCCCGCATCGCGAGAATTGCGCGACACCGCGAGAATGGCGCAGACGCCGCGGGACGATGCGCGGCAGAAGAGAGCTGAGAGCCATGGCAAACACCGCAAACAACCGCCCAACCTACGCTCCGAACTACACCGGACCCCGCTTCCTGGGCGCGCCCGTGGGCGATTTTTCCGTCTTCCAGACGTTGCTGCTGACTGTCGCCTGCGGCGTCGCATCGTTCTTCTTCGCGACGTTCCTTGCGATCATGGGCATGCTGGTGATGACGGCGGCGGGGCACAAGCCGGACTTTTCGCTGGCGTACCGCTGGTTTGGCCTGCCGGTAGGGATCACGGTACTGGTCGCTGCCGCATGTTACCTGGGATCGCTGCTGGTGCGCCGGATTCGCCGGCAGAGCGTCTAGGCGTCCTCTACACTGGCTGTCATGTCTGACAGCACGTTCTCGCAGCAACGCGCACCGGCTGACCCCTACCGCTGGACGATCGGCCTGCTGCTTGGCGTCGGCGTGCTGGTCAACTACTTTGACCGCGTCAATCTGTCTGTTTCGCACGATGCGCTGGTTGGCAGCTTCGGCATTACGCCGCAGGTCTTTGGTCAGCTTTCCGCTGCGTACTCGTGGACCTATGCTGCCTGCCAGCTGCCGACGGGCGTGATCCTGGACGCCTTTGGCGTGCGCAAGGTCACGATCACATCGGTCTTTATCTGGGGCATTGCTTCGGTTGCGGCGGCGTTTGCACCGGGAGTGGTGCTGTTCTTTCTGGCAAGGCTGCTGCTGGGCATCGGTGAAGCGCCGACCTTTCCGGCGAATGCAAAGGCCGTGGGCGCGTGGTTTCCATCGCATGAGCGGTCGCTGGCGACGGCTATCTTCGACAGCTCGGCAAAGTTGGCAAACGCTATCGGTGTGCCGCTGTTGGGCTTGTTGCTGTTGCGTGTGGGCTGGCGCTGGTCCTTTGGATTTACGGCGATGCTGTCCTTCGCATACATGGGGCTGTTCGCGCTGCTGTATCGCGAGCCTGGCCGGTTCTCCATGCGCAACGTCATCCGCACTGAGGGCGTGGGGCTGGACACCGATGCGGCTCAGATCATTGCGCCACCTATCCCGCTGTCAAAACTGCTGCGGCAGAAGAAGATTATTGGCCTGGCAATTGGATCGGGCGCGTACAACTACGTCTTCTACCTTCTGCTGACGTGGCTGCCTACCTACCTTTCGCAGACGCTGCACATAACGTTGCGGCAGTCGTTTCTTTACACCGGCGCGCCGTGGCTGGTGGCGGCGCTGTGCGGTCTATTGATTGGCGGCGTTCTCGTGGACTCCCTAATCAAGCGCGGTTTTGACGCCAGCAATGTGCGCCGCACTGTCCTAATCTGCGGCACGGTCTGCGGCCTGGGCATTGTGGGCGCGGCTTTTGCGCACTCGGTTGCGTCTGCGTTGATTCCGATTACGATCGCGATCGGCGGCCTGTCTGCTGCGTCGCCAGTTATCTGGAGCCTGCCGTCGCTGCTGGTGCCGAACACCAGCACGGGTAAGGTGGGCGGCATCATCAACTTCAGCAACCAGATCTCCGCCATCGTTGCGCCGATCCTAACCGGCTATACGGTGCAGAAGACCGGCAGCTATGTGTGGGCATTTGCGATCCCGGCGGTTTACATCCTGATCGGGATTTTGTCGTACCTCGTTTTGCTTGGTCGCGTGGAAGCCATTAATGTGCGCGAAGCACTCGGTGATGTCTAGATCGTTTTTGGCACCGCCGACATCGGATGGCGCAGATTAACGACCCTCATTTGCTCCTCTGTCGCGTAGCGGGAGGATGCGGACGCGGCTGTTTCACACAATGTCGGCAGGAGGTTCTTTATGAGCTCTTCGCCGCGAATCACTGAGATTCAGCTACTCGATCGCCAGGTTCTCGTGATCTTCGAACCGGACATCGCCGCCATGCTGAAGCAGGAAGACGTGCACGAACTGGCTGTCCTCAAGAACGCGTTCGTGCACGCCGACGACCTGAAATAACTGCGGGCTGGTGTAGCCGCGCGACTTACTTCTTCTGGAGGATGGCGCGCGTCGACCCGACGGTGACGCCGCCGTCGATGAGGAGTGTCTGGCCTGTCATGTAGCGTGACGCTTCGCTGGCAAGGAAGACCACCGCGCCGTCCAGATCGTTGGGTGCGCCGGGCCGCTTCATGGGAATGCGTTCGACGAGATATTCAACCCAGCCTGCGTCCTCATACATGACGGCGTTCTGCGCCGTCTTGAACCAGCCCGGCGCGAGTACGTTGACCGTGATCCCGTGCACGCCCCAGTCATCTGCCAACGACATCGTCAGTTGCTTGATACCGCCGCGGCTGGCTCCATACGGTCCCAGGCCCGCAAAGCCGCGAACGCTGGTGACGGAGCCGACGTTAATGATGCGGCCGTAGCCACGCTCAATCATGTGTCGCGCGATGCCCTGGGCGACGAAGAAGGCTCCGCGAAGGTTGGTGTCGAGAATCGCGTTCCAGTCGTCCCAGGTGACCTCCTGCGCTGGTTTGCGGATGTTCATGCCGGCGTTGTTCACCAGGATGTCGACCTTGCCGAATAGGCTTGGGGCGGCCTGAGCGAACGCGTTGATGCTGGTCTGATCGCGGACGTCGAGCATGAGCGCCTTCGCTTCGATGTCCATTGCGGAGAGTTCCGCGATGAACGCATCACAATCGCCGGCCTTGCGGCTGGTGACGATCAGCTTTGCACCTGCGCGGCCAAGCGCGCGGGAGAAGTATTGGCCCAGGCCACGCGATGCGCCGGTAACGATGGCTACCTGGCCCGTAAGGTCAAAGAGATTTTCCGCCATGATGCTCCTGCATTCTTCGAATGCCTCTCGTCGCGCGGGCAGAGGATTCGGTTCGTTAGATACCGCTTCATTTCACAACATTTCGTGCAAAAAGATCAGCTTCTTCGAGACTCAAAATTAATTGCAAAAAATATCGAACTCTTGTTTACACCGTGCGTATTAGGAGGTGCAGAACTCAACAAGCAGTTTGGCGCCGGTAATTCCGGTTTTTTTAGGACAGGGAAACGATCATCGCAGCCTGCGAGGGAACCCATGTTTTCAAACCGACCTATACTCTCTTTCTATCGTCACACGACTGCGGCTGCATGTCTTGCAGCCCTGCCTTTTCTTCTCAACGCCTCGGCACCCGCGCAGACAAATGCGGACTACCGCAAGGATTCTCACCAGCCTTATTTGGATCTGCTTCACAAAGTCGAAGGGGAAAATCCTTCTTCAGCGAGGCTTGGTTATGCGTGGGCGGTGGTTGCGTCTTCCTATCAACGGAGCGGCGAGACAGACGCTGCTCTGCGCGCCTACAGCAAGGCCCTGCCGCTGTTGGCGAAGAGTGCTGAGTCGCGAGTGAACTATGCCACCGCGCTCGACAACGTTGGCGAAGTCTATCTGGAAGCTGGCGACAAGTCGGAGGCCGAGCATGTGCGAGCGAAGGCCTTCGCCCTCCGAAGTGAGATCGGCAATCCCGTCGACATAGCCCGCAGCCATGAACATCTTGCAGAGGTATTGCTTGCGCAACATCGATACAAACAAGCGCAGGAACATGCGGAGTCAGCCGTTGCGATACTCTCCACGCAAAAGGAACCTGCTTTCTTGCAGGTGCTTCCTGCTTCGGAGTCGCAGGCCACTCCCAGACCTGGCAACACGCTTGTTGCGGCTTATATTTCGCTGACGCTTGCGCAGTGCAGACAGTCCGCGTTCGCTGATTGCCAGCGGTCCGCGAAAATGGCAGACGAGATCGCGACGCGTGATTTTTCCGCGGTGTCGCTGGAGCGAGCACATGCAGATGTGGCTCTTGGGTTTGCAGCTTGGAAGAACGGCGATCTGGAGACGGCAGACAGGAAGCTGCAGGGTGCACTGGAGATGATGAAGTCAATGATGGGAGAGACGCATCCTGTTGTCGTTGCGGCGATGACCCAGTATCGCGACTATCTAAAGAGCCGTCATCAGAACGCGAAGGCGGAATTACTCAGCCGGAGCATTGAGTATGCAGAAGCGGTCCGTATGAGAGACACGTGTGCGAAGTGTTCTGTCAGCGTGTCGGCATTGCGTTAAGTTATCCGGAGGAAGTGGCGGTTCGCAGAGAGACCTGCCACTTACTCCATGGATTTCGCTGTCAGTCTTACGGAGTTACTACAACTTTTAACAGGCCGTCTTCACGGCCGTGCAACCGCGCGAAGTAGCCTGCCGCTTCTTCCAGAGACGAGACCGCAGAGATCAGCGGCTTGACCGTGATGGCACCGCTGGCCATCAAGCGAATTGCTTCCGGATACTCACCGGCGGAACCGCACGAGCCCTGCAGCCGAATCTCACGCGTGACCACACGCTGCAAGGGCAACGGAACCTCTGGCTGAATGTTACCGATCAGCGTGACGGTGCCGCCGCGCTTGACGCACTCGATAGAAGCGACGACAGTTTCGGCGCGTCCTACAGCTTCGAGAACAACATCAACGCCGCGACCGTTGGTGCGCTTCAGCACTTCGGCGACCAGGTCGTTGCCGCTGAGGTGCAGGGTGTCCGGGATGCCGACTTCTTTCGCCATCTCAAGGCGAGCCGCATCGACGTCCGCGATCATCACGGAGCTGCAACCGGCTGCGCGCGCTGCCTGCGCGGTCAGCAGGCCGATCATGCCGGCACCGATCACCAGTGCGGATTCGCCGCCTTTTAGTTGCGCGACGCTGACACCATGCAGTGCGATGGAGACGGCTTCAAGCATTGCCGCTTCTTTGAAGTCGAAGACATCCGGCAGGCGATAGAGAATGCGCGCGGGCACGCTGACCAGTTCAGCAAACGCGCCGTGGCGGCGATAGTCGCCGGGGGAGACGCCGACGACCTGACGCGAATCGCAGAGATTGACCAGGCCCTGCGTGCAGAAATCGCATGCGCCGCAGTAGACGGTGGAGTCGAAGGTGACGCGATCGCCGAGCTTCCAGTCCCTTACGTCCGCGCCGATCTTTGCGATGACTCCTGCGGCCTCATGCCCCATGATGATGGGCGGGATGCGCCGGCCGCTGCTGCCGTCGTAGCCGTGGACGTCGCTGCCGCAGATACCGCACGCAGCCACGCGGATCAAGACCTCATCGGGCCCGCACGCGGGCTCAGGTACATCGACGACTTCCAGGTGCGAATACTCTTCGAGCATCAACGCTTTCATGGGTAATTCCTCACGGACAAGCTTACCGCTCTTGGGACGTGAGTCGCTTCGTTGCGCATCTTGATTCATTTTTGTAGCGTGTGCACCATGACTGCGGCAGTGCGCGCCGGTGCCCGGGTAGTCTTGCTTTGAACGCTGCCCAAGAAGGAAGCCCCATGAAGCTGAAGTCACTGCTCGCCACCCTTATTCTTGTTGCTGCACATGCCGCGCTTGCCGCGATCCCCGCAGACTGGACGACGCCGATTGCGCCCTTCAAGATCTCCGGCAACCTGTACTACGTGGGTTCGCGAGACCTTGCCGCCTACCTGGTGACAACGCCGAGGGGCAACATCCTGATTAATGCGAACCTTGAGAGTTCGCCGCCGCTGATCAAGCACAGCGTGGAGCAGCTTGGCTTCAAGTGGGCGGACACGAAGATCCTGCTGAGCAGCCAGGCGCACTATGACCACGCGGCCGGTGCGGCTGAAGTGGTGAAGGAGACGCACGCTACGCACATGGTGATGGACGGTGACGTGGACGTGATGCAGAGTGGCGGTGCTACCGACTACGACACATCGCTGGACCGTTTCCCAGCCGCGCACGTGGATCGCGTTCTGCATGATGGCGAGAAGGTTGAGCTGGGCGGAACGACGATCGTCGCGCACAAGACGGCCGGCCACACCAAGGGCACGACCACCTGGACCATGCAGACGCAGGATGGCGCCAAGACGCGGAACGTTGTCATCGTGGGCGGATGGGCCTGGAACCCGGCCGTTCGCCTGGTCACAGCCAACGGCAAGACCGAGTCCTACCCGGGTATTGAGCGCGACTTCAACCACACGTTTGCGGTGATGAAGACTTATCCGTGTGACATCTTCCTGGGTGCGCATGGTGTGTACTTCAACATGCTGCCCAAGCTCGAACGCATGCAGAAGGAAGGCGCCGCAGTATTCATCGATCCCAAGGGCTACCAGGCAGCGCTTGCGGAGAAGGAAGCGAACTTTCGCAAGGAAGTGGCGGCGGAGAAGGCCGGCAAGTAAGTCGCCTGCAAGCTGACAGTAACCGAACCGCACCGTGACTTCTGTCGTGGTGCGGTTCCCCGTTTCAGTAGCGATAGACGAGGCTGATGCCGCCCACCAACTGGTTGCGCGCCTTGCCGTTGTTGTAACCGAGCTTGTCCCAGGAATGATCAAAGCGAAGGTCCGTCTGCACCAGAAAGGTGCTGCCAAAGTACCGGTTCATGTACAGCGTGGTCTCCGTGTACTTGGTTGCCGTTCCGGTGCGTTGTCCCTTCTTGTCATTCAGCAGATCGGCGCGAAAGCCCACGGTGAGCGATGGGCTGATCTCGCGGTTCAGGTAGCTGACCAGCGCGTACTCTGGTGCGAAACAGCGGAGCTGCCCGGGAGCACACATGGCGCCGAGCGTGCCGCTTTCCGTTGGCACAGGGTTCTCAACATTTTGCGACACGTTGGGGACATCGCGCTGGTACATCACCCAGCCTTCGGATGCGATGTGCCACTTCGCGTTGAACCTGTGGGACCAGACAACGTCATATTGCTGGACGTTGTCGTACGCATACTTACCGTCGTTGATGCCGTTGGCGCAGGCATAGATGTTGTCGTGATTGGTGGCAGAGGAGTAGTTCAGGCAGGCGATCAGAGACGGCTTATGATCGCTGGACCAAGGCGCAACGTCGTGCCCCGCTGTCAGACCGAGTTGCACGATCCACTGCTTGTTGAGCTTCAACGTTGCGACCACGCCTGTCTGTGTCACAGGTTCGGCCGCGTAGACAAGGGAACGCGTCATCGTGTAGTTGGCGGGCGCCAGCGGCGTATCAAGTCCCGGCAGTTCCAGGAATCGGCCAACGCGGATGTTCAGACCGTCCTTCACGGGGAAGTAGAGATCGACATACTCCGTGAGCGGGTCGTAGCCGTAGGTGCGGTTGGAGACGAGCAGTTGTCCGCTGAGGAAGCCTTTGGTGGTGGTGAAGCGGTAGTCGATGCCGTAGTACAGCGCAGTGACGTGATAGCCCCAGTCAAAGTGCTTGTTCTGCACCGTGTCCGGCAAACGCTCGATGAAGGTGACGACCTGGTGCAGCCTCGCCGTATTGGGCGCTGAAGCAAAGACCAGTGGATAGTTGTTGTCGTGGCTTGTGCTCTGGTTGTAGGTGCCTTTTGCCCAACCGTAGACTTTGGTGCGGCTGTTCTGCAGCTTGAGCGCGGTCATCAGCGGGTACACCGTCGTGTCGGGCACTCCGATGGTGGGCGAGCCTCCGTAGAGCCAATCGCCGGCAGGATAGGGCGGGCTGTCGATGGGCGAGTCGAAGGCGCGACGCACGGTTGCTGGACCGGCGGGCAGCTTGCCGCGCCAGTCCGCAACGTAGAAGCGCGCAAGGCGTTGGACGAAGTTGCCGCGGATCACATCCTGCACTGAGCTTGGATTGTTGGGGGAAGGTGGCGCTTGCAGTTGTGGAATCGGTTGCTGGGCATACGCGGGGCGCAGCCCAAACGCAAGGCCACTGGCAAGGAGAACGGCCCGGACACGGCGGGTCCTCAGCCTGCGAGATTTCACTGTTGGTTTTCCTTGGAGTGCGAAGATGAACGACGGTTGAAAGCGCTGACCAGCTTACACTGCGTTGCACACAACAGGAGAGCGCAGAAAAGCCCGGCATGAAGCCGGGCCTTTCTGTTCGTCCTAATGGCTTAGGAGATCGGTTAGTTCAGTGTTTCCATCAGCTTGCTGATGGTGCTGTTCAGTGCCTTGTCCGTACGGCGCTGTTCGTCGATCTTCGCGATGGAGTGCATCACCGTGGTGTGATGCTTGCCGCCGAATTGGCGGCCGATCTCCGGCAGGGAGGCCTCCGTCATCTGCTTGGCCAGGTACATAGCAATCTGGCGCGGCACAACGATCTGGCGGCTGTTGTTCTTCTGCTTCAGTTCGCTGATCTTCATGCCGAACTGTTCGGCCGTGGCGCGCTGGATAGCCTCAATGGTGATCTTGCGCACCTGCGTGTCGATGAACTGCTTCAGGCACTGCTGAGCGGTGCTGAGCGTGATCTCAACGCCGTGCAGTGAGCACCAGGCGACCAGGCGGATGAGCGCACCCTCGAGCTCTCGCACGTTGGTGCGTACATTGCCTGCGATGAACATAGCAACGTCCGTCGGCAGGACCGTCTGCTCGCTCTCTGCCTTCTTCTGCAGGATGGCGACCTTCGTCTCAAGATCGGGCGGCTGGATGTCCGCGATGAGCCCCCACTCAAAGCGCGAGCGAAGACGATCTTCAAAATCGGCAAGCTCTTTCGGAGGCCGGTCACTTGCGATGACGATCTGCTTCATGCTCTCGTGCAGCGCGTTGAACGTGTGGAAGAACTCTTCCTGCGTACGCTCCTTGCCGGCGAGGAACTGGATGTCATCGATCAGCAGGACATCGACCGTGCGAAACTTGTCGCGAAAGCTGGTCTGCCGGTTGTTGCGCATGCTGTCGATCATCTCGTTGGTGAACTTCTCACCCGAGACGTAGGAGATGGTTGCGTGCGGGTTGCGACGCTTCACCTCATGACCGATGGCGTGCATCAGGTGCGTCTTGCCCATACCCACGCCACCGTACAGGAAGAGTGGGTTGTAAGCCTTGGACGGCCGCTCTGCAACGGCCTGTGAGGCGGCGTGTGCGAACTGGTTGCCACTGCCGATGACGAAGTTCTCGAAGAGGTAGCGCTGGTTGAGCTGTGCGGCCGTGTTCCAGTCGAACCGGCCTTGCTCTGCGCTGGGCATCTGAGGCTGCTGCTGTGCAGCGCGATGGCTGCCGGAGGGCGAACCTGAGCCCTGCGGTGCGTTGGGCGAGTGCGAGGGCAGCGGCGCAAAGCCTCCGTCCTCACGCGACTTGGGTGCTGCCGGATCGTCTTCTGCGGTGACGAAGCGCACCTCGTCGACTTCAAGCGACAGGTTGTCAATCGCCTCATGAATCAAGTCGGCGTATCGATCGCCAATGTGCTGAAACTGCGCGGAGGGAATTCGCACGAAGACGGTGCGACCGTTTGCGTGCGAAAAGCGCGTGGGCTTCAGCCAGGTATGAAACGACTGCCGGTTGACCTTCATCTCGAGCGCGGCCAGGATCCGCATCCAGGCGTTCTGCGAGTTCAGTACGGTCGATGCCGTTGGGGCAAAAGACATCAGGGTTCTTTCCTTGCGCTGCTGGCCTTGGCCGCAGCTGTCACAGTTGGCCGATCACACGCGAAGCACGCAACGGCCTGAGCAAAAATTTGAAACAAAGAATTCCTCTTCCGTTCCAGACAGCAGGACCGGACAGGGAGTTCTTCGGAGTCGTTTGATGACCGTCGGCGATGCCGTAACAGGACCGATCGGGATGTGGAACAGTGGTCGGAAACGAAGCGCCGTTGGCGACGAACTTGGTAGAACGAACCTGATGGTAGCACGATGGTGAGGGCCGTCTGGAAGGGCCATAACGCAAATATTTTTGCAAGAAAATCACTTGCACGAGACGTGGTGCACTGCTTGGACAACGAGGAATACGCTATTCCACCTTCGTGTGATTTCGCTTGCCAGCGACGACTTCGAAGTGTATTTGGAGTGCCACTTTGGGACTGCAGCAGGTCGTTTTCACTTGTGCCCCCGGTAGTGGGACGGGATACTTCTCTGGTCCTAACAACCTTTGGTCCCGGAGTCATTCCATGGTAACGAATCGGCTGTTCTCTCTTTGCCTGCTCGCTGCGTCGGCTGTTTCAGCGAGTGCGCAAGGCACTACAACAGCACTGACTGCCACACCGGCATCCGGTACAGCCGGGACTTCGGTCTCGATGACGGCAACGGTTCGAGGCGCGGCCTCTTCGGCGATGAAACCGCAAGGGACAGTCACCTTTCTAGACGGACAACAAGCCATCAGCACCGCGACTCTTTCGTCAGCGAATTGGGTTGCGCCCACACTTGCACCAGGCGCGCTGATGATGGGCAGTGTGGACAGCCGCGCGGCGTGCCTGCTGGTTACCGCTGATCTGAATGCTGACGGGAAGATGGACCTCCTCTCATACTGCGGAGGGGCGTTTCAGGTTTTCCTCGGAGATGGCGCGGGACATTACGGCTCACTGCCCGCACAGACGTACACGGCTTCGACGGCGTTTTATGAACCGGCACTACTCGACGTCAATGGAGACGGCAACGTCGACATCGCTCTACCAGGCGGGACGACCCTGACGGTTCTGTATGGGAATGGCTCCGGCACTTTTGCGGCGCCGGTTAGCTTTCCGGGGATCGCTGCACAGTCGATCGGTTCGTATCAGATTGATAACAACGGCACACTCTACAGCAATGCACTTTCAGCGCTTGGATACGCAGATCTGGATGGCGATGGTTTGAAGGATGTCATCATCGGAGAGTTATCGGATAACTCGGCGCAGGGGGTTCTTTCGGAGGTTGTCTCTGTTTACAGGAACCAGGGCAGCGGAAATTTTACGTATCTGGGTAGCGCCGCACTCGAGGACAGCACAACCTCTTCCGGCATCACCCAATTGACGGGAACCGTTCGTTCGTTTGCCCTAGCGGATGTGACGGGAGATCAAAAGCTCGACGTGATAGCAGCGTATGGCTATGTGACGAACACGCCGGCAAGCCAGAACATTCAGCCTGCCGCACATATCGGCGTCCTGGTGAATGACGGGACCGGCTTACTGAGTGTCGCCTCAAGGCTTGATGCGACTTGTTCTGGCTTAGGAGTCGGCTGCACGCCCTGCGACGTCGCCAGCAGCACCACCGTTGGTGGTCCGAACAGCAGCACAATCTGCGGACCTTCCATTGTGACGGGGGACTTCGCGGGCCGTGGTAAGACTGATTTGGCGATCTCCGGCCAGCCGCCAACACCGAATGGAAACGTGTCTGTTTATCCAGGGAACGGTGATGGAACCTTTGGTTCCCCGCATGTATTTGCGTCGGTTCTAGCCGTATCCAACGCAGGCAATCCCAGGCTCACCGGGGCGTACCCTTCGCTCGTTGCGACGGATTTCGATTTCGATGGAAAGCTGGACCTGTTGGATTCGCAAGGTTACGTTTATCTGGGAAACGGAAACTTCAACTTCACAAGTCAAAGCTTTGCAACCGCGCGCAATCTGCTTGGGTTTGTCTACGGCGTGACCAATTGGAATGGCGGAATCGTCGGCCAACTGCTAACGGCAGACTTTAACGCAGACGGTCTGGCCGACTTTTGCTTCCAGACCGCGCCGCTCGACGGTAAGCCGCTGTTCTTGTTTGGATCGAACGGCTCCATCGCGGTGTCCTCTTCCAAGCCTGCAGCAGGCACGCACAGCATCACAGCGGCTTACGCAGGCGTAGCACCCTTCGCCGCCAGCACCTCGCCAGCGGTGGTTGTGACCATCGGCCAGCAGACGCCTACCATCACGGGAAGTGCCTCGCCCACGTCGGCACCGGTGACGCAACCGATTACGTTGAGTGTGAAGGTGACTACGCCTACGATTGTGCCAACCGGCGCTGTGACCTTCACCGCTGGCACGACGACGCTCGGCACTGGGACGCTGGATGCGAGCGGGAATGCGTCCATTTCGTACACGTTCACGACTGTGGGAACACAGACTGTTACGGCCAGCTATGCGGGTGACGCGAATACCGCAGCCGGTTCCGTGACCATCACTGCGACGACGCTCAACCCGTTTGCCGTGAGCACCTCCAGCGGCAGCACGACGCTGAGTGCGACTCGCGGGGGTTCGACGACCTCGGCTATTGTCGTCGCTTCGCAGAACGGTTTTAACGGTACGGTGGCCTTCGCGTGCGGCAGCTTGCCGACCGGTGTCACGTGTGCTTTTGCGCCGGCTACCGTTACAGTCACCGGCACCGCACCGGGCAACACGACGATGACCGTTTCAGTCGCCACTACGGTGAGCTTGCTGAATGATCTGCGAGGCAGTGGCGGCGGCCTGATGCTGGCTGGTGTCTGCCTGGTCTGTGTCGCGGGTGCATCGCGCCGCCGTCGTGTCATCAGCAACACGTTGCTTGCGCTTGCGGTGTCGGTCGCGGTGATCGGTGCAGCGGGGTGCAGTGGCAGTGACGGTGGTGGTAGCACTGGCACAGGCAGTGGTAGCGGGACGTCGACCAGCACAGCGAAGAGCTATACCTTCAACGTCACAGCTACCTCCGGCGCGGCACAAACGACAACCGCCTACACCATCAACGTGCAGTAGGGTGAGTGCTCTTGGCGGGCTAACCAGGTAGCTGAGTCAGTCACAAAGCAAAGGGGCACGGCTTATGCTGTGCCCCTTTGCTTGTACCGCCCTCTCTAATGGACTTACTTTAGCGGCAGTGTGATGACCTCGATGGTCAGCGGCGGTACGGTGCGGTGGGTTGCTGCGGCTGCGCGCAGCTTTGATGTCACCGGCACGATGTGCTTCGGATCGGTCAGCGTGTTGGTGTCGGCGCGGTTGTTGGCGTGCAGTGTTGTCAGCGTCGCCTCTCCCGCAATGGTTGCGCCGTCGATCTTCACATCCAACGCCTGCGGCTCGGTCGATGCGTTCACGACCTTCAGATACAGCTTCGACGCATCGCGCGTCACGCTGTAGAAGAAGCGCTTGTTGGCGCCGGTGATGGCGGAGGTTGGAACGTCCGTGCCGAGAAACTCTGCGAAGATGCTCTGCGCGTAGTAGCTGGGCGAGCCGTAGCTGGTCGCGGCGTCGTAGCCGATCAGGTTGCTCTCCCACTGCATGCCACCCGGGTTTACGTTCACCAGCATCGGTGCGTACGCCGACATGACGATCAGGTCGCTATTGCGCTCCATGCCGGTCATCCAGGCGGCATCGCCCAGTGCAGCGCCCATGTCCGTGGTGGGGAAGCCTTCGCGTGTTGCCCACTCACCCACGAAGATCTTTGCGCCCGTGCGCGGCATGTTGTCGTACCGATCGACCATCGCGTAGAAGTCTTCCGCGCGCTTGTAGTAGTGGTCGTCGATTACGTCTGGCTGGCCGCGCTTTACGTGGGCGGTTGCGATCACCTGCAGTTGCGGATACTTCTTTTTGATGGCGGTGTTGAACTGCGGGAATCGCGTCTCATAGCTGCCGCTGTGATCCAGGTCATCCTCGTTTCCAACCTCGACATAGTGGAGCGGGAAGGGCGCGGGATGGCCCAGCTTTGCGCGCACGGCGCCCCACTTGGTGGAGGTGTCTCCGATGACGAACTCGATCTCATCCAGCGCATCGTCGACGAAGGGCTGCATGGCGGGGCCGGCATGCACGAAGTCGCCCTTGAGTGAGTAGCCCGCATAGACGGCGAGCACCGGCTCAATCTTCAGATCTTCGGTCCATTCCAGAAACTCGAGCAGACCCAGGCCGTCGCTGGACTGGTAGCTCCAGGGTCCGCGATGCGTCGGGCGATCCGCGATGGGGCCGATGGTCGTCTTCCAGTCGAAACGCTGATCGATCTGGTCGCCTTCAAGGTAGTTGCCGCCGGGCATGCGCAGAAACTTCGGGTGCAGGCCGGCCATCATCTCCATCAGGTCGGTACGGTTGCCGTTGGCGCGACCCTTGTAGGTGGGTGGAAAGAGCGAGACGAGTGAGAGGCTTACCTTGCCCGCTTTTGGGAATGTGAGGAGCAGGTGGTTGTCCTTGGATGCCTTCACGTCACCGGTCTTCAGCGTGAAGGTGTACTGCTTCCAGTCGCCGTTGATCGCGCTGACGGTGGTGCTGGCAACCGTCTTGCCGCTGCCGTTGTGAACCAGCGAGACGCCGACCGTGTCCAGGCTGTCGCCCTTTGCGTAGAACGAGCCGGTGTAGGTCGTGTTGGGCTGCAGGGCCATGCCCCACCAGCCGTCGTTGCGCAGGCCAGCGGGATGCGCGGCGTCCGCCGCATCGACCGTAACGGCGACGCTGCTGCCGACCGCTTCGCTGGGTCCGGTTGAATCGTCCCACTTCAGCGAAGCGTGGGAGTCGCCGGCGTTGTCCAGCATCCAGTACTGAATGCCCATCCAGTTCTTTTCAAAGGTGCGGTTACGCACCATCTCGGCGTACAGGCCGCCGTCGTAGGAGTAGTTAATCTCTTCTGTCATCAGGCCGTAGAGCATGGGGCTGACGGCGTGCAGCGGCTTGTCTGCCTGCACTGTCAGAACCGCGGATTGCTGCGCCGGCAGGGACAGCGCACAGGTGAAGGCAGAGAGCATGGCAAGGCGAACGAACGGGCGCATGGCAGGTTTCCTCAAGGGCAACATGCTATCGCGCGAGGGGATATTTTTCGCGCAACAAACGAATTCGGGCACGCTCCTACATGTTCCTAAAGGACTTGTGGGGCGGTATCTAAGCCACGATCTGGCCGACGTCTTAGAGTCGAGAGGTGGACACCCGCTTTCTTGCCTGACTCCAGACTTGGAGATCTGTGAAAAATCGGGTACGATAGTTGAGTTGTCCGCGATGCGCCGCTTCTGCGATGCGCGTGGCCTGGCAGGGTGCTGTAACGCCCGCCGGACGGGACATCCACTTTACAGCTCAGCGCTGCTGTCACTCTCACCTGACATGAGGGCCTTGCAGGCGAGCGCAGGAGATTTACGATGCCGAAGCGCACTTTCCAGCCGAACCGCCGCCGCCGCGCCAAGACGCATGGCTTTCTGACCCGCATGAAGACCAAGGCAGGCCAGAACGTGCTGAACCGTCGTCGCGCCAAGGGCCGTCATAAGATTGCCGTCTCCGCCGGCTTCCGCGACTAGTTCGCGCCTCACCCAGACATCCGAAAGGGCGCGCCACAAGCGCGCCCTTTCTCTTTTGCTGCTGACACTCCGGGTATCCCGTCTTCGCAAGATGTGAATTCCCGCCGTCACTAGAGCCACCGATGCTTACTCCTTCCAATCCGGCCAGCAAGACCGCCTTTGCCGACCTGCGTTTGCGCAAGCATGCGGACTATCAGCGTGCGTACAACGCCTCTCGCAAGCAGCACGCGAAGGAACTGACCTGGTTCTGCGCGCGTCGTGATGCGATGCCGACGCGTACGCTGCATCCGGCGGAACTGCTGCACGGAGCGCCCTATTCCGGTCCGCGGATTGGGCTGACCGTTGGCAAGGTGATGGGTAAAGCGCACGACCGCAACCGCATCAAGCGCCGCATGCGTGCGGCGGTTGCCCTGCACGCCGGCCTGATTGCAGGCCTGGAGATCGACGTGATCCTGCACCCGCGCCGCAGCGTTCTTCTGCTGGACTGGGAGAAGCTGCAGCGGGAGGTTGCAAATGTCTTCCGTGCGGTTCGGAAGCAGTGCGGCACGCCGAAGCCGGCCGTCGCGCCTGCACCTACCACTCCTGCGGAGATCTAAAAGCGATGGCAAACGGCTCATCCGGCAACGAAGATTCTCTGTCGATGCCGTCGGCGGCTGCCCGCGCTGCCCTGCTGGTCTATCGCCGGGTGCTCTCTCCCATGCTGCACAGCATGGGCTTCACCAACTGCCGTTACACGCCGACCTGCTCGGAGTATGCCGAAGTAGCGATCGCCCGCTTTGGCGTGGTCCGCGGCTCGTGGCTTGCCGTCAGGCGGATCGCGCGCTGCCATCCCTTCAGCAAGGGCGGTCTGGACAACGTTCCGGAACGTTGAAGCGCTGGGTTGACGAGCAACCAAAGAAAGATGCTTGTTTTGATATCACTTCGCACTCTTACGTGCAGTGGTATCAGGTTTACTCCCAGAAGCCGGGTAAGGTCAGGAGTTGCAGGTGAGTCGCACCTGTCAGCACCCCCAGACAGCACAGGAGACTCCCTTTTATGAAGCAGTCCAACTCCCCCTTGAAGCAGTGGAGCAAACCCACCATGCAGGTTGCGTCGGCCGCAGATGCGGCCGCGCAGTTTGTAGCCGGTGCATTCGACGGCACATATCTCAGTCCCGATACGCAGCAGAATCCCCTGCAGAGCTAGGCATTCCACGACCACGGAACCCCAGGTATGCCACCGGAAGATACAACTGAGGCGAAGGTTCTGCGCCTGTGGTGCGAGATCCTTGGCAAGACCGATCTGGGTGACACGCGAAGCTTCCTCACAGCGGGCGGCACGTATGAAAGTGCGGACCGCATGCTCGAGGAGGCGACGTGCCGATTTGGCACTCCTTCGCTCACTCGCGAATACTTTCTGCGAAGTCCCACCGTGGACCGCCTTGTCTCCATGATCGATCGCAGCGATCTTGAGGGCGAAGCACCGCATCTGTTGCTTCTCCAACAGGGTTCCGACCTCTCGCTTCCCGAGATCTTTTGTATTCCTCCCGCATGGGATGAAGGTGGCAGTTTTCGGCGAATCGCGAACGCTCTTGGGCCGGAGTGGACGGTGTCCATGGTCCGCCCGGACTCTTCGCTGCTTACTCCCGCGAATCCTTACAACCTGGATGCGACTGCGAACCGCATCGTGGAGCAGATACGATCGGCACGCACGACGGGGTGTACGTTCATCCTTGTTGGGTCCTGTCTCGGCGGGCTCATCGCTTATCTCGCAGCGCCCGCTTTGCGTCCAGACGGTTGCGCCGGCCTTGTTCTGCTGGATACACCGATGCCCGGCCATCCGTATCCCTACCCAGGCCTTTCCTATCCACGCAGCGTCTTCCAGTATCTGCGGGCAAGATCGCGGGCGGCAGGGGCTCCGGAGTGTCAAGACACGATGAAGCGAGTGGTAGCTCGCAAGCTTGCCTGGCACGTGCTCAGCAGGTCGCGATCACTCCTGCGTCCGTTCTGGCGAACCCACTTGCTGAAGCGTGTCGCCTCCCAGGCAAAATGTTTTGAAGTGCCTCACTTCTTCCGCATCAAGCCGATGGAACTGCCGACTCTGCACTTTCTGGCAGATGCGGAGAAAGACTTTAACCTGCGCATGTCGCGGATGGCCTGGGGACACTTCCATAGAGCCAGCTTTACCAAGGTCGGCCTTGCCGGCGGGCATGGCGAAGTATTCTTCCGGCCCAATATTCCAAAGATCGCGGACGGAATTCGCTCATGGGTTTCCGGGCTTTGAATTCAGGCGGCTGATCTTTTGCTTCAGCCCACGAAAAGGGGGTGAGGGCTTAGCGCCCTCACCCCTTCTTCGTGGCGACCTTTTCGTTACTACTGCGGTGTGCCCGGCTTGCCTGCGTCGGGTGCGGGGACCGCCGTTGGGAACAGGTTCTTCAACGGCTCGTCGTGCTCCTTGTTCATTTCCGGGTGCGGGTAGGGCTTGCGGGGCATCATCGCTTCACGCTCGCTCGTGTTGTAGAGGAAGATCGCCTCGACGACGGCGGCCTGCTGCAGGTCAGCCGCGTGGATGCGCTCGACCGTGTCCATGTTGCTGTGGTGGGTGCGCGTCTCGTAATCCATTGGGTCCTGGATGTACTGGAAGCCGGGCAGGCCGAGGGCGTCGTACGACAGGTGATCGGTGCCGCCGGTGTTTCGATTGGTGATGGTGGTGACGCCCAGGTCACGCAGCGGTGCGATCCACTGCGCGAAGATGGGACCGATGGCGTAGTTGCCCTGCGTGTACACACCGCGGACGCGGCCGGTGCCGTTGTCGAGGTTGTAGTAGGCGTCCAGCGTCTCCCACTCCTTGGTGGTCTTCAGCGGGCCGTTGGCGACGGGCTGGCCGGTTGGTCCCATGGGAGCGCCGGGCAGGATGGTCACCTCGCCGAAGTGCTGCTTCACGTAGCCGCGACTGCCGTACAGGCCCTGCTCTTCACCACTCCACAGCGCAATGCGGATGGTCCGCTTTGGCTTGAGACCGATCGCCTTGAGGATGCGGACTGCCTCCATGGCTACGACCGAGCCTGCGCCGTTGTCGGTAGCACCGGTACCGCTGATCCAGCTATCCAGGTGGCCGCCGACCATCACAACCTGGTCCTTCAGCTTCGGGTCCGTGCCGGGGATTTCAGCAATGGTGTTGAAGCCGTGTTCGTGATCGCCGGTGAAGGCTACTTCAATGTTGACCTCCATCTTGACGGGTACGCGCGCCTTCAGCAGGCGATAGATGCGGCCATACATCTCGACGGTGGTGACGGCGTTGGGCACGTTTACAGCGTTTGCGCGGGTCTGCGCGCCACGGATGAGGTTCGCGCCATTGTCGTCAAAGATGATGCCGGTACCGCCGCCCTTGCCGCCATCGCGGCTGGGTGTCAGGATGGCGGCGACGCCCTCGTCCGTCATCATCTTCAGGGCTGCGGTGCGCAGTGCTGTGGCACGGTTGCGCTCTGCGAGCAGCGCGGCGATGTTCACACCGCCGGCACGCGGAGTCTCCGGGCCTTCCATCTCCTTCAACTCTTCTTCGGTGTAGCGATGGAAGAGCGGATCGGTCAGGTCGACGATGGCGTGCGGCGCGCCGAGCAGGACGATCTTACCGGCGAGCTTGCCCTTGTACTTTGCAAGGTCCGCTTCGTTCGTCAGTTCCAGGACGACAGCATCGGCGGTCACGGCACCCTTGGTAGCGGGCGACCACGGTGCTGCCTGGATCCAGATAGGCTCAGTGTCCGGCGTGATCATGCGGGCCCAGCTATTGACCTGGCTCCAGCCCATGCCGAACTCGCCCCAGTCTTCAAGATGAGCGTTTACCAGACCTGCGTCCGTCAGCCGGTCACGTGTCCACTCGTTCGCCTTCTTCATATTGGGCGAGCCGGTCAGGCGCGGGCCGATGCCGTCGCTGAGGCCGCTCATGTACTCCATGACGTGCGAGTGCGACAGCCCCTCGGTACGGATCTGTGCGTAGATGCCAAGGTCGATGTCTTCGGTGGCGGGCTGCGGACCGTAGTAGCTTGGCGCTTTCTTTGCGGCCTGCGCCATCGCAACCGGGATGGCAGTGACAGCGATCGTGGACAACAGAGTGACCGCGCAGACGCCGCGGCGAAGTGCTCCCATGAGATGCATCGGGTAAAGCCTCCAAAAAGGTGGTGATGAATTGACTGGTGATATCGGGGACGGTTCCAGATTACTCAATGACCGTCGATACCTTCTGCCTTTTAGCGACATATGTCCCTTGCCGTTTCCCATGTTGGTCTGCGCGATTGCATGCTGCGTTGCGTGAGTGCGATGCTTGCCATGCCTAACCCGTCGAATCCCCCTTGGCGAATTCAGTCTCTTGAGGTCCGTATGTTTCGAATGATCCGCACCGCTGTTCCGGCGCTTGCGCTGCTGTTGACACCGCTTGTCCCATCGCAGGCACAAGCTGTGGCAGGCACGCCCATCCGTGTCGCCATCGTTGGTCTTACGCATGGCCATGTGAAGGGCTTCCTGCACTCCTTGCCAAACAGCACCACTGCAAAGCTGGTTGCGATTGTGGAGCCGGACCAGGCACTCGCCAAGCAGTATGCCGCCCAGTACAAGCTTGACTCTACCCTCTTCTACACAGACGAAGAGACCATGCTGAACAAGCTGCATCCCGATGCCGTGCTGGGCTACGGCACCATTGCGGAGCACCGGAAGGTGATCGAGATTGCCGCGAATCACGGCGTGAACAGCATGGTCGAGAAGCCACTGACCACCACCGTGGAAGACGCCCTCGCGATTCGCAAGGCTGCGCACGACCACCACGTCCAGGTGCTGGTGAACTACGAGACCACCTGGTACAACAGCAACGCCGAAGCATTGAAGGAGATCAAGGACGGCAAGCTGGGTACGGTGCGTAAGATCCTGGTGCGCGATGGCCATGAGGGACCGAAGGAGATTGGTGTCGGCCCGGAGTGGCTGCCCTGGATCACCGATCCAAAGCAGAACGGTGCGGGTGCGCTGTTTGACTTTGGTTGCTACGGCGCCGACCTGGCCACCGTGATCAACGGAGGTAAGACTCCGCTGAGTGTCACGGCGATTGGACAGACACACAAGCCGGAGATCTACACGCGCACCGAGGATGATGCCACCGTGATCGTCGCCTACCCCGGCATGCAGGCGATCCTGATGCCGTCGTGGGACTGGAGCTTTGCCGTGAAGAATATGGAAGTCTACGGCAACAAGGGTGAGCTGTTTACCGTTGCGGGCAATGACATTGTGACGCGATACAAGGGCGATAAGTCTGAGTCGCCCGCTCACCCGGCGCCTGCACTGCCGCACAACCAGAGCAACTCGCTGGACTATCTGGCCGCCGTGCTGCATCACGAGGTCGATCCCAGCGGCGACCTGTCGTCGCTGGAGACGAACATGGTCGTCGTGCAGATCCTGGATGCCGCCCGCGAGAGCATCCGCACCGGCCGGACGGTCATGCTGAAGCCGCTGCCCTCCCGCTAACGACGCGCGTTAATTGCCGGTCTGAAGCAGGGCTCCCGGCCCTGCTTCAGACCGGCTATTTCCGTGGCAACGTCGCGACAAAAGCAAGGGCGCCGGCGATCAGCGGGTCGAAGGTAGCGCCCCCGCCGTAGGCCTCGGCTGAGGCGCGCACCCAGCCGCGCATGGGCCGGGTGCCACTCATCATGGCGGTGACGCCGGGGAGCTCGAGTGCCCACGCGACGTTATCCTTACCCAGCCGCACCAGCAGGCTATCGGTCTTGGCACCGCACAGCAGGTTACCGTGCTGCATCCAGACCCAGCCGCCGAACATGGCCTTCGTGATCAGGCCGGGCTGTCCGCGCAAGGCGTCGTTGACCATCGCCTCGAGTCCCGCATCGCGCGCCATGTCCCTCTCCTTACTTGCTCAGATTCGCCGGGAGGGGATTGTCCGGCCGCTCCGTATCCCAGAAGATCTGCAGAATGTAGTACCGGGTGCCGTCGAAGAGCAGCTCAAAGCTGTTGACGCCGCGGACGTACGGCTCCGCGTCTGTGGTCTTGTGGCGAATGCCGTAGGACTCATACACGTGCGTGGTGCGCCCAAAGCTCTCGACCTGATACGCAATGGGCTTCTCAAAAAAGGTTTGCCCGCCGGCACGCTTCTCGTAGTCGTCGATCGACATCACCGTCACGTCGGCCGGGCCGGACTTTGGGACGCGCGTGACGACCATGCGTCCTGCTCCCGGGATGAAGAGCGAGCGGACGCGCTGCCAGTCGCGCGGCGTTCCTGCCTCGCCTGAGATGGCGTCGGAGACGGCGGCGATGATCGCCTGCGGCGAACTCACATCGGCAGGATTTGCTTTTGGCCACTCCGGGTGAGCCGCGATAGCGCCAGGTGCCGGTGCAGCCGGCGTCGGCGCAGGCGCGGTCTGCGCCGATGCGACGGACGCAACGCATAGAAACGTGGGGAGAAGGACCTTGCGAGAGAGAAAGGATGTCATGGTTGGCACTCGCAGCCAACGGTATCAGAACGTCCCAAGCCCAGTCGTTATCCCTTACGACAGTTTTTTTTCGCAGGTCGCGGGTTGCGAAACGGACAAGTTGTTGCCGCAACCTCGCCGAAGCTCTTCCGGATTGCAGCCCGGAACGCCACTGTCCGGATCGATGGCAAAGACGTTCCGGACCGTCTTTGCCACAGGGTCCAGGCACGTTGAGGAAATATCGTAAAACCCCGGCTTTCCTCAGGCTGCAGGGTCCTCCTGTGGATCGCGCATAGGTCCCATTCCCCAGCAATGGCGCGGTTGTGCGCGGAGTTTCCACTTAAGCTCTGCCCGGGAGTCGGCAGGTATCGGTGGATCGCGGTGGATTGCGCGTCCCGACGGAGGAGCGGCTATCAAAAGTGCTCCCGTTGTCCTGCTTCTTCGGTTTCTGCGGGCAGGTTTTCTGAATCTGGTACATAGAGCAAGTCGCTCGTTTTGAGTTGTTTGGGCAAGCGATCCACATTTCCGCCGACAACGGTTACTACTACGGGCAATAAGTCTTCATAAGGCTATGGTTCTTAGAAGCAAGTACTCGCACGCACTTCGTGCCGTTCTCGACACGCTTCGCGTGTGTCCGTTTGCCTGGCTCCAACCGTTCCGGCCCGGCTTCGCGCCGGGCATGGCGAACTGGTTTGGCAAATTGATCAGGAACACCGGTTTCCCACCATCCGGCCCGGCCTTCCACACCTCGCTTCCGCGCTACGATTGCGCATCAGCAACACCGTTCTCCCAGTCCGCATCTGGGGCGGTAACGGCATCAGAAACGCGCTAGGAAAGGCGGTGGCGCGGTGGTAGGCTGAGTACCACTTAGGCACTGTCGACTGCAACCCATGGGCCAGCCTGGCTGGTGCCGCTGTCCAGATCTGACTTCTTGCATTGCCCGCATTTGTTCCGGAGGTTCCTCTCGTGTCCACGACCGCATCGCCGCTTTCGCTTGAAACCACTGAAGCAGCACCTACCGGCAACCTCGACATCACCGTCTCGCGTGCGGAGCTGCTGCGCGAATTGACCGCGGCGCAATCTGTGGTCGAGCGGAAGACGACGATTCCGATCCTGTCGAACTTCCTGTTTGAGGCTGCCGGCGATCGCCTGACCATCACTGCGACCGATCTCGACCAGAGCCTGCGCACGAGCTGCCCCGCCAAGGTGAAGAAGCCGGGTGCCTGCACTGTTCCTGCGCGCAAGCTGTACGACTACATCCGGCTGCTGCCTGAGGGCGAGATCAGCATCAAGCTGATGGATAACCATTGGGTGCAGATCCGCGCAGGCCGCTCCAACACCAAGATGGTGGGCATGGCCCGTGCTAACTTCCCGCAGGTGCCGGAGTTCCCGACCGCCAGCGCGATCAAGATTGCCGCGCCCGCGCTGCGCTCCATGGTCTCAAAGACTATCTTCGCGATCTCCAGCGAGGAGAGCCGCTACACGCTGAACGGCGCGCTGCTGGTACTGAAGGCTGAGAGCATGGCCATGGTAGCCACCGACGGTCATCGCCTGGCGCACATTGAGCGCCTGGGCGAGACGCTGGAAGGCATCACCGGCGAGAAGAAGACATTGATTCCGCGTAAAGCGCTGGGCGAGCTGCAGTCGCTGCTGGCCTCCGGTTCGGGCGAAGACGATGACTTTGTCGAATTTGCCGATGACGAGACGACCCTCTTCTTCCGTATGGGTGGACGAGTCCTTACCAGCCGCAAGCTGACGGGCCAGTTCCCGAACTATGAAGCCGTCCTGCCGCGCGATAACAACAAGTTTGTCATCGTGCGCAGTGAGGACCTGATGGGTGCCCTGCAGCGTGTGGCCCAGTTCGCCGACGAACGCTCGGGCGCTATCAAAATCCGCTTGGAACAGAACGAGCTTCGTATCTCGTCCTCGTCCACCGATTCGGGCGAGTCGGAAGACATCATTGAGACGCCCTACAACTACGATCCGCTGGTCGTCGGCTTCAACTCGCAGTACCTCATCGACTTTCTGAAAGCCATAGGCAACACGGGCGAGGTCCGCCTGGAGTTCAAGGACGCCCAGTCTGCCGGTCAGATGCGTCCGGAAGACGCGAACGAAGACCAGAAGTACCGCTACATCCTGATGCCCATGCGTATCTGACGATCTGCCATCGAGGCCTCGACGCGCTTTGCGCGTGTCAATGCTAATGCGGGATGCAGTAATAGCCCGGCTTTGGGCAGGGCATATTGAGTAGTCCTGGATGGGGAGTCCGGCCTTGTGCCGGGCTCTTTGTCTTTCAGAAGAATCCGCGTTGTTGACCAAACTGAAGAGTGGGCGATCGGACCTTCGAACCCGAAACCGGGTAGACTTATCAGCGATGAGTTGGTTCAAGCGGCTGGATAACGAGATTGTTTCGGACTCTGAGCGGACGGTCCGCACCGAGGGCCTTTGGGTCAAGTGCCCGGATTGCGGCAAGGCCATCTTCCGTGCGGAGCTGGACGCGAACATGCGCGTGTGTCCGCATTGCGGCCACCACTTCAAGATGGACGCACGGACCCGCATCCAGAATCTGCTGGAACCCGGTTACGAGCTGGTTGATCTCGAGCTGGTCTCGACCGACCCGCTGAACTTTACCGATCTGAAGCCTTATAAAAAGCGGTTAGCCGAAGCGCAGGCCAAGACCGGGCTGAATGATGCCATCGTCAATGCGATCGGCAGGCTGGGCGAGCGCGATATTGTCATCAGCGCCATGGAATACAGCTTTATTGGCGGCAGCATGGGTGCGGTGGTGGGTGAGACGATCGCCCGCGCTGTCGACCGATCGCTGGCTACTCGGGCACCCCTGCTGATCATCAGCGCGAGCGGTGGCGCTCGCATGATGGAAGGCATCGCCAGCCTGATGCAGCTTGCCAAGATCTCTGCCGCGCTGGGCCGCCTCGCTGACGCGAAGGTGCCGTACATCAGTCTGATGACGGACCCCACGACCGGCGGCGTTACTGCCAGCTTCGCGATGCTGGGCGATCTGAACATCGCTGAGCCCGGCGCTCTGATCGGCTTTGCCGGTCCCCGCGTGATCGAGCAGACGATCCGGCAGAAGCTGCCAGAGGGCTTCCAGCGCAGCGAATTCCTGCTGCAGCACGGATTCCTGGATGCCGTTGTTCCTCGCAAGGAGCTGAAGGTTTATCTCGACCGGGCGTTTGGATGGATGGCAGGCTGATACCGGCTGATCGATGCTGGGTTTGTTGTTGTCTGCGGTCTTTCTGCGGGCACGCTTTTGCGCCAGATGATGTGAGGGCTTTGGTCTCCAGCAACTCATGTTCATCAGGTCAGGAAATGATCCCAGAACGGTAAACGTTTGCGGGATCTAACACCTGTTGGGGACGACAAAGCTGTCTTGCGAGTGTTTACTCGGGATGAAGTATCTCGTCCTATAGACAAAAGGCCAAGAGCGCGGAGTCCTCTCCGTTCACGACCGCATGCCGGACACCGGCTCGGTTGGCCCCAAAGGGTTGAAAACAAGTGATGACACCTGCCCCTCTCCAAATGGCCCGAAAGACGCCGATGACGCTCCGCGCCCTTCGCATGGTTTTTGCTTCCGGTCTGCTGTTGTCCGGCGTAGTCCATGCAACGGCGCAGGTATCTGCCCGTCGTCTATCTGCGATTCCTGCCGCTACAGCTTCACGGATCGCGCTGCCGGGCAGCGTGTCCGAAGAGCGGCTGCAGGCAAGCGATACTCTTGGTCAGCTTCCCGGCGAGACACGTTTGCAGGGCATGGCGCTGTATCTGAAGCCGACGGCAGCGCAGGATGCTGCCCTGACGCAACTGATTGCGGACCAGCAGAACCCCGCATCCACCAGCTATCACCAGTGGCTGACGCCGGAGCAGTATGGAGCGCGTTTTGGTGTGTCTGACGATGATGTAGCCGTACTTACTGCTTGGCTGCAGGCTCGCGGCTTCACGGTGGACTCCGTTGCACCCAGCCGTAATCGCATCGTCTTCAGTGGTACATCCGCTGCGGTAGAGAGTGCTTTTGCCGTCACGATGAAGCAGTACCAGCGGGATGGTCGCACCTTCTTTGAGAACAGCACTGCCGTGCAGGTGCCGGCAGCAATGGCGGACGTAATTGGTGGCGTCACCGGTCTGAGCAGCTATCGGCTGGCGTCGCCACAATTGCGCCGCACAGCGCTGCCGCAGGCGTCGCAGAACCAGACGGGATTGACGCCTTACTACACCACCAGCGGTGGCAATCACTACCTGGTGCCATGGGACTTCCGCCAGATCTACGGCATGAATACGCTGATCAATAGCGGGTTTGACGGTACCGGCATCACTATCGGTGTCATCGGACAGTCCGCGGTGGATTCGGCACAGCTTACTTACTTCCAGCAGAAGACCGGCGTTTCAACGGTTAAGCTGCCGACGATGACGCTGGTGCCCAACACGGGCGTTTCCAACAAGATCAGTGGCGATCAGGGTGAGTCGGAACTTGATCTGGAATACACGACCGGCAGCGCGCCGGGTGCGAGCATCAACTTTATCTATACCGGTTGTGGCACTACTACCAATGCTTCGCCCCTGACGAATAACAACAGTTGTAATAACAATGGCGTTTTCGATGCACTGACTTACGCGATTACGACCAAGCTTGCGAATAATGGCACCGCTGTAATCCCCGTCTTGACGTTGAGTTATGGCGGCTGTGAGTCAAGCTTCACCACGTACGCCACGACGGGAACCAATCCCTTCGAGTCGTACCTGAAGCAGGCGAACGCGCAGGGGCAAACGGTGTTGGTCTCCAGCGGTGACTCAGGTGCGGCGACCTGCGATCAGAGCAGCACGAAGGTGACGGTTGCCACTCGCGGACTGACTGTCAGCTATCCTGCATCTTCGCCTTATGTAACTGCCGTGGGTGGCACCACGCTGACCAGCGATGCCAGTACTTACTGGAGTTCCACGAACAACGCATTTGCAGGCTCGGCGATCAGCTATATGCCGGAGACTTCGTGGAACGACACGGTGGCGTATAAGTCGTTTGCAGCCAGCGGCGGCGGAGTAAGCAAGATATTTGCGAAGCCCAGCTGGCAAGGCGGCACGGGCGTTCCGGCTGATAGCCATCGCGACGTTCCGGATGTAGCGTTTCCTGCCAATATCACGGAGCACGGCTATTTCACCTGCACGGTGGACGGTGCCTGCACCAACGGTACAGTCGGCTTTTCTACTGGTGGTGGTGGGCTGGTGGGCGGTACGTCCGTCGCAGCACCTAACTTTGCAGCGATGTTAGCCGTCATCGAACAGGCTAACGGCGGCGGGTCACTGGGCAACGTAAACCCAATGCTCTACACGCTGGCACAGGGATCGAGTTACAGCACGATCTTTCATGACGTCACGACCGGCGATAACATCGTCAGTTGTACTGTTGGCACAACGGACTGCACCACCGGCAGCATAGGATACAGCGCCGGTGTTGGCTACGACCTGGTAACGGGCCTCGGCTCCCTGGATGCGTCGGCGCTGCGGTCAGCTCTGACAACGGTATCGACCAAGGCACCGGCGCTTGCTCTGATCGCGTCTTCGACGACACCGACCGTTGGCAACGCTGTGACGTTCACTCTGACGGTGAGCAGCGCTGGTAGCAGTACGGCAACACCCACGGGTAATGTGCAGTTCACCGTGGATGGCACCGCCGTCGGTTCCGCAGTTGCACTTAGCTCCGGTGTGGCCACTTACAGCTATAGCGGCTTTACTGCGACAGGTACCCATACCATCGTGGCGACCTATGCGGGAGACTCTAACTACAACGCCGGTACTGCGACTATTACGGTGACGGCGGTGCTGCCTCTGCCGACGATTACATTGACTCCTGCGAACACTACAGTCGCTCTTAATACCGCAGTGACTTATACGACGTCAGTGGCTTTCACCGGCGGAGTAACGCCTACAGGTACCGTGCAGTTCCAGGTGGACGGAGCGAATGTAGGTACGGCGGTGGCATTAGTGTCCGGATCCGCGACCTATACCTATCCGGGTGCTGCGACGTCGGGAATTCACACCGTGACCGCTGTCTACAGCGGCAGTGCTACTTATCGATCGACAAGTGTCACGACCAACCTTACGGTGGGAACAGTGACTGCATCAATTTCGGTATCGGCAGGTTCGTCGACGGTGACGGTGGCTGCTGGAAGTGCAGCCACAAATGTCATCACGGTGACGCCGGCGGGCGGCTTCACCGGCGCTGTGACCTTAACGCCTGCAGTGATCAGCTCAACAGGAACCTTCGCAGGATGTTACTCGGCGCCTGCTGCCACGGTGACAAGTGGCGCGGTTACGTCGACACTTACGATTACTACGACAACCAGTGGCTGCACGTCGGCTGCGACGCTGAGAAGTCCGTCGCAGGCGAAGCTAGACACAAAGCCGATGCAGTCAGGACTGCCAGGGCAGCGCACCGGTCTGATCGTACTTAGTGCAGGGTTAGTTGCGTGCTTCGTACTCCGCAGGCGTCTGCATGTCGGCGTCCTGATCGCGTTGGTTGTATCTGCGGGCACGCTTGGCATCACCGGCTGCGGCAGCGGCAGCACAACGGCATCGACAACGACGACAACAACCACGACGCCGGGTACTTATGTGATTCGCGTGACCGGGACCTCGGGGACGCTTACCGCGAATACTACGTTTACTTTGATCGTGCAGTAGAAGGGTTATAAGGACGGACGGAAGCCGCCGGAATGTGGGCGGCTTTTGTCGCGTTAGAGTGAAGATATGCGTGAGGGGAAACCGTCAGGGACGGCGTATCGAGTGGCGTTGCGGCGGGCTGCTCATCAGGTGTTTGATCAACCGGTTGTCTTCAAGGATCCGCTTGCTTTGCGCATTCTTGGCATGACTTCGGACAAGCTTGGTGGTACAGATCTGCGGGCGCCTTCGCGGCCTCATTCTGTTGGTTTACGGGCGTTTCTGGTGGGTCGTTCGCGGTTTGCGGAAGATACTCTGGCGGCTGCGGTGGCTTTGCGGGGCGCTTCGCAGTATGTGTTGCTGGGGGCTGGTCTGGATACGTTTCCTTATCGAAATCCCTTTGTGGGCGTGCGTGTTTTTGAGGTGGATCACCCGGATACGCAGGCCTGGAAGCTGTCTTTACTGGCGAGGACGGGGATTGAATCGCCGGCAAATGTGTCGCATGTTGCCGTTGATTTTCATGCGGATTCGCTCGCTGAGCGGCTGTTGGCTGCAGGTTTTGAATCGTCTCAGTCGACTGTTTTCGCCTGGTTGGGCGTGGTTCCCTATTTGACCGAGGAAGGGTTCGTTTCGACGATGGACTTTCTGTCGAAATGTGCTGCCGGAAGCGAGCTGATTTTTGACTACGCGCTGCCGCGTGAGGCGCTGCCGTATCTGGAACAGCTTGCCTTCGATTCGCTGGCTGCTCGTGTGGCGGCTGCTGGGGAGCCATTCCAGCTTTTCTTTACGCCGGAGGAGATTCGGGAGCGGTTAAGGGGCATGGGTTGGGAGTTGATCGAGGACCTGGATACGGGTGCGCTGAATGCCCGGTACTTTACAGAGGGCAAGCTGCGGGCGATTGGTGGCGGCGGACATATGCTGTCCGCTCGCCTGTTGCCGAAGGTTGGTTAGCGACTGGGCGTTATACGACGAAGGGCTTGAGGATCTCTGCGATGGGGCGGCGCAGGATGGTTTCGTTGAAGTACATGACGATGGATCCGTTGCGCGGTGCGGCGATGCGGATGTCTGCGGCGAGCAGGCGGTCCTGGAGACCCTTCATGCGTGCTTCGGATGGCTTGAGCAGGAAGATGTTGCTTTCGTTGGGGACGCGTTCGATGGTGTAGCCGCCGGCTGACTGGAGCTTTGCGATCAACTCTTCAGCGGCGGTGCGGAGTTTGCTCCAGCGTTCGGGCAGGCCGTCGAGTGCGTTGAGTGCAGGGAGTGCTGCGACCCAGCCGTGATAGATGAGGCCGCCGAAGACGTGGCGGAGGTCGCGTGCCTGCGCCATCTTTTCTTTGGTGCCCATGAGCATGCCGCCGAAGGGTGCGTGGAGTGCCTTGTAGAGCGATGCGAAGACAGTGTCAAAGGGCGCGGCGTAGTGGGCGAGGTCGTAGCCGGGTGTGCCGAGGAGCATGAAGGCGCGGGCGCCGTCCCAGTGGGTGGCGATACCTTTGGACTTTGCCATGGCGCAGACTTTCTGAACGATGGCGAAGGGAATCGACTCGCCGTTGTGGCGGCGAACGGGGCTCTCCATGGAGATGGCACCGACCTTGAGCGGGTAGGCGCGGTGTTCGGCGTCGAGGACGGCTGCCTCCCACTCTTCAAAGGTGGGCGCGGCTTTGCCGGGTGCGACGGGCTGCATGGTGATGCCGCTCAGGATGGATGGGCTGTCGCTCTCGTCGGCGTAGAGGTGGCTGTCGGACTGGGTGATGAGGTGCTTGTGCTCACCGCAGAGGATGCGTGCCGCGAGGTTGTTGGCGAGTGTGCCGGTGGGCAGGAAGACGCAATCTTCTTTGCCGAACATAGCAGCGAACTTCTGCTCTAGTTCTGTGACGGCTCCGCCCTTGAGATAGGTGTCTTCCTTGCCGGGATGTTTTGCGAGGGCCGTGGTGAACATGCGGATGTGTTCTTCCGGCGAGATGTTGGGGTAGTCACTGGCGAAGTAGACGGTGCGGTCGTCGACGGGAGGCAGTGGAGCCGGCGCTGCTGCCGTCTGCGCGAGCAGTGGGTGCTGCGCGAGGGTTGCGGCGGTGAGTGCCGCGGGTGCGGCGGCCAGCAGGAAGGATCTCCGGTTGATTGCGTCTGCCATGGTCGTCTCCGTCGTCCGGTACTGCGAGTTGTCGCGCATCTGCCTCTGCGCGAAGACTGATGCGGTTACAAAAGCGCGAGGCTTTCGTTGAGGTTATGGGTGGCGTGTGGACTCATCATACGCACGTGCTGCCTATTGGTTCCGCGCGACATCACACGTAGACGGGTAGAGACACGATGGCAGAGTGGACACAGGACGGCGACACGTTTACGTTGCGCGACACGGCCGTGGTGAAGGCGCCGATTGACCGGTGCTTCCAACTGACGTGCTGCATTGCGCTGGTGCGTGAAGAGCTTGGGATGAAGCCGGTGACGGGGCGCACGGAGGGCTTGGTGCAGCATGGTGACGAGGTGCGTTGGGAGGGCTGGCAGTTGGGCCTGAAGCATTACCACGTGACCGGTATCTCAGGGTATGAACGGCCGGTGTTTATGCAGGACAGCATGCTGGATGGACGCTTCCGCACCTTTCAGCATGATCATCATCTGCGGGAGCTGCCCAATGATGCGGGTACTGAGTTACAGGATGAGGTGCGGTTCTCGCTACCGTTTGGATTCGTGGGGCGGCTGGTGGCGCGGTATGTGATGGTGCCGCATATTCTGCGGCTGTTACGGAGCCGATTTGCGCGGATCAGGCGAATTGCCGAGGGTGACGCCTGGCGACAGTATCTGCCGGACGAGCAGACGGCATCCCATGCGTAGGCACGGTACGACAACAGTACGAGAGTTCAGGAGCAGGCAATGAAAGCAGTCCGGTTGTATGAGTACGGTCCAGCGACGAATCTGAAGTACGAGACGGATGCACCTGACCCCGAGGTGGGTGAGGACGATGTACTGGTTGGGGCTGCCGCGACCAGCGTGAATCCGATCGATTGGAAGATGCGTTCAGGAGCTGCGAAGGAGCGCTTTCCGGTGAGTTTTCCGGCGATCCTTGGTCGCGATGTCAGCGGCCTGGTGCGCGCAGTCGGTAGTAACGTGCGCGGCGTGAAGGTGGGTGAGCGTGTGATGGCGCTGACCAATGGCACCTATGCCGAACTGGTGATTGTGAAGGGAAATGAGATCACGCATATTCCCGATGGCGTCGACATTATTGAGGCTGCAGCGTTGCCGCTGGTGGTACTTACTGGCGATCAACTGGTGCGGGAGGCCTGTGGTCTGCAGAAGGGCCAGTCGATTCTGGTTACGGGTGCGCTGGGCAGCGTTGGCCGCGCGGCGGTGCATACCGCGAAGAAGCTGGGCGCACATGTGATTGCGGGCGTTCGGAAACACCAGTTGGATGAGGCGAAGGAACTGGGTGCGCATGCATTGATTGCGCTGGACGACGAAGATGCCGTGCAGAGTATGGGCAAGGTAGATGCCATTGCCGATACGGTTGGTGGCGATGTTACGACACCCCTGCTGCGCCATATTAAAGAAGGCGGTATCTGCGGCACGGTCGTTACTCCGCCACCCGATGCTGCGTTGCATCCTGATGTGAAGGTGGTGCCGCATCGTGCGCATCCTGATCCGAGCAAGGTGCGGGAGTTTGCGGATGATTATCGGGATGGGAAGTTTAAGTTACCGATTGTTCGTAAGTCTGCGTTGAGCGAGGCCGCGGAGGCGCAGGAGTTTGCGGAAAAGGGCGGTAGCGGTGGGAAGGTTTTGTTGTTGATGCTTTAGTGCTTTGGTTTTGGAATGGAGGCCCCACATCTTAGGTGTGGGGCTTTTGTTTTGTTGGGCAGGATTTTGTCGCGGGCCTTCAGCCCGCTATGCGCTCGCCAGCGCGTAGCCACATGGGATGCCGGCTACTGCTCGCGAGTGCATGGTTTCTGGGATGACAGCTACTGCGCGGGAGCGCATGGGTTCGTGGGATGAGAGACCCTATACGTCTGTAGGACGGAGTGAGCGGCGGAGTTACCGCTGAGAACCTACGTCTCAGAGTCGAGACTTGGGGCACCCGGCTTGCCCCGCACTGTCTTTTGGGACAGGATCTGCTGGTCGCGCTTTCGCGCGATAACCCACCCTTTGCTTCGCAAAGAATGGGGCACCCGGTTTTATTGGTTAGTTGTTGGTGTTCGTTGCTTCTTTGTAGAGTAGGTCGCCTACTGCTTTGTGGGTGGCGGTGGAGGGGTGGCCTTCGTGGTAGTAGAAGTAGGTTTGTGGTGAGGCGCAGGGGGTTGGGTCTTCGTCGCGTAGGACTCGGCCGGCGCACTTATCGGTTGTGTTGGTCAGGCCGTAGTTTGCGGGATGGGTTATTACTTCGTCGAAGAAGCTGCCCCAGTTACTGTTTGCGATTTGGATGTCGGGGTGCTTTGCACGCTCGTCGGCGGGGATTGTTGCTAACTGCGGATTGAAGCGTTCGCCGGCGGAGGCGAAGGCTGGGATCTTAGTGGGTAACAAAGCTACCTGGAAGCGGCGTGCGCCGAGGGCGTAGAGGGTTTCGATTTCTCCCTCGATGTTACTGACGGTTTCTCCGTCTTTTAAGCCGCGGTCGTTGAGGCCACCCAGCAGGAAGAACATGGTGGTCTTTGAATCGAACTTGACCGTGCCGTCTTTGACCATGGCGGCGAAGTCGTCGACCTGGTTGCGCATGCCTCTGCCTAATAATTCGTTGTGCGGGTAGTGTTTGCCTTCGCCTGCGCCGGTGCGTGCTCCACTGACTGCGAAGTTGAGGCCTTCGCGGATGGGATGTTCGGATTTTGTTTTGGGGTCGCCATAGTAGGTGAAGGGAATGCCTAGTCGCTGGGCGAGATAGACGACGGCGGTGGGTCCGTTGCCATCGATGTAGCCTGCTCCGCTGTCGGAGTAGCTGTCACCGAAGACGTAGAGCTGGTTGTAGGGTTTGGTTTGGGCCTGGGTTACGAATGGGGTCAGTGCGAGGAGTAGGAGTAACAGGTAGCGGCGCATTCTTGGTCCTCTTGGCGAGGCCAGTATAGCGGGGGCTTGATTGGTGATGGAAAGCGGTTCGTGCTTTGCACGACTCCCCACCTTAGTGGTTCCCATTTATGGCTTTGGTGCTTCAGGCTTTGCTGGTCGCGCTTTCGCGCGATAACCCACCCTTTGCTTCGCAAAGAATGGGGCACCCGCTTGGTGGTCGTTTCGTAATTCGTTGCCGGGGTTGGTATGAACCCACGTCTCAGAAGCGAGACGTGGGGCACCCGGTTTGGCGGCGGGGTTAGTGTTTGGGTTCTGGTGGTAGTGGTGCGGGGTTGTGTGGGTTTGCGCGTAGGCCTGCGAGGATCTGCTGTAGGAACTCGTTGGCTGCGCCTGGGTTGTTGGGCAGGAAGAGGGTGTTGGTGCCGCCGCGCATGCCGATGTCTTTCAGGGTGTCGAAGTACTGGGTGAGCAGGACGAGTGCCATGACATCTTCTGCGGTGGTGCCGGGTACGGATTCGCGGAAGTGTTCGATGCTGGCGCGGAGGCCGTCGATGATGGCCTGGCGTTCGGCTGCGATGCCTTTGCCCTGGAGCGCCTTGCTTTCGGCTTCGGCTTCGGCCTGTTTGACCTTGAGGATCTTGTCGGCTTCGCCCTTGGCCTGGGCGGCTACCTGCGAACGCTGTGCGGCGTTGATGTCGTTCATCGCGGCCTTCACCTTTGCGTCCGGGATGATGTCGGTGACGAGGGCGGTGAGGATGTTGAAGCCGAACTCGCGCATGGTGGCGTCGAGCTCTACCTTGACGGCGATGGAGATGCCGCTCATCTGTTCGAAGGTTTCGTCCAGTGTGAGTTTTGGGACGTGGCCGAGGATGGAGTTGAAGACGAAGCTTTCAATCTGTTTCTGCGGGCGCGAGAGGCGATAGAAGGCGTCGAAGATCTTGTCGTCGAGGACGCCGTACTGGACGCTGACGGGGATCTGTACGAAGACGTTGTCGCGTGTCTTGGTTTCGACGGAGAACTGGGCCTGCTGGACCTGCAGGTCGACGAAGGAGACTCGCTCTGCGTAGGGGATGAGCAGATGGAGGCCTGGGCGGACGATGCGGTTGAACTTGCCGAAGCGCTCGACGACGCCGGCCTGCGAGGTGCGGACGGTGTAGAGGGTCTTGAGCAGTGTGATGAGGAGGGCGAGTGCGATGACGAGCAGGATGACACCAAAGACGGGATCCATCGAAAGACTCCAAGGACGTTCGAGAGTTAACGATACGCCTCTGGTGGATGGGCTCCCGATCTGAGATGAAGCCGCTACACTTGTCGGATGAATTTGCTTGCGAAGCTCCAGGGTCGTCTGAAAGGTGCGGCGCAGCAGGAGCTGCCGATTGATTGGCTAGAGGGCGCTCGCCTCATGGACGAGTGCGAGTCTTTCTTCGTGGAGGCCATCGGTGAGTTGGAAGAGCTGCAACTCTCCATCCTGCTCGTTGAGGGCAAGGCGCAGGCTGAAGAACCCCTGGTACTGCAAGGTGTTGATTTTGGTGTGGGCCGCCCAATTCGTCCGGATGGAAGCTCGCGGCGTTTCTTCATCCAGTTCAGCCGTCACAGGCTGATCAGTTATTCCGTCTCCGATGAAAGCTGCGGGAAGTATCCGGTAGCCCCTGAGAGATTCTCAGGAAAGTGGTTGCGGATTTTTTCGGCGTCCCATCTTTTGGAGTTCACTCGTGCGCATACTCAGTATCCCGAGGAGCTTGACGGACCAATGCAGCATTACGAAATCGTGACGCAGAATCATGTGATCGATGTGATTGCCACCGGACCGCCCGTGATCACAGTGATTCGCTGAGAATAGAGACAATGGCTACACACTTTGCACCTGCCGGTATCAAGTTCTTAAAGGGTCTCAAGCGTCACAACGATCGCACGTGGTTTGCGGATCGGAAGGGAGTGTATGAGGCGGAGGTGCAGGCGCCGTGGCTTGCTTTGATCGATGAGATCAATGAAGCCTTGATCGAGTTTGCGCCGGAGTGTGTGAAGCCTGCGAAGAAGGCGATGTTCCGTATCTATCGGGATACGCGCTTCAGCAATAACAAGCTGCCGTACAAGACCCATGTGGGTGCGTGGTGGTCACCGGCTTCGCTGGCGAAGACGAGTGGCGGCGGATTCTATGCGCATGTGGGGAGCGATGAGGTTGTGGTTGCGGCAGGTGTTTATATGCCGCAGCCGGAGCAGTTGCTGGCGATCCGCAGGCATATGCAGCAGGCCCATGGAGAGATGCGGGCGATGCTGGCGGACAAGAAGCTGCGGAAGCTGATGCCTGAGCTGGACAGCAATCCATTGAAGCGAATGCCAAAGGGCTTTGCCGCGGAAGACCCTGCTGCGGACCTGTTGCTGTGCCGGCAGTGGGCTTTGTCGGCCACGTTGCCGGTGGATGTGGCGATGACACCAAAGCTTGGCAGCGAGATTGTGAAGAGATTTCGTGCGATGGCACCGATGGTGGCGCTGCTGAATGCGCCTTTGCTAAGGTCTGCGGCACCGCGGAAGAGTTTGTTTTAGGCGCGAAAATGCAGGGATTTTGCCCGATATGGAACCATATTGGACACCTTTCCACAAGAATCCCGCTAAAAGCCAAAGAAAACCGACAAAAGTGGAAGTTTGTCCGTTGACAAGCTGCCCACAAAAGTCCATCGTGATATGCGGAACGGTTGCGGGAACCCGCATGAACACTGGAGATTTTACCGGTGCCGGTTGTATCGCGAAGGGTAACGAAAGCGATCGCCGAACGTCATGCGCCCCACCCGCGCCGCATCACAGTTTCTGCACGTAAAGGAGCAACACAATGGCAAAGGGACTCACGAAGACAGCACTCATCCGCCAGATGGCCGACGCAACCGAACTGCCCACCAAGCAGGTGGCTGGCTTCCTGGATCTGCTGGCGCAGACCGCAGTGAAGGAGACCAAGAAGAACGGCGAGTTCACCATTCCTGGACTGGGCAAGCTGGTCAAGGCTGAGCGCAAGGCACGCACCGGCCGCAATCCGCAGACGGGCGAAGCCATCAAGATCAAGGCGAAGACCGTGGTCAAGTTCCGCGTGGCAAAGGCTGCGAAGGACGCGATTGCACCGGTGAAGGCTGCAGCAGTCAAGAAGTAGTCAACTGCACCGCTCGTTCGCGAACGGTGTTGCACGTCCGTAAGACAGAACCGCCGCTACGCTGATGCGTGGCGGCGGTTTTTGCTGCGCTGCGATTATTTGCCTGGTTGCTCTAAAAGGTGGCCTTTGGGATGAAGGCTCGTGCCATGACGGAGAGGCCCAGGGAGATAACGATGCCCTGCATGACGCGGAGGACGGACGCCTCCCAGGCGAAGCCGTTGGACCAGCCTACGGCAGCGAGTGTGACGGCGACGCCGATGATGTAGATCTCGCTGAGGATGCCCTGCTGCCAGTGCGGATGGCTCTGTCCGGGGGCTGTGCAGGGGCGTAGCGAGGGCACGAGGCGCGGCACCTCCATGAGGTAGGCGCTGTAGGATTCGCCGAGGCGCTCGCGGAGATAGGGCTCTTCGCGGCCGATGAGGCGGAGCTGAACCAAGGTGATGAGGAGGACGCAGAGGACGGCTGCGTCGGGCCGCATGAGCATGGCAAGCGCGATGGTATGCAGGATGGTGCCGAGGTAGAGCGGGTTGCGGACGAAGCGGTAGGGGCCGTCGGCGACGATGCGGTCACCGACCATGCCGCCGCGCTGGACGGTGGTGGCGCCGAGATAGGCTGCTCCCCAGACGCGGAGGGCTGCGCCGGCGAGGGCGAAGAGGATCATGCCGACGAGGATGGTGTTCCAGGCGGAAGCGAAGTGCTGGTAGAGCGGACGGGTCAGGGCGTCCGAGAGACGGAACCAGACGCTGCCGTTGCGGACGAAGTTCCAGACCTGGATGTGTGTCATTCCAGCCGCGCCGTTGTGGTAATCGGGCCACGGTGCCGCGAAGCAGAGGGTGTAGATGAGGCCGTGGACTAGGTAGCGGTGTTTGTATTCGAAGGCGGTGGCCTGCATAAAGGGTCGTCCTGCAGCGCCGGGGCTGCTGCGGTTTGTCAGGTAAAGCTCATTAAATCAATTAGATACGTTATCGGGAAAGGGTCTCGAGGAGTGTGTCGAAGTCTTCGAGACTGCTGTACTCGATGACGACTCGGCCCTTGCCGTGGGTATCTTCGATGCGGACCTTAAGGCCGAGGGAACGCTGGAGCTGGTCCTGGGCGGCCTTTACGTTGGCATCGATTTCGGCGGCGGGCGCTTCTACTTTGCCGAGTTTGCGTTCGGGGTCGAGCAGGTTTTTGACGTAGGTTTCGGTCTGGCGGACGGACATGGAGAGCGCGGCGATCTTCTGGGCGGCTGCCATCATCTGCGCTTCGGATTCGAGGGCGAGGAGGGCGCGGGCGTGGCCAAAGGATAGGTCGCCTGCCTCTACCTTGCCCTGGACTGCTTCCGGGAGGCGGAGGAGCCGGAGGAAGTTTGAGACGGAGGCGCGGTCCTTGCCGGTGCGCTTGGCCATCTGGTCCTGCGTCATTTTGAAGTCGCGGCTGAGACGGTCGTAGGCGCGTGCCTGCTCCATGGGGTTGAGGTCGGCGCGCTGGAGGTTTTCGACGATGGTCATCTCCATCGCCTGTTCGTCGGAGACTTCGCGGACGACGGCGGGGATGGTGGGCTTGCCTGCGCGCTGCGAGGCGAGCCAGCGGCGCTCGCCGGCGATGAGCTGGAAGCGGCCCTTGCCGAGGGCGCGGACGATGATGGGCTGGATGACGCCGGTGGCCGCGATGGACTGGGCGAGCTCTTCGAGCGCGGCTTCGTCGAAGCGGGTACGCGTCTGGAAGGGGTTGCGGTCGATGGCGGTGACTTCGACTTCGAGCGGCTTGCCGGAGTTCTCGACTACGGGTGCTGCCGGCGCGGGTGCTGGGGCTGCCTGGCGGGTGGGCAGCAATGCTTCGAGGCCTCGGCCGAGTGCGCGGCGCTTTGGATCGGGTGCTTTGGCGGTGGACATCGTTCAAAACTCCTGGGTGTTGCGGAGGTGCGGACTACTCTTCTGGATCGGACTCGTGGACGACCGCGCCAGCGGGATTGCCTGCGATGGTGAAGACGCCGTTGCGTGCGAGGAGTTCGCGGCAGAGGTCGCGGTAGGCTTCGGCGCCGCGTGATTTGGGATCGTAGAGCACAACGGGGAGTCCGTGGCTGGGCGCTTCGGCGACGCGGATGTTGCGCGGGATGGTGGTGGTGAAGAGCTTGTCGCCGAAGAAACCCTTGATGTTCTCAGAGACCTGCTGCGACAGCGAGGTGCGCGGGTCGTACATGGTGAGGACGACGCCTTCGAGTGCGAGGTCTGGCTGGAAGGCTCCGGCGACGCGGTCGAGCGTGCCGGTCAGCTCCGAGATGCCTTCGAGCGCGAAGTATTCGGCCTGCATGGGAACGAGGAGGCTGTCGGCAGCGACGAGGGCGTTGAGGGTGAGGAGGTCGAGCGCCGGCGGGCAATCGAGCAGGATGAAGGGAAAGCGCTCGCGGAGGGGGGCGAGTGCTTCCTTGAGGCAGAATTCGCGGCGTTCCTGCTGGGCGAGGTCGAAGTTGGCGCCGATGAGGTCTTTGCTGCTGGGGATGATGGAGAGGTTTTCGACGGCGGTGGCGATGATGGCTTCTGCAGCGGTGCAGTCGCCGAGGAGCACGTCGTAGGTGGACATGCGTTCGGTGTCGCGTGTGACACCGAGACCGCCGCTGGCGTTTGTTTGCGGGTCGCAGTCGACGAGGAGCGTGTCCAGGCCGGTGAGTGCGATGGCAGCGGCGAGGTTGATTGCCGTTGTGGTCTTACCCACGCCGCCCTTCTGATTGACGATTGCGATTACTTTGCCCATGTGTCTTGGGCAAGAGTAGCAGGATGGGGTGGCGGGACTGTTGTTCCACGTGGAACATGGGTGAGGAATTCAGGTCGAGATGTTCCACGTGGAACATCTGAGTGAACGATGGGAGAGGCCTGGATGTTCCACGTGGAACGTCTACTAAGCTCGCTTCCAAAGGGCTATGCGGCCTTGGGAGAGTGGGACCTGGGCTTCTTGCGTCAGGTCCCATTCACCGAGGTGAGTTTCCTCGCTTGCCGGGAGGTAGCGGAGGAGCTGGCCTGTGTGGGCCACACGCTCCTGGGCTATGGGGAGCATGGCTGCTGCTTGATCGACGGCCCGCATGGCAACGATGTCGAAAGAGCGATCTGACGGCATGCTTTCCACGCGGGAGGACCAGACTTCGGCATTCAATGCCAGGGAACGCGTCGCTTCCCGCAGGAAACCGGCCTTCTTACCCTGGGATTCCGCGAGCGTTACCCGCAGGTCTGGGAATGCGAGTTGCAGCGGGATGCCAGGAAAGCCGCCACCGGAGCCAAAGTCCAGCAATGTGCCGGTGGCTGGGAGGAAGCGGGCCGCGAAGAGGCTCTCGCCCAGTTGACGCTGCACGAGTTGCGCCGGTTCGCGGATGGCTGTGAGGTTGGTCTTCGCGTTCCAGAGCATGAGCAGGTCGAGATAGCGGCTCATACGGGGGATGAGGTCGGCGGCGAGCTCCGGGCCACCCGCGAGATAGGGTTCCAGCAAGTCGGCGATACGGTTTTCGAGGAGAGTGGGCATCTATGCGTTCCTGGCGGCTTCGACGAAGGACTGGAAGATGCTTCGCGAGGCGGCGCTGGTCTCCGTTGTGCGCTCAGGGTGCCACTGCACGCCGATCAGCCAGTGGGCCGGGTCGGGGCCTTCAATGGCTTCAATGACGGCGTCAGCCGGGCAGCGGGCGACGACGCGGAGCTCGTCCCCGGGGGCTGCGATGGCCTGGTGGTGACTGGAGTTCACGGGGAGGCGGGCAAATTCTTCATCTTCGGCTACGGCTTCGCCGGAAGCGACGACTATCTTGCCGAGTCGGCTGTCGACGGGAAACAGGACCGGGTGAGCCGTGATGACGGCTCGGCCTGCCCGGTGATTGACCGGAAGCGGGTCAATGTCCTGATGGAGGGTGCCGCCATAGAAGACATTCATGGATTGCGTACCGAAACAGATGCCCAGCAGGGGCTTCTTGGTGCGCTCCGCAGCGGCGAAGAGGGCATGGTCGGTCTGTTCGCGGAGATTGTCAGCCTCGGCGCACTCTGGGATGCGTTCGTGGCCGTAGTGGGACGGGTCGACGTCGGCGCCGCTGCCGGGGAGAAGGATGCCCTGGGCCTGATCGACGAGTGCGTCGATCTCGGCAGCGGTGTGGGTTAGTTCGAGGCGAACCGGATCGCCGCCCGCCGCGGAGATGGCAGCGGCGTAGTTGGACCAGTTGGCGGCGTTGTAGGGCTCGTCGAAGCTGGTTGGGACGGGAATCAGGATGCGTGGCTTCATCATGGGTGATTTTACGACCGGCGGGTGTTTGGCCGGTTCGCCCAAGTGTTTCCGGGCATGGAGGCCTTTGTCGCGGGCCTACAGCCCGCAGATCTTCCGAACGACTAGACCCAGGGCTTCGCCCTGGGCTAGGAAGTCGCGCACCTTCAGTGCGCTTGATTGTTGGGCAGGAAGTTCTCCGGTAGATGCCGCGCATGGTCAGTGCGCTTGATTGTCGGGCAGGGAGTTCTCCGGTAGATGCCGCGCACCTTCAGTGCGCTTGATTGTTGGGCAGGAACTTCTCCGGTAGATGCCGCGCACCTTCAGTGCGCTTGATCGGTGCGGCCGCCTAAGGCTCCCCGGGCATGGAGACCGCGCCTTATGCGCTTATCGTGGAGTCGCAGATGTCTTGGCGTGTTTTTGCGATCCCGTGATTCGTGATTGGAAGGGATTTGCGGTCTCTGCACTGGTGTTCACCGGGAGCGAAGAGCTAGAGCTGGGCGCTTGGGATTTTTGCCTGGCTTTCCGGGAGGGGTTCCGGGCGGTTGAGCGGGGAGCGCTCGTAATACTCTGCTGCGATCGTTTCCATCAGGCGGTTGGTCAGCCTGTCTGCGTCCTTCGTCGTCATCCCGACCGTGGGGATGGGTTCGCAGGCGACGAGCATGAGTGGTCGCGGTGTGAGGTGGTAGGTGTGCATGGGCAGCAGTTCGAAGGTGCCGATGAGTGCGAGCGGAACGAGCGGCACTTGGGCCTTGATGGCCATATAGGCCGCGCCGGCCATGAACTGGCGGACGTGGCCGTCAGAAGAGCGGCTGCCATCTGGGAAGATGAGGATCGGCATGCCGGATTTGAGGCTGGCGACGCCGCGCATGAGGCCTGCGACCTGGGAACGCATGCTGGACTGGTCGATGGGGACCTGGCCGGAGCGCGTGAGGTGCCAGCCGATGAACGGGTAGCGGAAGAGGTAGTGATTGGCCAGGATGCGGAACTGGAAGGGCAGCGAGCCGAAGAGGGCCGGCGTGTCCATGTAACTGAGGTGGTTGCAGGCGAAGACGGCCGCCGTACCAAAGCGCAGGTTCCTGGGATTAACTACTGTGACCGGCGAGAGCGAGATGCCGAGCATCAGCTTTGCCCAGAACTGCGCCATGGCGTGTTGCTGGCGTCCGGACTTGTCCCAGAGCGAGAAGAGCAGCGAGAACAGGCCGCAGATGATGGTCACGAATGCCATCAGGGGGATCAAAACCAGATACGAGATCCAGGGAAGCAGCTTCTTCACGCGGTGGCGCCTCGCTCGATCCAGGCTTTGACTTCTCCCACGAGGTATACGGAGCCGGAAACGACTACGCTGCCGGGTTCTGCTGAGGCCAGTTTCATGGCTTCCGCTACGGACGCGCAGATGATGACGGGTGTGTCAAGAGCGGAGGCGACTGCGGCGAGTTCTTCGCCGGAGCTTGCGCGCGGCGAGTTTACGGGAGCGAGCAGGATGCGGTCGCCGGGTTCATCGAAGCTTGGGAAGAGGATCTGAGCCATCTCGCGGACGGATTTGTCGCGGAGTGCGGAGAAGACGAGGGTGCGCGGACCGGGCAGGCGTCCGTCGTCGATGGCGTGCGTGAGATGAGAACGCAGCGTCCAGGCGCCGGCGGGATTGTGCGCGACATCGAGCAGAATGGTGCCGCTGCCGGTGGGTGAGGCGATGGATTCGAGGCGTCCCGGCCAGCGGGTCAGACGGACGCCAGCCTCGATGGACGAAGGCGTGATCGCTGTAAGGTGTTCATTCGATTGAAGTTCTACTGCGGAAGCGATCGCGAGGGCGAGGTTTCGGTTCTGGTGGTCGCCGATGAGAACGGGCGCGATCGTGATGGTTTCGCCGTTAATCGAGAGCGGGTAGGGACCGCGTGGGGCGCCGCGTTCCGGCAGGTAGGCCGCAGCGTTGATGCCGGTGACACCGAGGCTCATGGCGATTTCGCCGATAGCGATGTTGGCCTCAGGGTGCTGTGGCAGGGTGATCATGCGGCCACCGGGACGCAGGATGCCGGCTTTTTCGCGGGCGATCTCAGTGAGCGTGCTGCCGAGCCACTCGGTGTGGTCGAGTGCGATGTCTGTAATAACGGAGACGGCGGGTTCGACGATGTTGGTGGCGTCCAGGCGTCCGCCCATTCCGACTTCGAGGACTGCGATGTCGATCTTTGCCTCGGCGAAGGCGAGGAAGGCGATGGCGGTGACCACTTCAAAGAAGCTGGGTGTGTGCGGTAGCTTGCCTTCGGCGACGAGGCGGTTGGCTGCGTCGTCGACCCGGAAGTAGAGGCGCGCGAAAGTATCGTCGTCGATCTCTGCGAGTGAGTTGGCACCGGGTGTGATGCCGCTGATCTGCACACGCTCGTTGACTCGGAGCATGTGCGGTGAGGTGTAAAGCCCGGTGCGCAGGCCACTGACGCTGAGAATGCTGGCGAGCGTGGAGGCCGTCGAGCCTTTACCGTTGGTGCCGGCGATGAGGACCGCCTTGAAGTTCTTCTGGGGATCGCCGAGCGCTGCTGCGAGTGTACGCATGTGCGCGAGGTCGAATTTGCGGCGGGGCGCGCCCGGCGCGGCAGGCGCAAGCTCGCCACTGAGGGCGTAGAGATGTTCCACGGCAACCGCGTACGACATGCTGATGATTGTAGGCGAGCGCGGCGTCATTGGGTGCGTGCCGACGCGAGCAGCAGGTTCCACGTGGCGATGGCGGTCGCTTCCCAGGTAAAGCGGGCCGCCTGTGCGCGTCCGCGGCCGATGAGATCGTGGCGCGCTGCAGCGTCCGTCAGGAGCGTGCGCATGGCGGCGGCGATGGCGGGTGCATCGTGCGGATCGACCATGAGTGCGGCGTTGCCGACGACCTCTGGCAGCGAGGCGGCGTTGGAGCAGATGACGGGGCAGCCGAGCGCCATGGCTTCGAGCGGCGGCAGGCCGAAGCCTTCGTAGGTGGATGGGAAGAGGAAGGCGGCTGCGGCTTCGTAGAGGGCTCGGAGTTCTCCGTCGGTGAGGTAGCCGGCGCGGACGACGCCTTCAAGGGCGTGGGCGTCGGCACCGAAGATGCGGGCGTCCCCTCCGCCAACGACGACCAGGGTTGGTGCGGTGTCGGGGGGCATGGTGTCGCGCAGGATTCCGAACGCTGCAAGGAGGGCTTGGAAGTTCTTGTTGGGATTGGCGGACCCTACGCCCAGCAAGAAGCCGCCGGGATGGAGGCCGAGGCGGCCCAGGATGGTGGGATCAGCGGTGGGTGCGAGAGCGTGTTCGTGGCCCTCGAGCGTTACGGCGATCTTTGCGGGGTCGAGGTGCAGGGTGCGCGCGAGTTCACGGCGCGAGAACTGTGAGACGGTCAGGAGCTGTAGGTCAGGGTTGGTTACGGCGAGACGGTGGTGCGTGCTGTACCAGGCCCGGTAGGCCGCTGTGTACGCCTGTGGGGTGGCGAAGACGCCGGCGTCCGGGAGGGTGAAGACGTGGCGGCGATGGAGCAATGGCGATCCGCCGGCGGGGGTGAAGAGTACCGCGTTGCGGCAGTAGAGGGGCAGCGAGAGCTGCTCCCAGAGTTGGCCGTTGCCGTGGCCTACGTGGCGAAGTTGGAGGGTCTGGAAGGGTTCTGCGATGTGTGTGCCGGGCGGCGCGAGGATCTGCACTGGCTCGGTGGGCGTGGGGATCAGGCCATCGGCGAGGAGTTTGTCGAGCGCGCGCACGACCTCGAGCGCGTAGCGCTGCACGCCGGTGATGGCCTGTGTCAGGAAGCGACCGTTGATGGCGATGCGGCGTTCCGGAACGGCTAGTGGTTCGATGTGGGGCGTGCTATTGCGCATGGCGTTTTGCGCTTCTCGCGCGTGCGGACGATATGCTGATACAGCAGTATGAAGCGGCCATCCATTCTCCACGTCGGCAAGTTTTATCCTCCCCATCCGGGTGGGATGGAGACGCATCTTCGCAGTCTCGTAGGCTACCAGAGCGACTCCGCGGATGTTTCGGTGCTGGTATCGAATGAACGATCGCGGACGGTGACGGAGCATCTGGATGGTGCGACGGTGACGCGGCTGGCGACGTTTGGTGCGGTGGCATCGATGCCGATCACCCCGAGCTTTCTGACGCGGCTGCATGGGCGCAAGGATGACCTGGTGCATCTGCATGTGCCGAACCCCGCGGCGGTGGCGGCGTTCCTGGCGAGTGGGCACCCCGGGCGGCTGGTGATGACGCACCATGGCGATACGCTGAATCGCGCATGGTTAAGAAAGTTAACTGATCCGATCAATCGTCGCGCGATGCAGCGAGCGGATGCAATTGTGGTGTCTTCGGCGCGTTATGCGGACAGCTCGGATGAGTTGCGGCCATTTCGCGAGAAGTGCCGCATTATTCCGCTGGGGCTGGATGTCCCGGAGCCGACGGCGGAGGTACTGGCGGATGCCCGCAGGATTCGCGCGAAGTATGCGGGGCCGATCCTGGTGACGGCGGGACGGCTGGTGCCCTACAAGGGATTCAAGTATCTGCTGAGGGCAATGCGGGATGTGCCGGGCACGCTGATGCTGATCGGACGCGGACCGCTGCGTGCGGATCTGGAGCGAGTGGCCGTGAAGGCAGGGGTGCGTGATCGTGTGCACTTCCTGGGATTTGTGCATGCGGTGCAGCCTTACCTGCATGCGGCGGAACTGTTCGTGATGCCGTCGATCACGCGTGCGGAGTCGTTTGGGCTGGTGCAGCTGGAGGCTATGGCGGCGGGGCTGCCGGTGATCAATACGGATATCGAGTCGGCTGTGCCCGAGGTTTCTGTTGATGGCGAGACGGGGATTACGGTTCCGCCGGCGGATACGGCTGCGCTGGTGCGAGCGATGCGGACGCTGATCGAGGATGATGGGCTTCGTGCGCAGTATGCGGCTGCAGCCAAGGTGCGTGCGGGGCTGTTTAGCGCAGCAGCCACTGGGTTATTGCATAGGGAACTCTATGCCAATGTGCTTGCGTGAGCCGCTGGGCTTGAACGTCGTCCGGCTGCACCGAGCGGGCTGAAGTTCCGGACGGCGAAGTATAGGCTTCCGAAGAGCAGGATTGTGAGATTCAGGCCCATCGCGGAATAGAGATCATCGAAGATGAACAGGACGAGTGCTGTGATGGAGCAGGCAAAGCAATAGAGCCCGAGCTCGCTTCGGATTTCGCCGTCCGCGCCGCGTTGCGTGCCCTTGCGGTAAAGCAACGTGTGAAGGAAGCCGATGACCAGCGCGACGATCAAGGTGCCGAAGAGTCCGAAGTCTGTGTAGAAGAACTTGTATCCGGTGTACACGTTCGCAGGAAACGGGATGGCTACGAAGGTGTCGAGCAAGGGGGGCGGTTCGTAGGCAAAGAGGTGCAGTCGCGCTGCGATACCGAGAGGGAATTTGAAGGTGTGGTGAACTTCAGCGCTGTATAGAGATGGGTGCTCGATCACGTAATCCATCGCCGCCACCGGTCCGACAATATAGCTGACAACGAAGTAGGTAGCGATGCTAACGACGCCACCCTCCATCGTTGATAAATTCTTCGTTGTGAAGATGAGACCGACATAGAGCGCGAAGAAGATAAGCATCGGGATGCGGGCAATCCTGACAGCCTGAAGAAACCGCGTACGATTCGTCTGCACCATGAAGACCACGATGAGAGAGATGAAAAGCTGCATGATCGGGGCGCGTCCCGTCGTGAACACAGCCGAGATAAAGGCCACAACCGCAGCGATCCAGAACATGCGATTTCTTCGTTCCACGGCAAAGAGTACGGCTGTGTAGATGGTCCAGGATGGCATGTAAGCCAGGAGTGCAAAGCCTCCCTCGGCAGTTCCTTCCACGCCGGCTGCCCGCGCGTTAGCGAGGATACCAGCGACGCCGCCACGGGATAGACCCGTGAGGATGGTCTGGCGTGCGATGAGGATCATCGAGAGGATCATCACGCCAAGGTAGACGTACTTCATGAAGTGGTCTTGCCTGGGTTTGCGCGAGCGTGGCCAGAGTGTCAAGCGCGTTTCAACGAGCGGCGCGGGCAGGAGCGCAGCGACTGCGCCGCCGATCGTGAAGCAAAGAGCACCGGCTCCAACGAGAAAGAGAACTGTGCCGTGTAGTGGATCGGTTTCCACGATTTGTAGCGCCGACAGCGTCATCGTCAAAAACCACATGCCACAGAATAGAAATGGCGGGTAGAGGACGGAACGCTTCAGGCGATAGTTTGCGAACGTAAGTGCGCCGAGGTACGCGGTAAGTAGGGCGATGAGCATGGTTGCGTGACGAGGCAGGTGCGCACCGGATTGGCGGCGCTCGGCTGTAGGCTATTCTAACGGCATTGTGCGGACTCCTCCGCTGCGAGCCAGCTTTGCCAAAAAATGCACCCGAGTTAGTGGCGGTTCCGAAGCGAGCTGCGGGCTGGACGTTTGCCTGTCTGAGCGTCTTTTCCGGAATTGGTCTACTTGGCAAGGCTCCTTTGGTGGCCGGACTGCTGCATCTTCCTTTGCAGCTGATCATGGCCGGCCTGACTGTGCTGGTGTGCCTGCCGCTGCTTTGGATCGTTTCCTTGCGTTGGCGCACTGTGGTTTCTGTGGGGGCCGCTCTGCTGTTTGCTGTGACGATCTTTGCGGGACATCACAGCATGCAACGGCTACATCAGCAGGGGCGTGGCAGCGACCAGGCCGATTGCGTAGTGGTGGGTGGGCAACTCCTCGCACATGGGCAATGGCCCTACCAGCCAGCGAAGCTTTGGACGGGGAACCCGATGAGCTGCGGTCCTGGATGGATGGCATTGCAGATGCCAGCGACGCTCCTCGCGGGGTATCCGGTGAATCTACTGTTGCTATGGCTTGCCACGTTGGCTGTGCTGCTGTGGTGCGCGGGATCACGTACGACCGCCGGCTGGCTTGCTCTGCTGGCGGTCGCCCCTGTCTGCCTGCTTGGCCTGTTTGACGGTACAGATTTCCTTACCTTTGGGATCCTGAGCGTCGGTTTGCTCGCGCTGTCGGAGCAGCGGCGGAAGCTCGGCTGGGTGAAGATACCTATCGTGCTTGCCGCATCGCTGATAGACCAGTTTCGTCTTCCCACTATCATCCTGCCCGTTCTGCTGCGGGATGCCGTCGGCCGCTGGCTTGCTTTGGGTGGCGTTGGGTTGGCGCTGGTGTGGCAGGTAGTTTTCCTGCACTGGAATGCTGAATCGTATCTGACGTCTGGACCCTGGCACGTCCTTCGCAAATTCAGCAGCCTGCCGTTGCTGCCGGCGAACGTTCTGCTCTCCATTGGGCCGGTCTGGGCCATCACGATGCTGGTGTTGCTTGCGCTCTTGATGTTGTGGCTTGCCGGCCGTTTGCCCGCGCGAAGAATCTTCCTTGTCTTTTTCGCGGTGACGTTTGGTCTGCCAGCCGTGCTTGATCTGAGCAAGAAGCTCGCCGGGCCCGGCCATATCGCAGAGAAGCTGGGGTCGTGGGAGGGCGGCTTGTGGCTCTGCGGTATGCTGCCGACGCTGGCTTACTGTGCACTGGTGGCGGAGCCGATTCCTTCTGAATCTTAGTTGGAGGCGCCGGCGGTGTATCGATTTCGGCGGGCTTCGGCGTCTGCCTGCCAAGCGGCGATGCGGTGCCCGCGGGTTGTTGCGAGCCGGCGGAAGAAGCGGCGGAGTGTGACGTGCGAGAACTCGGGATTCTTGAGGCGGAGGCGCTGTTTGGCCGCACGTAGAAGGAGTCGTAGCGTCTGCAGCGAACCTTCGAGGGAGCTGCGATAGAGGTCGTTGAAGGCTTCCTCAGCAGCGAGCAGTTCGCCGTAACGCTTCACGCTTAACAGGTTGTCGTAGTCCATGACGGTCATGACGTGGTCTACGCGGATGTTGGCGGCCCGCCACAGCTTTTTCCCCGCACGGTGTAGCTGGTGGAAGATGTACCAGTCGGAGTACTCCTGCTGGAAGGCCGCGCTGTACCCGCCCACTGCCAGCAGATCCTTTACGCGGAGCATGGAGCCGCTGTTGATGGCTGTGGCCTCGCCCGAAGCGATCCCGCTCTCGCCTGCGGGATAAGGCACGTGGCGGTTGCGCAGTACGCGGTGCGGCGAGGCTGGGAATCCCTGCGCGTAGATGCTGGGTGCGATTGCAGCGACTTCTGGAATGTTGTGGACGTGGTTCGCCACCTCCGCCATGTCATGCAGGAAGTTGGGCGGCAGGTCCGAGTCCTGGTCGAGCAAGAGGATCCAAGGGAAGCCGTGTTGTTCAGCGTATGCGGCCGATGCGTTGAAGGCACCGGTGATGCCGCTGTTGGCCGGGTCGTGGCGGTAGAGCATGCCTGCCGGCGGGTCGGTCAGAGGTTCCGCACTGTTGTCCCACAGTAGCGTGGTGTAGCGATCGTGCAGGGACGGGTCCGCGGCGAAGGCACGCGTGAGGCTTTGGATGGTTGCGGACTCGGAGACCGGGACGCGGTACCTCACGATCACCACGAGAATGCGGGGTTGCAGCGGTTCGCTCATGCGGCGGCCTTTCCCCCCGCCTTGTCTGGTAGCGGCTTTGCGGCAGGAATGCTGCGGCGACCACGGAGCTGTTCGCGCCAGATCTGGAGGCGCGTTGCGGGCGGCTTGGTAAGGCGCATGATGAAGTAGCGCCAGGTGATCTTTGCGTAGCGCTTGTCCCTGTACTGGCGCCACTGGCGGAGCGCACGGAGCGGCAACCAGAGGGTCTGTACGAAGTTCTCAAAGCGTGAGCGGTGCATCTGCAGGTAGGCACTTTCGGCCGCGAGGAAGGTCTCGTAGCGCTCGGGCACCATCTCCTGTTGAAAGTTCATGCCGGCGATGGCGTGGTTAAGTTCCAGTTCGCCTGCGACGAAGATGCGGCGGCCACGCTGGTACATCTGCTGGAAGGCGTAGACGTCAGAGAGATCGAGCCAGAAATCGTTGCTGTAGCCGCCGAACTCCTGGAGGGCGGAGACGCGCATCAATGACGCGGAGTTGACGGCATAGCCGTCCTCTCGCAGCAGGCCGGTGAAGTTGCGTTCTACGGGGGTATTGCGATTGAGCGGACGGAAGCGGCGCGGCGAGACGATCTGGCCGTAGGAGCGGATGAAAGGGACGATGCTGCCGATGTTTGAGTCGCCATGGAGAGCGCGGCTGTGTCGCAGCATGGACCGCAGGAAGTCCGCGGTCAAGTCGGTGTCCTGATCCAGCAGCAGCATCCACGGGATGCCGTGTTCCGCTGCGAGCGCAATGCCCTGGTTGTAGGCGCCTGCCGTGCCCAGGTTCTGCTCTGTCCAGCCGTACTGAAAGGCGAAGGGTAACTGCGGATCGACGAGTGGCGCGGGTGAGTTATCCCACAGAAGCACGGCGACGTCGCGCGACAGTTCCGGATCTACCAGGGCCTCTGCGAGACCGGCGATGGTCTGCGAGTCAGAGAGCGCCGTCTTGTAGCGCACTACGACGGCCAGTATGCCCGGCGAGCTCATCCTTTGCGGCCTAGAGCGTCAAGCTTTTCAGCCCATACGGGCGACCGGCGGAGGAAGCGGATCATGCTACGCCACAGAACATAGGCAGTGGATAAGAAGAGTCCAAGGACGAAGCCGCCAATCAGGAAGAGCAGGCGCGGCGGATAGGACTTGTAGTCGGGCGGCGTGGCGCGATCGACGACCTGGATGACGGCGCCTTCGCGCGCTTCATCTAGCTTGGCCGCTTCAAACTGACGCGCCAGGATTTCGAAGAGGGTTTCGTTGTAACGAACTTCGCGAGTCTTGCGCACGTATTCGAGGCCGACCTGGGGAAGCTTGCCTTGCGGGACGATGGGGTCGCCGATGTTACCGGACTGTCCACCGCCCAGCTTGGAAAGCTGCGCGCGCAGGCTGCTCAGCTCCTGCTGTGCGGCGATGAGATCAACATTGCCGGTGCCTGAGTAGGTCTGCATCGACTGGATCTGGACTTCCTTTGCGGCAATTTGCGCGCGCAGACCTGCGGTTGTTTCAATGAGCGCGCGTGCCTGGCTGCTGAGTTCGATCAGGCCGCTGCTCTGCTCGGTACGCTTCAGGTCTTCTTCGCTGGCGGCCAAGTTGTTCTTAACGTTTTGCAACTGGCCTTCGAGAAAGAGGCGCCGCTGCGATGCCTCTCCGATCGCGAGCGAGGACGAGAGGTGTTGGTATTCTTCGATCCATCCGTTGGCGATGTCGGCTGCACGAGCCGGATCCTTGTCCGTCACGGAGATGCGGATGAGTCCGTCTTTGCCAGTGGTGTCGAACTTGGTCATCTGTTCGACGTTCACCCGGCTTCGGGAGAGATAGTCTCCCTTGATGTGGAAGCGGTTCACCATTGCGTTTTCAACGCTGACGCTCTTCATCAGGCCGACGTATAGGTCGGCCGGGCTTTTCACTGCACCGCCGGTAAGACCAGCGAGCGAACCGAGACCGCCCAATTGCGAGAGGAGCGAAGAGGAGGAGCTGGCCTGTTGCGGCGGAAGAATGATCGTCGTGGCGGTGTACTGCTTGGGAATCGTGAAGACAAAGGCGAAGGCCAGGAGGCCCATACCGAGGGCGCTCAGCAGGATGAGCCGCAGGTTTCGGCGCAGGACGATGAGGATGTCGATGAGTGAAATTTCGTCTGCCGGACTTTGCACTACCGGAACCACCAAGGTTGCCACACCCTGCTCTAAAGCCCGCACTACTGGCTCGTTGCTTTGATCCTGCACCATGCCTTGTGTATCCCGCCTCTACGCCGCGCGATGCTCTCCTCGGGAGGCTTCGGTAGCGACTTAAGGCTACACGAACAAGGCTTTCGTGCCACATCCTTTCCATGCGGGGGCGGCCGTCTTCGTCGCGACAATTAGTATCAATTCAACGGGCCTGCATCTGGCCTCGCTGAATTGGAAGGGCTTTGCTTGCGGTTTTTGTCAGTTCCACGCTTCTGTATCGGTTTGTTTGCGGTCTGCGCGACGACAACGTCGCTTTGGGCACAGAGCGGTGAAGACACGCCATCGCACCAAGAGGTCTTCGAGGCATCGCGGCCGACCACGGGATCGACGTTTATCCCGGTGGATAGCTGGATGACGTCGTCAGCCCTGCGACTGTACGAGCTGGGCTATCTGCCGACACTATATGTGGGGTTGCGGCCGTGGACCCGCGCGTCCCTGGCGCATGCGCTGGTGTTGTCGCGCGGCCAACTGCTGGCGGGAGATCCTGGCAACGAGGCATCCGAGATATTTGACCGGCTTAGCCGGGAACTGCGCACGGAGCTGGCAGCAGACGACAAGCCGCGCGTGACACCGGAGTACGGGTACACGCGGATACGGGGCATCAGCGGCGATGTGCTCAATGACAGCTTCCACTTTGGTCAGACGATCTATGACGACTACGGCCGTCCGTACCAGTCGGGTGTGAGCAACATAACGGGTTTCAGCGCGCGCGGCACGGCCGGGCGTTTCAGTCTGGCGTTCCGCGGTGAATACCAGCATGCACCCTCCGGGCCTGGCTTCACGCCGGAGCTGGCTGCCATTCTGACGACGCTGGATCGGCCGATCCCCGGCCTGCCACAGGCCACCATCTTTCCGGGACCGATTGCGACGACGAATGTCTTTCGCATTATTGAGGCTGACGCGTCGGCGCACCTGCTGGGACACGAGATCTCCTTTGGTAAGCAGGATGCTTGGCTGGGACCGGCGCAGGGCGGCGCCATGATCTGGTCGAACAATGCGGAGAGTCCGTATACCTTTCGCATCAACCGGACGGAGCCGCTCTGGATCCCGGGGCTTTCGCGGATTACAGGGCTGTTTCGCTACGAGTTTCGTGTGGGCAGTTTGAAGGGCCACAAATATCCCAACGCCCCGTGGATCCATAACGAGAAGGTCAGCTTCAAGCCGACGCCCGATATTGAGTTCGGGTTCTCTCGCGCGGTGATCTGGGGCGGTGAAGGTCATGCGCCGATTACGATCGAGAGTTTCCTGCGCAGCTTCTTCAGCACGGTTGCAGCGACGCCCGCACAGAAGGCTTCGCGGGAAGACCCCGGCGCGCGATTCAGTTCGTTCGATTTCTCATGGCGGATTCCGTGGCAGCACCACCTGGTGACGATCTACACGGACTCGATCACGCATGACAATGTGTTCCCGATCTCAAACCCACCGCGCAGTGGATGGCGACCGGGCATCCTCATCACCCGGTTGCCATGGATGCATACGGCGGATCTGCGCGTGGAGTCGACGAGTACGGATACGAGCATTCGCAACGTGGACCTGGGCCGCTATACCTATTGGGAGAATGCGCAGCCTGAGGGTTATACCAACAAGGGCCAGTTGATGGGTGACTGGATTGGCAGGCAGGGAAAGGGTGCGCAGGCGTGGCTGACGTGGCATCTGCATCCGGGCGAATTTGTGCAGTTGGACTGGCGCACAGCCAAGGCTTCAAACCTATTCCTGGCGGGTGGTACGACGCAGCAGCAGTTCGGGATCAGCACGGCCTTTCGGCCCAGGCGCGATATTGAGATTACCGGTGCGGTCAAGGGCGAGGTGTGGCGTGCGCCATTGATGTCGCCGGGGACGCACAGCAACGTGTATGGCGAAGCGCAGGTGCGCTGGTACTTCCGGCCCTAGCGCGGACCGGAACGCTTTTCTTTGCTGACTTTTGCGGCGTCCATACGGCGGCCGAGTGCTTCGAAGGCTGGCGTTGGACCGCGCCATTTGAGGCTGTCTACGTTTTCGAAGAGCGGCAGGTGTGCGCGCAGGGTTGCGAGGTCGCGGAAGAGCAGGGCGTTGGCCCATTCCGCGCGTAGCGTGGCATTGAGACCTCGCGGATTGCTGACGCTGACTCCCCATTGGAGTGGATCTTCCGGGATGGCTTCGAAGTGGCTGTACTTTGCCAGGACTGCCGCCGCTCCTTTGGCGCCCCATCCACGCAGACCGGGGAAGCCGTCTGCGGCGTCGCCGACGAGGGCGAGGTAGTCGGGGATGGATTCGGGCTTTACGCCGAACTTGGCGACGACGCCGACTTCATCGCGCAGTTCTCGCTTGCGGCGGTCGAACTGCAGCACGCGGCTACCAATGACACATTGTGAGAGATCTTTGTCCGGGGTGCAGATGAGCACGCGGGTGACGCGGGGATCGCGCGCGGCAATGGCTGCGGCGGAGGCAAGGGCGTCGTCTGCTTCGTGCTCGATCATGGGCCACACGGTGACGCCCATGGCGGCCAGAGCCTCTTCGAGTAAGGGGAACTGCGACCACAGGTCGGGATCGATCCCTGCCCCTGTTTTGTAGCCGGGCCAGAGGTCGTTGCGGAAAGACTCGATGACCTTATCGGTGGCGACGCCGATGTGGGTAGCGCCGTCTTTCACGAGCGCGAGGATGGAGGCGAGTACGCCTTTCACGGCACCGACTTCGCGGCCGTCGGCCTCGCGCACGGAGGGCCATGCGTAGAAGTGCCGGAAGAGTTCATAGGTGCCGTCGATCAGGTGAACGTCCATGACGGAAGGCTACACGGGAGTTCTCGGTGGGTGCATACCGGTCCAAGAAAACCCCACGTCTCAGAAGCGAGACGTGGGGTATCCAACTTGTTGATCAGACCGTTGTTTCGACCGAGCGGACGGGCAGCTTCCACTCAGGGCGGACCCAGTGGCAGGTGTAGCCGTAGGGGATGCGCTGGAGGTAGTCCTGGTGTTCGGGTTCTGCGAGCCAGAAGGGGCCCGCGGGCGCGACCTCGGTGACGACTTTGCCGGGCCAGAGGCCACTGGCGTTGACGTCGGCGATGGTGTCTTCGGCTACTCGCTTCTGTTCTTCGCTGTTGTAGAAGATGGCGGAGCGGTAGCTAACGCCGCGGTCGTTGCCCTGGCGGTTGGGTGTTGTTGGATCGTGAATCTGGAAGAAGAACTCGAGGATGTTGCGGTAGGTGATCTTTGCGGGATCAAAGACGATCTCTACGGCTTCTGCGTGCGTGCCGTGGTTGCGATAGGTTGCGTTGGGCACGTCGCCACCGCTGTAGCCTACGCGTGTGCTCACTATGCCTGGGTAGTCGCGCAGCAGTTCCTGCATGCCCCAGAAACATCCACCTGCCAGAATCGCCGTCTCGGTTGCCATCGTCAGAATCTCCTGCGTATTGGATGCGGTGCGGGGACGCTGGGCACCACGCGCGTAGCATCGCAGCATGGCCATGAACTACACGATCATTGCGCAGAGTCGCGACGAGATGCTGCAACCGGACAACGCACCCAGTCTGACGATCTGGCCTTACCTGCTTGCGACCTCTCAGGAGCCGCTGCTGCGCACGCTGTCGATTTACACGGACAAGGGAACGTCGCGCGAGCAGGCGCGGATCTTCTACATGAATGCGGTTGCGCTGACAGTTTGGCGTGCGATGGGTCGTACGCCGACTGTCATCGGAGAGCAGCATCGGCCGCCGAAGGTGGCTGTGCTGGCGTTTGGTGTGCCGTTTTCGGAGTAAGGGTTTTGCTTCCGGCGTCGAGTTGATGTTTAGGATGGAGTGATTCCACCGGAGACCTTTGTGACTGCACCTAATGCATCGCCGTCTGCCACCCGCGGGTTCCGTCTGTCTACGGATACATGGGCTGTTCTGCTGTCGCTTGCCCTCGCGCTTCTGGTGAAGCTGCATGTGATTGGACGTGTGCCCTGGTAGTCGAGCGTGTGGAGAAGACGTCGCCGCTGGGGCTGCTGCCGGGCATCGCCCTGCTGGCTGCAGTTGGGTACGCGGGCAAGTTCATTGAGCAGTCGATTACAGGCTTCGGGAAGTCGCATGCGGCTTTTCTGAAGGCACATCATCTGGCCCTGCCGAACATCGAGTATGTGCTGTGGGCGATCCTGATCGGCATGTTGATCACGAACACCGTGGGTTTGCCGCGCATCTTCCGTGCGGGCGTTGCGACTTACGAGTTCTGGCTGAAGGCCGGCATTATTCTGCTTGGCGCTCGCTTCATTCTTGGCGACATTCTCAAGCTGGGTTCGGTGTCGCTGGCACTGGTCTGTATTGAACTGGTGCTGGCACTGACTTTCATGACTTACCTGGGGCGCGGCTTCAAGCTGCCGCCCAAGCTGGTGACGCTGCTCGCGGTGGGATCGTCGGTGTGCGGTGTCTCCGCGATCATTGCAACGCAGGGTGCGATTGAGGCGGATGAAGAGGATTCGTCCGTTGCGATTGCGGCTATTCTTGCGCTGGGTGCTTTGTCGTTATTCCTGTTTCCGCTGGTGGGTCACACGTTGCACATGTCTGATCAAGCCTATGGTGTTTGGACTGGGCTTGCCGTTGACAATACTGCCGAGACGGCAGCGGCGGGTGCGTTGTTCAGTGAGACCGCGGGTAAGTTTGCCGTGCTGGTGAAGACCTGTCGCAATGCCATGATTGGCTTTGTGGTGCTTGGTTACGCGATCTACTGGGCGTCGCGCGGTGAGGCTGCCGTGATCGGCAACAAGGCCTCGTTTCTCTGGAAGAAGTTTCCGAAGTTTGTGTTGGGCTTCCTGCTGATTTCGACGCTTGCGACGTTTGGTGTCTTCGACAAGGCTCAGCTTACTGCGCTGGGCAATCTTTCGCGCTGGGCGTTCCTGCTTACGTTCGCCGGTGTGGGTCTTCGTACGAGTTTCAAGGATCTTGCGAAGCAGGGGCTGAAGCCGTTTGCAGTTGGAGCGATTGGGGAAGTGGTGATTGCGATGATCACGCTTGGATTGGTGCTGGGCGCGGACCGGTGGTTGCACCTGTAACGTCGCCGGTGCGATGCTTCTAGTGTGTTGCCGGGCGTGAGTTGATGAGCGTGCGGTGATGACGCATGAGCAGGATGAGGCCGCGCCGCAGATAGATGGCAAGCACCGGAGCGATGATTGCGGCGATGATGGCCCACACGATCAGCGCGTGCCACTGCCACTGCCAGATCTCACGCACCATGCGCAGGGGATGATGGCTGAGGTGCTTGATCTGTTCGCCGCTCAAAGGCAGCCGCCGGGTGTGAAACAAGAACACTCCGAGTTGCACGAATGGCAGGAACAGAACGACATGCAACGGTGCGACGAGATGTGTGCCGATCTGTGATGCGACCTGATTCAAACCAAAGACCCATGCGAGAAGAATCACGACGAGCGTTGTGAGTCCCACCGATGGGTTGATGCCAACCGCCATACCGAGTGCGAGGCTCCATGCCATGCGTCGCGGTGTCACGCCACCCCGCAGCAGGCAGAGCAGAGGTCGCAGAATCCTGTAACGAAAGAACTCACGGATCGATTCGCGCACCAGCATGTTGATTAGGACGCAAAACTATTGCGGATGGTGGGAAGGCCCAGTCGTTCCCGACTTACAAAATCGACGCGATGCGTGAACGGCGAATCGGATTCGTGTTGACAATACCACTGAACCCCTTTGGTTACTGATATTTGGGGTTGGGCGGATAACGACGTGCCGTGCACAACCTGATGCCCTCTAAGTGGCGTCCCGATGAATTTTTGGGCAACCACTGGGCCGAGTATGCGGTCTATCTATACATCGCTTGCTCGTAAGTCAGCAGCTGATCGTACATAACTGGTGAGTTACCGAACGCAGCAACTTACCGTACAACTCCTTCTACCGTCGCGCGGCGAACCCATAGCCGAGCAGACGTGCGCCCTGGAGTATGCCCTTTGCCGAGCGACATCTTATGTCGCCTTACGACGGCAGGGTGATGATTAACCCCCAAAACGACGGCGCCATGCGGTAGCGCCCTCGGAACCAGTCGACGCACGGACACGGGCCTTTGGCTCGAACGATAGTCTGCGCCCGATGAATCACCGCATACATTCTGGAGGTCACGATGTTGTCTACCCTTAAGCGCTCCCTTCCCCTGCTGGCACTACTGGCAGTTGCTGCAAAGATGCCCGCACAGTTCTACAAGTACCTGCCGGAACATGGCGGAAGCATCTCCGTGGGCGCCACGGGTAACTTCGTGAAACCACTTACAACAAATCCGAGCCCTTATACGTTTAACTCGGTCGTCAATGGCGTTACGCTGACGAACACGGTGACGAACCAGGAGCAGTACATCACTTCCTCGGTGGGCTTCCTGACCTCGGTGCAGTTCCATCCCGTGTCGTGGGCTGGTGTTGAAGTGAACTACGGATACCAGCACTACTCCGAGCGCTTCAACTACAACATCACGGGCCGTGCAGCGACGCAGGTTGCAAGCATTCCGACCACGACGCATGAAGCAACGGCTGCTTACCAGTTCCACCCGAAGCACATCCCGTTCCAGCCCTTTGTGAACATCGGTGGCGGCGCGATCGACTTTGTGCCGACGGCCGGTGGACAGAACCAGTGGCGCGGAGCAGGACTGGTCGAGACGGGCTTCGAGATTGCGATGCCGAACACCGGCCGCAAGCTTGCCCTTCGTCTTCAGGGCCGCGGACTGTTCTACCGTGCGCCAAACTTCAACAATGCCGCACTCAGCACGCGTAGCTGGCGTGTGAATGCGGAGCCAAGCGCGAGCTTCGTTTACCGCTTCTAACAAAGTCTGCTTTTCAGAGACGCGCCGCCTTCGGGTGGCGCGTTTTCTTTGCCCGGAAGAAAACAGAAAAGCGCGGATCGGCGCGTGTATGGCAGACTCCCTGTATCCCTGCCTGTGCTTCTAAGTAAGACATGTCGATCAACTTGAAACCCCTCTCCGAGCAAGTCATCGTTATCACCGGCGCCTCCAGCGGTATTGGACTTGCCACTGCAAAAGAGGCGGCGGCGCAGGGCGCTACGCTCGTCCTGGCTTCGCGCAACGAGGAGGCTTTGAAGTCCATCGTGCGCAACCTGGAGTCAAAGGGGGCGCGGGCGATCTATGTGGTGACGGATGTCAGCCGGCGGCAGGATTTGGAGCGGCTGGCAGCAAAGGCGATCAAGACGTTCGGCGGCTTCGACACGTGGGTCAACAATGCGGGTCAGGGCCTGTGGGGCAAGCTGGAAGAGGTCTCGGATGAAGACCATCGTCAACTGTTCGATACCAACTTCTGGAGCGTTGTGCACGGATCAACGATTGCGTTGAAGACGCTGAAGAAGCGCGGCGGTGCACTGATTAATCTGGGCAGTATCGCGTCGGACGTTGCGCTGCCGGTACAGGGGATGTACTCGACGACGAAGCATGCGATCAAGGGGTACACTTCTGCGTTGCGACGCGAGCTTGCGGATGAAGGTGCGCCGGTGTCTGTGACGCTGATCCAGCCTGCGGCCATTGCGACTCCGTTCGCGGAGCATGCGAAGAACTACACCGGCGTGAAGCCAAAACTGCCCTCACCGTTGTATTCCGCGGAGTCAGTTGCGCAAGGGATTCTGTCGGCGGCGGAGACGCCGCGCCGCACGGTGCACATTGGTGGAGCGGGTAAGTTAATGACGCTGGTGGAGGAGTTTGCTCCAACGCTTTATGACCTGACCGCGACGATGTTCAAGAACATGCAGCTGGAGGATGAACCCAACCAGCAGGCGGGCGCGCTGTACGAGGCAGGCGAAGACGGTAGGACGAGCGGATGGCAGGGTAAGGGCCGCACCAGCACGTATACCGCGGCACGGACGCATCCGGGAGTTGCTGCCGCGATCGTCGGTGGCGTAGGGCTTGCGCTTTGTCTTGCGCTTCTGCGAAAGAAATAAGATGGCAACCTGCGAGATCCGCACTGAGTTGGTCCCGGCGAACGGCCAGACGTTCGAGGTGCTGACGTGTGGCAGTGGGGATACGCTGGCCCTGTGCCTGCATGGCTTTCCGGAGGTCGCGCTGAGCTGGCGCGACAACATGCCAACGCTGGCTGCTTTGGGGTATCGCGTGTGGGCGCCCAATCAGCGTGGGTATGGGGCATCGTCGCGGCCAACGCAGGTGCAGGATTATGCGATCGAGCACCTGATGGCGGATGTTGCGGGCCTGATCGATGCTTCCGGCGCAAAGCGCGTGGTGCTGCTGGGGCATGACTGGGGTGCGATCGTGGCGTGGTGTTTTGCGGTGCGGCGTATTCGTCCGCTGGAGGCTCTGGTGATCATCAATGTGCCGCACCCGGCGCGCTTTGCGCAGAGTCTGCGGCGGCCGGGGCAGATGCTGCGGAGTTGGTATGCGATGCTCTTCCAGATTCCGTGGCTGCCGGAGCGGCTGCTTGGTCGCAATGGTGCGGCTGCGGTGCCGAAGTCGATGTTGCGGACGTCGACCGCGCCTGATGCTTTCCCTCGTGATTTGTTGGAAGCTACTCGTGCCAATGCCGCACAGCACGGCGCGCTGCGGGCGATGATCCATTGGTATCGAGCGTTGATCCGCGGTGGCGGGTTGCGACGCCAGATGAAGCTTGGATGGCCTTTGATTGAGGTGCCGACACTGATGCTGTGGGGCGAGGAAGACAAGTTTCTGGCGAAGTACACGACTTATGACACGGACCGTTATGTGCGCAATCTTCGTCTGCGTTACCTGCCCGGTGTGTCGCACTGGGTTCAGCAGGATGCTACGGAGCGATGCAACGAGGAGTTGCGGGAGTTCCTGAGGTCCGATACCTGAGTTGCGTGATCACTCACGCTGGAGTTCCTAGTGTGTTGCCGGAACGGAGTGAAGCAGCGTCTTGTGCTGGCGTAGGAACATCACAAGCATCCTGCGCAGGTAGAGTGCGAGCAGTGGCGTAACGACTGCTGCGACAACCGCCCAGATGATCAGTGCATGCCACTGCCACTGCCAGATCTCCTGCACCATGCGTAGCGGGTGATGGCTCAGGTGCTCAATCTGCTGCTTGCTGAATGGCATATGGCGGGTGCGGAAGAGGAAGACGCCCGCCTCAATGAAGGGCAGGAAGAGCAGCAGATGAAATGGCGCCACCACGTGTGTGCCGATCTGTGATGCCACCTGGTTAAGACCGAAGAGCCATGCCAGCAACACCACCAGCAGCGTTGTGATGCCGATCGATGGGTTGACCCCGATGACCATGCCAATGGCGAGACTCCACGCCATGCGGCGCGTCGAGATGCCGTCGCGCAAAAGGCACAAGAGCGGTCGCAGCAGTTTGCGGCGGCATATCTCTCGCATGGATTCGGGGATCAACATATGCGGTAGGACGCTGATTGTTGTGGGTTTGATTGTGTGGCCATGCTTCTTCGTGTCGGACGAAGGTTGTAGCCGCAGATTTTGGGATGCGCTAGGCGTCACGCATCGTGCGTCTAACGATCGCTTTTCGCCTAGTCGCTAGCGCTGATCGGAAAGTAACTCTTCAGAAACTCAATGGTGGCCGGATGGGTCAGTTTGCAAACGATATTCTGATTCGCGAAAACGCCCGGGAAGGTCTTAGCCTCACTCAGCCCGAAGGTTTTGATCCACTTGACCCTCACGACAAACTCGCACATCGAGGCGTCGCCAACGTCGTGCCCGAAATCTGTCGCACGCAGCGGACTCTCGAGGATCGGACGGCCAGCTACTGTGAACTGGTCGACCGGGACGGCAGTGTCCAGAACACTCCCGAAGCCAACGTACCCCGTCTTCTTTTGGTAAGAGAGGACAAGGTCGCCTGGTGCAAGTTTCTGTAGAGATCCCACGTACCTAGGACCCCCTCCCGCACTGATAAAGCCGTACTCACGCATGTCGTCCCAGTTACGATCCTTGCTCTCTCCAATATTCACGTAATTCAGTCCAGTCCAGGGCGCGGACGTCTTGCTCTCCGCACGCTGAACCACCTCTTCTTGATCTAGGAGCCACTCGATCGCAAGGAGATCTTGCCCCGCGTGGTTGAAGCTCGAGAAGAAAATCGCATTGATCGACAGTTGATGGACTTGGGCCAAATACTCAACAATCCGTCGAGACGAAGCATCAAACTCGGTCGCAACGACAATTAAAGAGTGAGTAGTGTTTAGCTTTTCTGGAAGGTCGGAATCGAAACGCTCCATAAAGGCCTGCGCTAAGGGTCTGCCGAGTTTAGTTATCGCAAGTTCGTGTACTTGTTTCGTGCTCAGTGCCGCGACCCATGAGCCGTAATCGAGCAACTGCGCTATGGTTTCGCGTGGAGTCTGATCTCTCTTGCACTCTACGACTACAAGGTTCCCTTCGGCGTCAAGCCCAAGAACGTCGATACGACCTCTGAAATCCGTGGAGATCTCGCGACCCAGGACCAATATATCCAGCCCCAGAACGCTAGGATCGTTGGCTATCCAGCGCTGTAGGTCGTCTTCCTTTTTCAGCTTGCTGTGAGGAAGATCCTTAAGTTCTCCATCCTCGATCGCATAAACCTGAATCATTCTCGGCTCACATTTTTAAAGTGTTGCGCTCTTGTCTGCGAGCAGTGTCTTGCAGCGAGCGATGAAGTCTGCGAGCGGGACGGAGCCTTCGTCGCCCTTGCCGCGGGTGCGGACGCTTACTGCGCTGGCTTCGGATTCCTTGTCGCCCATGATGAGGACGAAGGGAATCTTCTGCAGGGCGAGTTCGCGAATCTTGGCCTTCATCTGTTCGTTGCGAGCGTCGAGTTCCACGCGGAGGCCGATGGCTTCGAGTTCTGCCTTGACCTTCTTTGCGTATTCGGTGTGTTTCTCGCTGATGGGCACGAGGCCGATCTGGATGGGTGCGAGCCAGAGCGGGAAGGCGCCAGCGTAATGCTCGATGAGCACACCGAAGAAGCGTTCGACCGAGCCGAAGAGTGCGCGGTGCACCATGACGGGCTGATGCTTCTCGCCGTCCTCGCCGGTGTACTCAAGTTCGAAGCGCTTGGGCAGGTTGAAGTCGAACTGCACGGTGCTGAGTTGCCAGAGGCGGCCGAGCACGTCGACGAGTTTGACGTCGATCTTGGGGCCGTAGAAGGCGGCTTCGCCGGGGATTTCCTTGTAGGGAATGCCCTTGCGGCCGAGTGCTGTCTTGAGGCCGTTGACGGCTAGTTCCCAGTCTTCAGGCGCGCCGACGTAGCTCTTGGCGTCGTTCTTGTCCCAGGTGGAGAGCTCGACCTTGAACTCGGTGAAGCCGAACTTGTGAAGGACTTCTTCGGCGAACTCGACGCATGCGACGACTTCGTCTTCGATCTGCTGCGGTGTGCAGAAGATGTGTGCGTCGTCCTGCGTGAAGCCGCGGACGCGCAGAAGGCCGTGCATGGTGCCGCTGCGTTCGTAACGGTAGACGTTGCCCAGTTCGGCGTAACGCACGGGCAGGTCGCGATAGCTCTTGGGGCTGTTCTTGTAGATGAGGATGTGGCCCGGGCAGTTCATGGGCTTGAGCCGGTACTCGGCGTCGTCAAGCTCCATGGGCGCGTACATATTGTCGCCGTAGAAGCCTTCGTGGCCGCTGATCTTCCAGAGTTCGCGACGCATGACGTGCGGCGTTACGACGAGGTCGTAGCCGCGGCGCAGGCACTCTTCGCGCATCCAGTCTTCCATGGTCTTGCGGATGATGGCGCCCTTGGGATGCCAGAAGATGAGGCCCGAGCCTGCGAGTTCCTGAATGCTGAATAGGTCGAGCTGCTTGCCGAGGACGCGGTGGTCGCGTGCCTTGATCTCTTCGAGGTGCTTGAAGTGTGCGTCGAGTTCCTTCTGCGTGTAGAAGGCGGTGCCGTAGATGCGCTGGAGCTGCGGGTTTTTCTCGTCGCCGAGCCAGTATGCGCCGGCGATGCTCATGACCTTGAAGGCCTTGACGCGGCCGGTGGAGGGCACGTGGGGTCCGCGGCAGAAGTCGACGAATTCGCCGTTGCGATAGAAGCTGACGTTGTCGCCGGGCTTGGTGAACTTCGAGATGAAGTGCATCTTCATGAAGTCGCCCTGCTGTTCGTAGCCGGTGAGCGCTTCTTCGTGCGAGATGTATTCGTGACGGAAGGGCTCGTTGCGCGCGACGACTTCCGCCATCTTGATTTCGATGGCGGCGAGATCCTCGGGCGTGAAGGGCTTCTCGCGCAGGATGTCGTAGAAGAAACCGCTGTCGGTCGCGGGGCCGTGGCCGAGTTTGACGTCGGGGTATAGCTCCGTGATGGCGGTCGCCATGACGTGTGCGGCGGAGTGGCGGACGACGCGCAGGGATTCGGGATCCTGCTCCTTGAGGAGCCAGAGGTGGACGTCTTCGTTGAGCGGCTCGGCGAGGTCGACGATGCGCTCGGCGGATGCGGCCTCGGCGTACATGCTCTCTTCGGTCTGGGCGCCGCGATGGGCGTCGTCGGTCTGCTCCTCGGCGCCGTCGGTCGTATTGCCGGCCGCGGTGCGAATGCGGGCGACGACGACTGCGTCGGCGAGCCGGGGGGAGATGCTGTGCGCAATGGCGAAGGGCGTGGTGCCGCGCGGCACTTCACGCACGCTGCCATCGGGAAGGGTTACTTTGATCGGGTCGTTCACGAGATCGCTCACAGGTAACAGGATACTGCGATGGCTGTGTGCGCATCACGGAATCCGCAAGACGGGGCCTACCCGGCCGGTGTATGCTGCGGAGCCATGACGACTCGCCGTGATCTTTGCCTCTCTCTGCCCGCCCTTGCGCTGTTTGCGGAAACGCTTGGCGGCAATGCTTTTGCCCAGGCTGCTCCTGCTGCTGCTGCGGAGGCGAAGCCCGATCCCGCGAAGATTGCGCTCGGAACGGCGACGTTCGCGCACAATACGATCTTTCGCGGGGACCAGTTGCCGATCAAGACGAGTGCGACGGGCAGTTCGCAGGCGGTGACGCAGGGCGTTCTTCCGACGGGCGAGGGCGTGGAGATGCACAACACGGTGCTGCTGCCCGGCATGGCGCCGCATCCGCCGCACCAGCACATGCATTCGGAGTGGCTTTTTCTGCGCGAGGGTGATGTGGAGTGGGTCGTGGACGGCAAGCCGCAGCCCGCACATGCCGGCGATGTGCTGTATGCCGCCAGCATGCAGATGCATGGCCTCCGCAATGTTGGGACGGTTCCGGCAAAGTACTTTGTGATGGCCGTTGGCCCGAATCTGAAGGGGTAGACAGCAGTAAGGTGACTTTCGTTACCTGTTTTTCGGTTCCGAACCGGTGCAGGTACTGCCCGCTAAGGTTGTAGCCACGTGAGACAGGCGTGGAATGGGACGGACGAATGGGCGGGGCTATGTTGAATTCCAGGCAGCCCTGCACCACTTTCCCCCAGGCTGCACTCAGGATTTCCGGAGTGCGTGAACGTGTCCATCGAATGTCGTCCGTCTAACGTTTGTAGCGATGTTCGCTGCGAGGTCTGTGGCCAGGGTTTTCTGCTGTACGGGGACCGGCACAGTTCCGAGGAGCGACGATCGGTGCGTGCGATCGTGCAGCGGATGCTGCGGGAGCAGCACGGCGATTGCGAGCATCCTGCAATGGGTTTCGTCGTGGACTGGACGCCGATGGCTGTGGAGACCTGCTAAGCCAGTTTTGCGGACGGAGCGGCACCCGGCGTTTTGGGGCGGCATCTGCCCGGCAACCGAATGGGTAAGAATGGGCGCACAACCGCGTCGAGTGACTTGAGGAACAAATGAATATCCCTTGCCTCCCAACGGAGACCAGCTTTGACGTGCAGTGTCCTGTGTGCGGCTGCGGTTTTCTTCTACTGACCGAGCCGACGTTGCTGATGCTGCGCGGCACACTGCGCCGTATGGCACGTCAATCTCTGGCAGCGCAGCATGAAGGACCCTCGCAGGCCGGTGGCCATGTGCATCCGCAAGAGGTGTTCGACCTGCAGGGCTGGGACGGGGAGCCCGGCCAGGGTGCGGGCAGTTGGGACGGGGAACCGAACTTGCGGTTTCGGTTCGAATGCTAGTTTCCGCCGTTTCGGGATTCTCACATTTGTAACGAATCCTTCGACCTCGAAGGATCATCCGATGCCTGTAGTTTCAAACTCCAGGAGTTTCCCATGGCATCATTGCTCAAGATCGACGTCAGCCCGCGCGGCGACGCTTCCTATTCGCGCCAGCTTGGCGAGACGTTTCTCGCCAGCTTCCAGGCGGCGCACCCCGGCAGCACGGTGGTCACGCGCGACCTGGCGAAGAACCAGCCCACCTTTGTGGATGTGCAGTGGATTGGTGGCGCGTTCACCCCGCCCGATCAGCTGACCGAGGAGCATAAGGCTGCTCTGAAGCTTTCCGACGACATCATTGCAGAGGTGAAGGCGGCCGATCACATCCTGATCACGACGCCGATGTACAACTTCCAGGTTCCGGCCGTGCTGAAGGCGTGGATCGATCACCTGGTTCGTGTTGGCGTGACCGTGAACTACACGGCGAATGGCCCTGAGGGCCAGCTTCACGGCAAGAAGGTGACGGTTATCGTTGCCAGCGCAGGCGAGTATCCGGCGGGTACGCCCGGCGCGGCATACGACATGCTGACGCCCTACCTGAAGCACATCTTCGGCTTTATTGGACTCACGGATGTGACGTTTCTGGGTGCAGGCGGTGCAAGCGGTATCCAGTACGGCAAGATCAGCGAAGAGGACTGGAAGAAGCCTTACGTCGAGAAGGCTACGGAACTTGCCAAGGCCTAAATTGGGCTTGAGGTGTAGAAAACCGTTGACTGATCGTGGTGACGGGCCTTGAATACAAGCAACGAACCCGGAGCGGTGTGCAAGCCGCCCCGGGGCTTCAAGGGTTATTCCTTGAGGTAGTGCGTGAGAATGAGTAACAGCAACCCGAGTAGTGACAGAGCGATTTTCTCTGACACGGCCATCGAGATGCGGATACCCGGTTCTTTGGGCATAACCACCTCCTGCAGTTGAAGTGTGCCTTCGGGGATCCGACTCCCCGAAGGCGATTCGCTTTTCAGGGCGAATGTCGCGTGTGCTTCGGGTGCCCGAAAAGCTGCCGTTCTGCAGGTGGCTTGGAAAGTATGCGGCAGCGCTGCGTTACACATGGAGAAAAGGGACGGCATGAGCCGTCCCTTTTCCGTTGTGGAACTGGCGTCAGTTCTAGGGGCGAGCAGCCCAGGCCATGCCGTCGGGTTCGCCACCTGCGTCGATACGGCCGACCACGGTGAGTGTCTTCAGGTCGATGACGGCGACGTAGTTGTCGGGGGTGCAGGCGACGAAGGCACGGGCGCCCGTGGGCTCCATCTGGATGCCCGCGGCACCGTGACCGATCGGCAGGCGCTTCACCTCGGCATGCGTCTTTGCGTCCAACACGATCAGATCCGGGGACCTCAAGAGGGAGACGAGGACATGTGTGCCATCCGGCGTGAACTTCAGCCGATTGGCGCTGCTGCCGTTGATGGACAGCGTGGCGGTGACCTTCTTTGTTGCGCGATCGATGATGGAGACGGTCCCGTCCTGTGCGTTTGCCACCCACAGTTCGCGGCCGTCGGGCGACAGGTCAAAGCCTTCTGCACCGCGACCTACGGAAACAAGGGTTGCGGTCCAGTCGGTGTGATCGCGTGCCAGCACCTGCTGAAAGAAGGAGACCGTTGCCGAATTGATGTTGATGGTGATGAATTCCTTGCCATCGGGCGCCACCCAGAGCATGTGGGTTCGGTCCTGGCCGGTGCCCATCAGGAAGTCCACCTTACCCGTGGCTGGATCCACGCTGCCGAAGGCCTTTGATCCCTCTGCGGAGAACCATGGTTTGCCCTGAGAGAAGGCCAGCCCATGCGCGCCTCGCAGCGGTGCAATGTCGATTGACGGCAATGCCTTCGCGTTCACAAGGTCGATCACGGCGAGCGTGTGCAGCGACCATCCGCCACCGTAGTTTGAGACCCACGCGATGCGTCCGTCGGCGGAGGCGATCACCTCGTGCGGATCGTCGCCTACGGGCGCCTTCGAGACGACTTTCAGAGTCTTCGGGTCAATTACGGCCAGTGTGTGGTCGTGTTTGGAGAGCACCAGGAGCGACCCCGTCTGGGCAGGAGCAGCGGTGGCAGAGAGAGCTAGCGCGGCAAGCAGCGTCATTGCGGTCTTCATAGGCAGAAGGCTACGCCGCATCTTCGCTGTTTGCCATCTCATTCAGGCGAGAGGGATGCTGCTATGACGGAAGATCAATATGGCCTGCAGCGATTTGTGGATGCACAGGCTGGTGTCTACACGACGGTGCGGTCAGAGTTAGAGGCTGGAGAAAAACGCAGCCACTGGATGTGGTTCATCTTTCCGCAGATCGCCGGGCTTGGGTTCAGCAGCATGGCACAGCGGTATGCGATCGGCGGTCTTGAAGAGGCGCGGGCCTATCTGGCGCACCCTGTGCTCGGCGAACGTCTGCGTGAGTGCACTGCCCTGGTGAATGCCGTGGAGGGGCGCTCGTTGGGGGCGATCTTTGGTTCGCCTGACGACATGAAGTTCCACTCGTCCGTGACGTTGTTCGCTCGCGCTGCGGGTGAAGCCGGTAGCGAATTCCACACTGCTCTTGCGAAGTACTTCCGTGGCAAAGAAGACGCTGCTACGGTCAGCCGGTTGTCGTGAGCGACGGCGGCAAAATCTGCATCGGAACGGCAGGTTGGTCTATACCGCGAGTGTTTGCGGACCAGGCGCCAGGCGAAGGCGCGCATCTGCATCGTTATGCGCGACAACTGTCCTGTGCGGAAATCAACTCCTCGTTCTATCGACCGCACATGCCCGGCACCTATGCCAAGTGGGCGGCAGCGGTGCCGGACGGATTTCAGTTTTCGGTGAAGGTGCCACGGACGTTGACGCATGAGGGTGCGCTCGCTCCGGATGCTGCCACGCTGCAACGGTTTCTGGAGGAGAGTTCGGCGCTCGGTGAAAAGCGCGGGCCGCTTTTGCTGCAACTGCCGCCGAAGCAAGCGCTGGAAATGCAGCGGGCGGCAGACTTCTTCGAGATGCTCCGCGAGCATTACAAGGGCGGAGCCGTGCTGGAGCCGCGTCACGCGAGCTGGTTCACGGATGAGGCGGACGAGTTGTTGCAGCGGTTCGCAATCGCCCGCGTCGCAGCGGATCCCATGCGGGTGCCGCAGGCGATGACGCCTGCGGGCGACGCTGGCTGGATCTATTACCGGCTGCATGGATCGCCGCGGACTTATTACTCGGCGTATGACGACGCATGGTTGGCGCAGCTCGCGGAGACTTTGCAAGCGAGCTCGAAGGGGTGCGCGCAGGTATGGTGCATCTTCGACAACACGGCGTCGGGCGCGGCTTTCGGCAATGCCCAGAGGCTTCGTGATCTGGTACGTACTGCCTGAGCGACAGCCGCATGGTATTTCTTTCTCATGGCGCTCGATCCGCAACGGACCATTGAGGAACTGAAAGAGCTGCGTGCGCTGACCGGCGACGCCGACGGTGCACAACGTGTGGCGTGGACGGATACATGGCTTCGCGCACGTGCATGGTTCGCCGGGAAGCACGCAGACCTGCCGGTGACACGCGTACAGGATGAGGCCGGCAACGTGTGGGTGACACTGCAGGGTGAGAGTGATCGTGCGCTGCTGCTGGGCGGCCATCTTGATTCGGTACCCAACGGCGGGTGGCTTGATGGCTGCCTGGGTGTAATGGCATCGCTTGAAGTGATGCGCGCCTTTAGCGAGCAGTACGACGGACGACCCCCCGTTACGATTCGCATTGTGGATTGGGCGGATGAGGAGGGCGCGCGCTTTGGGCGCAGCCTGTTTGGCTCCGCAGCGTTTGCAGGGAACAGCAGTATCGCGGCCGATCGTGTGCGTACGGATAAAAATGGCATCTCGATGCAGGATGCACTTGCACGCTGTGGAGTCAGCATCGATCAGATCGGCGCATGCACCGAGCAGCGCGCTAATGCTGCGGCTTATCTGGAACTGCACATCGAGCAAGGGCCGGTGCTTGAGAGCATGGGTCTGCCGCTGGGTGTGGTCACCGGTACGAAGGGTGTCGAGCGCCACGCCCTTACCTTCCATGGGCAGGAGGCGCACTCTGGATCGACGCCGATGAACGCGCGACACGATGCGCTTGCAGCCTGCGCTAAGCTGGCGCTGGAGGTACGGCCCATCGCGATGCGACACGCGGATGCGGTCGCGACGGTGGGAAGCGTCAAGACCTTCCCGGGTATTGTGACTGCGGTCGCTGGCAGATGCGAAGCGACGCTGGACATGCGCGATCTGGATGCCACTGTGCTTGCGAAGATGTTTACAGAAGCAAGGGCCGCGAGCGAGCGCTTCGCTGCGGAAGAACGTTGCACGGTGGAGTGGTCGCGCATCTGGAGCATTGAACCTGTGCCATTCCATCCGCAGTTACTGGCATTTGCGGAGGACGCGGTGCAGTCGGTGTCCGGGACAGTTCATCATCTGCCTTCTGGCCCGCTGCATGATGCGGCGGAGGTTGCGCGTGCCGGCATTCCTACCGCGATGCTGTTCACGCAATCGTTGAACGGCATCAGCCACAACAAGATTGAAGACACGCGCGAGGATCACCTGCAGATGGCAGTCGTCGCTTTGTATCGATTGGCGCAGAAGACGATCGCCTGGATTACGACTGACGAACGTCCGTAGGGATTGCATGGCGGCGGCATCAGTGCAATCATCGACGCTCCCGGCGCGAACGTAACGAGAATCTGGAGGCGTTTCTTTGACCTTCGCAGCACAACACCTTACCGAAAAGGAGGCGCGCGATGAGCTACGACGTGACACATCCACGTGATCCTCGCTTCAGCGACCTGAAGCCTTCGCTGCTGCAGGGCGCGGCCATTGCGGAGGCTAACCGCTGCCTCTATTGCTTTGACGCGCCGTGCATGAACGCATGCCCCACACATATAGACGTTCCTACGTTTATCAAGAAGATCGCGAGCGGCAATCGCATTGGCTCTGCGCGGACGATCCTTGATGCGAATATTCTTGGCGCCAGTTGCGCACGTGCGTGCCCCGTTGAGGTGCTTTGCGAGGGCGCATGCGTGCTGCATCATCAGGGCCGCGAGCCGATTCAAATCGGTCTGCTGCAGCGGTACGCGATGGAAGGCATGCATGATGCAAAATTGCCGCTGCCGTTTACGCCTGCTGAAGATACCGGCAAGCGCGTCGCGTTGATCGGCGCCGGTCCTGCATCCCTTGCATGCGCTGCAGAATTACGACGCAACGGCATTGCGGCCACCATCTACGACGCGCGTCCGCTGCCCGGTGGATTGAACACGTATGGGATCGCAGAGTACAAGTTGCCCTTCGGCGTTGCGCTGCATGAGGTTGAACTCATTCGTTCGCTTGGTGTGGAGTTTGTTGCAGAGATGATGATCGACAGTGACAGGCTTGCAGAGCTGGAGCAGACGTTCGATGCGGTCTTTCTTGGGATGGGACTGGGTGCGATCCATCGCCTTGACGTTTCCGGGGAAGATCTGCCGGAGGTCACCGATGCTCTCGATCTGATCGCTGGCTATAAGGGCGGCATGATCGGCTCGTTGCCTTCACGCGTGGTGGTCGTGGGCGCTGGAAACACCGCAATCGACGCGGCGATCGCGGCGAAGCGACTGGGTGCTGCTGAGGTAACGATGGTGTATCGGCGCGGTCCGGAACATATGTCGGCGTTTGCGTCGGAGTATCACCATGCATTGCGAGAGGGCATCGGCTTTGCGTGGTTCGTGCAGCCCGTTGCGATCAATGGCAACGAACGTGTGGAGGGTGTGACGCTGGTGCGGATGGAGGCGGGTGACGATGGCTCTCTGGGCATGATTGCGGGGTCGGAGTTTTTGCTTGCGTGCGATTGCGTGGTGTTGGCGATAGGGCAGGGTACCCATACGCACTTTTTGACTGGGGTGGTTGAGACGCAGCGCGGCCGTGTTGTTATCGATCGGGTCACGGGGCAGACGAGTCACGCGAAGTACTTTGCAGGCGGTGATTGCACGAATGGTGGCCGTGAGGTAGTAGATGCGGTCGCGGATGGCAAGCGTGCCGGGATCGCGATGGCTGCACAACTTCTTGCGACTCCTAATGGCCTAGGAGGACCCTATGCCAACGCTTGAGAATACCTTTTGCGGCATCCCTTGTCTGAATCCTTTCTGGCTCGCTTCTGCGCCGCCTACCAACTGCGGTGAGCAGATCATGCGGGCCTTCGACGCGGGTTGGGGCGGGGCCGTGTGGAAGACGATTGGTGAGCCGGTGACGAATGTCTCGTCGCGTTATAGCTCGCTCGATTGGGAGGGCCGCCGCATGATGGGCCTGAACAACATCGAGTTGATCAGCGACCGGCCGACCATCACCAACTTGCGCGAGATTGCTGAGGTCAAGCGGCGTTATCCGAAGCATGTGTTGATTGCATCGCTGATGGTGGAGAGCAATCGTGAGAGCTGGCATGACATTGTCGCGAAGGTTGAAGACGCGGGTGCTGACGGACTTGAGTTGAACTTCGGTTGCCCGCATGGGATGAGTGAGCGCGGCATGGGGTCTGCGGTGGGGCAGGTGCCGGAGTATGCAGAGCGCATTACATCGTGGGTGAAGGAGAAGGCGCGCACACCGGTCATCGTGAAGTTGACCCCGAACATCAGTGATATTCGCATGCCTGCTCGTGCCGCGAAACGTGGTGGTGCCCATGCGTTGAGCGCGATCAACACGATCAACAGCATCACAGGCATCGATCTGGACACGCTGGAGCCGAGGCCGAAAGTCGATGGCAGCAGCACACACGGCGGCTATTGCGGACCTGCAGTGAAGCCCATTGCGTTGAGCATGGTGCAGCAGATCATGAGTGATGCGGAGGCTGCGCTGCCGCTGAGCGGTATCGGCGGTGTTGCCACGTGGCGCGACGCTGTGGAGTTCCTGCTGTTGGGTGCTGGCAATGTACAGGTGTGCACGGCCGTCATGCACTACGGCTATCGCATCGTGGAAGATATGGCCGATGGGATGTTGCAGTGGATGAGTGAGAAGGGCTTTGAGACCATCGACGATTTCCGCGGCCTGTCGCTGCCGAAGATGCGTGAGTGGAAACAGCTCAACATGAACTACAAGGTAGTCGCGCAGATCGATGCATCGAAGTGCATCGGCTGCCAGCTTTGTTACACGGCTTGTTGGGATGGTGCGCATCAGTGTATTCATAACGATCGTGTGCGTGAGGACAGGTCAACACCGGCACAAACACTGGGGGCAAGCGCACGACGCATCAGCATGACGCCGATCCCGAAGCGGGATGCCGGTGGCGCGGGACTGCTGCACGGCGTTACACCGCTGGAGCGTATCCCACGCGTGGATGAGCATCATTGTGTCGGCTGTAATCTGTGCTCACTGGTTTGCCCGGTCGACGATTGCATCACGATGGTGCCGGTGGACAACGGTCTGCCGAGTTACACGTGGGAGCAGCGCGTGGCCGACGGCACCACACCATCCAGCGCGACCGAGTGCGCGCTTCCCGCGGAGGTATAGATCCAATGGGCATCCTGATACAGAACGGAACGGTTGTTACGGCAGAGGGTTCGCGTCGAGCCGATGTGTTGATCGACGGTGAGCGCATTGAGCAGGTAGCGCCGCGCATCGACGGCAGTGAACATCGCATCGTCGATGCCGAGGGGCTGCTGGTGATGCCGGGCGGGATCGATGTGCATACGCATCTTGACATGCCGTTCGGGGGGACAGTGTCTGCGGATGACTACCGGACCGGAACCATCGCGGCGGCGGTTGGTGGAACGACGAGTGTGATTGATTTCGCGCTGCAGTCCCGCGGTCATTCGCTTGCAGAGGCGCTGGAGACGTGGCTTGCAAAGTCGCGTGGCAAAGCATGCGTGGACTACTCGCTGCACATGGCTATTACGGATCTTGGAGCGGATGGCGCGACGCTGGATGAGATGGAGGCGATGGTCGCGACGGGTGTCACCAGCTTCAAGCTCTTCATGGCGTATCCGAATGTGTTGATGATCGATGACGGTTTGATGTTCCGCGTGATGCAGCGTGCTGCTGCGCTGAACGCGCTGTGCTGTATCCATGCAGAAAACGGATCTGCCATTGATGTCGTCGTGGCGCAGATGCTGGCGGAGGGTAAGACCGCGCCGCACTTCCATGCACATTCGCGCTCGGCGAAGGCTGAGGCCGAGGCTACGCATCGGGCGATTGCTCTTGCGGAGATGACGGGGTGTGCGGTCTACATTGTGCACCTGTCAAACGAGGAGGCGTTGCGCGAGTTGAAGCATGCGCAGCGGCACTACGATCGCGCGCTTGCGGAGACGTGTACGCAGTACCTGGTGCTGTCGATCGAGGACCAGATGCCGGGCGAGAGCTGGGACGAATCGAAGTTTGTCTTCACGCCGCCGTTGCGTGAGAAGAAGAACCAGGAGCCTCTGTGGCGTGCGCTGGATGATGGCACGCTTTCGGTTGTCAGCACGGATCATTGTCCCTTTACGACAGAGCAAAAGGCGATGGGACGTGGTGACTTCAGCAAGATTCCGAATGGCGGACCGGGCATCGAGAATCGCCTGCAGGTGTTGTGGAATTTCGGCGTGAACAGTGGTCGCATCTCACCCGAGCGCTTCGTGGAACTGACGTCGACTGCGCCGGCTCGCATCTTCGGGATGACGCAAAAGGGCGAGCTTAAGCCGGGCAAAGACGCTGACATTCTGTTGTGGGATCCGAAGCAGCGTTACACCATCCAGGCAGCGACGCAGTGCATGGCAACGGATTACAACATGTTCGAAGGCTGGACGGTGCAGGGCAATGCGAAGCACGTCTTCAGTCGCGGCGAGCTGGTTGTGGAAGATGGCAATTGGATCGGCGAGACCGGCCGCGGCAGGTTCATCGCTCGCGCCGCGAATGCGGGCGGCTTCGCGTAAGAGCGCTTGAGATCGTAGTGCACCCCAACAAAGCACAGGGATAGCAATCATGGCAGAACTTACATCGCAGGAAGTTGTCGACCTTACACGCACGCTGAACTACGGCACGTGGCGTTTTCAAAAGGGCTGGATGCCGATGCATGTGGTGGATGCCGAGGGCTGCGAGATTATCGACGGCGACGGTAAGCGTTATCTCGATTTCAGTTCGCAGTTGATGTGTTCGAACCTTGGGCACAAGAACGCGGCGGTAATTGCTGCGATCGCGGAACAGGCACAACAGCTTGCCTATGCGATGCCCGGATATGCGACGACGGCTCGAGCGGAGCTTTCGCAGTTGTTGCTGGAGGTGTTGCCGCAGGGGCTGAATAAGTTCTTCTTTACGACGAGCGGCACGGAAGCCAATGAGGCTGCGTTCAAGATCGCGCGTATGTATACGGGTAAGAACAAGATCATTGCGCGGTACCGCAGCTATCACGGGTCGACGTCGGGATCGATTGCGGCAACGGGCGATCCGCGTCGCTGGGCGATGGAGCCTGCGGGTAAGCTGCCCGGTGTCATCTTTGCGCCGGAGGCCTTCTGCTATCGCTGCCCGCTGGGTCATGCCGCAGCCAACTGCGGGAATGCGTGCGCGAATTACATCGAGCACATGATCGTGAATGAGAGCGATGTTGCCGCAGTGATCGTGGAGCCGATCGTTGGAACGAATGGTGTCATCGTTCCGCCTGAGGGGTACATGCCTCGGTTGCGCGAGATCTGCACGAAGCACAACGTGTTGCTGATTGCGGACGAGGTGATGAGTGGATGGGGTCGTACCGGAAAGTGGTTCGCGATGGAGCACTGGGGTGTTGCGCCCGATATCCTGGTGACTGCGAAGGGCATTACGAGTGCCTATGTTCCGCTGGGATTGTGCGCTACGAACGAGAAGATTGCCGCGTACTTTGACGACCATTACTTCTCGCACGGCCACACCTATGAGGCGCATCCGATTACGCTGAAGCCCGCCGTAGCGACCATCAAGGAGATGCAACGGCTTGGACTCGTGGAGCGGTCTGCGGAGCTTGGGCTCTATCTGGGCGAGAAGCTACGAGAGCTGCAGACGAGGCATGTCTGCGTTGGCGAGGTGCGCGGCAAGGGGCTGTTCTGGGCGCTGGACCTGGTGAAAAATCGCGCGACCAAGGAGCCGTTTGCCACCTATGCCGACAAGGTCAGTGGCAAGGCCTTGCTTGTGGATCAGATTGCTGGGAAGTGTGTGGCGGATGGGATGACGGTGCAGTCGTGGGTATCGCACTTTGTCATTGCTCCGCCCCTGATTGTTTCGAAGGAGCAGATCGATTTTGGAGTAGCGCTGCTGGATAAGCATCTGGCGATGGCGGATGAGCAATGTGTGACTTCTTGAGGCCGCCTGCCTGCCGGATAATGACCATCTCTTGTTCGGTGGAGGGGATCGGCGCTGAAGCGCCGGTCCCCTGTCTGCTGCTCTCTACCAGATGCGGAAGCTGACACCGGCGCTTACGCCGTAGGGATGGAGCGTGCCGAAGGTGAACTGCGGCCACATCTGGTACTCGACGTCGACGACTCGGATGTGGATGTTGTCGTTGTGTGTCCAGTACTCCAGGCCGCCGCCGGGCGCCAGCACAAAGTAGTTGCCAGTGGCGAGGTCGTAGGGGAACTTCATGCGGCCGAGGCCGACTGGCATCTTCACGTACGGCACCCAGCCCTCGGGCTTGAAGCTGTACTTCGGGCCGATAAGATAGGTGTCCTGCGTAACACCGTTTTTGCCGCCGTAGCGCAGGAAGCGGGCTTCTGCCTCGATACCGACATAGCGATGGATGTTGGCATCGATGTAGATCGTCGGTGCGAAGAAGGTCAGCTTGCCGTAGTCGCTGCGGTAGACGGAGCCAGCGATACCGACGGTGGTGTAGAGGCCAGGCCCAACGCCTGCAGGCTTGGCCTGTCCGGTGGCGGTGCCCGCCGCCGTGATGGTGAGAGCCACGGCGGCGAAGAGCGCGAGGAGGCGTTGGCGGTGCTTACGGAGCACAGTGATCACTGAGTCACCGTCATGCTGATGACCTGCGAGAGCGTGACGCCTGTGCCCTGGCCGACGGCACTGATCGCCAGGTTGTAAGCGCCGGCCGGCGTGCTCTTCTGGTTGATGGTGCCGCAGCCCATGACGGGCAGCAGAGCCGAGGCAAGCAAGAGGAGCAACAGTGCGGGTACGTTGCGCTTACGGCGTCCGAAGGCCAGCAGGATCAGTACCGCGCCCGCGGGTAACAGTGCCAGGGCAGAGGTGCCGCGCGTTGTCTGCACGCTTGCTGAGGACTGGCCTCCAGAGGTCAGCGGTGCTCCGGTGTCGATGGTGACCTTCACCGTGACGGTACCGTTAGCCGGCAGCTTGATGCTGTCATGGTCAAAGGTGCAGGTTGCGGCATACGGCATGCCGCCGCAGCCAAGGTTGATGGTGTCCGAGAAGCCATCGTTGGAGTGAAGGGTGATCTGGGATACGACGTACTTGGAGCTGGCCACGGTGAAGGTCGTGGGTGTGACCGACAGGGTGAAGTTGGTTGCGGAAGCGGTCGTGATGTCTGTGGGTTGTGATGTCGATGCGGAGTAGGAAGCATCACCGCTGTAGGTTGCCGTGATCTTGCCGGGGATCGCAGAGCCCTGGACGTTGAGCGTTGCGATGCCGTTGGCGCCGACGCTTGCGCTACCGATGACACCGGTTGCGGTGCTGAAGGTTGTCACGCCGGTGGGCGAGACAGGACCGTCATACTTCAGCACGGAGATAAGGGTCAGGACGCCGCCGCTAAGTGTTGTGGGCAGGGTGGCGGTGACGGTGTTCTGGGTTGGGCGAAGGTTCACGATCAGTTGCAGTGCCGGAGACACGGACGGCAGATCCGACGTATCGCCCGAGTAGGCCACGGTGATGCTGTGCGTGCCCGCGGTGAAGGCGTTGGGGACCAACGTTGCCACACCGCCGGTGAGCGCCGACGTACCCAGAACCACGGTGCCATCGGTGAAGCGGACGTTACCCGTTGCAAAGGCGCCGGTGACGGTGCGTACCGTCGCCGTCAGGGTTGGGCGATCCAGTGTCAGCGCGGGGTTGCTGCTGCTGACGACTGCGATCTGCGTGATCTGCTGTACCTGCTGATTCACCGCAACGGTGGTCGAGGCGGAATTGTTGCTGTCGCCGACGTAAATGGCCGACAGCGAGTGGATGCCAGGAGCCAGTGAGCTGGTGGTGAAGACGGCCGTGCCAGCGTTGAGTGCTGCCTGGCCGATGGTGGTGGTACCGTCCAGGAAGTTCACGTTACCGGTCGGTGCTCCACCGTTGCCGGTGACGCGGACCGTCAGGGTCAGCGGCGCAGCGAAGACGGAGGGGTTGGCACTGGTGGTCAGTACGCTCTGCGAGCTGGCGTTGCGAATGACCTGGGTCAGTATGGCAGAGTCATTGCCGCCATACCGCACGTCACCGCTGTACGTTGCAACGATGTTGTGCGAACCCACGGTGAGGGACGATGTGGTGAGGGAAGCAGCGCCTGCGCCGTTGAGAGCGACGGTGCCGAGGACGGTTGCGCCCTCATGAAAGATCATGGTTCCCGTGGGAGCCGCTGTCACACCACTGTTGGCTGCTGCACCGGCAACCTGCGCCGTGAAGGTGACCGCATTGCCGCCGATGGCAGGATTGGTGCTGGAACTGAGGGAGATGTTCGTGGGAGCGACCACCGACTGGTTCAGCACAGCCGAGGTGCTGGTGGAGTGGGTGCTGTCGCCGCTGTAGATGGCGACGATGCTGTGCTGTGCAACCGAGAAGTTAGAGATCGGCAGCGAAGCGACACCGGCTGAGTTGATGGCAACCGTGCCCAGGTTGGTGCTGCCCTCCTGGAAGGTAACGGTGCCGGTCAGGTTGGCGTTGGGGCTGGCAACGGTCGCCTGCAGCGTAACGGTATCGCCGAAGGTCGATGCCGGGTTGCTGCTGGTGAGGCTGGTGGTCGTCCTGGCAGCCTCGATGGTGATCGTTACGCTCTGCGACTGGGCCGCAGCGTTGTTGGGGTCACCGGCGTACTGCGCGACGATGGTGTGCGTGCCAACGCTGAGTGTCGAGGTGACGAAGGATGCATTGCCCGCGGCCGAGATGGTAACACTCGTTAGCGGAGCACCGTTATCCGTCAGCGTAACAGTCGGGTTCGAGGGAAGCGCACCGTCGCTGGTCATCGTGGCGGTCAGGGTGATGGCCGCGCTGTAGGTGGCTGAGCCGGGCGTTCCGGTCAATGCAAGGGCGGTGTTGCCGATCGAGACGCTTACCGTGGACGTGCTGGATGCGCTGACGTTGTAATCCGGATCGCCGTTGTAAGTGGCGACAATGTTGTGCTGGCCAACCGGGAGTGTCGTCACGGTCAAGGAAGCGACTGCGTTGGAGTTGAGCGCAACCGTTCCAAGTACCGTCGCGCCATCCGTGAAGGTGACGTTGCCGGTTGCTTTGACGCCGGCTGTGTTGACCGTCGCCGTCAGTGTGACAGGCTTACCGCCGGCGGCTGTGGCGGAACTCACACTGAGCACCGTGGTCGAGCTGGAGGTCTGTACCGTCTGCACGATCGGTGCCGAGGTGCTGACGTCGTAGTTGGTGTTGCCGCTGTAGCTTGCCGTCAGGTTGTGCGTTCCGACCTTGAGGTTAGTGGTGGTCAGTACCGCCACACCGTTGACGACCTGCTGACTGCCGATGACGGTTGCACCGTCATAGAAAGTGACGATGCCGCTGATGGCGCCGACAGCGGTCTGTCCCGCGCCCAACGTTACGTTGGCGGTCAGGTTCAGCGTCGATCCTGCATTGGAGTTCGGTGCGCTGGAAGTAAGAATCGTGTTGGTGGTGAGGCGGGTTACCGTGACAACGGTGCTAACCGAAGTGCTGCCCAGGTTAGAGGCGTCGCCGCTATAGGTGGCGACGATCGGATTCTGGCCGGGTGGCAGGGATGAGGTGGCAAGCGATGCGCTGCCGTTGGCATCCAGCGTTCCTGTGCCCAGGGTGGTTGCGCCAGACTTGAAGGTTACGGTGCCGGTGGGCAAGGGGCCGTTGATGCTGGATACCGTCGCGGTCAGTGTGACGTTCGTGCCCACAGCGGCCGTGTTCGGCGATGCAGAGAGCAGCGTGGTGGTCTGTGTCGCGTTAACCGTCTGCGAGACCACGTTCGAGGTGCTCTTCAGATTGTTGGTGTCACCGCCAAAGCTGGCGGTTAGCGGCAGGGGCGAACCTGCCGGAGTTGCGGTAGGGAAAGCCACAGTGGTGGTGGCGATACCGTTTGCGTCCGTGGTCGCTGCTGTGCCGATCGCCGTGGTGCCGTTGAAGAAGGTTACGGTCGCACCGGCGATGGGCGCATTCCCTGTACTTGCCGTGAGCTTCGCGGAGAGGGTCACGGTCTGGGTGGCGTACGACGGGTTCGGATTCGCGCTGAGCGTGAGAACCGTGTTCTGCACGATGCTCTGAGACAGGCTTGCGGTGCTGGCGGCGTCGGTGCTGTTGCCGGAGTAGTTGGCGGTGATCGTGTGCTGACCGAGGGCGAGCGTGGTTATGGAAGTCCTCGCGACACCACCGACCAGGGTAACGGGGCTACCCAACTGGATCGCCGGGCCTGTGCCGTTCGTGTACGTGAAGGTTACGGTGCCGGTAGGGATGGCGTTGCCGTTGTTGCCGTCCGTCTCCGCAACGATCGCGGTGAAAGTGACACTCGATCCAAGGCCGGAAGGATTTGCGTTGGAGCTGAGGGCGATGGCGGTGGGCTCAACTGTGAGAACCTGGCCGCTGACGTAGACGATGTCGGGCGCGTTCGATGCGTCGGATTTGAAGGTGAAGCTGCCCGGCGTGGTGGAGCCCGGTGCGCTGACAACGGTGGGTGCGAACTCTACGCCGAGGACGCAGGTGCTGCCGGGCTGGATCGCGTTGCCGGTGCGGCAGGTTGTGGTGGCGGCATCCAATGCGGTCTGGTCGAAGACCGACGAGTTACCTGCGGTCAGATCGCCTGGCGTGAATGCCGTTGTTCCGTCGCTCTCGAGCGTCTCCTTCTGCGGCGCAGAGGTCTTGGTGACGCGGATGGCCGGGTAGGTAAGGACTGCGGTGTTGCTCGAGATCTGGCGGACGCGGTTGTGAAAGAGATCGCCGACGTAAAGGTTCGCTGCGTTGTCGAGGAAGAGGGCGTACGGGCCGGAGAAGGAAGCAATGTCCGAGTTCATCACGGTGTCGTCCATGACCGTGCCGCCATTGCCAGCGACTGTGGTGATCAGCTTGGACAGGGCATCAACGCGGCGTACGCGATTGTTGGCGGAGTCGGCGATGTACAGGTTGCCGGCGGGATCGAAGGCGAGAGCCGCGGGACCGTTCAGATGGGCTGCGGTTGCAGCGCCACCGTCACCGTCGAAGGAGCCACCACGCGGCGTCGAGATGCCAACATAGGTGGAGAAGCTGCCGTCGGCGTTGACACGCAGGACCGTGTTGTCGGCCGAGTCGGCGACGTACAGAACGCCGGAGGGATCGAACACTACAGCGCGGGGCGCGTTGAGGTTGGACGCCACCGTGGTCATGATGCCGGTGATCGCATCGACGCGGCGTACGGCGTTGTTGCCTGTGTCTGCGATGAAGAGATTGCCGTCTGGATCGAGTGCGACGCTCCATGGAGCGTTAAGAGTCGCTGCCGTGGCCAGAAGGCCGTCTCCCGCGTAGGGGCTGGAGTTGGCCACTTGCCCAGCCACCGTGGTCATGACGCCGTTGGTGTCGATACGGCGGATGACGTTGTTGCCGCTGTCTGCGACGTAGAGGTTTCCGGCGCCATCGATGGCCAGACCGGCGGGGCTGCTGAGTGACGTAGCAACATCGCCACCTGCGTAGGTGACGATCGTTCCCTTGGTGATGTCGCTCTTGGCTGGGGCGGTGGCGGGCGCCGGTGTGACCTTGCGCACGCGGTTGTTTCCGGAGTCGGAGACGAAGAGCTCGCCGGCGCCATTCATGGCAACACCGCTGGGCAGGAAGATGTGCGCGGAGTATGCGGGGGCGCCTTCATCGGTGGAGCTGTACTGCCATTGCGGGTTGTTACCCGCGATGGTCTGCAGGATGCCGGGCCGGATCACAGCCAGCGGACCGGTCGCCATCATGTCGATCGCCTGGCTTGCCAAAACGCGGTTGGCGCTGTCACGCAGGACCACGGCGCCCAGGCGGCGGCCGGGGGCGGCGGGTGACACCGTAACATTGACGGTGCACGACTGGGGTAGCAGATAGGATTGGGTGGTGCAAGAACCACCACCTGCGTCTGCAAAGTCAAAACCGGCCGACCCCTGCGTGACCACGCGGATCGACGCGACGGTGCCTTGCACCGTGAGTGTGACCGGCTGGACTGGGGAGGTAATGCCAACTGCGACCGACCCGGGAAGATGCTGCACCTTGGTCTGCGCACCAGCGGACGTCGCCCAGCTCAGGGCAACCGCAGCGCAGAAGAGCGAGGCTTGCCGGAGAATACCGGTGAATTTTGAGCGCAGATCTGCGCTGACCTGCGAAACAGGTTTCGTCAACATGGGGTATTTACTTCCTTTAATCGGCTGGCGTGACCGGTCGCTTGGGGAACCGGAGCAGGACAAGGGAGACAGGGGAAACTGCACTTACATTGGGGGCGCTTCTTGAAGGCCGCCTCTAGGAGTACTTCCTACTGAACTGACGAGAGTTTCGCATGCACCAAGGCGCCTGATAAATGGCTCATCCGGGGGATGAAACCCGACTTAGAGTTAGTTTTCCCCTCAGGCTGTGTTACTCCAAGTCGTTTGTATCGTTTGATCTGCGCTGTCCGGACGAATTCTTGTATCTCCAGAAGTAATCTTTTTAAAGAGGCCAGCATGGAATTGATTGCGATGAATACACCACCGACGACGAATCGCCATTTGATTCGTTGGGTTGAGAAGACGGCGGCGCTCTGCGAGCCTGCCCGGATCTACTGGGTGGATGGCAGTGCCGAGGAGAACGATCGTCTGTGCGCTGAGTTAGTGGCTGCGGGCACCTTTACCAAGCTGGATCCGGTGAAGTGGCCTGGCTGCTTCTATGCCCGCTCCTCGCCGAACGATGTTGCCCGCGTAGAGGACCGCACGTTTATCTGCTCGCTCTCGAAGGATGCTGCGGGGCCGACGAATAACTGGGAAGACCCGTTCGTGATGCGGCGCAAGCTGAAGACGCTGTTCAAGGGCTGCATGCGCGGCCGGACGATGTACGTGATGCCGTTCAGCATGGGACCGATCGGATCGCCGATGGCGCAGATCGGTGTGCAGTTGACGGACTCGGCGTATGCCGTGGTGAACATGCGCATCATGGCCCGCATCGGCTTGCCGGTGTATGCGGAGATCGACAAGGATTACAAGCGCGTAGTGCCTTGCGTGCACTCGGTGGGCGCGCCGCTCGCGCCGGGCCAGCAGGACGTTTCGTGGCCGCAGAACGATAACAAGTACATCGTTCACTATCCGGAGACGCGCGAGATCTGGTCATACGGCTCGGGCTACGGCGGCAACGCGCTGCTGGGTAAGAAGTGCTTCGCGCTGCGTATTGCGAGCAACATTGGCCGTGACGAAGGCTGGATGGCCGAGCACATGCTCATTGTCGGTGTCGAAAGTCCGAAGAAGGACGACGGCACGACGGAGAAGACTTATGTTGCCGCGGCCTTCCCGTCGGCGTGCGGGAAGACCAACTTTGCCATGCTGATTCCGCCCGCTGGTTTCGAGGGCTGGAAGGTGTGGACCGTGGGCGATGACATCGCCTGGATCAAGCCGGACGCGACCGGCCAGCTCCGCGCGATCAATCCTGAGACAGGCTTCTTCGGCGTCGCGCCGGGCACCAGCGAGAAGACGAATCCGAACGCTATGGCGACGCTGCGTTCGAACAGCATCTTCACCAACGTCGCGTTGATCACCGAGAACGGCGAGCCCAACGGCGACATCTGGTGGGAGGGCATGACCGACGCGCCGCCCGCCGAGTGCCTGGACTGGCGCGGGAACGCGTGGACGCCTGAGAGCCAGACTCCAGCGGCGCATCCCAACGGCCGGTTCACTGCGCCTGCTGCGCAGTGCCCGACGATCGACCCGAGTTGGGAAGACCCGCAGGGCGTGCTGATCAGCGCCATCATCTTCGGCGGTCGGCGTCGCGAGACCATGCCGCTGGTCTACCAGGCGTTCAATTGGAGCGCCGGCGTCTACGTGGGCGCGACCATGGGCAGTGAACAGACCGCGGCGGCCGGCGGCACGGTAGGTATCGTGCGGCGCGACCCGATGGCGATGCTGCCGTTCTGCGGATATCACATGGGCGACTACTTCCGGCACTGGCTGCGTATGCAGCGTGAGCTGACCGCGACGCCGCGCATCTTCCACGTCAACTGGTTCCGCAAGAACGAGGACGGCAAGTTCCTCTGGCCTGGCTTTGGCGAAAACATGCGCGTGCTGAAGTGGATCGTCGACCGGACCCGCGGTCGTGTCCGCGGCCAGGAGACACCGATCGGCTGGACGCCCAAGTACCACGACATCAACTGGGATGGCATGGACTTCTCGGAGACACAGTTCAATGAACTGCAGAATGTCGACCGAGCCACATGGAAGAAAGAAGTCATGGGACACGAGGAGGTCTTCCTGTTGCTCCATGACCACCTGCCACCGGAGATGGTCTACGAACGAGAGCTACTGATCTGCCGGTTGTAGACAGCAGAGGAATCGAAGGAGGCTGGCGGAGACGCCAGCCTTTTCTTTGTCTGTGACGTCAGCGTGGAGACCCCGCCCCCCCCGCCGTTTTCCGTAAAAATCAGATTCCAAAGGAGTTGACGTTTCCCGAAACGGCAAAAATTAGATTCGAAAGGGGTTACGGGTAAAAATTAGATTTCAAAGGACTTATGGGCGAAAAACAGAACGGGAGGGCCGCCTGGCCCTCCCGCTTCGTATGTGTTGATTGTATCGCGCGTGTCAAGCGGATCGGAGTTGCGCGGGGCCTCCCGCCCGGAACCCGTTGTCCTCAGGCTTGCCTTTGCGGGTGCAGGTCTTGCGGCAGTTATCTGAGTTCCACATATCGCACGAGCGCGAGAGAGTTTGTCGCGGGCCTTCAGCCCGCAATCTCTTCCTTGACCGAAGACCCAGGGCTTTGCCCTGGGCTAGGAAGTCGCGGACCTTCAGTCCGCTGGGATAAGGCGGTGGGTGTCGTCATCGCCCTTTCGCCATGGCGATATGCCGGCAGTAGGCGTGCTCTGCAGGTTGCAGTTCATCGCTGGCGCCTCATAGAAAGGGGTTCGCCGAGGTCGCGGGCCTTCCGTGCGCTGACGAGGCGGTGGGTGTTGCCACCGCCTTTGTCTATGGTTGGTATGGGTTTGCACTCCGGGCGTCAAGATGTTCCCATGCGTGTTCTTGTCCCGGATCGGGCTATGTGCCCTCACCTCGGCCGAGGTTTTTTCTTGACTCCTAAAGACTTAGGAGATATTTCTGAGTCTTCACGGAACAAAAAATCTGCAATCGCCGTACTTTCCGATGACGCTTTGGCATCCTCAGCGTCCAGTGGTTACATAGCAACTGCACACCCACTCGTTCACGGCAACACCGGAGGCGCGTATGGCGTTGGTTTGGAAGCGACGGCTTAGCCGTTCTGTAGTCGTATGTCTCCTCACGGCGAGTGTGCCCTGTGTTGGCGTGCTTTTACCGCAGCTTGCCGTGGCCCAGGCTGCGTCCGCAACGAAGACTGACATCGTGGATAGTTGGCAGGGCACCGTCCATCTTGGCCGCGATCTCCGGATGGTGCTTAAGATCGAAAAGCAGCCGAACGGCACACTGAAGACGCAGATCTTCAACGCCGACCAGGGCGCTCAGCCGATCCCTGTCAAGAGCACCAGCTATGCGGGCAACGCGCTGAAGCTCGGGGTGGATGTGATGGACGCGACCATCGACGTGAAGATGTCGTCCGACGGAACGACCCTTACGGGAACCCTCACGCGGGGAGACAATCCGGCCGGACCTGTGGTCTTCGTGCGTGCTACACCGGAGACGGCGTGGAACATCCCTGCACCGCCGGCGCGCGTTCCGCCTATGGATCCGAAGGCTGATCCAACGTTCGAAATTGCCACGGTGAAGCCGAGCGACCCGAACACGCAGGGCAAGGGCATCCGCGTCACCGGGCGGCGCTTCTTCACCATCAACACAACATTGGCCGAGGTCATTGCCTTCGCCTATGACGTGCAGCAGAAACAGATCGTTGGCGCGCCCGCGTGGGTGTCCACCGATAAGTTTGACCTGAACGCTACGCCCGACGTAGAGGGGCAGCCCAACGATGTGCAGTTAAAGAACATGATCAAGAAGCTGGTCGCCGACCGCTTTGCCCTGAAGTTTCACCCAGATAAGCACGAGATGGCGGCGTATGTTCTCTCTGCTGGCCCTGGTGTCCCGAAGCTGGAAAGGAACACCAGCGGAGGCACGCTGCCCGGTTTATTCTTCACTGGCGTGGGTAAGTTGCGCGTGACCAACGCCACCATGACGGACTTCACAAGCATGATTCAGAACAGCGTTTTTGATCGGCCGGTTGTGAACAAGACGGGATTGGAAGGCCGTTGGGACTTCGTCCTGAAGTGGACGCCGGATGAGACGCAGTTTCCCGGTGCTCCGGCTAGTATGAGAAGTCCGCCACCACCGACCGATGGAGTGGAGCTCCCACCCACCATCTACAAGGCCGTGCAGGAGCAGTTGGGCCTGAAGCTCGATTCGACGAAGACGAAGGTAGATGTGATGGTGCTGGACCACGTTGAGAAGCCGAGCGAAAACTAGCATGCAGCAATGGCGTAGAAGACAACAGTGGCGGGCAGTGTGTGCGTTGGCGCTGCTGCCTGCCATGGCTGCAGGAGCTGCGGAGCATCATGGCCGCGTCTTCTTTGGCACGGTGCCGGTTCCTGGTGCGACGGTGACCGCAACCCGCGATGGCAAGACGCTGGCGACGGTGACGGACGAGCAGGGCGTGTATCAGTTTGCCGACATCGCTGACGGCGCGTGGCATCTGCGCGTGGAGATGCCGGGCTTTGGAGCGGTGGATCGTGATGTGGCGATTGCCGCTGCAACGCCTGCAGGCCGCTGGGATCTGAAGATGCTGCCTTTGGCAGAGATCCTGGCTGCTGCGAGCCGGCAGCGGACGATCGTTGCTCCGGCACTTGTACCGCGTGTCGCGGCCAAGCCCACCGCGACGGAGGCGAAGACCGACACGGCGGCCAGTGCGGCTGCACCTGTGGACGAGAATGCTGCGAAGAGTGCCGATGCGCTGCTGATCAGCGGCAGCGAGAGCAATGCGGCGACATCAAAGTACAACCTGGCGCCGGCCTTCGGCAATCGCCGCGCGAACTCGAAGAGCCTTTACAACGGCAGTATCGGCGCCATCGTTGGTCAATCCATCTTCGACGCGCGGCCGTATTCGCTGACCGGCCTGCCGACACCCAAGGGCGACTATAGCCGTGTGACCATTGTGGCGACGCTGGGCGGGCCGCTGAATATACCGCCGCTGATGCGGCATGGGCCCAACTTCTTTCTGGCATACCAGTGGACGCGCAATCGCGAGGCTTCCACGATCTCGGGACTGGTGCCTACTGCGGCGCAGCGGAACGGCGATCTGCGTGGCACGCTCGACGCGCAGGGCAATGCCGTTGCGGTGAACGATCCGATTACGGGGAATCCGTTGACCGGTGTGCTGCCGGTGAGTGCGCAGGCGCGCGCGTTGCTGGCACTCTATCCACTGCCAAACCTGGCAGGCAGCACTCGCTATAACTACCAGACGCAGGTGCTGAACGCGACGCACGCCGATACGATGCAGCTGAAGCTGGATAAGAGCATCGGCAAGCGCGACCAGGTCTATGGCGGCTTTGCCTTGAAGAATCTGCGGGGTGATACGGAGAATCTCTTCGCCTTCCGGGATGCCACGAAGACGCTTGGGATCGACACGAATGTTCATTGGTCGCATCGCTTTCCGCACCACATTTTGCTGGATACGGGATATCGTTTCTCACGATTGCGGACGGATGTGCTGCCGTACTTTCAGAATCGTCAAAATGTGTCGGGCGCCGCAGGCATTACGGGTAACGCACAGGACCCAAGGAACTACGGTCCGCCTGACCTGGTGTTCTCGAGTATTTATCCTCTCTCGGATGGCATCAGTGCCTTCAACCGCAACCGGACGGATGCACTTACGCTGAGTGCCACGTGGACGCATGGCCGTCACGTGACGACGTTTGGCGGCGACCTGCGGCGACAGAGTTACAACCAGTTGCAGCAGTCGAATCCGCGGGGTTCGTTCACCTTTACCGGCGCGGCGACACGGGGCAACACGGCCAATGGCGGATCGGACATTGCGGACTTTCTGCTGGGTGTGCCGGATGCAAGCCGCGTCGCCTTCGGCAATGCCGACAAGTACTTCCGGCAGACGGTGCTGGACGGCTTTGTCTCCGATGACTGGCGTCTGAAGCCGGAGTTGACGATCACCGCGGGCATGCGCTGGGACTATGGCGCGCCGATGTCAGAACTGTTTGGGCGGCTGGTGAATCTGGATATCGCGCCGGGCTTTGCAGCCGTGAGGCCGGTACTTGGCAACGATCCGACGGGATCACTTACTGGCACTGTTTATCCGTCGTCGCTGGTGCGGCCGGATCGCCGTAAGTTTCAGCCGCGTGTCTCGATCGCGTTGCGACCGGATCCTACTTCGACGATGGTGATCCGTGCAGGCTACGGCATCTATGTGGATACGTCGGTCTATCTTGCGTCTGTGCAGCAGATGGCGCAGCAGTCGCCGCTGTCGAAGAGTGTGAGTGTGAGTAACAGCAGCGCTTGTCCGCTGACGTTGGCAAATGGATTTCGTAACTGCGCGGGTACGACGGCGAACACGTTTGCGATCGATCCGAACTTTCGCGTGGGCTACGCGCAGGTCTGGAATCTTTCCGTGCAGCGCGACCTGCCCGGATCGATGGTGCTTACGGGAACGTATAGCGGCGTGAAGGGGACGCGCGGACCGCAGCAGTTTCTGCCGAACACGTATCCCATTGGTGGCGCGAACCCCTGCCCGCAGTGTCCGACGGGCTTTGTTTATCGCACATCGAATGGCGCTTCCATCCGTCATGCTGCGCAGGTGCAGTTGCGGCGTCGTCTGCGCAGCGGCCTTGCGGCGCAGATTGATTACACGTACGCGCACTCGATCGATAACGATTCCGAGCTCGGCGGTGCAGGGCACGTGGTGGGATCGACCAGCAACGACAGCACGACGACGAGCAGCGTTCTGACATCGGTGACGGCGCAGAACTGGCGCGACCTGCGGGCGGAGCGTAGCAACTCCAGCTTCGATCAGCGTCACCTGCTTTCGGCACAGGTGCAGTACACGAGCGGCATGGGCATGCATGCGGGGACGTTGATGACGGGGTGGAGTGGGCGGCTGTTGAAGGAGTGGACGGTGTCGGCGAAGATCTCAGCCGGTACCGGACTGCCGGAGACGCCGGTGTATCTGGCCGCGGTGCCGGGGACGGGTGTGACGGGGACGCTGCGTGCGAATCGCAATGTTGGTGTGCCGGTGAATCAGGACATCAACGGGTATCACCTGAACGCGGCCGCGTACGCGACACCCGGCGCAGGGCAGTGGGGCAATGCGGGGCGTAACTCCATGGTGGGGCCGAGTCAGTTCTCACTGGATAGCTCGCTTGCCAGAACCTTCCGTGTGCGCGACAAACTGAATCTGGATGTGCGGATGGATGCGGAAAACCTGCTGAATCATCCGGTCTACACGATGTGGAGCAACATCACGAACAGCACGACGTTCGGTCTGCCGGTCAATACGAATGACATGCGAACGATGCAGCTTACGGGGAGGCTCCGTTTCTGATGCGCACACGCCTTCTGCAATTCGCTCTCGCTGCCCTTGCCATTGCTCCCATGCACGGGCAGACGATTGGCACGAATCAACCTGCCGGCAAGGATGGGACTTACACGCTGAGTGTGAAGTCGCAACTGGTGGTGGAGACGGTGGTCATCAAGGACAAGGGCGGGAAGTTTATTCCCGGGCTGTCTGCGAAGGACTTCACGATTACCGAGGATGGCACGCCGCAGACGATTCGGCTGTTTGAGCATCAATCGCTGCCGGTGGATGCGGAGCCGCTGCCGCCGCAGAGCGCCGACGATGAGAAGCTGACGCTTTACAAGAGGCTGGCGCGCACGTCGATTGCGCCGGAGAGTTCGAAGGGCAACAAGTACAAAGATCATCGGTTGATGGCGATGTACTTCGACATGACGGCGATGCGGCCGGAGGACCAGGAGCGTGCGCTGGTGGCTGCGCAGAAGTTCATCCGGACGCAGATGACGGCGGCGGACCTGGTTTCCATTCTGCGTTACAGTGGCGGGTCTGTGGATGTATTGCAGGACTTCAGCGATGACCGCAATAAGTTGCTCAGCATTCTGGAGACGATGGTTGTTGGGGAAGGGCAGGGCAATGTTGAGTCGTCGGATGATGCCAGCAGTGCGGATACGGGCGCGGCGTTTGGACAGGACTCCGGCGAGTTCAACATCTTCAATACGGACCGGCAGCTGAGCGCGCTGCAGACGGCTGCGCGCATGCTGGGCGCGATGAATGAGAAGAAGACGCTGCTTTACTTTGCAAGCGGCCTGCGGCTGAATGGCAATGACAACCAGGCGCAGTTGCATGCGACGGTCGATGCGGCGGTGCGTGCTGGCGTTTCGTTCTGGCCGATTGATGCGCGAGGGCTTGTGGCGATGGCGCCGATGGGTGATGCGACGCAGGGTTCGCCGGGGAATGCGGGTATGTATAACGGCACGGCCGCGCTGGCGACGACGGATCGTTTTCAGAAGTCGCAGGACACGTTGTATGCGCTGGCTGCGGATACGGGCGGCAAGGCGCTGATCGATAACAACGATCTGACCCGCGGGATTGTGAATGCGCAGCATGCTGTTTCGGATTACTACATTGTGGGTTATTACACGACGAACACCGTGCAGAATGGGCGCTTCCGCAAGGTGAAGATTACGGCGGACGGTATTGCAAATGCCACGCTGGATTATCGCCAGGGATATTACGCGGGCAAGGAGTTCGGTAAGTTCAACGGGACTGAGAAAGAGCGGCAGTTGGAAGACGCGCTTGCTCTTGAGGATCCTGTTACGGACTTGACGATTGCGATGGAGATTAATTACTTCCAGTTGAATCGTGCGGAGTACTACGTGCCCATTACGGTGAAGATCCCGGGGCGGGAGCTTGCGTTGGCGAAACGCCTTGGCGGCGAACATACGCTGATTGATTTTGTCTGCGAGGTGAAGGACCTTGCCGGCGGCATGACGGTGTCGAACGTGCGTGACAACGTGAACATCAAGCTGAGCGATGCGACCGCTGCGGAGCTGTCCAAGCGGCCGGTTGAGTATGACGCGGGCTTTACACTTTCGCCGGGTCGTTACAGCATCAAGTTTTTGGCGCGAGATGATGAGACGGGACGGATTGGTACGTATCAGACGACGTTTGTGATCCCGAATCTGAACAAGGTGATTGAGCGCGTTCCGATCAGTTCGGTTGTGTTGAGCAGCCAGCGTTCGGATGTGAATGCAGCGCTGTTCAACGCGGCGCATGGCAAGGAGCAGGCGCGGAACGATGCGGCGAATCCGCTGGTGGAGAACGGTGCGAAGCTGATCCCGAGTGTTACGCGGGTGTTTCGTAACGATCGTGATCTGTATGTGTTTCTGCAGGCTTACACGACGCCTGCGGCGGCGGCTGGTGCGCCTGCCATTGCGACGGATGGGAAGAAGGATCTTGTGGCGTACGTCACGCTGTATCGCGATGGCAAGAAGGCTTACCAGGGGCAGGGGATTGCGAGTACACCGATTGCGACTTCGCGGCTTGGGGTGACGCCGCTGTCGTTCACGGTGCCGCTGGGTGGTCTTGCGGCGGGTGAGTATCAGTGCCAGGTTACGGTGCTGGATGCTGCGGGGAATCGGGCTGCGTTCTGGCAGGGACAGATGGCTTTGGTGAACTGATCGCTTCTTCGTGCGATCAGGGCATCGATACGGGCGTACATTTGCGGCCGTTTCGGCGTGGGTGACGCCGCTACTGTTTCGCGAGCCAACCTGCCTGCATCCGATGGGGTATGAGCAGCCAACATAAAGACGGCTTTGTGCAGGTGCGTGGTGCGCGCGAGCATAACCTGAAGAACATTGACGTCGATATCCCGCGCGATGCGCTGGTGGTTTTTACTGGGGTTTCGGGATCGGGCAAGTCTTCGCTTGCCTTTGGCACGCTGTATGCGGAGGCGCAGCGGCGGTATCTGGAGTCGGTGTCGCCGTATGCGCGGCGGCTGTTTCATCAGTTGAGTGTGCCTGCGGTGGACTCCATCGATGGTTTGCCACCGGCTGTTGCGCTCCAGCAGCAACGCGGCACGCCGACGACGCGGTCGTCGGTTGGCAGCGTCACGACGCTCTCCAATCTCTTTCGGATGCTTTACTCGCGTGCCGGGCATTACCTGCCGCATCGGCCCATGCTGTATGCGGAGTCTTTTTCGTATAACCGCATCGAGGGCGCGTGTCCTGTGTGCCATGGGCTTGGTCGCATCTATGACGCAACGGAAGAGTCGATGGTGCATGACCCTTCGCTGAGCATCCGCGAACGTGCTGTGACCGCGTGGCCTACGGCGTGGCAGGGGCAGAATCTGCGCGACATCCTGGTAACGATGGGCTATGACGTTGATCGACCGTGGAAGGATCTTCCGAAGAAGGACCGGCAGTGGATCCTGTTCACCGAAGAACAGCCGACTGTGCCGGTCTATGCGGGGCTGACTCCGGCTGAGACGAAGCGCGCGCTCAAGGCGAAGATGGAGCCGAGTTATCAGGGCACCTTTACCAGCGCTCGTCGTTACGTGATGGAGACGTTCACGAAGTCGCAATCCGCGATGATGAAGAAGCGCGTGTCTGCCTACATGCTGAGCACCGAATGCAGCATGTGTCATGGCAAGCGGCTGCGATCTGATGCGCTGGATGTGACCTTCGCGGGGCTGGATCTCTCGGACATGGGCAATCAGCCGATGAAGAGTATTCGCGCACTGCTGGCGCCGTTTGCGACGGGCAAGGCTTCGGACGAGACGCACACGCCTGAGAAGGTGTTGGCGGCGAAGACGATCACGAAGGACATCGTGTCGCGTCTGGATGTGTTGATCGATCTTGGCCTGGGGTATCTTGCACCGGAACGCAGCACGCCAACGCTTTCGCCGGGCGAGTTGCAGCGGCTGCGGCTTGCAACGCAGTTGCACTCCAACCTGTTTGGCGTGGTGTATGTGCTGGATGAGCCATCGGCGGGGCTGCATCCTTCCGATACCCGGACGCTGCTGCAGGCTTTGGATTCGCTGAAGCAGGCGGGTAACTCGCTCTTCGTGGTGGAGCATGAGGTTGATGTGATTGAGCATGCCGACTGGATTGTGGACGTCGGCCCACGCGCGGGAACGAATGGCGGCGAGATTCTTTACAGCGGCAAGCCGGATGGCCTGACGCATGTGAAGAACTCTGAGACGGCGAAGTACGTCTTTGGGCGCTTTCATGCGCAGCCGCGTACACCGCGCGAACCGGTGGGCTGGTTGCGGCTGGAGGGTGTCACTCGCAACAATCTCGACGCACTGGATGTGGCATTGCCACTGGGTGTCTTCACCTCCGTTACGGGTGTCTCCGGATCCGGTAAGTCGACGCTGATCAGCCAGGCTCTGGTCGAGTTGATGAGCGAGCACCTGGGGCAGTCGCTGGATGCGCCGGAGCCTGACGATGATCCTTCTGCAGAGGTCGCGCCGGTGACGACGGGCGGACGGCTTGCGGGTGGTCAGGAGAAGATTCGCAGGTTGGTGCAAGTGGATCAGAAGCCCATCGGACGCACGCCCCGATCGAATATGGCGACGTATACAGGGCTGTTCGACCATGTGCGCAAGCTGTATGCCGCGACGCCGATGGCGCGTTCGAGGCGCTACGATGCGGGTCGCTTCTCGTTCAATGTGGCGAAGGGCCGCTGCGAGACGTGCCAGGGTGAGGGCTTCGTCTGTGTGGAGTTGCTGTTCCTGCCCAGCGTGTATTCGCCGTGTCCCACGTGCAATGGCGCTCGCTTCAACGCGAAGACGCTCGAAGTCATGCTCCGCGGCAAGACGATTGCAGATGTTCTTGGCATGACCGTCGAAGCGGCTCATGCATTCTTCCAGGATGACACGACGATCGAGCGCGCACTGCGGATCCTGCTGGAGGTTGGTCTGGGTTATCTGAGGCTTGGTCAGCCTGCGACGGAGCTTTCCGGTGGCGAGGCGCAGCGCATCAAGCTTGCCACGGAACTGCAGCGGCCGCAGCGTGGCGATACGCTGTATGTGTTGGACGAGCCGACCACGGGTCTTCATCCCTCGGATGTGGAGCGGCTGATGAAACAGCTCGATGGCCTGGTAGACGCTGGCAACACCGTCGTCGTTGTGGAGCATGACATGTATGTTGTGGCGAGCAGCGACTGGGTGATCGACATCGGTCCGGGCGCGGGTGATGAGGGCGGCAAGGTGGTCACGGCGGGAACACCCGCCCACGTGGCGTCGCACAAGGGCGGCAAGACGGCGCCGTTTCTTGCGAAGTTTCGGAACGGATAGAACAGCGTGCGCGATCGATGAGTGTTGAGGTGAGAACGCCCGGCGGAGTGCGATGACCTGCAAGCGATGCCGCGTGCGGATGCGTGAGATCTCGGGACACATCTTTCACGGCAAGCGGAAGTTCCGATGTCCGCAGTGCAATCGTGCCAAGATGAAGAAGCCCAAGAAGCGTGAGAAGAAGTCTCGCGGCTCGTCGCATTCTGAGGCTTAGAGGGCTCATGTGTATCTGGCCGTAGGAGATTTCATGAGCTGTCCTGAAACGGGCGTCCGCCTGAGCTCCCCGATGATCGGCGATGATGATCCCATTCTCGGAGCTCCCTACAGTGTGGCCTGACGGAGTGTACAGCCTACCTTCGCGCGGTGCCTCGCCGCTTAAAGAAAGGTAACGACAGCGCTGGCAGCTAATCGGGCGTCCGCCCCACTACATTCGATAGCGCTAGAGGTTATCTGTCCTGAGGGCGACGCGCTGCGACGTATGGCTTCGGGGCCGTGAGTTCGACGCTTTCCCGACGAGTTCTCTCCAGAATGGGATGCGCTGGTAGGTTACATCGTCGACTGTTCCGAGTTTCGTTCGGTTCCCTGATCGACTTATTGAAGGGATTGCAGAGCTAAACGGCTACCGTCTCACTGCGAACATTTCCGTCCGCCTTCCGTTTCCCCCAAAGGGTAATCGGGTGCTCATAGAACTTGAAAGATGCCCACGCCACGATGATGATCAGCGGGACATCGAAGATCAGCATCTTGTGGTGGGTTGCTACCGGGATGGGAAATGGTGCGTGCAGGGCCTTTGCCGTGATCGTGCCGATGAGTCCGCCGAATAAGTAAAGGCCATAGCTGATTGCGCCGAGCCAAACAAGGGGTCGCCAAGAAACAACACGGCTTGCCACCGCTCCCGGATGCAACAGCACATATGCAATCACGCCAACCATGGCGAGCGAGATGATGGTGTATGAGAATCCGCACCACAGCGCACTATCCGAGAACGGATGAAAGTCAGCACCGTCGGCGAGGTATAGGACCGAATAGAGTGCACCGGCTGAGATTGCCAGGGTAGAGGACCAGCGCGTGATGCGCTCCTTCCACTCGTTGTCTTCCAGCAGTACGGCCAGCAGGCTTCCGAGTGCCAGCCCATCCAGGCGGAAGGGCGTGAGGTAGTAGGTAACGTCGCCAGGATGCTTGATGTAGTGGACGACAAGTAGGCGGAAGATGGGTTCAGCGATGAGGATGCCGACAAGGATGACCCGCAGTTTTGCCTTCGGCAGATAACGGACGGCGAACGGCCAAAGCAGGTAGAAGTGCTCCTCGACAGCCAGAGACCAGAGGTTGCCAAGGATCGGCAGCGAGTTCTTGCCGAGGATATCCGCGCCGCCGAGGAAGAACAGGTATTCAAGGGCTGAGGACAATTTTCCATTGTGGGTTAGCAGGAAGACTATTGGGATGAGAATCAATACCGGCGGAAGAATGCGGGTGGCACGCTTGAGATAGAACGGACCCCAGAACTCTTCCTTGTTTCGCGCGCGGCGCAGGATGCCGGTGATCAGATACCCCGACAGCACAAAGAAGAGATCAACGCCGACGCCGCCCAGAGGTGCGAAGGAGTGGTGTAGGAGAATAACCAACCCAACAGCAATAGTGCGTAGTCCATCCAAGCGTTCAAGTCGCATCGAAATTAGTAAGCTCCCAAATCAGAGAATTGATACCAGCTATTCTTTCGTCACGCCCAACTGCGCAGCAGCGTTAGCAAGCATATGAGCGTTCAGTGCTGCGAAGCCCTCCGCCTCTGCCTGCGAGTCGAAACCTCGATACTGTGTGCGCGCTGGATAGATGGCGCTTATCGAGCCGTCATCCTCTACCTTCGCGACGATAGCCCATCCGAACAAATGCAGCCCGCGATTGACCCACCATAGCAATCCAGACCTCCGAAACTCTTCCCAAGTACGCACTTCAATCATGCATCCCCCTTGTGACAGCGTACTTCACGAGGCTCTTTTAAAACGGCTTGATGCTCTCTAGCTTCTCTGGACCAGTGAGGACGGTTCTCTACTTTCCGATGCAGAAGCTGGAAAAGATTAGGTTCAGGACGTCGTCGGCTGTGGTCTGGCCGGTGAGTTCGTCGAGTGCTCGCAGGGATTCGTAGAGGTCCAGCAGAAGCATCTCGTGTGGGGTGCCGTTGGCTGCGGTGCGTGCTCGCTGCAGAGCCTGGAGCGCGCGATCGACGGCTTCGCGCTGGCGCAGGTTGGTTAGCGTGGCTCCGCTGCTGTGGGTGCTCGCTTCACCGCGCGCGATCGTCAGGATCGCTTCGCGTAGACGTGCGATCCCTTCGCCGGTCGTTGCAGAGGTTCGGACCGGGAGACGCTGCGTATGTGCGACGGCTTCGTTTGAAGCGCTGATGTCGCGGGTCAGAAGGTCGATCTTGTTGTGGACTTCAAGGACCGGCCTGTCGCGGAGCAGTTCGTTGAGCGCGGGATCTTTTTCTGTGGGCGTGCTTGCGTCGAGGATGAGGAGCACGGCGTCCGCGTCTGCGATGGCGCGGCGTGAGCGCGCGACGCCCTGGCGCTCTGCCTCGTCATCGGTCTCGCGCAGGCCTGCGGTGTCGAGCAGTTCGACGGGGACACCGTTGATGCTGATGTGTTCCGAGATGACGTCGCGCGTGGTGCCGGGCGTGGCCGTGACGATGGCGCGGTCCTGCTGGACGAGGCGGTTGAAGAGCGAGCTTTTGCCGGCGTTGGGGCGGCCTACGATTGCGAGGCGCAGGCCTTCGCGCATGAGGCGTCCGTGGGCGAAGCTGGCGAGCAGTGCTTGCAGCGCGGGTTCGATGGCTGCGATGCGTGCCTCGATCTCGGCGGCGGGTAAGGTGTCGAGGTCGTCTTCGGCGAAGTCGATGCCGGCTTCGAGTGTTGCGATGAGTGCGACCAGAGCTTCCTTCGTTGGCCGAACCTCCGCGGCGATGCTGCCGCCCATCTGTTGTGCTGCGAGTTTTGCCTGACCGAGCGTCTGCGCGTCGATGAGGTCGCGGACTGCTTCTGCGCCGGTGAGGTCGAGGCGACCGCGAAGGAAGGCGCGCTCTGTGAACTCGCCGGGGCGGGCTGGCTGTGCGCCGTGATGGACACAGGCACGTACGAGCCAGTCGAGGACGATGGGGGAGCCGTGTGTGGCGATTTCGACGACGTCCTCACCGGTGTAGCTGTGGGGTGATTGGAAGAGGGTGACGATTGCGTCGTCGACGCGGGCTCCGGCTTCGTCGTGGAGGATGGCGTATTGGGCTGTGCGCCTGGTCTCTGTCTTGAGGGATGGGAGCAGTTCTTGGGCGATGGCGATTGCTGATGGGCCTGAGAGACGGACGATGCCGATGCCGCCTCGGCCTGGAGGTGTCGCGATGGCGACGATGGTGGTGTCGTCCAGGAGGTTGGCGGCCGTCATGGATTGATTCTATGGATTGTCGCGCTTTGCGCGAGGGAGCGCCTTTGGCACTGGCCCATGTCTCAGGTGCGAGACATGGGGCACCCGGGTTTGTGGCGGCTTCGGAGTGAGCGGTTCGTGCTTCGCACGAATTCCCACCTTAGCTTCGCGAAGGTGGGGCACCCGGTTCTGGGGCCCTTCGCTTTGCTCAGGATGACAGCTTCGGCGGGGGATGGGATGTGCGCGATGCCCGGCGCGAGGCCGGGCTTTCACTGCATCTTGCAGCCGCACTGACACGCGCGAAGCGTGTCGAGAACGGCACGAAGTGTTAGCGGCGGCGGAAGCGTTCGCGGATTTTGTTGGCTCGTTCGTCGCTTTCGCGGTTGCGCCAGTTTTCGGGGTAAAGGACGACGAAGCGGGATGGGCCTTCGCCGCTGGACTCGGTGCGCATGCCTTCGGCGCCTTTGAGGGCGAGGTGCAGCATGCGGCGCTCGCGGCTGCTCATGGGGTCGAAGGAGTAGGGGCGACCGCTGGTCTTGACGGCTTCGATGCCTTCCTTTGCGGTGTCCAGCAGGACGCGATTGCGGGCGGCTTTGAAGCCGTTGGCGTCGAAGGAGATGCGGTCGTGTTCGTCGGGTTCGAGGCGCAGAATCTTGGCGCAGACGTGTTCCAGAGCGCGGAGCACTTCCCCGTCGCGAGCGGTCAGCAGGTCCGCATCGGGACCGCTCAGTTCCACGTAGATCAGGCGGTCTTCGAGTCCATCGGGATCGGCTGCGCCCGCGCCGGCTGTGATGCGGAAGCGAAGCTTCATGCCGCCGGTGGTAGTCAGCATCTTGAGGAAGTCTTGTGTCTGCTGTGCGGCCGTCTTCAGGTCTTGCATACTGCTCTCCGGGGATCGCCTCCGCGGCTGCGGTTGTCGTCCATGTTTGTCTCTTGGATTACGCGCCGGCTGCAGCATTGGTTGCAGCCGGCGCTATTTTCTTCGTTACCGTTTGCCCTGGATGGTCTTGGCCTGCGGCGAGCCTACCTTGCGGCGGGCGCGCTTGGCAGCGAGTTCGCGCATCTCGCGACCTTCCTTGGTCTGGTTCATGGCGAGCTGCGCAGCGACCATCATGAGATTGCCGACGCACCAGTAGAGTGCCAGGCCAGAGGAGTAGTTCCAGGTGATGAAGCCGGAGAAGACCGGCATCATGAAGGCCATCATCTTCTGCTGCTGCGGATCCATACCCGGTGCCGGCATATAGAACTGCGTCAGGAACTGCGACAGCACCATGACGATGGGCAGGATGTGATACGGATCGGCGGCGGTGAGGTCATGCAGCCAGAACCAGTGTGCCTCGCGCAGTTCGACGACCTTGGGCAGCATGCCCAGCATGGCGAAGAGCAGCGGGAAGGTGAGCAGCGTGGGGACGCAGCCGCCCAGCATGTTGACGCCGTTGTCCTTCTGCAGCGCCATGATCTCGGCGTTCATGTCGGCGCGCTTGGGGTCGGTCACCTTGTACTTGGCGTACTTCGCCTTGATGGCGTCCATCTGCGGCTGAATGCGCTGCATCTTGAGGCCGCTCTTGAGACTCTGGAAGCGGAAGGGCAGCAGGACAAGGTTGACGACGACGGTGAGAGCCACGATGGCCCAGCCCCAGTTGCTGGCGATGTGGTCGTGGATCCAGTTCAGGAACCAGAAGAGGAACTTGGCGATCGGTCCCCAGAAGCCGAAGTCCAACAGCGGCTCAAGGGTATCGGAGGATCCGGAGACCGGGATCGCTTTCAGAACCTCAGCCGACTTCGGTCCGACGTAGACACGGGTGGAGGTCGTGCCGTCGGTATCGCCGAGCGCCACGCCGACCACGGGCACGTCAACGGGCTTGCCGGAGACCTTGCCGTCCTTCATCAGTTTGTTGACGTCGATGGTGTTGTGGAGGGTCACGGCCGTTGCGCTGCCGGGGTTGTCCGGAAGGAAGGCGGCGACGAAGTAAGCGTCGTCCGTTGCGGCGTACTGCAGCGGAGCGTTCAGCGTCTCGCCGCCGGTGACCTTCTTGAACTCGAGGCCTTCGCTCTTACCGTTGCGCATGGTGTTGATGCGCGAGGAGTTATAGTCGCCTACCTGCTCCTGATCGCCGAAGCCTGCGGGCCACGACAGCAGCGCGCGAACGGGCGCGTCGTCTACCTTGACGGTGCTCTCAGCCTTGACGACGTAGGTGCTGTCGAAGTGGAAGGTCTTCGTGACATCGACGTTGCCCTGGTGGTAGCGGAACGTAAGTGTCTGCGGCGAGGTCAGATTGCCGGTGACGGAGGGTACGAAGAGGGCGGTGCGGAGACCGCGCGTCATGCCGGCGTCGTAGGTGTACAGCGATAGCGGGAAGCCGTATTCCTTGCTTGCGGCTGCGTTGACCAGGTCGAGCGGGCCGCCGTAACGGCTCTTGAACTTCTTCAAGATCCAGCTGCGAACTTCCGCACCGCGATTGCTGAAGGTGATCTTGTAGAGTTCGTTCTCAATGGTGGTGGTCTGCTCTGCGCTGGCTGCGATGGCATCGGCCGCAGCGCTTGCTGCTGGCGCCTTCACCGCGTTTGCATTGAACGAAGCCTTGCTTCCAGTGGGAGCGCTGATGGGAGCGGACTGCTGGCTCTGCGTCTGCGCGGTGGGCGGCTGTAGCGGCTGCTTCTGCTTGCTGCGGTAGAACTGCAGCCCGGCAAACACGCCAAGCATCACGACCATCATGACAAGGAAGGAGGTGTTGCTGGTGCCGCCTTTTCCTTGATTGGGGTTCTTAATCTCTGCCACGGTTTCCTTGTCTACAGGCGCAGCCCTGCCACGCCGGATTTATCCATCTTCCATGATAACTGGCGCAAACTATCCCGTGATTGCAGCGGTGCGGGCGGGCGTTAATGGGCTGTGGTTTGTTGCGGATAGATGAGGTCGGCGGGGCGGTATCCACTGGCGGCAAACTGCTGGCGGATCGCGTCGAGGGTTGCGGCGGGGAGCGACGGTGTGCGGGCGAGGATCCAGCCGTACTTGCGTCCGGGTTCGCCGACGATGGCCCAGCGGTAGTCGGGGTCGAGGCCGATGATCCAGTAGTTGCCGTAGAAGGGCCAGAAGAAGGTGACCTTCAGCTTCGCGCTGGTGGTCTTGTCGACGACCTTGGCTTTGCCCTTTGCAATGTTGGGCTTGCCGTCAGCCTGGACGCAGGTGTTGCGGACGGTGATGTCGGAGCCGTCCATGGCGTACTCGGCCGTGACGTCGCGGACGCACTTCTTTTCAAATCGGTTGGGGATGCGGGCGATCTCGTACCAGCGGCCGAGATAGCGCTGCAGGTCGACGTGATCGACCGTCTTGAGCGGGGTCTGGGCTTGTCCTGTGACGCCGAGCGCGACGGCGAGGGCTGCGAAGGTTTGCAGGATCTTCATGGCGAGTGCTCCGGGACGACTGTCCGTCACGATCATCCTCTGCTGGCGGGACGGCGAGCGCAAGTGGCTTCGTGCTATCAAGGGTTATGAGAACGATCGTTGTTGTCGGCAGCCTGAATATGGATATGGTCAGCACGGTGGACCGTATGCCTGCGCCGGGTGAGACGGTGGCCGGGCGCGGCTTTGCGATGGTGCATGGTGGCAAGGGTGCGAACCAGGCGGTGGCCGCGGCACGGCTGGGCGCTGTGGTGCGGATGGTTGGGTGTGTCGGGTCGGATAGCTTTGGCGGCTTGCTGCGGCAGGGGCTGGTTGCGGAGGGTATCGACGTTGCTGGTGTGAGGGAGTGTCCCGGCGCGAGTGGCGTGGCTGCGATCACGGTCGATGGGAGTGGTGGCAATAGCATTGTTGTCTACGCGGGTGCGAATGCGCTGCTGCTGCCCGGGATGATCGACGCGGCATCGATCGATTCAGCGGCGATGGTGCTGGTGCAGTTGGAGACGCCGATGGCGACGGTGGTGCGGCTGGCGGAGGTCTGCTCTGCTGCGGGTACGCCGCTGATGCTGGATCCTGCGCCGGCCCAGGCGCTGTCTGTCTCGTTACTGCGGAAGACTGCATGGCTTACGCCGAATGAGTCGGAGGCTCGGACGCTGCTTGGCGTTGCGGAGGATCTTCCGATGGAAGAGGCTGCCGAGCGGCTGCTGGCGCTGGGTGTGCGCAATGTGATGTTGAAGCTTGGGGCGCGGGGTGTCTATCTTGCAGGAGCTGACGTTGCGAGCACGCTGGTTCCTGCGCCGGCGGTGCGGGCCGTGGATACTACGGCCGCAGGGGATTGCTTCAATGCAGCCTTTGCCGTGGCGCTGACGGAGGGGCAGGCGCCGGTTGCTGCTGCTCGCTTTGCGTGTGCTGCTGCTGCGCTTTCGACGACGGGAGCGGGGGCGCAGCCGTCGATGCCGACGCGCGAGGCTGTGCTGCGGATGATGCGCGGCTAGTCGGCGACTCGCATGCCGTCGGGTGCAGCGAGCGTGGCGTAGCTGAGGGCGCCGAGGAGCGTGACGCTGGCACACACGAGGAAGCCGAGCGTGAACGAGTGGGTGCGGTCGAAGAACCAGCCTGTGAGTACGGGTGCAGCGGATGCGATGACGAAGCTGGCAAAGTTCTGCAGTGCGCCGAGCGATGCGACGAGGCGCGCGGGGCTGACCGTCTGCACATAGCCCCAGCCACTGGTCCCGGCGAAGTGAATAAAGAAGAGCGCGAAGCTGATGCCGGCGATGGCTTCGGCTGTGCTGCCTGCGCGTGAGACGAAGAACGTTGCGGCGGCGGAGATGATCATGCCGGTTACGAGCTGGATGCGATGCAGGGTGGTCAGGCGGATGCCGCGCTTGGCCCACAGGTCTGCGGAGAAGCCACTGCAGAGCATGCCTGCGGCGCCGGCGAGGAAAGGGATCGCGGCGAGCCAGCCACTCTTCGCGAGTGAGAGGTGGCGCTCCTGCTGCAGGTAGCCGGGCAGCCACGCGGTGTAGAGCCAGTTGGTGTAGTTAATGCCGCCGAAGCCGAGCATCATGCCCCAGGCGGTGCGCTGCCGGATGAGTTCGGCGAAGGCACTCTGTGTGACCGGTGCGGCTTCCGCTTCGCGGTAGGGTGTCTGTGCGCGTGAGCGATGCAGCCACACCCACAGGGCTGCGACGACGAGACCTGCGGCGCCGAGGATCATGAACATAACGCGCCAGCCGGTGCGGATCATCAGCAGGGTCAGCAGTGGTGGAGCGATGGCGAGGCCGAAGGTCTGTGAGCTGCTCATGATGGCGGTGGCGCGGCCGCGCGTGCGGTCGGTGAACCACTCGCGAACGCTGCGCACGCCTGCGGGATAGAACGGCGCTTCGCCCATGCCGAGCAGGATGCGGAAGGCGATGAACATGGGGAAGCTGGTGACGAGGCCGGTGAGCAGTTGCGCGCCGCTCCAGATGGCCAGGCCTGTACCCAGGATGCTGCGCGTTCCCATACGGTCGAGCAGGCCGATGAGCGGTAGTTGCGAGAGGCCGTAGGCGAAGGAGAAGGCGCTGAGCAGCCAGCCCATCTCGGTACCGGAGAGATGCAGCTCCGCGCGGACTGTTGTGTTGGCGATGGAAAGCGAGGAGCGGTCGAAGAAGTTGACGACGCCTGCAGCGAAGAGCAGGGCGAGCGTGATGGCCTGGTGTGCTCGCAGGCTGCGTTCGTTGGTTGGGGTAACGTCGTTCAGAGAGCAGCCTCGCTGCAGGAGTGCAGGCAGCCTGAGGCTATCGCACTGCGCGGTTCGCGTACAGCGTGGAGACGTAGCCCGCGCCGAAGCCGTTGTCGATGTTGACCACCGTTACGTTGGGTGAGCAGCTGTTGAGCATGCCGAGCATGGCAGTGACACCACCGAAGGATGCGCCGTAACCGACGCTGGTGGGAACAGCGATGACCGGCACAGCGACGAGACCGCCGACGACCGAGGGCAGTGCGCCCTCCATGCCGGCGCAGACGATGACGGCGTCTGCTGTGCGGATCGCAGGCAGATGCGCGAGCAGACGATGCAGACCGGCGACGCCAACATCGGTGAAGCGCGAGACCTCTGCTCCGAAGAAGCTTGCGGTGAGCGCAGCCTCTTCGGCAACGGGCAGATCGCTGGTGCCCGCGCAGATGACGGCGACTCGGCCACCGGATTTCTTCGCGCCCTCGCCGCAGGTGATGCAGCGAGCGACTGCATGATACTTCGCTTCCTTAACCAGTTCGCGCGTGGCTTCGAAGGCTGCTTCATCGGCGCGCGTGGCGAGTGCGGGTGTGCCGTTCGCGTGGATGCGTGCGAGGATCATCGCCGTCTGCTGCGCGGTCTTGCCCGATGCGAAGACGACCTCCGGCATGCCGCTGCGCAGGCTGCGATGGTGATCGACCTTTGCGAAGTCGAGATCTTCGAAGGGAAGCGAGGCGAGCTTGTCCGCGACCTCGTCTGCGGAGCGGGTGCCGGCGCTCAGTTCGTTGAGGAGTTTGAGTAGAGCATCACGCTGCATGGGGAAAACCTTGGATGAAGTGGAAGGGCGCAGTTGAGCCGAGCGGTTCGGCAGTGCGAAGGGATTTCGCCGCGAAAGTACGTTCGGTGCATCGAGGAAAGCTGACCTCAGGGGCTAAAGCCCTGCTCTGTGGAAGGCGGTCATTGGCACAGCTGAAGCTGTGCCCTTCCGGACGCGAGCAGTGCCGTATCAAACGCGATCTTTGCCAATCCGGACGCGATCTTTGCCGATCCGAACGCGATATCTGCCAATCCGAAAGCGATCTTTGCCGATCCGAGAAACAGCCTTTTCCTTTTAAAGGCAGGCTGTGCCCTTCAGAACGCTGCGTTCTATGCAAAATATTCTGGCGGCGCGGGATTTGGATCCCGCACATCGCATGGTGCGCGATGTACGGGGCACCCGCTTTCTTAGGCTGCATGAGTTTTTGTGCCTGCGAGAAGGCTAGAGACAGGCAGCAGAGCGTTCATGCTGCCGCTGCGGTAGCCTTCGGTATCCAGCGTCACGTAGGTGAAGCCTGCGGACTTCACGCGTTGCGTGATGCTTGCCATCATCTCGAGCGTCAGGGCAGAGGCCAGCTCACTGCGCTCAATCTCAACGCGTGCCAGGTCACCGTGGTGCCGCACACGTAGTTGCCGGAAGCCGAGCGCGAGGAGCGACTCTTCTGCTTCTTCCACCTGTCGCAATGCTTCCGCAGTGACAGGGCGGCCGTATTCGAGGCGCGACGACAGGCAGGCGGATGCGGGGCGATCCCACACGGTCAAGCCGGCAGCCTGTGCCAGTGCGCGGATCTCCAGCTTGCCAAGGCCTGCGTCGTTCAGCGGAGCCACGGCGTGGTGCTGCTCGGCGGCCTTTTGGCCGGGGCGAAAGTCTCCGTTGTCATCGCGGTTGCGGCCGTAGGCCATGGCGGTGATGCCGGTCTCGCGCAGCACGCCTTCCATGGTGAGGAAGAGTTCATCCTTGCAGTGGAAGCAGCGTGCGCCGTCGTTCTTCACGTATTCCGCGCGGTCCATCTCAGAGGTCTGCACGACGCGTAGCGGGATGTTGTTCTGCTGCGCGAATTGCATGGCAAAGGCGAGATGCGTGCGCGGCAGGCTCGGTGAATCGGCGATGACGGCGAGCATGCGGTCGCCCAGCACCTGGTAAGCCTCCCAGGCAAGATAGGCAGAGTCCACGCCGCCGCTGTAGGCAACGGCGAGCCGGTCGTAGCGGCGCAGCTCCTGCTGGAGGGCTGTGCGATTGGTTTCGAGTTGGCCGTCTGGGGTTGTCATGGATGTCTGCGTTTGGAAGGGCACAACCTTAGCTGTGCCGCAAAGCCCGTTGTTATATCTTCTTTGTTTCTCCGCCCGCTTTGCGGGCAGAGAAACAAAGAAAAGGGGTTGGAGAATCGTTCTTTGGCACAGCTAAAGCTGTGCCCTTCCGAACACGAGCAGTATCGTATGACGCTGCTCATTGATCGAATGACAAACTAAACCACGTCGCCTGCGGCAACCTGCTCGCGCGAGAGATCCTTGCGCGAGGGGTTGTCGAGCTTTTCCTTTGTGGACCACAAGCCGGCGGAGGGTGTGCTGATGTAGAAGACCTCTTCGCCGTCGGGCATGGTGTTCCAGCCTTCCTTCATCACGGCCGGGTCGTAGCGCTTGGTCATCTCGGCCAAGTCGGCGTACTGATATCCAACCTGCTCGATCTCTTCCTTTGTGAGGTGACCGGGCGCGTAGGTGATGGTGAAGCGGTCTTCGCTGCTGCCGTGGATGAGGTGCGCGACGCCGTGCGGAATCTCCTGCATGTCGGCCTCTGTTTTGTAGAGGGCCAGCGTGCGCGGTGTGCCCTTGTAGCCGTACTTGCGGATCAGAGCGTCCACTTCCGGCTGCTCGCCAAAGCGTTCGACGCCAGGTGCGAGGATCAGCAGTTCGCCACCATCGGCGATTGCCATGCGGGTGCGATAGACGGCCTTGTTGGCCACCCATGTTGCGCGGAACTCGTCTGCCTGCATGACGGCGACGACCTTCTTCAACGGCTTGTCGAAGAGCGTGATGTTCTGGTCGCGGCTGCGCTTTGCGGCCTGCAGATAGGTGTCGAGATCGTCGCCGACGTAGATGCCGCTGGTGACGAGCTTGTTCTCTTCATCGCGCTGCATCACGATCTGCAGATACACATCGGGCAGCGATGCGAGGTGCTCGTCTTCGCTCCAGTTGTAGCAGGCGCGCAAGGGAGTTACGAGGCAGCCGAGATTGTTCTCAATGCCATAGACGGCGGCCGCAATGTGCGAGGCGCAGATGGTGTCCTTGCCGCCCAGGCCGATGTAGTAGTTCTTGTTGTGGTTCGCGAAGCCGAGCACTTCATGCGGCACCACGTGACCCACGTTGATGATCAGGTCCCACTGCTCATCCATGAGCTTGCTGTTCAGGTCGACGGGGATATCCCAGTCCGCAGCGCCGTCCGTCGTCTCTTTCACGAGCGAGGCGGGGATGGTTGCGACGTGCGTGCAGCCGTTGCGCCAGTCGTGGGGGAAGATGCGCTCCTCGGGGATGGAGCCGAACATCCACTTGTTCTCGGCTTCAGTGTGCGGCACGTGCTGACCCAGCGTCGGGATCACTTCCACGTGTGCGTCGGGAAGAGCGTTGTAGAGATACTCGGTGATCCATCCGCTGCCGCTGTGTGCGCGCGTGAGATCGGGCGGCAACAGAAGGACGCGCTTCAGGTCCTTGTTGATACGTGTGCGCGCTTCGCTCAGCAGCTTATCGCAGGCTTCCTTGATCTGCGCATCCGATACGTGCGGTGCTTCTACCTTGAACCAGGCCACTTGATTTCCCTCAGCGGCGGAAGCCGCGCGTTAGCAGATGATCGATCGGTTCCGGATCGTAAGGGCACGGCTTGAGCCGTGCCAACGATGAACCGGAATCGAGTGGGCTTCAGCGCTGAGGTCTGCTTGAACGTTTCCAAACAACCCTCAGCGGCTGAAGCCGCCTCAACAGTAGTGCCTTTGCGGCATGGCTAAAGCCGTGCCCTTACGATTCTTTGCAATCAAGGAGTTCGTCTTGACTGCGGTACTTCTACATCTTGTTAGCCAATGAAGATCGGCTTGATGTGCCGGTCGAAGAGGTTTGTCGTCACGTTGCGCGCAACCACTTCCTCATTCGCCTGCAATGCATCGGTGTAGCGTGTGCCCATCTTTGCTGCGACCTTGAAGCCGACGTGCAGCAACTGGCGCAGGTCTGCGTTGTACTGTGCGTCGTTTTCGTCATGTCGCAGCGCGCGCACATACTGTTCGCTGGTCCAGCCGTTCACCGTCTCCGGTGAGGGCAGGTTTGCTGTCTTGATATCGATGACGGTCGCATACGGCGCGCAGAGTTCTTCCGCATGGGCGAAGGCCTCGGCATAGACTTCCTTCGCGAGAACAAGAGCATCGCCGCCTGCCTCTGCAAGTCCGATGAGCTCTTCCAGCCAGGTGGTGCCGGCTGTCTTGACGTGCACGCCAGCGCCCGTGTCCTTCAGCGCCTCGCGGATGGACTGGTAGATCGAGAACTTGTCCGAACCGGAGTGGACGCTGAGCTTGAGGTTTGCGGGCAGGCCGTACTTGTCGATGGCGTAGGCAATGGTGGCCAGATCCTCGCGGAACTCTTTTGCGAACTGCGGCACATCGCCTACGTAGTCGACGCCCTTGTTGAAGCGGCCTGTGAACTTGGGTGCGATGGTCTGGATGGGCAGCTTCTCATCGGCGATCGCGGCGAGGATGATGAGCAGCTCGGGCGGCGTCTGCGGCGCGTCGGTCTCGTCCATGCTGATCTCGGCGACGAAGTCTTCGTTGCCCTTCTTCTCGACGACGGCCTTGTAGATCTCGGCGGCGTGCTGCACGGCTGCGAGGAACTGCTTCGCGGTCTTTTCGACGAAGGCCTTGTCGAGCGAGAAGGGCTTGTCGATGCCGGGAATGCTGATCTCGCCGATCAGTTCGGGGTGACGTGCGACGAACTTGGCGATCTCTGCGTCATCGCTCTTCTGGCCGATGTTGTCAGCCACATCAATGGTGAAGAAGTCGCAGGGCGCTACGAAGCGCTCGTAGGTCTTCAGGTTGATGTGGTCGGCGTCCAGGAAGTAGGGCTTGGTCCAGCCAAGCTCTTTGACGGCTGCGTCGGCCGCGGCGCGTGTGCCGCTGGGTTCGCTGCCGATGATCAGGTGCTCGCGGTTGCTCTTGTTCCACACCGGCGCCACGTCGGCACCGGCTTCCGCACCGAGAATGCAGGCCTGTAGCTGGGCCTTTGCCTGGTGTGCAAAACGGTCGCCCATTCCGAGCGAAAACTTGGGTAGCTGCATGGTGGTGATGACTCCTTGGCTAACGCATAAAAACGTTTCGATGATACCCCTCTTCGCGAAGTCCTGTCTTGCAAAGATCGCGGCGATTCCATCTTTCGCACGATTTTCGAGGACAACTTCGTGGGGTAGCGGGTGGACCAGATTTACTGGTTCACGCCGCTTGCAAGGAAGCCGCCGTCCACGACGATGGTGTGGCCGTTGGTGAAGGAGGCTGCGTCGCTTGCCAGGTAGATGGCTGCGCCCACGAGCTCTTCCGTCTTGCCGAAGCGGCCCATCGGGGTGCGCATGCGAAGTTCCTGGCCACGGGGCGAACCGTCCAACAGCGCGGCGTTCAGGTCTGTGCGGAAGACGCCGGGGGCGATGCCGTTGACGATCACGCCGTGCTTCGACCACTCCACCGCAAGCGAACGCGTCAGCGAGAGGACGCCGGCCTTGCTGGCGGCGTAGGCGGCGACTTCATTCAACGCGACGTAGCTGTTGAGCGACGCGATGTTGATGATGCGGCCGTACTGCTTGTCGATCATGTGTTTGCCAAAGACCTGGCAGGCGCGCAGCATGCCCGTCAGGTTGGTGTCGATGATGTCTTTCCACTCTTCTTCTGAGACGGTCAGCGTGGGGCTGCGCTTGATCTTGCCGGCACAGTTCACCAGGATGTCGACCTTGCCGAACTCCTGAATGCAGGCTTCCAGCAGGGCTTCAATCTGGTCGCGGTGTGTCTGGTCGGTGGGCTGACGGAGCGTTCTGCGGCCCAGCGCTTCAATCTCTGTGGCGACTTCGTTGACCTGCTCGACGCGACGACCGGTGCTGACGACGTCTGCGCCGGCTTTTGCCAGGCCCAGGCTCATGGCGTGACCAATGCCGCTGGTACCGCCGATGACGACGGCGACGCGGCCTTCCAAACTCAGGGGATGCTTCACTTGCTTATGCCTCCAATTTCACGCGCTGCAGGCCGCCTGCGAACAAGCGCAGGATGACCCAGGCGATCATGTAAACGCTGCCGGCCAGGATGAACAGCGATGCGTAACTGCCGGTGAGCTGCAGGATGTGTCCTGCTTCCAGCGACAGAAGAACGCCGCCGACCGATCCTGCCATGGCGGTGATACCGGTGACACTGCCCACCGCGCGTGGCGGGAAGATGTCGGAAACGGTGGTGTACATATTCGCAGACCAGCCCTGGTGGCCCGAGACGGCGAGGCTAAGCACAAGGATGGAGCCGGTGATCGTCGTCATGTGGCTGGCGAAGAGCATGGGCAGCGAGAAGAGGGCGCAGATAAACATCGCGAGCAGGCGTGCATTGCCCTCGCGCATACCGCTCTTCACGAAGACCTTTGGGATCCAGCCGCCGGCGATGCCGCCCACGGCTGATGCGCCATAGATGATCATCAACGGTGCGCCCATGTGGGAGAGGCCGAGGTGGTACTGCGCGTCCAGGAAGCCCGGCATCCAGAAGAGATAGAACCACCAGATGGAGTCGGTGAGGAAGCGAGCGGCAGAGCACGCCCACGTCTGCTTGTACGCCAGCAACTGCAGCCAGCGCGGCTGCCTGCCGCCTTCCGTGGGTGCTTCTTCATCGGACTGGATGTAGGAGAGCTCCGCGCGCGACACCGTCTTGTGTGCGGCGGGTGTGCGGTACTTCCAGTACCACCAGACGATCCACGGCGCGCCTAGCAGGCCGGTTACCAGGAAGGCCGCGTGCCAGCCGTAGCGAAGCGTGATCCAGGGCACGAAGAAGGGGGCGACCATGGCTCCGGTGGTCGTGCCCGCATTGAACAGGCCCGTTGCGAAGGAGCGGTCTTTCTTGGGGAACCAGTCGGCGACCGTCTTGATGGCGGCAGGGAAGTTGCCGGCCTCACCCAGACCCAGCGCGAAGCGGGCTGCACCGAAGCCGAGCGCGGTGGTGACCAGGGCGTGGGCCATGCCGGCGAGGCTCCAGATGCCCATGATGAGTGCGTAGCCGAAGCGGGTTCCCAGCTTGTCGACCAGCCGGCCGGCAGCGACCAGGCCGAGCGCGTATGCCACCTGGAAGCAGGCGATGATGTAGCCGTAGTTCTGTTCGCTCAGGCCGATGTCATGCATCAGCGTGGGCTTCAAGATGCCGATGACCTGGCGGTCCATGTAGTTAATGGTGGTGGCGACAAACAGCATCGCGCAGACCATCCAGCGAACGTTGGTTGACCGTGTTTCTGCGTAGGAGTCGTTCGTCGAATCGAGGGTGCTCACAGCGCTCCGGGAAACTGCGTGTTTGGCGTGCCGCACAGGCTCGCAGCGGAGGGTGCCGCAGGCAGCGGATACAAGGCATGCCGAGGGCTTCCGTGAGCGTGAAGAGGTCCGACCACTTTCCATAGGTGTATTCCTCCGTTCGTTCGCATGTCAACGCCGCAGCGGGTTCGCCTTTCCTTTTTCCACGGCACTGTGCAGAATTGGCTGATATGTCCAGCCTTCGCACCGCAAAGCCCGGCGAAGATCGCCAGATGACCATGCGCGTCGTCGAGCGCATCCGCGCGTTGCTGGAAGATGGTTCGTTACAGCCCGGTGACAAGCTGCCGCCGGAGCGTGAGTTTGCACGCACGCTGGGCATCAGCCGCAGCAGCCTGCGCGCCGGCATCGGCTACCTGGCGGCCATGGGGTTATTGCAAGTGCGGCATGGTGTGGGGGCTTTTTTGTCGGAGTCACCTACGCAGTTTGGTGCGGCTTCTCTGCCGTTTCTGGATGCGCTGCATGGCTATGAGATGGGGCAGTTGTTCGAGGCACGCCGCGTGCTGGAGGGGCACCTTGCCGCGCTGGCTGCCGACCGTATCAACGAGCGCCACCTGGCGCAAATGGCCGAAGAACTCGAGGAGATGGATGCCACCGTCGGCACGCCGCAGGACTATCTGATTCATGACGTGCGGTTTCATCGCATCATCGCGCAGGCTGCCGGCAACAGTATTCTGGCGGCGATTATGGAGAGCCTGACCGGTGCCCTGTATGCGGCGCGCCGGAGTAATGCTGAGCACAAGGCCGACCTGGCTCTCACGACCGCATTGCATCGCGGTGTCTATCGTGCGATTCGATCCGGCAATGCACGCGCGGCTCGTGCGGCGATGGAGCGTCATCTGATGGAAGCTGAGGATGCGCAGAAGAAAGAAGCATCCACGTCGCCCGGGCGGGTGAAGCCGGTGGTTGTTGCGAAGAAGGCTGTGAAGGCGGTTACTCCTAAGTCGAAGGCTCCGGTGAAGTAGAGTGGCGAGGCCATCCGGTTCGCACTTCACGCGACGGCCTTCCTCTGTGACCGCTGGGACGGGATTGGCGCGTAGAGCAACTTGCAGATCCCTCTGCTGCGCTGCGGGATGACAAGCATGGAAAAGGGCACGGCCGAAGCCGCGCCCTTTCGAACCACCTGAACTGTCTTAGAGCTTGTAGGCAGACCGCACCAGGTTCACCGTCAGATCCTGCGCCAGCGTGAAAGCCTCGTCTTCTTCCAGACGATGTTCTGCCACCAGCCGTGCCAGGAAGGCGCAGTCGGTGCGGCGGGCGACGTCGTGGCGTGCAGGGATGGACAGGAAGGCGCGTGTGTCATCGTTGAAGCCCACCGTGTTGTAGAAGCCGGCGGTCTCGGTTGCGGTCTCGCGGAAGCGCATCATGCCTTCGAAGCTGTCGTGGAACCACCACGGCGGTCCCAGGCGCAGCGCAGGATAATGCCCGGCAAGCGGAGCCAGTTCCCGGCTGAAGGCTGTCTCATCCAGCGTGAACAGGATGATGGTCAGGTCACGCTCATTGCCGACGATATCGAGCATGGGCTGCAGTGCGTGCACGTAGTCGGTCGCGGTCGGAATGTCGGCGCCCATGTCGCGCCCGAAGTTCTCGAAGATCTCGAGGTTGTGGTTGCGCATGCTGCCCGGGTGGATCTGCATGACGAGGCCGTCTTCGACCGACATCTTCGCCATCTCCGTGAGCATCTGCGCACGGAAGATCTCGGCGTCGTCCTCATCGGCTTCGCCGTTCAGGACAGTGGCGAAGAGTGCGGCGCACTCCTCCTCGTCCAGATCGGCGGTGCGGGCGGTGGGATGGCCGTGGTCGGTGGCCGTCGCGCCGAGTGATTTGAAGCGTTCACGCTGCTTGCGCAGGGCGTTCAGGTAACCCTTCCACGTGGAGGTGTCTTCGTTGCTGATCTGGCCCAGCTTGTCGAGGTTCTCCAGGAAGCCCGCGAACTCAGGATCGACGACGGAGTCCGGGCGAAAGGTCGGGATGATGCGGCCCTTCCAGTCGCCTGCGCGCAGCGCCTGGATATCCGTCAGCGGATCGGTGGCGGCATCGGTCGTCGCCAGCACCTCCATCTTGAAGCTCTCGAAGAGCGCGCGCGGACGGAACTCTGGCGTGGCGAGCTTCTCGCTGATCGTGTCGAAGTACAAGTCGGCCGTCTTCTCGCTCAAGCGCTCGGTCATGCCGAAATGCTCCTGGAAGGCGTAGTCCAGCCAAAGGCGCGACGGTGTGCCGCGGAAGAGGTAGTAGTGCTTCGCGAAGATGTGCCACACGGCGCGCGGGTTCTCGATCACCGGCTTGCCGATCTCCAGGTCCTCCAGGCGAACGCCCTGGCTGTAGAGCATGCGATGGACGTAGTGATCGGGCTGGATGAAGAGCTTTGCGGGGTCCGGGAATGCCTCGTTCGAGGTGAACCAGCCGGCGTTGGTGTGGCCGTGCGGGCTGATGATGGGCAGGTTGCGCACCGTGGCGTACAGCCGGCGTGCGATATCGCGCGTGGTGGGGTCGGCCGGGAACAGCCGGTCATCGTGCAGCAGGGCCATGAGGTCGTCCTTCAAAACAGCATTCGCTGCCACCGCGCTGGCGCGGTGGTCATGCCACCATCATCCTCCGGGGACCTAGCTCCGCACAAATCCTTCATTTTGCGCCCTTTCTTATCGCTGCGGACCGATCCGGGGTTTGGGAGGGGCCGTCTCGGTGTAGCGGCAACTTGAGAGACGCACCGAAGTCGCATCATCAGAAGCTCATCACGATCTTCCTCGTGAGGACATGCGGATTGCGGTGTACATCATTAGGTAAAAGACCTAACTAATAATTGCCGCATGGAAAGCGGGAAAGAGCGGCTGTGCGACTATCGTCCGTCGCGTGGTCATGAGCTCCAACCACGATGTTTTCTTTTTGACACCTCCGTGGCGCAATGTTACGTTCGCATTACACCAAAACCTGAATCTTTCCTGCCCCGGGTCTACTCCCGGTGCGGAGATGGTCACCAGTGCTGGTCCAACCTGCTCTAAACGTGTCCTGCATCGAAACGTGTCATTGCATTTCAGTTTGTTCTGATCTTCCGGCCGGCTCATCTTGACCGGGTTCGCAACGCAACGTTGTACGTCGTAGCAGTCGTCTTCGCTCTTTCGTTCTGACAGTCCATCGGTCTTCGCATGCGGTTTCACCGCGCGCTCGCAGCACTGTCTCTTCACGGAGATTGCGTGTCGAACCGCGGCACCCCCCGTGCGCCCCGAAATGAATTTCATACCCACGCGTGGCCCCAACGGCACAGCGCGTCCGCGGCTTTGTGCACTGATTCAGTCGCTTTTCCAGGAGGCAGTTGATGAGATCTTTGTTTTCGAGTCTTCGACCAGCGCAGGTGGCAGTCACCGCCATCATGCTGATCGCAGGCGTTCCATGCGCACTCGCGCAAACGAACTACGGGTCTGTCCGGGGCCAGATCAAGGACGGAACGGGCGCCCACATCAAGGACGCTCAAGTAACGTTGACCAACCTTGATACCAAGGTGGAGCGCGCCACCCATACGACGGATGCGGGCGATTATGTTTTCAGTGCTGTTGATCCGGGCAATTACCGCATCACCGTGGTCAACAAAGGCTTTAAAAGTTACGAAGACAGTGGCCTGCGGGTGGAGCTTGGCGCCACGACGACCATCGATGCATCGCTGCAGGTAGGAGCCTCGGGCGAGACGATCGAAGTGACGTCAGAGACGCCGCTCTTGGATACGGCGAGCGCCTCCGGCGGGCAGTTGTTCAGTGAGCAGCAGATCCAGGATTTGCCCAACCTGGGCCGCAACCCATTCGTCTTTGAAAAGTTCGACAGCGGCGTGGTCACCACCGGCGATCCGCGTTATGTGCGCGCAGAAGATCAGACGGGACTGTCGCAGGTTTCGCTGGCGGGTGCGCCGATTGGTTCCAACAACTATGTGGTGGATGGCATTCCCATCTCGACGTCGTCGGGCGGTGTCACCTTCATTCCGTCGCCTGAGGCGGTGTCGGACGCTAAGGTGCAGGTGAATACTTACGATGCTGAAGCGGGTCGCACCGGCGGCGGTATCTTCAACACCTCGCTCAAGTCGGGATCGACGCAGTATCACGGCTCACTTTACGGGGAGACGCGGCAGACACCGTGGTCGGCCAACCTATGGTTCAACCCTGTGAATGCGACGACGGGCCTGAAGGGCGCAACACTGGACAACACCACCTATCTGTATGCCGGCGCCTTCGGTGGCCCTTTGCCCTTCATGAAGAAGGTGAAGTGGTTGAACAACACGTTCTTCTGGGTTACGGAAGAAGGCTACCGTCAGGCGCAGCCGCTCACCGGCGCGACCACTGCGTTCTTCCTGCCCACTGCGGCTGAGCGCAACGGTGACTTCTCCGCAGACGGTATTACGCTTTACGATCCCACGCGGGGTAATCCTACCGGGACCAACCGCACCTGCCAGATGACCAGCGCGGGCGACTGCTCATCCGGCACGAAGAATGTGATTCCTGCGGCCTACATTAACCCGATCGGCAAGTACATCCTGAACCAGTTCCCGGCGCCGCAAAGTGGTCTGGGTTATGCCGCTGCGCTCGCCGGTCCGCAGAATAACTTCAACAACAACATCACGTTCAAGACGCGCTCCGACATGTATAGCGGTAAGCTGTCGCATACGTTCGCTCCCTGGTGGACGGCGTCTGGATCGTACGTTCACCTGGCAACGCAGGAGCCAACGGGCGACACCATCGGTGCTCTCTTCTCCAGCCGGAATCAGAAGTTGCTGCGATACAACGACGCAACGGCCGTGAACAACACCTTCACTCTCACCCCCACTCTCCTGCTGACGGTGGGTTATGGTTTCAACCGATACTTCAGCGGAACCTTGCAAGGGTCTACCGGCTTCAATGCCAACACCGGCTTCGGTGGCGCGGGATTCCCATCGGCACTGGTCAACCAGTTCCAGTCGAAGACATTTCCAACCATCGGTATTTCCAACATCGGCATGGGGTCGATCAATCTGGGTGCATCGAACAGCGGCCCCACCATCAACTACTCACGCAATCTGGTCGTCGGCTTCACGAAGACACTCAACAAACACAATGTGAAGTTTGGCTATGTCTTCCGTGCGATGAGCGCCTACAACCCATCCACTGCCAATGGCGGGGGAACCTTCAACTTCTCCGGCGCTTACTCAAACAAGAGCGGTGGCAATGTCTCTGGTCCCTACGCCTATGCCGATATCTTGTTGGGCCTTCCTTCTACAGCGACGGCTCAGGTCACGGCTGTTGCCAACAGCTTCGTGGAAAACTATCACGCGCTCTATGTGCAGGACGATGTGCGCCTGACCTCGAAGTTCACGCTGAACGTTGGCGTGCGCTATGAGTACGAACTGGGTGAGAAGGAACGCAACAATAACTTCAACGTCGGCTTCGATACGAATATCAGCTATGCCATTCCTGGCTCCAGCATCGGCACGGCGAAGGGTGGTCTGCGTTACGCCGGGCAGAACGGCGCTCCCATCCACTGCTGCAATCTTAGCCATGTGAAGTTCTCACCGCGCATCGGCATTGCTTACCAGGTGCTGCCGAAGACGGTCTTCCACGCGGGCTTCGGTGTGTTTTATGCACCGATCGGCATCGTGAACCCCACGATCGGTTACGCGCAGACCACCAGCTATGCACCGGTCGACTACACCACGGGCGCTGCTGCCGGCGTCAAAGTTGGCTCATCCGCGTATCTCTCCACGCCGTTTCCAACGGGGCTAATTACGCCCTCGGGTAACAGCCTTGGACCGCTTACCAGCCTTGGAAGTTCGCTGGCTACACTGCAGGATTTTGGCCGCCGTTTCCCATTCGTTCAGCAGTATTCGGCAGACATTCAGCAGGAGCTCCCGGGCGGTCTGATGTTTAAGCTGAGCTATGTCGGCGCGCACTCCCGCAATATCGCGAACTCCTACAACATCGATCAGGCGTCGGCGTCGCAGCTGGCGAATGCGAAGATCGCGGGCGTCGATCTCTCAAGCACCGTGACCAATCCGTACTATGTGGCGTCAGTGAATTCGGGTGGGACGAACTACGCAACGTCCCTGACTCCAACGGTCAAACGCGCACAGTTGCTGCTGCCCTTCCCGCAGTTCACCGGTGTTACGGTCAACGGTTCCAACGGATATTCCAACTACAACTCGATGGCCGTCAAGGTCCAGAAGCGAGTGTCACACGGCATCACGCTGCTTTCGACTTACACCTGGGCTGCGAACTGGGACAATCTGTGGAGCGCCGCGTCGCAGATCTACTCTGCCGGCGGACCGCAGGATGTGTTTAACCCGAAGGCGGAATACTCCCGCGCACTTAGTTCTGTACCCAATCGCATGACGGCAGCCATCTCGTATGAACTGCCCTTCGGCCGCGGCAAGCTGATTGGCAGCCATGCGAACCGCTTTGTTGATGAGTTCATCGGCGGCTGGCAGGTGAACGACGAGTGGATTGTGCAGAACGGTGTACCACTGCCGATCTCGCAGACCAACATGAATTCGGATCGGGGCGTCACCGGTTTCGGTGGGTCCACGCAGCGTCCGAACCTGGTGGGCGATGCGCATGATGCGTGCCGCAGCGGGAGTCCTCAGGGCCGCCTGGGTAACACGGCCTATGGCGTCTCGACCAAGTACCTCAATGCGAACGCCTTTACACCCGCACAGCCGTACACGTTCGGCAGCGCGCCGCGTCTGCTGCCGTGCCGCGGGCCGGGTATCAACACTACGGACATGTCTGTGAACAAGTCGTTTTCCATTGGCGAGCATGTGAAGGCACAGTTCCGTGCGGAGGCACTGAATGCCTTCAACACACCGCAGTTCGACGCGCCGAATACTGTGCTGATCGTGAGCCAGAACGGCATCAACGCGGCGCCAACCGTGACGGGCGGCTACACGGGCGCGACCCAGTTAGGCAACATCACCAACACCGTTGGGTTTGCACGCATTATCCAGTTGGGCGGCAAGATCACGTTCTAAGCCCTCCGAAGCAGCACCTCCACAGGGTCCCGCGAAGCTGCGGGGCCCTTTTTTTTGCGGCGAACCTCAACTGTCGCCGGCACTTGCGAGTGGTTGGCAGGAGTAACTGCTTCGACGTTTGTTGTGCAGTGAGAAATTTAGGCCTGAGCGCTTGATTTTGCAGTGCGAGATGAATCGTTACTGGTTGCGAGAGTTTCCGTATCGCATTGCAAGATCGAGACTTAGCGCGGAATGCCATCGAAAAATAGGTGTTTCTTTTCAATTTTGCCGTGTGATATAAGGCCCGCCGTCGAGAAGAACTCAGAAACTGCGTGTTGAAGGTCTGCCCATGGTGGCTTGAAGGCGCGGCAAGAGAGTGAATCGGCGGGTCTGTACCGGCATGGAATGAAACGTCTCAGAGCGTTCGTCTGTTCCGGGTTGCGAATGCGGGCATTTGAAGGCCCACGAGCAGCAAAACTTGGAGGCTACACCCATGTTGGTAACTACCGAGCAGCAACGCGCGAAGCAGTGCGGCGGCCATGCTGTCAGCACTTCGCCATCACCCGTATCCTCGTTGCCGTGGAGCGCTGCGGTTCTGCGCACCGTGCGTGGCTCCTCGCTGGCGTTCGTTCTGGCCGGGATTCCCATTTTGGGTCTGACTCTCCTTGCGCCGATCGCTCACGGCCAGGCCAGCGCGAGTTCCGACGCTGCTGGAAGGGTCACAGACGTTACCGGTGCAGTGGTTCCCGGAGCTACAGTCCACATCATCAACAACGGCACCAAGGCCGAGCGTACGACGGAGACCAATGGCTCGGGCGAGTGGTCTGTGCCGAATATTCCGCCGGCGAACTACAGCATCCGTGTGGAGAAGGGCGGCTTCAAGACGTCGACGATCTCGTCGCTGGATGTGCAGATCGGCCAGACGGCGAATGGGTCGGTGACGCTGCAGGTTGGCGGATCGAGTGAGACTGTCGAGGTCAGCACGTTGCCTCCACAACTGCAGACGCAGGAAGCTACCGTCGGGCAGGTCATCGACCAGAAGCAGATCAACGATCTGCCGTTGAACGGCCGCAACGTGCTTCAACTTGCCACGCTTGCGCCGGGCGTATCGCCGGCCCAGACGGGACAGACGGGACAGCCTGCTCAGACGGGCACGGCGTCCAACTCGCGCAGCCTTTACATCACGGTGGATGGCGGTCGCGGTAACTCCACGAACTACGTGCTGGACGGTACGTACATCCGCTCGGTGCGCTTCAACAACATGTCATTGCTGCCCAACACCGACACACTGCAGGAGTTCAACCTGCTGCGTTCGACCTTTTCGACCGAATACGGCCAGGGGCAGGCTGTGGTTTCGATGGTGACCAAGTCCGGAACGAACAAGATTCACGGATCGGGCTACCTCTTCGCTCGCAACGGCGTCTTCGACGCCAGGAACTACTTTGCGCCACCCTCTACCGGTCCCAAGCCGGACTTCCATCGCTATCAGTTTGGTGGCACCTTTGGCGGTCCCATCATCAAGGAGAGGCTCTTCATCTTCGGTGGGTATGAAGGGCAGCGTTCGTCAAGGTCGACGGTGAACACGGCCCTGTTCCCAACGCAGAGTGAACTCAACGGAACATGGGACGCGGCGAGCAGCCAGGCGCTGCCTCCGACACCTTCCGGCCAGGCGTATCCCACGGCGATCGGTTACAGCAAATTAAATCCGGCAGGGCTGACCGTGACGAACTCCGTTGCGAGGGCCCTGAACCCGACCTATCCAGTCGTCGGCAGTGATGCTCTTACGATCAACGGCACCAGCAATTACTCCCTGATTCTGCCGTTTACGGATAACTATGACTCGTTCACGGTCCGCGGCGATGTGACCTTCACTTCGAAGCACAGCATGTTTGGCCGTTACGCAAACTACAACGCCAGCCAGATCACCCCGACGGTGACCGGAAGCTCCACTTCGAATCCTTTGATCGGCCGTAACGCCGTGCTGGGCGATACCTATCTCATCACTTCCAAGCTTGTGAACGAAGTCCGTATCGGGTGGAACGAGTTCTACAACATCACGCTGGGCGTGCTGCAGAACCCTGGACCGAATAACAACTGGGCCGCGGCGGAGGGTCTGCAAAACGTTACGGCTCTGGGTTCTCTGCGCCAGAACGGACGCGCTGCCTACACGATCCAAGGCTTCAATTCAGTCGGTGACGGATCGGGCGACCAGGGCGGTCATGAGAACGTGTTGAGCATCGGCGATACGCTTTCGGACGTACTTGGGAAGCACACGTTGAAGGTTGGTTTCCAGGGGCAGAACCGGCGCCTGTGGCAGATTGCAGATAATAACTCCCGCGGTTCTGCGACGTTCGATAACTGCACGCCCGCGACTTACGCAGCAGGTTATCGCCCCACGGGTCCCAACGATCCGAACAATGTGACCTCCGTAGGTAATTGCCCTGTTGGTGCGAAGACCTATGTGGCCAACGGCACGACATACTTCTACAACAAGTTTCAGAACTACGCGCGCGGCATGTGCACCTCGGGTTGCAACGGCAATGCGGGAACCACGCTTGGCCACTACCGCGATAACACCTACGGTGCGTTTATCTCGGACACGTGGAACATCGGTCACGGTCTGACAGCTAACCTCGGTCTGCGGTGGGAGTACAACCAGCCCTTCCACGAGCAGAACCAGCTTGAGGGGTCGCTCGATCCGAGCACCGGTCTGATTACGTTTACGAAGACACCGGCGGTCATTCCCGCGGCTTACCGCCCTTACATCGACTTCAGTCGCAACTACCAGCCCGGCATCATTCAGCCCTTCAAGAAGGGTTTCATGCCACGCGTCGGTCTCGCATATGAGGTGCATCCTGGAACCGTGGTCCGCGCGGGTTACGGCATCTACTTCGACAATCTGAATACGAACGAGCTGCAGTTCACGCGGTATGCCGCTCCGCTGTACTACCAGCAATCGTTCAACAACTACTTCGTGAACGGTGGCTCTTACTTCAATAACGGCGTTCCCTTCAATCAGCCGGCTCTTTATCCGGATCCGACGACGTCGACGATTTTGCCGGCGCCTTTCTCGATCTTCCCGTTCAACAAGCAGCCGCTGACGCAAGAGTGGAATGCGAGCCTGCAGCAGGACCTGGGACATGGCGTCATCATGGAGATGGCGTACACGGGTAGCAACACGCACCACATGTGGAAGCGCTACGACCAGAACATGTACATCCAGTACCCGTTCCAGATCCCGACCAACCTGACGCAGCGTCCCTTCCCGCAGTTCGGCCCCGGCATCCTGACCAGTTCCACGCTGGGCTCGGCGAACTTTCATGGCGGTTCTATCAAGATCGAACAGCGTACGAAGAAGGGTCTGTACTACCTGGGCAGTTACCAGTGGTCGAAGAACCTGGACAACATCTCGGGCGAGGCCGGTGCGAACGATTCGTCGTACGCGACCACCACGTCGTTCGATCACTCCTACTCCAACTTTGATACCCGCAATCGCGCGGTCATCTCGGGTGGATATGAGTTGCCGTTCGGCAAAGGCAAGGCGTTTCTGCAGGGCAAGGTCGGCACGGCGATCCTGGGTGGATGGAGTCTGCAGCCCGCTGTTCAACTGCGTTCCGGCTATCCGTTTAACATCGGTGGCTCGGGCTGCTCGTTTGCAAACTTCATCGGTTGCCGCGTCTACCTGGCACCCGGCCGCACGGTTGCGAGTTCTTACAAAGGATCGAACAAAGGCATCAGCAACTGGTTTGATCCGACGGCGTTCTCGCAGTCACCGACGGTCGCTACCTTTACCGGTACGCCTGGAGCCTATGTCTCGAATGCTCGCCCTATCCCGAACCTCCAGGGTTGGGTGACGCGCAACGTTGGCCGTGGACCTGGTACGGTGTCGTTCGACTTCTCGGGCATCAAGAACTTCCGGATCCACGAGCGATTCAACATGCAGTTCCGTGCCGAGGCGTACAACATCATCAACCACGGCATCTTCAACAACCCTGCGGGCGGTCTTGGAACGCCGACGTCCGTAGGCAGGATCACCGGCACCTCTGCCGACAACCGTAGCCTGCAGTTCGCGATCAAGGGAACGTTCTAGACGGGGACGACCCCGACAGGGTCAGCGATGGTTCCGGCGGCTTCTGAGGCCTGGCGAGTCACTCTTTTGGAGTGGTTCGCCAGGCCTTTTTTGTCCAACGTCCGACATGGCCCTGAGGGCTCCGGCGTACTGTTTTGCTCTACCAAATAACTCGAACCCCTATGGAATGTGTGTCTTCGGCCGTAGGGCTAGGGAACGGAACCGGTTGCTGGAAAGTTGAGGCGTCTCAGAATGGGGCAGGTATCACCGGGGGCACCGAGACTCTGTATTCAACAATTGTCGGGTTATGGCATAATCCTCCGTCGCTGAGATTCTGCATTGCAAGACCGCGAACGGATGAATCGTCTCAATGACGTTTTGGCCGCTCGCAGCAGGATCGCAAGTTGGCGCCTCGCCTGCCTGCACACGGACCGGAAACTACCGGGTTCGCCATGCAACACAGGCGGTGCAGGTAAGGCTTAGTTTTGAGGACCATTTTGGAGGCAACACCGAATGTTTAAGAAACAAACACTCTCACCCGGGAGTGCATGGCATGCAGCGGTAAGTACCGCGCGCCGTTCGTCCCTGGCGATCCTGATGGCTGCGGTGCCGGTACTGGCACTCAACGTCGCAACCCCGTCCGCTTACGGCCAGGCCAGCTCCAGCTCGGATGCTGCCGGCAAGGTCACCGACCCAACCGGAGCAACGGTTGCCGGAGCGACGGTCCACCTGATCAATAACGGCACCAAGGCCGAGCGTACGGCGACCACCAACGATTCGGGTGACTGGTCCATTCCCAACATTCCCCCGGCAAACTACAGCATTCGTGTGGAGAAGCCGGGCTTTAAGACCTCTGTGATTCCGGCGATCGACGTTGAGATCGGCAAGAGCGCCAACGGTTCGGTCACACTCTCAGTTGGTGGCACGGACGAGACGGTGGAAGTTTCCACGCTGCCTCCCCAGTTGCAGACGCAGGAAGCCACCGTTGGCCAGGTCATCGATCAGAAACAGATCAACGATCTGCCGCTGAACGGCCGTAACGTGCTTCAGCTTGCAACGCTGGCCCCGGGTGTCTCGCCTGCGCAGCAGAACCAGACCGGCAATCCTTGCGCGGCCTGCGGATCGCGCTCGCTGTACATCACGGTGGACGGCGGTCGCGCCAGTTCGACGAACTACGTTCTCGACGGCACGTATATCCGCTCGATGCGTTTCAACACGCTCTCGCTGGTTCCCAACACCGACACCCTGCAGGAGTTCAACCTGCTTCGTTCGACCTTCTCGACTGAGTATGGTCAGGGTCAGGCTGTTGTCTCGATGGTGACGAAGTCGGGTACGAACTCGATCCACGGATCGGGTTACTACTTCGCCCGCAACTCCATCTTTGACGCACGCGACTACTTCGCAACGTATGCGAGCAATCCGAACAAGCCCTATGCCGACCGTAAGCAGTACGGCGGTACCATTGGCTTCCCGATCATCAAGGACCGGCTCTTTATCTTTGGTGGCTTTGAAGGTCAGAAGCGTGTCCGCGACACCGTGCTGCTGGGTCTGTTCCCCACGAAGAACCAGCTGAACGGTGGCAACACGCCGACGGCAGCGCCGAACGTTGCGCTGACCAGTCGCGCGGCCATCGCGTTGAATCCCACGTATCCCACGGTTGCAAGCGATACGGGCAACTTCGCGGGCGGTAACAACTACACCCTGACCCTGCCGTTCACGGATAACTACAACCAGTACACGGTGCGTGGCGACTGGACGGTTACACCGAAGAGCACGATCTTCGGCCGTTACATCAACTACGATTCCACCCAGATCACGCCGCTCGTCAACGGCAGCAGCAACTCGAACCCGCTGCTGGGACGTAATGCTGTGCTGGGCAACACGTACGTCATTGGCAGCAAGATCGTGAATGAAGTTCGTGTGGGCTGGAACGAGTTCTACAACATCACGCTTGGCGTTCTGCAGAGCCAGGGACCGAATGGCAACTGGGCAACTGCTGAGGGTCTCAGCAACCTGACGGCTGCCAACAGCCCCCGCCAGAACGGCCGCGCTTCCTTCGGCATCCAAGGCTTCACGAACGTCGGTGACGGTGGTGGCGACCAGGGTGGTCATGAGAATGTGATCAGCGCCGGCGACTCCATCTCGGACGTTCTTGGCAAGCACACGCTCAAGGCTGGTTTCCAGTACCAGAACCGTCGCCTTTGGCAGATTGCGGATAACAACGCTCGCGGCTCCGCTACCTTCGACAACTGCTCATTGACCGTCTGCGCGGATGCGGAAAAGTACCGCATTGCTCCCCAAGGCAACACGCCTGGCGTTTTTTACACCAAGTTTGAAAACTATGCTCGTGGCTATTGCACCTCTGGTTGCAACGGCAACTCGGGTACCACGCTGGGTCACTATCGCGACAACACGTACGGCGCCTTCATCAATGATGTGTGGCAGGTGGGTCATGGCCTGACCATCAATGCCGGTATGCGTTGGGAGTACAACTCGCCCTTCGTCGAGCAGAACGGTCTGGAAGGTTCGCTTGATCCGACGACCGGTAAGGTCACGTTCAGCAAGCTGCCGGCCAACATTCCGCAGGCTTATCTGAATGCGGGCATCATCGACACCACCCGCACCTATCGTCCCGGTATTTTGCAGCCGCAGAAGAAGGGCTTCATGCCGCGCGTTGGTATTGCTTACAATCCCACGCCCAGCACGGTTATCCGCGCAGGCTACGGCATCTACCTTGAGAACCTGAACACGAACGAGCTGCAGTTCACGCGTTACGCGGCTCCGCTGTACTTCCAGCAGGCGTTCAGCAACCGGTTCACCAACAATCTGTTCCCGGATCCGCTGACCACCACACAGATTCCTTCGCCCTTCTCCATCCGTCCGGACAACGGTCGTCCGCTGACGCAGGAGTGGAACCTGAGCCTGCAGCAGGACCTGGGCCACGGCCTGCTGGTGGAGTTTGCTTACACCGGCTCCAACACGCACAAGCTCTGGAAGCGTTATGACCAGAACCAGTGCATCCAGTTCCCGTTCATCCTGCCTTCGTATGCGGCACAAAGCACCTGCGATGCGCAGGTCGTCAACGGCGCAACGATTTCGCCCAGCTACCGCCCCTACACCGCGTTCGGCCAGGGCATCCTGACCAGCACGACGTTTGGCGCTTCCAGCTTCAATGGTGGATCCGTCAAGGTTGAGAAGCGTGCCAAGAACGGCTTCTTCTTCCTGGGCAGCTACCAGTGGTCGAAGAACATCGACAACAGCTCGGGTGAGGCCGGTTCCAACGATTCGTCGTTCGCAACGAACACGGCGTTCGATCGCTCCTACTCGAACTTCGACGTTCGCAACCGTGCGGCTATCTCGGGTGGTTACGAGCTGCCGTTCGGCAAGGGCAAGGCGTTTGCGACCGGCAAGCTTGGTACGGCACTGCTGGGCGGCTGGACACTGCAGCCTGCTGTGCAGCTTCGTACGGGCTACCCGTTCAATGTGAACGCGTCTGGTTGCAACTTTGCCGGCAACATCTCCTGCCGTACCTTCATGGCACCGGGCCGCACCGTTGCAAGCTCCTACAAAAAGAATCCGTCGCCCTTTGACTGGTTCGACGCAACGGCTTACTCCGGTTCGCCGCTGGCAGCTACGGTTACCCGCAACGGCAGCAGCTACACCTCGACCACCCGTCAGTTCCCGACGGTTCAGGGTTGGGTGACGCGTAACACGGGTCGTGGTCCTGGTACGGCGCAGGTCGACTTCTCGGCGATCAAGAACATCCGCATCCACGAGCGCTTCAACACGCAGTTCCGCGCGGAAGCGTACAACATCATCAACCGGGGAATCTTCTCGAACCCCAACTCCAACATCAACACGCCTGCGACGCTGGGCAAGGTTAGCTCGACCGCTGCGGATAACCGCAGCATCCAGCTGGCTGTGAAGGTGTTGTTCTAAACGCTGTAAGACGCCAAACTGGTGTCGGAATGAAGAGGCAGGACTCACGCGCAGGCGTGGCTCCTGCCTCTTTTGTTTTGGGGCAGTCTAGCGGGCGTTTGGTAGTAGGCCGGTTTCTACGAGGACTGGCGGCCTGCGGAGTTTTGTCGTCTGTTCGTAGGCGTAGGCCCAGCCGAGGAGGTCGCCGTCGCGCCAGGGGCGGGCGCTGATCTCAAGGCCGAAGGGCAGGCCGCTGTCGTAGAAGCCTGCGGGTACGACGACGGCGGGGACGCCGATGCGGTTGACCCAGCCGGTATTGGAGTGGGGGCCGCTGCTGAGGGTGCCGTTCTGCGGCATGGTCTCGTCCGGTGGCGGCATCTGGGCGCTGGGGTAGATGAGGCCGTCGAGGTGCAGGCGGTCGAGCGCTGCGGTGTATTCGGCGAGTGCGGCGCGTTGCGGTGCGAAGTAGTTGGTCTCGGCGTTGGGATCGGCCTTGAGCGCGACCTGGGGTGTTGGTGGACGCTGGGGTGTGGTGGTGGGGGCGTTGGGGTTGGGTGCGCCGGTGAGTGTGGACGGCAGTGGCGAGCCGAGGGCCTTTTCGTAGGCAGCGGCGGAGCGGTACTCGGCGGGGCCGAAGGCTGCGAGCCAGCCGTTGGTGCCGTCGAGACGGTAGGCGGTGGTGGTGATCTTGCGGATGTTGAGCGCGAAGGTGTCGGGGAGCAAAGTGTCGTCGAGGATGACTTCGGCGCCGGCTGCGCGGAACTGATCGATGGCCTTCATGAGCATGGCTCGGGTCTCGGGCTGCATGCCGTTGGTGGGGCGTGCGGGCTGGCTGACGCCGAAGCCGGTGTTGCCGGAGAGGATGAAGGCGGGCACGCCGAAGCGCTTGCCTTTGAGTGCGTCCTTCTTCAGGTAGGGGAGAAAGGGGCCGAGCTGTGCGGTGTCTGCGCCGGTGGTGCGGCCTTCGCCTGTGGTGCGAAAGTCGAGGGGATCGGCGGGGGATTTTTCGCCGCTCATGACATCGAGTGCGATGGCTGCGTCCGTCACGTTGCGGGCGATGGGGCCGGTGTTGTCGAGCAGCCAGTCGAGTGGCGCGATGCCGGCGATGCTGGTTAGGCCTCGCGTGGGTAGAACGCCGACGACGGCGCTTGTGCCGGCGGGCATGCGGATGCTGTTTGCCGTGTCGGTGCCGGTGCCGAGGAGGGCGAAGTTGCCAGTGACTGCGGTGACGGTGCCGCCGCTGGATCCGCCGGGCGAGAAGCGCACGTCGTAGGCGTTGCCGGTGCGGCCGAAGGCGGTGGAGCGGTTGGTGTCGCTGGCGGCAAAGTCCGGCATGTTGGTGATACCGAGGATGACGGCGCCTGCTGCTCGCAGACGCGCTACGACGGTGGCGTCTTTGTCGGCGATGAACTGGTGGCCGGGGAGAGCGAAGCCCTGCCAGCCGTCGCTGTCGATCAGGCCTTTCACGGCGGTGTTGGCCTTGATGACGATGGGGACGCCCCATAGCGGCTTCGTTACGTCGGGCTTGCTGGCGTCGAGGGCTTTTGCTGTTGCGAGTGCGCCGGCTGTGTCGACGGTTTGGACTGCGCGGTAGATGGTGTTGTAGCGGGCGATGCGGCCCATGTACCAGCGGGTGACCTGCTCCACGGTGTACTTGTGTTTTGCGTAGAGCGCCTGCAGGTGCGGGATGTCGATCTCGAGGAGATCGGCGTCCATCTTTGCCTGTTGCGCGGCGGGCAGGACGGGCAGGTTTGCCGGGAATGCGATGGGGGGCGGCGACAGGGGCTGCGCGGCGGCGGGCGCCTGCGCTTGAAGCGACGGAACGACACTCAACGCTGCAAGCGCGAGCAGGGTTAGGCGCATGGAGGCTCCAGAGGTGAAGAGGATGCCTCCGTTGTAGCACGAGTGCGTTTGGCTGGTCTGGGAGCACCGGGGCTAAAGCCCCCTTTATGGGGACTTTTCAGGGGCCTGAAGGCCCCTGCTTTCTCCGGTTCGCGCTTTGCGCGATCGTCCCACTGATGACGGTGGAGCTGTCATGAATGGGGCACCCGGTTTGTTGCACGCTTTTGAATTAGGGCGGTCGCGCTTCGCGCGATAACCCACCCTTTCGCGATGGAACCGCGAAAGAATGGGGCACCCATTTTCTTTGGTCGCCCGTTTCCCTGGGACACCCGGTGCTTTGGATACCCGCAGCGCGATGGTCCCACTCATGACGGTGGAGCTGTCATGAATGGGGCGCCCGGTTTGTTGCCCGCTTTTGGCTGAGAGCGGTCGCGCTTCGCGCGATAACCCACCCTTTCGCGATGGAGCCGCGAAAGAATGGGGCACCCATTTTCATGGGGCGCCCGTTTCCCTTGGACACCCGGTCCTTTGGGCATCCGTGCTCTGAATACCCGGTGCTTTGGGCATCCGCTTTGTGACGTTTTAGGCGTGTTGCGATAGGGAGAGTACGTTGCCGTCTGGGTCGGTGAACCAGGCGATGCGGTCGCCGCCGGGTGCGGTCCAGATGCCGAGATCGTCGTGCTCGAGGAAGTCGAAGCGGCTGCAGTCAACGCCCTTTGCGGTGAGCGCTTTGACGTCGTCTTCGATGGAGGCCGTCTCCCATCCGAGGATGGTGAAGGGTGCGGGTGTGACGGAGGGCAGGCGGGCAAGGCGCACCATGTTGCCGGGGTCGCCGGGGCTGGGGCTGCTGCGGAAGACGAGGGCGAAGCCGTCGTCTGTCACGAAGTCCAGGCCGAGTACATCACGGTAGAAGACCGTTGCCCGATCCGCGTCCGTGATGGGAATGAAGCCGATCAGCTTGCCGAGTGCTGCCATCTCCGTCTCCTTCGAAGACTATTGAACGTTGCCGGTGATCTCGTCGGTGGGTCCGTCGAGTTCGGCTTCCATGCCGCCGCGCAGTTGTTCGAGGAAGTCTTCGGCGTCCACCTGGTCGTCCTGCTGGGCGTGCGCTTCTGCGATATGACGGGCCAAGTCGGCCAGCAGCAGGCCCCATGCTGCGGGTTCCTCCCACATGCCGAAGGCGAGTGCAACGTGCTGCTCGCCGTTGGCGATCCACACGCGCAGGATCTCCAGCGAGCGAGGGTCTCGGGAGGCGGCGGCGGGTATGGGTAGGGCATCTTTCTGCGACATGAGCGAAGGAACCTCCGTGACCAACACGATACCTCAGTGGCGTTTCAGGCGGCGGCAGTTTGCGCGATGGTCGCACACGCAGATTTGCGACGGCTTATTTCCACCGTTTGCAGGAGATTTCGGCAGGCCGGTCGAGGCGTAGTCTTAAGCCATGGCAACGTTTCTGCAGATCGTCGAGCGCGACGGACTTCCCGCTTCGGTACATACGGAGCGCGTCATTCTTGGCAGTATGCTGTCTGATCCTGTTGCGGTGGTTGACGCCACGGCGAAGCTGCAGGCGGACGACTTTTCGCTGGACTCGCATCGCCGCATCTACGGCGCGATGCTGGAGCTGTCTGAGCTGGGGCACGCGATCGACTTCATCACGGTGGCGGAGGTGCTGATCCGTCGTCGTGAGCTGGAGGCGGTGGGCGGCCGGCCGTACATCATGTCACTGGCGGAGGATCTGCCGCGGCACCTGGCCATTGAGAGTTACGTCCAGGTGGTGAAGGACAAGAGCATCATGCGGAAGCTGATGCAGGTGTGCGAGCTGGGCATGAACCGGGCCGCCGACCAGACCGAGATCTCGATGGACGTGCTGGGCGACGTCGAGAACCGCCTGATGGAGATCAGTGAGGGAGCCATCAAGCGTGGCTTCTCCGACGTTGGGCAGATCGTCTCAGAGAGCTTCGGTTCTATCGACCAACTGTATGAACAGGGCCGCGAGATCACCGGTCTGGAGACGCACTATACCGAGTTCGACCGCATGACGAGCGGCCTGCAGAAGGCCGATCTGATGATCATTGCGGCTCGTCCTTCGATGGGCAAGACGGCGTGGGCGATCAACATTGCGCAGAACTCCGCGGTGCGTGATGGCAAGGTGGTCGCGGTCTTCTCGCTGGAAATGTCGAAGGAGTCGCTGCTGCGACGCATGCTTGCGAGCGAGGCCCTGGTGAACTCGCGCAAGATCCAGACGGGCTTTTTGCCGAAGGAAGACAAGCAGAAGCTGATCAACGCGCTGGACCGGCTGATGAGTTCGAAGATGTTCATCGACGACACGCCGGGCATTACGCTGACAGAGATGCGCGCGAAGGTGCGCCGGTTAAAGCAGCAGGAGGGTTCGCTGGACCTGATCCTGATCGACTACCTGCAGCTCATGACGATCGCGTCGCAGGGACCGGGCGGCAAGCGGCCGGAGAATCGTAACCAGGAGGTCTCGCAGATCTCGCGAGGTCTTAAGGCGCTGGCGAAGGAGATGGCCGTGCCCGTGGTCGCACTGTCGCAGCTGTCGCGTGGATCGGAACAGAGGCAGGGCGACAAGAAGCCGCTGCTGAGCGATCTTCGCGAGTCGGGCTCGATCGAGCAGGATGCGGACGTGGTGTGTTTCATCCATCGCGAGGAGTACTACGACCGCGAGAACGAAGACATCAAGGGGCAGGCAGAGATCATCATCGCCAAGCAGCGTAACGGTCCGACAGGGTCGATCAAGCTGGCTTACCTGTCGGACTTTACGCGGTTTGAGAATCTTGCAGCGAGCGGCGTTACGGGCGGCGACTACTAGGGAGTCGCTCGCACCAGTTCCATTGCGCTTGCTGCCTTTACGGTGACGGCTGCGGTGCCGGCGGGCACGATGACGGATGTTCCTGCGGGCATCTGGACGCGCGCATCGGCGCTGACGACTTCGGCGTCGCCGTAGAGCGCCATCAGGCAGTAGGGTTCGGCGGGAACGTCGTTCAGGTCGATGGTGTCGCCTGCCTGCAGGTTGAAGCTGTCGACGGTGAAGTACTGCTCTTCGATGAGGCGTGTCCCGGGACAGCCGCCGACTTCAATTGGTTTAGGTGCGATCTTCCCGGCGCGGGTGTCGGTCTTGCTGACGGCGAGGCCTTTTTCCAGATGCAGCTCGCGTGGGCGGTCGTAGTCGTAAAGGCGGTAGGTCGTGTCGCTGGTCTGCTGGACTTCGAGGATGGTGACGCCGGGTCCGATGGCGTGGACGGTGCCTGCGTCGACGAAGACCATGTCGCCCTTTGTGACGGGCAGATGTTCGAGCAGGTCTTCTGCGGTGCCATCGGCGATGGCGGCGCGCAGATCGGCTACGGCTACGCCTGGCTTCAGGCCGCATGCCACGGTGGCGCCGGGTGTGGCTTCAAGTACGTACCAGCACTCCGTCTTGCCGCGGCCGATGTTCATGGCGGCTGCTTCTTCATCGTTCGGATGCACCTGCACGGAGAGCTTTGCGTCCGGGAAGAGGAGCTTTACCAGCAGGGGGAACTCGGCCTCGGCTGTGGATGTGCCCAGTAGTTCCGCCGTGTGTTGCGTTGCGATGTCGCCGAGCGTCATGCCCGCGTAGGGGCCGTCGTTTGCAACGCTGGCGGGGCCGGTGAGCCATGCTTCGCCGATGGGATCTGCTGCCGCATCGCCCTGCTGCGCGGTGGCGGGGTACCAGGGCGAAAGGTCTGGGCGACCCCAGGTGCGGCTCTCAAACTTCGGGTGCAGGCGGAAGGGGGGCAGAGTGCTCATGGACTCTATTGTGCTTCATTGAGGTTCCGTTTCTCATCTACGGCCTTGTCTGTGCAAAAGACTTTCTGTCTGAATGCATCGCTGCTAGCCTGTGGCGTATGCGACTTCTTCCAGCCCTTCTTCTCTGCTGCACGGCAGTGCCTGCCTTTGCGCAAGTTGCTCCCGTTGCCGACCGCGTGGCGCAGCAGAACACTTTGTTTGAGGAGTACTTTCAGGCAAACCTGAAGCGGAATCCGACCAGCGCTACTTCGCTTGGCGACTTTCGTTACAACGCGCTGCTGGCGGAGGTTTCGCTCGATGCGATCGCGAAGGAACATGCGGATAACGATGCGTATCTGGCGCGGCTGAAGGCAATTCCTACGACAGGGATGGAGGACACGGATCTCACCTCGCATCAGTTGCTGGTGCGCCGTCTGGAGCAGTCCGATGTGAGCTATAGCCTGAAGAACTACGAGATGCCGGTGAACCAGCAGAGCGGCATTCATACGAGCCTGGCTGACCTGGCGCTGTCGGTGCCGTTCGATACGGTGCCGCACTATGAGGACTACATCGCACGTCTGCATGCCATTCCGCGTGTGTTGACGCAGACGATGGGAGTGATGCGCCAGGGGCAAAAGGATGGCCTGATGCCTCCGAAGCTGATCACGGAGAAGCTTGCGGGGCAGTGCGATGGCATCATTGCGGCCGATCCGTTTCTACTGCCGCTCAAGAAATTCCCGGCGAGCTTCAGCGATGCGGACAAGGCGAAGCTGACGGAGGCGATGACGGCTGCGGTGAACACCGATGTGCTGCCGGCGTACAAGCAGTTCGCGTCGTTCCTGAGGACGGAGTATGCGCCGAAGGGCCGCACGGAACTCTCGATTGAGAGCCTGCCGGATGGTAAGCGGCGCTATGCCGAAGCGGTGAAGCAGATGACGACGCTGGAGGTGACGCCGGCGCAGGTGCACGCGATTGGCCTAAGCGAGGTTGCGCGCATTACGGCGGATATGACGGTGCTGGCAAAGAAGGCCGGTTACAAGGATCTGGCGAGCTGGCGCGCGGCCATTAATGCCGATCCGAAGTGGAAGCCGACGAGCGAGCAACAGATTGTGGATGACTTTGCAAAGTACATCCACCAGATGGAGCCGAAGCTGCCGCAGTTGTTCAACCTGCTGCCGAAGTCTCCCGTTACGGTGGAGGCGATTCCTGACTTTGCAGCGGCAGAGGCGACGCACTACAACGCAGGCTCGCCGGATGGAAAGCGTCCGGGTCGCGTTGTTGTTGCGGTTGCGAATCCGACGACGCGCACGCTGGTGCTGGATGAGGCCGTGGCGTATCACGAGGGTGTGCCGGGACATCACAACCAGATCAGCGTGGCGCAGACTTTGAAGGGCTTGCCGAAGTTCCGGCTGCGCGGTGGATACACGGCGTACACCGAAGGCTGGGCGCTGTATGCGGAGGAACTTGGGAAGGAAGTGGGCTTCTACCAGGACCCTATCTCCGACTACGGGCGGTTGAACTCGGAGCTGTTTCGCGCGGTGCGACTTGTGGTCGATACAGGCATTCACGATCTTGGCTGGTCACGCGATAAGGTCATCGCGTACATGCATGAGAACGATGTGAACGATGCCGTGGCACAGACGGAGACAGACCGTTACATCGCATGGCCGGGGCAGGCGCTTGCGTACAAGATGGGGCAGCTTGAGATTCGTAAGTTGCGCGATAAGGCGAAGGCGAAGCTTGGTGCGAAGTATGACATCAAGGCCTTCCACGATGAAGTGCTCGATGGCGGTGCACTGCCGCTGGATGTGCTGGATGCGCGTGTGTCGAAGTGGATCGATGCGCAGGCTGCTGTGAAGTAAGTCGCGGCTCGAATGCTGATTGCGGCAGACACGAAAACGCCCGAACCCTGTCATCGGGTTCGGGCGTTTTCTTTCCGCTCAGCCGATGGCGGAGCGCAGTGTGGCGGCTGCGGATTCGGGTGTGATGTCGCGCTGGGGTGAGCCCAGCAGCTCAAAGCCCACCATGAATTTGCGTACCGTTGCAGAGCGCAGCAGCGGCGGGTAGAAGTGCGCGTGCAACTGCCACTCGGGATGTTGCTCGCCATCGCAGGGCGCGCCGTGGAAGCCCATGGAGTAGGGGAAGGGCGTGTCGAAGACGCGGTTGTAACCAGCGGTGACCTGTTGCAGCATGTCTGCGAGGGACTCGCGTTGCGACTCAGTGAGTGCGGCCATGGTGCCGACGGCTTCGCGCGGCAGCAGCAGTGTTTCAAACGGCCACACAGCCCAGAAGGGAACCACGGCGACCCAGCCTGCGTTCTCTGCGACGATGCGTTCGCGTTGCTGCAGCTCGGTGCGGAGATAGGCCTGCAGCAGAGGTTCGCCGTGTTGTGCGAAGTAGGCAGCCTGAGCGCGGGTTTCTGCTGCGGGTTCGTTGGGGATGTGTTCGGTGGCCCAGATCTGGCCGTGTGGATGCGGGTTGCTGGCACCCATCATGGCGCCACGGTTCTCGAAGATCTGCACGTAGCTGATCTCGGGGCGCGCGGCGAGTTCGGCTTCCTGTTGTGCCCAGACGTCGACCACGCTGCGGATTGCGGGGACGTCCATGGTGGCGAGCGTGAGGTCGTGGCGCGGGCTGAAGCAGAGGACGCGGCAGATGCCGCGCTCAGTTTCGGCGCGGAGAAGGCCTTCGATGTCTTCGTTGATCTTTGGTGCGTCGGGCTTCAGAGCCGCGTAATCATTGGTGAAAACGAAGGTCCCGTCGTACGTGGGCGTGTGCTCGCCGCCGGCGCGTGCGTTGCCGGGGCAGAGGTAGCATGCGGGATCGTACTGTGGGATTGCGGCGGTTGCGATGTCTTCGGTCTGGCCTTGCCATGGGCGCTGGGTGCGGTGCGGGGAGACTAGAACCCATTCCGCTTTGAGCGGATTCCATCGGCGGTGCGGTGCCTGCAGCAGTGTTTCGTTCACTAGGAGTTCTCCAACTGCGCGAGCGCGCCGTCCGATGGGGTGCAGATATAGGTCTCGGGAGTGATGCCGAAGCGGTCGCGATAGGCGGCGGCGAGCGCGTTTTGAAACGACTCAGTCGCTGCGGTCTCCACAAGGTTGACGGTGCAGCCTCCGAAGCCGCCGCCGGTGAGCCGGGCACCATAGCAGCCGGGCAGAGTGACAGCCGCTGCGGCGAGAAAATCGATCTCAGGGACGCTGTCCTGGAAGTCGTCGCGCTGGCTTGCGTGGGAGCGGTTCATCGCGTCGCCGAGGGCGGTCGCGTCGCCGCGCTTCATGGCTTCGGCGGCTTCGCGGACGCGTGCGTTCTCGGTGATGACGTGCTTGCAGCGCAGGTAGGACTCGGCGGGGATGGACGTGCGGCAGGCTTCGAGTTGATGCATAGTGGCGTCGCCGAGGTCGCGGACGTCGGGATAGGCTTCGCGGATGGCAGTCTGGCCGATCTCGAGTTCGCGGCGGCGGGTGCCGTAGTCTCCGTTGGCGATGGAGTGTTTGACCATGGAGTTGGCGACGACGATGCTGCAGCCGGCGAGAGCGCCGGAGTTCATGGGCAGGTGTTCGAAGGATAGGTCACGTGTGTTGAGGAGGAGCGCGTGACCTGCGATGGCGGCGGTGACGACGAACTGGTCCATGATGCCGCAGGGCGAGCCGACATAGCGATTTTCCGCGCGCTGGCAGAGCAGAGCGATCTGCTTCTCTGTCAGCGATTTGCCGATGTGGCAGAGCAGAGCGACGGTGGTCGCGACTTCAATGGAAGCGGAGGAGCTGAGACCCGCGCCAAGTGGCACGTTGCCGTCCAGTTGCAAAGAGAACGGAGGCACATCAAAGCCCAGGGCGAGCACCTCGCGCAGGACGCCGACTGGATAGTCGCTCCAGTTGCCGGTCTTTGGAGCGTCGTCGCCTGCGAAGGTCTCGTGCGCGCCGTCGAAGGCGGTTGAGGTGAAGGTGTAGCCGGAATGCGCCGCATGCACGAGCGCCGTGGTGGCGAAGGGGATAGCCATGGGGAGGACGAGTCCGCCGGTGTAATCGGTGTGTTCACCCAGCAGATTGACTCGTCCTGGTGCGGTGAACCGTTTCGTGCAATGTGCTACAGATTCCAAAGGTCCCACCTTCTCTTCCTGAAGAGGATATCGCGGGGTGGCGTCACTCCGCGTGCCGTTACTGTTGCCGGCTGGGGTATGCTTCTCCGCGTTGAAGAATCTGGCCTCTGGAGTACGCTCAATGCGTCGTCTTGCACTCTCGTTGATTGGCCTACTGGCACTGTTGCCGCTTGCGAGCGCGCAGACCTCCGCTGCAAAACCAATGCTTGCCGCGACGCCTCCGATGGGCTGGAATAGCTGGAACTGGTTCGCGGGTAAGGTGACGCAGGACGATGTGAAGCAGGCAGCGGACCTGGTGGTTTCCACCGGCATGCGTGATGCGGGGTACGTGTACATCAACATTGATGACACGTGGCAGGGAAAGCGTGATGCGAGCGGCGTACTGCATCCCAACGAGAAGTTCCCGGATATGAAGGGCCTCGCCGACTACGTCCACAGCAAGGGACTTAAACTTGGCATCTACAGCAGCCCGGGTGATCTAACCTGCGCAAAGTTCGAAGGCAGCCTGGGCCATGAGCAGCAGGACGCCGACCTGTATGCGTCCTGGGGCATCGACTACCTGAAGTACGACCTGTGCGGATTTCGTACCAAGCTGGATGCGGAGGCGCCGGGCGACAAGCTGAAGCAGAACGTGATGATGCGCGATGCCTACGTGAAAATGCACCAGGCTCTGCTGAAGACAGGCCGTCCGATCGTCTACAGCCTTTGCCAGTATGGCTTCGATTCCGTGTGGCAGTGGGGGCCGGAGGTGGGCGGCAACCTGTGGCGCACGACGGGCGATGTGAGGGATAACTTCCCAAGCATCGCGCTGATTGCGGAGACGAACGTTGGGCTGGGCAAGTATGCGGGGCCGGGGCACTGGAACGATCCAGACATGCTGGAGGTCGGCAACGGCAAGCTGACGATGGACGAAAACCGCACGCACATGGGTATGTGGGCGATGCTGGCCGCGCCACTGCTGGCGGGAAACAACCTGACGAAGCTGACGCCGGAGGTTACGGGCGTGCTCACGAATCGCGAGGTGGTGGCGATCGATCAGGACTCACTGGGGAAGCAGGCGGAACGTGTGTACCAGGAGGGGCCGGTGCAGATCTGGTCGCGTCCGCTGGCGGATGGTGGACGTGCTTTGGCCGTGATCAATTTTGGTGAGGACACGACGTTTCTGCGCGGGATTCCGCTTCACCTGAAAGAGGCCGGAGTTACGAGTGGAATGAAGGCTCGTGATGTCTGGGCGGCGAAGGATCTTGGAGCGATCAAGGATGACTACAAGGTCGCGTTGAAGCGGCATGAGATGTTGCTGCTTCGGTTCTCGAAGTAATTGGGCGTCTCGGTATTTTGTGCAGGAGCGCGGTCGCGCTCCTGCGCGATAACCCACCCTTTCGCGATGAAGCCGCGAAAGAATGGGGCACCCGGTTTTGTGATGAGCCGGGTGCTTCGTCGTCTTAATTTGGGGTGGGAGTTCCTATGTGGTCGATGATCATAACGTCCACGGATGCCTTGACGGGTTCGAACTTCAAACCCAGTTGTTCCTTCATTGCCGTCGACATCACCGGTGGCGCGTCTACACCGGTGCTGGGTGCTTCGCCGTAGGAATAGGTCAGCGCAAAATCGTAACGCGCTGTGAGGCCTGTCTGATCTACGAGCGGTCGATCCATAAAGAGCTGCTTGATCAGAAGGAAGTCTGCCATGGTGCTGCTGCGGTAATTTTCCGTGCGAACCCAGTCATGGCCGTCCGTCCATTCCATAGGTTGTGCCTTAGGATCTGCCGCAACCTGCATCATGGGCCGTTGCTTGATTACCTGTAGGGCGTAGACCGGTAGTTCCCGCTTCTCTTTATGAAATTTCAGGCCGAAGCGTTCTACGAGAAGCTGACGAATGATCTGTTGTTCCTGAGGGATTGTTGCGTCTTCCAGCAGGCTGGTGGTGCCGCTCATGTCCCAGTGATCGTGCTCGACCCAGGTGGGGGCGCCCGCGATCTGGTGCAGGTTCAACGCGTAGGCGAACGAGATCATTTTGAGTAAGGGTTGGTCTTCGAGTTCAAAGCGATTCTTCGCAAACCGGAAGTTGTTGTGCATCACGGCGGGTGGGTGCGGTCTTATGACCGCTACTTCGATGGAGACGTCTCCCGGCGATTGTGCCTTGGCCGTCAACGCGGTGAAAAGAACCGCGGCGGCGACAGTCAGTGTTCGGTGGAAGCAGCAGTTGGGCATCCTGTCACCTTTGTCGCGGATCTTGCTGATGGTACGCGGGTGATGTTGAGGATGTTTCGGGGGAAGTGCGGTCGCGCTTCGCGCGATAACCCACCCTTTCGCGATGAAGCCGCGAAAGAATGGGGCACCCGGTTTTGCCATCTGCCCGTGGTCTCGCTGCGTGCTCTAGTGCGAGTGGCCTGCGTGGGCGTGGGCTTCCATGGTGCAGAAGACGGTTTGTGCGTGGGCCATTTTGCAGAGGCCGTTTTCTTCTGGCTGGATGGTGGCGTGCTCGATGCCGAAGTCGTCGTGGAGCATCTTGTCGATCTTTGCGACGATGGCTGTCGTTTCCAGCAGGGTGAATTCGGCGGGCAGGGCGACGTGGCAGCTTAGGAGGTTGCGGCCTTCTCCGACGGTCCATACGTGGACGTCGTGCACGCCGCAGACGGGTTCGATGCCGCCGATGCGGGCGGCCATCTCTTCTACGTCGAGTCCCTTGGGGGCTTTCTCCATGAGTACGTCGCTGGCGTCGCGCACGATGCCGATGGCGGACCAGAAGATGAAGACGGCGATCATGAGCGAGACGATGGGGTCGGCGTAGAGCCAGCCGGTGTAGTGCACGATGACGCCGGCGAGGACGACCGCGACGGCGGAGAGCGCATCGCCTGCCATGTGGATGAAGGCTGCGCGGCTGTTGAGGCTGTGCTTCGCGTCCCCGGCGAGTGCGAGTGCGATGACCGTGTTCATGAGCACGGAGATGCAGGCGACGCCAATCATGAGGTTGCCGGTGATGGGCTCGGGATGGCGGAAGCGCCCGATCGCTTCGATTGCGATCCAGATAGCGATGACGACGAGCGTGCTGGAGTTGAAGAGCGCGGTCAGCGTGGAGATACGAATGTAGCCGTAGGTATGGCGACCGGCTGCGGGCTTTTTGATGGCCGCGACGGCGTAGGCGGCCAGGCCGAGTGCGACGGCGTCGCTCATGTTGTGGCCTGCGTCGGAGAGCAGTGCCAGCGAGTGCGAGAAGAGTCCCGCAATCGCTTCGCCAGCGCAGAAGGCCAACGTGACGACCAGCGAGATCCACATGCGCTTACCGCTGGTGGGCCCGTGGACGTGTGCTCCGTGCCCGCTGTGATCGTGATCGTGCGCCATGCTTCTCCTACGCTCGTAGCTCTTTCAGGGTAGCGCCTGGGGAGGAATCACGGTAGGTTTACCCAGGGTTCCGCCTGTTATGACACAATCTGCTCTATCCCACGATCAAGGCTCGCAGAGGTTTGATGACATATCGCGGTACCTGGACTGTGGTCCACGGCATGTTGTTTGGCGGCTTCTTCCTGCTGGCCGCTTATGCCATGGTGATTGAACTGTTTCGTGCTTGGCATGGTTCGGTCGCGGCCCCGATGTCAGAACGCGGACGGCGGCTTGAGTCGATGTATCTCGCGCTGACAGCACTGCTTGGCTGGCTGGCCGTGTTTTCCGGAACCTACATCGTCTACCCCTGGTATCGTGCGGCTTTGCCCGCCGGGGCTGACCTGCATGCGTATCCTCGGTCGCTGCTGCTGGCATCGGCGCAGACGGCGGGGTTGCACTCCCTTGGCATGGAGTGGAAGGAGCATGTGGCGTTTCTGGCTCCGATTGCATTCACGATGTTGGCGTGGGTATTTGCGCGCTATCCGAGCGAGATCCGACGGCATCCGGAGGTGCGGCGGACGCTGCTTGGCTTTGGGCTGGCGGCTTTGCTTGCCACAGCCGTGCCCGCTGTTGTGGGCGCCTTCCTGAACAAGGCGGCGCCAACCGAGGGGACGCGCGTGATGGACACTCCCCATGCTGTAGCGCGCCTGGAGGTTCGTTGATGCGATCTGTTGAGGAGCCTGGCCTGGGCGGCGTGGCTGCGGCGATGGTGGCTGCAGGTGCAGGATCGGCCGCGATGGGAGTGTTCTACGTCCTGGGCGGGATGAAGTCCGCCTACTTCAACCTGTACAAGCCTGCCGGTGCGCTGTCAGGCGTGAGCACAGCGGCGATTGTTGTGTGGCTGGTCGTGTGGGCCGTGCTGGCGAAGCGCTGGAAAGTGCGGCATATCGGCATGGGAACAGCCAGCGCTGTGGCGCTGGGCCTGCTGGTGTTGGGTTTGCTGCTGACCTACCCGCCGGTGGAGCGGCTGTTCTGAGAGTGGTTCCTCCTGCCCGGGATGTTCGCGAGCAAGGAGGAACGGATGGTTGATCAGTCGCCGCGGCGGAGGCGGTTGAGGCCGTTGAAGGCGGCTACTTTGTAGCACTCGGCGAGTGTTGGGTAGTTGAAGACGGTCTCGACGAAGTAGTCGATGTTTCCGCCGAGCGCCATGACGGCCTGGCCGATGTGGAGTAGCTCGCTGGCGCCTTCGCCGATGATGTGGACGCCGAGGATCGACTTGTTCTCACGATGGAAGATGAGCTTCAAGCGGCCTGTCGTATCGCCGCGAATCTGGCCGCGGGCGATCTCGCGGTAGTAGGCGACGCCGACCTCGTAGGGTACGTCCTCTTCGGTGAGCTGCTCTTCGGTTTTGCCGAGGAAGCTGATCTCCGGGATGGTCCAGATGCCGTAAGGATAGAAGCTGGGGTTGGAGAGAATGCTCTCATCGCCAAAGGCGCGTGCGGCGGAGATGCGGCCCTGCTCCATGGAGACGGATGCGAGCGACGGGAAGCCGATGACGTCACCGACGGCAAAAACCGAGGCACACTTGGTCCGGTAGTCCTTGTCGACGGGGATGCGGCCACGCGCGTCAGAGTCGACGCCGATGTTGCCGAGCTGCAGTTCGTCGACGTTGCCCTGGCGGCCTACGGCGTAGAGCAGCGCGTCGCCCTGGACCTTCTTCTTGCTCTCGAGGAGTGCGGTGACGGTGCCGTCTTCGTTCTCGACGACGGACTCTACCTCTTCGTTGAGGCGCATGGTGACGCGGCTGTCGCGCAGGTGATAGCTGAGGGCTTCGACGATCTCCTGATCGGCGAACTCGAGCAGGCGCGGACGGCGCTCAATGAGTGTGCAGCGGACGCCGAGTGCGGCGAACATGCAGGTGTACTCGACGCCGATGACGCCGCCGCCAACGATGATCATCGTCTTCGGCAGTTGCTTGAGATCGAGGACGAGGTCGCTGTTGATGATGGTGGTGCCGTTGATGGGCACCTTGTCGCTGGCTGCCGGCTTGGTGCCGGTGGCGATGATGATGTTCTTCGACTCGTAGACGTTGTCGCCACGCGAGTTGGTGACTTTGAGGTGGGTCGCGTCGACGAACGATGCGGTACCCGTGAACATGTCGATGTTGTTGCGGGAGAGCTGGGCTTCGGTGACGTCGATCTCGGTCTTGATGACGTGCTGCACACGGAAGGCGAGATCCGCCATGGTGATGCGCTCTTTGACGCGGTAGTTCATGCCGTAGATCGAGCGGTAGTTGTAGCCGCTGAGGTGAAGAACGGCTTCACGCATGGTCTTAGAAGGAATGGTTCCGGTGTTGATGCAGGCGCCGCCGACGACTTCGCGCATCTCGATGAGGGCTACACGTTTGCCCAGCTTGGCGCCGTAGATAGCGGCGCGTTGTCCCGCGGGTCCGGAACCGATGACGATCAGGTCGTACACATTGCCCGTTGGTGCACTGCTCATGGCGATGGCGGCTTTCCTCTGGTTGGCAGGACGCGGCGCGCTTTGCTCTGCGGTTCGTGGTGCATGTAAGGCCGGTTGAGATGCCGCCGTTGCGCGGTTTCTGCCGGGTTTCGGACTTCAGGCTACCACAGCAGCATGAGCAGTTCTGTGAAGCGCGGCGCACGCGCGAACGCGATGCATCACCTAATTAACTAGGATACGCTTCTGCAGTTTGCGGCGCTTCTGTGCGTCTACACTTGGGGTCAAGTTTGTTGCCGCTGCGAAGTTGTTGCAGCTGCGGACAGCAAAATTGACTACAAGAGACCAGGAGATCAGACGCGTGCAGGAGTTTCGTCGTGAGTTTCTACGCATGGCCGGGCTGAGCGTTGCCGGCGGCGCTGTTGCGCTGGGGCAGCCGGTGGTGGCGCAGTCGGCTCGCAGGGGTGCTGTGGCGACTGCGGCGCATGAGGTGTACTTCAATGTGCGGTCGTTTGGTGCGACGGGCGATGGTGTGACGATCGACTCGCCTGCGGTGAATCGGGCGATTGAGGCTGCGGCTGGTGCTGGTGGCGGGACGGTGGTGTTTCCGGCTGGCGTGTATGCGTGCTTCTCGGTGCGGTTGCGGAGCAATGTGGCTCTGTTCCTGCAGCAGGGCGCGACGATCCTGGCTGCTCCGGTTGCTCGGGAGGGCGTTGCGAGCGGCGGTTATGACGCTGCGGAGCCGCAGAATCCGGCGATCGAGGCTTATCAGGATTATGGGCACAATCACTGGCAAAACTCGCTGATCTGGGGCGAGGATCTGCATGATGTTGGGATCTTTGGACCGGGATTGATCTGGGGGAAGAACCTGAGTCGTGGGCATGACAACGATGCGGATCTGCCGTTAAGCGGGAAGCCTGGCGTTGCGAACAAGGCGATTGCGCTGAAGAACTGTCGGAATGTGATTCTGAGCGACTTCTCGATGCTGCAGGCGGGGTGGTTTGCGGTGCTGGCGACGGGCGTCGACAACCTTACGATCGACAATCTGAAGATCGATACGAATCGCGATGGCATCGATGTGGACTGCTGCCGGAACGTGCGGATCAGCAACTGCACGGTGAACTCGCCGTGGGACGACGGGATCTGTCCGAAGAGCAGCTTCGCGCTGGGGTATGCGCGACCGACGGAGAACGTTACGATCTCGGGCTGCTTTGTGACGGGTGGCTACCAGCTTGGGTCGGTGCTGGATGGGACTTGGAAGCGGCATGTGAATCCGGTGCGGTTCTTTGGGCACGGCCGCATCAAGTGCGGGACCGAGTCGAATGGTGGCTTCCTGAACATCACCGTTAGCAACTGCATCTTTGAGCACTGTCGTGGCTTCGCGCTGGAGACGGCTGATGGCGCTCGGCTGGAAGACGTTACCTTCAGCAACATCACGATGCGCGGCGTGCGCGGCGCGCCGCTGTTTCTGCGGCTGCAGTCGCGGATGCGTGGGCCGAAGGAGATTCCTGTCGGAACGTTGAAGCGCGTGCTGATGAGCAACATTACGAGTCATGACGCGGACCCGATGCCGAGCATCCTTGCTGGCATTCCGGGGCATGCGCTGGAAGACATCAAGCTGAGTGACAGCTACTTTCATGCGGCGGCGCTGAGCAGCGTGGGCTCGTCCGCGGTGGTGAAGATGGACGCGGCGGACAAAGGCTTCGCATCGAGCGGCTTCGGACAGGCTGGGCCGGCGGCAATGGGTCCGGACGGCCTGCCACAGGAGCTGCCGCAGGGCTATCCGGAGCCGAACATGTTCGGTGATGTTCCGGCGAGCGGGCTGTATGCCCGGCATGTACGCGGGCTGGAGCTGAGCAACGTGGAGTTTGCTACGGCTGCGGCGGATGAAGGACCGAAGCCACGACCAGCGATGCTGGTGGTGGACTGCGAGGGCGTCGATCTGTTCCGGTTGCGGCTGCCGCAGCGGGCCCGGACCGGGCAGTTCCGGCTGCACCATGTGCGTGACTTCCGGCTGTTTGGCTGCCAGTTCTATGCGGACCAGCAGGTGGAGAGTGTTGACGACCGCGTTGTCTGAGCTCGCTGCATGCAAGTTCCAAGCAAAACCGCTGCCGTGGCCTGGCAGCGGTTTCGCTTTTTGGGTGGGAAGGGTGGGGGGTACCCTCCCCCTGTTTGGCGTAAATATTACTTTCTAAAGCAGTTGACGATTCCCGAATCGGCAAAAATTTGATTCGAAACGGGTTACACGCAAAAATTAGATTCTAAAGGACTTAGCCGCCAGGCCCGGGCGCAGCGAATGCCCCGGGACGGGGCGTGAGATACGCTATCTCAATTGTAGCGATTTCGAGGAATTAACCCGCCAAGTTTATCTCTCGTGTTTTGTTGGAGATGGGTGGTTTGGGGGCTTGACAGGTTTTCGCTCGGCTCGCCGGGGGCTACTGCTTCACGGCGATGGCGGAGATCTCAATCTTCGCGTCGCCGATGAGGCCTGCGACCTTGACGGTGGCGCGTGCGGGCTTGGGGTTGGGCATGAGCTTTTTGTAGACCTCGTTCATGCGTGGGACGTCGTTGAGGTCCGTGATGTAGACGGTGACGTTGACAAGGTCGGACATCTTGAAGCCGGACTTCTCGACGAGCCGCTGGATGGCGGCGATGGTGTTGGCGGTCTGGTCCTCGATGGAGAGGCCTTCAAGCTTGCCCTTGCCGGGGCCGCTGGTGGCCGGTCCCTGCTGGCCGGCGACGTAGAGTGTCTTGCCGGCGACGACGGCGTCCGAGAAGGGCATCTGGGGGTTGAAGTCGATGGCCTTGTTCGCCTGGGCGTGGGAGGCGAAGGGGGCGGCGAGCAGGAGGGCGAGAGCGATGCGGGTGACGTGTTTGGTCATGGGGAATTGTTGCATCTTCGGTGTTGTTAGGCCTGTCATTCTTGTCTGCAGGAGATGGGGAGAAGGGAGTAACAGGCTCGGAAACGCCATGCGCACGGCGACACAGCAGAGGTGCATCACACCTGATGCATCATTTCCATAGGGAGCGCTAGAAAAGCATGCCGTTACACAAATCAGAGTCAGCTTTTACTCTCGATACACTGCAGCGCATATTCAGTTTCGAATCGGAAGCGAGCGACCGCTTGATCTCCCGAGAAAACACTCACTTGGAATTTAAAGAGAGCTTCAACATGGGTAGTGCCGATGACTACGCAAAGACTGCTGCGGCTTTCGCTAATACGCAAGGCGGCTACTTAGTGTTCGGAGTCAAAGACCAGCCTCGACAAGTGATCGGCTTGAAGTCGAGCCATTTCGATTCATTGGATGCGGGCAAGTTGACTCTTGCACTCAATGAGCGATTCTCACCCGAGATCGATTGGGAGATGCTCGTTTGGGAAGCGCGAGGCCGCAAAGTAGGCTTGCTGTACTTCGCCCAGGCAGGCGAAAAACCGGTAGTTTGCACAAGAAGCGGTGGAAGCATACAACAAGGCGCGATTTACTATAGGTACCGCGGGAGAAGCGAAGCAATCAGATACCCTGAGCTTCGAAAAATGCTCAATGACGAGAAGCAGAAAGAACGTGACCTCTGGCTTAGACAGTTAAGGAAGATGTCCTCAGTGGGTATAGGAAAGGTTGGGATCCTCGACTTGGTTTCGGGGGAAGTGAGCGGTGCCCAAGGCAAATTTTTTATTTCGGAAGAACTGTTGCCTCGGTTGCAATTTTTGCAAGCAGGCAGATTTGTAGAGCAGGACGGTGCACCAGCTCTACGACTACTGGGCGACTTGCACGCGTCTGAAGGCCCCGTTCTGCACTCCACGATCAAGGTTCCGACCTCAATTAGAGAACCCGAAATCCTCGAGGCGTTCCTGAGGCGCGAGCCGGTACTTTCCCCGCCTGACTACATCAGAGCTATCTGCTCAGAATCGTCCCCATACCAGCCTCTATACTTCTTCATCCAACAGACAAGCGAATCTATTAGTGACACAGTCGCCGCGATCCAAGCGTTCCAGGTGCGCGGTCATACAAGAAACAAAATCATCGCCCGACTAAACTCAGCACACGAAGTCGTCAGAATCGGAACCATGACCGGAAGTGGGCAGCCTGCTGCCAAACGACGGGAATTGCTGATGAAGCTTCACAATAAGACTTTAACGACGACAGATATGGAGGAGGAAAAGATCCGCTTCCTTGAAGCTCTCACGCATGCAGAATTCAACGAAGTGAACGTAGACTACGTGTTTGAACTGCTGCTTGCTCACGTTCTCCCTACGGTGGCGAGCATGAGCGGGAATATGATGACCACGTTTCGAAAGGCTCTATGCCATCTCGACATCGAGACCTTCAAGGGCAAGGTCATTTGACTTGCGGTCTCTTGGGAGCCTCAGGCTTGGCCTTTGCGGATTTCAGAGCTGGTTACGAATTCCATGAAGTCGGGGACCGAACCGACAAGGGTCACTTCCACAATCGGCTTGCTTAGCCTGCCGGCCTGGAAGGCAGTAATCGGCATGAAGGTCTGGATGCCGCGTCGCAGCGGCCGATACAACGTAGCGCCCGAATTTAGTGTCGAGACGACTATTTCAGAGAAGTGTTTCTCTGCGAATGAGGCCGTATCGATCGTGAGCACAAGCTGATCCTGGCTTCGGTACGCTCTGGCAGCAAGCAATCTGTCGACTCTGTCCCGGCTGGCCCACATGAATACCCGACTATTCAAAGACAGATACCATTCTCGTACGGTCATGCCGTCAAGGCACTGCTCAAGCGCCGCATCCCGCATTGGCCTCTGGTCGCGCAGATAAAATACTCCATGTTTCGGATGCGTTAGTTTAGTCATCTGAGGTCGCCTCTCGGACCGCAAGCGCTCTTTCTCAGTTGCATCCATTTCGAAAAGATCCAAAATCGCATCCGTGCTTAGTAAGCCCAGCGTGTCCAGGGTTGGCTGGGCCTGAGAAGTGGCCATGTGGTACAGACGCGGATAAGCTTTGACAAATTCTTCTTTAGTCACCAATTTCTCCGGTCGATGATGCTTCGAAAATTAAACCTAGTGGAAATCAGGGAAACCGGGGCCCCGGTGACGTTTTCTACTTCCTCAGCGAACTTGATAGTGGCATCGGTCAGTTGTTCAAATCTTCTGGCATCCGTATTTTTGCGGTCCAGATAGTCAGCGAAGGTGAGGGCGATGTCGGTGGGCCCGTTCAGAAGAGCCGCTCTTCTTAGCTGAACCCAGTCGAATTCAGACACTCTCCTTTGGCGGCCGGTGGTCGAGGTTTTTTCGGCGGCGGTCAATTCTTCCTCGGAATACCCCGACCTTTTAGCAACTTCACTCCAACTCAATTCCTTACCCAACGGTCCGGACGTCCCTTCAGTGCCGTTCTGAACGCGGATGGGATAAGTTCTACAGGTCATCACAATTTTACGTACACGTTTTGGAGAGATGCCAGCTTCAGAGACGCAAGCGGAAGCGCTCGTATCGCGGCTCGTCACGTTCGGATATGAGCCATGGTAAAGGCTCAGACCTGCGCCCTGTGTTCCTTCAATAAGTATGCGATCACCGTGCAGATATGCGTTCTCTAGCAGGCGGTTTGTATCTTGTATAAATGGCTTCAAAGCGGCAACATCTCGTGCAAGCAGCGCTGGTTCACTGCGGCCCATAATCCTTCTCGCCGCAGCTGCGCCCACGCCTTGACCGGTAGAGCCGATTCTTTTCACTAATAGCTCTTCTGCGCGAATGTCTTCTCTAGAAATAATCATCACCCGCGGGTCGATGGAAAGACGTTCGGGGGTCACGCCGCAATCCGCTATTTCTTTAAGAAGAGCTTCCGGATTAATGATCGCACCCGGGGCAATCATTAATTGAGCTGTCGTTGAACGGGTCCCGCATGGAAGTTGATGGTGGGTGTACACACTCGGGGTCTCGTAGACCTTGTGGCCCGCATTCGGCCCTCCGCCGCGTATGAGGAGTTGGTACTCCCTCGCTAGGAATGAAGCAATATGCCCTTTCCCTTCGCTGCCGAACTGACCACCGACAAGCAAATCTACACTTGGCGCGTGATCTCGCGATAGTAGTTTGAGATACGTCGCGACGCGAACAACTACGTCGCCAGGGTTACAACGGGATGTGTTCACTACTGCATCGGCCCGCGCAGCTAGATGATGAACTGCTCGCTCGGTTTCGCATAGTTGGGACTCAGCATATGAGGCAGCCTCCTCGAAGGTGACACTGCGCTCAAGAAAACGCATCTCAAGGTCCTCGATGTCGGCTGTCATGTGAAGATGGAAGACCGCAAGACCGTACTGCTTTCTCAAGAAGTCAATCTGTGCCTGAATACGAACAGAATCGACGCAAATGAAGTCAGCAGGTTCCCGCCGAAAGAGTTCGTGCACGGCGTTGGCCACCCATTGGCCGCCATCGCGAAGGTCTAAAGCCTCGCCGAAAGCCTGATATTCTTCTCGGCTGTGAATGGTCTTGAAGCTATGTTGAGCTTCTAGATCGAGCAACTCGCGCGTCTTTACAATTCGTGCGCCGAATCGGGTGGCGAGTGATTTCGTTAGTGTGCTTTTACCAACTCCAATAGGACCTGAAAGGACAACAAGGCGTGTCGCCATGCAACTCCCGCACACTTATCTATCCGTGTGCCGGCAATTCTATGTCGGATATCAGGAGATACGCAAAGAAAATCGATGCTGCACGACTCGTGCTTGTTACTCATAAAGGTCGGAAAAGCTACACTCAGTTAAGTCTTAGTTCGGTATCCGGCTGGAGCCGTGCACGTTATCGGCCTGAAAAGGGCATTGGCCGCGCGTTCGGTTCTGGGTGGGGTTTATTGGCACGGCTGAAGCCGTGCCCTTCTGAGGGAGGTTCGCGCTTTGCGCGAATGGCTTTGTGTCGGAGGCGCGATCCTTCGGCGGGCTTGGGGCTGGCTTTGAGCAGACGGGCGGGCCTTGGTGGGCGCGCGGGGTTGGGCGTTTTCGTCCTGTTGATCGGATCGGCCGCGCGTTCGTTATGGGTGTGGTTGTTGGCACAGCTCAAGCTGTGCCCTTCCGAGTCGGTTCGCGCTCTGCGCGAAGGCCCATGCCTCAGAAGCGAGAGATGGGGCACCCGATGCGCGTTGCTTCTTCCCTCGCCCCGGTCCCTTGAGTTGCCTAAATCTACTGGTCGCGCTTTCGCGCGATAACCCACCCTTTCGCGATGAAACTTGCGAAAGAATGGGGCACCCAGCGGGATGACAAGTGGGTGCCGGGGCTGAAGCCCGGCTTCTGGAGGGTTGGGGGTTTCCGTGGCCTGAAGGCCACTGCTTTCTCCGGATCGCGCTTACGCGAAGGTCCTTGGCTCAGAAGCGAGACATGGGGCACCCGATTCGTGATGCTCTGGGTTTGTATGACGCAGAGGGTTTCGACTCGCGCTTTCGCGCGAATGCCCCGGCAGCCTGACCAACGGGGCAAGTGGATTGTGATTCCCTAAGCTCTTTGCAACCTGCACAATGACAGTGATTTCGTCGCTGGAGGTTGCTATCCATGATCCGTCTCGTTCTTATCAAAATTTCCCCACATACTCGGTATACGAGAATGGGAGAAGAGTGTAAGTAGTGCATCAGGGAACCCCAGGAGCATTCGCCAACCTGCCTTCGGGGATGCAACTCTTACCCAGCAGTATCAACTAGCGGAGCGTCCGGTTTACCAAACTCAAGAGGAGGCGAGCATGATCATGAGTTCGAATCCAAGTCCCAAGATGGCTCGGGCCGTAAAACCGGGGCTGTACGTTCTTCTCCTGTGCGCGCTTTCATTTGGCGCAGGCACGGGACAGGAAGTGCAAAATCAGTCTGACGAGCTCCATCTCGCACTAACCAAAGCGAAAACTGGGCGTGTAAGCGCCAGGGACGTTGTGGTTATTTCTCACGCTCGTGCACTACAGGCTATTCCAGATCTTGAGGAGCAGTTTAAGCAAGCGAAGGAGACTGACACAAAACTGAGCATCGCGTCTGGGCTAGTACAACTCAAAGACAATGACGATACTTACTGGAATTTTCTGCTGGATCAGGCGACGCAGGCGGTAGACACCGACTTGCCTGATCCTGTTTTTGATGCTGGGGGGAACGTCCGGCAGGCACCATTTTTACCAGAAATGGCGGCTTGGGCTCAGGCTCATCACGTCGATGTGAATACGGCGGGCCAGTTGGCCATGTATGGGCTGCCCGGAAGGGTTATGCAACTCGGCTTATCCGGTGATCCGCGCGCAATTCCGCTCTTGCGGCGCGCCCTCTCCTCGCATCACTCCATGATCGCAATCATGGCAGCAAAGGGCCTAGCCCAAATGCAGGACAAAGACTCGATTCCTTGGATTGTGGATGCGTGCGGAAGGTCTCCAAGGGGACTAGCTGCTGCAATCGCTGAAGCATCTCTGGTCTTCTTTGACGATCCGCGAGCACAAGCAGCGGTGGATCTGTACATGTCGCCAGACCGCGCAAAAGTTTTTCGCGAATCTAGCGCAAAGAGACTTAAGCCAATCGATCCTTGACGAGAAGGTGAACCCGTCGGGCTACTCGCCGATTTTTAGGACGGCTAGGAAGGCTTCCTGGGGGATGTCTACCTGGCCTATGCGCTTCATACGCTTTTTGCCTTCTTTTTGCTTGTTGAGGAGCTTCTTTTTACGGCTGATGTCGCCGCCGTAGCATTTTGCGATGACGTCTTTGCGGATGGCGCTGACGGTTTCGCGGGCTACGATTTTGGCTCCGATGGCGGCCTGGATGGCTACTTCGAACATCTGGCGCGGGATGAGTTCGCGCATTTTGTGGACGAGGGCCTTGCCGCGTTCGTAGGCGAAGTCGCGGTGGACGATGACGGAGAGGGCGTCGACGGGTTCGCCGGAGACGAGGATGTCCATCTTGACCATGGGGCTGGTCCACATGCCGCTGAGGTGGTAGTCGAGTGAGGCGTAGCCGCGGGATACGGACTTGAGCCGGTCGTAGAAGTCGAGGACGATTTCGTTGAGCGGGAGTTCGTAGGTGATCATGACGCGGTTGGCGCTGACGTACTCCATGTTCTGCTGCTTGCCGCGTTTTTCCTCGACGAGCTTGAGGATGTTGCCGACGTACTCCTCGTTGGTGAGGATTTTGGCGATGATGACGGGCTCTTCGATGGTCTCGATGGTGGTGGGATCGGGCCAGCGGGAGGGGTTTTCGACCTCAACGACGTCGCCGCCGGTGAGGGTGATGCGGTAGCGCACGCCGGGCGCGGTGGTGATGAGGTCGAGGCCGAACTCGCGCTCGAGGCGCTCCTGGATGATTTCCATGTGGAGGAGGCCGAGGAAGCCGCAGCGGAAGCCGAAGCCGAGGGCGACGGAGGATTCGGGTTCGAAGGAGAAGCTGGCGTCATTGAGCTTGAGTTTGCCGAGGGCTTCGCGCAGGGCACCGTGCTCGTGCGATTCGATGGTGTAGAGGCCGGCGAAGACCATGGACTTGATGTCTTCAAAGCCGGGGAGCATTTCGGTGGCGGGCTCGGCGGGGTCGGTGATGGTGTCGCCGACCTTGGTGTCCGCGACGTCCTTGATCGTCGCGACGAAGAAGCCGACTTCGCCTGCGGAGAGTTCGCGGATCTCGACGGCCTTGGGCGTGAGGACGCCCATGGATTCGACGTCGAAGACCTTGCCGTTGCTCATGAGCTTGATGCGCTGGCCGGTGCGGAGTACGCCGTTGATGACGCGGGCGAGCACGATGACGCCCTTGTAGGGGTCGAACCAGCTGTCGAAGATGAGTGCCTGGAGGGGCTTGGTGGCGTCGCCCTGCGGTGGGGGCAGGAGGGTGACGACGGCCTCGAGGATGTCGGCGACGTTGAGGCCGGTCTTTGCGCTGACGCAGATGGCGTCGTCGGCGGGGAGGCCGACGGTGGTCTCGATCATCTCCTTGGTGCGCTGGATGTCGGCGCTGGGGAGGTCGATTTTGTTGATGATGGGCAGGATCTCGAGGCCGTTGGAGATGGCGAGATAGGCGTTGGCCAGTGTCTGCGCTTCGACGCCCTGGGTGGCATCGACGACGAGGAGCGCGCCTTCGCAGGAGGCGAGGGAGCGCGAGACTTCGTAGGAGAAGTCGACGTGGCCGGGCGTGTCGATGAGGTTGAGCTGGTAGGTGATGCCGTCGGAGGCCTGATACATCATGCGGACGGAGTGGGCCTTGATGGTGATGCCACGCTCGCGTTCGAGGTCCATGGCGTCGAGGACCTGCGCCTGCATCTCGCGCTGGGTGAGCGAGCCGGTGAGCTCGAGCAGGCGGTCGGAGAGGGTGCTTTTGCCGTGGTCGATGTGCGCGATGATCGCGAAATTACGGATGTATTTGGGGTCCATGCGGTCTTTGGTTAGTTTACAGGGGTATGGGTGGCGTGCCGCGCCGGGGTGTTTGAGGTTAACGATGGTTTGCGGAGAGCGGTCGCGCTTTGCGCGATAACCCACCCTTTGCTGCGCAAAGAATGGGGCACCCGGGTTTGTTCGCGTGCGACCATAGGGGATGGCTGAGATTCCTCCCCGCAATATCAATGGACCTCGTATTCCGGACTTGCGTCGCAAGTCGGTTGGTTCTGTTCGGCCGAGCAGTGCTGGTCGCCCTGATGGTGCTCGTAGTGGTGCTGGTGGTGGTCGCGGTGGCGATGGTTCTGCTCGCCGCAGCGATGGATTTGTTCGCAAGCCTGGTGGTGCGCAGCGGGGTTCTGACCCTCGTAAGGCGGTTGGGCGGACGGCGTGGGTGGATCGGGAGCCGAAGCTGCTGGAGGCCGATGAGGTTGGGCCGGCGGCAGTGGTAAATCACAAGGCTGCGGACAAGCTGCGGGCTGGACATCTTTGGGTGTATCGGACGGATGTTGAGGAGTTGATCCCTGCTCTGGGTGCCGTTGCGATGCCGGCGGGCGGGTTGATCACGCTGATGGATGCGCGGCGGATCCCGTTTGGGTCGGCTATCTATAGCGAGGCTTCGGTGATTGCGGCGCGGAAGGTTTCGGCGGAGCCGAAGATCCATCGTGGCGAGTACCTGGAAGATGTGGTGACGCGGGTTCGTGCGGCGCTGGCTTTGCGTACGCCGATGCTGACGGATGGCAGCACGGATTCGGTGCGGTTGATCTTTTCGGAGGCGGATGATCTGCCGGGGATTGTGGCGGATCGTTATCGCAACCTGGTGGTGCTGCAGTTGTTGACGCAGGGTACGGCGCAGGACGACATGCGCGAGGTGCTGGCGCGGGAGCTTGCGGTGGAGGGTGTGGACGTCATTGTGGAGCGGCCGGATCCGCGGATTCGTGAGCTGGAGAAGCTGCCGGCGCCGCCTGCGGAGCCCTTGTTTGTGCGTGAGGGACATGCGGGGCCCGCGAAGACGGAGTTCACGCTGAATGGCTTGAAGCTTGGTTTCGATGCGAATGCCGGGCAGAAGACGGGCGCGTTCCTGGATCAGCGGATGAACTATGCGGCGGCTGCGGCCTATGCGCATGGCGAGGCTTTGGACATCTGCACCTACCAGGGTGGGTTTGCGCTGCATATGGCGCGGGTCTGCACGCATGTGACGGGTGTGGATGCGAGCCGGAGCGCGCTGGAGACGGCGGAGCAGAACCTGGAACGGAATCGCGCGCAGATGAAGGCCGAGGTGGAGTGGGTCGAGGCGGATGCGTTCGAGTTGCTGCGGGCGTATGACGCGGAGAAGCGGCAGTTCGACACGATTGTGCTGGATCCGCCGGCGTTTGCGAAGACGAAGCGTGCGGCCGAGGGTGCGATGCGCGGCTACAAGGAGATGAACCTGCGCGCGTTGCGGATGTTGCGACCGGGTGGGACGTTGATCACGTGTTCGTGCAGCCACCATGTTTCGCGCGAGGAGTTTACGGCGACGGTGGCGGAGGCTGCTGCGGATTCCGGCCGGCATGTGCGGATGCTGGAGACGCGCGGTGCGGCGCTGGATCATCCTGAGGTGTTGACGCTGCCGGAGACGGCTTACCTGAAGTGTTTGATTCTTCGCGTGGATTAGTTCTTCGTACCGTTCTCGACGCCTTCGGCGTGTTGCGTGATGAAGAGCCCGGCCTTGTGCCGGGCTTTTCTTTTCTGCGCTCTGCTTCGCTCAGGGCGACAAACCTGACTTGAGAGTCGCACGGGGCTGCGGCGAGGACGCTAGCGCGAAACCGTAAATTGTCGATGACCGGCGGAATATGACGCGTCAGCCAGCTTGCCTGTGTAACCGGCGCCAGATACAAAGAACACTCCACTGAGCCTTTCCACAGTCGTTGCTGTCCCCTGTTGTGGTTCCCACAGGGATTCTCTCTGTTGCACTTGCCCCTGTAAGCTCCTGCTCCCTCTGCCGGACCCGCTGCATTTGTATCGCCAGCGGCAAACTCATTTCCTATTTCTTGCGCGAGGCTTTCCCCCTTTGAAGATCCTGACTGTACCGAAGCGTCTGCTGACGCTCCTGTTCCTGTCGTTGCTGGCGTGTGCGCCTGCGGCGTTTGCCCAGACACACGTTGTGATTTCGCAGGTGTACGGCGGCGGCGGCAATGCCAGCGCCACGTGGCGCTATGACTTTGTTGAGCTGTATAACCCGACCACGGCAGCGATTGATCTGAGCAGCTACACGGTGCAGTATGCCGCGGCCACTGGTTCCACGTGGTCGAAGGTTCAGCTCAGCGGCAGCATTCAGCCAGGGAAGTACTATCTCGCACAGCTTTGCATTGGAAATACCGGTACCTCCAACGGTGTTCTGTTGCCGACGCCGGATTTCACGGCGCCGAACACGGATACGGCTGCCACCTGCGTTCCGGCGCTTGCTGCGGGCTCTGGCAAGGTTGCACTCGTTAGCAACACCACGAGTCTGAGCGGTACGGGCGGCACGGTGACCGGCCTGGCTGGAACGACGTGCCCCACGACGAACACGGGCGCGATCGTTGATTTTGTCGGTTACGGCAGCACGGTTACGTGCACGGAATCTGCAACGTCGACGCTGAGCCGGACGGCGGATCTGTCGGCGACGAAGTCTGCGATTCGCGATGCGGCGAATGATGACAGTGGCGACGGCAGTGCGGACTTCACAGTCGGCACGCCGAATCCCCGCAACAGCAGTAACAGCACCACGCCGGTTGCGACGCTTGCAATCGCCAGTTCGTCTGCAACGCCTGCCAGTATCGCTCCGGGCGATAGCACGGTACTGGGCGTGACGGTGACGCCGGGTAGCGCGACGACCGCAGTAACGGCAACGGTTGATTTGACTTCGGTCGGTGGCAGCGCAACGCAGGCATTGGCTGCGGGCACCACGGCGAACACCTATACGTACACGCTTTCCAGCACGGGCAGCCTGTCGGCAGCTACCTACACGTTGCCGGTCACGATCACGGACAACACCAGCGCGACCGCGACGCAGAACATCACGCTTCGCGTGGTGGTTGCGGGTTCGACGACGCCGATTGCGACGATCCAGGCGAACCGTTCCACGTACGTTGGCACGCAGGTTACGTTCAGCGGTGTGATTACGGTGGTGACGAATGCCGGCTACTACCTGCAGACGGCCTCGGCGACGCCCGGTTCGACGGGCGATGAGGGCATCTACGTGTTCAGCGGCTCCGGTAAGAATCCGGTGGGCGCTGTGGTGGGCAACAATGTGACGGTGACGGGTACGCTGGTGCAGTATCCTCTGCCGACGGCAAGCCATACGCCTTCGCTGGAGGTGACGACGGCGTCGCTGACGGTGAACAGCACGGGCCAGACGATTCCTACGGCAATCGTTCTGCCGGCGGGTTTCCCAACGGCTACGGGCGATATCAATCAGCTTCGCAAGTACGAGAGCATGCTGGTTACGCTGCCTTCGGTCACGGCGGTTGGCGGCACCGATGCTTCGCTGGTTGAGGCTACGGAGACGACTACCTCGACCGGCCAGTTCTACGTTGTGGCGACGGGCACGCCGCGTCCTTTCCGCGAGCCGGGCATGGACTTCCGCGACTTCCCGTCGACGACCTGCCCCACGTTTGCGAACTGCCCTGCGGCTACCAATCCGACGACGGCTGCCGGTGTTGCCCGTCCGGCCAACCTGACGCTGTATGACGACAACCCAGAGCGCCTGATCATCGAGAGTTCGCTGGGTGGCGGTACGGCCATTGATGTTGTGGCTGGTGCAGTGATTGCAAACCCCGTGGGTGTGGTCGATTACACGTACTCCACGGACTATCCGTATGGCGATCCCGCGCGCATCATTCTGACCGCGTCGAATCGTCCGACGGTGACGCCGAGTTCGCTGACGGTTACGGCTCTGCCGCTGCCGGGTGCGAACCAGTTCACCGTGGCAGCGTTCAATGTCGAGCGCTTCTTTGACACCAACGCAGCGAACGACCTGTACTTCAACCCGGTATCGGGCAAGACGGGTAACTCCTCTGCTGTCGATGTGACGTCGGCTGCTTATGCGCGCCGCCTGCAGAAGTTCTCGCTTGCGGTTCGCACCGTCCTTAACAACCCGGACATCATCTCGGTGGAAGAGGTGGAAAACATCCAGGTCCTGAAGGACATGGCTGCACAGATCGACGCGGACACCACCACGGGCACCAAGCCTGGCTACGTCGCCTACGGCACGGACTCGACCACGACGTTCACCAACGACATCGGTGGCATCTCGGTTGGCTTCCTGGTCAAGCCCAGCAGGACCAACGTTACGAAGTGGGAGCAGGTCGGTACCACCACGCTGGTGGCGGCGGGTACGTCTGCTCTGAACGATCGTCCGTCACAGGTGCTGCACGCGACGATCAATCGCGGCACGGGGCTGACTCCGTACCCGATCACAGTGATCGTGAACCACCTGCGTTCGCTCAACTCCGTGAACACGGCAGCGGTGCAGAGCAAGAAGGAGCTGCAGGCAGAGATGCTTGCCAACCTGATCCAGGGTTATCAGACCGCTGGCGAGCATGTCATCGCAGTCGGCGACATGAACGCGTTCCAGTTCTCGGATGGATACACGGACACGATGGGCACCATTACCGGCAACGTATCGCCGGCTGGTACTGCAGTGATGCCGGGCAAGGCGATTGTTACGCCCGCAGCGGTGGACCTGATCACGAAGCTGCCTGCGGCGCAGCAGCAGAGCTACACGGAGTGGGGCAGCGCGCAGGTGCTGGACCATGCCGTGGTGACTGCGGATATCGCGGGTTCGACGACGCTGTCCGTGGGACATATCAACGCGGACTTCCCGGTGATTCTGTACAACGATGCGACGACGCCTGCGGCTTCGTCGGATCATGATCCGCTGCTGGCTTACCTGGCGCTGCCGACTCCTGTTTTGTCGGCGACGCTGACTGGTACGGCTGCGTTCCCATCGACGCTGGTGGGTGCGTCTTCCACCGGCCAGGCTTTCACGTTGACCAACACGGGTGAGGCTGCGATAGCGTTTACCGGTGCAGTTGCGACGGGGGACTTCAGCGCCAGCAACAACTGCCCGACATCGCTTGCGGTTGGTGCGACGTGCGCCATCAATGTGGTGTTCAAGCCGACGGTGACGGGTGCTCGTACCGGTACGCTGACGGTGACTTCGTCTGCTGCGGTTGCGCCGGTTGCGCTTACGGGCGCGGGTGCTTCGCCGGCGGACTTCAGTCTGACGGATAGTGCGAACTCCACCACGACTGCGCTTTCGGTTGCGGCGGGATCGACGGCAACGGGCACGTTGAAGCTGACGTCGTTGAATGGCTTCACGGGTGCGATCACGCTGTCGTGTGCTGCTCCTGCGAGCATTGCGGCTGCAGGTGGAACGACGTGCACGGTGACGTCGCCGGTGACACTGGCTGCTGCGGGCACGGCGACGGCTACGGTGAGCATCACGACGACGGCGCGTACCAGCGCTTCGGGCCTTGGCGCTCTGCCGGGTTCGGGGATGGGACGTGCGTCGCTTGCGATGCTGCTGGTCGTGATGGCGGGTGGGTTGTTCGCTGTGCGACGCGCGGGACGGAATGTACGCGTGGGTGGTCTGCTGATGCTGCTGTTTGTCCTGGCGATGGGCCTGGGCGGCTGCGGCGACTCCAAGAGCAATGCGGGCAGCTCGACGGGAACGCCGGCTGGAACGTATGGCTATACGGTCTCGGCGACCTCGGGATCGTTGACGCACACGGAGACGGTGAACCTGACGGTGCAGTAGACGGACTACGGATCGACCGGAGTCTTTTAAAGCGAAAGAGGCCACGTGTGAGCGTGGCCTCTTTTTGTTGTTCCGGTTTGAACGCTTGTGATGAAGCGACGCAAACGGCAAATTCCTCTGCGCCGGTTGGCACAGAGGACTTCGATCGATGACTAAATTCGCGATTTGCTGAGCGAACTCAGCGGGGTTTCGTCAGGCTGAGGCAGCCGGTACGAAGCCGTCGCAACCGCTGATGGGTGTGACTTTGAGGTGCAGGTCCGCGTGCTTGGGATGACCGCACTCGTCGATCAGGATGACGTCAGCACGCTTGCTGCTGAGGATGCTGATCAACTGATTGTTCCTGGCATGGTGCTCACCGAAGTGACCACACAGACCGCACTGGCCGTCATGAACTGCTTCCATAGGGAACCTCCCAGACTTGAGAGATAGGAGCGGTTTGCGGCGCGCTTACGTTGCCTGCGACCTCTGCATCCGCGACGGTCAATTCACTGGTGGTGTGTGTGTGGCGATGTCTCTTTGCGCCACTTGCAGTGTGCGCCGTGCGTGGGCGTTATGGCGTTGACTCTGCTTCGCCCGGCACAGCCTACAATGAATTGCTTGCGAAGCCCGACCACCAGAGCGCCGAAGCCGGGACTAACCCGCCAGCAATGCGAGGCCTTCACGCAGAATCTGCGGGCCTGGTACCGCGTCCATGCGCGTGTGTTGCCCTGGCGTGGCGTGCGTGATCCTTACCGCACGTGGATCTCAGAGATCATGCTGCAGCAGACGCGCGTGAATGCGGTGATCGATCACTATGCGCGTTTTATGACGCGGTTTCCGACGGTGGTTTCGCTGGCGCTGGCGCCGGAGGAAGAGGTGCTGGCGCTGTGGAGCGGGCTGGGCTACTACCGTCGCGCGCGGATGCTGCATCGCACGGCCAAGCTGCTGGTGGAGGAGCATGGCGGTGTGTTGCCGTCGACGGCGGTGGAGCTGCGCAGGCTGCCGGGTATTGGTGCTTATACGTCGGCTGCGATTGCGAGTATTGCGTTCGGCGAGCCGGTGGCCGTGGTGGATGGCAACGTGGAACGCGTGTTGTTGCGGGTGACGGGGCGACCGGAGACTCCGGGAGCGGCTGCGGCGGAGTTCATCAACGTAACGGCGCAGGCGCTGGTGCCGAAGACGAATGCGGGCGATCACAACCAGGCGATGATGGAGCTGGGTGCGACGGTGTGTCTGCCACGCGGGCCGATGTGCGATCAATGCCCGGTGTACGACGAGTGCCGCACGCGTGGAGAGCATACAACGACGCCACGCACTCCGATGCGTTCGCAACGAGTGCGCTATGCGCTGACGACGCGCAAGGCTGAGGACGGTCTTGCGGTGGAGGTGTTACTGCAGCGGCGGCCGGCAGAGGCTTCGTTGATGGCGGGCATGCTGGAGCTGCCGCAGTTGGAGCATGCGGGCGAGGCCGATGGTGCTCTGGTGCTGACGGAGGAGCCGGTGCTGCGTGTGCGGCATGCGATCGTCGGCACGAATTATTACGTTGAGGTGATGGGCGTTCCGCAGCGCCGGGTGGCGGCGAAGCTGGCCCTGCGCGCGGACAGCATGGAGTGGGTGTTGACGAGTGAGTTGGCGAACCAGCCGATTACGGGGTTGACGCGCAAGGTGCTGCAACGGCTGCGGCTGATGAAGTCGACGGTGGCGGTGGGGAAGCAGGAGATGCCGCTGCTGATTGGGCGCGGAGGCAAGGCGACGACGGGCGATGAGGCTTGATGGCTGGCGGCGCCGCAACCCTGTCACGCGAGGAACATCCCATAGGGGTACGATCTTTGCGGAGCAGCGGCTTTGGCTGCTCTGATTTTTGCGTCAAATGAACCGACAGGAGAACACGATGGCAACGGAACGCAGCAGCAGTGCAGTCTGGAACGGCGGCTTGAAGGATGGCAAGGGCACGATCAGCACGGGTAGCGGTGTGCTGAAGGAGCAGAGCTACAGCTTTGTTTCGCGCTTTGAGAATGGCACGGGCACCAACCCGGAAGAGCTGATTGCCGCGGCGCATGCGGGCTGTTTTTCGATGGCGCTCTCGGCAGAGCTTGAGAAAGCTGGTCACAAGGGCGACCAGGTTTCGACCACGGCGACGGTTGTTCTGGAGTTTGTGGACGGCAAGCCGACGGTGACGAAGATCCACTTGAAGACCGAGGCCAAGGTGCCGGGGATTGAGGATGCGGCGTTCCAGGAGATTGCGGCGGGCGCGAAGGTTGGCTGCCCGATCTCGCGGTTGCTGGCTGCGGCTGAGATCGACCTGGTGGCTTCGCTGGTCTAAGTGTTTCGTGTCCCACGTCTCAGAGATTGAGACGTGGGATGCCCACTAGCTTTGGGACTTTTCGAACTCTTCGCGGTACCAGTCGACGGTGCGTTGCAGGCCCTCTTCAAAGTTGACGGTCGGGTTGTAGCCGAAGGCTTCCTGGGCTGCGGCGATGCTGGCCTCTGAGTTCTTAACGTCGCCTGCGCGGTCCGGTCCGTACTGCGGACGGATGGTGGTGTTGAGCAGGGAGGCGATGACGTCGTACGTCTCGTTGAGGGTGTGGCGTTCGCCGGTTGCGATATTGAAGACACGGCCTGCGACATCTGCGGCTGGCGCTTCGCTGGCGAGCAGATTGGCGTGGATTGCGTTGGCAATGTAGGTGAAGTCGCGGCCCTGTTCGCCATCGCCGAAGATCATGGGGCGCTCGCCCTGCTGGAGCTGCAGGATGAATTTCGCCATGACGCCAGAGTAGGGCGAGTCAGGCACCTGGCGCGGTCCGAAGATGTTGAAGTAGCGCAGGCAGACGGTTTCGATGCCGTAGACCTGCCAGTAGCTCTTCATGTAAAACTCGCCGGCGAGCTTCTGTACGGGATAGGGTGCGATGGGCATGGGCACCATGGTTTCCACGCGCGGGAAGCCGGGCTGGTTGCCGTAGGCGGAGCTTGAGGCGGCGTAGACCACTCGCTTGACGCCGGCGGCGCGGGCTGCTTCGAGAAGTTCGAAGGTGCCTTCGATGTTGGCGATGTGCGAGGTGCGCGGGTCCTGGACGCTGCGGGGTACGGAGGGCAGCGCGGCCTGGTGGAAGATGACGTCGACGCCTTCGCAGGCGCGGGCGAGGGGTTCGCGGTCGAGCAGGGATGCTTCCGTAAAGTCGATCTGATCGCGGACGTGCGCGAGGTTGCTCGCGCGACCGGTCGCGAAGTTGTCCAAGCCACGCACGCGTTCGCCGCGCGCCACCAATGCATCGACCAGGTGCGATCCGATGAAGCCGGCTGCGCCTGTAACCAGAACAGTTTTCACAGGAACAGTATCGCAGGATGATGCGGCTTCGTAGCCTGCCTGGTTTTTGCTTTTCTTTGCTTTCGTGCGTGGCGGTGTCGTGATGAGAGTGCTCCAAGAGAGCGACCCGATTCCTGGCGGTGTTCTTGCTTGTTTCGCTTGCGCGGTCCCCTGTTAATGGGGCGGAAGGAGCAAGGGTATGGAGACGGCGGTGCTCGCGATTGAGGACGACTGGCGGTTTCATAACAACTTTGCGAACACTCTGAAGGCCGCAGCGCGCTTTGAGGAGGCGGCCGGGCACTATCGGCGTGCGATTGCGCTGCATGATGGATCGATTGAGCCCTTCTACAACCTGGGCGTGACGATGATCGAGTCGGGGAATCTTGCCGAGGCGGAGCGGTGGCTGCGGCATGCGTTAGCGATAGATCCTGCGCATGGTCTGACGCATTTGAACCTGGGCAACATTCTGAACGCCAACGGCCAGTTGCAGGCTGCGGAGATGCACTACCAGTGCGCGATGCTGAGCATAGCGGGCGATGCCCGGTTGCTTAACAACTATGGGCAGTTACTGAACAAGCTGCACCGCTTCTCAGAGGCTGAGGCTTACTTTCGCGAAGCGATCCGGCGGGATGAGTGCTTCCCGCATCCCTGTGCAAACCTGGCGGAGCTGATGGCGGGCCATGGTCTGGTGACGGAGGCGGAGACGCTGCTGCGGCATGCTCTGTCGCTGGATGTGGGGCTTGCGAAGGCGCACAGCAATCTGCTGTTTGTGCTGGCGCTACGGGATGACTGCTCAGCGGAGAAGTTGCTGGCGGAGCATCTTGCGTATGCGGCGCAGTTTGAGGTGCCGCTGAAGCCGTGCTGGCCGCAGCATGCGAATTCGCGGGATCCGGAGCGGAGGTTGCGCGTCGGTTTCGTGTCGGGCGATCTGCGTGATCATCCGGTGGCCCGTTACCTGATGCCTGCGCTGCAGCAACTAGTGCGGTATGACGAACTGGAGCTGTATGCGTACAGCAATGGTGTGAAGAATGATGCGCAGACCGCGCAATATCGCGCGCTGTTCACGCACTGGCAGGATAGCGCTCTGGTGCCGGACGAGGCACTTGCGCGACGCATTATTGCCGACGGAATCGATATCCTGATCGACCTTTCCGGTCATAGCGGGGACAACCGCCTGCTGACGTTTGCGCGTAGGCCTGCGCCGGTGCAGGTGAGCTGGATGGGCTACGTGGGGACGACGGGTCTGGAGGCGATGGACTACTTTGTTGGCGACGAGCACCTGACGCCGGCGAGCGTACACGCGCAGTTTCGCGAGAAGATTCTGCTTCTGCCGGCGACGACGACCTTTGAGCCCTTTGCGCCGGCCATTGAGCCGAATGCTTTGCCAGCGCTTGCGAGCGGTGTGTTCACGTTCTGCTGCGTGGCTCGCATCAACAAGCTGAACCGGCCGCATGTGGCGCTGTGGGCGCGGATGCTGCAGTGTGCGCCTGCGTCACGGATGTTGCTGGCGACGCTGCCGGGTGGTGCGGAGCCGGAGCGTGTGAAGGCGTGGTTTGCGGAAGCGGGCGTCGGTGCGGAGCAGCTGATCTTTGCGCATGCACGGACGGTGGAGGAACAGTTGCGGCTGCACCACATGGCCGATCTTTGCCTGGATACGTTTCCCTATAACGGAGCGACGACGATCAGCCACGCTCTGTGCCTGGGGGTGCCGACGCTAACGCTGCGTGGGGCGGTGTTGGGGAGCCGGCTTGGCGCGTCGATCAACTCGCATGTGGGGATCACGGAGTTCATTGCGGAGGACGGCGAGGCGTATGTGCGAAAGGCCGTTGCATGGACCCAGGATCTGCCGGCGCTGGCGCGGTTGCGCGGGGAGCTGCCGTCGATGTTTGCGGCGAGTGCGCTGCGGCAGCATGAGGATGTGGCGGATGCGCTGGTGCTGAAGCTGCGGGTGGCCTGGCGCCGGTGGTGTGAGGGGCTACCGCCGGAGCATTTGTAGGCGCCTTGCGGGCCGAAGCGGCTGCGGCCGGGGCTGGTGCTTAAAGATGCTCGCCGGAGGGCTTCGAGAGTGGCGGGCGCTCGGGCTATAATCAAGCCTGCTTCGACGTTCCGCGCTCATGTGCGCGTGAGCAGGGGCGCCGCGGAGAGTTGGCCGAGTGGCTGAAGGCGGCGGTTTGCTAAACCGTTATAGGGCCAAAAGCTCTATCGGGGGTTCGAATCCCCCACTCTCCGCCATGAAACCTCTGTCAGAGCCGTCGCATCTGTAAATCGTTGTTTTTGGACGGTTTATGTGATTCTACGTGTTCTATTCAGTCTATTTGAAGCATAGCAGTGTGCTCCTGTCCTTTCACGCCTCGGGCGGAAGCTTGGGCTGCTCATCAGTAGCACGACGCTTCTGCGTCATCTCCGACGGCGGTCCAAGCCACCCTTAGCTGCACCACGTGTTCTCGGACTCGACGAGTGGGCGTGGAAGAAGGGGCATCGCTACGGAACCATCCTATGCGATCTTGAACGCGGCACCGTAGTCGACTAGCTGCCGACGCGCGACAGTGCGGCTGTGGCGGCATGGCTGACCAACATCCAACAACCGAGGGCGTCAGCCGAGATCGTGCTTAGAGAGTGTCGGGCTGGACCGGTGTGCCATTTCATTTTCACCAGCGGACCTGGCAGGAATTTGTAAGAATGTCGTCGGTGGGTTGTGGATGTGGGAATCGCGAAGGCGATTTCCGAGCCTACCTCAGGCAGGCATCATCTGCAGGCCACGTAAGTTCGCTTCTGAATCAACCAGCAGAGAAGGCCGGTAAGCCTCTGCTCTTGCCACAACTACCCAGGCGATCCGAGCCATTTTGTTCGCAAGGGCTACCGCAGCGACATTCGAGGGCTTCTTCAGAGCGATCTTCTCGATCCATGTTCTGAGTCCGATGGATTGCTTCGTTGCTCGCAGCACCATAGCGCTGCGCTCCTGGATGGAAAGCCTTCGCAGGTAAGGTTGCCTCGTCTGCTGATGCCCTGCAGCTTCTGCTCTCCTCCTGTGGAGGAATCTCTTGGCACCATGCCAACCCAAGCTGAGAACTCGCGGCTCTTTCGGAAGGCAGATCCGTTCCAATCGCTGCGATCAGAGCGGTTGCGGTTACAAGGCCAATTCCGGGAATGGCAAGTAGGCGGCGACACGATTCGTTCTTACGTGGTGTCCCTTATGGCCCTCGCCCGGTAATGTATTGAGATGGGTGCCGCGCTGGGCAAGAGGCGCAACCAATACTCGGCCTAGCCGGTAGCTGTTGCAATACGGATTTCGAGATGCGCATGCACGATAAATCTTTTTGGCGCGGAACCTATGTAGTGGAACGGATAGCAGGTGATCAGGGTGAGTTCCGGTCGGTCATGGATTTCTAAGACCTGAATGTCCTCTGGTGAAACGATTTCGTGTGAGTCGACGACGTAAAGGTACTCCTGGCCTCCATCCGACACGAGTATGTCCATACCATTCCTGACACGTTCCAGAGGGCGGAAATCCTTATCGCGATGGGCTGCGACTGCGGCATTGCCCAGCCCGCCGAAATTGGCTGAGCCTTCGAGATGACAGGCTCCCTTTTCCAGATTGATGAGAGAGCAACCCGCAAACATTGGAGCTGTCAGTTGCAGGGAGGGAATTCGAAGAGTGCCAGTCACGCCGGAGGTCGATGCTGACGTTTTCTGCCCTTTGACCGATCCTTCGGCGCCAGTTTGTTTCATCGCTAATTGATGCGCAGAAATCGAGACGGCGTACAGGCTGCAAAAAAGTGCTGCGCAGACCCAGCAAGTCTTCTCGATCCAGCTTGCCCTACGTTCTGCGGCCTGTCGAAAGCTCACACTGTTCTCCGCAGTCGCATGCAGAGCGCGCCGACGAGGGAAATGACAGCCAGGAAGCCAGCCAGAGGCGTATAGCCAGCAGTCTTTGGAAGCCGCTTTACGTATGCGCCACGGTTTGCCCTGATCACTGGTTGTGGCCTTTCAAGGCTTGCCGTCAGGACCGGTTGGAGGGTGGTGCTCCGCGTCGCGGGCGCTGCGCCAGACGTGGGTGATGTGGGTGTAACGGAAGCCGCCGTCAGTTGCCCAGACTGGTTCCCATTCCCATTCGTGTTCGTGTTCGCGATAAAGCGCTTTGCCTCAATGCCCTTTAAGGCTGCACTGTCCGCCCCAATTCTTACCGGGGTCAACGACCACAACGTGACCAATTGGAGATCCGACGGCGACAGCTTTGAGAGTTCGGGGCGTTTCTCTGACGCTGTATCCACCGCCACGACACTCTCCTTGTTTGCGTTTGCGAGGGCAACAGCATCGTCCTTCGGATACACGAACTCAAAGCGCTGCCCGGTTGAAAAATTGAACCCGCGAAGTGACCGCTGTCCATGGGCACCTTTGCTCCAAAGGACCGGTCCGCTGGCTGCAGCGACGGACGCACTGGATGCCTCTACTGCCAGGAACGTCAACTTGGATGCTTTGCCTTGCGACGTGACCTCGACGACTGAGCGATCGCTCAAATGGTCAACGATCTGGATAATGTAATCGCCCGACTGCAAAATTCCGCCGGGTACAGCCGTCGTCTGAGGCATGGTGAAGGCAGTCGGGCCGGCCTGTGCAACGCAGACAGCGCAAGAGAGCACGAGAGAAGCTATGGAGACAGATCGGATGATGGACATGAACACTCCTGGCGAGTAGGATGCCCCAAATAGGGTATTGACAGAATCGACTCGGGGCAAGTTTGCCTGCTGAAAATATCCTTTGATGTGGTCCCATAGAAACATTTTTTGAGGAACTCTTGCCCGGACTAGGTTCTATCCGAATGACCACTCTGGTGGTCTCCGTCGTACTTGCACTCCTCGCGGTGTGGAAGAGATCTCACGATTTGAACGAGCTAAATTTTGTGCATGAACAAGTACTACGGGCCAATGCTGCTGCCGCCCCAATACCCTCCGCGTCGGTGCAGCAGCGTTTGCAGCGAGAGCATCGCGATGCGCTCCTGACGATCTCTCAGAAGGAAAATGAATTGCGGACACTTGAATCTCTCGGCACGAATGCGACTTCTCTACAGGACAGCATCAAGCATGACGTGCAGCGGATACTGCTCAACGCGTCAAGCAGCTTCAGCGTTGGGGACACCGCTTGGCTCCAATTCGAAGATGGCCGCGAGCGCGACGTCCGTACAGCACTTGCGGTCGATCTGCTCATGCTTCCGATCGCCTTTGTGGGTCTGGTCAGCGGAGGCTTCCTCTGGTACGTCGAATCAGAGCGAAAGCGAAGTGCTTCTCTTAAGCCTCAGCCGAAGTAGTCGCAAATTAGAGACAAGCGGCTGTAGCTGCACTCAGATGATTTCCCCTTTTCAGTAGCTGTAGCTTCGATAATTAAATGGGTTCTGGCACGCTTTTTGGTGACGAGGCGGTGTGGGTCTTAGATGTAGAGCCATGAACCGAGGAAGACTGATCCCGAGCAGTGTAGAGGTTGAGCTGGTCTGCCTCCGCCCGAAGGCCGGCCTGATCCACGTAGAACTCCGCGCCTGTCAGGTGGTTGCTGTCTGTCCAGGCTGCGGCCCCCGGTCATCCCGGGTGCATAGTCGCTACTGGCAAACGCTTGCAGACTTGCCTTGGGAAGGTATCCCGGTGCAGATTGCTCTTCGAGCTCGCAAGTTCTTCTGTGTAGACGAGTGCTGCGCGCGCCGCATCTTCACCGAACCACTCCCGGGGACCGTAAGCCGTTACGCACGGCGAAGCGGCCGGGCCAGCGATGCTCTCAGCTGGGTTACCCTTGCGCTCGGTGGCCGGGCAGGTACAAGACGTGCGCGCAAGCTGGGCTTGTTCGCGAGCAGAACGACACTTCTTTATGGAGCTTCGTAGGCGATCGCCTTCATCTGGGCCTTCGTTATCAAGGGTTCTTGGGATCGATGAGTGGGCCTGAAGAAGGGCCATCGCGATGGAATGATGCTGTGCGACCTGGAGCGCGGGCGCGTCATCGATCTGCTTCCAGCCCGCGACTCAGAAACCGTAGCAGCATGGCTCCGTCAGCATTCGAGCGTGCAAGTTGTGAGCCGGGATCGTGCAGGTGCCTTCGCTGACGCGATCCGTAAGGGTGCTCCGAACGCTGTACAAGTTGCGGATCGCTGGCACTTGCTGAACAACCTCGTAGATACACTGCTCCGGTCGCTTGAGCGTCATCGTGAAAGATGAGAGAAGTCCGCGATCGCCTTGAAGCTTCTCCGGGAGCCCAGCTCGTCCGTTCTTCTGCTCCAGAGGCGCAGACGCTCGCATCGCAGAGGACGCAGCAGAAGAGGGAGGCCCGCCTTGAGCTCTACCAGCAGATGACCGAGCTGATTGCTCGTGGCAAGAGCCAAGCGGAAGCAGCAACAAGCGTTGGTATCAGCTTGCAAACCGTACAGCGATGGATCACAACCGGAGTCTTTCCGGAGCGCAAGCACCGGGTCTTCCCAAGCCACGTGGATGCGTTCGGACCTTATCTCGAGAGCGTTTTGCGGAAGGCTGCACCAACGCGTCACAACTCTGGCGCGAGATCAGGCAGCAGGGCTTCCGAGGAAATATATCCGGCGTATGGCGCTGGCTACAGCGTCGCTTCGTATCCTTGCGGACATCCGAATTGACACCACCCATGAAGAAAAGACCGCCTCTCTGCCTGGAGCATGTCGCCTGGCTAATACGAAAGCAGATACCAGAAGACATCGCTTTTCTGAAGGCGCTGTATAGAGATTCTCCAGAAATGGAAGCGCTCGGCCAAACAGCCAGAGGCTTCTTCGAGATGATCCGCAACCGTGATGCCGCAGCATGGTCACAATGGCTTGAGGCCGCTGCGCACTCTCCACTACATCGTTCGCGCGCCGGCTCGAACGGGATCGTATTGCCGTCGACGCTGCGCTCCGGCTTCCATAGAGCAACGGCATGGTGGAAGGACAGATACACCGGCTGAAGCTGATCAAGCGGCAGATGTACGGACGCGCCAGCTTCGATCTACTCAGGCTGCGCGTCCCCGACTCGGCCTAATTCGAACGCCTGTACACGCGTTCGCACGCTCAACTACCTGTTTCACCAAAAGCGTGCAAGAACCCATTCAATGTAATAAACGACACCCGACCATTCCTTGACGAGTGTGTCTGGTGCCAAAGTCGGCACACCAGACACAGACGTAACACGCGCCCTTCTGGCTGGAAAGGAGGGTCCTCTGCTAGTGACCAGCGATCGCCTGGTTGAACTGATCCTGTGTGAGGTCGTGGTTCGGATCCGAGGCGCTTGCGGCACCCCACCTCGCCACCTTCATCGTTGCAGCTACCGGTGTGAGATTGAGGCTATGAACCGACCAGTCATTAAGGGCAAGAGCATTGTCGCGGACGTATAGAGGAAAGCAAGTTTCAGTGGCTGAGCATGCGCCCCCATTTGCCTTCCTGTTCTGTGAGGCATCCAAGTTGCTGTTGTTCAAAGAGAAGCCGGTCGACGCTACGTCTTCGCCCACCCCATCATCCTCGAGGGTTATGGATGACTCTGCGACCTTGTAGATGGTTGCGTTGTTTACAGTCAGATGCTTTGCCCAATTAGTGTCAATGCCGTTGTAAAGCAATCCGCTATATGCAGAAGTCAGGTCGTGAATAGTCGGAGTGGTCAGCGTGATGTAGTTGGCTGCGTGGTTGTGTCCTGGCTGAAGCTGAAACCCATTCCCCTTCGAGTCGTGCACCGTCGCGTCGGTGACCGAGACGGTGCTACATCCAGCAATGCGAATGTTTCCCTCTGAATTGGTGACTTCCAGCGTTTGAACAGTCAGTCCCTGACAGTCCTCTGATGTTGAGTAATAGTCATCGACGGAGAGCCCCCAACCATTCACTGTGGCGATCTGAACATTCTGTAGATAAGCTTGGTACGTGTCCTTGAGCGATATGCCTGCGCCATCGTAATTGTTCGTATTCGAGGGTACGTCTAATCGCCCAATCATTGCCTGCATGATGAGGATGTTATGAATCATTGCTTGGCCGGCTGCGGCCGGAATCACCGCAATATTTGCATCGGTCTTTGCAAACGTCTGTGGGTCCGTAAGCGGCTCAAGCGTCCCATTGTTGTATACGGTAGAGCCGGAGTTATAGATGGCAGAGTTTTCGACTGTCACGTTGCCGCCTGTCGCGTGGCCAGGACTGTTGTCCGGATTCAGGATGGCGATGCCAGCGACGGGAGCGTGCGCAACCACAAGGCCGTCGATCGTCACATTTCCCGCCTCTCCGGTAATGATGCCGTACGGCATATCGGAAGAGGCAATCCTGATGTCGTGATTTGCTGGGCTGCTGTTATCCGAGAGATGCACATAGATGAACGTGCCGTCTGAGATCATCGTTCCAGCTTGTTGCATCACGCCGGATGGAGAGCCGTTGGTGGGGGGTTGTAGAGGAGTGGTTGGTGCGTACGCCCCATCAACAAAGACTTTATAGGCTATAGATGGGAACGGTGCCTTATACGTGGCACCGTCGACAGATTGCCAGGAGGCCGACGGGATCGATTTGGTTGGATCGATGATCGGTCGGTTTACGCAGGACGGAGAGCCATTATTCCAAGAGCAAGAGCCAGTCGGGCCGTAGCTGCCCACGTACTGAAGGTTTAACTTCCCAATCAGCATGGTTTGAAAGATTTGGGAGCCATACAGTAACACTGCGGACGGCGAAGAGAAGTTGAACTGGTTTACTTTGTTTAGAGATCGCCATGCGGTCTGAGTTGTCAGGCCGTCGTTACTGTCGTTCCCGTTCACGTTGTTGACGTAGTAGTTCGTCAGACCCGCTGGTTCCTGCGCTATCAAGCTACAGGTGGAGCCAAGTAGCACAGAAAGGGCTAACGCTCTGACCTTTTTTGTGAAAGTTCTCGAGTGTTTCTTCGTTCCGCAGACTTTGTGGCGAGATGGTGGCATAGATATCTCCTTTGCAGAGTGACCTGAAGTGTTGACACAGCGCAGCAAGAGGACACTATCAGCTGAGCCGTGCTGAATGCGGGCTAGCGTGGCTTAGACTAAGCCACCAAACCCACTTGACTGGCTTGTAGTGGTCCATATTGGATGTCGAGCGCTCTGGCTGGTTGTTTCTTCTAACAGCAGGACTGCAGCTTTTTACAATCCTTTTGGTTTTCTGAGCACACTCTCTTTGTCGCGATTGTTCCTAATCAGTATCGTATACAGAAGATTGAGCATCCTGCTTGTATGGGACTAAGCGCTGAGCTTGCCAAGAACCCTGACCTGTCTGTAGCTTTCACATTCTGTGTCACGGTTTGATCACATTATTTAAACTTTGGCACACATTGGTGATGCTCTTTGGTCGGGCGTAGATCTTCTGTATGCGAAGAGGAGAGTGCGACAGTTGGTCGGGACGGTGCAGATGGAGTTGCGAACCTTTCAGCCCAATTCTGTGTGCTGTGCTGTCATGTAGCGTAAGTATTTGCTTGTCGTAGCGTTTGTGCCGCTATTCGTAGTAAGTCGGAACAACAGATCGTCGGTACACACGCGAACAATGGCGGAAGTGCTTCGAGAAGGACAGTTAGCAGGCGGCCGAGATCATCATAGGACGCTCGGAGTGGCATCTCTAAGACAAACATCGCCTCAGAAGCTACGCGAAAGAATTCCTAAAACTACAGATTGCGGGTAACCCGCGACGCGCTTTTCGATTCCCGACATGCGGTCAGCACCGTGCCCAAACCGCTCTTGTCGAAGATGGAGCGTAGCTGCTCGAGGCTGTTCATGAATCTTCTACTCGATCAAATAGCTCCGCGTGTTGGCCGAACGATGGTCGTCCACTACAACACCGTCAAACCATACTACTCGCGGGGCTACAGCCCATTATCACCGGAGGCATGGCTGAGAAACAACATGCGGTTGGAGAAGTGGAAACTGCTACGCGCTTCCCACTTATCCCCCCGGCGGCTATCGGAACTCCTTCATAGCTGCGTAAGACTAACTCTTCCAACGTTGCGGTTCTGCAAGCTCTTCTAAAGAACCCAACGAAAACGAAGATGCTGGCCGATTTCAAAGACGGAGGTTCGCTGTATAGGAACACCACTCCGATGCTGCGAGTCGCTTGATATCAGGCAGCACACAGCTTGAAAGGGCTGAGCCCTTTCGTAAGGCGGCGTGGAGCGACTACCTACCTGCCATATGCAAGCTCCAACTGTTGTGGAATCGCCAACCATTCGCACGCAGGCGGCCTGGTTGGTGCTGAGTTTCCTATGCTGGACGCCTATTGATTTGCTGTAGGGATAACTTGCACAACACGGTGTAGCAGTTGCTGGCGTGGTGCGTTCATCTATGTTGCACCACGCCAGCATCTCAAGTGACTACGGGCAAGACTGCCCTCGTCTTCTTTTAGCAAGTAATCCTTATTGGCAGGTCAGGGTCGTCAGGAAGGTATCACCCGACAGATACTGGCTCCCGTTTGGGGCGCTAATCGAAAGCACGTACGCGTTCTTTGGATCTACCGCGACGGGACCAACCGAGCACGACGCTGGGCCTTCCTCAAGACCTGTGAGATCACATTGCAGCGCGCTCCTTGCGATATTGTAAAAATAGAAGCTTGGGGCTCCGTATTTATCAAGACCGTAGACAAGAGAGGCTCTGGCCGTAATCCCTGTCGAGATGTATGCCTTGATGGCAAAGGTGGCCTGCGTGCAGGTAGCCGGTATCTGCAGTTGAAGAGTTCTTGCGGCATAGGTTGTTGTTGCAGGCGTTGTCGTAACTCCCGAAAGAGGCGCAAAAAATTGTTGAGGGTATTGCCCAGCCGTCAAGTCCGGAATGGTTATGTTGCCCGACAGCAAGTACGGAGAAGCAGGCCCCTGGGGGCCGGTGAGTCCGGTTGGCCCGGTCGGCCCGCTTGGCCCTGTGACGCCAGGCAGCCCGGTCGCCCCGGGGGCACCCATAGGTCCAATCGGACCCGCGACACCTTGGGGTCCAGCTGGACCGACAGCACCCGCCGCCCCGGTAAGACCTGTTAGCCCGCTTGGACCTGCGATGCCCTGGGGCCCCGCTGCACCGACAGCACCAGCGGCACCTGTGGCGCCCGCTGGCCCAATTGGACCTGCGGCCCCTTGGGGACCCACTGGACCAACAGCGCCAGCGGCACCGTTGGGACCGGCTGGCCCGACTGGACCTGCGACTCCCGGCGAACCTGTTACCCCGGCGGGCCCTTGTGCGCCCGTTGCGCCTGCTGGGCCGCGGGCCCCCGCAGCGCCCGCTGGTCCGGCAGTGCCCGGGGCACCCGGGGCTCCTGGTAAACCCGATAGTCCCTGCGGACCCACAGGACCCTGCGCATTCCATTGCGTGACGTTTTCGAAGCGGTCGATGCAAAGGCCGGGAGATGCGACGATGCGCGCCAGGCCTGTGACTTTCGAAACACAGGAGGTTATGACCTTTGCGGACGTTGTTACCTGGGCAGGAACCGCTGCAACGCAGCCTGCGATGGCAGCGGCGAGAACTAGCACTTTCTTTTGCATATCGTCCTTGAATAAGTGTGATTCGTTTGAGTTTGTAAATCTAAGAAGTTAGAAAACTGAGTTAGTCCGGTACCTGGCGGATCAATGCCATTTGCGGCGCTGGTTGCCGCGGATCGAGGCCGCGCCGAGAAGCGGCGTGTCGCTGCAATCCTTCATGCGCGAACGCCGTATGGGCGATAACTTACTGACACGTCAGCGTAGTCAACAGATTTACATTGGCGAATTCAGGCATGGTCGTCTTATCCGCCAGGAGTTCCAACACGTAGGGAACTGCCGGAAGCGTTTGCACAGGGCCAAGCGTGCAGGTGGCCTCGCCTTGTGGAAGTCCCTTGCCTCCCGAAGGCGGTCCGGTAATGATGCATCTCCCAGCAATGCCGGTCGCGGGGAAGCTTGTACCTGTTGCCCCGCCGGCGTCCTTGCCGTAGACGAGCGCGATCACGCCCGCCACGAGCGGAGGCACGCCGATTGCCCGAACCGCAAGGGTAACGTTCGTACATGCCGTCGGCAGCAGAAGCTGCGCTGCCCGCAACGTGGCAGTGGAGCTTACGACGGCGGTCGTGGCACCTGTGAGCGTGCCCACATAGGCATCGTTTTGACTGGGCGTGACCGTTGCAGGGAACGTGGTGTTGCCGTTGAGGACCAGAGGGCCAGCCGTCCCCTGCGGCCCAGTGGGGCCACTCGGTCCGGCAGGTCCGATCACGCCCGCTGTCCCCTGCGGTCCGGTCAGCCCGATTGGGCCCGTCGCACCGGTTGCTCCCTGGGGGCCGGCGAGCCCGGTAAGGCCGATTGGGCCGGCTGCTCCGGCGGGGCCAACAGGCCCGGTTGTGCCGGCTGCTCCGGCGGGGCCAACAGGCCCGGTTGCTCCTGCAGGCCCAACGGGACCGGTAGCGCCGGTAAGACCGATTGGGCCGGCTGCTCCCGCGGGTCCGACGGGACCGGCAGCGCCGGTAAGGCCAGTCGCTCCCGCAGGTCCAACGGGACCGGTCGCGCCGGTAAGGCCGGCACGTCCCGGAACGCCAGCGGGACCGGCTGGTCCGGGCAGACCCGGAAGACCAGCGGGGCCGGTAGCGCCCTGCACGCCCTGGGTACCCAGCGTTACCGCGAAGAAGAGGGGAAGGAACGAGTTTTGGCCAACCACCGTGAGCAGGTAGGAACCGGGCGCGATATTCACCGGGAGCTGTGCCGTGATGGAGGAAGAGGTCTCCGCGGTCACGGTGAGTTTCGTACCGCCAATGGTTACGCCGTGAGGCTTATTACCGAAGCCGAAACCCGCGATGACGATCTGTGTGCCGCTGGCGTTTTCTGAAACGGAGGTGATGGCGGGGAGGAGAAACGGTTGCGCGTTTGCGACGCCGGCAGAAGCAGCGACGACGACAACGGGCAGCAGGCGAGGAAAACGCAGGGTTGGCATAGGACTCCTGAAAGCGCGGAGGTGAAACCTCGAGGGGATAGCTCGAAGGTTTCATTTGCCTATGCTGAAGTCCTTTTCTTTTCTCAAGAAAAGCTCAAAGTTTTCTGAAAGAAGAACTTACAGCGCACTCCGGGGCTTCCCGGAGCCATGGAGCGCTTCGCGGGCGGACCTAGCCTGAGCTTTCAGGTAGGCGTCCTGGATTCGGTCTGCGTCAGCCTCGACATCCGCGAGCTGCCGGAGAGCGAGGGCTCTATCGCCACTTTTTCCAGTGAGGATTGCAAGCTGCAGTCTGGCCTCGGTTGCGGTCTCGGCGAATCCCAAGGTGCCGGCGAGCTGAAGCGCCTGGCGAGCGGCGAGGGATGCCCTGGGGAGATCGCCCTGTTGCTCTTCCAGGCGGCTGAGCGTGAGCAGGGTATGAACCTGACGCTGTGGCTGATCGAGCTTCTGCTCGATGGCGATGGCGTCGTTGAGAGAGCTCTTGGCGAGCGCCCAGTCATGCTGAGCGGTGGCGATCTGTCCCATGCGGTTCAGGGCGCGGAGTCTACCGGAGACGTCATCGTAGCGGGCGGCGAGGTCCAGCGCTTCGCGGGTCTGGGATTCCGCGGGGGCGTAGCGCTGGAGGTAGAAATTTGCCTGTGAGGCCGAGGTAAGAAGCCGCTCATAGAGGATGGGGGCGCCGCGCCTGCGGCTCTCAGCGATTCCTTTCTCGGACCACTCAAGGGCCTTGGACCAATCTCCTTTGGTGCTGTAGAGATCGGCGATGACGGAGTCTGTCATGGGATCCGGCGGTCGGTTCCCGAAAGTAGCAAGGAGAGCCTTCGCCTGGGTGAGCGCTTCTGAGGACTGTCCGGCGCTGGAGAGGGCTTGCACGAGGAGCCGACCATATTGCGGGTTATCCGGGAAGAAGCTTACGAGTGCAGCGTATGTCTGGGCTGCGGCGGCGAATTGGTGCTTCGCACTCTGCGCCCTTGCCTGGATGGTGAGCTGCTCTTCACGGGGCAGGCTTCCGGCGAGCTGTAAGGCGCGATCGGCCTCGGCCGCGGCCTTCGATTCCTCTCCGCGCTCCGTCCATGCAGTGGAAAGAGCCAGGTGGATGAGCGGGTAGTCTGGATCCATTTGCTTCGCGCGTTCCAGGATTTCGATGGCCCCTTTTCCGTCGTAACGTCTGGTTCGCTCAAGTCCTTCGGAGTAAAGCTGGAAGGCCGCGGGGTTGACGCCGGTTGCGAGGCTGGCCAGTTGCCGATCCTGTGGCGACTGCTGTCCCCCCAAACTCTCGGCTACGAGCTGGCGGACCTGAGTAAGCATCGGCAAGAGATCAGCCTCCGACCGCTCGAAGGTCTGCTCCTGCTCGGTAGCGCCGGTCTTTAAATTGATGATGCGGACATCCAGGCGCAAGCGGCCGGCGCGCAGGAGGTAGGCTCCGGTGAGGGTGTAGCCGCAGTCGAGATCGTCGCCGAGATGACGAAGAGTGGGGACGGCCAGGTCGGCAGTGGCGATGATGTTTGTCTCTTTTAAGGCACGGTCGACGTCCTCGGTGGAGAGAACGCGGAGCCTTTGAGTGAGCCGCAGATCGGTGCTGAGCATCTCCTGCACGGCCGATCCGACCCAAGCGCTGTCGGGGGAAGCAGCGAGATTCTGAAACGGCAGGACAGCAAGTGTCGCCCGGGGCCTGGCCGCCTGTGCGCGGTTGAGGATGTCGTGACGCCGAGACCATGGGGTCGCAAGCAAAAGCAAAAGCATCAGCGCAAGGCAGACGCAGCCGGCGATCGCGAATAGGCGGAGCGTTCGCGAAATCTGGAGAAGTGGGCGGTGGCGTGGAGGTTGGGAGGGTTTAGCCGGCGCTTCGGGCGGCAGACTGGCGATGTGGGGCGCGGGTCTTAGAGATTCCGGTGCCCTAAGCGAAGTTGGCGGATGCTCGGTTGCAATGACAGTGGCGCGGAAGCGATACCCTACTTTTGAGATGGTCTGGATTGGACTGGTGTCGGGGAAGTCGTCTGCGAGAGCCTTCCGGAGGACCGAAATGAGCTGGGTGAGGCTCCCTTCCTCGACGAAGGCGTTAGGCCAAAGCGCGTCCATCAGTTCGCGCTTTGCGACCGCAGTGTCGCGCCGGTCGATGAGCAGAACCAATAGGTCGAGAGCACGTGGAGGGACAGAGACGACGACCCCCTCACGCATGAGCAGGGGCAGATCCATGTCCAGGGAATAGGGGCCGAAGCAGTAAAGCATGGGGAGTTAAGGCGGAGGAGGGCCGACCACGATCTTACCCTACGAGCCGTACGTGGGCGTCCGATCCACGTTGCAAGTTGTTTTAACTTTTAGGGTATAGCCGTGCGATACACGGAATGAGCTTCGAATCCGTCCAGCTCCAGCAATTCAGCTCGGCCTGCGCATGTATTTGCGTCGTTGGTAATGATGACGACAGATGGTTGGGCTGACTCCTGTGTATCGGAGTTCCACTCACTAGGGCGCAACATTGAAAGCAACTTTAGCTGATTTGTATCCGGGTTCCGATGGGAATGGGCCGGGTTCTCAGTCGAGGCGGTGGCGCTCACCCTTGTAGTTTTCGGCTCCCTTTCGCATACTCAGCCGTCACCTCGCCACGAGACCCGCAAAAGCCACGATCCGAACGGCACAGGCGCCTTCGAGATAGGCAGAGAGTCGCACAGGTTCCACAGTTGAGGTCCGCTCATGCGAGCTCCTACCGTGGTTTGGCAAGTCGGGTCATCCCAAGAAGCTCACTTATCAGATCTTTCGCGAGCGTAAGGCTATAGATCTGGCGGCCGCTGCAAAGAATCGCTCCATCCAGTCGACAGTTTACGGAAAACGGCTCAAAACTGAGTGAACTGAATGCCTTGTTCCCGCAAACAGCGTTTTCGGAAAGTCCCTTGACGCACAGCCGTCCCGGACCCGCACTGCCATTCCGGAGACCCCACAGTTTCCGAAAACCCGACTTTGCAGGAAGAACCTGAGCATTAAAATGGCTCCCAAGTTGGAGAAACCTTGGAAGTCAGCCATGCACTCTATTTTCTGGCTTTTGTAGTTGGTGGTGTGATCCTAATGGGATTAGCCATGTACGTCGGCTGGGAAGTAGCCAACCATCGGCAGCGTCCCTCTTGGTCTAGTCGAACGGGCCTATCGAAGGTGATTCTGATCGCATCCGTCGTCCTTCTCGGATGGCTCCTCTTCACTCCGCTACGAATGATCTGGGTGACGCGAACAGCTGCTGTTCCTGGTCAATACACGAGCAACGGCACTTGGGGGACTGCCGCCCTTAGCATGCAGGGCGACGGAACGTTCGTCGAGGTCTGGCACTTCAGGAATGAATACAACGGTAAGCCTGTGGGGGAAGGGGTTGCACATGGCACTTGGCGCGACGCTGGACGGGACTGGCTCACACGGAACATCGAACTTGAAGGGTTCAGAGGACTTGCCGAACATGATCGAGACCGATCCGCCGGCCTTAGCGGAGCCAATGTGATGGGATACGGCGGTGGCACCTCAATCGAGATTGATGCGGGTTCAGAGATTGTGTTCCGCAAATAGCAGCCCGAAGGCCTGTAGACCGACTCCGCAAAACAAGATCTCGGGACTTCCTGCCCTGGCAAACTGTTTCCGAAAACCCGACTTTGCGGGAACGAGAGCTAAATTCTTGATTATGGTTTCAAATCGTCTATGAGAGGGTGTCATGGTTGAGAAGGGTTTGCGGTATAGCGCGGCCACCGCAGTGTTCTATGCCCTGTTCGCCTTCGCCCTCTGGTCTGTTTACTCGATGCGAGCACAGGTCGAAGGCGGAGGTTACAGCCTGACGGAGGCACACAGTCTAGTGCTGAAGATGGCCGCGATTACGACTGGGCTGTGTGCGGCAGCCACACTCTTGGGCAGGCTAATTTTTCGGAGTGTCAGTCGTCTCGGAACGGCGGTGCGATCGGGCTGGTGTACGGGCCTGTGCTTAGTTGCTTACACTGCCGCGAATGTCTTGTGGCGGAATTCCTGGGACCCAACTAGCGTAAAACCTGCATTCTTTCCGTTTTGGGGCGACGTCAACGCGCGTTTCTTCTACGAATACAACTGGCTCAGCTACCTTCTGTTTCTGACCCCGCTTGCGATGATAACGGCAGCTGCGTTGATGTGGCTGGCCGAGCGGCGAAAGACATAATCGGAACACGCACGCGCCTTGAAAAGGCGACGTTATAGAACCTTCGGAAGCACAGCCGAAGTCACAGGAGAGGGTAAGGCTGGCAGGCCCAACCTGTCGCAGATCACAATGTAGAAGTCTCGTACGGTCAGGACGGAACCGGCTTGGCTGTCGCTGATTGCAATATGAAGACTTCTTCTGTGCGAAGCACGATCTCAACAGCGTCAAGTCTTATGGCAAGAGGTTAGCGCAACGCATAAGGGTGCTCAGAGCCTCGCCTGTTTCCGAAAACCCGACTTTTCAGTATTCCACTGGAGACGGGCCGACGGTGAGCTCTTAAAGTGGAGGGATGTTTGGTGCTGAACCTCAAGAGCGATGGACAAGAGAAGAGCAAGCGGAGTTTGAAAGATACGCTGCTGAGCGGCTAAAAGCTTGCAAGTCTTCCGCGACGAAGGCTGGGATAGCCCTCCTTGTAAACGTTGCGATCATAGTTCCGTTCAGTGCCGGGCATCGGTTTCACAGTCACTGGCAACAAGCACGATTTCTAATCGTTACCGCTGAATTGCTCCTTGTCTGGTTCGGGATCAAGGTGGGATACGTCTGGAGTTCGTGGCAGAGTTCTCGCGAAGTGAGGCGTGAGTACGAGGGATCAGCCTGGATCAATCTGCAAGCCGACTACATACGTGCCCACAAACACTGCATAGAGAACCGTGTTGAGGTAGAAGCGAGCGCGCTGTGTGGCTGCTTTTACTGTATGTCCATCTATCCGCCTTCAGAGATCGTGGACTGGATCTACGATAGAGAAGCTTTAACGGCCGACTGCCCTCGCTGCGGAATCGACGCCGTCATTGGCTCCGCCTCGGGTTTCCCAATCACACCCGAGTTCCTCAGCACCATGAATGAACATTGGTTCGAGGGGCAGCGACCCAACTGAACAAGTTGCTGGCCAGTTCGCCAGCGGTGAAACGCGCCGCTTTCCCGCAAACGGCGTTTTCGGAAACTCCCGACGCTTCTGTTTCCGAAAACCCAACTTCGCGGGAACTCTCGCCTCTTGGTTAGTAGTGTCCGTTTTCGCAAGGCAACGTGTGCAGAATAATCCCCGCAGTAGAAGTCGGATCGAAATGCGCACTACCCGCGCCGGAAGGATGAAGGCTCAAATCGCAGATCGGTGTAGCGATGTGAGCCAAGATCGTTTCAGCGAGGAATCTCAAGGCGTTCTCGTTCCCTTCCAAGAGAACGAACGTTCTCCTCGCAGAAGGCGCAGTCGAGTCGTCGTCTTCGTAGGTCAAGGTTCGGACTGTCAGCTTGCTGCTGCTCATGCCATGTAGCTGAAGAACGTCATTGACAGGGGGGTAACTTCCGCTCATCTTGCTGCTCTCAAAGGTTGTCGTTGCGTCCACCTTAATCCTACGGTCCCGCAAAACGGGTTTTCGGAAACAGGCGGAAGATTGGTATCGGAAGTCGCGTTATCGTCTAGTCGTTGCGGAAGCGAGACGGACACATCGGCTCAACTTGTTATCGTGCAGCCATGCGCGAAGAAACGCTCAAGCGCTTGAAGATGGCCCTGATCGGTGGGGCCTATCCTTGCTATCCCAATCGGGCACACAGCATTGATCTACATCCTCTCGTACCTTGGAATTGCTGAGTAGCATGGAATGAGTCTGCGACTCACATGTCCTGGGCCGGAGTCGTCAGTTTCCGATAACGCCGGCACTCCTTGGGTGCGTGCGCAACAGTGGAACGGTTAGCTTAGCTTATGGTGGATATTCGCAAAGAATCGCTCATCGTCTGGCTCATCGGGAGAGTCAACGCGACGCACTTTGGGAATTGCTTCGCTCTGAAGATTGCAGGAGGATTTCGCATGAGCCCTAGGAGTATGCGCACGGCATCAATCGTAATGCTGTTCGTTGGAACAACACTTCGCGCTCAGACCGACCTGCGCGCACTCTCGAGCGACCCCAGCCTTGTCACCGGAGGCGATGTGCTCGTCGAGTTGAAGACCGCTCTCGCACACCCAAAGGTAACGCTTAATTCGATCGACATCAGTGACCGCTTCCGGTCAACCAGTCAAGGTACGTTCGTAGGCCTCGTAGACGGTCTACATCTCGGGCACAACGATCTTCGCAGCGGACGAGCGATCCTCGATCTCATCGACTATCCCATCGAAGGCCCCGTCTTTTCCGGCCCCCGACAGCAGCCGTTCCTCTGTGAGACAGAGCACTTCCGCCTGCCCGACGGCTCAATGCTCGGTAAGCCTTTGGATGAAAACTGTTCGGCAAAGACCGTCATTCAGTACGTCTACCTTCCGACCTCTAGCGTGGAGTTCAAGCCACTCACGGACGTTCGACAACTGCCGCCGGACATGTCCACAACGACAACGCTCACTGGGGACAGCGTCAACTTCATCGTCCGCGTTGAGACAGGGACTATGGATCGAGGGATCTATCAGAATGCAATTCTGTACGACCCATCAACCGAGCCACCGCCGACGCCTTTCCATCCTCCCAAGGGCTGGAATCAAAAACTTGTTGCCTTGGAGGGATCGGGCTGTCCGGGGGGCTGGTATGTGCAAGGCTCCGCGCTCGGCACATCGATCCTTGACCGTCAGCGGCTCGCACAAGGCTACGCACTCTTCAGCAACACGCTCAACCACTCAGGCAACAGTTGCAATGCCATCCTTGCCGCAGAAGCAACTGCAATGGGCAAAGAACATTTCATCGAAACGTTCGGCACCCCGGCGTGGACAATCTCTATCGGTGGATCAGGCGGTGCGTACACCTCGCTTCAGATTGCCGATGCATTTCCTGGCCTTTTCGATGGCGTAATGATCCGCAGCACCTTTCCCGACGCTCTCTCCATTGCGCTGGCGGGGCTGGACGCACACCTTCTCATACATGCTTTTCGCAGTAATCCTTCGCTTGCGTTGGGTGAAGATCAGCAGGTAAAAATCGGCGGCTATCAATCCATCGGTGCCATGGTCGACATGGCAAACCAGGCGCAAAGAACAGATCCCGTGCCACAGCGAGAAGACATCACAAGCTACATGTCGGCCGTGTGGAAGGATATTGTTCCGCAAGAACTACGCTACAGCCCTGATAAGAATCCCACCGGTGCACGGCCGACCATCTTTGATGTTGCGCGCAACGTCTACGGAGTGAATCCGCATACTGGTTTCGCCCTGCGCACCTTTGACAATGTCGGGGTCCAATACGGTCTAGTCGCCTTTAACCGCGGTATCATCACCCCGGATCAGTTCCTGGATCTGAACGAACGCATCGGCGGCGTGGATGCCGATTCCAACTACACCCAGGAACGGACCTCCGGCGATGTCGATGCCATTCTTCGCGCCTATCAATCCGGCCTTATATTGAGCGGTGGCGGTGGGCTGAGCGCCATCCCGATCATTGATGACGGCTCTTCCAAAGAGAGCGGCGGCTATCACTATGGCTGGTACCACTTTGCTCTGCGAGAGCGCCTCGCTCAGGCGAACGGCAACGCCGACAACATGGTTCTCTGGCGCAACACGACCACACCAGCAGCCTCGCAGGACCTGCTCGATCACTGGATCACTGCATGGAAAGCCGACAAGCGCCCCGGATCGCCGCGGGAGGCTCTTTTAAAAAACAAACCCTCGTCCGGTCAGAATGGTTGCTATCACGACAGCAAATTCATTCCAGACGAACTGGTCTTCCAGGATAAGGCCAGCAGCTGCGAGAAGCTCTATCCGGTGTACTCCAACACGCGACACGAGGCCGACGGACCATTGGCAGCCAACGTACTCAAGTGCCAGCTAAAACCTATCGCGCTGAGTGACTATCAAGTCCCACTCACGCCCAAGCAGCAAGACAGGCTTAAAACCATCTTCCGGGAGGGCGTCTGCGACTACAGCCGCCTCGGGATTAATCAGGTTCCGCTCGTGACCTGGCCTTCGTTCGGGCCCTCACCGAAACATCTGGTTTACGAAGTGCCAAACAGTCAGTGAACCACTGAGGCATGCCCCGGTAGGAGGGCGCAGCTGATGGACGAGCCGCAACGGCCGGCGCGTTTTCTTTTTCGAGTTGCGATGCAATGCTTTTTCGGGTGTAGCCAGTAGTGCCCCTTCGATCGCTGGAAGCGCCCATCTCTGTGCGTCGCTGATAGTCTGGCGATAACTTCCTTCTTTGAGGCTTACGAAATGCGTCTGCGGTTGTTTTTTGCTCTTTTGGCTTTAATGGTCGGAGTGGCGGAGGCTCAGCAGACCAAACCCTGGCCTGTACGGGCTGTAATCGTCGTCACATTCGAGATAGGGAAGGACACCGGCGATCTTCCGGGGGAGTTCCAGCTCTGGGTCGAACGCGAGAAACTAACCGAGATCGTGGAGTTTCCTGGGGGCGCGCACCCACTACGGACGAATGCGGAACATACTGTGATTGGTATGTTGAGCGGCACGACATTGGTGAATGCGACGGCTTCGATGATGGCCCTTGGACTTGATCCGCGATTCGACCTGACGCACAGCTACTTTTTGATCAATGGTATTGCGGGTGTAGATCCGAAGTATGCGTCGATTGGTTCCGCAGCGTGGGCAAAGTATGTGGTCGGCGATGTGGCGCGGGAAATAGATTCGCGTGAGGCTCCGAAAGAGTGGCCATATGGGATCTTTCCCGTCAAAGCGCATGAGCCGAATCCAAAGACGCTGCCGAATGCAGATCCTTTCAAGTCAAACGCCTATCCACTGAATGCTGGGCTTGTGGATTGGGCGTACAGCCTGACGAAGGATTTGAACCTGGGGGACGATCCGGCAGTCGCCAAGTTTCGGAAGGACTTCGTGGGCTATCCAGAGGCGATCAGGCCACCGTTCGTACTAATCGGTGACTCGTTCGCCTCCGACTATTACTGGCACGGAAAGATCATGACGGGGTATGCGGAAGACTGGGTGAATCTCTACACCCAGGGCAACGGCCGGTTTGTGATGACAAACATGGAAGACTCTGGTTTCATGGAGGCGATCGCGAGGCTTGCAGCGATGAAGCGGGTCGATGCGAGGCGCGTGATGGTGCTGCGGACGGGAAGCAACTACTCGATGCAGAGGCCTGGGCATGAGGCGGTGGAATCAGTGACAGCGCCTTACATCGGTACGAAGCTCGCTTTGGAGTCGGCATGGCTATGCGGAAGCGTTGCGCTGCACAACCTGTTGACGCACTGGGATGCGGCGTATGCGAAGGTGCCAGTGGCCACGAATTGAGCGGTAGGCATGCGGACGTGTCACGGAATCGAAGGTCGGGTGCTTATGGCCCGATTCGGATCTGGCGCTGCTCTTTCGCTGACTAGCCGATGGTAGGATTCGGGTGCCAATCAAGGCCGTATTTCCTCTGGACGAGATTCAGGAAGCACATCGCATGTATGCCAGAGGGGGCGGACTCGGCTCCATCGTCCTCGATGTTTCTTCGCAATAGCGCTGTGCAGAGCATGTGAGAACTTCACTGTCCGAGAGAGGATCGCGACGAAACGATTTTCCGCGTGTCGTTGGGAGCACCTTCCCTTTGAGGAAGTCCAAGGCCAGCTTCTTCACGCTGCGATATTCTTGCCTCGACCATCAGCAGGAGCCTCACACTTTGCGCAGAGCCATCCCTATCGCCGTCGTTATCCTTTCTACCGCAGCTACTGCCTTTGCCCAGCGACAGCCCGTCGACGAAGTCGATCCCACCATTGGCAATGTTGGAATCCTGCTGGAACCGACGCGGCCCACGGCCTACCTGCCGAACAGCATGGTGCGTGTCTATCCCGTGCGCAAGAACGCGCTCGACGATCAGGTCCAGTACTTCCCGCTGACGATTCTTTCGCATCGCGCGCCAGATCTCTTCGCCATCATGCCCGGGGACGGCACACCGCTTACCTATGACAACGAGCACGCCGCGCCCTACGGGTATGCCTCACGTCTGGGCGACAAGAACGTCGGCGTCGAGTTCGCACCCGCACACCAGGCGGGGATCTTTCGCTTTCAATATCTCGATGGCAACGCAGTGTTCACTTTGCGCAACCTGCATAAGGGATCGTTGAAGGTAGAGGGTAAGGATGCGTTTTCCGGCGAGGAAACGGTCGATGGGCTGACCGCCTACTTTTACGCAGAGACGAACAGTGCGATGACGCCGCAGCAGGATGGTAAGAGTCTTCATCTGAGCGGCCATGTCACCGACCTCGAGGTCCGTTACGGCGTTTCATTTCTCTCCGTCGAGCAGGCAAAGAAGAACCTTCGCCGCGAGATCAATCACTGGGATCTGACGCGTACTCGCGAAGAAGCCCGCAAGACATGGAACGATGCGCTCGGCCAGATCCAGATCGAAGGCGGCACGGACGCACAGCGCAAGGTCTTTTACACGGCGCTCTATCGATGCATGGAGCGCATGATCCTGATCACAGAAGACGGCAGGTATTACAGTAGCTACGACCACAAGGTGCATGAAGACAAGCGCCCGTTCTATGTCGACAACTGGCTCTGGGATACCTTCCGCGCGATGGAGCCGCTGCAAACGCTGCTGAATCCCGAGATGCAGGGCGACAAGATTCAGTCTTACGTCCGGATGTATCAGCAGGGCGGGCTCATGCCTACCTTCGCCTCTGCGGCGGGCCCGAACGCGACGATGAACGGCTATCACGCTGCACCATGGATCGCGGATGCCTACAACAAAGGTGTCCGCAACTTCGACCTGCCCACGGCTTATGAGGGTCTGCGCAAGCGTGCGCTCGATACCACCATCCTGCCGTGGTCCCTTGGTCCGAAGACTTCACTCGACGACTTCTACAACACTCACGGCTATATGCCGGCTCTGCATCCCGGTGAGAAAGAAACCGTCAGCGGTGTGAATGCCGGCGAACGTCGCCAGGCTGTTGCCCTTACCTATGAGGTGAGCACCGATGACGCCTCCATTGCGCAGCTCGCTTCGATCCTGAAAAAGCCGCAGGATCATGATCTGTTTCTGAAGCGCGCAACCAACTACCGCAACCTGTTCCGCACCGACAAAGCCCTTGCGTGGCCTAAGGATGACAAAGGCGAATGGATTGCCATCGATCCGAAGTTCGATGGCGGCATGGGCGGTCGTGACTACTACGACGAGAACAACGCGTACACCTACACATGGGACGTTACGCACGACTACAACGGCCTCATCGACCTGATGGGTGGGAAGCAGAAGGCCGCAGCGAACCTGGATCAACTCTTCCGCGAACCGCTGCCGACTAACATTTACACCTTCCAGGGCAAGTTCCCGGACAGCACGTCGATGATGGGCCAATTCAGCATGGCCAACGAGCCTTCGCTGCCTATCCCGTACGTCTACAACCGTCTCGGCCAGCCGTGGAAGACGCAGAAGCGCTTGCGCTACGTCCTCGACTCCTTCTTCCCCGCGACACTGCAAGGGATCCCTGGTGACGAAGATGGTGGTGGCCTGTCGAGCTTCGTGGTCTGGTCGATGATGGGGCTCTATCCCGTCACGCCCGGTATCCCGGTGTATGACATCGGCAGCCCGATCTTCAGCAAGGTCACCATCCACCTGCATAGCGGTAGGGACATCATTCTCGCCGCGCCCAACACCAGCCGCGATGCGAAATACGTCCAGTCTGCTACGTGGAACGGCACACCACTCAGCCGACTGTGGGTTACACACAAGACCCTGACCGCAGGCGGCACTCTCAATCTGACCATGCAGGACGTCCCCAATACCACCCTCGGCACCAAGGACGGTGACCTGCCGCCCGCCAGTCTGAACACAGACCCGACCCAATTCGAATAGCTGCTCCCGCGATGGTCTTCCGTCAGTTGGCCGAGGGGTCAGTTCTGCTTGATGGCGGCGGTCAGGTGGGCGGTGTAGGGCGGGAGGCAGAGGCGGTCGTTGCAAGCCTGGTAGCGGACGTCGACGGGGACTGTTTCCGTTGGGGTGCTGCCTTGTTTTTTTAGGTCGACGGTGAGGTTGATGGTGTTGAGGTAGTAGACGGTCTCCATCTTGAAGGTGGGGTCTTCGTGGCGGATTACTTTCGACTCTGCTACCGGGGTCTGCAGGGTGAAGGGTGCTGTTGCCGGGATGGTGATGCGGAGCGGGGTGGGGCCGCCGGGTGGTTGTGAGAGGGCGTAGACGTGCCAGCCTTCCTGGATGGTGGCGGTGAGCGCTACGGAGGCCGAGGTTGCCGTGGATTTGGTGACGGTGGCGTTCCACTTCACGACTTCGTAGGGACGTTGGGCGTTGGCTGCAGCACCGAAGGCTGACAGGGCGAGGATTGCGGCCAGGGTGTTTTGGGTCTTGTTCATGCGTTCGTCCCTTGTGAAGGCAAATGTGTCACGGAAGGAGTGGCGATTTTGGCCACTCCTTTTTCGTTTGTTTCGCGATCTGCGAGGTGGCTGATGCGACTGCCTACTTTGAGCGGGCAGCCCAGTATTCGGCCTGGCCGGGGTAGTGCGGGTTGTCGGTGAAGCTGCCGAGGACTGCGTGGCGCACTTCGAGGATGTCGATGGGACCCTTGTGGGCGTAGACGAGTTTGCCGCCGGGGCCGATGACTGCGGTGAACTCTTCGTTGGGCTGCCAGGTGGTTCCGAAGGCGGTCTGCGTGGTTTTGAGGTCGGCGGGAGCGAGTTGAAGGTTGTGGCTGGAGGCGTACTGCGCGTGCAGGAAGTCTGTGGCCCTGGCGGTGCTGGCGGGTGCGTCGGTGTTGATGGTGACGTAGTTGTAGGAGCGGCCGCGGTACATACGGAAGGTGGTCTGCAGGTCGGCGAAGTCTTTTTCGCCAGCCGGGTTTTCGGTGCTCCAGAAGTGGACGACGGTGACCTTGTCGCCGGTGTTGGCGCGCAGGGCTGCGAGGTCGGCTGCGGAGGCTGGTGTAAGGGCGACGGGTTCGGCGTGGATGCGGGTCATCTCGCGTTCGACGTCGCCGGACTTTGAGAGCCACTTGGTAGAGCAGCCGAAGGCCGGGCGGTGCGGGACCGCGATGGTGCCGTTTGCGAGCAAGGCCTCGATGGCGTCGTGCGCGTCGTGGACTTTGACGAGGGCTTCGTTCTGGTTGTCGTCGATGCGGCCTTCGTAGCGAAGCTTGCGGTCGGTGTCGAAGATGAAGATGTGGGGCGTGGCGACGGCGCCGAACTTCTGCGCGGTGGCCTGCGTTTCACCGTCGGAGACGTAGGGCCACGGGATGTGGCGGTCGCGGACGCGGATCTTCATGTCGGCTGGTGAGTCGGTGAGGTCGGTGTAGCCGAGTTCATCGAGTCGCACGGCATTTGGATTGTTGGGGTTGATGGCCACGAACTCGACGCCTTTGGAGTGGTAGGCGTCGTAGAGGGCGCGCATGCGGCCTTCGTAGTTTTCCGAGACCGGACAGTGGACGGACTCGAACATGACGACGAGGACTTTGCCCTTGCTGAATTCGGAGAGGGTGTGGATCTTGTCGTCGGTGCCCTTGAGAGAGAAGTCGGGCGCGGCGGTGCCGATGGGCATCAGTGGATGCTCGGTGTTGGCGGACATGGCGATGGTGCCGGCGGGTGGCGGCGTTTGTGCGTGGCCCGGGATTGGGATGGCGAGTGCTGCGAGTAGGAGGATCGGAAGGCTTCGCATGAGGCTGCTCCTGTTGGGAATTCGTTCGTCCGGGCTATTTGGTCGCCCAGTATGCCTGCGCGCCCGCGTGGGCCGGGTCGTCCGGCAGGTTGGCGAGGATGGCGCGGCGGATCTGCATGAGGTCGATCTCGCCCTGTTCGTGGAAGAGGACGTCGCCGTGGGGCGAGAGCAGGACGGTGACGGGGACGGCGGAGCCGGCGTCAGGGTCGAAGGCGTCCTGCATGGCGTAGGTGTCGTCGGAGCCGTAGAGCAGATTGTTGGTGGTGGCGTTCATCTTTTTGAGGAAGGCGAGGACCTCGGGCTGCTCGGCGGGGACGTTGGAGGAGACGGTGGTGAAGGCGAAGGGCCGGTCGCGGTACATGCGGTTGGTGGCCATGAGGTCCGGGAACTCGGTGACGCAGGGGCCGCACCATGTGGCGTAGAAGTTGACGAGCAGCAGCTTGCCGGTGGGGTTGTGGCGGAGCTTGCCGAGCATTTCAGCGCTGGCGAGTGCGACGTTGATGGGCGCGCTGTCTGCGGGGGCTTTTGCTTCGGTCGGTGGGCCAAGTTGCAGCTTGCAGCCGGTGGCTTTGGTGGTGGCAATGGCGACTGGTTTGTCTGTAAGGAGGGCTTCGATGGCGGCTGTTGCGGTGTGGATGGTCGCGGGGCCGTTGGTGGGGTCGCTGTCGATCTGGCCGGAGTAGCGGAGTTTGCGGTCCTTGTCGAAGATGAAGACCGAGGGCGCGACGGTGGCGCCGAAGGCCTGCGCGGTGGTGCCGGTATCTCCGTCGTAGAGGTAGGGGAAGGCGAAGTGGCGGAAGTTGGCCCGCTCCTTCATGTCTTCGAGGGTTTCGCCGACGTCGGACCAGGCGAGGTCTTTCTCAGTCGTTGCTTTCGGATTGCTGGACTGGATGGCGACGACGGTGACGCCTTTGCTGGCGAAGGTCTGGGTGATGGCGTTGAGGCGAGATTCGTAGCGCTGAGATTCTGTGCAGTGATTGCAGAGGAAGGCGACGACGAGGACTTTGCTGGACTGCCAGTCGGCGGGTGTATGCGTGGCACCGTCGGTGCCGGTGAGGCGGAAGGCGGGCAGCGGTGCGCCGGGTGCGAGCGGCTGGGCGTGGCCGGATGGCATGGGAAGGGCGGCCAGCGTGAGAAGGATCGCTTGAAGATATCTGCGCACAGGGATTTGCCTCGGAATCGAGTGGCATCATTCATATGCCTTCGGTGCCGGGGATTGCAAGCTTGTGGATTGGGATAGGGCAATGCTCCGATGTGAGTGGGGCGGTTGGCCGCGTATGCTTTTCCCTGAGTGAGACATAGCTGCCTGCTGCAGCCGGAAGTGACGATGAAAGAACAGGGTGGGCTGCAGATTCGGTCTGCAGAAGAATGTGCCTGGGACCAGTTGAGCCTGGGCGAGGTGATGTTGCGTTTCGACCCAGGTGAGGATCGCATCACGCGCACGCGGCACTTTCGCGTGTGGGAGGGCGGCGGCGAGTACAACGTGGCTCGCGGCTTGCGGCGGTGTTTTGGGATGCGGACGTCGCTGGTGACCGCATTGGCGGATAACCCGGTGGGTCGTCTGCTGGAAGACATGATGCTGCAGGGCGGCGTTGACCTAAGCCATCTGCGGTGGTTGCCGTATGACGGCGTGGGCGAGGCGAGCCGCAACGGCGTGTATTTTCTGGAGCGCGGCTATGGCAATCGGCCGGCGATGGGCATGATGGACCGGGGCCATACGCCGATCTCGCAGATGAAGCCGGGTGAGGTGGACTGGGACCGCATCTTTGGCAAAGAGGGTGTTCGCTGGTTTCATACGGGCGGCATCATGTGCGCGCTGTCGCTGTCGGCGACGGAGGTGGTGCGCGAGGCGATGACGTCGGCTCGGCGGCATGGCGTTGTGATCTCGTACGACTGCAACTATCGGCCGTCGTTGTGGAAGCGGCGTGGCGGCCGCTTGGGTGCAGCAGCGGTGAATCGCGAGCTGGCACCGCTGGTGGATGTGTTACTGGGGCATGATGGTGACCTGGCGCGCGAGATCGGTGCTTCGTCGCAGGGGCCGCCGTGGCATGACGAAGAGAGTTATGCCGCGATGGCAAAGGGAATCACCGAAGACTTTCCGAACATCAAGGTGATTGCGACGACGGCGCGCAAGGCGACGAGTGCGAATCGCAATCACTGGGGTGCTTTTGGATGGAGTGAGGGCGAGGTCTATCGCGGGATGCACTTTGAGGATCTTGAGATCTTCGATCGCGTGGGTGGTGGCGATTCCTTTGCTGCGGGAGTTTTTTATGGGTTGTTGAGCGGTCGCGGGATGCAGTGGTCGTTGGACTGCGGCGTGGCGCATGGTGCGCTTGCGATGACGACGCCGGGCGACAACTCGATGTTCACATTGGCCGAGGTGGAGCACGCCATGAGCCGCAACGGAGCCGGCGTTCAACGCTGAGGGGATAGGGATCGATATGGACAGGACTGCAGTTTTAGAGCGAATTGGACAGGTGGGCGTGCTGCCCGTATTGCGTGCGAGCACGAGCGATGCCGCGATGGCGCTGGCGGATGCGATTGCCGAGGGCGGCATTGCGGCGCTTGAAGTGACGATGACGGTGCCGGGCGCGATTGGCGTGATGCGGCGGCTGGTTACAGAGCGGCCGGAGCTGTTGATTGGCGCGGGTACCGTGCTGGATCCGGAGACGGCGCGCATGTGCATCCTGGAGGGTGCGCAGTTCGTGGTGAGCCCTGCGTTGAACCTGGCGACGGTTTCGCTTTGCCGGCGTTACTCGGTTGCGGTGCTGTCGGGTGCGCTGACGCCGACGGAGGTGATTACCGCGTGGCAGGCTGGAACGGACATCATCAAGGTGTTTCCGGCGAGCGCGATGGGCGGCGCGAAGTATCTGAAGTCGTTGAAGGCGCCATTGCCGCAGGTGGAACTGATTCCGACGGGCGGCGTGTCGCTGTCGAATGCGCGCGAGTTCCTGGAGGCCGGTGCATTTGCGCTGGGCGTGGGCGCTGACCTGGCGGATGAGAAGGCGATTTTGGAAGGCCGCGCGAAGGATGTAAGTAAGGTCGCGGAGCAGTATGTGTCGATTGTGCGGGAGTTTCAGTCGACCTTTTAATGCACGTCAGGGGGAGCGACGGTCTTCATTGTTTCTTCATGTTCGTGCGGGTCGCTTGCGCAAGTTATCGCGTGGGCGGCCCGCAAGCTGCATGGTGATGATGACACTACAACGAGTGTGACAACAGAGCGGTGTGCCGACACATCCAACTCGCACTGAGAGGTTCCATGGCGGGTAAGGTTTACCTCGAGCGCATCGCGACCGCGACGTTTGATAGCGACGTCCACGATGCGTTTGTCGGTTACGCGCATGGGATGCTGCAGCAGGAGCGCAGCCGTACGCTGTTCCTGCGCATGGCGGAGCGGTCCGGCATTGCTGCGCGCTACTCGCCGTTGTTTGTGGATGGAACGCATGGGCCCAGCGATGTGGATGCGTATGGTTTGTATCGTGCCGGTAGTTTTCCCGCAACGGCAAGGCGCATGGAGCTTTATAAGCAGTTTGCTCCAGTCCTGATGCGCCGTGCGCTTGACCGGCTGGCATTGAGTGCTGAGGAGCGGCAAAGAATTCGACATGTCATCGTGACGTCATGCACGGGCTTTTATGCGCCTGGGTTGGACTTCGACGCTGTCGACTATCTTGGCCTGGATGCTTCGGTTGAGCGGACCATGATCGGGTTCATGGGTTGCTATGCGGCGATGAACGCGCTGAAGCAGGCGCGGCATATTGTGCGGTCGGAGCCGGATGACAGTGTGCTGGTGATCAACCTGGAGATCTGCACGCTGCATCTGCAGGAGTCGCAGGATCTGGGCGAGGTACTGTCGTTTCTTGTCTTCGGCGATGGATGTGCGGCGTCGCTGGTTAGTGGGCGGGAGAGTGGGATCGAGCTTGAGAGCTTTCGTGCAATCCGCCTTGAGAATACTGCTGACTTAATTACGTGGGATATCGGCGACCAGGGATTCGACATGGTTTTGTCCGGCCAAGTCCCAACTGCAGTCGGGCAGGCGCTGCAGGCGCATCGCGAAGATTTCGTGCGTGGTGGCACGGTGCGTCTGTGGGCGGTGCATCCGGGTGGGCGATCGGTACTGGATGCGGTGGAAGAGGCGCTTGCATTGCCTGCGGATGCGCTGAAGGCTTCGCGTGAGGTGTTGCGACAGTTTGGGAATATGTCTTCGGCAACGGTGATGTTTGTGCTGGAGTCGATGTTGCAGACGGCCGGTGCGGGTGAGCGTGGTTGTGCGATGGCTTTCGGGCCGGGACTGACGGCGGAGACGATGCAGTTTGTGACTGCGTCGAAGGCCGTATGAACTTTGAGTCGCGTGCGTATCTCTCGGAGTGGATGGACGAGCCCTGCTCGTATGAGGACTTTCGCGCCTGCCTGATTGACCTGGAGCAGGTGAACCGACTTACGTTTGCGTATCGACCGACGCTGGACTGGTTGCAGTCTTTGATCGGCCAGGAGAAGCGGGCGATCCACATTGTGGATGTGGGTTGCGGTGGCGGCGATATGTTGCGGATGGTTGAGCGTTGGGCTGCGCGGCGTCGCATTGATGTAAGGCTTACGGGGATCGACCTGAATCCTTATGCAGCGCGTGCTGCGGCGGAGAGGACGTCGAGTAAGTCGAAGATTGCATGGGTTACGGGAGATGCATTCTCTTATGAGCCAGAGGTTCCGATCGATCTTGTGATCAGTTCCTTGTTCACCCATCACCTGCCTGACGATGAGATCGTCCGGTTCCTTGCGTGGATGGAACGTGTGACGCAGCGTGGCTGGTTTGTGAATGATCTGCATCGCGAGCCGTTTCCCTATTACGGATTTGCACTGCTGGCGCGAGTGATGCGGTGGCATCGTTTTGTGCAGCATGATGGGCCGGTTTCGATTCGTCGCGGGTTTCGTGCGGACGATTGGAGCAGCTATCTTGCTGCTGCGGGTGTGGGAGAGGGAGCGGCACACACAGTGACTTACCGGCCGGCGCGACTGTGCGTTTCGCGTGTGAAGGTATGAGTTATCCCGATGCGGATGCACTGGTGGTGGGTGGCGGACTTGCGGGCTGCACTGTTGCCACGGAGCTTGCGCGGGCGGGGCGGCGTGCTGTGCTGCTGGAACGAAGCAAGGCCGCGCACCACAAGGTGTGTGGAGAGTTTCTAAGTGGTGAGGCGATCCACTATCTTTCGCGGCTGAATGTTGATCTTGCCGCTCTTGGTGCGGTGGCTCTGCGATCGGTTCGGCTAGTTCTGCGATCGGGTGTTGTCGAAGAGAAGCTGCCGTTCGCCGCTTATTCGCTGACGCGATCGCTGCTGGATGAGGAGTTGCTGCGGGGCGCCGCGGTGGCCGGTGTGGATGTGCAGCGCAACACAAATGTGGAGACGCTGAAAGCGGAGAATGCGGCGTGGTGGGTGTCTGATCGGGATGACCGCACCTTTCGGTCGAAAGATGTGTTTCTTGCTACAGGGAAATATGACTTGCGCGGGTTTCCAAGGCCGGCTGGAACGCATCGGGGACTGGTTGCTTTCAAGATGTATTACAGGCTTACGCCGCAGCAGCATGCGGAGTTGGGCGATGCAATTGAACTGATTTTGTTTCCAGGAGGTTATGCGGGTCTGCAGCCGGTTGAAGGTGGCCGTGTGAATCTGTGCTTATTGGTTACAGGGGGGTGTTTGAAGGCTGCCGGGAGTAAGTGGGCTGGAGTCTTGCCCTATCTCGAAAGGAACTCTTCGTATCTCACGAAGCGGTTGAACGGGGCGACTCCGCTGCTGGAGTCTCCGCTGACTGCTTCGCGTATTCCGTATGGTCACATGCAGGCTTCTTCGTCTGAGGGGCTATGGCATGTTGGCGATCAGGCTGCGGTTATCCCGTCGTTCTGCGGTGATGGCATGGCGATTGCACTGCATAGTGGTGCGATGGCGGCACATCATTTTTTGAAGGGTGATGGAGCGGCGGTTTATCAGGCGCGCCTTCGATCCCAATTGGGACGTAGACTTGCGATTGCTACTCGTCTTTCGCAAGTGATGGTTGCCTGGCCGGGAGCTGCGCAGGTGGTGAAGATGGCCCCTGGGTTACTTTCGTTTATCGCATCCATGACACGCATTCCAGATACGGCCTTGTTGCGGTGAAACGTTACATCGAGGGAGTAAGCGCATTTGTGGAGGATATTTTTGACGGAACTGGAAGAAGAATGTATCCGACGAATAGCCGCGGAGAAGATGATCCCGGCAAAGTCCATCACGTTGGACTCCACGCTGGAATCGCTTGCGATCGATTCGCTTGACCGGGTTACGCTGGCCTTTGATCTTGAGGAGAAGTATGGCGTCGAGATCCCTGAGGCGAAGCTGCACCAGATTACGACGGTGCGTGATGTAGCTGTCGCGGTGGAGCAGGCGCTTACGAAGAAGCAGATGACTGCCCGTGGTGTGCACACCGCATGAGACGAGTGGTGCTGACAGGTGCTGGATGTATCACGGCGATTGGGCAGGATGTGGACACGTTCCAGGCGAATCTATTCGCAGGCCTGTCTGGCATCCGCGAGATTGAGGATGTTGCCGCAGGCGAACTTCACTTTACAAAGATGGCGAGTGTGCGGGAGTTTGTGGCCGCGGACTGGTTGATGGCATCGCAGGCGAAACTCGCGGAGCGGTCGGCAAGTTTTGCAATTGCGTCGGCCCGGCAGGCGTTGACTGCGTCGGGGTTGATGCAGGCCTATGCGGGCGATGATGTTGCGGCAGTCTTCGGCTGCTCGACCGGCGGACGCAGCGCCGAGGAGCCCGAGACAGCGAAGTTATACACGCAGGGTGGCCGGGTGCATCCGCTTACAGTGCCGCGATCGATGGCCAGTGCGGGCACGAGCCTGGTGTGCATCGAGCATGGAATTACAGGGCCGGCCTATGCGGTGTCCACGGCGTGTGCTTCGGGCGCGCATGCGCTGGGGCAGGCGTTCCACATGGTTCGGTCGGGGATGGTCGAGGCGGCCATTGCCGGTGGACATGAGGCGCCGCTAACTTACGGATTTTTGAAGAGCTGGGATAGTCTGCACGTTGTTTCGCCGACGTCGTGCAGGCCTTTTGCGGCGGACCGCGATGGCATGACGCTGGGGGAGGGCGCGGCGATGATGACGCTGGAGACGATGGATGCTGCGGTGGCGCGCGGAGCGACGATACTGGCGGAGATTGTGGGTTTTGGCATGTCGTCGGATGGTCACCACATGACGCAGGCAGATCCGGCGGGACCGGCTGCCGCCATGTCGCGTGCGCTGCGTGATGCGCGCGCGACGCCCGCGGAAGTTGGGTATGTCAACGCGCACGGAACGGGTACGGATGTGAACGATCGTGCCGAGGCGGATGCGCTGCATCGGGTATTTGGACAAGGCGCGCGGAAGATTCCGGTGAGTTCGACGAAACGACTGCACGGTCATGCCATGGGTGCATCCGGAGCGATTGAAGCGCTGGCGACTGCACTTGCACTGCGAGACGGTGTACTGCCGGGCAATGGCGAGATTGCGGTGGATGATGCGCTGGATCTGCAGGGGATTTTGCGGGAGAACATGCGTGTCGATGCTTCGCTTGCGCTCTCGAATTCCTTTGCGTTCGGAGGCCTGAACGCCGTGATTGCTTTGAGGAGATTTGTTTCGTGAGAGTGTTTGGCGCGGCGTCACTGCTGCTGATGTGTGGATTCCTGCAGTTATCGACGAATGTGGTGCGCGCGCAGCAGAACGGCATACTTGGTTACTGGAAGGAGCCGGGCGGGTCGGTGATCCATGTTGCTACATGCGGCAAGGATGTCTGCGCGACTTTGGCTGCGATCAGTCCGACGGCGCCGGGACGTGTCGATAACAACAATCCCGATGCGGGGCTTCGAACCCGATCGCTCTGTGGGCTTCGGCTGGGTGAGGGGTTCCAGATGGTGAACCCGACCAAGGCTGAGGATGGCAAGTTATACGATCCGAAGTCCGGCCGAACCTATAACGGCCGGATGGAGAGTCATGGCGATGTCCTTAGCCTTCGGGGCTACGTCGGGATCTCGCTGCTGGGTCGAACAGAGAAGTGGAATCGCACGTCTGAGACTGCTGTTTGTAAGCAGTAAGTTTCGAAGTCTGCGAGTTGCATGTCGGCAACCATCTCAATGTGAGATGGTGCCGATGAGATTGAGATCGATTGCGACGTTGTCTTCTGCTTTCCACATGAGGAAGCTGGGATTCTTGAGCCCCCACTGGACGTACGGGATTACGAAGCGGGACTTTGCCGTGCCATTCTCGTGGTCGATGTGGATCTGCATTGGAATAGTGATGGTGTGCGCTGCGCCCAGAAGTGTGAAGGCTCCGCTGACTTCAATGGTTGAATCGCCGGTGGGATTGATGGTGCCGGTGTAACTGGCGGGCGCGAATGTCACTTCGGTGTATTTGTCTGTCTTCAGAATGTCTTTCTTCATCTTCTTGTCGCGACTGTCATTGCCGGTTTTGCCGGTGATGGCCGCTACGTCGACGTTGCCGGAGATAGTAGTCGCAGTGCGGTCAAAGTTGATGGTGCCCGATTGCAGATGGAACGTTCCGTTCACGATCTCGTGATTGGTCTTGAGCTGCATCTTCACTTCGCTGGTGTCGGGGTTGATGGTGAAAGTCTGATGTTGCGCGTGGAGGGCGGGCGCAATGATGAGGTCGAGTGCGATGGCAGCGAGGATTTTCATAGGTTCTCTCCTGGGCGGATGGAGCCGTTATTCGGCGCGATGGATTGGTTCAGCCAAAGGACGATGGAAGATATGTCCTGGTCGGATAGATACTCGTGGCCGGGCATGTCTGTTTGTGGAATGCCGAAGCGGACGATCTGCGCGAGTTGTTGTATGCGTGCTTCTGGCGTTGCATTAAGGTGTACGTGCTGCCATGGTCCGTCGTGAAGACTGGGTGGAAGCCGCTTGAAGCTGGAAGACCATTTTGCGCGTGTGGCGCCGTCGACTTCGTGGCAGGTTGCGCAGTGGTCGCCGTAGAGAAGCGCGCCTTTATCTGCGTCAGCATTTGCAATCGATGAGGCTGAAAGATGCCAGGCCTGCTCTGCTGCGAGATGGTCGGGGTAGTTTGGGCTCCTTAGGTTTGCGAGGTACTGAACGAGGTCGTCGCCGCGCGTTGCGTCTTGAAACAGGTAGCGATAGGAGGGCATGAAGGAAGCGCGACTTACTTGGTCCGGATCGAAGAAGTGCGCCTTCAACCAGAGCGGGGAGCGGCGACCGCCGACCTGTGAGAGGTCGGGACCCTGCCTGCGGTTTCCGATGAGCGGTGGATTTTGTGCGCGAAGCTCCGCGAGTGTCATGGCTGGACCCCACGTGAGGATATCTGCGGTATTGGGGCGGATGTATTGGGAGTGGCAGTGGATGCATCCCTCGGCGATGTAGACGCGGCGGCCGCGTTCTACTGCGGATGATGGAGAGGCACTCTGGGTGGTGAGATTTTGCGGCAGGTAGAGGCAGAGCGCGCCGATCAGCGCGAGCGATACGACTGTCATTTCTTTGCGATGAGTGCGTGCCAGGCGAAAGAGTGTCGTTCCGAAGATGCAGAGGACTGCAACTGCTACGAACGGGATTGGGACTTGTTTGAGATGCTGGCCCATGCCGATGCCCATTGCGGAGCCGAACCAACCGGCGATGGCGTAGATGAGGCCGGCCTTGCGTGAGCGTTCTGTTGCCGAACCCGACTCTGCGAGAAAGGAAGGGTAGGCGACGAGAGCAACGGAGTAGAGCGACACCCCGATGGGATAGAAGAGGGAAGCGAGGACGACTCGCGCTGGGTCGTGCAGGAGGATGCAGGCAATGGCAAGCGCGAGGACAGCAGAGCATAAGACGAACGCGGTGCCGCGGCGGCGGAGCAGGTAGGCGCTAAGCAGTGCGGCGCCAAGATGAAGACAAGCGTTGGTCCAGAGATGGAGGTTGCCTTCCCACGTGCCGGCTTTGAGGGTGGGCGTGTTCTGGATGATGAAGAAAGCTGCGGAGTCGAGCCACACCAAAGCAGTAAGACCAACCAGGGCGAAAGCAAACGGAATTGCGCTGGCTCGTGTGTTGCGTGTTGGAAGGGAGGGACGCGCATTTGCGCGTTGCGCGACGGCGTACCCAAGCAAGCAAAGTATGGCGGCGGTGAAGGACTGGTGGTGCGGCGACGCAGTGAAGAGCGCAGG